>Ga0307505_10000023_pt1 | contig 190386 bp, 193 predicted proteins | sample 23_S_MG_FD_202183 | JGI IMG/M metagenome (GOLD analysis project Ga0307505, IMG submission 202183) | Soil microbial communities from Populus trichocarpa stands in riparian zone in the Pacific Northwest, United States - 23_S | ecosystem: Environmental > Terrestrial > Soil > Riparian zone >... | reverse complement strand
ATCCTTGGGGGTATACCCCCAAGGATCGTTCGCCCGCCGCGCCGCGGTGGCCGCCGCGGCGGTACCTTCCACGTCGTGCGCCTGGTCAGGAACGTCAGCCTCGCCGTGCTGCTCGCGGCGGTTGCCGTCGTAGCGGCCGCCCTGCTCGGCGGCGAGGGCCCACGGCTGGCGGGCGCGCAGATCGCGACCGAGCCCGACGCGACCGTGCCGGCGCCCGCCCCGCCGGCCCAGGAGCGCCGGCCGGTCCACCGCCGCCTCTACTTCGCCGCGCCGCGGCGCGGAGTCCAGGGCCGCCGCGTCGAGCTGGCGGTTCGGCGTCGCGCGAGCCAGCGCGAGGGCCGCTACGAGGCGCGGCTGTGTGTCGCGCCGCCGGCGCTGCGCTGGGACTGCCGCAAGCTGGTGCTGCGCGGCGGCGTGGCTCGCATCAGCCCGCCGCAGCTGCTGGCGGCCCCCGGCCGCTGGCTGTTCGAGCTGCGCAACGGCAAGCAGCGGATCCGCCGCTCGACGGTCGTCGCCGCGCGCGGCGGCCAGCTGAAGGTGCTCGTCACAGGCGACTCGATGGCCCAGATCTACGACCACTACCTGCGCGAGGGCCTCGGCGGCGCCGCGACGGTGCGCAGCGAGGCCCACATCTCGACCGGGATCTCCAAGCCATCGATGCTCGACTGGCAGGCGAAGGCGCGGGCGCAGGCCGGTGGCTTCAAGCCCGACGTGACGGTCGTCTTCCTCGGCGCCAACGACGGCTTCCCGATGCGGACTCCGTCGGGCGCGACCGCCAACTGCTGCGACTCCGCGTGGGTGGCCGAGTACGCCCGCCGGGCCGCCGACATGATGCGCTCTTACCGACGCGGGCGCGCCGGGCGGGTCTACTGGCTGACCCTGCCCGCCCCGCGCGGCGGCTCGTTCCGGTCGGTCTTCGGTCCGGTCAACGCGGCGATCCGCCAGGCCGCCCGGCGCACGCGCGGCGTCGAGGTGGTCCCGATCGACCGGATCTTCACCCCCGGCTTCGTCTACCGCGACGCGGTCAAGTGGGGCAGCCGCTGGGTCCACGTCCGCCAGGGCGACGGCGTCCACCTCAACAACGCCGGCGCCGAGCTGGCCGCCCGCCGCACGATCGGCCTGATGCGCGCCGACCGCGTCCTCGCGCGCTGAGCGGGTCCGGCGCTCAGCCGGCCGCGGGTGGGACGTGCCCGGTGGCGCGGAAGACGTCCCCGGGATCCCACTCGGCCTTGACCGCCGCGAGCCGCTCGTAGGCGCCCGGCGCGAACGCCGCTCGCGCTCTCGCATCCCCCTCGTCGCCGAGGAAGTTCGAGTAGGCCGCCCCGCTCGCCCAGGGGGCGAGCATGTCCCGGTAGCCGCGGCCGAGCTCGATCATCTTCGGGTCGTCGGCGGGGTCCTCCCAGAGGAACAGCGGGTGGACGACGAAGAGGGCGTCCCGTCCGGCGATCGCCGAGCCGGCGGCGCCGCGCGCGACCTCGCCACCCCAAGCGCCGACGAGCAGCTGCGCCGGGCCGGGCGGGATCCGCAGCGAGCGCTCATGCATCGCGTCGATCGCGGCGTCCGGGAGCTCGGCGAGGTGCTCGACCGTCCAGTAGTTGCGAAAGCCTGGGGGATCGTCGAGCGAGCACTGGAAGTCGGCGTATGGCATCGGAGCGAACAGGTCCGCGGCCGGCGGTCCGAGAGCGCGCACTCCGGCGAGCGCCGCCTCGCCCTCGGCGAGCGGGCCCGCGTGCATCCCGGCGATGGCGATCGCCGGGCGGCCACGCAGCTCGACGGGGATCTCGGGCTCGTCGGGCGCGGTGAGGTACAGCGCCGCCAGGCTGAGCCCGTCCGGGGCGCTGAGCATCGTGTCGCGCCAGTGGGAGAGGACCTCGCGGCCGTGCTCGGCGGGGTGCAGCACGAGCCCGGCCATGATCTCCTCGCCGACCGGGTGCAACGCCAGCTCTACGGCGGTCACCACGCCGAAGTTGGCGCCGCCGCCGCGGTGTGCCCAGAGCAGCTCGGGGTGGTGGTCGGCGCTCGCGCGCACCAGTCGGCCGTCGGCGGTCACCAGCTCGACCGCGAGCAGGTTGTCGCACGCGAGCCCGTGCTTGCGCTCGAGCCAGCCGGAGCCGCCGCCGGCGGTCAGTCCGACGACGCCGGTGGTCGAGACCCGCCCGCCCGTAGTGGCGAGGCCGTGGGGCTGGGCGGCGCGGTCGACGGCCGCCCAGGTCGCCCCGCCGCCGACGCGGGCGATCCGCCGCGCGGGGTCGATGTCGACGTCGGCCATCCCGCGCACGTCGAGCACGAGGCCGCCGTCGTTGAGCGAGGCGCCGGTAACCGAATGGCCGCCCGCCCGGACGGTCAGCGCGAGGCCGCGATCACGGGCGAACGCGAGCGCGGCGACGACGTCGTCGGCCGCCGAGCAGCGGGCGACGAGCGCCGGCCGCCGGTCGATCATGGCGTTGTTGATCGTGCAGGCGTCGGCGTAGTCGGGGCTCCCCGGCTCGTGGACGTCGCCGGCCAGGCGCAGGCGCAGCTCGGCGGTTGCGGTGGTATCGAGGCTGACGGTCATCGGTCTGCTCCCTGAATGGATTGCGCGACCGAACCTACGGCCGTCCGGCTCGCTCGGCTTCGCCTTTTCCGGCCATCCCGTCGGGATGGCCGGGACCGGCCATCCCGGCGGAATGGCGCGCCGGGGCGGCCGTGTTGGTCAGAGCAGGCCGCTGCGGGCGGCCTGTGCGACTGCCGCCGCCCGTGAAGGCTGGCGCAGCTTCGCGCGGATGTTCGCCACATGGCGATGGACGGTGTGCGGGCTCACGATCAGCCGCTCGGCGATCTCCGCGTCGGAGAGGCCCTGCGCGACGAGTCGCAGTACCTCGACCTCCCGGGGGCTGAGCCCGGCCGAGTCCGGCAGCGGGCCGCCGCCGAAGCCGGGCGCCTCCGCATGGCTCTCGGCGGGGTTGCGTCCCTGGCTCGCACCGCGGGCCTGCGCGCTCGCGGCCGCCAGCGATTCCTCGGCCGCCGCCGCGTCGCGGGCGGCGCCGAGGCTCGCGAACGCGGTGCGCGCGGCGTCGAGCTCGGGAAGGGCGTGCTCCGGGCGTCCGAGCGCGAGCAGCGTGCGGCCCAGCTCGAGCCGGGCGAGCGCAGCCTCGTAGGGGGCGGAGCCCTCGATGAAACGGTCGATGGCGTCCTCGGCTGCCTGTCGCGCTCGCTCGGAGTCGCCGGTCGCAACGGCCAGCTCGGCCGCCAACAGGCGTGTCCGCCCGCGCAGGTAGGGGGTGGCGAGCGCGGCGACCGTCTGCTCGGTTCGCGCGAGCGCGGCGGCCGCCCCATCCTGGTCGCCGAGCGCGGCGCGCGCCCGGGCGAGCAGCTCCTCGGCCGGCAGTCGGGCGAGCAGCACAGCCTCGGGCAGTGCGCGCAGGGTCCGCTCGGCGCAGTCCGCCGCCGCGCGCGCGTCGCCGGCCGCCAGCGCCAGCTCGCCGACCCCGACCTGACCCGCGGGGCCGGCGCGGTCGAACAGCTCGCGGGCGTCGTCCGGCCGACCCTGGCGGGCACGGTGCTCGCCGAGCCGGACGAGGCCGGCGGCGGCCATCCCGGGACGGCTGGCGGCGACGTCGGCCACCGCGGCGGTCAGCTCGGTGTCCGCGGCCGCCCAGTCGCCGTTGACAGCCAGCACCCGTCCGTAAGCGGCACGGCAGGTGCCGAGGATCTGGCGTCCGCCCCACCGCTCGGTGAAGCGGCGCAGGGTTGCGCACCACTCGGCGGCGCGCGGGAAGTCGCCGACCCGGTCGCAGGCCGAGATCAGGCAGCAGAGCGCCCACCCGGTGGACACCGGCAGCATGAGATCGTCGCTCGCGGCGATCACCGACGCCTCGTCGAGCATCCGCATCCCCTCGGCGACCCGGCCCTGATGGACCACCGCGATGCCCGCCTGGGCGAGTCCGATCGCCTCGAGGTCGGCGACCGCGAACCGCCGTCCGAGGTCGGCGGCGGCGAGACTCATCCGCTCGGCGGCGAGGACGTCGGCGTCCTCGTTGAGGACGAAGTCGGCCTCGAGCAGCGCGACCCAGCCGTGGTCGGCCGACTCGGGCCGGCCGTCGATCTCGGCGCGCGCGCGGCGCAGCCAGCCGCGCCCGGCCGACGGCTCCGCGCGGAACTCGCGTAGGTCGGCCGCGAGCCAGGCCGCGACGCGCGCGGCGCCGCCCGGGTCGGCCTCCGCGCGGTAGGCCCGGAAGGCCCGTTCGCGGGCGTCGATGGTCAAGGCCTCGTCGCTGAGCCACCAGCCCGCCCAGCCGAGTCCCTCGAGCGCGGCGCCGCTCTCGCCGGCGGCGGCGAGACGGTCGCGCGCCGTCTGCCAGTCGGCGGCGCCGAGGGCGGCCAGGCCGGCGGCAAGCGGATCGGGATCTCGCGCGGTCACCGGCCAATGCTCCCAGGAGCGCGCGGTTCGCGCGAATGCCAGCCGCGCGCCGCGCGGGGCGACCCGCCAGTGCGCGCCGCGGGCCTTCAGCGTCCGGGCCGCACGCGCTGCTTGCCCCAGCGGGCGGCGAGCGGGTAGGCGTCGGCGATCGCCTGGGTGAGGAGGCTGGCCATCCCGGCCTGGCCGGCGGGGGCGAGGTGGATGCCGTCGGAGTAGGTCAAGCCGCCGCGGGCGCCGGCGTAGGCGACCCAGTCGATCAGCAGCGTGCGGCCCGGCTTGGCACGCGCGAAGGCGCGAATCGTGGTGGTGTCCGAGCCCCAGCCGCCGCCCAGCTCGCGCGGGGTCACCAGACCGAGCAGCCGCTTTGGCCCGACGATCCGCAGCGCGGCGTCGAGATCGGACCAGGCGATCGGGCCGTTGGTCCCGAGCACGATCACCACGAACGGCGGCAGGGTTCCGGCCGCCGCGCGCGCCCGCAGCAGCGCGAGGCCCTCGCTCATCGGCCGGCAGCCGCGGACGTCGACCTCGTAGCCGCGCGCGGCGACCGCCGGCGCCGCGCCGAGCAGGACCGAGTCGCCGATCGCCAGCGGCGCGCGGCCGTAGGGCACGGCCCGCCGTCCTGGCGCGAACCGCTGCGCTCCGCCGCAGCCGGCGGCCTCGGCGGCCGGCGGATCCGCCGCCACTGGGCCAACCGGCGCCGCAGCGCCAGCGGCCCCGGCGCCCACCGCAGCGCAGCCGACCGCCGCAAGCCCGAGAATCCACCGTCGCGCCGATTTCACGGCGGGCAGCCTCTCAGAGACACCGGTCGATGGTCTTCCCCTCAATCGAGTTCGCGATCTTCTTCCCGATCGTGCTCGCCCTCTCCTGGGCGCTGATGCCGTGGCCGCGGGTCTGGAAGCCGTTCATCCTCGTCGCCAGCTACGGCTTCTACGCCGCGGCGAGCCCGCGCTACTGCCTGCTGCTCGCCGCGATCACGATCGCCAACCAGCTCGGCGCGGTCGGCGTCCACCGCGCCGCCTCGGAGCGGGCGCGCAAGTGGATCGTCGGGGTCACGGTCGCCTTCGACCTCGCCGTGCTCGGGGTCTTCAAGTACTACGGCTTCTTCACCGACGAGATCGGCGGCTTCCTCGACTCGATCGGGCTCGGGATGCCGCTGCCGCTGCTCACCCTGGCGCTGCCGATCGGCCTGAGCTTCATCACCTTCCAGGCGATCTCCTACACCGTCGACGTCAAGCGCGGGCTGCTGCCGCCGACCCGCATGCTCGACTTCGCGGTCTACCTCAGCTTCTTCCCGCACGTCGTCGCCGGCCCGATCGTGCGCGCGCGGGAGTTCCTGCCCCAGCTGGCCAAGCCGCGCGATCCGCGCAAGGTCGCCGTCGGAGCGGGGGTGGTGCTGATCCTGCTCGGGCTGATCAAGAAGGTGGTGCTCGCCGACGTGCTCGCGCGCCAGGTCGTCGACCCGGTCTTCGGCGTGCCGCTCGCCTACGCTGGCCCCGACGTCTGGCTGGCCGCCTACGCCTACGCCGCCCAGATCTACTGCGACTTCTCCGGCTACACCGACATCGCGATCGGCATCGCGCTGCTGACCGGCTTCATCTTCCCGCAGAACTTCAACAGCCCCTACCGCGCGACCAGCTTCGGCGACTTCTGGCGCCGCTGGCACATCACCCTCTCGCGCTTCCTGCGGGACTTCCTCTACATCCCGCTCGGCGGCAATCGCGGCGGCCGTTGGCGGACAGCGCGCAACCTGATGATCACGATGGTCCTCGGCGGCCTCTGGCACGGCGCGGCGTGGGGGTTCGTGCTGTGGGGGACCGTTCACGGGGCGGCGCTGGTGGCCGAGCACCAATGGCGCTACTGGCGCGCGCGGGCGGACGCCCAGCCCGACTCGCCGGGGGCGGCGGTGGTGCGCGTGGTCGGCCGCCTGTTCGCTCCGGCGTGGGTCCGTTGGGCGGTCGTCTTCAACGTCGTGGTGTTCGCCTGGGTGCTCTTCCGCGCCGAGTCGCTGACGCTCGCCGGCGACTTCTTCGGCCAGCTGTTCGTCTCCGGCCCGGCGACGCTGTGGACCCCGGTCACCGTCGCGGCGGTCGCGATCGTGATCGGGTTCCAGCTGCTTCCCGAGCGGCCGCTCGAGCGGCTGCGCGTGGCGGTGGCGAACCTGCCGGCCCCCGCGCTCGGCCTGGCGCTGACTGTCGTCGTCGCGCTGGTCGGCGCGACGGTGCCCGGCGACGGCGTGCCCCCGTTCATCTACTTCCAGTTCTGATGGCCGAGCCAGACCCCCCACACGACACCTTCGCCGTCCCGGACCCGCCGCCGGGCCGCAGCGGTCGGGCGCGTGACGCGCTGCTGGTCGTCTGGATGGCGGTCGTGCTGCTGGTCGCCTTCCAGGGCGGGGCGGTCCGCGCGGGCGCCGAGGAGCTGGCGCCGGGCGTCGGCCGCGACATCGTCGAGGCGGTCGGCGGGCCGACCGGCTGGATCGCCGACCGGCTGCCGTTCGCCGAGCCGACCGACGACGTGCTGGCCCGGCTCGAGACGGCGAGCGGCCCAGCCGCGGCGCCCGCCGGCGGCGGCGACGGCGGCGGCGGCGAGCTGACGCTGCTTGTGACCGGCGACTCGCTGGCGATGCCGCTCGACACCGAGCTGGCGCGCCGCTTCGCCGGGAGCGAGGTCGCCGTCGAGCGCGACGCCCACGTCGGCACCGGCATCTCCAAGAGCGGGCTGGTCGACTGGTCGCAGCTCTCGCGCCGGCAGGTGCGGCGCTTCGATCCGGGCGCGACGGTGGTGTTCATCGGCGCCAACGAGGGCTTCCCGCTGCCGCGGGTCGGTGGCGGCGGCCAGGTCCAGTGCTGTGGCGCCGAGTGGCAGGCCGCCTACGCCGAGCGGGTCCGCGAGCTGATCGAGACCTACCGCCGCGACGGCGCGGCGCGCGTCTACTGGCTGACGGTGCCGATGCCGCGCGACGGCGCCCGTCAGGAGATCACGCGGGCGGTCAACGCGGCGGTCGAGGCGGCGGCCGAGGAGGTCGGCGACGGCGTCGAGGTGATCGACCTCGTCGAGCCGTTCACCCCGGGCGGCGAGTACCGCGACGCGATCGAGGTCGACGGCCGCGAGCGGATCGTCCGCGAGTCTGACGGCATCCACCTCAACGGCGACGGCGCCGCGGTCGCGGCCGACCTCGTCGAGGAGGCCGTCGCCCGAGACCGCGGCGACGGCTGAGGGTCGCGGGGCGGGCGCCGGCCCGCCCCGCCCCGCCGGCAATCAGGTGAACTGCGTGTAGGTGTGCTTGACGACCTTGCGGCCCTTCTTGCAGGTCACGCGGGCGTCGAACTGGGTGCGGATCGAGTTGTAGCGGCGCTCGCTGCACTTGAACCGCTGGACGCCGCCGCAGCGGCCCTTCTTGCCGCCGTTGCGCACGCGGCACTTGTAGTAGCCCTTGACGACCGACTCGCCCTTGCGGCAGCTGACCCGCTTGACCTTCAGCGAGGTGGTGTAGGTCGGCCCGAGCGAGCGGGTCTTGCCGGAGAGGCTGCAGTTCTTGGCCGCGACGGCCTCGGGCGGCGCGGCCTGGGCGGCGGCGGGGAGCGCGACCGCGAGCGCGGCGGCGGTCGCGAGGGCGACGGTGGTGCGACGGAGCATTGCGGGTCCTTTGGCGGGGGACGGAGCTGGTCGATGATGGCATACGCCGGCGCCGGATGGGGGAGGTGCTACGGTGGCGCACATGGATGGCACGGGAGTTGCGTCGGTCGGGGTCCGCGATCTGCGCCAGAACCTGTCGCGCTTCCTCGCGGAGGTCAAGGACGGCCGCAGCTTCGCAGTCACCGAGCGCGGCCGCGAGATCGCGCGGCTGACCCCGTCGGGTCCGCCCGATTCGGCGATCGCCCGGCTGGTCGCCGAGCGCGGGGCGACGATGCCCGCCGGCGACCTGTTCGCCCTCGCCGCGACGCGCGGACGTGGACCGGCCGGCGGCCCTCCGAGCGGGCAGGTACTCACCGAGCTGCGCGAGGAGCGGCTGTAGCCGCCCGGCTCGCGTACCTCGACAGCTCCGCGTATGTGAAGCTCGTGCTGGCCGAGGCCGGCCACGAGGAGTTGCGGGAGGAGCTGGCGCGGTGGGAGGGGTACGTGTCGAGCGCGCTGCTGGCGGTCGAGTCGGTCCGCGCCTGCGCACGCTACGGCGACGGGTGGGTGGACGACGCGCGCGCCTGGTTGGACGGCGTCGCCCTGCTGCCGCTCGACGGCGCGGTCGTGGCCGCTGCGACCGAGCTGGGCCCGGCGCCGCTGCGCAGCCTCGATGCCCTGCATCTCGCGACCGCGCTGTCGATTCGCGACGATGTCGGGGCCTTCGTCGTCTACGACGAGCGCCTGGCGGCGGCGGCGGCCGAGCGGGGCCTCCCCGTCGCGGCGCCCGCATAGGCTCTGGGCGTGGAGGGAGACGACCCGATCGCGCGCTTCGCCGCCGCCCGCGCGGATCCGGGGCGGGCGGTGATCGAGGGGCTGCACGCGATCAAGCACGCGCTGCGCTTCGGCGCCGAGCTCGAGCTGGTGGTCACCGACGCCGCCGACGAGCTGGCCGCGCTTGCCGCCGAGCTGGCGCCCGACGTCGCCTCCGTGTTCGCCCAGCGGGCCGAGACGGTGACCGCGGAGGCCTACCGCGGGCTGGGCCCGCGCGCCCACCACACGCGCGTCGTGGCGATCGCCCGCCGGCCGCCGTTCGATCCCGCGGCCGCGCTCGCCGCGCGTTCCGACGCGCCGGGCGTGCTGCTCGACGATCCGCGCCATCTGGGCAACCTCGGTGCGGTCGTGCGGGTCGCGGCCGGCGCCGACGCCGCCTGCGTGGTGACCACCGGGGACACTGACCCGTGGGACCCGGTCGCGATCCGCGGCGCGGCGGGGCTGCACTTCGCGCTCGCCGTCGGGCGGCTGACGGCGGCGGTGCCCACGCTGGAGGTCCTCGGCGACCGGGCCCTGATCGCCTTCGATCCCGACGGCGATCCGATCGATCCGGGGGCCCTGCCCGCCGGTGCGCTCTACGTCTTCGGCAGCGAGCGCCACGGCATCGGCGGCGACCTCCTGGCCGCCGCCGACGCTCGCCTGCGGATCCCGATGCGCGACGGCGTGTCGAGCCTCAACCTCGCCACCTCCGTCGCCGCCGTCCTGTTCGCGTGGCGGCTGTCCATCAGCGTCGAGTCTCGCGCCCGACCCTCCTAGAGCCCGGTTCTAGAAGCTGGTTCTAGAACCGAGCTCGGGCTCGTCCGGCATGCGGGGTCGCACTGGCGCGGCTCGGCTCTGCGGGGGTCGCGACCACCGCGCCGCCGCGGCTCAGCCCTTCGGGGTCGCCACCACGGCGCCGCGGCGTCGTACGCCCTCGACGAGCGGGATGTTCAGCCGCTGGATGCCGGTCGCCTGGCCCTTCGCCGAGGTGCGGACATCCACGATCAGGCGCTTGGGCATGCCCAGCAGGCCCTTCGGCACGCGGATCCCCGCGCGTCGCCCGCCGACGATCCGCCACTTCACCGCGCGCGGCTTGCTCGCCCGCAGGCCCTGCGCGCCGCGCGCCCCGTCGGTCACGAACCAGGCCCGCACGCGAGCGTCGCAGCCCGGCGCGGCGACGCAGCGTGCGATGCCGAGATCGACGCGTCCGTTGCGGAACGGCGCCGGCAGCCCGCGGCGCCAGTTGAACGCCACGCGGGCGGTCCTCCGCGCCTTCTCGGGCGCGGCGTCGTCGCGCGCGCCGGCGTCGCTGCCGGTCGACTTGGTCGCCGCGCCCGCCAGGGGCGGGGCGGTGGCCGTCGCCGCCGCGGCGCCGACACCACGCACCCTGACCAGGGCCGGCTCGCCCTCGCCGATGATCGCGATCGTCGCCTCGGCGTTGTCGACCTCGTACGGGGTGAAGAGGATCTTCAGCTGGCAGCTGAGGCCTGGAGCGAGGATCTGCATCGAGCAGCCGTCCTGGACGACGCGGAACGCGCCGACGTCGCCGCCGACGGGCACCGCGACCATCGACTGAAAGTAGAGGTTGCCGGTGTTCTGGAGGGTGGCGGTGCGGGCCGCGGACTGTCCGATCTCCACCGAGCCGAACTCCAGCGGCTGGGGCGACGCGGTCACCCGGCGGACGCCGCCGCTGCCGGTCAGCGCGACGGTGTAGACGTTCTCGCCGGCGTCGACGACGAGCTCAGCGTCGTAGTCGCGGGCATCGCGGGGCTCGAACGCAACGCTGACGTTGCAGTTCGACCACGGCGAGAGCGTGAAGTCGCAGCCGTTCCAGTCGATCCAGAAGTAGCCTGCGTCGGCGCCCTCGATCCGGAAGCGGATGTCGGCCCACTGGTCGTCGCTGACGTTCTGGATGTTGAAGTTGGCCTGCTGGTAGCCGCGGTCGACCTCGACCTGCCCCCAGTCGTGGGAGCTGGGGTCGATCGTCAGCTCGGCGGCGCTCGGGGCCGCGGTGGCCGCCGCGGGCAGGGCGCAGAGCGCAACGGCGGTCAGGGAGAGCCCGCGCAGCAGGCGGGCGAGCGATCTAGGGGTGCGGGGCATTGACGAGTCCGATCCGTGTGGGCCGGCGTCGAAGGAGATGGACCCTCGAATTCGGCCTATTGGCAGCATCCGCCGCGTTATCGGTCCGACATCCGTCCAATTTGAACGCTGCAAGCTCGCGTTCGCATCGTCCGCCCCATCTCGGATAGCGTCGGCCGATGGCGGTGGGAGACCGATCGGCGCTGGCGGAGCTTGCCGCGAGGCGGCCGGATCTGGTCGTCGGTCCCGGCGATTCCCGCTGGGATCGTTCCCGCGTCGCATTCGCGGCGACCGTCGACCAGCGTCCGGCGGCGGTCGGGCTGCCCCGCGACGCCGACGATGTCGCCGCGCTGGTCGCTGCGGGGCGCGACGACGGCCTGCGGATCGCCCCCCAGCGCACCGGCCACGCCGCCGAGGCGCTCGACCTCGCCGGCGCGCTGCTGCTGCGCACCGACCGGATGTCGGAGCTGACGGTCGACCCCGACAGGCGCACCATGCGGGCCGGGGCGGGCGTGCTCACCGGCGCGGCGGTTGCGGCCGCCGGTCGCCACGGCCTCGCGCCGCAGGTCGGCAGCTCGCCGACGGTCGGGCTCGTCGGGTTCCACCTTGGCGGGGGTGTCAGCCTCGTGTCGCGCCGTCACGGGCTGGCGGCCGACGCCGTGACGGCCGTCGAGCTCGTCGTCCCCGACGGCACCTGGATCCGCGCGACCGCGGCGAGCGAGTCGGAGCTGTTCTGGGCGCTGCGCGGCGGCGGGGGCGGTGTCGGCGTGGTCACCGCGATCGAGGTCGACCTGGTTGATCTCGGTCCGGTCCAGGGCGGCAACCTTTTCTTCCCGCTCTCGCGGGCCCGCGAGGTGATGCACGTCTGGCGCGAGGTCGCGCTGGACGCCCCGGACGGCCTCACCCTCGCCGGGCGTGTGCTGCGCCTCCCCCGGCCGCTGGCCGAGCTTCCCGCCGGCCAGTGCCCGACCGGGCCCGACGGCGTCGCGCTCGCCGCCGCCGCGAACGCCGGGCGCGAGCTGACCGCGATCGTGGGGGTTCAGCTCGGCGACGAGCCGGAGGCCGCCGAGCTGCTGGCGCCGCTGCGCGCCCTCGGACCGGTGGTCGACACCTTCGGCCCGCGTGGCCCCGAGGCGATGTGCGAGGTCCACATGGACTCCGTCGAGCCGATGCCGTCGGTCGACGACCATCTGCTGCTCGCCGACCCGCTGCCGGCCGCCGCGGTCGACATGTTCGTCGACACCGTCGGCGCCGAGTCGGGGTCGGCGATCGCGACCGCCGAGCTGCGCCAGACCGGCGGCGCGATCCGCCGGTCCGGCCACGCCGACAGCGCGGCGAGCCTTCCCGGCGGGCATTTTGCGTTCGCCGCCGGCCTGGTCGGCGACGGGCCCGGGATGGCCGACCGCGCGCGGGTCGACGGCGACCTCGCACGGTTCGTCGAGGCGCTCGCTCCGTGGGCGCTCGGCGCCGGCTTCATGAACTTCAGCGACCGCCCGCTGCCCGCGGCGTCGTTCCTGTCGCTGGAGGCCGGCGAGCGGCTGCGGCGGGTCGCGCGCGGCTGGGATCCGGAGGGCACGATCGTGGCCTGCCATCCGGCGGCGGTGCGTTAGCCGGGCGGTGTGCTCGGGGCGCCGCCGGCCGGCTCGCCGTCGGCGTTGCGCAGGCGGACGCGCACCATCACCGCGAGGGCGACCAGCAGGTAGACGAGCGTGATCGCCAGCAGGGCGAACTTGGCCGTCGCGAACGCCGTCACCAGGGCCGGGCCGCGCCCCTGGGCCCGGCCGTCGAGCATCCAGAGCAGCCCGGCGTTCTCGAGCACGTCGAAGGCGGCGGCGGCGAGCGGCAGCGCCGCGATCGCGGTGGCCGGACGGGCGAGCGTGTCGAAGCCGCGCGCACGGGCCGCGTCACCGACGGCGCGCACCGCCAGGTAGAGGAAGGCGCCGTAGGCGACGAGGAAGAGGAAGTCGATCCAGAGCGACAGCGTCGCCGCGTCGCGCCCGGATTGACCCCAGTGGCCGAAGATCACCGCGACCCGCTCGGTCGAGCTGGCCAGCTCATAGGCGACGATGCCCGGACCGCCGGTCGACCGGAGCTCGGCGTCGACTATCGCGAGCACCGCGAGCAGCACCACCGTCGCGATGCCCGCGGCCCAAAGTGCGCGGCGGCGGGTCATCGCCCGGGAGACTATGGATCCGCCGCCGCTCAGGCGGCGGCGCGCGTCACCCGGACCCGCCCGCCGTCGCGTGGGCTGAAGGTGATCGCCCGCCGCGCGATCCGCTCGGCCGGTCCCGCCTCGGTCGCGAGATCGAACCGGCGCAGCACCTCCTCCAACACGATCTTCATCTCGAAGAGGGCGAAGCTCGCACCGAGACAGCGACGGGTGCCGCCGCCGAACGGGATCCACTCGTAGGTTGCGGGCGGCCGTTGGAGGAACCGCTCGGGGAAGAAGCGGTCGGGATCGTCGTAGACCTCGGGGTTGCGGTGGGTGAGGTAGATCGACGGCGCGATGTGCACGCCGGCGGGCAGCACGCGGCCGCCGAGCTCGGTCGGCTCGGTGAGGTAGCGCGCGACCGCCGGCACCACCGGGCGCAGGCGCAGCGACTCCCGGATCACCGCGTCGAGGTAATCGTCGCCCTCGCCAGAGCGGACCTCCGCGGTCAAGCGAGTCAGGACGCTTGGATGGCGCACCAGGCGCTCGAGCGTCCACGACAGCGCCGTCGCGGTCGTCTCGTGCCCGGCGAGCAGCAGCGTCACCAGCTCGTCGCGCAGCTCGGAGTCGGTCAGGCCCCGGCCGTCCGCGTCGCGGGCCGACAGCAGCAGCGAGAGGATGTCGTCGCGCTCGGCGGTCGCGGCGTCGGCGCGGTGGGCGGCGATCTCCTCGTGGAGCACCGCGTCGGCAGGGTGGAGCAGGTCGCGGCGGAACCGTCGCCAGGGACTCAGCGCCCCGTCGCGCTTCGAGCTGGCGAGCTGGAGGACGAACAGCCGACCGGTGTCGCCGAGGGAGTCCAGCAGCCGCCGCAGCGGGGTGGCGATCTGCTCCAGCCGGGCGCTGTCGTCTCGGACGCCGAAGACGGCGCGCATGATCACCTCGAGCGTGATCGCCTGCATCGACCGCTGCACGGCGAACGGCTCGCCCACCGGCCAGCGGTCCAGCTCCCGCGCGGCGGCGGTGCGGGCGACCTCTTCGTAGAGGCGCATCCGCTCGCCGTGGAAGGGCGGCAGCAGCAGCTTGCGCTGGCGCATGTGCTCGGGCTCGTCGAGGGTGAGCACCGAGCGTGGACCGAGCAGCGGCCGCAGGACCTCGTTGCCGACGCCGGCCAGCAGCTTGGTCGGATCGGAGGTGAAGACCTGCTTGATCGTCGCCGGGTCGTCGGTCATGACGACCGTGCGCCGGCTCGACAGCCGCACGGTGAACGGGGTGCCGTAGCGGTCGCGGGCGCCCTCGAGGAAGCCGCCGGGGCGCAGCAGGAAGTTCGCGAAGATCAGCGCCGGCGGGCCCCCGGGGCCGGGTGGAAGCGGGTCGGGGGGCGACGCGGCTGCGCCGGCGGCGGGGCTGTTGACCGTCAGGTCAATAGTCGCCGGAGTTCTAGCAGCTGTTGAACAGGAGTTCAACAAGGGGTACGGTGGGCCGACCTTGAGCCCGCGAGCCACCGCACCGTCCGCCGCCCGCCGGCGGCCGCGGCGGATGACCACCGACGACCGCCGCGAGCAGCTGCTCGCCGCCGGCGTCGAGCTGTTCGGACGCCGGCCCTACGACGAGGTCTCGATCGACGAGATCGCCCGTGCCGCGGGGATCTCCAAGGGCCTGCTCTACCACTACTTCCCGACCAAGCGCGACTTCGTCGTCGCCGTGCTGCGCGAGGCCACCGACGTGGTCACGGCACTCACCGTGCCCGATCCCGACCTGCCGCCGGTCGAGCGGATCGACGCCGCGCTCCACGCCTTCCTCGACTATGCCGAGCACCACGCCTCCGCCTACGCGACGCTGTTCGTCACCCGCGGCGGCGGCGACCCGGAGATCCGGGCGGTGATGGACGAGGCCCGCGAGCGACGCGTCGACATCCTGCTCGCCGGCATCGCCGGCCAGCTGCTCGCCGACCCCGACGCCGCGCGCCGGTCGCCGGTGCTGCGCTCGGCGGTACGTGGCTGGATCTCCTTCGTCGAGGGTGTCCTGCTGCGCTGGCTGACCGAGCGCGACCTCGACCGCGACCAGCTGCGCGCCCTGCTGCGCGAGGCGCTGATCGGGGCGCTCGCCGCCGCCGGCCGGGTCGATCCCAGGCTCGGCATGGGCGCGGATAGGATATGAGCATGGCGGAGAAGCGCACCAAACCCCTGCTCGCCGCCGGCAACGAGGTCGAGTGGGCGGAGATCAACCGGGTGGAGGCAGGGCAGGATGCCGCCTTCGCCCGCCGGCTCTCTCTCGACGAGCGTCTGGAGCTGGGGCAGCGGCTGTGCGACGAGGCCTTCGAAGTGGTCAATGCGTTCCGGTCGATCCGAGGGGCTCATGCCGGAGATCCCAGGGCCTGATCTCTCCGGCGTCGTCGCCGACGCGACCGCTGCTGGGCTTCACCACGTGGTGATTGGCGGCTTCGCAGTGATCGCGCACGGCTATCCGCGCGCCACCAAGGACTCCGACCTGCTCGTTCCCGACGGTGAGGACGCCGATGCGGCGATCGCTCGATTTCTCGAACTCGCAGAGGGGAGCCGGTTCCCTGACGGCAAGAAGCTCGCTGACACAGACATCCGGGGCGCGCACCACCTGCGGGTGGACACCCGTCACGGCGTCGTGGACATCATGCGCGGAGGCCTCGCGCCGCTGGACTACGAGACCGTGGCCACGCGGGCGGAGACCGGGATCCTGAGGGGGGCTGAAGTGCGGGTCGCCGCGCTCGTGAGCCTCGTAGGGTTCAAGCGGCTGGCGGGTCGCCCTCAGGATCGCGCCGATCTCGTCGCGCTCGAGCGGGTCAACGGCGACCTGCCGATCGAGCCGATCCCCGGCCTCGACGACCAGGGTGGCGACGGCGGGTCGAGCTAGCCGAACAGCCGCGGGTCGTTGGTGATGATCGCGTCGACCCCGAGCGCCTCGAGCTTGGCGATCCGGTCGGCGTCGTCGACCGTCCAGACGTAGAGCTGGCCGCCGGCGCGGCGGACCCGCTGGACGAGCTGGCGGGTGACCAGCACGTAGTGCGACATCAGTGCCTCGCAGTCGCCGCGGCGCAGCGCCCGCTCCGCCTTCGCGGGCAGGCCCGACCGCCACCAGGCGACCGCCGCATAGGCGGGGTAGCGGAGCACGCGGTGGTCGCGCAGGTCGCGCTTGACCTTCGGCACCGAGAGGCCGCGGCGCACGGCGGGGTCGAGCTCGCGGACCAGGGTCAGGCTCTCCTGGTAGTTCGACGAGATCAGCGACCGCTCGAGCAGTCCGCGCTCGCGCAGGCCGTCGACCACCTCGCGCTCGTAGCCGGGGATCTTCAGGTCGACGTCGAGCTCGATGCCGTTGTAGGCCTCGGCGGCGAAGTGGTCCAGCCCGTCGGTGAGCGTCATCGGCGTGCGGCCGAGCGCGTCCTCGGGGTCGTGGGCGAGCACCAGCGTCCCGTCCCGCAGCGGCATCACGTCGAACTCGATCATGTCGACGCCCAGCTCCAGCGCCGCCTCGAAGCTGGCCGCCGTGTTGCCGGGCGCGACGTGGCCGGCGCCCTTGTGGCCGACGCGGATCAGCGGCCGGGTCTCGCTCGCCTGAGTCATCGGAATAGATCGTAGGGGGCGCGTTGGCCCGTGTCGTGACCCCCCGTTCACATGCTCGGGACCAACGCGCCGCTCAGGCCTGGCAGACGGGGCACCAGTAGGTGGTGCGGTTGTCGTCGCCCTGGCCGCGGGCGCGGATCTCGGCGGCGCAGACGCGACACGGCCGGCCGCCGCGCTCGTAGACGAAGGTGCCGGCGCGCTCCCCGCCCTGCCCGCGGGCCGAGCGGAGGATCGTTGGGGGTATGCCCCCAACGATCCTTCGCTCGGCATCTGGGGGGAGCGCTTCGGCGCCGGGGAGTGGGCGGTCGAGGTGGAGCGTGGGGGTGTCGCTCGCGGCCGCGCGGGCGACCGCGGCGGCGGCGTCGGGCTCGCCTCGGAAGGTCACCGTCGGGCCGCCGCGGCGGGCGGACTCGCGCATCAGGGGGCGGGTCGCCGCGATCACCGCGAGCGCCTCGGGGTCGCGCACCGCGGCGGTGCGCCGCCAGGGGTCGAGGCCGGCCGCGAAGCAGCCCTCCGACTTCCAGATGTTCCCGATCCCGGCGACGTTGCGCTGGTCGAGCAGCGCCTCGCCGATCGTGCGGGTCTGGTCGCCCTCGCGCAGCCGGCGCAGGAAGTTGGCCGCGTCGAACTGGCCGTCGGCGACGACGTCGGGTCCGAGGCCGGCGAGCAGCCGGTCGAAGCGGGTGCGTGAGTCGGTGAGCAGCTCGAGCACCGGTCCGTCGAACTGGACGACGTCGTGGGCCGGCGTGCGGACCACCAGCCACGCGCGGCGCGGCGACCGCGTCCACCGCCGCCCGTGCGCGTAGACGCCCCATTTGCCGCCCATCCGCAGGTGCGAGTGCAGCGTCAGGTCGCCCTCGAAGCGGACGAACAGGTGCTTGCCGCGGGCGTCGACCGACCGCACCGCCCGGCCGCCCAGCCGCTCCGGCCAGCGGTCGACGCGGTGCCGTGCGTGGGGTGTCTCGATCGCGACGATCTCCACCCCCACCAGCGCCGCCCCGACCCGCAGCGCCGCGTTGTGGATCGTGTCGCCCTCGGGCACGCTTCCGAGCCTACCCGGGGGTCGGGTGAGAGTTGCGGCCAATATTTGGCCACAACTCTCACCGCGCGCCAACGGGGGCCGGAACTCTGACTCCGTGCTCAGGCGCTGAGCGTCAGGCGGCGGGGGCCGAGAGCGAACCCGGCCGCAACGAGGGCCGGCTCGAAGCGCGAGCCGACGATCGGGTCGCCGTCGAAGCGCTCGATCGCGAGGCGCTTGACGCGGCCGGCGCGGACGTGGTCGGCGAGCACGGCGAGGGCGTCGTCGAGCCAGGCGGCGGTCGGCGCGCCCGTGCCGTGGGGGACGGCTGAAGTGCCGGCCGGCGTCGGTGGGCGGGGCGCGGCAGTCGTGGCGACGGCGGCGGCGACCGTGTCGGGACCATCGGCGAACGGGTCGCGCAGGGCGATCAGGCCCTTGCCGGAGCGCTCGACGTAGAGCACCGGCTCGGCGTCGATCGTCACCACCAGCGCGCCCGCGACCCGCTGGGGCCGCCGGGCGTCGTCGCGCTTGGGCCACGGCAGCGCGGCCCCGTAGGGGTTGGCCGGATCGGTCGCGGCGAGCACCAGCGCGCCGGCCGGCTCGTCCGAGCGCAGGCCGCGCAGCCGCTCGATCGCCGCCGGCAGCGCGAACTGGGCGCCGCCGAGCCCCTCGACGAAGTAGCCGCGACGCGCCGTGCCGAGCGTCTCGAGGTTCGCCAGCTCGCCGTAGAGCGACGCGAACCCGCCGGGTATCCCCTCGGCGAGCACCGTCTCGCGCGTCACGATCCCGTAGCGCTCGAGCAGCATCTCGGAGCGGGCGCGCAGCCGCTCGCCGTGCGGCGGCGCCTCGGCGAACAGGTTGGCGGTCAGCGACCAGCGGCCCTGCACCTGCGGCGCCCCCGGCCGGCGTCGGCGCGCGAACCGCCGCCCCGCCGCGCGGCGCTCGGCGGCCAGCGACAGCCGCGGCGCGCGCAGCGGGGCGAACGCGTCGTTGGTCGCCTCGCCCGCCCAGACGAGATCCCAGAGCGCCTCCTGCAGCTCGGCCGGGTCGGGGGCCGTTGGCTCGCGCACCGCCGACTGTCCGCCCTCGCCGGGCAAGCCCGGCGCCTGTCCCGCCGGCACCCGCACGTCGGCGACCAGGTCGGTCCAGAAGGCGGCGCCGGCCTCCAGCCGCGCCCGGATCGCGTCGTGCAGCGGCCCGCTCGGCGGGTCGCCCTTGTACGGCGGCGGGCCGAGCCAGGCGACGTCGTCGCGGAAGTAGAGCGCCACCTTGCCGGTCGCGCGGCCGAGCGCGCCCGCGCCGACCCAGACGATCTCCCCGCCCGCGCAGAGCTGGTCGAGCCACGCCGGCGAGTACGCACCGACCCGCCGTGGCAGCACCTCGCGCTCCCAGACCGCGGGCGCCAGCGCGAGTCCCTGCAGCGGCACGAGCACCTCGCGCAGCCGGTCGGGCCCGGCGCCGCCGGCCGGGGAGGAGTCGACCCCCTGCCAGGCCGGCAGGAACCGGGCCAGCGTCCGCTGCTCGGCCGGCTCGACCTCGCGCCGCAGCGAGGCCAGCGACGCGCGCCGCAGCCGCCGCAGCACATCGGTGTCGCACCACTCGCGCTCGCTGCCGCCCGGCCGAAGCTCGCCGCGCACCATCGTGCCGCCACGCTCGAGCGCCTCCAGCACCGGCGTCGGGTCGGGGCCGTAGCGGTCGCCCAGCTCGCGGGTGGCGAACGGGCCGTGGGTCCGCGCGAACCGCCGCACGATCCGCTCGAACGGCGCCTCGACCGCCGCCAGGAACGCGTCGGGCAGGCCGCCGGGCGGCACCGCGCCGAAGGCGTCCCGGTAGAGCCCGGCGTCCTCGGCGGCGATCCAGCGGTCCTCGCCGCCGATCCGCATCCGCACCGCCCGGCGCTCGCGGGCGAGGGTCTCGAGCAGCGCCGTGGCGTCGGAGAGCGTCGCGACACCGCCACCTTCGTCGCCGTTGCCGGCCCCGGCCGCCCCGGCGATCCGCAGCCGCGCCTCCTGGGTAGTCAGGTCCCCGACTGCGCGCAACACGTCGTGGAGCCCGTCGGCGCCGTGCGCCCGCGTCCGCTCGCTGAGGTGCTGGAGGTCGGCCTCGACCTCCGCCAGGGCCGCCGGGTCGATCAGCTCGCGCAGCTCCTCCTGGCCGAGCAGCTCGCGCAGCAGGTCGCGGTCGAGCGAGAGCGCCGCCGCGCGCCGCTCGGCGTTCGGCGCGTCGCCCTCGTACATGTAGGTCGCGACGTAGTCGAACAACAGCGACGAGGCAAACGGCGACGAGCGCTGGGTCTCGACCTCGACCAGCGACAGCTCGCGGGTGTGCAGTCCGCGCAGCAGCTCCTCCAGGCCGGGCAGGTCGAAGACGTCGCGCAGGCACTCGCGGTAGGTCTCGAGCACGATCGGGAACTGGCCGTAGCGCTTGGCCACCTCGAGCAGCGACTGGGCCTTCAGCCGCTGCTGCCACAGCGGCGTGCGGCGACCCGGGTAGGCGCGCGGCAGCAGCAGCGCGCGGGCGGCGTTCTCGCGGAAGCGGGCGCCGTAGAGCGCCGAGGCCGACAGCTCGGCGACGACCATGTCCTCGATCGCGTCGGGCTCGACCAGCACCAGCTCGGCGCCGGGCGGCTCGTCGGCGTCGGGGAGGTGGACGATGATCCCGTCGTCGGACCAGATCGCGTCGGACTCGAGGCCGAACTCGTCGCGGATGCGGGCCGACAGCGCCAGCGCCCAGGCCGAGTGGACCCGCCCGCCGAACGGGGAGAGCACGCACAGCCGCCAGTCGCCGATCTCGTCGCGGAACCGCTCGACGACGATCGTGCGGTCCGAGGGCACCACCCGCGTCGCCTCGCGCTGCTCGCGCAGGTAGGCGATCAGGTTGCGCGCCGCGCGCTCGTCGAGGTCGTAGCCGGCGTCGATCAGCTCGCCGGCCTCGCGGTCCACCGCCCAACGCGAGAACTCGCCGATCGCCCGGCCCAGCTCGACCGGGCGGCCGACGCCGTCGCCCCGCCAGAACGGGATCGCCCCCGGCGCGCCCGGGGCCGGGGTGACGATCACCCGGTCGCGGGTGATCTCCTCGATCCGCCAGGTCGACGCGCCGAGCAGGAACGTCTGGCCCGGCCGCGCCTCGTAGACCATCTCCTCGTCGAGCTCGCCGACGCGGCGGCCGTCGGGCAGGTGGACGCCGTAGAGGCCGCGGTCGGGGATCGTGCCGGCGTTGGCGATCGCGAGCTGGCGGGCCCCCTTGCGTGCGCGGACGGTGTCGGCGACGCGGTCCCAGACGATCCGCGGCCGCAGCTCGGCGAACTCCTCGGACGGGTAGCGGCCGTCGAGCATGTCGAGCACCTGGTCGAGCAGCTCGCGCCCCAGCTCGGCGAACGGGTAGGCGCGGCGGACGAGGTCGAACAGCTCCGGGACGCTCCACTCCTCGCCGCCGGGATCGTCGCCGCCGCGTGTCGTCGAGACCGCCCGGCCGTCCTCGTCGAGCGCCGGGCTGGCGACCAGCGCCACGATCTGCTGGGCGAGCACGTCGAGCGGGTTGCGCGGCACGACCGTCGTCTCGATCTCGCCGGCGCGCATCCGCTTGGCGACGACCGCGCACTCGAGCAGGTCGGCGCGGAACTTCGGGAAGATCCGGCCCTTGGAGACGTCGCCGACGTTGTGGCCGGCGCGGCCGATCCGCTGCAGTCCGGCGGTCACCGACTTCGGCGACTCGACCTGGAGCACCAGATCGACCGCGCCCATGTCGATCCCCAGCTCCAGCGACGAGGTCGCCACCAGGCACGGGAGCCGGCCCGACTTGAGCATGTCCTCGACGACCAGCCGCTCCTCGCGCGCGAGCGAGCCGTGGTGGGCGCGGGCGATGACGCTGTCGGCGGGCGTCGGGTCCGGACCTTCGCCCGCGGCGGCGTCCTGCTCGGCGGCCAGCTCGTTGAGGCGGACCGCCAGCCGCTCGGCGGCGCGGCGCGCGTTGACGAAGATGATCGTCGAGGTGTGCTCGCGGACGAGGCGCAGCAGCTCCGGGTAGATCGCCGGCCAGATCGACCGTGACGTGGCGCGCCCCGGCTCGTCGGCGTAGGTGGCGATCCCCGACGGCGCGTCGAGGTGGGGGAGCTGCTCGACGCCGGGCGGCTGGTCGGCGGCGGGCAGTCCGGCCCCGACGAGGTCGCCGCCGCCCGCAGCGGTCCCGACGCCGCCGACGGCCGGGTCGGTGACGTCGTGGGCGCCCGGCTCGGCCATGTTCTCGACCGGAACCTCGACCCGCAGGTCCAGCGGCTTGCGCACGCCGGTGTCGACCACCCGGCACTCGCGCCCGGCGCCGACGAGGAACCGGCCGACCTCGGCGAGCGGGCGCTGGGTCGCCGACAGCCCGATGCGCTGAACGCCCGGTGCGGCGGGATCGCCACCGCGGACGAGGTGGTCGAGGCGCTCGAGGGTCAGCGCCATGTGGGCGCCGCGCTTGGTCTGGGCGACGGCGTGGATCTCGTCGACGATCAGCCACTCGACCCCGGCGAGGAACTCGCGCGCCCGCGAGGTGAGCATCAGGTACAGCGACTCGGGGGTGGTGATCAGGATGTCCGGCGGCGTGCGCAGCATCGCCTGGCGCTCGCGCTGCGGGGTGTCGCCGGTGCGGATCGCCACGGTGACGTCGCCGCCGATTCCCGTCAGCGGCCCGCGCAGGTTCTTCTCGACGTCGTAGGAGAGCGCCTTCAGCGGCGAGACGTAGACCAGCCGCGTGCGCCGCTCAGGTCCCGTCGATGCGGTGCTCGCCGGCCGCCGCCGCCGCCGCCGCCGCTGCGGCTCGGCGACCAGGCGGTCGAGCCCCCAGAGGAAGGCGGCGAGCGTCTTGCCCGAGCCCGTCGGCGCGGAGACCAGCACGTGCTCGCCGCCCGCGATCGCGGGCCAGGCCTGGGTCTGGGCGTCGGTCGGCGCCGCGAACGAGCGCTCGAACCACTCCCGGACCTGCGGCGTGAAGGAGGCGAGGGGGTCGGCGGCCACGGCATCCGAGCGTACTCGCCGCCCGGATCCCGTGAACGGCCTCGCCCCGCCGGCGGGGCGCCTGGCGCCGCGGCGAGACGCGCGAAGGATCGTTGGGGGTATGCCCCCAACGATCCTCCGCGCGTCGGGGTGGAGCTAGAAGCCGGCCGGGTGGGTGGCGCGGAAGCCGCGCGGCGAGCGCATCTTGGCGGTCCAGCGGCTGCCGGTCTGCTTGCGCGCGCTGGTGTCGAAGCGCAGGCCGGCGACGATCATGTACGCGTGGCCGGCGTTGGCGCGGATCGTGATCCAGTCGCCGCGGCCGCGCGAGCCCCACGACATGAAGCCGGTCGAGGCGAGCGACGAGCGCATCAGCTTGGCGACGCGCAGGGTGAAGCTGATCGAGCCCGAGCAGTCGTAGCCGCTGTCGCGCAGGCGGCCGTGGCCGCCGCCCCACTTGTAGGGCTTCTTGGCGATCCGGTTGCCGGCCAGGATCACCGCCCTGACCTCCGGCGGCGCGCCGACCGGCGGGATCGCCAGGCCGTTGCTGGAGAGCTTGGCCTTCAGGCCGGGGACGGTGTCGGGCGTGGCCGGCAGCGTGCCGGCGACCGCGCCACCCCCGGTGGTCTTCGACGCTGTCGCCGCCTCGGCGGGGGCGACCGCGGCGAGCATCGCGACGACGGCGATCGCAAGGGTGGCCGCGAGAACGGCGGCGGCGTCGACCCGGAGGGCCAGGGCGGCCAGCGGGTGAGCCGCGGCGGTGTTGGCGCGTTCGTGCGCGCCGGGCGAAGCGTTGTCCATCGGGAGCCTCGTTCCTCTCTATCCACGCCTGCGGGGTTAGCTGACGGACTCGCGCTGAGAGAGCTGCGCTACACCGGTGTTCCGGCGATTCGCCCCAGGGCCAGAGGGACCCAAGTGGTTCCCCCGCTCCTCCGCCGCTGGGCGACGGAGGACTCGGCTATGTGCTCTTGATCAGTTCGACACCGTACGGCATCGACCTGTCGGATGAGAGCACCCTAGGCGGCCGAAAGTTGCGCAGTGTGATGTCGCTCACAGCGGCTGTGCCAGCCGGCTGGGCGGCGCCGGAGGCCCGGGTCAGGCGGCCAGTTGGCGCGCCCGGGCGAAGACGGCGTCGAGCATCGGCTCGGTGAGGCGGCCGGTGAAGGTGTTCTGCTGGCTGGGGTGGTAGCAGCCGATCAGCGTCCGGCCGCCGGGCAGCGGGGCCTCCGCAGCGTGGCCGAAGCGGGGCTTGGGGCGTGGCGGGCCGTGCAGCCGCAGCGCGGCGTCCCAGGCGAACGCGCCGAGCGCGACGACCACGCCGATCGGCAGCAGCTCCAGCTCCGCGACGGCGTAGGGCAGGCAGGTGTCGCGCTCGGCGGGCGTCGGCTTGTTGGCCGGCGGCGCGCAGCGGACGGCGGCGGCGACGAAGGCGTCCTGCAGCGCCAGGCCGTCGTCAGGGGCGACCGAGGTCGGTTGGTTGGCGAGCCCGGCGCGGTGCAGCGCGGCGAACAGCCAGTCGCCCGAGCGGTCGCCTGTGAACACCCGACCGGTGCGGTTGGCGCCGTGGGCGGCGGGGGCGAGGCCGAGCACGTAGATCCGGGCCGCCGGGTCGCCGAACCCGGGAGCGGGCCGTCCCCAGTACTCCTCGTCGCGGAAGGCCGCGCGCTTCTCGCGCGCGACCCGCTCGCGCCAGGCGACCAGCCGCGGGCAGGCGCGGCAGTCGACGATCCGGCGCTCGAGCTCCGCCAGCTCGCGCTTCGCGGTCAGGCCTTCAGCCGCCGGCCGGTGGTGAACAGCCACTGGGCCCACAGGTAGCAGGGGATCGCCAGCGCGGCGGTGATCCCGAGCGACAGCCAGATGCTCACGTCGGCCTCGCCGAGGAAGCCGTAGCGGATCGCCTGCAGCATGTAGAAGATCGGGTTGAAGTGCGACAGCTCCTCCCACGGCGAGGCGAGCATGTCGACCGAGTAGAAGACGCCGCCCATGAAGGTCAGCGGCAGGATCACGATGTTCTGGATGAACGTCGTGTGGTCCCAGCTCTCGGCGTAGATGCCGACGACGGTGCCCAGCGAGGCGAACCCCAGCAGCGCCAGCGCGGTCGCCACGGCCAGGACCAGCGGCTGCTCGATCGGCACGCCGGTGATCGGCACCGCCAGCGCGAGCAGCACGAGCGCGATCGCCAGGCCGCGGAACAGGCCCCCGACGATGTAGCCGAGGGTCACCTGCCAGCCCTTCATCGGCGCCGACAGGACGTCGTTGATGAAGCGGTCCGAACGGCCCTGGTAGATCGTCGAGGCGTTGTTGGCGAAGGCCGCCTGGACCATCGCCATCGCGATCAGCCCCGGCACGATGAACACCTCGTAGGGAACGCCGCCGACCTCCCTGATCCGCCCGCCGAGCGACAGCCCGAACACCAGGATGAACAGGAACGACGAGACCACCGACGCCAGCACCGTCTGGGTCCAGAGCTTCGAGACGCGCAACACCTCGCGCCGCGCCAGCCATGCCATTCCGCGGTTGCCGTTCACGGCCGACGAGGGTACTCGCAGCCGCCCACGAGCGGACGGCCCGGCGTTTCCCAGCGGGGCGCCCGCGGGTAGTGGCGCTGCATGAGCAACCCGCCGATCGCCCGTGCAGCCTCCATCCTCGCCGCGCTCGCGCTCGCCGCCGCGGGCGCCCTGCTCGCCGCCCCGGCGGCCGGCGCGACGCTCGTCGGGCTCTCCGCCGAGGCGCAGTCGCCGAGCCGCTGCTACCCGCCGAAGGGCAACGTCTACGCGAGCACGTCGTGCCAGGTCTTCGCCGGCTCCCCGCTGTCGATCATCGCCCTCGCCAGCCGCGACGACGGCAGCGTGCGGCTGATGGCCCAGCCGTTCACGCTGCTGGAGCTGCGCCGCCGCGGCGGGCCGCGGCCGGTGGCGTCGTTCACGCTGCTCGACGGCAACGACGCCGACGACCGCCCGCTCGTCACTCCGCGCCGCGACACCGACTACCAGCTCCGCTTCGAGGGCAACGCCGACATCGGTCCGGCGACCTCGGCGACGATGGCGGTCGCGGTCGGCGCCCGCCTGACGATCCCCGACCGCGCCGGCAGCGGTCGCGGCGCAGGCATCCGGGTGCCGGTCGGCGTCTCCTTCCCCGGGCGCGCGCTGCGCGGGCGGATCGAGCTGCGGCGCTGCCACCGGGCCAAGGCGTTCAGTGCCCGCTCCTGCGCCCGTGCCCGCTCCTACACGGTGATCGGGACCCGCAGGGCGACCCGCGCACGGCGGACGGCGTTTCGGATCGCCGCCCCGCCGCGCACCCAGCGCCGCTACGAGGTCGCCTACCGGCCGGCTTCGCGCGGCTTCACCGTCAGCCGCCGCGCGTTCACCGTCACCAACGGCTACGACGGTCGCATCAGCTACCGCCCGACGGTCCGCCGCGCTCCGTTCGGCAACCGCTGACCGCAGCCGCGGCGCTCAGGCGCCGGCGCCCATCGCCTTGACGTAGACGTCGGCGAGCGTCTCGACGCCGTAGTGCTCGCGCAGGGCGTCGGCGCTGTCGCGGGCGATCAGCCGGCCGCCGCGGATCAGCGCGATCTCCTCGCAGAGCTCCTCGGCCTCCTCGAGGTAATGGGTGGTCAGCAGGATCGTCGTGCCCTCGGAGTGCAGCTGGCGGATGTAGCGCCAGAGGTCGATCCGCAGCTCGAAGTCGACGCCGGCGGTCGGCTCGTCGAGGATCACCAGCCGCGGGCGGTGCATCAGCGCGCGGGCGAGCAGCAGCCGGCGGCGCTGGCCGCCGGAGAGCTTCGGCGTGCGCACCCCGCGCTTGTCGCGCAGGTCGAAGGCCTCGATCATCTCGTCGGCCCGACCCTCGGCCTCGTCGCCGGTCATCCCGAAGTAGCCGCCGTGGTAGAGCAGCGTCTCGCGCACGGTCAGGAACCGGTCGAGGTTGATGTCCTGCTCGGCGAGCCCCGTCCAAGCGCGTGCCTGGAGGCTCGCGGCCGGCTGGCCGAAGACGAGCACCTCGCCCTCGGTGACCCGGATCAGGTTGCAGATCGCGCTGATCAGCGTCGTCTTGCCGGCCCCGTTGGGTCCGAGCAGGCCGAAGAAGGCGCCGTCTGGCACCTGGAGGTCGAAGCCCTCGACGGCGAGCGTTCCGTCGTCGTAGCGCTTGGTCAGTCCGCGCACCTCTAGCGCGGGCAGGGCGGGGGTCACTTACGAAACGTTACCGCGCGCCCAGCGCACGGCCGTACTGGCGCTCGTAGTAGGCGCGGTACTCGCCGGAGCGGATCGGTGCCCACCACGACTCGTTGGAGCGGTACCAGTCGACGGTCCGCTCGAGCCCCGCGGCGAAGTGGACCTCGGCCTCCCAGCCGAGCGCGCGGACCTTCTCGGAGGAGAGCGAGTAGCGGCGGTCGTGGCCGGGCCGGTCGGTGACGTGCTCGATCAGCGACTCGTCGTTGCCGGTCAGCTCGAGCACCCGCCGCACGACGGTCAGGTTGTCGCACTCGTCGGGCCCGCCGACGTTGTAGGCCTCGCCGGGCGCCCCGCGCTGGAGCACGAGGTGGATCGCGCGGGCGAAGTCCTCCACGTAGAGCCAGTTGCGCACCTGGCGGCCGTCGCCGTAGACGGGCAGCGAATCTCCGTGGAGCGCGTTGAGCGTCATCAGCGGGATCAGCTTCTCGGGGTACTGGCGTGGGCCGTAGTTGTTCGAGCCGCGGCAGATCGACGCGGCGATCCCGTGGGTGTGCACGTGGGCGGAGACGAGCAGGTCGCCAGCGGCCTTGGTGGCACTGTAGGGCGAGGAGGGGTTCAGCGGCGAGGCCTCGGTGAACGAGCCGGACTCGATCGAGCCGTAGACCTCGTCGGTGGAGACCTGGAGGAACCGCCCGACGCCAAGCTCGCGCGCGGCGTCGAGCAGGACGCCGGTGCCGATCACGTGCGTGGTGACGAAGGGGTCCTGGCCGGCGATCGAGCGGTCGACGTGCGACTCGGCGGCGAAGTTGACGACCGCGTCGGCACCCTCCATCGCCTCGCGAACCCGCTCCGGATCCTCGATGCCGCCCTCGACGAAGCGGTGCTCGACGCCCTCGAGGTTCTCGCGCCGGCCGGCGTAGGTGAGCTTGTCGAGGACCGTCAGCTGGTGGCCGTCGGCGGCGGCGACGCGGGCGTAGGTCGAGCCGATGAACCCGGCCGCGCCGGTGACGAGCAGCTTCATGGCGGGCGACCCTATCGGAGTTCCCGCGGGCCGCTCAGCGGCCTCAGGTCAGCCGCGAGGGGGACTTTTCCGACGTCATGCGTCGGGGAAGTCCCCCTCGGCGGTGGGGCGGGCTGTCGTGGGCCGCTCAGCGTCTGGGGTGGGCGCGCTCGGCGAGGTAGGCGCGCAGGCCCTCGCGCCACGGCGGCAGCTCGACGCCGTCGGGCCGCTCGCGGCCGAGCACCGACCAGGCCGGCCGGGGAGCGGGCCGTGGGAACTCGGCGGTGGTGGTCGCGACGACGCGGCAGTCGATGCCGGCGTCCTGAAAGGTCGCGACGGCGAGGTCGAACCACGAGCAGTGGCCGCCGCCGGCGAGGTGGTGGACGCCGGTCGCGCCGGAGCGGGCGAGTGCGAGCAGGCCGGAGGCGAGGTGGCCGGTGTAGGTGGGGCAGCCGACCTGGTCGGCGACGACACGCACCTCGTCGCGGTCGGCGAGGCCGAGCATCGTCTCGACGAAGTTGCGTCCACCGACGCCGAACAGCCAGGCGGTGCGGACGACCGCCGTGCGCGGGTTGGCCTCCAGCGCGGCCCGCTCGCCGGCGAGCTTGGTGCGGCCGTAGGCCGAGCGCGGACCGGTCGGGTCGGACTCGACGTAGGGGCGCGGCGCGGCTGCCGAGGCGCCCGTGCCGCCGGGCGCGGGATCGCCCTCCGTCGCGGCATCGGCGCGGCCGAGCGCGGGGCCGCCTGCCGGCGTGGCTGCTGTGCGGCCGAGCGCGCCGTCGCCCGCCATGATGCCGTCGCCGGCGAAGACGTAGTCGGTCGAGACCTGGACGACCGCGGCACCGACCGCGGCCGCGGCGGCCGCCACGTTGCGGGCGCCGTCCTCGTTGAGCCGCCGCGCGCCCTCCTCGTCGGCCTCGGCGCCGTCGACGTCGGTCCAGGCGGCGCAGTTGAACGCGACGTCCGGTCGGGCGTGCTCCAGCGCCGCTACGCACGCCCCCGCGTCGGTCACGTCGAGCGCGGCGCGATCGAGGGCGACGACCTCGTCGCCCGCCTCCAAGGCGGCCCGCCGCAGGTCGCCGCCGAGCATTCCCCCAGCGCCGGTTATCAGGGCCTTCACGGCGTTGAGAGATACCATGCGCCGCGGAGGAAGTATTTATGCTATATATCTATCTGGATATAGTTACCTCATGAGTCCACAGATCGAGATCCGAGCCGCGCGCGAGCGCACGGGCATGACGCAGGTCGAGCTGGCGCGCCGCGCGGCAACGTCGCAGGCCGCGGTCTCCGCCTACGAGAGCGGTCGCAAGCGGCCAACCGTGGAGACGTTCGCGCGCCTCCTGGCGGCGGCCGGATCGCGCGTGACGGTGGAGGCGGGCCACGCGCCGATCTCGTGGCCCTCGCGTGCCCAGCTCGAGCGGTCGGCTCACGGGCTGCACGAGGTTCTCGAGCTCGCTGCGGTGCTTCCCACGCGCCACGAGCGCGAGCTGCGCTTTCCGCGTCTACCGACGGAGACCCCGACGTGACGCTCGAGCAGCGCATCGTCGAACTTCACCAGGCGCTCGAGGCTGGTGGGATTCAGCACGCATTCGGGGGGGCGCTCGCGCTCGCTTTCTGGGTTCTCCAGCCCCGTGGCACTGCCGATATCGACGTGAACGTCTTCGTCCCAGCCGCAGAGTGCGGCCGCGCGCTCGCCGTCCTCCCGGCTGGGGTGGAGCAGCCCGAGGGCACCGAGGACCAGGCTCGACGCGACGGCCAGATCCGGCTTTGGTGGCAGGGCACCCCGGTCGACCTGTTCTTCGACTACGCGCGGATCCACGCCGATGCGGCGCGAGACCGCGTGGTCGTGCCCTTCCTCGCCGACGAGATTCCGGTCCTCGGACCGGTTGAGCTGGCCGTGTTCAAGGCGATGTTCGACCGCACGAAGGACTGGGCCGACATCGAGGCCATGATCGTCGCCCAGCGCCTCGACCTCCAGGCGGTGCGCGAGGCTCTGTGCGAGATGGTCGGCCCCGACGACCACCGCATCGAGCGCCTCGCCGAAGCGAAGCGGCTGGCCGAGCGCGAGCAGCCGCGCGGTTGACCTCCACCTCTATGGTGGGGCAGGTGCGTCACGCACTGATCGCCGGGATCGTCGTCCTCCTTGGGCTGCCTGGAGCCGCCGCCGCCCAGACCGCGACCCCGCTGGCGGCGCAGGTGCCGGCGCTCGGCTCGCCGCTGGTCAAAGGCGACTGGCCGGACCCGGACCTGACGCTGGTCGACGGCGCCTACTACACGGTCGCCACCTCGACGAACTGGGCCCCGACCTTCCGCGTCCTGCGCTCGACCGACCTGCGCAACTGGGCGATCGCCGGCTCGGTGTTCGAGCGCCCGCCCGCCTGGACGCGCGACTCCTTCTGGGCGCCGGAGCTGACGAAGCTGCCGCGCGGCGGATTCGCCTTCTTCTACAGCGCGATGCCGCGCCGCGCCTGGGTCACCCGCGCCAACGGCGTCACCGTCCCGGCGCGCGGGAAGAGCCAGCGGCCCTGGTACTGCCTCGGCGTCGCGACCGCCGCGCGGCCGGAGGGCCCCTGGCGCGACCTCGGCCGGCCGCTGCGCTGCGTGCCCGACGGCACGATCGACCCGACCCCCGTCAGCTCCGGCGGCCGCCTCCATCTCGTCTACAAGGAGGACGCCAACGCCTTCGGCCGGCCAACGCCGATCGTGATCCAGCGGCTGCGCGCCGACGGCCGGCGGCTGCTCGGCCAGCCCCGCGAGCTGCTGCGCAACAACCCGCGCAGCTGGGAGCGCAACGTGATCGAGGCGCCGTTCCTGGTCCGCCGCGGCGGCTGGTGGCACATGCTCTACTCGGGCGCGCTCTGCTGCTCGCGCCAGTGCGCCTACGCCGTCGGCTCGGCGCGCGCGCGGACGCTCGCCGGCCCCTGGCGGCGCAATCCCGCCAACCCGATCCTCCGTTCCGGCGCCGGCTGGCGCTGCCCGGGACACGTCTCGGTCGCCGGCGGGTTCGCGGCCTTCCACGCCTACCGCGCCGGCGACGGCCACCTCGCCGGGCGTCAGATGCACGTCGCGCGGCTCGGCTTCGCGCGCGGCTGGCCGCGGATCGGCAACGGCCGCCCGTTGCCGCCGCTGGCCGGGGCGGCCAGGACCTCCTTCGACGACAGCTTCGGCGGGCCCGGGCTCGCGCCCGAGTGGGAGTGGCCGGTCGCCTACCCACCTGGCGCCCGGGCCGCCGCCGGCCTGACGCTGCGCGCCCCGACCCGCGCCAGCGGCGGCGCCCCGACTGCCCGTCAGCTCGCCGCGCGCGCCGATGCCGGGCTGCTCGCGCGGCGGATCGGCAGCGACCGGCTGGTCGCCACCGCCGAGGTCGACCGCGCGTCGCTGGCCGGGGGGGAGGTTGGCGGGCTCGGCCTGACGCTCGCTGGGCCGTTCGCGATCGCGACGCGGGCGATCGGGGTCACCGTCGGCGCCGGCGAGCCCGCTCCGGTGACCGTCTGGACGCGTGGCGGCGGGCGGCCGGAGACCTTCCAGCTGGCGGCGGCCGGCGCGCCCGCCGTCCACCTGCGGCTCGAGCTGGCGGGCCGCACGGTCCGCTTCGCCGCCAGCCCCGACGGGATCGCCTGGACCGACCTCGGCGCGCCGCGCACCGCTCCGATGGCCGAGACCGCCCGGATCGCCATCACAGCGGGCGGCCAGCGGGCCGCCACCGTCCGCTTCGCCCGCGCGACGCTCGCCGAGCGCTGAGCGGGCTCCGGCGGCCGCGCCGCCAAGGTCGGCGCGCAGGCCGCACCGGGCGGTTGCGAGGTGAGAGTTGCGGCCACCGCCGGTGCACCGCGAGAGTTGCGGCCACTATTTGGCCGTAACTCTCACCGCAGCCGCGGCGGTCAGAGGATCGAGATCTCGGAGCTGTCGCCGACCACGAAACGGTAGGCGCGCGGCATCGCCGGGCCGCGGCCGATCGTGACGTCACGGCCGATCAGGCTGGCCTCGACACGCGAGTCGAGGTCGCGGACCGTCGAGCCGGCGAGCACGATCGAGTGCTCGATCTCGGCGTTCTCGATGGTCACGTTCTCGGCGATCGCCGTGTAGGGGCCGATGTAGGCGTCGCGGATCGTCGCGCCGGCGCCGATCACCGCCGGACCGCGGACCGTCGCTCGCTCCAGCGTCGCGCCCGCCTCGATGCAGACCCGGCCCTCGACCCGGGAGTCGATCAGCTCGCCGTCGTGGCGCTCGGCGATGTCGTCGAGGATCAGCCGGTTGGCCTCCAGCATGTCCTGCACCTGGCCGGTGTCCTTCCACCAGCCGTGCACGATGTGCGGATCGACGCGCAGGCCGCCGTCGACCAGCCACTGGATCGCGTCGGTGATCTCCAGCTCGCCGCGCGGCGACGGCGCGATCGCTCGCGCCGCCTCGAAGATCCGCGCCGTGAACATGTAGACGCCGACCAGCGCGAGGTCGGTCTGCGGCTCGGCCGGCTTCTCGACCAGGCGCGAGACGCGCCCGTCGGCCAGCTCGGCGACGCCGTAGTGCTCGGGATCGGGCACGGGGGTCAGCAGGATCAGCGCGTCCGGCCGCTCGGCGGCGAAGGTCGCGGCCAGCTCGGTGATGCCGTCGCGCAGCAGGTTGTCGCCGAGGTACATCACGAACGGCGTGTCGCCGAGGAACGGCTCGGCGGTCAGCACCGCGTGGGCGAGACCGTCCGGCGAGGCCTGCTCGATGTAGGTGATCGACACCCCGAAGGCCGACCCGTCGCCGGCGGCGGCACGGATCTCGTCGCCGGTCTCGGGCGCGACGATGATGCCGACCTCGTCGATCCCCGCCTCGGCCATCGCCTCGATGCCGTAGAAGAGCACGGGCCGGTTGGCGACGGGCACCAGCTGCTTGGCGGAGGTGTGGGTCAGCGGCCGCAGCCGGGTTCCCTTGCCGCCGGAGAGGATCAGGCCCTTCAGCACCGCCATGTCCGCCCCGCCTCCATCAGTAGACCCCGCCCAGCTTGCGGTGGTCCCAGCTGACCACCTTCGTCGGCTTGAAGCGCAGCGCCACGCGCTTGGCGGCCTGGGCGAGCACGGCCGCCCGCGCCTCGTCGGCCAGCTCGCCGCCCGGGCCGTAGCGGGTGAACAGCGCGATGCCGAGCTCCGCGACCCGGTCGGTGTCGTCGATCAGCTCGACGTCGCACTCCATCGTCGCGCCGCGCAGCTCCTCGTAGCTCACACCGGCGTCGATCGAGACCGTCGCGCGCGGGTCGCGGCGCAGGTTGACCGCCTTCTGCGACTTGGCGAACGTCCAGCCGTGCAGGATCGGGGCGGTCGCCGGCGTGACGAGGGCGTCGGGGTCGCCGGTCGACGGCGCGGAGTCCTCGCTCCCAGCACCCAGCCGGTCGGACTCGGGCGCGACGAACCACAGTGGCACGAGGTGCGGGCGGCCGTTGGGGCCGACGGTCGCCACCTGGACGATCCGCTGCTCGTCGGCGAACGCCCGCAGCTCGGCCGCGGTCATGCGAATCTGGTCGCGGCGCGATGCCATGGTCGCCTACCGTAACGGCCGATGGCGGTCTACGCGCTCGGAGAGGACGCCCCACGGATCCATCCCGACGCCTTCGTGCACCCCGCGGCGACGGTGATCGGGAATGTCACCGTCGGCGCCGGTTCGACCGTCTGGCCGGGGGCGGTGCTGCGCGGCGACTACGGTCGGATCGAGATCGGCGAGCGGACCTCGATCCAGGACGGGACCGTCGTCCACGCGACCGCGGAGCATCCGACGACCGTCGGTGACGGCTGCGTGATCGGCCACCTCGTCCACCTCGAGGGGTGCACGATCTCCGACGGAGCGCTCGTCGGCTCGGGCTCGATCGTCCTGCACCGGGCGACCGTCGGCGCGGGCGCCGTCGTCGGCGCCGCCGCCCTGGTCGGCAACGACACGGAGGTGCCGGCCGGCATGCGCGCCTACGGCGTTCCCGCCAAGCTCCGCGAAGGCCCCTCGCTGGAGGACCTCGTCACAGAGTCGGCCGCACGCTACGTCGAGATGGGCCTGCGCCACCGCGCGGGGCTGCGGCGGATCGACTAGGCGCGGCCGGCGCCGCGGCGTTCCGCTCGGGCCTGCGAGCGAGGGTCGCGACGTGGTCTGGTCGGCTGGGTAGGGGGGTGCGGTCTGGGGCGTGGGTTCGGGGGCCCGGCCGCGGTGGGGGCCTTGGCCGCGTGGGGTGGGGTTCTCAGCCGGTATCCCCTTTCAATCCACGGTTTCCGGGGCCCGAGCCCTCCAACCCGCGCTTTCCCTGCCAGCTCTCCGCTGATCCAACCTTTCCCGCGCATAGCCGGGAAAACACCGGACCCGCCCAAGACCACCAGGAAAACAGCGGATCGGCCTCCGTTGAGCCGGGAAACGTCGGACCCGCCAGCCCCGAAACCGCGAACGTTGGCCTCCGCGGGTGGTGACGGTGGCGACTTTCAACCACGCCCCAGGCCCCGCGGGCAGCCACGCCCAAGCGCTAGCGGTGAACCGCTCCCGCCAGCTGCTCGGCGGCCGCCCGGACCGCGGCCCGGGCGTCCTCGGGCTCGAGCACGACCGCGTCGCCGGCCTCCTTGAGGATCTCGCGGGCGAGGTAGTCGTTGCCGCCGTAGGGGAGGTCGACGATCACGGCGCCGTCCTGGAGCTCGTCGACGACCCGCTTGTCCTCGCGCGCCCAGCGGGCCCGTTCGGGCGAGACCCAGACGCGCGCCCGGGCCGAGGCGGGCACCTCGCCGGTCGTCGGCCAGCCGCCCATCTCGGGCTCGACGCCAGGACGCGGCTCGTAGGTCTCGTCGAGCAGGTCGGCGGAGCGGATGCGGTCGAGGCGGAACGACCGGGACTGGTCCTTCGCCGGCTCGAAGGAGTGGACGTACCACCCCTCGGGGCCGTTGATCAGCTGGTAGGGCTCGATCGTCCGCTCGGTGAACTCGTCCTCGCTCTCCTTGTAGTGCTCGATGAGCAGCAGGCGCCGGTCGGCGATCGCGCCCGACACCACGCGGGCGATCTCGGAGTCGTCGCCCTTCGCGGAGGTGATCTGGAGGCCGTCGGCGGCCGGGTCGCGACCGAGGGCGTCGACGATCTTGTCGCGCGCGGAGGCGAGCGAGCCCTCCGGCAGGTGCTCGCCGACGAGGTCGATCGCCGCGACCAGCGCCTTGGCCTCGAGCGGGAGCAGGCGCGCCGGGCGGGCGAAGTTGTCGCCGTAGGGCTCGGGGTCGACCTCGATCTGGTCGCCCTGGATCTCGGCGTAGAGCACGTAGCTGCCGCCGCCGAAGTTGACGACGTTGAGCACGTCGATGTCCTGGCGCAGCTCCTGCTCGGTGATCTGGAGACGCTGGCACAGCTCGCGCAGCTCGAGCTTGCTGTTCTCGCGCGCGGTGTCGATCAGGATGCCGGCGAGCGTGACCAGCCGCGCGAACCGCTCGGGGCGGATGTGGGCCTCGCGCTTGCCTGAGTCGTCGTCGGCCTCGGCCGTCGCGGCGCTGCGCGCGGCCGCCGGCGCCAGCTCCGGCGCGGTGGCGTGGCGCTCGGCGACCAGCCGCACGCGCTCGGCGGCCAGGTCGGCCAGCGCTGCCGGCTCGACGATCCGCGCCCGCTCGCCGAGGCCGAGCACCCAGGCGACCAGCTGGCGCGCGTCGCCGTATGGGGTCTCGAAGATCACGCCGCCATCGACGTCGGTCTCGACGACCTGGCCGACCTCGGGCCCGATGTGGCGCCGCACGAGCCAGTCGATGCGGTCGGAGATCCAGATCCGCGCGACGTCCTGGGTGTCGCCGAACTGCCAGTCGGCGCGGCGGGCGTACTCGCGCGGGTCGAACTCTTCGGGCCGCTGGAAGTCGTGCTCGGCCTTCGATGCGTAGCCGACCTTGCCGCGGATCCGTGAGAGCCGAAAGACGCGCAGCGCGTCGCGCTCGTGGGCGCGGCCGACGAGGTAGAACTGGCCGCCCTGGAAGAGCAGGTGGTAGGGGTCGACCTTGCGCCGCTCCTCGGAGTCTCGGCCGAGCGTGTAGTAGTCGAAGACGATCGTCTTGCGCCGGAAGATCGCGGTCTCGATCTTCGACAGCCGCTGGGACAGCTCGCGGCCGCCGGAGTTGGCGGTCATCGCGAGGCGGACAGACTGCTGCTCGGGGGAGGTCAGCGGCGAGGGCTTGCCCCAGGAGAGCTGTTGGAGGGCGAGGCGCAGCGGCTCGGCGTAGGCGAACTCGCCATCGAGCAGGGTCAGCGCGGTGCGCAGGCCGCTCAGCTCGGCGTCGCTGAACTCGATCGCCGGCAGGTAGAAGTTCTCCGGCGGCAGCGTGTAGGTCTCGGCCTCGTAGGAGCCCTCGCTCGACTTCTCGACCTCGAGCTCGATCCCGAGCGAGGCCAGCTCCGCGCGGTCGGCGTAGAAGCGGCGGTTGAACGCCTCGTCGCTGGTCATCTGCGCGTAGCCCTCGACGTCCTGGCGGATCTCCAGCGCCGATACGGGCCGCCGCTCGGCCATCAGGAACGAGATCAGCGACAGCTGCCGGATGAGCTTCTCGGTGTCCTTCGCCATGAACGGTTGAGCATACGCGCGCGAACGCGGCGGGCGGGGTCGCAGGAGCCGGATCGGCACAGTTCGTTGCCGCTATTTGCGAAATCGCGCAACTGTCGCGGCTCTCGCGTGTCAGTGGATACGGTGTCGGGCTCGATGATGAGAGGGTTGCTCGGAAGGTGTGCGGTCGCCGTCGCGACCTGCCTGGCGGCGGGTGCGCTCGGCGCGGGCGGAGCGCACGCGGGGTTCGTGCCGGCGCTCGGCTCGCCGTTCGCCTACGACCCCCCGGCCCAGGGCTTCGCGGTCGCCGACGCCGACGGGAACGGCACCCTCGACGTCGTCGCGGGCGCGCCGACGCTGCGCCACGGCGCCGGCACCGGGTTCCTCGGCGGCCAGTATCCCGTCGGTCCCTTCGGCGGACCGGCCGCCTCGGCGGTCGTCGCCGCCGACCTCGACCTCGACGGGCGCACCGACTACGCGGCGCTGTTGCCCGCAACGCCCGGCAGCCGCCTCGTCCGTTACCTCGCCCAGCCGGCCGGCGGCTACGCGGCCGAGGAGCTGATCGGGCCCGACGACGGTCTCGGCGCCGCCGCCCACCTCGCCGTCGCGCCGATCGACGCCGACGGCCTCCCCGACCTCGTCGCGCTCGGCGATACCCCTGGCGCCCAGGTCACCGTCGTCTACGGGGCGCCGGGCCGCGATCCCGCGACCTTTCCGTCTGGCATCGCGCAGCCGACCGGTGTCGCGGCGGCCGACCTCGACCTCGACGGCCGCGTCGACGTCGTCGCCGCGGGCGCGGACCCAGCCCAGGTTCGGGTGCTCGCCAACACCGGCGACGGCGAGCTCGCGGCGGCGGTCGTGCAGCCCCCGGGACCGACGGACGGCGCGCTGCTCGACATCGCCGTCGGCGACCTCGACCGCGACGGCTACCCCGATCTCGTCGCCGCCGACCTCGGCGGCTTCGCGCTGCGCGTCGCGCGCGGTGATCGCGCCGGCGGCTTCCTGGCTCCCCAGTTCTACGGCTCCGGCTTCCTCGGCACCGCCAGCGCGCTGGCGATCGGCGACGTCGACGGCGACGGACTCGCCGACGTGCTCGCCGGCGGCGAGGGGGCGGTAACCCTGCACCTCGGCGACGGCGCCGGCGGCCTCCGCCACGACCCCACCTGGACCCGCAACGCCGGCGGCGCCTACGCGGCGATGCTCGGCCAGGTGGAGATCGCCGACCTCAACCGCGACGGCCAGCCCGACGCGGTCACCGCCAACGGCGAGGGGTCGCTGTCGGTGCTGCTCAACGACCAGACCGGTGTGCTGGTGGCCGACCCCGGCGTCGTCGACTTCGGGCCGGTGCTACCGGCGAGCGGGTCGCGGACCGCGCACGTCACCCTGCGCTCGACGCGTGGGGCGCTGCGGATCACCCGACTGGAGAAGAACGGCTCGCCGCTGTTCGCCGTCAGCGACGTCAGCTGCGTCGGGCGCTTGCTGTTGCGCGGCGAGGCCTGCTCGGTCGCGGTCCGCTTCGACGCGCCGCGCAAGGCGGCGCGTCACGAGGCACTGCTCTCCTTCGACGTCAACGCGCCCGCGGTCGTCGTCGCGATCGGCGCGACCACTCGGCCGCCGCAGTTCCTCGGCCAGCGGCTCAAGCGCAAGCGCGTGCGGCCCGGACAGCGGCTGCTGTTGCGCTACCGGCTGTCGGAGGGAGCGCTCGTGCGCGGGACCGTCGAGCGTGCGCTGTCGGGCCGCCGCGTCGCCGGCGAGTGCGTCGCGGCGCGGCGCGGCAACCTGCGCCGCAAGCGGTGCGTCCGCTGGGTCGAGGTGGGTGTCCCGGTGCGCACCCGCGCGCTCGGCGGGCTCAACCAGCTCAAGGTCGCCACACGCGCCAGGCCGACCGGCCGCGGCCGCAAGCGCCGCGCCGGTGCGGTCTTCCCGCCCGGCGCCTACCGCCTCACGCTGACCGCCGCCGACCGCTTCAACAACCAGTCCCTGGAGCGCCGTTTGCGCTTCCGCGTGGTCGAGCCGCCCGCCCGCCGCCGTCGCTGATCCGGCGGTTCTGGGCCGGGATCGGCGCTAGCCTGGGCCGCATGAGCGAGACAAGGGGCAGGCGTGGCTGACGCGGCGTTGGTGGCGGGCGGTGCGGGAGCGCTCGGCGGGGCGGTCGTCGACGAGCTGCGCCGACGCGGCTGGGACGTGACGGTGATCGATCGTGAGCCGCACCCCGAGGGCGCGACGCCGGTCGCGGGCGGTGCGCTGCGCTCGGTGCAGGCCGACCTGCTCGACGCCGAATCGGCCGCGGCGGCCGTCCAGTCGGTCAAGAACCTGCGCGCGGTCGTCAACCTCGTCGGCGGCTTCGCGATGGGCCAGAACGTCGGCGAGACCGATCTCGACGACTTCGAGTTCATGCTGCGGCTCAACCTGCTTCCGGCCTTCAACCTCGCCCGCGCGGCGATGCCGGCGCTCGCCGCGGCCGGTGGTGGCGCCTTCGTCTGCGTGTCGGCGCGGGCGGCGCTCGAGCCGTTCGCCGGCGCCGCCGGCTACATCACCGCGAAGGCCGGCGTGCTCGCCTTCGTCAAGGCGCTGCACGCCGAGTACCACGACGCCGGCGTGCGCGCCAACGCGATCCTCCCGAGCGTGATCGACACCCCCGCCAACCGTGCGGCGATGCCCGGCGCCGACTGGGAGAAGTGGGTCGCCCCGGCCGAGATCGGGCGGGTCGTGGCCTCGTTGTGCTCGGAGGACTTCGCGCCGACGTCCGGCGCGGCCGTACCGGTCTACGGCCGCGCCTGATCGGTCCCTGGCGCTACTGCATCCCCTGCTCGCAGGCGTTCAGCGCGTTGTCCTTGCCGGGCACGCCGCTGGGGTAGAGATCCTCGACGATCTTCTGGCAGACCTCGCGGCCGGCCTCGCGAGCGTCCTCGGCGTTGCCGCTGCCGGCCTTCTCGCAGAGGTCCTCGAGGTCGGACTTGGTCTCCTCGGAGAGCTGCGCATAGGCGGTCACCGCCTGCTTGCAGCTGGCGATCGCCTGGCTGACGTCGGGCGCCGCCGCCCCACCGCCGTCGGAGGTCGCGGTTGTGTCGGTCGAGTCGGTGGTGTCGGTGACCGTCTCGGTGTCGGTCACCACCTCGTCGTCGGTGACGGTGTCGACGTCGGTGATCGAGTCGGTCACGGTCGCCGCGGTGTCGGTGGACTCGTCGTCGCCGCCGCAGCCGGCGTAGGCGAAGCCCAGCACCAGCAGGGCCGCCATCAGGGTGATCAGGCGCTTGCTCATTGGTCCCTTTCCTAGGAGATAGGTTCGGGAAGGTAACGGCCGCGCCGGAGCGGAATTACGCGGCCGGCTGGCCCAAGCGGGTTTCAACCCTCGCCCGGCGCGAGAAGATAGGAGCCATGAGCATCCTCAGCGACGACAAGCGGGCAGAGCGCGAGCAGCTGATCGAACTGCTCACCAAGGCTTACTGGATGGAGATCGAGACGGTGATGAGCTACATCGCCAACGCGATCAACCCCGACGGCGTCCGCGCCCGCGAGGTGATCGACAGCCTCGAGCAGGACATCCAGGAGGAGCTCGGCCACGCCCAGCAGTTCGGCCGCCGGATCAAGGAGCTCTACGGCACCGTCCCCGGCTCCGGCGACTTCAAGGCCGAGCAGACCTACCTCCAGCCGCCCACCGACAACATCGACCTCACCCACGTCATCAAGGGCGTGATCGAGGCCGAGTCCGGCGCGATCGAGCACTACAACAAGATCATCGAGTTCGCCGACGAGCACGGCGACCCGGTCACCGCCGACATGGTGACGGCGATCCTCGCCGACGAGGAGGGCCACCGCAGGCTGTTCGAGGGGTTCCTGCGGGAGTACGAGCGGCAGTAGCGGCGGGGCCGCGCGGGGCCCCGGCTGCGGTTGGTGCCTGGGCGTGGCTGCCCGCGGGTCCTGGCTCCGGTTGATCACGGGGCGTGGCTGCCCGCGGGGCCTGTCTCCGGTTGGCCGCTGACGCTTCGCTATCGAGGTCGACGGCCTGCGGCCGAGGTCCCGTGCTCGGCACGCGGCCCGCGCTCTCCCGATCCGGTGTTGGGTGGTTGTCCGTTGGCGGGGTTGCGGGAGGAGCTCCACCGCTTTGCCTGCGCGCGAAAGTCGCCACCGTCACCACCCGCGGAGGCCAACGTGCGCGGCTTCGGGGCTGGCGGGTCCGACGTTTCCCCGCTCAACCGAGGTCTGCCCGGCGTTTGCCCGGTGGCTTTCGGCGGGTCCAACGCTTTCCCGGCTATGCGCGGGAAACGTCGGACCGGCGGAGAGGAGACAGGGAAAACGCGGGTTGGTGGGTCTGGGCCCCAGAAACCTTGGACGGAAGGGGATACCGGTTGAGAACCCCACCCCAACGCCGCCAAGCCCCCACCGCGGCCGGCCCCTGAACACACGCCCCACACCGCACCCCTCCCCACCCAGCCAACCCAACTCCGTCCCAACCCTCGCTCGCACGCTTGAGCGGAACGCCACCCACCCCAAACCGCGCCACCCACCCCAAACCGCGCCACCCACCCCAAACCGCGCCACCCACCCAAACCGCGCCACCCCGCGCGACACCTCGTCTAGGCTCTCGCGGTCATGAGGCTTGGGGTCGTGGGTGCGGGGACGATGGGGGCAGGGATCGCGCAGCTGGGGTGCGCGGCGGGGTTCGAGACGGTGCTGTGCGATCCGTTCGAGGCGGCGTTGGAGAACGGGGCCGCCGACGTACGGCGGGGGCTGGAGCGGTGGGTCGAGAAGGGACGGGTCGGCGGCGAGGCGGTCGCGCTGCTCGAGACGGCCACCGAGATCGACGGCCTCGCCGGCTGCGCGCTGGTGATCGAGGCGGTCCCGGAGCGCCTCGAGCTCAAGCGGGAGCTGTTCGCGGCCCTCGGGCGAGTCGTGCCGGAGGCCGTGATCGCCACCAACACCTCGTCGATCCCGGTGACGGCGCTGGCCGGCGCCGCCCACGATCCCGAGCGGGTGGTCGGACTGCACTTCTTCAACCCGCCGCCGCTGATGCGGCTCGTCGAGGTGATCGCCGCCGACCAGACCGGCCCGGACGCGCTCGCGCTCGCCCACGAGACGGCCGCGGCGATGGGCAAGGTGGCGATCGACGCCGCCGACGGCCCCGGCTTCCTGGTCAACCGCTGCGGCCGCCCGTTCTATGCCGAGGCGCTGCGCTGCCTGCAGGAGCGCCTCGCCGACCACGCCGCGATCGACCGGATCTACCGGCTCGGCGGCGGCTTCCGGATGGGTCCGTTCGAGCTGATGGACCTCGTCGGCGTCGACGTCGGCTACGAGGTCGCCCGCTCCTTCGCGGAGCTGTCGTTCGGCGAGCCGCGCTGGAAGCCGAGCCCGATCCAGGCACGGATGGTCGCCGCCGGCCGGCTCGGCCGCAAGAGCGGCCGCGGCTACTACCGCTACGACCACGACGGCGGCCACCGCCCGGCGGACCCGGCGGCGCCCGAGCCCGACACCGCGGTGCTCGCCGTCGCGGCGGCGCCTCAGGTCCCGGCCGGCGCGGACCCCGACCTGGCTCGCCGCGGGGCCGTGTTCACCACGCTCGCCGCCGAGGCCGGTCTCGCCGACTGCGCGACCGCCGCGCTCGGCGGCCGCGCCGCGACCGGATACGCGCTCTTGCCAGGCGCCGGCCTGGTCGAGCTGTGCGGCGAGCGCGACCCCGCGGCCGCGGCGCTGGCGGCCCGCGCCGGGCTGCACGCCGAGTGGGTCGGCGACGCGCCCGGCCTGGTGCTCGGCCGTGTCGTCTGCCAGCTCGTCAACGAGGCGGCGTTCGCGATCGGCGAGGGCGTCGGCGTCGCCGCCGACGTCGACCGTGGCCTCGAGCTCGGGCTCAACCACCCGCGCGGGCCGGTCGCCTGGTCGCGCCTGCTCGGCGTCGACCGCGTCGTCGCGACCCTCGACGGGCTCTGGGAGCACTACCGCGAGGAGCGCTACCGGACCGCGCCGCTGCTGCGCCGCGCCGCCGCCACCGGCCGCGGCCTGGCTGACCTCGGCTGAGCCGCGTCCGCCGCCCGGCGGGCCGCCGGATACCGTCTCGGGGATGGCGAAGCTGCGCAGCTCGGGCCTGCTGGTCTACCGTCACGCCGACGACGGGGTCGAGGTGCTGCTCGGGCACATGGGCGGGCCCTTCTGGGAGCGCAAGGACCTCCACGCCTGGTCGATACCGAAGGGCGAGCAGGAGCCCGGCGAGGATCCGCTCGCCGCTGCGCGGCGCGAGTTCGCGGAGGAGATCGGCCAGCCGCCGCCGGCCGGCGAGCCGCTCGAGCTGGGCGAGGTGGTCCAGGGCGGCGGCCGCAAGGTCGTGACCGCATTCGCCGTCGAGGGCGATCTCGACGTCCGCGAGATCGTCTCCACGCCGTTTGCGATGGAGTGGCCGCGCGGCTCCGGCGAGCTGCGCGAGTTCCCCGAGTTCGACCGCGCCGCCTGGATGCCGGTCGACGCGGCGCGCAGGCGGCTGATCAGGGCCCAGGCGGCCTTCCTCGATCGGCTGCTCGAGCGGATCGGCAGCAGCCCGCAGTAGCGCTACGGCGAAATACGGATTGCCGTGGCGATCCGGTGGGTACCTTGGCTTCATGGCCGATCCGTGGACCGCCTTCGACGAGCCCGACGAGGCCGTCGATCTGGTGGTGGACAACGAGGAGCTGGTGGTCGCGACCGCCGACACGCTCGGCGTGTTCCTCGGCGAGCTGCGCCACTACCCGCTGCTCGGCAAGGAGCAGGAGGTGGAGCTGGCGAAGCGGATCGAGAAGGGCGACCTCGCCGCCAAGGAGCGCCTCGTCAACTCGAATCTGCGCCTGGTGGTGTCGCTGGCCAAGCGGTATCAGGGCCAGGACCTGCCGCTGCTCGACCTGATCCAGGAGGGTGTGCTCGGCCTGATCCGCGCCACCGAGAAGTTCGACTGGCGCAAGGGCTACAAGTTCTCCACCTACGCGACGTTCTGGATCCGTCAGGCGATCCAGCGCGGCCTCGGCAACCAGTCGCGGACGATCCGCCTGCCGATCCACATCGGCCAGCGGGAGCGCAAGATCGCGCTGTTCGGCCGCCAGTTCCAGGCCAAGCACGGCCGCGAGCCCTCCGACGCCGAGATCGCCGCCGGTACCGACCTCAGCGAGCGCGAGATCGAAGAGGTGCGCCAGGTCACGCGAACGATCACCAGCCTCGAGCGCCAGGTCGGGGACGACGGCCAGACCGAGTTCGGCGAGCTGCTGCCCGCCGACGGGCCGGCGACCGACGAGCAGGTCGAGGTCTCGCTCACCGAGCAGAGCCTGCGCCGCGCGGTCGCGGGCCTGCCCGAGCGCGAGCGTCAGGTGCTCGCGCTGCGCTACGGGATCGGCGGCGCCGAGCCGGTGCCGCTGCGCGAGGCGGGACGCAGGCTCGGCGTCTCCTCCGAGAGCGTGCGCAATCTGGAGAAGCTGGCGCTGCGCCACCTCGCCGAGGACCGCGAGGTCGCGGCGCTCGGCGCGGTCGCCTGAGCGCCGCCGTCTTCACACGATCTGAGCAGGTCGTTCACAGGATCGGCGGCCTGACGACCTAGGTTCGCCGGCATGCGGGCGAGCGTCGCCATCTGCGTCGCGGTCGCCGCGGCATCGCTGGCGCTGCCCTCCCAGCCGAGCTTCGACCCGTGGGCGTGGATCGTCTGGGGCCGCGAGCTGCTGCTGCTCGACCTCGACACCACCGGCGGGCCGTCGTGGAAGCCGCTGCCGGTCGTGATCACCGCGCTCGCCGCACCGCTCTCGCTCGTCGACTCCGACCTCCCCGCGGCGGTCTGGCTGGTCGTCGGGCGGACCGGGACGCTGCTGTCGCTGGTGCTGGCGTTCCGGCTCGCGCGCCGACTCGCCGGGCCCGGGGCGGTGGGGGTCGGCGCCGGCGCGGTCGCCGCGCTCGCGCTCGCCCTGGCTCCCCAGTGGCTGCGCTACGCCGCCCACGGCAACGAGGTGCCGATGGCGGTCGCCCTGCTGCTGTGGGGAGTCGAGCGCCACCTCGACGGACGCCGCGGCGGCGCGCTCGTCGCGGCCTTCCTCGCCTGCCTGCTGCGGCCCGAGGCGTTCCCGTTCCTGGCCGTCTACGCGGCCTGGCTGTGGCGGGCCGATCCGGCGCTGCGGCGGCTGACGGTGGGACTGGCGGTGGCGCTGCCGGCGCTGTGGCTGGTGCCCGACTGGCTCGCCTCGGGCGATCCGCTCGGGGCCGGGCGCAAGGCGAGCAGCGAGCCGCCCTGGAGCCTCTCGACGCGTGAGCGACCTTGGCTGGCGGTGCTCGGCCGCGCCGATCGGGTCGCGGGCGGCGCGCTGGAGGCGGGCACGCTCGCGGCCGCCGTGCTCGCTGCCCTGCGGCGCGATCGGACGGTGCTGGCCCTCTGCGGGATCGCCGTCGGGTGGATCGCGCTGGTCGTGGCGATGACCGAGCTGGGGTTCTCGGGCAGCACGCGCTACTTCGTGCCCGCCGTGGTGATCGCGTCGGTGGTCAGCGGCGTGGCGGCGGCCTGGACGGTCGCCGCCGCGGCGGCGCTCGGGACGCGGCTCGCCCGCCGGGCCGGCGGCGGCCACCTCCGGACGGCGGGGTTCGCCGCCGGCGCGCTGGCGGTGGTCGCGCTCGCGGTCGCCGCGGCTCCGTGGGTCGACGGCCGCCTCGCCCAGCTCGACCGCCAGCTGCGCCTCAGCGGCGAGCTGAGCAGGCTGCAGGCCGAGCTGCCGCGGGCGATCGCGCGCGCCGGCGGCGAGGACCGCGTGCTGGCCGTCGGGCTGCCGGTCGCCAACCGCGCGTTCCAGACCCGGCTCGCCTGGGAGCTGCGCCTCCCGCTGAGCCAGGTCGAGCAGGGCGGGCGCGCCGACGGGCTGGTCTTCGTCCTGCCGGCGAGCCCGCTGCGCGGCCAGCTGCCACCGGCGGCGGCGGCCGCGGCGACCGGGCCGACGCTCGCCCGCGTCGGGCTCTGGCGGGTGCGCCGCCGCGGGCCGGCGCGCTACGCTGCCGCCCGTCGTGGCGCGGTTGACAAAGCTGAGGCGCGAGTCGCAGCTGTTCGTGATCGGCTCGGCCTGCTTCGCGTTGGGGGCGCTGCCCGGCTACGGCAGCCTCGTCGGTGAGCTGGCCGACAACGTCACCTTCTTCGTCGGGTCGATCTTCTTCACGGCGGCGGCGTTCACCCAGCTGCGGCTGAGCGGCCGCTGGCGCGCCGGCGCCTGGCGGAGCCCGGCCGACTGGGACGACTGGTGGTCGGCGGCGGTCCAGTTCGGCGGCACGATCGCCTTCAACGTCAGCACCGGCGCGGCGCTCGCCCAGCACCTCAGCGCGGCCGAGCAGATGCACTACGTCTGGCGGCCCGACGCCTACGGCTCGCTCTGCTTCCTCGCGTCGAGCGTGCTCGCGATCAAGGCGACCACCCACCGCGAGGGCCTCTGGGATCCGGAGGCGCGCAACTGGTGGACGAGCTGGCTGAACATGGCCGGCTCGATCGCCTTCGGCTTCTCGGCGGTCGGCGCCCTCGTCGTCAACGACTCCGGCGAGCTGCTCAACGCGCAGCTGGTCAACATCGGCACCTTCCTCGGCGCGATCTGCTTCCTCGTGGCGGCGCTGTTGCTGCGGCCGCCGCGTCCGGTCGCGACGACCTCACCGCCGTCCCCGGACGGCTAAGGCGCCAGCGCGTCGATCAGCGCCGGCGCCACGTCGCGGTGGTCGCGGACGGTGTAGGCGCGGCCACGGCCGGCGCGCGCCAGCTCACGGCCCAGCAGCGCGTCGCTCTCGCCGCTGACGTCGACGAGCACGTCGAGCCGCGGGATCCCGGCGAGCAGCCCGCGGGGATCGGGGCCGGCGTTGTGGACGCAGTCGCTGAGCAGCAGCAGGCGGGCGTCCTCGGCGGCGGCGCGCGCGAGCTCCGCGGCGGCCAGCTCGAGCGGGAACGCCAGGTTCGTGAGGCCCTTGGCGGGCAGCCGCAGCAGGTCGTCGACGAGCGCGAGCGCCGGCCGGCCCGCCCCGAGCCGTGCCAGCCAGGCCGCGTCCGACCAGAAGGCGAGCACGCCGAGGTCGTCGTCGGCCAGCTCGCCGGCGAGCGCGCCGACGGTCGCGGCGGCGGTCCGGGCGCGCTCGCCGCGCATCGATCCCGACACGTCGACGGCCAGCAGCACCGCGCGCCGGGGGCGGATCCGCTCGCGGACGACGATCTGGCGCTCCGGGCCGACCGGAGCCGCGGCGAGCGCGTCGAGCGTGCGGTCGAGATCGATGTCGTCGGAGGCGCCGTTGTAGGGGACGCTCTGGATCCGGCCGCGCCCGCGCCGGGCGGTCGCGTCGCGGCGCGCCAGCGGGATCGACAGGCGCTCGGCGATGCGGGTCGTCAGGGCGCGCACCGCCGGGTCGGCGCCCGGCCCGTCGGCCGCGAGGTCGGCGACCTCGCCGGACTCGTCGGTGAACACGACGCTCGAGGGCCGGCCGCGACCGTCCTCGTTCTCGGCGCCCGCGCCCGCGGCGATCAGCGCTCCGCCGACGGCCCGCCCGCCGCCGCTCTCGTAGACGTTGGGCCGTTCGGTGAGCCGCTTCGGCTTGCGCGCCAGCTCACGCCGGCCACCGCCGGTGGCGGACCGCCGCCGTACCGCGGTCTCGATCTCGGCGGCTCTTCAGCCCGGCGCGGCCTGGGCGACGTCGAGCACCAGCTGGCTCTCCCAGATCTCGCGCAGGACGGTCTCCGGCGTCGCGTCGGCGGCCTCGTCGAGCTGGATCCGCCCGGAGAGGGCGACGAGCATCGCATCGAGCACGAGCTCCGGGTAGCCGGCGTGGTCGGGCGCGGGGATCGCGCGCATCGCGGCGAGCTCGCGCGCGACGAGCACCATGTCGATCGCGCCGCGCACGCTCGATCCCTGGCGGACCAGCTCGTGGTCGCGGGTCGCGCGCGTCGCGGCGACCGCGTCGCCGGTCAGCCGCTCGGTGAGCTGCTCCCCGGCCCCGCCGTCGGTGCCGGCGCGCAGTGCCACGATGCCCCGCTCGGCCTCGGCGTCCTGGTAGCCGATCGCCAGCCGGCAGAGCCGGTCGTGGACGCTGCGCGAGACTCGCAGCGTCCCGACGTTGTCGAAGGGGTTCATCGACGCCACGACCCGGAAGGTCGGCGCCGCGTGGAAGGTGCCGGCGCGCGGGACGGTGATCTCGCCGTCGGCGATCGCCATCAGCAGCGTGTTGAGGGTGTCCTCCGGCGAGCGGTTGAGCTCCTCGAGGTAGAGGAAGCCGCCCTCCGTCATCGCCGAGACCAGCGGCCCCGGCACGAAGTTCTCGGCGCTGTAGCCCTCGTCGAGCACGCGCGAGGGGTCGTGGTGGCCGACGAGCTTGGCCGGGGTCAGCTCGCTGTTGCCCTCCACGAGCACGAGCGGCACGCCCCACTCGCGCGTGATCGCCTTGAGCATCGTGGTCTTGCTCGCTCCCGGCGGCCCCTCGAGCAGCACGTGGCGGTTGGCCCCGACCGCGGCGAGCAGCAGCTCGAGCTCGCGTTCGCGGCCGACGAGCTGGGCCTGGATGCGGGTCCTGACGTCCAGCGCGGTCACCGGCGGTCGTCCTCGGGGTCGAGCACCAGCACCCCGGAGTTCCCGTCGGTCCAGGCGATCTCGAGGTCGCGCTCGGCGATCCGCCAGCCGTCGGCGGTGCGGACGAAGCGGTCGCGGTAGGTGCCGGCCATCACCCAGGTGCTGAGGCCGCGGATGCCGGCGCGGTAGTGCATGGCCTGCAGGTAGCACGCGCTGCGCGCGGCGTCGCCGTCGACCTCGACGGCGAAGTTGCCGAGCAGGTGCTGGCTGGAGGTCAGCGGCTCCAGCGAGCGGCGGCAGATGTCGACGATCGCGGGCAGGCCGTCGAACCGCTCGCCGTCGTAGATCGCTACGGCGTCGGGGAGGTAGACCGCTTCGAGCGCGGCCCAGTCGCGCGTGTCCAGCGCGGTCGCGTAGCCGACGAGGACGTCCTCGATCGCCTGGCGGTCGAGCAGGCGCTCCAGGGCGCCGTCGTGGTCGCGATCGCGCTCGTCGGCCATGTCGTCAGGAGATACCCAGCAGCGCGGCCATCGTCCCGCCGAGCACCGCCTCGGTGTCGGCCGGCGTGAGCCCGAGCGCCTCGATCGCGGCGATCTCGGCGCTCGGGTCGGCCATCGGCCAGTCGGTCGCGAAGACGACGCGGTCGGGTCCGTGGCGCTCGATCGCAGCGCGCGCGACGTCGGCGCCGACGGTCGCGATGCTGGGTGGCCAGGAGGTGTCGAGGTAGACGCCGGGGAGCCCGATCACGTGCTCGAGCGCCTCCTCGTGGACGTGGTAGCCGCCGAGGTGGGCGGCGATGATCGTCAGGCGCGGGAACGCCTTTGCGATCTCGGCGATCATCCGCGGCTTGGCGAGGTCGTTGGCGGCGCCCTCGGTCTCCGGGCCGACGTGGAAGAGGCAGACGAACTCGCCCTCCAGCTCGGCGAAGACGTCCCAGAGGGCGGGGTCGTCGAGCGCGTAGCCCTGGAAGAGCGGGTGGACCTTGACGCCGCGCAGCCCGTTGCGGTGCAGGTCCTCGACGTTCTCGCGCGGCGTGCGGCCGGGGTGGACGGTGCCGAAGCCGACGAAGCGGTCGGGGTCGAGTCCGCCGACGAACGCGTTGGCGGCCTCCAGCCGCTGCGGCGCGTCGGCCACCGCGAGGCAGACCGAGCGGTCGATCCCGGCGGCCCGCATCGCCTCGGTGGCGCCCTGGACGGTCCCGTCGCCGTAGCGGACGATGCCGTCGGCGGGGGTGCCGAGCGCCCGGGCGGCGATCTTGTCGGGCCAGACGTGGACGTGCGCGTCGACGATCACAGCTTGCAGCTCTCTCCGCCGTCGGCCACGAAGACCGCGCCGGTGACGAAGTCCGACAGTGGCGAGGCGAGCAGGCAGAGCAGCGGCCCGATCTCCTCGGGCGCGCCCATCCGCCGGGCCGGGATCTTCGCCAGCCGCCGCCGGAGGAATTCGGGATCGGTGAGCACCGCCGACTGGGCCTCGGTCTCGTAGGCCCCGGGCGCGATCGCGTTGACCTGGATCCCGTGGCGGGCCCACTCGGTCGCCAGCGACTTGGTCATCTGCAGCATCGCCCCCTTCGAGGAGGAGTAGGCGACCAGCTGCTGCTTGCCGAGGATCCCCGAGGTCGAGGCGACGTTGACGATCTTGCCCCGCCCCTGCGCGACGAAGTGGCGCCCGGCCGCGCGGGCGAGCGCCACGGGGGCGAAGACGTTGACGCCGAAGACCTCGCGCCAGAGCGCGTCGTCGTGGTCGGCGAACGATCCCGCGGGGGCGATGCCGGCGTTGTTGACGACGACGTCGAGCCGGCCGAACCGCTCGATCGCGGTGTCGGGCAGGGCGGCGACGGCGTCGAGGTCGAGCATGTCGCAGGCGGCGACCTCGATCTTCCCGTCGCTCGCGGCGGCGAGCTCGGCGAGCGCGTCGGTCGAGCGGGCGACGCCGAGCACGTTGGCGCCCTCGGCCGCCAGCGCCTCGGCCATCGCGCGGCCGAGGCCGCGGCTGGCGCCGGTGACGATCGCGACGTGGCCGTCGAGTCCCAGGTTCATCGCTGCTCCTCTCGGTCCATCTCGTCGACGAGCGCGCGCGCGATCCCGAGCCGCAGCACCTGCGAGGCGCCCTCGTAGATCCGCATCGGCCGCGCCTGGCGGGTCAGCCGCTCGATCTTGCTGTCACGTACCAGGCCCCAGCGGCCCATCACCTGGACCGCGCGGTCGACGATCCGCCCGGCGACCTCGCTCGCGGTGAGCTTCGCCATCGAGGAGTGGTGCAGCGCGCCGGCGGGGTCGGCGCGCGCCAGCTCGCCGGCGCGGTAGGTCAGCAGCCGTGCCGCCTCGAGCTCGGCCCAGGAGTCGGCGAGCATCTCGGCGACGGCGCCCTGGCGGGCGAGCGGCTTGCCGAACTGCCGCCTGCCCGCCGCGTGGCGCACGGCCTCGTCGAGCGCGGCCTGGGCGAGGCCGAGCGACGCGCCGGCGACCGACAGCCGGAACACCGCGAGCGTCGCGAGGACGAGGTCGAACCCCTGTCCCGGCTCGCCGATGCGCTGGTCGGCGGCGACCGGCACCGCGGCGAAGGTCAGGTCTCCGAGCACGTGCGGTGCGGCCAACTCGGGCGTCGCGGCGATCGTCAGCCCGGGGCTGTCGGCCGGCACGAGGACGAGTGTGTAGCCGCTGCCCTCGCGGGCGAGGACGGTGTAGAAGGCGGCCGCGCCGCCGTTGGAGATGTAGGCCTTCTCACCGTCGAGCACGTAGCCGTCGCCGGAGGGGGTCAGCTCGGTGACGATCCCCTTGAGGTCGGATCCGGCCTCGGGCTCGGTCAGGGCCAGCGCGGCGAGGGCTTCACCGCTGAGCACCTGGGGCAGCCAGCGGTCCTGCTGCTCGGGGGTGCCGCCGGCGGTGATCGCGTAGCTGCCGATGCCCTGCAGGGCGAACAGCGAGTCCAGGTGCGAGGACGAGGCCATCAGCGCCTCGCGCACGACGGCGATCGCCAGCGGGTCGACGCGCGCGTGGCGCCCTCCATGGCTGGCCGGCACGACGAGCTCCCAGAGTCCGCTCGCGGCGAGGATGTCGAAGACGCGCCGATCGACGGTGCTCATCGCGTCGACCTCGGCGGCGATCGGCTCGACCGCCTTGCCGACGGCGCGCGCCTCGTCGCTCAGCTCGGCATAGCTCCCGTCTAGAACGAAGGGCATAGATGTAGTATAAGGGATACACTGTTTTGGGGCGAGGCCCCGCCATCCCGATGTGACGCGACCGACCGGAGCGCCCAATGAGTTCCGAAGACCCCAGGATCGAATCCCCAGCGGCGGCAGTCGACGAGGCCAGCCGCCGGGCGATCGTCGAGATGGCGGGCGAGTTCGCCCGGCGTGAGATCGCGCCGCTGGTGGCCGACTACGACCGCGCGGAGAAGATCCCGCGCGAGATCCTCGACCAGATGGCCGAGCTCGGGCTCTTCGGCGGCGTCATCCCCGAGGAGCTCGGCGGCGCCGGGCTCGACTACCTGACCTTCGTCGAGCTGGTCGAGGAGATCTCCAAGACCTGCCAGATCCTCGGCACCTTCGTATCGATGCCCTCCGGCCTGGTCGGGTCGAGCATCGAGGAGTTCGGCAGCGCCGAGCAACGCGACCGCTGGCTGCGGCCGCTCGCCGGCGGCGAGATCTTCGGCGCGGCGGGCGTCACCGAGCCGCAGTCCGGCAGCGACGTCGCCGCGATGACCACCACCTACCGGCGCGACGGCGACTCCTTCGTCCTCGACGGTGCCAAGGCGTGGATCTCCAACCTCGACATCGCGTCGTTCTTCGTCACCTTCGCCTCGATGGACCGCTCGCTCGGGCGGCGGGGGATCACCGCCTTCATCGTTCCGCGCGACACCCCGGGGCTGGGACTGCATCCCTACAAGGATAAGCTCGGATTCCGCCCGATCTGCACCGGCGACCTCGTGCTCGACGGCGTGCGTGTCGGGCCCGACGCGCTGCTCGGTCCCGAAGGGGCCGGCTGGGCGGTCGCGATGAACGCGGTCGAGCGTGGCCGCCTCGGCGTCGCCGCGCGGGCCGTCGCCGTCGCTCAGGCCTGCCTCGACGACACCACCGCCTACGCCAACGAGCGGTTCGCATTCTCGCGGCCGATATCGGAGTTCCAGATCGTCCAGTCGAAGGTCTGCGACATGCGGGTCGGCGCGCAGACCGCGCGGCTGCTGGTCCACGAGTGCGCGCGAGCGCTCGAGGAGGGCCGGCGGGCGCGCCAGTTGACGAGCATGGCCAAGATGTACGCCTCCGACGTCGCCCAGCGCAACGCCACCGACGCGATCCAGGTCTTCGGCGCCGCCGGCGTGAGCCCCGACCACCGCGTCGGCCGGATGTACCGCGACGCAAAGGTCCTCCAGATCGTCGAGGGCAGCAACGACGTCCACCGTGCCCTGATCGGCGAGATCGAGCTCGGCCTGCGGTCGTCGGGCGAGCGGGAGGCGGTATGAACGTCGCGGTGCTGGGCGGCGGCATCATGGGCAACGGGATCGCCCAGATCGCCGCGACCGCCGGCGACCACGCCGTGGTGCGCGACGTCGACGACGCCGCGCTCGCCCAGGCGCGCGCGACGATCGAGCACAGCCTCGGCCGGATGGTCAAGAGCGAGCGGCTGTCGGCCGCCGAGGCGGAGGGCGTGCTCGACCGCCTCCGCTTCACGACCGACACCGCGGACGCGCTGAGCGCGGCCGACGTCGTCGTCGAGGCCGTCCCCGAGGTCCTCGACCTCAAGCGCTCGGTCTGGGCCGAGGTCGGCGAGCTGGCGCCGGCGCACGCGCTGCTGGGCACCAACACCTCCCAGCTGTCGATCACCTCGATCGCCGTCGCGCTCGGCGACCAGGCCGCGCGGCTGGTGGGCATGCACTTCTTCAACCCGCCGGTGATGATGCGCCTCTGCGAGGTGATCGCCGGGACCGAGACAGCGCCCGAGGAGGTGCAGCGGGCACGCGAGTTCGGCGAGCACGTCGGCAAGGAGGTCGTGGTCTGCCGCAAGGACAGCCCCGGCTTCATCACCAGCCGCGCCTACGCGATCCTGCGGCTGGAGTGCATCCGGATGCTCGAGGAGGGGGTCGCCACCGCCGAGGACATCGACAAGGCGCTCAAGCTCGGCTTCAACTTCCCGATGGGCCCGCTCGAGCTGGGCGACATGAACGGCCTCGACACCTTCCTGCACGCCGTCACGAGCCTCGCCGACGCCCACGGCGACCGCTACCGGCCGACCGTCGGCCTGCGCAACATGGTCGCCGCCAACCGCCTCGGCCGCAAGACGGGCGCCGGCTTCTACGAGTACGACGAGGACGGCCGCCGGCGCTGAGGGCGAGCCGGCCGGCGCCGGCTCAGCGGTGCTCCCACTCGGGGTCGCGCTTCTCGACGAAGGCGCTCATCCCCTCGCGCGCGTCGCGCGATCCGAAGGCCATCGCGAAGGCCCGGCGCTCGGAGACGATCCCGGCCGCGAGGCCGGTCTCGGAGGCCTGGCGGACCGCCTCCTTGGCGAGCCGCTGGGCGACCGCGGGCCGGCTGGCGATCGCCGCGGCCACCTCGTGGGCGACCGTCAGCCACTCGTCGGCGGGCGTGACCCGCGAGACCAGGCCGGCGCGCTCGGCCTCGGTGGCGTCGAGCATGCGGCCGGTGAGGACGAGGTCCATCGCCAGCGCCTTGCCGATCGCACGCGGGAGCATCTGCGTGCCGCCGGCGCCGGGGATCAGGCCGAGCATCGTCTCGGGCAGGCCGAAGCGGGCCGTCTCGGAGGCGACCACCACGTCGGAGAGCATCGCCAGCTCGCAGCCGCCGCCGAGGCAGTACCCCGAGACCGCGGCGACGACCGGCGTGCGGATGTCGCGGATCTCCTCCCAGCGGCGGGCGCGCGGGCCGTCGTAGGCCTCGAGTGGCTGGCGCTCGAGCAGCGCGCGGACGTCGGCGCCGGAGGCGAACACCTTCTCCGAGCCGGCGATCACCAGCGCGCGGACGGCCGGGTCGTGGTCGAGTGCGGTGAGCGTCTCGGCGAGCTCGGTCAGGACGGGGTCGCTGAGCGCGTTGCGGTGCTCGCGGTTGGCGATCGTGACGGTGGCGAAGCCGTCGCCGCGCTCCAGCTCGACTGGGCTCGTCGATCCGGCCATGCTCAGTGGGCGCCTCGCTGGAAGGCCTCTTCGAGCCATCCCGCGCGGACGTTCTGGGTGACGTGGCAGTCGAGCAGCAGCGGGCCGTCGAGGTCGGCGAGCTTCGGCGCGAGCCGCTCGAGGTCCTCGGCGGTGCGGACGCTGTGGCCCTCGGCGCCGATCGTGCGGGCGAGCTCGTCGAGCGGGGGCACGCCGAAGCGCGAGGCGGACTCGTCGAGGCCGAGCATACGCAGGAAGTGCATCTCGGCGCCGTAGGCCTCGTCGTTGTAGACGACGATCAGCAGGCGCAGCCCGTAGCGGACCGCGGTGTCAAGCTCGCCGAGCGACATCATCAGGCCGCCGTCGCCGACCGCCGCGACCGTGATCGCGTCCGGGCGCGCGACCGCGGCGCCGATCGCCGCGCCGATGCCGAGTCCGATCGAGCCGAAGGCCATCGTCGAGACGAAGCGGGTCGGCCCCGGCACGGCGATCAGCGACGACGGGAAGCCGACGAAGTGCCCGGCGTCGACCACCAGCGTCCGGTCGGCCGGTAGGGCGCGGTCGACGATCGCCGAGAGGGTGCGCGGGTCGGCGGCGTCGGGCTCGCTCTCGTCGGGCAGCGCCACCGCTGTGGCGAGGTCGTCCGCGACCGCCGCGGTGCGGTAGCCCTCGCGCTGGTCGAGGCGCTCGGTCAGCGCGCGCGCGGCGAGGCCGGCGTCGCCCACCACCGGATGGGTGATCGGCGTGTAGCGGCCGTGTGCGCCGGCGTCGACGTCGAACTGGACGATCGTCGCCTCCGGTGAGATCAGGCCCCCGCCGCGCGAGGTGAAGTGGTTGAGGCTCGCGCCGAAGATCGCGACGCAGTCGGCGTCGTGGATCAGCCGCGCCGTCCGCTCCGAGGAGAAGCCGCCGGCGATGCCGAGGTCGAACGGGTGGCCGTCGAACCAGCCCTTGCAGAGCAGCGAGGTCGCCAGCAGCGCGCCGGTCCGGTCGGCCAGCTCGACGATCGCGTCGCGGGCGCCGGCGAGGCGGGCGCCCTGGCCGGCGATCACCACCGGGCGGCGGGCGGCGGCGAGCGCCTCCACGGCGACGGCGAGCGCGTCCTGGTCGGGCGCGACCGGCGGCTGCGGCGCGGGGGCCGGCGGCGGCTCGGTCCAGGCGCACTCGCGGTCCTGGAGGTCGGTCGGCAGCACCAGGGCGATCGGCTGGCGTTCGCGGCGCGCGCGCTGGAAGGCGGCGGCGACGCCGGGGACGGGATCGTCGAAGTCGATCTCGGCGACGGCGATGTCGCCGGAGGCGAGGATCGGGCGCTGGTCGATGTCCTGGGGCAGGCCCGAGACGGCGGTCGGCGTGTCGCCGCAGAGGACCACCAGCGGCGTCCGCGCGCGGCGGGCACTGATCAGCGCCGTCATCGCGTTGGTCAGGCCGGGGCCCTGGGTGAAGGTGCAGACGCCGACGCCGTCGGTCACCCGCGCGTAGCCCTCGGCCATCCCGACGCAGGCGGCCTCGTGGCGGCTGCTGTAGAAGGCCACGTCGAGCTCGGTCGTGAGGTAGGGGAGGAGCTTGAGGTTGCCGTCGCCCATCAGGCCGAAGACGGCGCGCACCTCCTCGGCGACCAGCGCCTTGGCAATCGCTTCGTGGACTTTCATGGCGCGAGTGTAATCATGATAAGAGTAGGCGTCCAGCGGGGCAGGAGGGTTGACTTGGTATAATAATTATGGCAGTATTGCTCTCGTGGTTCCGGAAGAAACCTCGAATGCCCCGCGCGGGCAAGCCGACGCGTCCGGCGGATCCGACGACGTGCTCGTCATGCGCAACGTCTCGAAGACGTTCCCCGGCACCAAGGCGCTCCAGGACGTCGACTTCGACATTCGCGCGGGCGAGATCCACGCGCTGGTGGGGCAGAACGGCTCCGGCAAGTCCACGTTGGTCAAGACGCTAGCCGGGTTCCACCACGCCGACAGCGGCGAGGCCTGGCTCAACGGCGAGCCGATCGACCTCAGCGACTTCGGCACCGCCCGCCACGACCGGCTCCGCTTCGTCCACCAGGACCTCGGGCTCGTGCTCGAGCTGAGCGCCGTCGAGAACCTCGCGCTCTTCCACGGCTTCGAGTCCGGGCGGTTCGGTCGTGTCCGCTGGCGCGAGCAGACCACCGCTGCTCGCGCGGTCCTCGAGCGTCACGGCATCGACCTCGACGTCGGCGCTCCGCTGTCGGCCGCCACGCCGGTCGAGCGGACCGTCGTCGCGATCGCCTCCGCCCTGCACGGCTGGGAGGGGGGCCGCGGGGTGCTCGTCATGGACGAGCCGACGGCGGTCCTGCCCCCGCGCGAGGTCAACCACCTCTTCGAGACGATCCGCGAGGTCCGCGCCGCCGGCACCAGCGTGCTCTACATCTCCCACCGCCTCGACGAGATCTTCGAGCTCGCCGACCGCGTCACCGTGATCCGCGGCGGCCGCGTCGTGGCCACGCGCCCGGTGGCCGACACCAGCCCGCACGACCTCGCCGCCCTGATGGTCGGCGAGGACGTCGACCCCGACCTCCGCGTCGGGGTGCCCGTCGACTCGCGCGCGCCGGTCGCGCTCGAGGTTCGCGGCGCGCGCGGCCGCGGGCTGCTCGGCGTCGACCTCGAGGTGCGCCGCGGCGAGGTGCTCGGCCTCGCCGGCCTGCAGGCCTCCGGCCACGAGGACCTCGTCTACGCGCTCGCCGGCGCCCGCGACGGCGAGGTCACCGGCGAGGTCCGGATGCCCGACACGCGCGGCGAGGGCTGGGTGCCGATGGAACGCGCCGGCGAGCTGAACCTTCCGCTGGTGCCCGCCGACCGCGGCGGCGAGGGCGTCGTCGCGGAGTTCAGCGTCAAGGAGAACCTGACGCTCTCGCTGCTGAGCCGGATCAGCAGCCGCCTGCGGATCCGGCGCGCGGACGAGCGCCGCGCCGTTGCCAACTGGATGGGCCAGCTCGACGTCGTCGCGGCGAGTCCCGACGTGCCGATCACCACGCTCAGCGGCGGCAACCAGCAGAAGGTGGTGATGGCCCGCTGCCTCGCGCTGGAGCCGTCGGTGCTGCTGCTCTGCGAGCCGACCGCCGGCGTCGACATCGGCACCCGCGTGGCGCTCTACGAGTTCATCGCCGAGCTTGCGCGCCACGGCCTCTGCGTGATCGTGTCGGACTCCGACATCGACGAGCTGATCGCGATCTGCAGCCGCGTGCTCGTCTTCCGCGACGGGCAGATCGGCCACGAGCTGGGCTACGACGATCTCTCACATTCCAAGCTCGTCCACTCGATCGAAGGGACCGACGAAGCATGAGTGCCACCCTTAGGTCACGGCTGTCGTTCACCAACATCGGCGCCGTCTACGTCCTGCTGGCGATCGTCGTGATCTTCACGATCTGGCTGCCGGAGACCTTCCCGACGTGGACCACCGTCAAGCAGATCCTCGACGGCAACGCGATCGTCGCGATGCTCGCGCTGAGCCTGCTGATCCCGCTCAGCGCCGGGGTGTTCGACCTCTCGACCGCCTACACCGCGACCCTCGCCGGCGTCGTGCTGACGAAGCTGATCGTCGCCGGCATACCGATCGGGCTGGCGATCGCGATCGCCCTCGGAGTGGCGCTCGCGGTCGGCCTGCTCAACGCGTTGGTCGTGGTCGTGATGCGCGTCGACTCCTTCATCGGCACGCTCGCCACCGGCTCGCTGATCCTCGCCTTCGTCTCGATGGTCACCTCCGACCTGACCGTCCAGGATCCCGCCCTGACCGGCGACTTCCTCGAGATCGGCCAGGGCAAGATCCTCGGCATCACGATGCCGGTCTACTACACGCTGATCATCGCGGCGCTGATCTGGTACCTGCTCGAGGCGACCGCGACCGGCCGGCGGATCTACGCGACGGGCTTCAACGAGCGGACCGCGCGCCTCGCGGGCGTCCGCACCGACCGCCTGCGCTTCGGCTCGCTGCTCGCCTCGGCCGTGGTCGGCGGCGTCGCCGGGATCGTGCTCGCCTCGATCATCGGCTCCGGCGACCCCTCCGCCGGGCCGCCCTACCTGCTGCCCGCCTTCGCGGCGGCGTTCCTGGGCGCGACCCAGCTGCGCGGCGGGCGCTTCAACGCGCCGGGAACCCTGATCGCGATCCTGCTGCTGGGCACCGGCATCACCGGTCTCGGTCTCGCCGCCCAGCCGCAGTGGACCCAGAGCATGTTCACAGGCGTCGTCCTGATCGCCGCCCTGGCGGCCACCGGCGCCCAGCGGCGCGGAACCGCGCGCGGCTCCTGGTGGCGCCGACGCGGCGAGGACGACGCGGCCGATGACGGCGAGCAGGACACGACCGCCACCGGCACACCCACCGTGAGCGCAGTCAACGCTCCAAACCGAGGAAGAGGAGAGTCACATGAGTAACTTGCTGAATGTCAGGAGGTTCCTGGCGTTGATGCTCGTCGTGGCGCTCGCGGCGTTCGTCGGGGCCTGTGGCGACGACGACGACAGCGGCGGCGCTTCGACCAGCGGCGGCGACTCGACGACCGCGTCGGACCGCTCGCCCCAGCTCGACGAGGACTGGGAGGCGTGGACGACGCCCCCGACGGAGATTCCGGTCAGCGAGCCGCTGCCCGAGCCGGCTCCCGAGGGCCTGAGCATCGCCTACATCACCTGCGGGCTGCCGACCTGCACGACCATCTCGGAGTCCGTCAAGGCGGCCGCCGAGACGCTCGGCTGGGAGTTCACGGCACTCGGCACCGAGCCGACCCCCGAGGCGATCAAGGCCGCCTGGGGACAGGCCGTCCGCCTCGAGCCCGACGCCGTGCTGGCGTCCGGCTTCCCGCGCTCGGTCTTCGAGCCGGAGCTGCAGCAGCTCAAGGAGAAGGGCATCGGCGTGTTCCAGTGCTGCGCCCCCGACGCGCCGGGCGACGGCATCACGATGAGCGTCGTCCGTCCGGAGGAGGAGGAGGTTCAGGGCGAGTACACCGCGGCGATCGCGGCGAAGCTGACCGAGGGCACCCCGAACGTGCTCTACGTCAACCTGCCGGAGTTCGCGGCCGTCGAGCCGCAGTACCCCCGGTTCGTCGAGAAGCTCGAGGAGTACGCCCCGGGCGCCACCGCGGACAAGATCGACATCCCCAACACCGCGATCGGGACCACCTCCGCCGATCGCATCGTCTCGTACCTGCGCTCGCACCCCGACGTCAACTTCGTGTCGCTCTCCCAGGACGCGCTGTCGGCCGGTCTTCCGGCCGCGATGAAGGCCGCAGGCCTCGACGTGCCCTTCTCGGGCAACGGTGGTGGCCCGCAGCCGCGCCAGATGGTGGCCAGCGGCCAGCAGGCGGCGTCGGTCGAGTTCCCGATCGACCAGGTCTTCTGGACCCTCGTCGACGGTGTGGCCCGTTGGAAGCTCGACGTGTCCACCGAGCCTGACGCCGCGGCGGTGACGCCTCCGCCGTACTTCATCGTCAACGCGGACAACGTCGAGTCCGCTCCGTCGACGATCGTCGAGAACCTCCAGGAGCAGTACGCCGAGCTCTGGGGTCGCTAGGCGGTAACGCACACACTCGAGGGAGCCGCGGGCCGATGCCCGCGGCTCCCTCACCAACGACGACAGCGACTGGAGACCGATTCAGTGGTGGCACAAGAACGAAGCTTCGACTCCGAGCTGGGCGTCGAGCTCCTGCGCCGGATGTTGCGCGTGCGCAAGTTCGAGCTGCGCGTCGAGGCGCTCTGCGCGACCGGCGAGATGCCCGGACCGGCGCACCTCTACACCGGCCAGGAGGCGGTCGCGGCCGGCGTCTGCGCGGCGCTGCGCGACGACGACTACGTCTCCTCGACCCACCGCGGACACGGCCACGTGATCGCCAAGGGCTCCGACCTCGCGGCCTGCATGGCCGAGCTGTTCGCCCGCGAGACGGGCGTCTGCGGCGGCAAGGGCGGCTCGATGCACATGGCCGACATGTCGCTGGGGATCATCGGCGCCAACGGCATCGTCGCCGCCGGCATCCCGATCGCCGTCGGTGCCGGGCTGTCGGCCCAGATGCGCCGCAGCGACCAGGTCGCCGTCGCCTTCTTCGGCGAGGGCGCGACCAACGAGGGTGCCTTCCACGAGGCGATGAACCTCGCCGCGTCGTGGACGCTGCCGGTGCTCTTCATGTGTGAGAACAACGGCTACGGACAGATGACCCAGATGGAGAAGGTCACCGCGACGACGGAGATGTTCCAGCGCGGCGCGTCCTATGCGATGCCCAGCCGCCGCATCGACGGCAACGACTGCTTCGCCGTCCACGAGGCCGCAGCCGAGGCGGTCGCCCGCGCCCGCGCCGGCGAGGGCCCCTCGTTCGTCGAGGCGATGACCTACCGCTGGCGCGAGCACGCCGAGGGCCTCGAGGTCCTCTTCTCCGGCCTGCGCGAGGAGTCCGAGATCGAGGAGTGGAAGCAGCGCGACCCGCTCGTGCGCCACCAGGCGCTGCTGATCGACCAGGGCGTCGAGGCGAGCGTGCTCGCCGAGATCGAGCAGGCGCTCGACGCCGAGGTGGAGGCCGCCGTCGAGTTCGCGCGCAACAGTCCGGAACCGCCGTCCGCGGAGGCCTTCACGGACCTCTGGGCCGGCGATCAGAACGTCGGCGAAGAGGCGGGTGTGGCATGAGCGGCTCAGCTGAGCAGTTGGAGAAGAACCTCGGCACCGCCGCGACGGTGACCGGCAAGCGGATGATGTTCACCGCGGCCTGCGCCGCGGCGATCCGCGAGGAGATGGAGCGCGACGAGCGCGTCTTCATCATGGGCGAGGACATCGAGGAGGCGATGCTCGGACGGACCTCCGGGCTGCTCGACCAGTTCGGCGGCGAGCGCGTCCGCAACACCCCGATCAGCGAGGCGGCCTTCCTCGGCGCCGGCACCGGCGCGGCCGCGACCGGGATGGTCCCGATCGTCGACCTGTTCATGTCGAACTTCGTCTACGTCGCCGCCGACCAGCTGCTCAACAACGCCAACAAGCTCCGCTACATGATGGGCGGCCAGGTCACGCTGCCGCTGACCGTGCTGGCCAGCACCGGCGCGCCCGGCGCGATCGGCGCCCAGCACTCCGACGCGCCCTACGCGCAGATCGTCAACGCGGGCGGGGTGAAGGTGGTCGTGCCGACCAACCCGGCCGACCTCAAGGGCCTGTTGAAGTCGGCGATCCGCGACCCCAACCCGGTCGTCGTCCTGCTGCCGATGGCGCTCGGCTCGGTCTCCGGCGAGGTGCCCGAGGGCGACCATCTGATCCCGCTCGGCAAGGGTCGCGTCGCGCGCGAGGGCACCGACGTGACGGTCGTCGCGATCGGGGCGATGGTCCGCCGCGCCGAGGCCGCCGCCAAGGAGCTGGAGACCGCCGGGGTCTCCGCCGAGGTGATCGACCCGCGCACCCTGCACCCTCTCGACGACGAGCTGATCCTCGCGTCGGTGCGCAAGACCGGGCGGCTGGTCTGTGTCGACGAGGCGCGCCGCAGCTGCTCGATGGCGTCGGAGATCGTCGCCCGCGTGACCGCGGCCGGCTTCGGCTCGCTGCGCGCCGCGCCGCGGATCGTCGCCAACCCCGACCTGCACGTCCCCTACGCCCAGTCGCTCGAGGTCGAGGTGATCCCGCAGGTCGGCCACATCGTCGCGGCCGTCGGGGATGTTGCGCGCGGATCGGAGGCGAGCTGATGGCCGCCGTCGAGTTCCGCCTGCCGAAGCTCGGCATGGCCGTCCTGGAGGGGACGGTCGTCGAGTGGATGGTCGCCGAGGGCGACACCGTCAGCGAGGGCCAGGAGATGCTGTTGGTCGAGATGGACAAGGCCGAGACGCCGCTGCCCTCCCCGGTCGCCGGCAAGGTCGTCGAGCTCGTGGCCGCCGCGGGCGAGACCGTCGACGTCGGCGCGCTGCTGGCGCGGATCGAAGTCGACGGGGCGCCATGACCGAGCCGCTGCTCGACACGCCGCCGCCGGCCGCCGAGCCGGCGCCGCTGACAGCGACCGGCCGCACGATGGCGCGGCGGATGGCCGAGGCGTGGAAGGCGCCGGTCTTCCACCTCACCGTCGAGGCCGACGCCGACGCCTGGGACGCCCTGCGCGCCGGGCGCGCGGGCGTGACGCTGACCGACGTGCTGCTGATGCGCTGCGCGCGGGCGCTGCTGGCCCACCAGGCCGTCAACGCGCACTTCGATCCCGAGGCGCTGGCGGTCACCCGCTTCGAGCGGGCCGACATCGGCATCGCCGTCGCGACCGACCGCGGACTGCTGGTCCCGGTGCTGCGCGGCGTCGACGGCCTCTCGCTCGAGCAGATCGCGGCCGGCCGGCGCGAGCTGGTCGAGCGGGCCCGGGCGGGCCGGCTCGCGCTGGCCGACATGCAGGGCGCGACCTTCACCGTCTCCAACCTCGGCATGCTCGGGGTCGCCCACTTCGACGCGATCGTCAACGTCCCGCAGGTCGCCATCCTGGCGGTCGGGGCGATCCAGGCGCGGCCCTTCCTCGCCGACGGCGAGCTGGCCGAGCGGAGGGCGATCGCGCTGACGCTGACCTGCGACCACCGCGCGATCGACGGCGCGACCGGCGCCACCTTCCTGGGTGACCTGACCGCCCCGCCCGCTGCCCACCGCCCAGCTTCCGAGGAGGACGCGCGATGAGCGCCGCACCACCGTATGACGTGATCGTCGTGGGCTCGGGAGCCTCCGGCGCGCCCCTGGCCGCCCGGCTGTCGGAGGATCCAGAGTGCCGCGTGCTGCTGCTCGAGGCCGGCCAGGACTTCCGCCGGACCGAGGACTTCCCGTTCGAGATCCGCTACTCCGGCGCGATCGGCGCGGCGCTGCCCGGCCACCCGAACAACTGGACCTTCATGGGGCAGCTGACCCCGAACCTGCGCTATCCGATCCCGCGCGGCAAGGTGATCGGCGGCTCGACGGCGCTCAACGGCACCGGCTTCCAGCGCCCGCGCCGCAGCGACTTCGAGCGCTGGGTAGCCGCCGGCAACGACGCCTGGTCCTATGACGCGGTCCTGCCCTACATGGTCCGCCTCGAGCGCGACCTCGACTACGGCGCCGAGGAGATCCACGGCGACGCCGGGCCGATGCCCGTCAGCCGCAACCTCGAGCTCGTCCACCCGATCACGACCGCGTTCTTCGAGGCCTGCGCCGAGCTGGGCTTCCCGGAGGAGCCCGACAAGAACGGCGAGCAGCCGCTCGGCTACGGCGCGATGCCGCGCAACGCCGTCGACGGCCTGCGCTGCAACACCGCGATCACCTACCTCAACGACATCCGTCACCGCCAGAACCTGACGATCCGCGCCAACACGACCGCCACCCGCGTGGTCTTCGACGGCACCGTGGCGACCGGCGTCGCGGTCGGCCGCGGGTCGGAGGTCATCGCGGGCCGCGAGGTCGTGCTGTGCGCGGGAGCGCTGCAGACCCCGCAGCTGCTGATGCTCTCCGGCATCGGCGCGCGCGAGGAGCTGGACGAGCACGGGATCGCCGTCGTCGCCGAGGTGCCGGGCGTCGGCAAGAACCTGATGGACCACCCCGACGTCGAGGTCACCTGGCGCTCGCAGCGCAAGCTCGCCGCCAAGACCCAGCGCGACTCCTTCCAGGGCGTCTTGAACTTCAGCTCGGAGGGGTCCCCCTACGTCGGTGACATGGAGATCATCCCGCTGATCAAGCCGGCCGCCGCGCTGCTGGCGGCGCGCGAGGAGTCGGGCCTGCGGGCGGCGGTGAAGATGGTCCGCCGGCTCCCCGAGCTGGCCCGCTCGCTGCGCGGCGTCAACCTCAAGCGGATGCGCCAGCAGTTCCTCACGCGCAACGACTTCTTCGTCGTCGCCGCGCTCAACCAGGAGGAGGCGCGCGGCAGGGTGGCGCTCGCCAGCGCCGATCCGAAGGTCCTGCCGCGGATCGAGTTCAACTACCTCGACAACGAGTCCGACCGCCGCCGGCTGCGCGAGGTCGTCCGCACCGCGACGTCGATCCTGCGCTCGCGCGCCTTCGAGCCGCTGCTCGACCGGCTCACCGAGCTGACCGACCCGGTGCTCGGCGACGACGACCGCCTCGACCGCTGGATCGCCGGCCACCTCGCCCCGACCTTCCACGCGGCGTGCAGCTGCCGGATGGGCCCGGAGAGCGACCCGGAGGCCGTCGTCGACCAGCGCGGGCGCGTCCGCGGCGTGTCGAACCTGCGCGTCGCCGACATCTCGATCTGCCCGACGATCCCGACGGTCGGGCCGGCCTACGCCGGCGTCGTGATCGGCGAGCGGATGGCCGACTTCATTCGCGAGGACCAGGAGGCACGATGATCGTCATCAAGGCCGTGTCGCGCGTGACCGCCGACTCGATCGACCCCGTCGTCGAGGAGGTCACAGAGATCCGCGCCCGCACGCTGCGGCGCGCGGGCGTGCTGGGCTACGACTTCTTCCGCCAGGACGACGACCACGTCGTCGCCATCGAGGTCTACGCGGACTCCGACGTCCTGGCCGCGCACATCGACGCCGGCGGCTTCGAGGGGCTGTTCGAGCTGCTCGAGATCGAGCGGATCGAGCTGATGGGCCCCGTTTCGGCCGAGGTCCGTGGCCGCTTCGAGGCGATGGCCAACGTGTCGATGTACCCGTCGCTGACCGCCGACCGGATGGGCGTCCGCTGATGGGCGCGCTTTCGCCCGAGGACCGCCTCGAGATCCACGAGCTGCTCGCCCGGCGGGCGTACGCCTCCGACACCGCCGACCCGGCGGGCTGGGCCGAGACCTTCACCGCCGACGGCGTGCTCGAGCAGCCGCCGGCCGAGCTCGACCTGCCGGGCGGCGCCTCCGACCTGCCCTCGACGGTCGCCGGCCGCGACGCGCTGACCGAGTTCCTGACCGGCGCCCTGCCGAACATCGAGGGCCTGCGTCATGTGATCACCAACGTCTTCGTCGACGCGGCCGCGGGCGGCGCGACCGCCCGCAGCTACTTCCACGTGCTCGACAGCGGTCGCTCGGTCACCGTGGTGACGGGCCGCTACACCGACACCCTGGAGCGCACCGACGCCGGCTGGCGGACATCGCACCTGAAGGTCGAGATGGACGCCTGAGATGGAAGCGACCGGCTGTCCGCGCTTCGACTACGACCCGCTCGACCCCGGCCACGGCCAGGATCCCTGGGGGCGGCTCGCCGAGGCACGCCGTGAGCAGCCGGTCTTCTTCATGCCGAGCCTCGGCATGTGGTGCGTCACCCGCTACGACGACGTCCGCGCGGTGCTGCACGACTCCGCGACCTTCTCCAACGCCAGCGCGATCGAGCTCGCCAACCCGATCCCCGACGACGTCGAGGTGCCGCCGCACTGCGTGTTCCCCGAGCTGCGCAGCATCGGCAACATCGACGCGCCCGACCACACGCGCCAGCGCAAGCTGATCCAGCCTGCCTTCACCCCCAAGCGCGTCAGGCGCTGGACCGACGAGATCCGCGCGATCGCCGACGAGCTGATCGACGGCTTCGCCGCCGCCGGCGAGGTCGACCTGGTCGCCGCCTACGCCGACCCGATCCCGATCCGCACGATCGCGGCGATCCTCGGCTTCCCACCGGAGTCGGCGGCGAAGTTCCGCCACTGGACCGACAGCTTCTTCGACCTGCTCGGCGTGCCGGGCATGCCGCGCGAGCGCGCGGCCGAGCTGTGGCGCGGGCTGGTCGAGTCCGACGACTACGTCCGCGAGCTGATCGAGCAGCGCCGCCGCGAGCCACGCGACGACCTCGTCTCCGACCTCGTCGGCTCGGTCGCCGACGATGGCACCCCGGCGCTGACCGACGACGAGATCACCGCCAACGTGCACGCCTTCGTGGTCGCCGGCACCGACACCACGGCGATCCTGATCGCCCAGGTCGTCCGGCTGCTGCTCGAGGACCGGGCGCGCTGGGCCGAGGTGGTCGCCGACCCGGGCCTGATCGACGCCGCGATCGAGGAGACGCTGCGCTTCCGCGGCCCGCTGCGCGGCAACATGCGCGTGGCGACCCGCGACTGCGAGGTCGGCGGCGTGGCGATCCCGCAGGGGGCGAAGCTCTACTGGATGCCGGCGTCGGCGAACCTCGACGAGGCCCACTACGAGGCGCCCGAGCGGTTCGACCTCCACCGCCGCGCGGGGTCCGACCACCTCGCCTTCGGGGTCGGCACCCACTTCTGCGTCGGGGCGCCGCTCGCCCGGCTGGAGGGCCAGGTCGCGCTGGAGCGGCTGGTGGCGCGGCTGCCGAACCTGCGGCTGCCCGCCCAGGAGGTCGAGTACCTGCCGAACATCATCACGCCCGCTCCGGCCGCGCTGCGGTTGGAGTGGGACGCGCCGGGCGCCTGACGGCGTGGGGGGCCCGGCGGGGCCGCGGGGCGGAGCGCCCCGCGGCCGCGGCCTGCCCGTGCTCTAGGGCTTGGCGAGGTAGCCGGCGTCGACCGGGAGGCGGATGCCGGTGACGTGGCGCGCCTCGTCGGAGGCCAGGTAGACGTAGGCGTAGCTGAGGTCGTAGGGCTCGTTGGTGTCGACGGGCATCAGGTTGCCGAGGTTGAGCCCGAGCGTCCCCTGGGAGAGGTCGGGGTGCTCCTCCATCCAGTCGTCGAAGTACTGGTTCTTGATCATCGGCGTGTTCGTCGCGCACGGATGGACGGTGTTGCAGCGGATCCTGTGCGGGGCCAGCTCGATCGCGAGCGTCAGCATCAGCCCGCCGACGCCGTGCTTGGCCGCCGAGTAGTGCGACATGTACGGGAAGCCCGTCACGCCCGCGGTCGACGACGTCATGCCGATGCTGCCGCCGTTGCCCGCCTCGATCATGTGCGGGATGCAGGCCTTGCAGGTCTGCCAGACGCCCGTGAGGTTGGTCTCGAGCGTGAGGTGCCACTGCTCCTCGCTCAGCTCCCAGGTCTTGGGCGCGAAGACCGAGATCCCGTGGTTGACCACGACGCTGTCGATCTTGCCGAACTCCGCGATCGCCGTGTCGGCGACGCGCTTCATGTCGGCCTCGCTGCGGGTGTCGGCCTTGACGGCGACGCAGCGGCGGTCCTCGGCCTCGACGAGGCGGACCGTCTCGGCCATGTCCTCCTCGCTGCCCATCGGGTAGGGCACTCCGTCGACCTGCTCGGCGACGTCGCAGATCACGATGTCGGCGCCCTCGCGGGCGAAGATCACCGCGTGCGAGCGGCCCTGGCCGCGGGCGCCGCCGGTGATCACTGCGGTCTTTCCTTCGAGTCGTCCCATCACTTCCTCCTTGTTCTCAGACGCGTTGGATCAGCGTCGCCGTGCCGAGGCCCCCGCCGCAGCACATCGTCACCAGGCCCAGCTCGCCGTCGGTGTCCTCCAACTCGTGCAGCAGCGTCGTCGCGAGGCGGGCGCCGGTCGAGCCGAGCGGGTGCCCGAGCGCGATCGCGCCGCCGCGCGGGTTGACGACGTTCAGGTCGGCGCCGGTCTCGCGCTGCCAGGCCAGCACCACCGAGGCGAACGCCTCGTTGATCTCGATGGCGTCGAGGTCGCCGATCGTCAGGCCGTTGCGCGCGAGGATCTTCGCGGTCGCGGGAATCGGTCCGGTGAGCATCGTGACCGGGTCGACGCCGAGGGTCACCTGGTCGACGATCCGCGCGCGGGGGGTGACGCCGAGCTCGGCGGCCTTCTCGTCCGACATGACCAGCAGCGCGGCGGCGCCGTCGGAGACCTGGGAGGAGTTGCCGGCGGTGACGCGGCCGTCGGGCCGGAAGGCGGGCTGGAGCGCCGCGAGCTTCTCGAGGCTGGTGTCGGGGCGGATGCCCTGGTCGGCGGTGAGCTGCTCGCCGCCGACCTCGAGCGGCAGGATCTCGCGGGCGAAGGCGCCGTCGCGGGTGGCGCGGTCGGCACGGCGGTGGGACTCGAGCGCGAGCTCGTCCATCTCGGCGCGGCCGATGTCGTAGCGGTCGGCGATCAGCTCGGCGCCCTCGCCCTGGGGCACCAGTTGGTAGCGATCGAGCAGCTCCTGCGTGAAGGCCTGGCCCCACTGCTCCTGGGCCTGCGCGTTGACGCCGAAGCCGACGCGCCCCATGTGCTCGACGCCGGCCGCCACCGCGACGTCGTCGATGCCGCCGGCGACGCGCAGTGCGGCGAAGTGCAGCGCCTGCTGGCCCGAGCCGCAGCGGATGTCGAGCGTGGTCGCGCCGGTGGTCTCGGGAAGGCCCTTCTGCAGCCAGGCCGTGCGCGCGATCCCGGCCGCCTGCTCGGCGATCTGGTAGACGCAGCCGGCGATCGTGTTGTCGACCGCCTCGGCGGGGATGCCGCTGCGCTCGATCAGGCCCTGGTAGGTGCGGCCGAGCAGGTCGGCAGGGTGCAGATCGCGCAGGGCGCCCTTCTCGGGGTGGCCGCGGCCGACCGGTGTTCGCACCGCCTCGACGATGAAGGCGTCGCGGCCGACTGGGGGCATGCGGGGGGCGGACCGGGCTATGTGAGGATAATAATCATAATTTGCTCTCCACGCAAGGAGCGGGGGCTGTGGACGCGCGGCGGCCGAGGCTGGGAGTAGGCTAAGCAATATGACTATGAGCGCCATGCGGGAGGTCTCATGGGTCGGGTCGCCGACGTGAGCGTGGGGGCGGCGCCCCGATCGCGCGGACGCGGCGGCTACCGGCCCCGCAAGACCGCGACCCTGCTCGCACAGCGGATCGTCTCCGAGATCGCCGACCGCAACCTCCCGCCCGGCGAGGCGCTGCCGCCCGAGCGCGAGATGCTCGAGCAGTACGGCGTCGCGCGCGGCACGCTGCGCGAGGCGCTGCGCTTCCTCGAGATCCAGGGCGTGATCACGATCAAGACCGGACCGGGCGGCGGCCCGATCGTCGGGCGGCCCGAGTCGCGCCACCTGGCGAGCACGATGGCGATGATGCTGCAGCTCACCCACACGTCGTTTCGCTCGGTGCTCGAGGCGCGCGTCGTGCTCGAGCCGGCGCTGGCGCGCCGCGCGGCCGAGCGCATCGACGACGCGGGACTCGACGTCCTCCACGAGTCGCTGGTCGCGATGCGCGAGCACATCGACGACGTCGACTTCTTCCGCGAGGAGAACGAGCGCTTCCACGAGCTGATCGCCGAGGCGGCGGGCAACCCCGTCTTCGCGCTGCTGATCACCTCGTTGAACTGGATCTCGGACGGCACCCCGCTCGGCGTCGAGTACCCGCTCGAGTCGCGCGAGGCGGTCTGCAAGGAGCACGCGCGCATCCACCAGGCGATCGCGCGCCGCGACCCAGATCGCGCCGCCGCGGCGATGGCGGTCCATCTCGGCGACTTCACCACCTACCTCGAGCGGCGCTACCCCCAGGTCATGAACGCGCCGCTGCGGTGGGACCAGGTCGACGCCTGAGGGGGCGGGTCCTGGCCCGGCCAGGGCTGATGTAGTATAACCAATATATGGGCGAGCGAGGGAGTCCCGGAGACGGTCCGCGCACCTACCGCGAGCTGCGGCCGACCTTCCCCGATCCCGCCCACTGGAACCTGCCGTGGATCCTCCGCCACCGGGCCGAGACCCACGCCGACCGCGTCTACCTCGACGCGCCCGCCGAGGGGCTGAAGCTCACCTACCGCGAGACGCTCGCGCGTGCCGAGGCGATCGCGGGCGGCCTGCTGGCCGCCGCCGACCCCGGCGACCGGGTGCTGATCATGGCGCCCAACCGGTCCGAGGTCATCCTCAGCTGGTTCGGCGCTTCGCTCGCGGGGCTGGTCGAGGTGCCGATCAACACCGCCTACTCCGGCTCGTTCCTCGAGCATCAAGTCCGCACGACCAGGCCGCGGGTCGCGGTGGTCGACGCCGCCCTGGCCGAGCGGTTCCTCGAGCGCGGCGAGGCCTACGAGAGCCTCGAGCGCTTCCACGTCCTCGGCGAGGGGCCCGACAGCGATGCGGCGATCGCCGCCCTGCGCGGAGCCGGCTATGCGGCCGCGCCGTTTGGCGAGCTGCTCGACGCCCCGCCGGTCGAGCTGCCCGAGGTCGCCGCCGAGCAGCTGGCCTCGATCTTCTTCACCTCCGGCACCACCGGGCTCTCCAAGGGCGTGATGATGCCCCACGCCCAGATGGCCTTCTTCGCCGACGAGTGCGTGTCGCTGACCCGCCTCACCGACGACGACGCGTTCATGTCGGTCGGCCCGCTCTTCCACGGCAACGCGCAGTTCCTCGCCGCCTATCCGGCGCTGATCGCCGGCGCCCGCTTCGTCCTGCGCGAGCGGTTCAGCGCGAGCGGCTGGATCGACCAGATCCGCGACTGCGGCGCCACCGTCACCAACTTCGTCGGGGTGATGATGGACTGGACCTGGAAGCAGCAGCCGCGCCCCGACGACGCCGACAACCAGCTGCGCTGCATCTTCGCCGCCCCGACCGCCTCCTCGATCCTCGACGGCTTTCGCCGCCGCTTCGGCGTCGAGGCCTTCGTCGAGGTCTTCGGGCTCACCGAGACCTCGATGCCGATCCTCTCCCCCTACGGGGAGGAGCGTCCGGCCGGCGCGGCCGGGCTGGTTGCCGACGAGTACTTCGAGGTTCGCCTGGTCGACCCCGAGACCGATCGCGAGGTGGCCGTCGGCGAGGTCGGCGAGCTCGTCGTGCGCGCCAAGCTGCCCTGGACGATGTGCGCCGGCTACTACGGCATGCCGGAGAAGACCGCCGAAGCGCAGCGCAACCTCTGGTTCCACACCGGCGACGGCCTGCGGCGCGACGGCGACGGCTGGTACTACTTCGTCGACCGCCTCAAGGACGCGATCCGCCGGCGTGGCGAGAACATCAGCTCCTACGAGGTCGAGCAGGCGGTGCTCGACCACGACGAGGTGGTCGAGTGCGCGGTCGTCGCCGCCCCGACTGGCTCGGAGGCCGGCGAGGACGAGGTCGCGGTCTTCGTCGTGGTCGCCGACGGCGCCGCCGCCGGCGAGGGCGAGATCCGCGCCTGGTGCGACCGGCGGCTGCCGGCCTTCGCCCGCCCCGAGTACGTGGCGGTAGTCGACACGCTGCCGCTGACCCCCTCCGGCAAGGTGCGCAAGATCGAGCTGCGTGAGCGGGCCCGCGAGCTCGCCGAGGCCGCGCACGCCGCGGAGCCGCCGCGGTGAGCGTCGCCGCCCGCTCGCGTCCGGGCGCCCGGTCCGCCACCCACAAGCCGAAGAAGACGGCGGTGCTGCTCGCACAGCGGATCGTTGCCGAGATCGCCGACCGCCAGCTCGAAGCGGGCACGCCGCTGCCGCCCGAGCGCGACATGCTCGTCACCTACGAGGTCGCCCGTGGCACGCTGCGCGAGGCGCTGCGCTTCCTCGAGATCCAGGGCGTGATCGCGATCAAGACCGGTCCCGGCGGCGGCCCGCTGGTCGCCGAGCCCGGCGCCCGCCACATGGCGAGCACCGTCGCGATGCTGCTCCAGCTCGAGCGGGCGCCCTTCCGCGCGGTGCTCGAGGCGCGCGCCACGCTCGAGCCGGCGATGGCCGCGCAGGCGGCGCTGCGGATCGACGACGACGGCCTGGGCGAGCTCGCGGAGTCGGTCCGCAACATGCGCGACCGCCTCGACGACCGCGACCTCTTCCTGCGCGAGAACGAGCGCTTCCACGACACCGTCGCACGCGCCTCGGGCAACAACGTCTTCGCGCTGCTCAGCTCGTCGCTGAACGGGATCATCGACGGCACGCCGCTCGGGGTCGACTACCCGGCCGCGGTCCGCGAGTCGGTCGTGGCCGAGCACTCCCGCATCCAGCGCGCCGTCGCCGACCGCGACCCGGAGCGGGCGTCGGCCGCGATGGCGGTCCACATGGCCGACTACGCCACCTACGTCGAGCGGTTCTATCCCGCCATACTCGAGATGCCGCTGCGCTGGGACGACGTCGAGTGACGGCCGCCGGTCCCCGTACCCCCGGAGGAGGATCATGAAGGGCAAGACCCTGCTCGAGCGCGAGGACGAGCACCCCCAGACGACCGTCGACGAGCACGGCGGCCGGGCGATCGCGATCATGGACTCGGCCCGTTGGGTCGACGCGCGCAACACCGACCGCGACGTCGTCGTGGCGGCCTCCTACGTCGGCGTGCTGCCCGCCCGGATGATGGCGATCCACCGCCCGCGAGGCGTGGTCGGCCACGACGCCTGCATCGGCAAGGACGGCGCCGGCATCGCCGGCCTCTGGTACCTCGAGGCGCTCGGCATCCCGGCGGCGACCGCCGACGGCATGACCGCCGAGATGGGCAACGGCGCCGACCTCTACGAGAACGGGGTGATCTCGCGGCTGAACTACCCGGCCGAGCGCTGCGGCGTGCGGGTCGGGATGTCGGCGCGCGAGGCGGCGGCGCTGCTGCGCGACGTCGACCCGACCGACGCCGAGGTCGGCAACAAGATCCGCCGCGAGATCGTCGAGGAGCACCCGAGCGGACGCCGCATCGTGGTCACCGACTCGATCGTCTGGGCCCTGCCCGAGGACGAGGGCCGCAGCGTCCTGGTCACCGCCGGCCACACCGGGCGCAGCGGCGCGAGCTTCCTGCTGGAGGCCAACCCCTGGGGGTTCATCTGCCACGACGGCGGGATGTCGAAGAACCGCTCGGGCATCACCGGATTGGAGACCACAGCCGCCCACGGCCTCGCCGGCGCCTGCATCGACGGCAACACCGCGCCGATCGGCGACGCCTTCCGCGGCTACGCCGAGGGGCTCGTCGGCGCCTGCAACGAGCCCGCGCAGGAGCGCGGCGTGCGCGTCGGGATGCGGATCGACGAGGCGGCGCACCTGCTGCTGGTCGGAGGCGAGCGGTGACTGAGGAGCAGCGGCCCCGTCCCCAGCCGTCGGCGCTGACCGCCCCGTTCTGGGCCGCCGCGCGCGACCACGTCCTCGTGCGCCCGCTCTGCCGCGCCTGCGGGACGAGCTTCTTCACGCCGCAGATCGCCTGCCCGGCCTGCCTCTCGGAGGAGTGGTCCTACGAGCCCAGCTCGGGCCGCGGCACCGTCTACAGCGCGACCGTCGTCCACCGCGCGCCGCTGGCGGGGTTCGACCCGCCCTACCAGGTCGGGATCGTCGATCTCGAGGAGGGGTGGTCGATGCTCGGCAACCTGCTCGACGGGCCGCGGCGGCCGACCCCGATCGGCACGGAGGTCGAGGTCGCCTGGATCGAGGTCGACGCCGATCTGACGCTGCCGGTGTTCGGGCCCGTCGACGGAGCCGGCCGATGAACGTCGGGATCGCGGTCGCGCGCAGCGCCAAGCGCTGGCCCGACCACGTCGCCGCCTTCGACGGCGACCGCACGCGGACCTTCGCCGAGCTCGACGAGCGCACCAACCGCCTCGCCAACGCGCTGGCCGACCGCGGCATCGGGCTCGGCGACCGCGTCGCGCTGCTGGTCCCCAACCGCCTCGAGGTGCTGGAGGTGCTCGGCGGCTGCGCGAAGGCCGGCGCCGTCTACTGCGGCCTGAACTTCCGTCTCGGCGAGGACGAGTACGAGGCTATCTTCGAGAACGCCGAGCCGCGGCTGCTGATCGCCGACGCGCGCTACGCCGAGCTGGCCGGACGCCTGTCGGAACGTTTCGGCGTCCCGGCGGTGCTGGTCGACGACGACGGCCCCGACGGCTACGAGGCGCTGCTGGCCGGCGCGGGCGCGACCCTGCCGGCGGGCGTTCACGACGTCCGCCCCGAGCACGACTTCTGCATCGTCTACACGAGCGGCACGACCGGCCGGCCCAAGGGCGTCCTCTTCGACCACCAGGCGGTCCTCCACCACGCGCTGGTCGCGGCGATCGAGTACGAGCTCGACGAGCGCTCGCGCTGGCTGATGGCGCTGCCGCACAACTCGAGCGTCCAGATCACGCTGCTGCCGCTGCTGCTGGTCGGCGGGGCGACCGGGTTCAACGACAGCCGCGGCTTCGACGCCGCCGCCTTCGCGGCCGAGGTCCGGCGCACCGGCGCGACCCACAGCTACCTCGTGCCGACGATGCTCTTCCGGGTGCTCGAGGCGGGGATCGCGCCCGAGGACGTCGCGACGCTGACGACGATCGGCTACGGCGCCGCGCCGATCCCGCCCGAGCGGGTGGTCGAGCTGGTCGAGCGGTTCGGGCCGATCTTCGTCCAGCTCTACGGGATGGCCGAGGTCGCCTCGATCGGGACGATGCTGCGCAAGGAAGACCACGCGCGCGCGCTCGCCGGCGACCGCCGGATCCTCGCCTCGGCGGGCCGCCCCGGACTGGCGATGGACGTCCGTGTCGTCGACGACGCCGGCCGCGACGTCGCCGCCGGCGAGCGTGGCGAGGTGGTCTTCGGCAGCCCGCACACGATGAAGGAGTACTTCCGCGACCCCGAGCGCACGCAGGAGGCGCTGATCGACGGCTGGATGCACTCCGGCGACATCGCCGAGGTCGACGAGCGCGGCTACGTCTACATCGTCGACCGCAAGAAGGACCTGATCATCCGCGGCGGCTTCAACATCGTCCCGAGCGAGATCGAGAACGTCCTCTACCGCCACCCGGCGGTCCTCGAGGCCGCGGTCGTCGGCGTCGAGGACCCCGAGTGGGGCGAGGCGCTCGTGGCCTTCGTCGCGTTCAAGGAGGGCGAGACCGCCGCGCCGGAGGAGGAGCTGCGCGGCTGGTGCGCCGAGCAGGGCCTGCCGTCGATCAAGGTGCCGGGCGAGGTGCGGATGCTCGACGCGCTACCCAAGAACGCGGTCGGCAAGATCGCCAAGCGGGAGCTGCGCGACAGCCTGTGAGCGGGGCGGCGACACCGGGGCGTGCACGCGGGCCGCTGGCGGGCGTCGCGATCGCCGGGGTCGGGATGACCCGGCAGGCCCGGCGCCTGGAGACCACCACCGCCTCGGCCACCCTCGAGGCGGCCAAGCTCGCGCTCGCCGACGCGGGCATGACCGTGCGCGACGTCGACGGCCTCGCGGCGCGCTGGCCGGGGCCCGGAGGCACGGTCTTCCAGCCCGGATCGGCCGACTGGGCGGGGCTGCTCGGCATCCACGTCGGCTGGATCGGCGACAGCTACCCGCAGGGCGTCCCGGCGGTCCTCGACGCGGCCGCGGCGATCTCGGCCGGGCTCTGCCACACCGTCCTGATCGCCGGCGGCCAGGCGGGCGTGATGGACGCCGAGGCGGGCAAGGTGGCCTCCTACACGCGGCCGGCGAACGAGTTCACCGAGCCGTGGGGGGCCTTCACCGCCGTTCACTTCGCGCTGGTCGCCCAGCGCTACCTGCACCGCTTCCCCGAGGCCCGCGCGGCGATGGCCGAGGTCGCCGCGGCGATCCGCAACATCGGCCACGCCAACCCCGACGCGGTGATGTACGGCCGCGGGCCCTACACCGCCCAGGACGTCCTCGACGCGCCGCCGGTCGTCGACCCCTTCACCCGGCTCGAGCTCTGCCTCGCCAACGAGGGCGCGGCGGCGCTGGTGATCACAAGCATCGAGCGCGCGCGCGACTGCCCGAAGCCGCCGATCGTCGTGCTCGGCGGCGGCGCGGAGTGGATGCGCCAGCAGTACGTCGACCCGCCCCGCTACGAGGAGGTCTGGCCGATCGGCGCGCAGGCCGCGCGGCGCGCCTACGCGATGGCCGGGATCGAGCCAGCCGACGTCGACCTCGCCCAGCTCTACGACGTCAACTCGGCCGAGGTGCTGCGCCAGTACGAGGCGCTCGGCTTCTGCGGCGAGGGCGAGGGCGGCGGCTTTGCGCGCGAGACCGGCATCGGCCTCGACGGCGGCCTGCCGACCTGCACCGACGGCGGCGTCATGTCCTTCAGCCACATCGGCTGGGGCGCGCCGACGCTGAAGATCGTCGAGAACGTCCGCCAGCTGCGCGGCGAGGCCGGCGACCGCCAGGTCGAAGGGGCCGAGATCGGCCTGGCGGCCGGCGCGGGAGCGGGCGCCCAGTACTACAACATGCTGCTGCTCGGGCGCGATCGGTAGGGCCGGACAGTGGGCGGGTGGGGACCGAGACAACGACCATCCAGAGGAGCGATGCATGTCCGACACCACTGAGACGGCGGCGGTTCTCGTCGAGCACCGGCCCCTCGCGACCTGGATCCGGCTCAACCGCCCCGACCGCCGCAACGCCTACGACGAGGGGATGCTCGCGATCGTCCTGGAGGCGATCGCCGCGACCCCGCACGACCGCTTCATCGTCATCACCGGCAGCGGCGGATCGTTCTGCGCCGGTGGCTACCTCGGCAACCTCGCCGACGCCGGCGAGGCCGACCTGCGGCGGATGTTCTTCGGCTCGCTGAAGCTCTTCGACGCGCTGCGCGGCCACCCGATGCCGGTGATCGCCGCGGTCAACGGCTTCGCGATCGGCGGCGGCAACGAGCTGGTCGTCGCCTGCGACCTGGCGATCGCCGCGCGCGGCGCCGTCCTCGGCCAGAGCGGGCCGCGCGTCGGCAGCGCGCCGGTGCTCGGCGGGACCAACATGCTGGCCGTCTCGGTGGGCGAGAAGCGCGCCAAGGAGATCTCGTTCTTCTGCCGCCGCTACTCCGCCGAGGAGGCGCTGGAGCTGGGGTGGGTCAACTCCGTCGTCGACGACGACGAGCTGGAGGCGGCGGTCGACGCGGCCGTCGAGGAGCTGGCGGCGATGAGCCCGCGCTACCTCGAGGTGGCGAAGGTCTCCTCGAACGTCTGGTGGAACGCGGCCCGCGACTCCTACGTCACGGGCCTGGGAATGCTCGTCCAGGCGATCGGCTCCGAGGACATGCGCGAGGGCGCGCGCGCCTTCATGGAGAAGCGCAAGCCGCGCTTCCGCGACGCCCGCGCCGGTGACGGTGATGTCTGACGGCGCCCCACACGGCTACCCGGAGATCGAGGTCTCCGGCATGCGCGGCACGATCGTCCAGACGGTCGTCGACGAGTCCGAGCGCGGCCGGGTCGTCGCGCTGGAGACCGCCTACGACGTGGCCCCCGCCAACCGCGGCCGCGACGTCGCCGTCAACGCCTCCTACAGCGGTGTGCTCCCCGCGCGCTTCATCGCCGAGCAGGCGCCGCGCGGGGCGATCGGCTGCGACTGCGCGATCGGCCGGGACGGGGCCGGGATCGCCGGCCTCTGGTACTTCGAGGCGCGCGGGATTCCCGCCGCGGCCGCCGACGTCGCCACGATGCGCCTCGGCGACGGGGTCGACATGTACGAGCACGGGGTGGTCTCGGTGGTCAACGAGCCGGCGCGCAGCTGCGGCGTGGCGCCCGGCCAGCCGGTCCGCGAGGCGGCTCGGGCGCTGCTGGACAACGACCCCGCGGCCCCGAGCGCGGCCGAGGTGACCAACCGCACGACGGTGGTCAGCCGGCCGCACGGCGCCGTCGTTTGCACCGACTCGATCGCCTTCGGCCTGCCCGAGGACGCCGGCGCCAACGTGCTCTGCACCGCCGGCCACACCGGGGTCTCCGCCGTCTACTACCTGCGCAGGTTCCGCCCGCGCGGGTTCATCTGCTCCGACGGCGGCAAGGGCAAGGATGATGCCGGGATCGCCGGGCTGAAGGTGGTCGAGGCCGACGGGCTGGCCGGCGCGACCGTCGATGCCCGCAGCGCCCGGATGGGCGACGGGCTCAGCACCTACGAGGACGGCGTGATCAGCGCCTGCAACGGGCCGGCCGCGCGTCTGGGCGTGCGGGTCGGCCAGCCGGCGCGCGAGGCGGCGCTCTGCCTGCTGGGGGAGGGGTGAGCGCGGACTCCCGACCGGCCGACGAGGCGGCGATCCGCGCGGTGCTGGCCGCCTACGCCGTCGGCGTCGACAGCGGTGATCTCGACATGGTCGCCGGCTGCTACTTCGACGACGCGCGCGAGCGCCGCGGCGACTTCGAGGGGTCGGTGCCCGAGTTCCTCGCCTGGCTGGCCGACGCGCTCGCCGCCTTCGAGTCGACCTGGCACCTGCTGGGCGTGCCGCTGATCGGCTTCGACGGCGACGGCGACGGCGCCGACGTCGAGACCCACTGCCTGGGTCACCACCGGCTGCGCGCGCCCGGCGACGGCGAGTCGCGCGACCGGCTGATCCCGTGCCGCTACGTCGACCGCTTCGCCTGCCGCGACGGGGAGTGGCGGATCCTCCGCCGGACGGTCGTCTACGGACCGGTGCTCGACGTCGCTGGCGGTCCGCCGCTGCGCTGACGGCGGCGAAAGCTTTCAAGTATAATCAGGATCACGAATGGCCGCTCCGGTGTCGCCAAGGCGCGCGCCGCGGCCGTTGGCCACGAGGAAGGAGCTGCGGACATGGCAGGTCGAGTAGAGGGCAAGGTCGCCTTCATCACGGGCATCGCACGGGGCCAGGGGCGCAGTCACGCCCTCCGTCTCGCCGAGGAGGGCGCCGACATCGTCGGCATCGACATCTGCGAGGACATCCCGCTCAACCCGCCCTACGGCGGCCCGAGCGTCGAGGACCTCCAGGAGACGGTGCGCCTGGTCGAGGCACTCGACAAGCGGATCGTCGTCCAGCAGGGCGACGTGCGCGACTACGACGCGGTCAAGTCCGCGGTCGACGCCGGCGTCGAGGAGTTCGGCCGGCTGGACATCGTCGCGGCGAACGCGGGCATCGGCTCCAAGCCGCTGACGATCGACCAGATCGACGCCGACCACTGGGACGAGATGCTCGGCATCACGCTCAACGGCGTCTTCCACGCCTGCAAGGCGTCGATCCCCCACATCCGCGCGGGCGGCGAGGGCGGCGCGATGATCCTCACCGCGTCGGTCACCGCGATGCGCGCCTACGCCAACTACGGCCACTACAACGCCGGCAAGCACGGCGTCCTGGGCCTGATGCGGACGCTCGCCAACGAGCTGGGCGCCGACCGCATCCGCGTCAACGCGATCATGCCGTCCCAGGTCTCGACCGACATGGCGCTCAACGACGTCACCTTCAAGCTGTTCTGCCCCGACGTCGAGAACCCCACCCAGGACGACTTCGCCGTCGTCTCCCAGGCGATGCACGCGCTGCCGATCCCGTGGCTCGACCCGATCGACATCAGCAACGCGCTGCTCTTCCTCGCCTCCGAAGAGGCCCGCTACATCACCGGCGTGGCGCTGCCCGTCGACGCCGGCTGCCTCGTCAAGTAGCCACCTTCCCTCCCCAGGAACCGGGGGCCTCGCGCGTTGTGCGCGGGGCCCCCACAGGGGCCGGCGCAGGCCTCGGCCGGTCCGCCGTTTCCGTGCCCGCCGACGGTCCCACCCGACGTTTCCCTCGCCCGCCGCCGCCCGTCCGACGTTTCCCTCTCTATGCGCGGGAAACGTTGGGGTGATCTGGGGAGAGCAGGAGAACGGTGGGTCGGCGGGTCGTGCGGAGCCCTCCCGCGAGGGCGGGCCTCACCGGCTGCGCTTCGGCCTGGCGGCCGGGTGGACGCGCACCGACGCGGTCGCCGGCTTGGCCGAGCGGCGGCCGGCGGTGTCGGTGGCGACCGCCGTCAGCCGGTAGCGCCCGGCGGTCAGCGGCCGGCGCCCGACACGGCCGGGGAGCTTCACGGTGAACGCGCCGGCGGCCCGCTCGGCGGTCACCGCGCCGAGCGCCGTGCGCACCGTGCACCGCTTGCCTTTGCGCGCGCCGGCTCGGCAGCGCCCGCTCGCGCGCCGCCCCGGCGTCTCGCGGGCGACCGCGATCCGGATCCTCGCCGGCGACGTCGACGACAGGCGGCCCTTGAGCGTGCCGCCCCGGCGCGCGCGCAGCTTGCCCTTCGCGCCGAGGCCGGTGATGCTCGGCGGGATGGTCGAGGGCCCGTCGGGGACGGTCACCGAGATCGCCGCCGTCGCGTCGGCGGGGGTCGGGTCGGGCACGTCGCCGCCGGCGCTCGCTGTCGCGGCCACCGTCCCCGGCGTGCCGGGCAGCACCGCCACGACCGTGGCGCTCTGGCCGGCCAGGAGCGGGCCGACCGAGCAGAGCTCGCCGGAGCAGGAGCCGGAGGAGGGGGTGACGCTCGCGGCGGGGCGCGAGGTCGAGAGCGTCAGGCGGGTCGCCGGCGACACGTCGGCACCCGCGTTGGTCACCTGGGCGACGAGGGTGATCGGCGCGCCCGGGATCGCAGGGCGTGGCGGCGCCGTGAGTGTGACCTGGAGATCGGCGCCCAGCTCGGTCGCGCCGATGTCGCAGGCGGCGCCGGCCGGCGCCAGCGCGCCGCGCTGGTCGCGCCCGCCGTCCGGGCACCCCGAGGCGGCGTCGAAGGCCGCGCTTGGCAGCATGGGGATCGAGCTGAGCCCCGGTCCGCCGTTGTCGCCGAGCAGGCTGAGCGAGGCCGTGGCGGCGGCGACGGTGCCGGCGGCGAACGGGCAGTTGTCGCTTCCGGCGGCCGGGTAGATGTTGCGTCCGGTGGCTGTGAACGGCGGCACGCCTGAGCGGTAGCAGTTGGGGCCCGTGGCGGCGGTCCCGCCGGTGAGGATCGAGTCGCTCAGGTTGCCCGCACCCTGCAGATAGAGGTTGCCGCCGATCGCGGCGGCGCTGCCGGCGGCGACGCTGTTGTCGCGCAGGGTGGCATGGCGCAGCACCGCGGAGCCCGCGCTCACTCCGACCCCGCCGCCCCAGGCGGCGGTCCCCAGGCCGACCGCTGTGGCGCCGTTGTTCGCGACGGTGCTGGCGACGATCGTCACCGAGGTCGCGGCCCCGGACACGGCGATCCCGCCGCCGAAGGCGTCGCCGTTGCGGGTCAGCTGGTTGCCGGTCACCGAGCTCTGGGCGATGGCGACCTCACCTGAGCCGACCCGGATACCGGCCGTGGTGAAGGTGGTGGCGTTGTCGCGCACGGCCACCCCGCGCAGGGTCGTGTCGGGTCCGTCGATGTCGACGGCCGGCCCGGTGCCGGTCACGCCCGTGAAGGTGAGGCCCTCGACCGTCACGGTGCCGCCGCCGGTGATCTGGAGGATCCGGTTCACCGACGGCGCCCCGGCGGTCAGCGTCGTCTGGCGCGCGCCGCCGGTGCCCACCAGGCGCAGGCTGCTGGTGATCTGCAGGTGCACCTGGGTGATCGGGTAGTTGCCCGGCGGCACGCGCACCTCGTCGGGGCCGCCGAGTGCGTTGGCCTCCTGGACCGCCGCGCGGATGCTGCACCCCCCGCCCGCGTCGGCGCAGATCCCGTTGCCCGGGCTCGCATCGGCGCCCTGGCCGGTGGTGTCGACCTGGAACACCGCGGCCGCGGCCGATCCACCCAGCGCGAGCGTCGCGGCGACGGTCGCCAGGCAGATGCCGGTCAGGCGGGAACGGCGGTGCGAGGTGTTCCAGCGAGCCATCGCGAGTGGCGGCAGGATACCGCGCTACGTGCGGCCCGACGCGATCTTGTGCGCAACGCCGCGCTTTGGCGAGGTCGGCCATCACTGCGGTGGTGAGCGTCGAGGTGGACGGGGACCTGCCGCCACCGGGAGGCCTTATGGTCCTCGGCTGGGATGGCGGGAATCTTCTTGCGACAGGGGGACTCGTTCGTTGCGCTCCGAGAGGAGCCCTACGAGGCAGAGGCGATCCTGCAGGAGCTGATCGCGGAGCATCCCCACGTTCTGTCAGGCGACGACTTCGAGCATGGGGACCTGCTGCTGGTCTGGCGCGAGGCCGGAGTGCGCGACCAGGAGGGCGGTGGGTCGCGCTGGGCGCTCGATCATCTTTACCTCGATGGTGATGGTGTCCCGACGCTCGTCGAGGTGAAGCGCTCGATCGACACACGCGCCCGCCGCGAGGTGGTCGCGCAGATGCTCGACTACGCCGCCAACGCCGCCGTCTCATGGAGCGGCGGGCGGCTGCGCACCCTGGTGGAGGAGCATGCAAGGCGTCGCGGCGCGACCGGCGCGGAAGTCCTGCGCGAGGCGTTCGACGTCGCCGACGCGGACGAGTACTGGAGCGCGGTCGAGGCCAATCTCGCCGCGGAGCGTCTACGCCTGATCTTCGTGTCGGACGAGATTGGCCCCGAGTTGCGGCGGATCATCGAGTTCATGAACGGACAGATGACCGCCACGACCGTCCTGGGGATCGAGGTCAAGCAGTACATCGACGAGACGGGGCGCCAGATGACGATCGTCCCCCGCCTGGTCGGCCAGACCCAGAACGCACGGGACGCGAAGCGTCGCCCGCGCTCCCCACGGACGTCCTGGGACCTCGACTCGGTGCTCGCGCGCCTCGCGGACCGGGACGGGCGCGAGGCTGCGGTGGCGCGCCAGCTCGTCGATCGCCTGAGCGGGCGCGGCGACCTCCGGATGTGGTTCGGCACCGGGCTCTCCGACAGTTCGGTGATCTTCGGTCTGTCGGGCCACGGAACCGGCCTGCTCGCCATCTACACAAGCGGGACGATCGAGTTGCGCACCGGGTATCTCAGCCAGCTGCCGCCGTTCGATTCCCCTGATGTTCTGAGCGAGCTCGTCGACCGGCTCGATGCGATACCCGGCGTCGCCTTCCCTCCCGACCGCGCGAGCAGGCCGAACTCCCCGATCGTCGGCCTCGCCACCGACGGCTCGCTGGACCGGTTCGCCAGGGGACTCGAGTGGGCGCTCGACGAGATCGCCTCGTCCGCCGTGCTCGTCGACTGACGCGCAGCCCGGCGACTTCGACGCCGCGTGTCAGCGCAGTGTCAGCGTGTCTGGGGGCGAGGAGCTGGAGTCGCGCAGCACGAAGCTTCCGTCACGACCGACGCGCACCGACGCCGTTGAACCGCCGGTTCGCACGAGCACGGTGCGGGCTCCGCGCGGCGCGACGCCGACGATGACGCGCTGGCCTGAGGCCAGGTCGACCGAGGTGTTCGCGAGGCCGTGGCGCAGCGCCTGGTCGACCCTCGCGCAGACTGTGCCGACGGCCGGGGAGTCGGGACTCGCCGCCACGATGCAGAGGTCTCCCGTGCCTGGGGCCAGCCAGTAGGTGCCCGGAAGGGAGACCGGGATGCGCCGGGCGAGATCCCAGTTCATCCCCGCAACCGGGACCCGCAGAGTCCGCCGGACGTCAGCCGGAATGCCGTCGGGAGGGTTGCCCAGCAACTCGAACGAGGTCGACAGCTGGCGCGATGCGTTGCCGTCGGAGACTGTCGACGGAGTGCCCTGGGAGCTGCCCGGAGGCTGTGTCGGCGTTCCCTGGTCGAGTGGCTGCTCGGCGCCGCATGCCGTCGCGCCACCAGACAGCATGAGTGCGAGCAACAGGCCGAGCTGTCGCCTCCCGCTGAGGAGGCGACACACCCGACCTGCCGCTCGCGACGCGCCGATCAACTCTTGACACACAGTCGTCGATGTGACCTGAGCAAGAGCTGTGTCGTTGCAGGCCGTACCCCCTACGGCCAGGTGTTACCCCACGTCTGGGTGAGCGCGGACGCGGTGCCCCCGACCCAGGGGACGTACGTGCCGTAGGGCACGTTGACCACTGCGAACTGATTGGTCGGCGCGCACGTTCCCGCGGTGCCGGATGCGCCCACGCACACGCCGGTGCTCGTCCCGTAGGCGTTGGCGCCGCTCAGGGCACGGGCCGCGCCGAAGCACGCGCTGGCGTTGTTGACCCACTGGCCGCCGCAGAATGGCGATGCCGACGCCGACGGAACGACAGCCAGCGTTGCCATCAAAGCCGCGAGCAGGCAAACCGCCAAGGTTCCCCTCTTCAACATGATTCCCTCCTGTATCGGTTGCGGCGGCAGGCGTGTGAGATCGCCGAGTCAGAGGACCCCTGCCCTTTTCGACCCAGCACCCGCCACCGAGAATGAACCCACTGCTCCCTACCCCTCGAGTAGGAGAGCGCAGGCAACATACCAAAGCATCGAACAACTTCAAGGGGAATAGATGACACGCAGAGTCATGAGTTGCCACGCGCGGCTCAGCACCCGTTGTTCGCGCGGCTGCGTCGTCGAAGGTGCGGAAGCCCCCCGGCGTGCCCACCTTCGTCATCGAGCGCACTCTGACCTGACCTCTTGGTTGATCGTCACGGCTGATGGCCGCCGCACGCGAGCGTAGGATCAGTGGCTGAGATGGGCAAGGATCCATGGACAGACCCCGATCCCCAACCCGGCGACTTCGACTCCGTGCTCGATCGTGTTCGGCCTGATCAGATCGAGATCCACGAGGGCAACCCTGATGCGAAGCTGACCATTCTCGTCCGCGTCGAGGGCGACGACGCCAAGCGGCTCGAGCGGATCGCCGCCGAGCGCGGTTGGCAGGTGGGCGAGGTCGTCTCGCAACTGCTGCGCGGCGCCTGAGGCCACCAAGACGACCGAAGGCCCCGCATCTGCAGGGCCTTCGTGGAGCGCGAGCGACCGGACTCGAACCGGCGACCTCCGGCGTGACAGGCCGGCGTTCTAACCAACTGAACTACGCCCGCTGGGGCCTAGGCAGGATAGCGGAGCGGAGCCGGCCGGCGACGCTGGGATGATCCCGCGTCGTGGACTCCGACCGTCGTCGCAAGTGGCTGATCCTCGTCGCGATGACGGGGACGCTGTCGATGATCCTGCTCGATCAGACGATCGTCAGCGTGGCGCTGCCGACGATCCAGCGCGACCTCGACATGACCCAGACCGAGCTGCAGTGGGTCGTCAACGCCTACCTGCTGGCGATTGCCGCCCTGGTCGCCGTCGGCGGCCGCCTGTCGGACATGTTCAACCGCGTCGGGGTGCTGGTCGTCGGCGTCTCGATCTTCATCGTCTTCTCGGCGCTCTGCGGGCTCGCGCAGTCCGACGTCTGGCTGCTCGTCTCGCGCGCGCTGCAGGGGGTGGGGGCGGCGCTGATGGTCCCGCCGACGGCGGCGATCGTGACGGCCACCTTCCCGACCTCCGAGCGCGGGCGGGCGATGGGGATCTTCGCCGGGGTCTCGATGATCTTCCTCTCCCTCGGGCCGCTGATCGGCGGCCTGCTGACCGAGTACGCGAGCTGGCGCTGGGTCTTCCTGGTCAACCTGCCGATCGGCCTCGCGACGATCGCGATGGTCGCGCATGCCCGCCCGCCGGGACGGGTCGAGGGCGGACAGCGGCTGGACCTGGCTGGCCTGTTCACGCTCGTGCCGGGCCTCGCGCTGTCGGTGCTGGCGCTGATGCAGGGCAACGCCTGGGGCTGGGGCAGCGCCCGAACGCTGGTGCTGTTCGGCGTCGGGGCGGTGCTGCTGGTCGCCTTCGTGTTGGTCGAGCGGCGCGTGCTGGCGCCGCTGGTCGAGCTGCGGCTGTTTCGAACGCGCAACTTCACCGGCGACTCGCTGGTGCTGTTCTTCGTCCAGTTCGCGCTGATCGGCATGACGATCTTCGGCGCGATCTACGTCCAGGACCTGCTCGGCTACAGCCCGGTCCAGGCCGGCCTGGCGCTGTTGCCGCTGACGATCCCGATCCTGGTCGTCGCTCCGATCGCCGGGCGGCTGTTCGACCGGGTCGGGCCGCGCGCCCTGGCGAGCGTCGGGGCCGCGCTGATCGGCGCGGCCCTGGTCTGGAACGCGGCGGTGCTGCACGACTTCAGCTACCCGCTGCTGGTGCCCGGCTACGTGCTGTGCGGAGTCGGCATCGGGCTGGTGATGAGCCCCACGAACACCGATGCGATGAGCGTCGCGCCGATCGACCTGCGCGGGCAGGCGTCGGGCGTGATCCAGACCGTCCGCCAGATCGGCGGCACCGTCGGTCTGGCGATCCTCGGCGCGATCGTCGCCCACGTCCAGAACGACCGGCTGACCGACCTGCTGCTGGGGATCGGCGCGAGCGAGTCGCAGGTGAGCGAGGCCGAGCGGCTGCTCGCCGAGGGCGGCGGCAACGGCGACCAGGAGCTGCTCCAGAACGTCCCGCCCGCCGACGTCGCGAAGGTCACCGAGGGGGCGCGCGACGCGATGGCCGACGCGATCGCCGCCGCCTACTACGTCGGTGGCGCGGTGCTGCTGCTCACCGGCCTGCTCGCGTGGGCGCTGCTGCGCCGCGTCGAGTACGTCGACGGCCCGGCCGAGCCCGGCGCCGCCGCGGGCTGACCGCCGCCGGCGCCCCTAGAGCTCCGGCGTCAGTGCTCGACCAGGCCGTGGTCGAGCGCGTAGCGCACCAGCTCCGCGCGCGTGGAGAGCCGCAGCTTGTCCTGGATGTGGGCGCGGTGGGTCTCGATCGTGCGCACGCTGAGGTAGAGCTGGCCGGCTATCTCGGCGTTGGTGTGGCCGAGCGCGATCAGCTTCAGCACCTCGGTCTCGCGCGCGGTGAGCCCTCCAGGCGGCGCGTCGCCGGCGGCCGCGTCGGTCGCAACCCGCGCTCCGAGCGCCGGGTTGAGATACGTGCCGCCGGTCACCGCCGTGCGGATCGCCTCGACCAGCTCGACGCCCGCCGAGTGCTTGAGCACGTAGCCGCGCGCGCCCGCGGTCAGCGCCTCACGGGCGAACGCCGGCTCGTCCTGCATCGTCAGCACCACGATCGCGGTGCTCGGCGCCGCCTCGACCAGCTCGGGGATCGCGGGCAGGCTCGGCCCGTCGGGCATGTTGAGGTCGAGCAGCAGGACATCGGGCCGGTGGCTGAGCACTGCCCGGCGGGTCGAGGCAACGTCCTCGGCCTCGCCGACCACCTCGAAGTCCGGTTCCTCGTCGAGCAGCATATGGAGGCCGCTGCGAACCACCGCGTGGTCGTCGGCGATCACGATCCGGATCGGCGCAGCCGCGGTATCGCTCACCGAGCGAACATAGTCGGCGCTGCCCCCGGGGGCATCGGCGCTTTGCCGCCAGGGCCGCTGCGGGGAACTACGGACGCCGCTCGGTCGGCGGCCACGATCTCGCCGAGCGCCTCGACGACGTCGGCCCGGAACTGCGTGCCGGCGCAGCGGCGCAGCTCCGCGAGCGCCTCCGCGGTCGGGCGGCCCGCCTGGTAGGAGCGGTCCTCGGTCATCGCGTCGAAGGCGTCGCAGGCCGCCACGATCGACGCGCCGAGCGGGATCTGGCGGCCGCTCAGCCCGTCGGGATAGCCGCCGCCGTCCCACCGCTCGTGGCTCCAGCGCACCAGTGGCGCGGCCTTGCGCAGCGCCGGCACCGCGCGCATCACCCGCTCGCCGATCTCGGTGTGGCGGCGCATCAGCTCCCACTCCTCGTCGTCCAGCGGCCCCGGCTTGTTGAGGATCGTGTCGGGGATCGCGATCTTGCCGACGTCGTGCAGCGCCGCCGCGCAGGCGACCGCGTCGAGGTCGACGTCGATCAGGCCGAGCCGCTCGCCGACCCGGCGCGCCAGCGAGGTGACGCCGTCGTTGTGGTCGTCGAGGTGTGGGTAGCGCTCGTGGACGAGTGCCAGCAGCGCCTCGGTCGCCTGGGCCGCCGCCGACGGCCTGCGGTCGTTCTTGCGCTCGTACATCCGTCGGTCGGCGCGGCGGATCAGGGCTGGACCGTTGGCGCCGTCGCCCGGGAAGGTGGCGCAGCCGTAGGACGCCGTGACCGAGAACCCGAGCCCGTGCTGGGCGATCTGTCCGGCGAGGCCACGCGCCACCTCGTCGGCGTCGCGCCCGTCGATGTCGATCAGCGCGCAGAACTCGTCGCCGCCGAGCCGGTAGGCGAAGCCGGTGCCGGTGACGGCGATCCGCAGCGCCCGCGCGATCCGCGCCAGCAGCCGGTCGCCGGCGGCGTGGCCGAAGGTGTCGTTGTAGGTCTTGAATCCGTCGAGGTCGAGCACCACGACGGCGACCGGCCGCGCGGCGGTCGCCGTCGCGAGCGTCGGCCCGAGATCCTCGAACAGGCGGCGCCGGTTGCCCAGGCCGGTGAGGGTGTCGGTGACCGCCTGGTCGCGCAGCTCGGCGAGCATCGTGTGGTTGCCCCGGGTGGCGACCAGCAGCCGGACGATCGTCAACGCCAGCGCGGCCGCAGCGAGCAGTGACGCGACGACCGGGACGCGGTCGCTGACCAGGCCGGCGAGCAGCACCGCGAGCGCGATCACGGCCGAGGCGGCGGACGTCCCGAGCGGGGCCCCCAGCCGTCGGCGCGCGGGATCGGGTGGCGGAAGCGGGCGCCAGTCGCGTGCCGCGCAGGCGACGAGCGTCAGCGCGACGAGCCAGACCACGTCGAGCGCCTCGCCGGCGCTGTAGGCACCGCGGGCGGATTGCACCATGAAGGTCGTGTCGGCGATCGCGAACAGCCCCAGCCCGGCGACCCCGGCGACGACCGCTCCGGTCCAGCGCACCGGACCGGTCAGCAGCAGGCCGAGCACGAGCGTCAGCAGGATCAGGTCGCCGACCGGGTAGGCGAGGTTGATCGCGCTTGCGAGCAGGGCGTCGCCGCTGCCCGCGGCGTCGGCGAGCGGCGTCAGCAGCATCGCCGCGAACGCGGCGCCGCAGGCGAGCCAACCGATCGCGCCGTCGAGCAGCATCGCCGGGGCGGGGTGCAGGATTCGCGTCCGTCCGATCACCAGCAGCCCGGCGAGCACCAGCGGGTAGAGCGGCAGCCAGAGGGCGTCGGCGGCCGAGGGCACCGGCAGCGCCCCGCCGGCCGGCGAGGCCAGGGTGAAGTAGGCGTTGCCGGCCGACCAGGACGCGATCCCGACCCCGATCGCCAGCCAGCCGCGGTCGTCGCCGTCGCCGCGCCGGGCCGAGGCGATGCAGACCGCGGCACACAGCAGCCCGACGGTGACGTTCGCCAGGCGCGCGGCCTGCTCGCCGAGCTCGCCGGGCGCCGGCTCGAGCGTCACGATCGCGAACGCCAGCGTGAGACCCGCGGCCGCGATGAGGGAGACCCGCGCGAAGGTCTCCCGCCACTGCTGCGCCTGCCCTGTCGAAATGCCCACCGCGTCTCCCTTTCCCTAGCCTGGGGAAAAGGCTCGCCGGCCGCCCGCCGCCAGACCATCGTGGGACGCCGCCGACTCGCTGCGGCGCACTACGGAGCCCAGCGAGGACTTCCCGACTCCCGCTCCGGTAGCTTCCCGCCGATGAATCCAGCGGGGGCGAGGGTCTTGATCACGGGCGCGAACGGGGGGATCGGCGGCGCGATCGCCAGCCGCCTCCATGCCGCCGGGGCCACCGTCGTGCTCAGCGGCCGTCAGGAGGAGGCGCTCGCGGCGCTCGCCGGGCGGCTCGGCGACCGCGCCGAGGTCGTCGTCGCCGACCTCGCCGACCGTCACCAGGTGGCGGCGCTGCCGGAGCGCTGCGGCGCGGTCGACATCCTCGTCGCCAACGCGGCGCTGCCGGCCAGCGGCGTGCTGGTCGACTTCGAGCCCGACCAGATCGACCGCGCGCTCGACGTCAACCTGCGCGCGCCGATCATGCTCGCCCGGGCGCTCGCGCCGGCGATGGCCGCGCGCGGCCACGGGCACATGGTGTTCATCTCGTCGCTGGCCGGGAAGTCGGGCAGCCCCGGGGGCTCGCTGTACTCGGCGACGAAGTTCGGCCTGCGCGGCTTCGCCCAGGGCCTGCACGAGGACCTCGTCCCCAGCGGCGTCGGGGTGACGACGGTCTTCCCGGGCTTCATCCGCGCGGCGGGGATGTTCCACCGCAGCGGCGCGACGCTGCCGCGCGGAGTCGGCACCCGCACCGTCGAGCAGGTCGCCGACGCGGTGATGGCCGGGATCGAGCGGGGCCGGATGGAGATCGACGTGGCGCCGCTGGGACTGCGCGTCGGCAGCGCGCTGGCCGGGCTCGCGCCGGGCTTCGCCGCTGCTGTGCAGCGCCGCCTCGGCGCCCACGACATCTCGGCCGCGATCGCTCGCGGCCAGGCCGACCAGCGCTAGAGGCGCGGCCGCTCGGCTGAGTAGTCGGGCTTGAGGACGTCGTCCTCGAGGTCGAGGGCGACGCGGACGATCCGCGCCTGCTCCTTGCGGTGGGCGGCCGTGTAGCCCTCGCTCTGGGCGGCCCGCAGCTGGCGGCCGACGTAGTAGTAGTGGAGGCTCTCCGGCAGGATGCCGGCCATCCGCCGCCGCATGTAGGCGCGCGGCCCCATGTTGCGCGGCTCCTCCTGGACCCAGACCACGCGCTCGAGGTTCGGGTAGCTCTCCATCAGCTCCGTGAGCTCCGCCTCGGGGAACGGATAGAGCATCTCGACGCGCGCGACGGCGATGTGGTCGGCGGCGTCGCGGTCGTCGTGGCCGACGATGTCGTAGTAGACCTTGCCCGAGCAGAGCACCAGCTTGGTGACCGCCTCGCGCGACTGCGGCTCGCTCCCGTTGCTCGCCCTGGTGAACAGCGGGTCGTCGATCACACGCTGGAACTCGCCGTCGGCCAGCTCGTCGAAGGTCGAGCCGGCGGCCGGCAGGCGCAGCAGGCTCTTGGGGGTCATCAGGACCAGCGGCCGCGGCTTGGACACCAGCGCCTGGCGGCGCAGCAGGTGGAAGTACTGCGCCGGGGTGGTGCAGTTGGCGACCCGGATGTTGCCCTCCGCGCAGGACTGGAGGAACCGCTCGACGCGGCCCGAGGAGTGCTCGGGGCCCGAGCCCTCGTAGCCGTGGGGGAGCAGCAGCGTCAGCCGCGAGGTCTGGCCCCACTTCGCCAGGCCGGAGGTCATGAACTGGTCGATGATCACCTGGCCGGAGTTGACGAAGTCGCCGAACTGCGCCTCCCAGAGCACCAGCGAGTCGGGGTCCTGGATCGAGTAGCCGTACTCGAAGCCGAGGCAGGCCATCTCCGACAGCGGGCTGTTGTGCAGCTCGAACGGCGCGGCGGCGCTGGAGAGGTGCTGCAGCGGCGTGTAGCGCTCTCCGGTCGCGGAGTCGTGCAGGACGAGGTGGCGCTGGCTGAAGGTGCCGCGTTCGGTGTCCTGGCCGGTGAGGCGGATCGGCACGCCGAGCGCCATCAGCGACGCGAACGCCAGCGACTCGGCGTGCGCCCAGTCGACCGGCCCGCCCGCGGCGGCCGCGTCGAGGCGGCGCTGGAGGAACGGCTTGAGCTTGCGGTGGACCTCGAAGCCGTCGGGCACCGTGACGATCTGCTCGTTCAGGGAGAGCAGCAGGTCTCCGGGGAGCGTGGTCTTCGGCTCCCGGCTCATCGTCGTGTCGACCTCGTAGGCCCCGGTGTCGGGCGGGCCCGCCATCGAGTCCTTCAGCTCGGCGTGAGCCTTGGCGACCGCCTCGTAGGCGTCGCTCGCGAGCTGGTCGGCCTCCTCGGCGGTCACGACCTCCTCGGCGACGAGCTTCTCGGCGTAGAGCTTGCGGACCGGCGCGTGCTTCTTGATCCGGTCGTACATCTGCGGCTGGGTGTAGGCCGGCTCGTCGGTCTCGTTGTGGCCGAAGCGCCGATAGCCGATCAGGTCGATCAGCGCGTCGCGGCCGAACTCGTTGCGGAAGCCGACCGCCAGCCGGATCGCGGCGATGCACGCCTCGACGTCGTCGGCGTTGACGTGGATGATCGGCACGTCGAAGCCTTTGGCGAGGTCCGACGCCCAGCGCGTCGAGCGCGAGTCGGTCGGATCGGTGGTGAAGCCGAGCTGGTTGTTGGCGATGATGTGGACCGTGCCGCCGGTCGAGTAGCCGGCGAGCGCCTGCAGGTTGAGCGTCTCGGCGACCACGCCCTGGCCCGGGAAGGCGGCGTCGCCGTGGATCAGGATCGGCACGACGAGGCTCGGGTCGTGGGTCATCTCGCGACCGTTGCGCTGCGTCTGGTCGGCGCGCGCGGAACCCTCGATGACCGGGTTGACGTACTCGAGGTGGCTCGGGTTCGGCGCCAGCGCCACCCGCACGGCCTTGCCCTCGCTGGTCTCGTAGGTGCCGTCGGCGCCGTAGTGGTACTTCACGTCGCCGGTGCCGCCCTCGGGCGCCGCGGTGTCGGCCGACAGCGTCTGCTCGCCCTCGAACTCGACCAGGATCGACGCGTAGGGCTGGCCGACGGTGTGGGCCAGCACGTTGAGCCGGCCGCGGTGGGCCATGCCGATCACCGCCTCGCGGGCGCCGCTGGCCGCCGCGAGTTCGATCGTCTCGTCGAGCATCGGCACGAGCATGTCGAGGCCCTCGATCGAGAACTGCTTCTTGCCCAAGAACGCCTTGTGCAGGTAGTTCTCGAGCGCCTCGACCTCTGACAGGCGCTGCAGCAGCGCGCGCCGCTGCTCGGGCTCGAGCGGGGTGCGGTGGGCGCCCGACTCGATGTTCTCGCGCAGCCAGACGCGCCGGTTGTGGCCGGCGATGTGCTCGACCTCGTAGGCGATCGTGCCGGTGTAGGTGTCGCGCAGGTGCGGCAGCGCGTCGGCGAACGTCTTTCCCTGCACGGCGATCCGCAGGACCGACGCGGGGATCCGCGCCATCATGTCCGGGGTCAGGTTGACCGACGCCGGGTCGAGCGCGGGGTCGCCGCGCGGGGGTGAGCCGAGCGGGTCGAGGTGCGCCGCGAGATGGCCGTGGACGCGGTGGGCCTTGACGAGCGAGGTGGCGGCCTGGACGGCCTGCATCAGCGCCTCGTCGGGCACGTCGGAGACCGCGGGGGTCGTGGAGGCCGGGACCGGGTCGGCGGCGGTCACGGTCGGCTTCGGCGGGCCGGCGGCGGCGAGCGCCGCGTCCAGTCCGAGCGCCTCGAAGACCTGGTCGTAGAAGCCGTCGGCGCCCTGCAGCAGCTCGTCGACTCGCTTGAGGAACTGGCCCGACTCGGCGCCCTGGATGACCCGGTGGTCGTAGGTCGAGGTCATCGTCATGACCTTCGACACGCCAAGCTCGGCGAGCTTGGCGGGGTCGGCCTTCTCGAAGCCGGCCGGGTAGCCGATCGCGCCGGCGGCGACGATCGTGCCCTGGCCGGGCATCAGCCGCGGCACCGAGGCGACCGTGCCGATGCCGCCCGGGTTGGTGAGCGTGATGTTCGCGCCCTGGTAGGCGTCGGCGCCGAGCGTGTTGTCGCGCGCACCGACGACCAGCTCGTCGTAGCGGGCGACGAAGTCGGCGAACGACAGCTCGGACGCGCCGTGGGCGACCGGCACGACCAGCGAGCGGCTGCCGTCCTTGCGCTCCACGTCGACGGCGAGGCCCAGGCTGATCGAGCCGGGGCGGACGCGGTGGGGCTTGCCGTCGACCGAGGCGAACGAGTTGCCCATCACCGGCATCGACTCGCCCGCCGCGCGGACGATCGCCCAGGCGATCAGGTGGGTGAAGGAGAGCTTCTTGCCAGCGCTCTTGAGCGCGGCCCGGCGGGCGGCGAGCGTGTCGACCGACAGCGTGCGAAAGCTCGTCGCCGTCGGGATCGAACGGCTGTCCTCCATGAAGCGCACGAGCGTCGCCAGCGGTCCGCGGATCGGCTCGGTCTCGGCGCCGTCCGGGGGCGCGGGCGCGCTCGGCGCGGCGCCACCGCCCTTGACCGCGTCGGCTGCGGCGGCGAGCACGTCGTCCTTGGTCACGCGGCCACGCGGACCGCTGCCGGAGAGCTTGGCGGCATCGACGCCGAGTCCGGCGGCGAGCCGGGCGGCGACCGGCGTCGCGTTGCCGTCGGTGGTCGCGGCCGGTGCGGGTGTCGCGGCCGCGGGGGCGGAGGCGCCGTTGCCGGCGGCGTCGGCGGGCGCCGGAGCGGCTCCGCCCTCGCCGGGCTCGATCTCCGCGAGCACAGCGCCGACCTCGACCGTGTCGTCGGGCCCGAAATGGATTGCGGTCAGCACGCCGGCCGCAGGCGACGGAACCTCGGCGTCGACCTTGTCGGTCGAGATCTCGACCAGCGGGTCGTCGACCTCGACACGGTCGCCCACCTGCTTCAGCCACTCGAGAACGACCCCCTCGGTCACGGACTCGCCCATCGCGGGCATCGTGATCTGGACGGTGGTCTCGGGCGGGGCCATTGCCGGCCACCCACTTTAACCGTATGGAGAGAACGACACGTTCTCGGTCCGTCGCGCACACAGGCATGACGGCCGCGCCCGTCGCGTTCGCCGCCGCGGCGTGAGAGGGTGCACCGATGCGAGAGCGGCGGCGGGGCGCGGGACCACGACGGTGAGCGAGGAGCGGCGCAAACGCGAGCTGGCGCGCGCCGACCGGGTGCTGCCCGGGGTCTGGCGGCTGCGGCTGCCGATGGACACCGTCGGCGTCCCCCACGTCAACGCGTATGCGATCAACGCCGGCAACGGCGTCGTGCTCGTCGACTGCGGGATGCAGGCTCCCGGCTCGTTCGCCCAGCTCGAACGGGGGCTCGACCAGGCCGGGATGCGGATCGACCACGTCAAGCTGCTGGTCTGCACCCACGCCCACTCAGACCACTACGGGATGGCCGCCCCGCTCTGCGAGGCCGCCGGCTGCGAGCTGTGGATGCACCCCGCCCACCAGCACGCCACCGCACCCGCATCCGACCCCGAGCGGGCCACCCGGCGACGGATCGAGGTCGCCCGCCAGAGCGGCGTGCCGATGAGCGAGATCGAGCGCTACCAGGGAGGCGACCGCGGCGGCTGGCGCGGCGGGATCGCCGCCGTGCGGATGCCCGAGCGCGAGCTGGGCGACGGCGACGAGATCGACAGCGACCTCGGCCGCTGGAAGGTCATCGAGACCCCCGGCCACGCGCCGTCGCACATCGTCCTGCACCAGCCCGACACCGGGCTGCTGATCTCCGGCGACCACCTGCTCGGCCGCCCCTCGCTGTTCTTCGACTACGGCTTCACCGCCGACCCCGTCGGACAGTACGTCACCTCACTCGAGCGCGTGCGGGTGCTCGACGTCGACCTCGTCCTCGCCGGCCACGGCAGGCCCGTGCGCGGCTACACCCAGCTCGTCGACCAGCACGCCACGCTCGTCGGCGAGGCGCTCGACCGGACCCGCGCCGCGCTCGCCGACGGGCCGCTCACCGCTTTCGACGCCGTCGGGTCGATCCTCGGATTCGACGGGCCGATCCCGCCCGTCGCACTCAGCTGGGCGATGTCGATGTCGCTCGCCTACCTCACCCGGCTCGAGCACACCGGCGAAGCGGTGCGTGGCGACGGCGACGACGACGGCGCCGAGCGCTGGCAGCTCGCCTGATCAGACCGGCTGCGGCGCGCGCGTCCACGGCTGCGCGGCGCGCAGAGCGGCCAGGATCGCCCGCGTCGCGGGGGAGCGGTTGAGCGTGTAGAAGTGGATGCCCGGCGCGCCGCGCGCCAGCAGATCGACGCACTGCAGCGTCGCGTAGGCCACGCCCAAGTCCTGCAGCGCCTGGGGATCGTCCTCGCGCGCCTCCAGCTGACGCTCGAAAGCCTCCGGGATCTCCGACTTGCACAGCTCGGTGATCCGGCGGATGTTGCGCAGGTTGGTCACCGGCATCACGCCCGGCACGATCGGCACCGTCACCCCCGCCTCGCGCGCCCGCGCCACGAAATCGAAGTAGTACTCGTTGTCGAAGAAGAGCTGGGTGATCAGGAAGCTCGCGCCTGCGTCCTGCTTGGCCTTCAAGAAGCGGATGTCCGACTCGACGCTCTGTGCCTGCGGATGGACCTCCGGGAACGACGCCGCGCCCACCGCGAAGTCGTACTCGGCAGCCAGCAGCTCGATCAGCTCCGTCGAATACAGCAGCCCGCCCGGCGTCTGGGTCCACTCGTCCTGGCCCTGCGGCGGATCGCCGCGCAACGCCAGCACGTTCTCCACGCCCGCCGCCGCGATCTCGTCCAGGGTCCCGCGCAGCTCGTCGACCGTCGCGCCCACGCACGTGAAGTGCGCCATCGCCTCGATCCCAAGCTCGCGCTTGATCCACTTGACGATGTCGATCGTCGTGTCGCGCGTCGTGCCCAACGCGCCGTAGGTCACCGACACGAAGTCCGGCTCGTCGGCGCGCAGCACCGAGAGGGTGTCGCGCAGGTTCGCCAGCCCATCGTCGGTCTTCGGGGGGAAGAACTCGAACGAGAAGACCGGACGGCGCTCGGCCAGAATCGCGTCGATCCGCATGCGCGCCAAGGCTACCGGCCACCCGTCCCGCGCGAGCCGCCGGCAGCGCTCGCCCAGCTACCGGCGCACCACCGACCGCGCCCCGTCCGGCCCCACGATCTCCAAGCCGCTCGCCACCTGCCGGCGACCGTCGACCACGTACTCCACGTCGACGGAGTCGTTGCGGCCGTAGGAGCCGAACAACGCCAGGAACATCGCCGTCCAACGCCAGAAGCCCACCTGCTCCTTCATCAACGGCCGCCCGAACAACAGCTCGCCGTCGCCGACGGTGAAGTCATGGCCCTCCACCTGCTCGACCGCATTGACGAACACGCGCAACGGCGGCCGCGCCCCCGGCGGCAGCGGAACACGCCACAGCTCCTTCGTCGCATCGTCGGACATCGACACCACGCGAGGCTACACCCGCCCGCCCGCCGCTCGGAAGCGTCAGAGGCGGTTGAGGACAGCCTGGACCATCGACTCGGCGAACGGGCCCGTCGGGACGCCCGCCACGCTCGCGTCGACCGCGTCGACGTCGACCGAGCCGCCGTCGCCCCGGCTCACCTGAGCCTCCACGTCGATCGGCACGTCGATCTCGCCGCCGCCGAGCAGCGCCGCCCCAGCCTGGGCGATCTGGCTGCCGAGATCGCCGCCCAACGTGCCGCCGATCGACTCCGCCAACGACACCGGCGTCGTCTCCGCCTCCATCCGCAAGTAGTAGGAGGTGTCCTGCTCGGTCCGCACCAACGAGAACGCCTGCACCCGCACCGGTCCCGCCGTCAGATCCTCCAAATCGATGTCGACCTCGTCGAACCCCTCGATCCGGCCCAGCGGATCGTCGGCGCGCTCAGCCAGATTCACCCGCAGGCCACGGCCACGCACCTGCAGCTTGTCGCCGCTGCCCCACAACAGACGAACCGCCGGAAACGCGCTCGCGTCCACCGACGCCTCGCCCTGGCCCTTGGCGACGCCCTTCTCCAACTCGCCCTCGATATGGCGCTCCACGAACCCCGGGATCACCAACTGCGACAACCCGAGGACCACCAACACGCCCAGCACCACCGCGACCGCGACTCTCATCGGCGCCATTCTTACTAGTCGCGTCGCCCGACGCGCCGCCCCCACTATCGCCCCCAAACAGGAGGGCCTACAATCCGGGCCAGTCCGGAGAGGTGGCCGAGTGGCTGAAGGCACTCGCCTGCTAAGCGAGTAGGGGGCGCAAGCTCTCTCGCGGGTTCGAATCCCGCCCTCTCCGCTCGCGGCGTGTGGACGTCCCTGGCGGTGTCATCGGGAGCCTTACGGGCTGGCGCCCGCGGCGGCTCCCTCTTCCTTGCCAGGAACGCCCACACGCTCGCGAGTTCGCGGCCGCTGGACGCGCCTGGCGGCGTCATCGGGGGCCTCGCGGCCTGGAGGCCGCCACGGCCCCCTGCTTCCTTGCCAGCCACGCCCGGCGGCTCGCGAGGGTGTTGGTCGCGGGCTCCGCTCTTGGGCGAAATGGGTAGCAGATATGCTATGGTGGCCGACATGGTCATCGGTGAGGCGTTGAACAGGCGGGCTGATCTGAGGAGGCGGATCGCGGCGTTGCAGGAGCGGATCCGCGAATGCGTGCTGGTGGAGGAGGGTGCAGAACCGCCGGAGGACGCGGGTGGGCTTCTGGCGGAGGTCGGCACGCTCTGCGACGAGCTGCAGAACCTGATCGCCCAGCTCAATCACTCGAACGCCGTATCGCGACTCTCCACCGGTGAGACGGTGACCGAGGCGCTGGCACGGCGCGACGTGATCGAGCTGCGGCGCAAGGCGCTCAACGATGCGGTCGCCGCCACGACCGGTCGGGGCCTCTACTCGCTGCGGCGCGGCGAGGCCCGAATGGTCCGACAGGTGTCCGTGGGCGACCTACAGCGAGAGATCGACTCGCGCGCCCGCGAGCGGCGCGAGCTCGAGAACCTCCTCCAGCAGCACAACTGGACGGCGCCTCTGGTCGTCTGAGTTCGAGAGCAGGTAGCCGCAAAGGGGCGAGCGTCAAGGCCAGGTCCGGCCAGTAGGGCCACTCCCGGAGCTCGAAACTCCTGAGGACGCGCATGGGCAGCGCAGTGGGTTCGATCCCATCACCGTCAGCCCAGCAGCACGCAACGAGCATCGCTCAGCGTGCACCGCGCACTACCGGACGCTGACCGATGCGGTGAGGGTGGGTCTGGGGTCTCTCGATGAGGGCGGGCGCTGTTCGCGGCCCGCCCATTGGCTGGTCGTCGGGTGGGCGTGCTATGGGCGGTTTTGCCTGCTGAGCGGGGATTTTTGACGTCCGGGGCCGTTCCTACGGTTCTGGGCGTGAGTTGGCATCAGGGCAGACTTGCGGCCTTCGACCTGGAGACGACTGGGGTCGATCCCGAGACGGATCGGATCGTGACCGCGGCTGTGAGCCTCGTCGGCGGCGGGCAGGAGACCCAGAGCTGGTACTGGCTCGTCAACCCCGGCGTCGAGATCCCCGCGGGCGCGACCGCGGTCCACCACATCACGACCGAGCACGCGCGGGCCGAGGGCGCGCCGCCCGCCGAGGCGGTCGAGGAGATCAGCGCGCTGCTCGCCGACCAGATCCGCCGTGGCATCCCGGCGATCGCCTTCAACGCCCGCTTCGACCTCACGGTGCTCGACCGCGAGGCCCGCCGCCACGGCGTGCGGCCGCTGGTCGACCGGGTCGGCGGCCACGACCGGCTGCTCGTCGTCGACCCCCACGTCATCGACAAGCAGTACGACCGCTTCCGCAAGGGCAAGCGGACCCTCGGCGCGGTTTGTGAGCACTACCGGGTGCCGCTCGACGACGCCCACGCCGCCAACGCCGACGCACTCGCCGCCGCGCGGGTCGCGTGGCGGCTCGGCCAGGCCAGCGCCGAGCTGCGCGAGCTCGGGCTCGCCGACCTGCACGTCCAACAGGTCTCCTGGGCGGCCGAGCAGGCGGCGTCGTTCGAGGAGTACCTGCGCCTCAACGGGCGCCTCGAGCGGATCGAGCGGACCTGGCCGATCGTGCCGCAGCCGGCCGCGCCGGCGCCCGAGATCGAGCGCGTCGCCGCCTGAGCGGGGCGGGGCGAATGATCGCCGGTGGCGATCGCGGGGGCAGCACCGATGAGGATCCCGGTCCGCGGCGGTCGGTACGGTTGCCAGTTCGTTGCGACCGATAGGAGACGCTTGAGCACCCCCGCGATCCTCGCCGAGGATCTACGCAAATCATTTGGAGAGACCGAGGCCCTGTGCGGCCTCAGCCTCACCGCCGAGGAGGGCACGATCCTCGGCGTGCTCGGCCCCAACGGGGCCGGCAAGACCACCGCCGTGCGCATCCTCACCACCCTGCTGGAGCCCGACGCCGGCCGTGCGACCGTCGCCGGGCTCGACGTCGTCGCCGACGCCGCCGCGCTGCGCTCGCAGATCGGGCTCGCCGGCCAGTACGCCGCCGTCGACGAGAACCTCACCGGCCGCGAGAACCTCGAGATGGTCGGCCGGCTCTACCACCTCGGCCGTCCGACGGCGCGCCAGCGCGCCGGCGAGCTGCTCGAGCAGTTCTCGCTCACCGACGCCGCCGACCGTCCCGCCAAGACGTACTCGGGCGGGATGCGGCGCCGACTCGACCTCGGAGCGGCGCTCGTCGCCCGGCCGCCGGTGCTGTTCCTCGACGAGCCGACCACCGGCCTCGACCCGCGCAGCCGCAACCAGATGTGGGAGACGATCGAGGAGCGCACGGCCGCCGGCACGACCGTCCTGCTCACCACCCAGTACCTCGAGGAGGCCGACCGCCTCGCCGACCTGATCGTCGTCATCGACCACGGCAGCGTGATCGCCGAGGGCACCGCCGACCAGCTCAAGGACCGCGTCGGCGGCGAGCGGATCGAGGTCCGGCTCGAGAACGGCGACGACGTCGGTCGCGCCATCGCGCTGCTCGACGGACTGTCGCCCGAGACGCCGGTCGCCGAGGACGGCTGGGTCCGCGCCGTCGTCACCGAGCGCCAGGGCGCGATCGCCGAAGCGGTCCGCCGCCTCGACGGCGAGGGCATCGGGATCGACGACGTCGTCCTGCGCCGCCCGACGCTCGACGACGTGTTCCTGTCGCTGACCGGCCATGTCGCCGTCGACGGCGAGGAGACCGAGCCGACCGAGGAGGCGCGCGCATGAGCTCGCTCTCGATGGCCGTCTCGGACACCCTCGTCCTCGCCGGCCGCAACCTCAAGCGGATCCCGCGCCAGCCGGACCTGCTGATCGCCTACACCGTCCAGCCGGTGATGTTCGTGCTGCTGTTCGTCTACGTGTTCGGCGGCGCGATCCAGACGCCGGGCTTCGACTACGTCGATTTCCTGATGCCCGGCATCATCGTCCAGTCGATCGCCTTCGGCGGGTTCGTCACCGCGCTCGGCCTCTCCGAGGACGTGCAGAAGGGGCTGATCGACCGGTTCCGCTCGCTGCCGATGTCGCGCGCCGCGGTGCTGGCCGGGCGGACTTCCTCGGACATCCTGCTCAACCTGCTGTCGCTGGTCGTGCTGCTCGCGGTCGGCATCATCGCCGGGTTCAGCTTCGACTCGACGGTCGGCAAGATCCTGCTCGGCGTCGTGCTGCTGCTGTTCTTCGGCTACGCGTTCTCGTGGGTGTTCGCGCTCGTCGGGCTCTACTCATCCTCGCCGGAGACCGCGAACTCGATCGGCTTCACCGCGATCTTTCCGCTCACGTTCGCGTCGTCGGCGTTCGTGCCGGTCGCGTCGATGCCCAACGGGCTCAAGCAGTTCGCCGAGGTCAATCCGTTCACCACCGTCGTCGACGCGGTCCGGTCGCTGTGGCTCGGCACGCCCGCCCACAGCGACGTCTGGATGGCGTTCGTGTGGTGCGCGGTGCTGATCGCGATCTTCGCGCCGCTGGCTGTGCGGCGCTACCGCGTGGTGAGCGCCTGAGCAGTGGAGGAGGTCACGCCACCCCCGCGCGTGACCTCCTCGCGCACCGTCTATGAGAACCGCTGGATGCGGCTGCGCGAGGACCGCTTCGTGCGCGCCGACGGCAGCGAGGGCATCTACTCGGTGGTCGACAAGTCGCCGGCGACGGTGGTGATCCCCGTCGACGGCGGCCAGGTCGTCCTGGTCGAGCAGTTCCGCCACCCGGTCGGCGAGCGGTTCTGGGAGCTGCCGCAGGGCGCCTGGGACGGCAACGACGACCCCGACCAGGAGGAGCTCGCGCGCGGCGAGCTGGCCGAGGAGACGGGGTTGCGGGCCGGGACGATGGAGCGGCTCGGGAGGCTGTTCTTCGCCTATGGGATCACCGGCCAGCCGTTCGAGGTGTGGCTGGCGACCGACCTCGTGCAGGGCGAGCAGGCGCTCGAGCCGGAGGAGGAGGGGCTGCGCGTCGGGCGGTTCTCGCTCGCGCGCACGGAGGAGATGATCCTCGACGGGACGATCGCCGACTCGGCGACCGTGGCCGCCTTCGGGCTGCTGCGGCTGCGACGGCCGGAGTTGCTTCCCCGCCGGTGACGATCTTCATAGCGCTGCTGGCTGGGCTGGCGGTCGCGCTGCTGCGTCCCGGGACGATCCGGGCGGTGCCGCGGCCGGCGTTCCTGGCGGCCCAGGCGACGCTCGGGGTGATGCTCGGCACCTACGTCGACTCCGGCTCGCTCAGCTCGCTCGCCGACGACTGGGTGGCCGTCGCGGCGGTCAGCGTCGGGACGCTCGTGCTGAGCGTCGCGGCCGGGATGGTGTTGGCCCGCACGACCGAGCTCGACGAGCCGACCGGCACGCTCGGCATGGTCGCCGGCGGCGCGTCGGGGATCGTCGCGATGGCCGACGACCTCGGCGCGGACGTCCGGCTGGTGGCGTTCATGCAGTACCTGAGGGTGCTCGTAGTCGTGCTGTCGATCCCGCTGCTGGTGGCGGTCGCGTTCCCGGGCGGCGAGAGCGGCGTCGCGCCCGACGACGGGCCGGTGCTCGGCGGCGCGCTGGACTGGGTCCTCGTGGCGGCCGTCGGGCTGGCGGGTGCGGTCGGCGGACGGGTGGCGCGGGTGCCGGCCGCGAACCTGCTCGGGCCGCTGCTGCTGGCGGGGACGATCGCGCTCGCCTGGCCGGGCGAGCTGGAGGTGCCCCCGCTGTTGCGCGAGGTGGCGTTCGTGCTGATCGGGCTCGAGGTCGGGCTGCGCTTCACCGTGGAGGCGGTCAAGGCGATGGGGCGGCTGCTGGTGCCCGTGCTGGCGGCGATCGTGTTCCTGATCGTGACCGCCTTCCTGATGGCCTTCGGCCTCGCGGCCACCACCTCGGCGACGCTGCTGGACTCCTACCTCGCGACCACGCCCGGCGGGCTCTACGCGGTGCTGGCGGTCGCCTTCGGGAAGGGGGCGGACACGACATTCGTGGTCGGCGTCCAGGTGCTGCGGCTCTTGGCTTTGGTGATCCTGGCGCCGTTCGTGGTTCGCTGGGTGGTGCGGCGGGTAGCCTGAAGGGCATGATCAAGTCCGCTGTCACCGGATATGCGTTCAAGAAGGGCGCGAAGGTGCTGCCCGGGGGCTGGGTCACGATGGCCCTGCTGCACCCGCGCAGCCGCGCGATCGGCATTGCCGCCGCGCGCCACGGCTGGCGCCAGGTCCAGAAGCGCCGCGGGTTCTAGGGGCGTTCGCTGGACGGCCGGCCGGGGGCGCGGGGCCTAGTTTCGGAGCGGGCGCGTGCGCTCCGCTCCGCCGCGCCGCGGATCCTTCAGGCGGGGCTGGCGGCCGGCGCGGCGTGGCTGATCGCCCGCGAGCTGCTCGGCCATCCGCAGCCGTTCTTCGCCCCGATCGCCGCGGTCCTGACGCTGGGGCTCACCTTCGACCGCCGTGGCGCGAGGGCATGGGAGCTGGCGCTCGGGGTGGCGCTCGGCATCGGGATCGCCGACCTGATCGTGATCGCGACCGGAACCGGCGCCTGGCAGCTGGTGCTGGTGGTGTGCTTCGCGATGGCGTTGGCGGTGCTCGCCGGCGGGGGCGTGCTGCTCGTCAACCAGGCGGCGGTCTCGGCGGTGCTGGTGGCGACGCTGGAGATGCCCGACGGGTCGTTCTCAGGCGGGCGGTTCGTCGATGCGCTGGTGGGGGCGGGCGTCGGGCTGGTGGCCAACGCGATCGCTCCGGTCCATCCGGTGCGGCTGGTGCTGCGCCAGTCCGAGCCGCTGCTGGAGCGGCTGACCGCGACGCTCGTCGACGTGGCCGACGCGCTTGGCGCGGGCGACCGCGACGCGGCCGAGCTGGCGCTGGAGCGGGCGCGGGCGCTCGACCCGGCGGTGCGCGAGCTGCGTGTGGCCGTGGGAACCGGGCGCGAGACGACCAGGCTGGCGCCGACCCGGCGGCGGTCGCGGGGGAGGGTGGAGGTGCTCGCTCAGGCGACCGAGTCGATCGATCTCGCGGTGCGCAACACGCGCGTGCTGGCACGGTCGGCGATCCGCGCGATCGAGCTTGGCGAGCACGTGCCCGGCGTGGTGGTCGACTCGATCCGCGACCTCGCCGCGGCCGCGGGGGCGTTGGAGGCCCACCTCGAGGCCCCGTCGCCCGACTCGCCGGCCGTGGGGGCCGCGCTGCGGGCCGCGGCGCTCGCCAGCGCCGCGCTCGAGCAGACCTCGAACATGGCGGTCAGCGTGATCGTCGGCCAGGTGCGGGCGACCGCTACCGACCTGCTGCTCGCCCTGGGACTGTCGCGCGAGGAGGCGATCGACGGAGTGCGCTCGGCGCGGGTGGAGCTGGATGTCTGAGGGGTGGCGGGCCGTGGCGTGGGCGCCGGCCGCGCCGCGCGGCCGATCCGCCTACAATGCCCTTTCCGGCCTCCTCCCGAGGCCCCTGCGCCCGTAGCTCAGCTGGATAGAGCGTCGGTCTACGGAACCGAAGGTCAGAGGTTCGAATCCTCTCGGGCGCGTAGAGAGAAGGCCCTGCAAATCGCAGGGTTTTCGTGTTTCTTAGGGCCTGCCGATTGGCGAAGATTCGGCGAGTGGGCAACCAAGAGGGCAACAGCTCGCGCAAGTGGGGGCCTTGCGATGGGTTGCCGGTCCACCTAGCGTCGCTGACGGCAAGCACAGACATAGCGGCCCCGGCGACGCGCCAACGCCCCGGGGCCCGGCACCGAAGGCCATAGACCCTCGATGCGTCGGGATCGTCCCACAAGCCCGTGGCTTGCCGGGTGGACTGTCCTGGTGCGGGTCGCCTTCGGTGCCCTTCGACGAAGGGACCACTCATGGCGATCACGATCAACCGCCAGCAGCGCGACGCGATCTATCAGGAGGTCGTGCTCGACCTCAACGGCCTGACCGACCTCTGGACCGAGTTCGACGACGGCAACTTCGACCGGGCCAGGGAGCTGCGCGATCGCTTCGTGCTGGACATGCGGCTGCTGGACGATCTCGGCTGGGAACCGGAGGTCGACGGCGAGGCGTTCGAGCTGACGATGGACGGCGTCGACCTCGCCGCCGTCGTCTCGCACCTGATCGAGCAGACCGGCGCGATCATCCACACCCAGATCGTCGAGCCGATCGAGCGGACCCCGCACGCCGAGCGGTCGGTGCGCGCGCAGGGCGTGTTCGGCTCGATCCTCGCCCAGCTTGCTCAAGGGCGGGCGGCCGACGAGCAGCCGCGCGACCTGCGCGAGCCCGGCAGCCGTTGATCGGCTCGGTCTCGTTGGGAGGGCGGCGCCGTGGCGCTCGCCGATCCGGACTTGCCGGCCGGGGTCGCCTTGCCGGAGTTGAGCGCCGAACCGCCGCGCGGGTTCGGGGCGGAGCGCTATCGCCTGCTGCGCGCCGCGTTCGGTGAGCTGCCGCGCCGGTCACGGGTGATCGTCGTTCTGCGCTTGGGCCTCGCAGGCCGCCGGCCGCTGACCCTTCGCGTGGTCGGCGAACTGCTGGGCGTCGGGCACGAGCGTGTGCGACAGCTTGAGCATCACGCGGTCTGGATGTTGGTTCGCGCCTGGCGCCCGCAAGCATCGCCGGGCGACCTGACGCGCGCCGACCAGAACGCGTTGCTCGCCCCGATCCTCGACGTGGCGCTCGACCGCTACCCGCTGGACCCCGATCCGCCGGACGGAGAGAAGCAGTGAGCCGGCATGTCGCACGCGGGCCGCGCAGCACTCCGGCGGGCCGGTTCGGTGCCGCCCTCGCCTATGAGCGCCGCCGGCGCTCCCTGTCGATGAGCGAGCTCGCCAGGATGGCCGGCACCCACGCGAGCGAGGTCAGCCGTTTGGAGCGCGGTCTGCGCGACCCGCGGCTGTGGACCATCGTCCGGCTTGCCCGCGCGCTCGAGGTTCCGCTCGGCCGGCTGCTCGACGGCATTGAGACGGCCGCCGCCGGATGAGGGGTGATCCGACGGCGGTCGCCGCCGGGTTGGGCGAGACGGTCAGGCGCGAGCGGAGGGCACGCGGTCTGAGCCAGGACGATCTCGCGCTGTCCGCCGGGCTCGGCCTGCGCGCTGTCCATGACGTGGAGGCGGGCAAGGCGACAGCGCAGCTGGCGACGTGGGTGAAGGCCCTTGACGCGCTCGACATGGACGTCGCCGCTGTCGCTCGCCGACGACGGTTGTAGCCGCTTGCCGCGAAATCTTTAGAAACTCATTTCTCCCTGCTTAGCGCCCGCTTTTTGGAGCGATAGGGCCAGCTGTCAAGGGACCACTTTCCGGGTTCAACGCCCTGTTGGGGTAGATGGCCGGATTTTTCGACCTCCCTGTCGCGCCCGCTGGGCTTCGTCTGCCCTGCACTTCTTGGGGGGCCACTTTCGCGGTCACTCGCATTGTTGGAGTGATGGGCCCTCTTATCGAATCGACTGAGCCGTCTCGCGATCGCCACTCTCGGTCGCGGCGTCGACGCGTGCCATTGGCGCGGGCCGCGTGGTCGGCTCCCGACCCTCGGCGGCTTGCGCGCCGCGGTCTCGGAGACGCCTACGGCGGCGTCGGCGTGGCGGTAGGCGCGGCAGTCGGTGTGGCTGCCGGCATGGCTGTCGGCTTGAAGCGGCCCGCGCGTTGGACTCGATCCCTGGTCCTGCCTGTGTTCCCGGCCGGCGCTCGGTCGCTGGCATCTATCCCTGAAAGGGGGTCGTTCTCATGAGTGGTTCTGATGATCGTCAGGACCCGACGCTGCTGCTCCTGATCGTCGGAGCCGTCGCGATCGTGTTCGTGGTCTCGTCGCTGCCGGACTGGCTCGCTGCGCTGGGCAGCTTCGCGGGCCGCCCCGCGACCGTCACCCTCGTCGTGGCTCTGGTGATCTTCGCTGCTGTCTGCGTCATCGCCCGTCTCCTCATGACTCGCCGGGCGCTGTCGCGCCGCTCGCGGCTGCTGCTGGTCCCGGCCGACTCGTTCGATCCGACCGCCGAGGCAGTCGTGTCGTTCGCGTCCGGGTTGAGCCGGTCGCGCCGCGCGTTGCGCGGTCTGCTGGAGAAGCGCGCGAGCGCGGTGCGGGTCCGACTCGACACCGACCAGGCCGGCCGGCTGCGGTATGCGGTCGAGCTGCCAGCCCGGGCGCGCGGGACGGTGCTGGCCTCTGCCTACGGCGACGTCGAGGTCCACGACGCCGACCCTGATCCAGCGGACGGCGAGGATCGGGAGGCTGGGGTCGAGGTGGCGCGCGCCGAGCTGGTGCTGGCGCGCGGCAGCAGCGAGCCGCTGCGCGACATCGGCCTCGACCCCGATCCGCTCGCTGCGATCGCGCGGGCCGTCGGGGGGATGCGTGCCGGCGACGGTGAGAGCGCGGTGGTCTGTCTCGATCTGCTGCCCGTCGCGCCGGGCCGCCGGCGGCGCATCCGCGGAAGGCTGCTGCGCCAGGCTCGCCGCGACGCCGCCCCCGTCGCGGCGCCCGCGCCTGCGTCGACCGGCCCGCTCGGCGACCTGTTCTCGTCTCAGCCGAGGCGCGGGCGGGCGACCGCGCCGGAGCTCGTGGCTCGTCGGGCCGATCTCGCTGCGCTGGTGGGCAAGCTCGGCTCGCCCGAGCCGCTGTTCGAGCTGCAGGTCCTGATCCGCGTCGCCTCCCCGCAACCCGGCGTGGCGAAGGAGCGGCTGACGCGGCTGCTGTCGGCCTTCGACGTCTTCGCCGGCCACAACCACCTCCGCGTCTCCGGCCTCGGCGTTCCCGGCGTGGCGTTCCTTGGCTCCGACCTGCCCGGCCGGCGCGGCCGCTTCGACCGGCGTGTCGCGACCGGTCTGTTCCGCCCCGCGCGGCGGCGGCTTGTGACGGTCTCGGAGATCGCGGGGCTGCTCAAGCCCCCAAGTGCGAAGTGCGCCGCGCCTAACGTCCTGCGCTCGGGCGGGATCGTCGGCCCCCCGCCGCCGGGGCTGCCGACCTTCACCGGCCAGCCCAGCCTGCTCCCGCTCGGAAAGGTCACCGACGAGACAGGCGACCGCGTCGTCGGCGTACCGCTGTCGGACACGTTCTTCTCCTACATGGCGGGCCGGTCGCGGTTCGGCAAGACCGAGACCGCGATCGGCCAGTTCGTCCACCTCGCCCGCAGCGGCCACGGCTGCCTGTTCCTCGACCCGCACGAGGACGCGCTGCACAAGATCAAGGCCTACCTCGCCGATGAGGGTGTGCGCGACCGCGTCGTCGAGATCGACCTCGCCGACAAGGCGCGCCAACCTGGCTGGAACCTCCTCGCCACGGCGGGCCGTCCCGCCGGCCAGGTCCAGCATCAGGTCGACGCGCTGGTCGATGCGTTCGCCTCCGCGCTGCGCTGGGACGAGACCAACACGCGCGCGCTGAACCTGACCACCCAGGCCGGCCAGGCACTGTGCGACCTCGCCCAGCGCCTCCCGGCCGAGCTGGCGCCGACGATCTTCCAGATCCCCGCCCTGCTCGCCGACGACGAGTGGCGGGCAACGGTCCTGCCGTATGTGTCGCCGCCGACCAGGGAGTTCTTCGAGCAACGCTTCCCGAGGTTGCCGGCCGAGGCCGTCACGCCGGTCACCAACCTGATCGACCGCCTACGCGTCTCGCCGCCGGCCGCCGCGCTGCTCGGCAACCCGCTGCGCAGCTACGACGTTCGGCGCGCGATGGACCAGGGCCAGATCGTGTTGGTCTGCCCCGGGTCGGGGTCGGCGCGGGACCGGCTGATCGCCAACCTCGTCGTCTACGACCTCCTCCACGCCGCCAAGACGCGCGCCGACATCCCGCCCGACCGGCGGCGCGAGTTCCACGTCTTCCTCGACGAGGTCCAGATCTATGACGGCGCATCGTCGGGCACGCTCGCCGCGCTGCTGGAGCAGGTCGCAAAGTTCGGCGTTCGGGTCCACCTGTTCAACCAGAACCCCGAGCGGCTGACCCCGGCGACGCTCAACGCCGTCACCACCAACCGCTCGCACCTGCTGACGACCGCGCTCAACGCGAAGGCCGCCGCGCTGCTCGCGCGCGACCTCGGCGGCGGCATTGACCCGCACACGATCGCCAACCTCGAGCGCTTCCACAGCATCGCGTCGGTCACCCTCGACGGCCAGGCCAGCCCACCGTTCCGGCTCGCCGGCGTCCCAGCCGACGAGCTGTTCCCCGACGCCGCCCGACCCGACGAGCTCGCGGCGCTCGACGCAGCGATAGCTGAGACGTCCCAGGCGGCTTCGATCGCGGGGACCCTGCGGCGACTCGACGGCCACAGCCGGCGGATCGCCGACTACCTCGACCAAGGCGACTCCGACGACGACCCGGACTGGACCGACCCCGACCACCCCGGACAGTGACCGCGACCGCCGCACAGCCCCGCCTCGTCGAGACCGCCGCCGAGATCCTCCAAGGCATCCATCAACACCGGCTGCTCTCGACCAGCCAGGTCCACGCGCTGCACGCCCCGCACGCGCACATCTCCTGGCCGCAGCGGCTGCTCGCCCAGCTGCGCGACCTCGGACTTGTCCACATGACCCGCCTCCCGCGCCGGCCCGCGCTGTGGCACCTCACCGATCACGGCGCCGACGCGGCCGAGGCGATCGGCGATCGGATCGAGACCCGCCGCAAGGTCCTCGCGCCCGACGCCGCGGTCGGCGCGCTTCAGCGCCACACCCTCGCCGTCAACGACGTCGGGATCGCGTTCGTGAAGGTCGCGCGCGAGCGCGGCGACGAGTGCGGCCCGTTCGCCTGGCGCCACGAGATCGCCCACCCGATCGGCCCGCCACCGGGACGCCGCCGCCCCGAGCAGCTGATCTCAGACGCCGTCCTGCGCTACCAACAGCACCGCGACGGACAGCCGCGATTCCATTACCGGTTCGTCGAGGTCGACCGCGCAACCCGCGCGATCGACGACCTCGCCGAGCGCCTCGCCCGCTACGGCCGCCTTCACCGCCGCACCATCCCCGGCCCCAGCGGCCGGCAGGTCAGGCTCTGGCCCAAGCTCTACCCGACCTTCCCGCCCGTGCTGCTCGTCCTCGCCGGCCGCCGACGCGACCTCCTCGAAGAGCGCCGCGACACCGTCCTGCGCCTCTGCGCCCACCACCCCGACCTCGCCAACACGCCCGAGGTCGAGATCCACGCCTGCCTGCTCGATGACCTCACCGACCACGGGCCGTTCGCGCCGATCTTCCGAACCGTCTCCGATCCCAGCCAGCCGGCGGACTGGGTCGGCAACACCATCGACGGGGGCGACGATGAATGACCCCAAGCCCGCCGGTGGGCAGCGCGGAGAAAGCGGCGCAAAGCCCTTGGAACCGAGCCCTCTACCCGATACGGTCAGAGCACATCTACAGGGTGCCCAACGAGGTGCCCCCGCGCCGGTGAGACGGCCGGGGGCGTGGCACCAGGAGGTCAAGTCCTGATGCAGTCCGCACCATACGCACCGCGCAAGCGGGCGTCCACCAAGCAATCCCCAGACGGCGGCTGGTCGGCGCTGTCGCTCGTCAAGACCGCCACGCCCGGCATCTTCCGCAAGCCCGGCGCCAAGACCCGCCCTTACGTCGTCGTCTACAGGGCAGCGGGCAAGCAGCGCAAGGAGTCGTGTCGCACGATGGCCGAGGCCCGCGCGATCAAAGCCGCCCGCGAGACCGACGACCTGCGCGGCGAGTTCCAGGCCCGCTCGAAGATCACCCTCCGCGCCTACCTCACCGACTGGATCGAGACCTACCAAGGCAACGGCCGCCACGGCTTCCGCGAGGGCACCCGCGTCGAGTACCGACGCCATCTCAAGTCCGGCGCCTATGCGTTCTTCGGCGAGCGGCTACGCCTCACAGACGTAACCCCGCTGCACCTAGCCGACTTCGTCCGCTGGCTCGCCGACCCGTCCAAGCAAGGCGGCCGCCGCTACTCCGACTCCTCGATCGCCAACCGCGTCAACCCCGTACGCGCAGCCCTCGCCACCGCCAAGCGCGACGGCCTCATCCGCCACAACCCCGCCGACGGCCTCGCCCTCCCCAACCGCCAACGCATCGAGGAGGACGACGACAACACCACCAAGGCCCTCAGCCGGCACCAGCTGCGCCAGCTGCTCGAGATCGCCCCCGACGACTACAAGCTCCTCATCGAGACCCTCGCCTCAACCGGCCTACGCATCAGCGAGGCCATCGCCCTCCAACGCCGCGACCTCCAACTCGACGAGCTACGCCCCTACCTTCGCGTCCGCCGCGCGATCGTCCGCGGCCGCATAGAGCCACCCAAGTCCAAACACGGCCGCCGCAAAGTCCCGCTCTCCCGACCCCTCGCCGCCAAGCTCACCGCCCACATGGACGCCGTCCTCGACCGCACCGACACCGCCTGGGTCTTCGCCTCCCAGATCGGAACCCCACTCGACGCCGACAACCTCCGCTCACGGCTCATCAAGCCACTCATGCGCCAGATTGGCGCACCGTGGGCGGCATGGCACACCCTCCGCCATACGTACGCCTCCCTCCAGCTCGCTCGCGGCGCAAACGTGGTTCAGCTCAGCCGTGCACTCGGCCACCACGCCGCCAGCTTCACCCTCGATACCTACATCCACCTACTCGAAGGCGAGGACGCCGATCCGCTTGACCTCGATCAAGCGATTGCCGTCATGGAGGCTAGTGCCGATCTCGTAGTTCTCCCCAAAGGGGGATAAGCAGACCCAGACAGCGACCGGCTGGAAAACGCATGTCCCAGCGATGGGCTCGAATCTCGGCGGCGTCGGGTCGATCTCTGCTCATCACGCCATTCCCGCGCAGGATCGACGCTCCGACGCGGACAGGGCCTGTCACACCTACGCCTTTGCGTAGGGTGCGTAGATGCAGCGCAACGCGGATGGCTTCACGGATGGTAAGGTCAGCGCACTCGCGTCGAGTTGGTCCTAATTTCGGGTCCGAAGGTGTGAGGCGACGAAGTTACGATGACTGACCGCGTGGACGCCGACAACGCTGATACTCCGTCCGACCAGGCCCAATCAATCTGGCCTCTACAAGGTGTAGCGGTCACGGGGCTGTTCGGTCAGCGTACGTTTGGCATCGCGCTGGATTCCGTTGCGACGATCCTCACTGGGGAGAACGGTAGCGGCAAGTCCACGTTCTTACGGGCGATACAGATAGTCGCTGACGGAGATTGGAGGCAGTTCTACGACCTTCCTCTCACTGAACTTCGATTGGAGTTCGCAGATGGCAGTCATCTGATGGTAAGAGAGGAGGATGATGAGACTGTCACGGTCTCGGACGGTCACAGTGCGCCTTGGGCGGTAGATCTGAACACGTCGCGGGACGACCAGCCCTACAGGCGTCGACTGTCCCAGATGCGCTCCCATATTCAGCGCACTCGCCCTGGTCCCGAGCGTGACCAGCTCCAGTTTCGCTATGCGACCATGCGGGAGGAGTTTGCCGCCCATACTGGAGGCGAGCTGTTTGATCCACCGGAGTGGCTTGCTTCCATTCGTGGGGAACTCAGGACAAAACTGATCTCGGCGCGGCGACTGGAGCACAGGTTGCGTCCCGACCCACGGGAGGTGGGCGAGAGGCCGATATCGGTTGTAGAGGAGTTTGCCCAGGAGATACTTAGTCGGATGCGAGAGCAGTTATCTGCATATGCGGCGGAGTCTCGTCGGCAGGAGAAGTCGTTACCGTCGAGGATCGTTTCAGCCATGCAGAACAATGTCGGGAGTAATCCCGAGGAGCTTGCAACGAGCGTCGATGAGCTGCGTGCCCAGGTAAGGGAGTTGGCTGATTCCCTCGCGCGCGTGGGCCTGTTTGATGAGGACGACGATCCAGATCAGAGGTTCGCGGAGTACCCGCGAGATAACGCGAACATTCTGCTCGCGATCCGCGAGGTGTATGCGGTCACCCTCCAGCGGCTCGAGCGACTCACCGACTTGCGGTCTGAGCTAGGTCTGTTCGCCTCCTTTCTCAACGATCGCTTGACCAGTAAAGAGATTGAGCTCAATCAGCGGACGGGCATCGACGTGGTGCTCAATAACGGTGAGCGTATTCGCCCCAGCAGCCTGTCCTCGGGCGAGCAGCAGCTTTTGGCGCTTGGCTATGAGCTGATTTTTGGGACAACTCGCCGCTCGGTGGTCTTGCTGGATGAGCCTGAGTTGTCGCTGCACGTAGCGTGGCTCCAGGGCCTGCTCTCGGAGTTCATCGGGATTGGGGAGCGTCGGGAGCTGCAGTTCATCATTGCGACCCACTCGCCGAGCGTGTTTGCCGGTGCGATAGAGCGAGAGCGGTCGCTAGATACCGCCGGATTGTGAGTCTCTATGATCTCGTCACGCCTAGCATGCAGGCGGCGGCGCTCGGGATGGTTGCAAAGCGACTGCGCGCTCGAACGGGACTAGATGTAGCGCCGGTGCTGGTGGTGGAGGGGCCGACGGACGAGGACCTGTTTGGTGGACTGTGTGAATATGGGTCCGCACAGGTATTCGCCGCGGGTCCGCGCGATCTGGTTGAGCAGCTTCTCGTGCTAGTGGAGGCGGCGCCCGTTTCCGATTGCGAGTGCGTATTTCTCACGGATTGTGACGCGCGGGGGAAGAACCCGGCGCTTGCGGGAGCGGCGCAGCTCGTCGTTACGGAGACGTGCGACATGGAGGCTGACCTAGTGAAGTTGGGTGTGGCGTATCGTGTCGCGCGCCGATATGTAGTGAGTGATGAGGCGGCTGTGGCGCTGGTCGAGGAGGCCATAGCGCGCGGGACGACCATCTCCATCGTCAGACGCGCCGCCCACAGTTGCTCGGTGTCGATGAAGAGAGACGGTCGGCAGCTGCGTTTGCATGAGTTAGCCGATGTGGACGGAGAGTCCTGGATCGACCAAACTGAGAGCGCGGATAGTGTGTGTGCCGCCGTGGCAGGGGCTCTCGGGTGGGGGCCGGACGTGGAGGGCAGGGTGCACGCTGCGATGGCGCAAATCTCCACCGAGTTTGGTGCCACGGTCATGGGTAAGGACGTGCTTGATGCGTTGTACTTGCTGCTGAAGGTGTCTGGCCAGGGGGATGTGAGGGGATGGCATTGTGACCACTTCCATCGCCAGGTTCGTGCCGAGGTGTCCCACAGTGAGTGTGATGGCTGGGAGGTCGCTCGTCGTTTGCGTAGCTGGGAGGCTGCCACGGGGCATGGGTTGCTCGCCGGGGCCTAAGGGTGGCCCAGCTAGTGCGCGTCGATCATTCACGGGGCACCGCGAGGTCGGCGGGCGGGCGTGTTCGATTCGTGCCATCACGGGTCTGCGGCGAGGAAGCTCCTAAACGGCGTTTCATGTGCCGAAACATGAAACAATTGTCGGCATGTTGAAGGGGCAGGATGTCGTCGTGTTGCTGAAGTTGTTCGGTCGAGCCGAGCCTGCTGGCGTGCGCGAGCTCGCTGGCGAGCTGGGGTTTGACGCGGCCGGCACACACCGCGCGCTGCGCCGGCTCAACGACGCAGGGCTCTACTCGTCGGAGCGCCAGCGGGTCTTCGGGGCTCCTGCCGAGGAGTTTCTCGTCCACGCGGTCAAGTTCAGCTTTCCGGCGCAGCGCGGCACGGAGGTGCGAGGGATTCCCACGTCGTGGGCTGCCGAGCCACTGAAGGGCGAACTCGCGGAGTCGGCCGCGTTTCCGCCGGTATGGCCGCACTCGAAAGGAAAGGTGCGTGGGCTGAGCTTCGAGCCGCTGCACCCAATGGTTCCCGACGCGGCGAAGGCCGATCCGCAGCTGTGGGAGCGGCTGTCCTTGGTCGATGCATTGCGGAGCAACGAGGGCGCTCGGATCACGGCGCTGGCAGCCGGGCTCTTGAAGGAACGCATCCCGGCATGAGCATCGCGATGTTCGAACGCGCTGCCGACAAGCTGATCCCCGTTTCTCGACGAGGTCGCGTCCGTGGGCGGAGCGACGGTCGCGCTCTGGATCACCGATCCCGGTGCGCCCGAGCCGCGACCCACTAAGGACGTCGACATCGTCGTCGAGGTCGCGTCACGCCTGGCGTGGAACGACTTCGAGGATCGCCTGCGCGCCCACGGACTGCGCAACGACTCCTCGAGCCCGGTGATCTGTCGATGGATAGCCGGCACCGGCTACGACGAATTGCTGGTCGACGTGATGCCGATCGATGCATCGATCCCTCGGATTCGAGAACCGATGGCAGCGGCCAGCACTCGAACACGCCCAGACCGTCCAGCTTCCATCCGGCCAGGCAATACGCGCGATCACGCCCCCCTACCTGATCGCGATCAAGCTGGAGGCATGGAACGGCCGCGGCCGCGCGGCGATCACCTCCGCAGCCATGACCTAGAGGACGTCATCAAGCTCGTCGATGGGCGCGAGGAGGTCGTCGCGGAGGTTGCGGCGGCTCCCGGCGACCTGCGCTCCTACCTCTCCAGCGAGCTCACCGCGCTGCTCGACCAGCCAAGATTCGACGACGCGATCGAGGGCACGATCGTCGGGCTGGGAGGAACCGGATCGGGCAGTGGCTCTGGCGATGAGGACCGAGTAGACGAGGTCGTGCTTCCGCGCTTCCACCAGCTTGCTCGTTGGTAGGCACCCCGCCCAGCTGGAAGTCTTGGGCGCGTGGCAGTTCGTCCGAGCCCTTCTATAAGTTGAAAACTTCGTCTTACTAACGTCCGGCATGAGGGAAGGGGGGCGATGTACTTCACTGTTGGGAACACCCAGGGAGGTAAGCCGTCGTGGTGGCTCTATGGCGCCAACAACAAGATGGTCGCGTGGGCCGGCGAGACATTTGACAGCGCCCACAACGCTTCTCGGGCTGCGAGCGCCTTCAAGGCGGGCGCCTCAGCGGCTCGCTACGAGCTGTATCAGGACGCAGGTGGCCAGTGGCGGTGGAGGGCGTGGCGGTCCAGTGACAAGGTTGCTGCTTCCGGCGAGTCCTTTGACAGCCAGTCCAACGCTGAGCGCGCCGCCGTAAACGTGCGGGACAACGCTGGGAGTGCGACCGGACCGTGAGCTTGACCAGACAGGGCGCTCTGAGGGGCGCCACTTCGCGATGAGGATGTTCCCATGCGTTTGACGAGGCTATACGTGCGGTTTTTCCGCTCGTTCAATTTTGACTACGAGCGCAAGGCTGATCGCAAGGCCGAACCCAAGGAATGGGAGATGGTTGGCGACGCTTGGTTTCCGTTCATTCGGGTTGATCTCGATTCTGCGGTCACGGCCGTTGTCGGCGCGAACGAGTCAGGTAAGAGCCACCTCATCGAGGCAATGAAGCAGGCCCTAACTGGCAAGGGCATCGATCGGAAGGACTTCTGTCGCTACTCCTCGCTGTTCTCGGTAGAGACCGGCAAAGTTCGGGTTCCAGACTTTGGTGTTGAGGTCGAACTCGATGCTGGCGACGTCGCTTCCTTGGCGGAGTTGCAGATCGGGCTTAAGCCCGGCCGCACAATCACGCTGCTGAGGCTAGGAACGGGCGACAACGTTGTGCTCGACGCGTCGGGCGCCGCTCATCCGCTCAACAAGAAGGCTCTAGAACTTCTGACGGCAGAGCTGCCACGGCCATTCGAGCTTGAGACGAATGTGCCGCTTCCGGACAGCATCACGCTTGATGCGTTGCTAGGCCGCAACCCTTCGGTTCTGGCCAGCCGACGCCAGCGGTTCCGGCTCCTCGAGATATTCCAGGGTCTCCCCGAGAAGACTCCTGACGCGATCACCAAACATAGTCAAAGCCTGATCGACGTACTCAATCAGGAGGTGGATGGGCCTGCTGATCGAGGACCTACTACCAAGATTACTCCTCCCGAACTGGGCCGGAGCTTGCTGCTCGATGTTGCCAAGATCGACCCCTCGGCCTTCGAGGATTTGGAGATGGCACTGAAGGATGGGCATGAGGGAAGAGTTGGAGGCTTGATCGAGCAGATGAACCGCTCGCTGGTCAGGCATCTGAACTTCACTCGGTGGTGGCGGCAGGATCCCGAGTTTCAGCTTCGCCTCGCTCCTAGGGAGCACGAGCTTGTTTTTACGATTCGGGATCGAACCGGCACCGACTACTCTTTCAGCGAGCGTAGCCGCGGACTGACCTATTTCCTGAGCTACTTCGTTCAGCTACGGGCTCACGAGCAGGCATCTGAGCGCCCAGAGGTTCTGTTGATGGACGAGCCCGATGCCTACCTTTCTAGCATCGGGCAGCAGGATCTATTGCGTGCTCTTGAGCACTTCGCGCGACCCGACGACGGATCGCGGAAGGATCAGGTCGTGTACGTGACTCATTCCCCCTTCCTGATCAACAAGAATGCAGCGCACCGAATTCGTGTTCTCGACAAGGGGTCCAATGAGGAGGGTACCCGTGTTGTGCGCGACGTTGCGCGAAATCATTACGAGCCACTCCGATCCTCGGTCGGGAGTTATGTTGCGGAGACCGCATTTATCGGAGGCGCAAACCTCTTGGTGGAGGGTGTGGCCGACCAGGTCCTTCTTACCGGTCTGACATCGCGCCTTAGGCGTTGCGAAGTTCCGCCGAGGCGTCTACTCGACCTCAATGATGTGACCATCGTCCCCGCTGGTTCCGCATCTAGCGTGCCGTATATGGCGTACTTGGCGCGGGGGCGCGATGAGCTCAAGCCCGCCTGCATCGCGCTGTTAGATAGTGATGAGCAGGGTCGAGATGCTGCAAAGAAGCTCGCTCGCAGCGGCGATGGCAGGCGGAAGCCTATTCTCGGTGCTGAGTATGTGGTTGACCTCGCTGAATGGGCGGATAACAGCAACCTCAATCTTCACGCGTCGGTTCGGGTAACCGAGATCGAGGATCTAATTCCGCCAGCCATCGTCGTTGAGGCGGCTCGGGCCTATGCTGCTCGACTGTTAGAGGCGTCCACGAGCGGCGGGCAAGAACTGGACGCCGAGTTGATTACCGCAAACCTCGCTGGTCCCGCCGAGGGAAGCATTTGGAAAGCGCTAGAACTGGCTATGGCGCATGTCTTTGATGGCGCACATATCGACAAGGTGGGCTTCGCGAAGGAGGTTGTCAACTTCATCGATGGCGTTCGCCCTGGCCGCCAGCGCCCGGTGGGGGTACCTGACCTCGAGCACAACTTCGGTGAGCTCATTGCATACCTGGCGGAGCGACTTCATGACGCCGATGCAAGAGAGGCCGAGCAACGTACGAACAAGCGAACGGATCGCATTGTGCGAGCGTTTCTACGCGACTATCCAGATGGCGTCTCCCGTGACGGGGCCGATCAAGTACTCAGAGACATCGAGGCGAGCCTTGAGAACACGGCGGGCGACGAGGCCATCCGAGTCGAGCTCATCGGCTTGCGTCGGGAGTTCAAGCTAGGCACCGATCCGCTGACGCCGGTTCTTGGCTACGCGGAGTTTCGGCAGCGACTTGGAAACCTCAACGTTCAAAGACGGGTCGGTTATCGACAGGCGGCAGCGATGCGCTCGTCGCAGACGCGTCGCCAGGTGGCTGCCTAGTCCGAGGCGTTCTGGGAGTCACGTGTAGGGGGTCTTCAGCTTGGTTGGGTGCGTGTCCCGGAGCGGCGACTGTCGCTCCTGATTCCTCTCCCCTCATGGTTTATGGCACTTGCAGCCACACCGTGAAGTTGCCTCCAGGCGGGAGCGTTTGCCTGGAGAGCGCCGTGGCAAGGCGGGCGAACTCCCAGCTGGGGAATCGGCCTGGGTGGACGATGACAAGACCGTGATGCTCCTGCTGGGTAGCGGCGTAGTCGCGCACAATGGCCTCGAAATCGGCGCGGTTGTAGGTAACGAGGACACGCTGCTGAAGTTGGGCCGCGGCGAAGAGATCGGGATCGCTGAGTCCGCGAAGCGCTGGATCAGCGGCAGTCGCGAGGACGTCGAGGCCGCGTTTGCGAAGGCGGTCAGCGACCTTGCCGCTGATCTGCTCGTCGAGTAGGAGCTTCACGCGAGCGCGGCTTGCTCGCGCCTCCACGCCGCCTCGGCCGCGTCAGCCTCTTCGGCGTTGCGTCGTATCCGCTCGTCGATCTCGTCGGGATAGGCGGCGTAGTAGCGGACCGCGATACGCACCTGAGGTTCTGTCAAGTCGAGCAGATCAGCGGTTGCGGTGACCGCAGCGTCTCCGCGGGCCTTGCCGCTCTTGACCGTTTGCATGATCTCCCAGACGTCAGGGCCGCCGGCGAGTGCGGCCCGTCGTCCGGTCGGCCCGCTGCGAAAGGCGATACCGGGGTGCTCGTCCATCCGGGTTCCCTCATCGACGTAGCGCTCGGCCAGGCGCGACCGGCTCGTGCCGGCTTGCTCGCTGCGTCGCTCAAGCCGCTCGAGCACGTCGGCGTCCCAGCGGGCCGAGAAAGGTCTTGCTTTGTAGGACATCGCAATACATCCTAGCGATCAGGCGCAGCCGGACGCGCTCTGTATCGCGTATCGATACGCGATACAGACTCTAGGCAGAGACTCGATCTTCTTCGGAATCGGCCCGTTCCGCTGTCAGCGGAACACGGTGCTTTCGCGGAACTTCCCCGGGCGATACCGAGCCGGCGGCCGCCCCGGTGGGCAACAAATGGGCAACAGCCCCCACAGAACCCCAACGATCCCCAGCGAACTCGCCTCCGCGAAACCGCTCTAGAAAGAGCCCCAACGCACTCAAACGACCCTCAGACCTGGACTACGGAACCGAAGGTCAGAGGTTCGAATCCTCTCGGGCGCGCTTCGGAAAAGCCTGCAAATCATCAGGCTTTACATTGGCTGTGTGGCTTCCCAGGCAGAGCCGGACCCCGTCGAGGACCCCGTGGCGGCTGATGCAGACGCATCTCGGGGCGTTGGTGCGACCGAGTTGGATCAGAAATCTCCGCTCTGGAGCGAGCGGCGAGGAGGAACGCTTGCACTGACAAAGAGCGGTTTCGCCCAGCTTCTGGCGAATGCCTTGGCGGCTTCTAGAAGCCAAGGGCTGCTTCGGCAAGTCTTGAAGCTAGGCACGGATGTATTTGGGCTTTACGACGACGATTGGGACCACGCGAAGACGTATCTCGCGATGGAGCTTGGCGATCCGTGGGGGGCATCCGCCATTGGCAACCCGGAGATGCTTGAGGTCATCGACGACGACCGAATCTTTGATTTTGTCGAGTTGCTGCATCGGGACGTGGTGTCGTTGCCAGAGCGGGAAGGTGGAACGGTGTTCGACCAGACTGAGGGACAAGCGGCCTTCCGTGGCCTTGTGAACCCGATCCTGGCGCGGCACGATCCCGCTCTTGAGCTATCGGAGCAAGGGCAGATCGTTCGGGGTGTAGCCGAGCCGTTCCAGCGGCTCGTGGAGCAGCCGCTGCCGGGTGATGCCCCTAAGAAGGAGGTCACCGAGCGTGTCGAGGATGCGGTTCGCCACTTCCGGAGGCGGGATGCTGGCCCTGGTGAGCGTCGCGCCGCTGTACGGGAGCTCGCGGATGTCTTGGAGTTTCTGCGGTCAGACGTGAAGGAGCACATGCTCAGCGAGGACGAGCGCGCGTTGTTCGAGCTTGCCAATGGCTATGCGATCCGCCACAACAAGCGGGAGACGCGGCGAGATTTCGATGAGCCGGCGTGGTTGGCCTGGGCCTTCTACGTCTACCTGGCGACCATTCGTGTCACGCTTGAGCTTCGCGGCCGCTCCTAGAACCGCCGGGCTACGCGGCGCGATCGGTACTAGGCGAGACGGGGCTTGGTTAGTGCCTATCGACGGCCCTACGCGCCGTAGGCGTCCGCTACGGGGGCTCTGCTGCCGCCTGCTGACGGGCGCGTCCGTCGGAGGGGTGGTGCCGTCAAGGGCGTGGCCCGGAGGGGCACCCGCCGCAGTTCCCGTCAGCAGGCCCGTACGGGGAGGGGTGCCGCAGACCAACCGGGTTGGTGTAGTTGGCGCAACGCTTGAATGCAGCGGGGCTTGTCCCGGTGGTGGCTGGGGTAGCCTGTGGATGTGCTGTCAGAGGCAACCATCCAGAAGGCCGGGAAGGCTCTCGCTGCTGAGGCCAGTGGTTCTGCGCGCGTGATCCTCTTCGGATCGCACGCTCGCGGGGAGGCCGACGACCGAAGCGACTTGGACTTCCTCGTGGTCGAGCCGGAGGTCGATGATCGGTTCGCTGAGGCCGCTCGGCTGATGGGAGTGGTCGGTCGGCTTGGTGTTCCGGCTGACGTGGTCGTGGTGAGCGAGGACTACGCCCGCGAGTGGGGCACGGTCCAAGGGTCGATGGTTCACGAGGCTCTGACCCAGGGGCGCGTCGTTGTCAACGCCGCCTGAGCCGCCCGACCTCGCGCTCCTGCTCAGCCGCAAGGCGGCTGGGGATGAGGACGTGGTGCGGCGGCTGATCGACATCCCCGAGGTCGTGGACGAGACGCTTGGCTTCCACGCGCAGCAGGCCGTTGAGAAGTTGATCAAGGCCGTCCTCGTTCGCAACGGTGTCGCCTACGACCGCACTCACAACATCGCCTACCTCCTCACGCTGCTGGAAGGGGCTGAGGTAGACCCGCCGGGAGTCAGCCAGGAGGATCTGATCGCTCTTTCCCCATGGGCCGTCCAGTTCCGCTACGACGACGAGTCCCACGCCGTGCTCGATCGTCCTGCCGCTCGGCGTGCGGTCGAGGCGACGCGGGCATGGGCCGATGCCTACCTCGACGGCTAAGCGCTGCCTCGTTGCATTAGTTCCGTCGGGCGGACCAGTCGGGGCTAAACCCAAACGGCTTCGCCGTGGCCTAGTCCATCGAGTGATGAAAGAACGAGATCCGGTGGGAACACGGCGAACTCAAGTCCGGTGCGTTGGATGCCCGCGCTGTGCCTCATGGAGAACTGGGCACATCGAAACCCCTTATACAGGTCATCCTTGATCCGCTGGTCGGCGTCATACGTTAGGAGCCACTGCGGTGGGGCGTCCTTGAGAACATGAGCTAGGTCACTATGCCCGACATCTGACATTGCATCGAGGTATAGGCGATCACCTTGAACTAGGTATGGCGGATCGGCATACACAAAGACGTTGTGCTGATCTAGCTCACGTGCCGTGAGCGCAACTCCATCTTCTTGGGCGACGGTTACTCGACTGGCATAACGTGCCAGGGTTGTGACCCGTGTTACGAGGCCTTCGACGTTGTAGCGCGCGTCAATTCTCCAGGTGCCGGTCTGCTCAAACCCGCCGATGGGCCGAGCGTCGAGAATCCCCGACCGGTTGGTGCGATTCAAGAACAGCGTCGCGAATCCAAGGTCGAGGTCAGAACCCGACGCGGAATGGTAGACGGCGCGCTGGCGATGCCACTCTTCCACGGTCACTGGTCGTTCGCGAATGAGTTCCACGAGGGATTCTGGCGAGTCGAATAGCGCGCGCCAGAACGCCGCCACGCCGGGATTGAGATCGTTGAGAACGATCTCATCGACATGCTCATCAAAGAGAAGGCGCAGCCCTACGCCGCCGCCGCCGGCGAACGGCTCGACATACCGTGTCGGCCGCGAGGGTTGCTCCGCTATCAGCGACGCGACGAAGTCGGCAAGCTTTGTCTTTCCGCCCGGATACCGGAGGGGGCTCAGGTAGCGTAGGAAGCTAGACGGCATCGTCAAGGGCCTGCAAGAACGCCTCGTAGTTGCGAGCCCAGGCGCGCACCGTTGCGGGATCAGGATGATAGTCGGCGTTGTGGACGAACCCGTGAAGCGTCGTGATCGAGAAGATGCTCGATCCGTCGCCTAGACCTTGGCGCACTCCTTGGAATGCCGCGTCTCGCTCTGTGGGCTCTACGTCCTTGAGGGCTCGTCGAATCCGGTTCTTGAATTCCCCGTTCGCCTTACCTCTCGTCTTTATGAGATAGCTGTCGACCGCAAGCTCGACGATGACACGGAGAAGGATGCCGGAGGTATTGGGCTGCCGATCGACGCTCAAGGACTGGAACTCCTTGAGCAGGTCGTGTACCCGAGGGCCTAGCGAGGACAGGCTGAGGGTGCCGAGGGGCTTCTCGGGCTTGGGTCGCTTCGGTTTTGGCTTTGCTTTCGGAGGGGTCGTCGGCGACGCTGGCTCCGACCGCGATGTCGGTGCGTCACCTAGCGGTACGGCCTGTTGCAAGCGATGCTTCGGATCGGGATCGGGGACCTTGTCGCGAAGGTAGGTCTCGCGCTGATCCTTCCGTTTGAGCGTGGTAACGGTGACTTCGGTGGCGAGATCATTGAGCAGATGCTCAAATACCGGCTCAAGTTGGGCGGCTGGAAAGGCAAACTGAAGTGGGCCGCCCTTGTCGCCCGACACCCCGAACTTGTCGCGGAAGGCTTGATCGCGAGCAAGGCGACCGACGGTCGTAAGCCGCTTCTCGGCGATGGCATCCACAAGGCTCTGGAGCGTCTCGTTGTCCGGGTAGCCGAGCACCACCGCATCGAGGAACGCCAGCCCTGCGAGGTTGTCGTCGTGCGGCTTACCCTCCCGCTGCTGCGCGAATCGCGTTGCCGCGAGCGTGTTCCAGGCTTGCACACCAGCTCCTCGGTGGCCGCGGGTATGGCGAATCAGGAGCCAGTGGTCGGCGTCCTCAACGTCATCGAGGATGACGCAGTCCGCCCGCGTTGGTGGCTCGGCTGTTTTTGCCACCCGCTTGATCGAGCCCGCGATACTGCTCCCGTCGGCGAGCGCAGGATTCCCTAGAAGTCGGATGCAGGCAACTCGGCGATTTCCCTCCAGCACTCGATAGTTGCGGCCGCCTGGATCATCAACCACCAGTAATCGCTCCGTCGGGTTCAGGCCGTTCTCGGCGATGTCTCGCGCAAGGACGACCATTCGAGTTCCCTCGCGGGCGATGAGCGCCTGGATTGCCTCCCTTTGGGACTCGACCTCCCCATGGCGCGGATTCGCCGTGTCTAGGAGTAGTTTCGAGATTGGTAGGTGCCGGAACTCCACGGGCGCTGGGTTCGATGACGTTGCCCTAATCCCTGCCTTTGCTCTTGCCTCGCGACGTGTAGTTGAGGAAGCCTGGGTTAGGGCCGACACTACGCTTGGGCCTCAGTAGAGGCCGTCGAGCAGTTCCGCCGGAGGGACTTCCAGCGCCCTGATCAGTCGGATCAGGGTCGTGATCCGAACCTCTCGCTTCCCGCGCTCGACACGCGAGACCTGCACCACGGCGAGGCCGGTATGGCCGGCCAAGTCCTCCTGCGTCCAGCCGCGCGCGAGGCGCGCGCGCCGCACGTTGGCTCCGAAGCGTTCGGGTATCGAGTCCACCGCGCCGGATGGTCGGGGCTCTTAGCCAATGTGGCCAGAACCAGAGCGGTAAGCTGTCGGCAGGTAGGGGGCTCGTTCGCGTGTCCTCGTAGATCCATCACGCAGAGGAGACGCATGAGAAAGGCTGTTCTTTCCCTGGTCCTTGCGCTGCCTGTAGCCGTCGTCGGCTGCGCAGAGGAGCCCGGCACGAGCGCTGGCGCGACCGAGTTCACCCGAGCTACCGATGCGCAGGTCACGCGCCTGATCGAAGGCGAGTTGGGCGATGAGCCCGACAGTGGCGGCGAGCGGGTTCGGGATGTGGTTTGCGTCGAAGGTCTACGACCCAAAGACGCAACCGACTGCACGATCCAGTACATCGCCGACACCCCGGTCATCTCCCCGGAGAAGGAGATGCTGGAAGAGCAACGCCCGATCTGGAAGACGCTGTTCTCCGACCGCACCTTCCGCCGGGGGCGGATCATGGTCTACGGACCGACCACGGACGTGGGAGGCAAAGAGGACGTGTCTCAGGTGATGCTCGTCGTCTGCGACCGCCGAGCCAACCGCCAGATTGACTGGGACAACATCGAGGCCGACGGGATCAAGGCCATCTGCGAGTACGAGCAGCGGGTCAGCTTTGACTGAGCGGATGCGACTCGGACGCTTCCCGGCGGCGCTGATCGCAGCTCTGACACTGGTGGTAGGAGTGTCCGTCAGCGCGAACGCTCAGCCGCTACCGAACTTGCAGGGCGATGCTTCGAACCTGCGCATCTGCGGGAAGACGCGGACTGGTTGGGAGGTCCGGGCTGGTCGAGAGCCCCGGACCACCTGCCGGTTCGCATGGGCTACCCATCGCAAGGCGAGAGCGAAGCAACGACGCGGCGACTTGCCGTGGCGATTCCGGTTGCGGGTAAGGGGTCAGATCATGCGCTGCTTCACCAGACGGGACCCGACCTGGAACGTCACCTGCAGAAATCCCCGGCGGCTTGTTCTGCTCATCAGCGTCCGGTAGGGCGACTAGCCACGTAGGGTGTGCGCCTGGACAGCCGCCCTTGACGCGAAGACGAACTCGCCGTTGCGGTGGAGTAGACCGGATCGATGCAGGTTGTCCAGCGCGACGCTCACGGTGTCGCGGTCAGCGAAGGCGGCGGGGTCGGTAGCCATCTCTCGGATGACCTCCTCGACGTGGAGCTGGCCGGGGTGATGTTCGAGGATGAAGCAGAGCATCGCGACGGATAGGGACTCAGGATCAGGCTCGATAGTCTGGACCGGCATGGGACTTACCTCCCGTGTACGACCCCGCGTCGGCGTAACGGCGCGGGGTCACTTATTGTCAGTCGCGGCACCGTACATGTGCGACCGGCTGGTAGTAACCGTCACTCGGTCGCTCACTAGGAGGAAGCGGCGACAGGGCGATCCAGGGCTACTACGGTGGTGTCCGTTGCGCTCTCGCGAAACGCGGCGTCCAGTGAGTCCGCGAGGGCGGCCTCGACCGATGGGAACAGATGGCCGTAGCGGTCGAGCGTGATCTGGATGGAGGAGTGTCCCAGCCGGGCCTGGATCAGTTTGGGGTGAGCGTCCTGGGCAATGCTGAGACTCGCGCAGGTGTGTCGGAGGTCGTGGAATCGCAGACCGCGGAGGCGCTCCGGGAGGGCCTCGCGGACGGCGGGCTTGAAGACGCGCCGGTAGAACAGGCCGTGACGGATCGGCTTGCCGGTCGGTGTGGTGAACAGCAGGTCGTCGGGTCCGTTGCCTCCGGGTGCGGATTGGCTCAGATGCTCGGCCACGAAGTCGCGAAGGAACTGCGGCAGGCTCACGATGCGCTCAGAATGGGTCTTGGTATCGCCGAAGACCAAGCCCTTCTCATGGTCGGCGACATGCTCGCTGGTCGTGTTGATGTCCTTCAGCGCTTGCCGAACATGAAGGGTGCCGCGTAGCGGGTCGATGTCCTTTCGGCGCAGCGCGCCGAGCTCGCCAGCGCGAAGGCCGGTATAGGCCGCCATGTAGATCAGGGTGCGCCAGTAGGGCGGCACCGCCTCTGCCAAAGTTCGCACGTCCTGCGCGGTGAGGAACAGCATCTGCTCTTTGGCTGCGCGGGGAAGGCTGACGCCGGTACACGGGTTGACCGCAAGCATTCGTTGCCGCACCCCGGCGTTCAGTGCAGAGCGAAGAACCGAGTAGACGCTGCGCACCGTGCTTGGAGCGAGTCCGCCGGAGGACAGTCGGTTGACGTATGCCTGCACCTTCTCGGTAGTGATGGCGCTGACCTTGCGCTTGCCAAAGGCTGGCAGCAGGTGGTGGTTCAGGATCGACTCGTAGCCGGCCTTGGTCTTGGGCTCAAGATCGATCCAGGTAGCGCGCCAGGCGTCGACGACCTCGCTGAACGGCCGGTCTGCCTTTCGGGGATCGACGTAGCTCCCCGAGTAGACCGCGCCGTCCATGTCCGTGACCCAGCGTTGCGCAGCCCCCTTCCGGCGGAACTGCTTCTCGCGACGCTCGCTCTGGTCGAGCGGGTTCCGCCAGCGGGCCTGCCACTTCGTTGTGCCGTCGGCGCGCTTGCCGCGACTGCGGACGTGACCGGGCATCAGGCGCGGTCCTTGGTGCTTTGGGTAGCGTGGTGACGATTCATGCGCGCTCCTTCAACATCGAACATATGCAGGTGGAGAAACCGTGCCTCGTTCTGGGTCGTGCGGGGTCTATGGCGGGGTCTGGGTGACGATGGGATAGGTGGAACACCGCTCCCGGACCGGGACTGTTGATCGTTGACCTCCGGTTCCCGTAAGCGTTTACCGTCTGTTGGGAGCGCGCGGGGCGGGGTGCTCGGCCCAAGACGCGGCGTGCGTGAACCTCTGGTGCCCGGCCCGACAGGGCACCCCTGGGAGCGTCTGGCTGCTCCTGTCGAGGTAGGAGCGCCAGAGAGTCAGGGTTAGGTGTAGTCCCAGAACACTGTCTGGGTCCCACATGGCCGAGAACGATCACGCGTTGACCCTCTGGCTACCGCGACACCCTTTGGGGCAGGGGTGCTCAGCTAGATGGGCATACCAGCCCGTGGTTCGCCCGTTGCGGTCCCGGCGACGGTACTTGTGGAGCCCCATGTCCTTCCCGGCGCGCTTGAGAGTGCTCGTGGTGATTCCCTCATCTTCGGCCTCGGTTTCGATCTCGCTCATGGGTTTCGGGCCTTGGGCCAGAGAGGCTTTCCAAAATGCGACAGCATCGCGGCGGGCGTAGTCGTCTCGGCGTCCGTCTGCTTGGCGAAGCAGGTCGTCCGCCGTCATGTCCGAGGTGCCGGTCCACGAGATGCGTGGAATGTCGCGATCCTCGTTCCATGGCTTGATGCTGTAGGTCAGCGAGGGTGCCTCGTCGGCTCCGATGAGGTTGTTCTTGGTTTGCGCAACTACCTTGACCGCTGGGTTGTCGCGCTGCGGAGCGACAATTAGCACCGACCTGGCTGCACCCGAGATAGCGATAGAGCCTCCGCCGCGATACATCGCCTTCGTAGTTGCCTGGTCCTTGTTGAGATGACGGAGCGCGAGGATGGCTGCCTTGGTGTCTTGGCCGAGCGTGGTGAGCGATCCAAGCGCTCTACGCACCGATGCGTCGTTGTGGGAGTTGATCGATTCAGAGAGGAAGGCCATAATCGGGTCGATCACTACGAATTTGGCGTTGGTTGCTCGGATTGCCTTGCCTAGTCGGGCGGTGTCCTCCGGAATCGTGAACGGAATGACGTTGCCTCGCTCATCGTGGCGTAGAGCTAGCGTTGCAATGCGTCGCATATCGGCCCCAGCGGCGCGGAGCCGGGGCTTGATGGTGTCCGCGAAGTCGTCCTCACCCGACACGATCAGACACACCAAAGGCTCACCGCACAAGGGGCGACGATCAGGCAGTTCGCTACCCACGCTCAGCCGCGCCGCGAGGTCGTAGGCCACCGTTGACTTGCCGAGTCCCGGGTCGCCGTCCAACAGGGTGACCTTGCCCTGCGGTATGTAGCCGCGCCAAACCCACTGGAGCCGTTCCTCGACAACTTCGGTCATCCAGACCACGCCATCTGCCGCTGCGCGTATACGCCTCTTCGCGCTGGCCATTAGCGTGCCTGCCTTTCGGGACGGCGCTTCGGACGAGTGGTCTTGGCTAGCGCTCTCAAACCCTCGGCATCGCGGCCGTGCCTGACGAACCAGTCAGTCAGATCCTCCTTCTCGGCTAGGCCGGTGCTCCCCAAGTCGACAGCCCAGGCGTTGGCACCGGCATGACGCAGTGCCGTGACCCGCCTCTCAGCGTGGGCCTCCTCGCCGACGTCGTAGGCGACCACCACGTTGCGACCCGCGATCAGGCGGTTCCACGATCTGATCCAAGCTGTAGCCACGCCTGCCGTGCAGCTGACACTGGGTAGTCCGTGGCTGCGGGCGACCAGCGCGTCCATCTCGCCGCCGCACACCAGAAGTCCGCCCCGACGGGGGACATCCGGATAGAGCTGAACTCCGCCGTTTCGCTTGGTCCGACCGGCGAGTCCCACGTACCGTGCGCCGCTCGGAAAGGGGCCAGGCCATGACCTCCGCCGGAGGTTCACGAGCTGGCGCTTGCGGACGGAGTAGATCGGCAGCGTGAACGCCGCACCGTCCCACCCGAGCGTGTACCTGGCGATGATCTCCTCCGACAGGCCACGTTCCGTCAGCAGATGCTCGAGCGGTGCGCCGCTGGTCATCAGGCGCTCGTGCCAACCAGCTACATGCGCAGGAGTTGGCAGGGCGGCTGGCGAGGAAGGGGTTAGCTGTCGTTGGAGGAGATCGCCGAGATGAGCCAGTGGGTCGCTTAGCAGCGCATAGCCGCTTGCGTCGCAGCCCACGGCTTGCCGCAGCTCGTAGAGGTAGTCGCTCCCTCCTGGGCAGCGCAAGCAGCTAATGCTCCACCCGTCTCGCCAACGGATGATCGCGCCATGCTTCTCGTTGGCGCTGTCGCCGCAGACCGGACATGCGTAGACGAACTTCGTGCCCGGCTTATACCCGGCGCTTGAACTCCGGCCTGCGAGTCCTTCTAGTCGGATCGGTGCCCCTGACTTTGATGGTCGCCTATCCGTGCTCACGTCAGTCACCCTCAGGGGCGTGCGTGTTGGCCTGGATAAACGCCTCAACATACGACTCGCGGAAGCGGTTCAGGCGGCCCAGCTTCACGACCTCTAGGCGTCCTTCCGCCAGCGCGCGACGGATCCAGCGATCCGTGACACCGAGGCGCGCGGCTACCTCTTGAGGAGTGAGGAGCCTGTCCGGGGTCTGTTGTTCAGCACAAGTCATCAAATACCACCTCACGGTTGAACGTCTAGCGCCCCGGCTCGCGCTGTTACGTGCACTAAAGTGGTATCTGATATATGGACTCCTTGACCCTTGCGGGCGGGGACCGGATATAGCGGCGGGACGGCTGTCGCCGGGATGTCTCGCCTATGTGTGCTGGCGGCGAACCTAGCAGACGAAGTCCAGCCGTAGGCTTCGTCGCCTCGCTCGCGCGTACACGTACGCGCAAGCGCGCGCGTATGCGCGTAGGCCTACGGGGTAGAAGCGGGGAAAGGCCTGCTACTACGAGGGTTCTGGGGGTTCTGGGACCCGGCGCTGCGATGGTTGCGCAATTAGAGTTGTCCGCCCGCATCGATGGCATAGAGCCGACCCGACTTGCTTGCGGTCTGAGGCGCGGTCCTGGCGACAGTCCTCACCGGGGGCAACTCTCTGAAGTCGTTCGAGCACTAGCGAGCGCGGAGTTGGACCCCGCCGGGGACCCCGTGCGTTCGGTCCAACGATGTTCGTAGCGGACGCTGCCGGGCGCTCGGTCCGCCATGGAAGTGCAGCCTGCAAGGCGCTTTCGGGCGAACTGAGGCGATCTCGGGTTCTAATGGTTCGACCCCTCAGGGCGCACTACGGAACCGAAGGTCAGAGGTTCGAATCCTCTCGGGCGCGTCCCACGAAAGTCCTGCTAACGCGGGGTTTTCTGCTTCTCGGGAGACTCGTCCAGCGCCCGCCTTGTTCTCCGTTCTTGTTCTCCGGATGCGGGGGGCAGGACACCTGGCGCCCGTCCCTACCTCTTTGGGGACCCCGCCTCCGACAAGGCATCTACCGGCAGGGACGATGATGGGAGCAGATACGACCAGGACACCGGCCTTGGACACCGGCGGTTGTTTCAGGTTCCGAAACATGAAACAATACTCGGCATGCTCAAGGGCCAGGATGTCGTCGTGCTGTTGAAGCTGCTCGGGCGAGCGGATCCTGTTGGCGTGCGCGAGCTCGCTGACGGGCTGGGGTTTGACGTGGCCGGCACGCACCGTGCGCTGCGCCGGCTCGGCGGTGCAGGGCTCTACTCGGCCGAGCGTCGGCGTGTCTTCGGGGCTCCTGCCGAGGAGTTTCTCGTCCACGCGGTCAAGTTCAGCTTTCCGGCGGAGCGCGGCACGGAGGTGCGGGGGATTCCGACGTCGTGGGCTTCCGAGCCGCTGAAGGGCGAGCTGGCGGAGTCGTCTGCGTTGCCGCCGGTATGGCCGTACGCGAAGGGAACGGTGCGTGGGCTGAGCTTTGAACCGCTGCACCCGATCGTTCCCGGCGCGGCGAAGGCGGACCCGCAGTTGTGGGAGCGGCTGTCCTTGGTCGATGCGTTGCGGAGTAACGAGAGTGCTCGGATCACGGCGCTCGCGGCCGGGCTCTTGAGGGAGCGCATCGGGGTATGAGCATCGTGATGCTCGAACGCGCTGCGGACGAGCTGGCCCCGTTTCTCGACGAGGTTGCGTTTGTAGGTGGAGCGACGGTCGGACTCTGGATCACCGATCCGGCTGCACCCGAGCCGAGACCCACCAAGGACGTCGACATCGTGGTCGAGATTGCCTCACTCCTCGCCTGGCACAACTTCGAGGAGCGTCTGCGCGCCCAGGGCCTGCGCAACGACTCCTCGAGCCGGGTGATCTGTCGATGGATAGCCGGTACCGGCGACAACAACCTGCTCATCGACGTGATGCCGACCAATGCATCGATCCTCGGTTTCGAGAATCGATGGCAGCGGCCGGCGCTCGACCTCGCCCAGACCGTCGAGCTTCCGTCTGGGCAGGGAATACGCGCGATCACCCCGCCCTACCTCGTCGCGACCAAGCTCGAGGCATGGAACGGCCGTGGCCGCGGTGATCACCTTCGCAGCCACGACCTGGAGGACGTCATCAAGCTCGTGGACGGGCGCGAAGAGATCGTCGCGGAGGTCGCGGCGGCTCCCGGTGACCTCCGCTCCTACCTTTCCAATGAGATCGCCGCGCTGCTCGACCAGCCACGGTTCGTCGACGCGATCGAGGGCACGATCGTCGGGCTCGGTGGCGGTGGGTCGGGGGCTGGCTCTGGCGACGAGGACCGTGTGAATGAGGTCGTGCTTCCGCGTTTCCGCGACCTGGCAGTAGCAGGGCGCGCGCCAGGGCTATCCCGGCCGCTTCTCGGGAGCGAACCAGACGCCGTCGTACGGCGACGCAATGATCGACTTGTGGGAACGACCATCAAGCTAGGCCCCAGCACCGGCGGTCTGGACGGTTATCGCAACGATTTTCTGCTCGACCGCGATCTGAAGTCGCCGATCACCGTCGATGCCTCCGAGCTTGGGCCAACCCACCCGATGTTCTTGATTCGGCTGCGGCTGTTCGTCGACTGGCACCTGGCTGCCGGCCATGCCGTATCTGTGACTACCCCCGACGATCCCGTGGTCGCGCAGCACCTCGCCGACATGCGTGTCCACGGCGGCCTCCCGAGCGGCATTTTCGGCCCGCTTCCTTCGGCGCGCTCGGAGACGGCGGCGGTGTTGGGGTTGCGGCGGCTGTCCAGCTACCACGACGTCGAGGACGCCGCCGCAGTCGCGACCGATGTGTTGGGGCGGCGCGTTCCGGCGCTCGGCACATGGGGCGATGCGACGCACATGGCGATTAGTGAGTTGTGCGACAACGCGATCCTCCATGGCGACAGCGAGTTGGGCGCCTACGTGGCCGCGGATCGTCTGGACCACCCGCAGCCGACGTTTCGGCTGGCGATCGCGGATCTGGGAATCGGGATCCCCGAGCACATCCGGGCGCAGCACCCTGAGTGGCAGGACGACTCGGGCGCCATCGGGCGAGTCCTGGATCGAGGCGTGACGGGCACCGGCGACCGAATGCGTGGCAATGGCTACGCCGAGGTTCTCGACCAGGCGCATGGCGCGCAGTTGCGCCGGTCGATGTCAGCTCTGACGCTCGACATCCGCTCGGCGAGGGGCCATGTTCGGGTCCGCCTGGTCGACGAGGCGGTGATCGTCGAGCCCGTCCGGGTCAAGCGGCCGCGGCGTGGAACCTGGATCAGCTACGACGTCGTCTCGGTCGAGTGATCGGGTCGGACGGTGTCCGTGAGAGGCGATATCGTCGGCGGGCAGATGTGGTCAAGCGAGCCTGAGGAGCGGAGATGGTGACCCGATTCCTACTGAGCGAGTTCGGCACGTCGTTTGCGACGCGCGGTCGGGGACAGGCGCTTCGCGAGCAGGCGCTGGAGCGCGCTGGCGGTTCTTCGACGTTGATCGTGGACTTCACCGGTGTGCAGCATGTGAGCTACTCGTTCGCGGACGAGTTCGCCGGCAAGCTCGTAGGGGAGTGCAACGATCTCTCGGTGGAGGTCACGCAGGCATCGGAGACTGTCGGCCGCACGGTCGACGAGGCCGTGCGGCGTCGCACAGCGCCGCTTGCCTGCTGACTGGTCTTCCTCATCACTGGTCGACGCGATCAACGCGCTCGGTTGAGCAGGTCCATCATGGTCTGCAAGACCTCTAGGCAGGCACCAACGGACGGCGCGGAAGCGTCATCCGGGCTGTCCGCGCTTGCGTCTACGTCTACGGTCACCGCGTGACCGATGGGCTACGCCGAGCAGTCGCGTACGGCGCGGCGAGAATGGTGAACGAGGTGGACGCGTCCCGTATACGACTACGAGTCCGGCGGCTACTTCCACTTCAGTGGTGAGGTGTCGTCGGCGCGAGTCGACGAGCGTGATGGTCGCGGATCTGTCGAGGCTGGTCGGCTCGGGTGGGATCAAGGCGGACGTGGTCGAGCACGATGCGGTGGGATCGGGCTTTCCGCAGGAGGAGTTGTGCGTAGGCGTGGCCGTCGTCGGGAGGGGGTGAAGGCGACACGGCGGAGGGCATGCTGCGCCACTGCGGCGGCGTGATCGCCCGCGTCGGCTACCGACGAGACCGCGTTCGGGGACCGCGCCTCGGAGTGGATGCTGAGCATCGACTCGACCTGGCACGACACGATCAACGTGGGCTACGCGCGTGCGTTCTGGGACGCCATGGCCCCGCTCTCCAACGGCCAGACCTACTTCAACTTCCCCGGCCTGCTCGAGAACGGCGACGTTGAGGTGCGCGCCAGCTAGGGCGACAACCACGCCCGGCTGGCGCGTCAAGGCCGCCTACGACCCCGACAACCGCTTCCAGCTCCACCAGACATCCGCCCCGCGACGGGATGAGCAGCGAAGAGGTCGAAAACGCGCGCGCTCGCTGAGCGCTCAAGGGCGACCGATCGACGCGGGCGACCCGTAGAGCGAGCTCGCTCCGGGACGTCCGAGCAGCCGCTTAACGTCGGTGCCATGAACCGCCTCCGCGCCGTCCTCGCCCTGTCTGTCGTCGCCGCGGTCTGCATCGCGCTGCCGGCCACCGGCGCCACGCCCAACCCGCTCAAGGTCGCCAAGAAGGCGCTGAAGATCGGCAAGCAGGCCGACAAGCGGGCGCGTGTGGCGCGGCGCACCGCCAACCGGGCGTTGAAGACGGGCCGCGCCGCCGACGCGCGCGCCGGCCGGGCGCTCGGCATCCTCGCGGGACCGGTTCCGAGCGCGGTCAACGCGACGCGGGCTCAGTCCGCCGGCGTCGCGGACTCGTTGCAGGGCATGAAGATCCTCCGCTTCAACACGCGCGTCGCCCCGTCGGTGGCGACGACCCCCCAGAGCGCGGCGCGCGCCGCCGCGCAGCGCGTTGCGCTGATCGCCGAGGGTCCGTTGACGATCTACGGCAAGTGCTTCGTCACCACCACGACACCCGGCAACCCGCTTGTCTCCGCGGAGATCTTCATCGAGACGTCGGTCGGCGGCGTCGTCTACAGCGCCGACGACGGCTCGACCAGCAACGGCTTCCTGAATCCGGGTGACCCCGAGACCGACAGTGGCCTGCTGGGCGTCGGCAGTGCTGCGGGAGTCGGGAACCCCGGCACGCTGAACATCTCAGACGCCAGCGCCGGAGCGTTCTACGCGATCGCTCCCGGCCTCTCGATCGAGGGCCAGCTGATCGCTGCCACAAAGGTCGGGAGCCCGCCCGCCGGCGACGGCGTGTTTGGCCCCGGCGACGCCTGCATCTTCGCCGGAACCGCCAACGCCGGTTGACCCGCCGGGCCTCTCGCATGTGGGTGAAGGCGACGGCCGGTGGAGCCGCCGACTTCAACAGCCTGATCGCCATTCCCACCGGCTGATCGCTGGCAAGCTAGGGGCATGTCCGTGGCGGCCGACGAGCCCGAGCCCGATCCTGCGTCCGCGAGCCGATCCGATCCGCCGCGGAGCGAGTCGGTCGCCGACGAGCTCGAGCGGTGGCTCGGGGCGGACCCGGACGACCGGACCCTCGGTTCGCTTGTCGAGCGGGTCGACGAGCAGGGTTTCGCCCTGCTGTTCGTGCTGCTGCTCACGCCGACGGCGCTCCCGCTGCCCACCGGTGGGGCCACCCACGTCCTCGAGGTCGTCACGGTGGTGCTCGCGCTGCAGCTGATCGCCGGACGCGAGGAGATCTGGCTGCCACGCCGCTGGAGAGGCGTGACGCTTGGCGGCGACCGGATGCAGCAGCTGCTGAGGCGGCTCGTGCGGCTCATCCACCGGCTGGAGCGCATCTCCCGGCCCCGCATGACGTGGCTGTTCGGGCACCGCGCGAGTGGCGTGGCATTCGGGCTCCTGGTGGCCGTCCTGAGCGTCGTCGCCTTCGTCGCTCCGCCCTTCTCCGGGCTCGACACCCTGCCGGCGCTCGGCGTGGTGCTCCTCGCGCTGGGGGTGCTGCTCCGGGACGCGTTCGTCGCCTTCGCCGGCGTCGTCGCGGGCATCGTCGGCACGGTGCTGATCGTCGCCCTGGCCGGCGCGGCGATCCGCGGGGTCAGCGGCCTGCTCTGATCGGCGGCGCCTCCGCCAGCCCCCACGCGGCGAGGGCCTGCCGGCCCCGCTCAGCCTAGACGCGAACGATCTCGAGTCCGCTGACCCCCTCGATCGGATCGAAGTCGTCGTCTTGGGTGACGACGGGGAGGTTGTGGGCGAGGGCGGTGGCGGCGATCCAGAGGTCGTTGACGTTGAGGCGCCGCTTCGATTCGGCGAGGTGGATTCGCAGAAGGGCCCAGCTTGCCGCGACGGCGTTGTCGATCGGCAGGGTCTCGACGTCGGTGACGGCCTCGAGCGTCGCAAGACGTCGGGCTCGGGTGTCGACGTCGGTGGCGGCCAGCACGCCGACGTGCAGCTCGGCGACGGTGATCGGCGAGATCGCGCCCTCGTCGGGCAGCGTTGCTTCGTCGAGCTCTCGTCCGGACTCGCTGGCGATGAAGACACTCGTGTCGAGCAGCCCGCGCTCGGCAGGCGGCGTCACGGGAGTGGGCCGAGGTCGTCGGTCGTGTCGCTCGCGAAGCGTGCTAGGTCGTCACGCAGGCCGGGGTCTGCCTGAGTGGCGGCGAGTCGCCGGACCAACTCGGCTCGCGGTAGCCAGCGCCGCCGCGGCTGCTGGAAGGGGACCAGGGAGGCCACCGGATCGCCGCGTTTGGTGATCACGATCTGTTCGCCCGCGTCGACCCGTCGCAGCAGGTCGGCGGTGTTGTTTCGCAGATCTCGGGAGGCAACCCTGATAGCCATGCGACAAACGTAGCATGTCCGTAGCGTCTACTTTGGTGCTGAACGAACCGGAGGGCAACAAATGGGCAACAGCCCCCACAGAACCCCAACGATCCTCGGTGAAGGCTCAACGCGCTCGGTTCGATCCTCGGTCAGCTCGCCCAGAGCAAGGCCGTAGGCCCCGGTCCGCCGCTGGGGCTGAACGCCGATCGCTACCGCGGGCTGCGCGACGCCTACTACACGCGTCGCTCGCGTGTGGGGGTCGACGAGCGCATGCTGAGATCGCACCGATTCTCGGCGCCGCCATCGACCGCTATCCGCTCAAGGACGAGCCGAGCGGTCGTGTACGAGATCGACTGTGGTCACCGAATGAAACGAGCGGTGTCTCAAGGCGTTTACGGCTTGCGCAGCAGCTCGGTCAGCGCCGCAATGCTCTGTTCGCCGCGACCCTCGGAGACCGCTCGCCGGATCAGATCGTGCATCGGCAACTGCCAGGCGGTGTCGATGCTCTCCTGCTCGCCGAGCGCCTGCTCGTCGGCGATCTGCTCGTGGAAGGTGCTGATCGAGGACGCCGCCCGGCTGTAGTCGCCGCTGTCGATCTCCTCTGCGAGGGTGGGCAGGACGCTGCCGATCATCTTGAGCCACTCGACCGTGTACGGCACGAGTGTGCTTGCCGGCAGGCCGCGCGAAGTGACGAGCGCGGCCCCCTGGAAGAAGCCGAGCAGCGCCGGTAGCAGCGTGCCGCCAACTGCCGTCTCGTAGAGGGCGGCGAGGTCCGGCTCGGCGCCCAGGTGGATGGTGTTGCCACCCAGCACTTCGAGCGTCGTCAGATGCTCGTCGAACACTGCTTGATCGCCGCTGTAGTACAGAACCGTGCCGGGTAGGCCGACGGCGGACGGCACGTCCTTGACCGCACCGTCGAGGTAACGGGCGCCGCGCGCAGTCGCCCAGGCTGTCATCTTGCGCGCGCTCGCCGGGGTTCCGCTGTTGAGCGTGACGAGCGTGCGCCTGGACAGCGCGGCGCCTGCCGGGCCGAGCGCCTCACGCGTCGCGTCGTATGTGCTCAGGCAGGCGACGATGATCGGGCTCGCCGCGAGTGCGTCGCCGATCGCATCCACGTGCCGCGCGCCCTTGGCGACCAATGTCACCGCCTTCTCCGGGCTCCGGTTCCACACGGTCGTCGGGTGCCCAGCGGCGATGAACGCCTCCGCGAGCGCTGTGCCCATCGAGCCCAGTCCCACGACCGTGACCGGTTCGCGAGCTTCGCCAGTCTCGTCTTGTTCCAGTATCACTTGGGTTCCTTCTCCACGTTGTTCGGCGGCGGCACCCGAGGCTAGAGGTCCGCTTCTAGATTCGCAAGTACCGACATTTAGAACGGGTACTAACCTTCTTGTTAGTATCGAGCAATGAGGAAACGGACCTACACGTGCGGCCTCGACGCCGCAATCCACGTAATGGGCGGCAAGTGGAAGGGGCTGATCCTCTTCTCGCTAGGGGAGGGGCCGCTACGCTTCGGGGCGCTGCGGCGCGCGATCCCCGGCATCAGTGAGCGCGTGCTGATCCTGCAGCTGCGGGAGCTGGAGCACAGCGGTCTCGTGCACCGCGAGGTCTACCGCGAGGTGCCGCCGAAGGTCGAGTACTCGCTGACCGACTTCGGCCAGTCACTCAACGCCGCGATCGAGCCGCTCGGCGGATGGGGCGAGCAGCACATGGAGCGCATCGAGGCAATCCCCTGACGCGGTGATGGCGAAGCCGCCTCTCGCCGTCGTTCTGGGCGTTGTTCGGCGGTTCGGGCTGCGGCACCCAGGAGTTGGTGCTGCGGCAGCCGGCGGTTACTCGCGGTATGAGCGGACCAGGCGTGCCAGATGCGATCCGGCGAGGTCCAGCGCGGTCGTGGTCCGGGTGATCTGGGCGGTCATCTCGGCACCTTGGAAGGTACTGACCACGGTGTGGGCGACGTCGCTCGCGGTGTCGTCGTCGAATCCGGCGGCCGTGAGCTTGTCGCGGACGATGCCGTGCCAGTTGGCGAAGGCGCGTTCAGCGGCGTCGCGGATCGGCGGAAGACGGCGCGCGCTCTCTAGTGCGGTGGTGGTGACGGGGCAACCGTCCATCCACTCGGAATCGCGCATGCCGGTTGCGAGTTCGCGGGCGCAGGCGACCATCGCGTCCGCCGGGTGGTCCTCGCGTGCCATGACGGTGCGCAGCAGGTCCGCGAACTCGCGGTCGCCGTGGCCGATCGCCGCGACGGCCAGCTCGACCTTGCCGCCCGGGAAGAAGTGATACACCGAGCCCAGCGTGGCCTCGGCCTCCCGCGAGATGTCCTTGAGGCCCGTCCCGGTATAGCCCTGTCGCTGCATCAGCCGTGCCGTGGCGCGGACGACGCGGTCCCTCGTGCCGACCTCGTGCTTGGTGCGCATGCGGCCATAGTACTGAATAGAGCGTTCGTTCTAGGAACCTGCTACCGTCCCGACGTTTAGATAGAACGTTCATTCTAGTGCCGAGGAGTCGTCATGCCTGAAAATGTCACCGTCATCGGCCTGGGCCCCATGGGCCAGGCGATGGCCGCCGCCTACCTCGACCGCGGATACGAGGTGACCCTGTGGAACCGCACGGCCGCCCGCGCGGACTCGCTAGTTGCGCGCGGCGCCAGGTTGGCCGGCAGCGTCGAAAGGGCCTTGCGCGCCAACGAACTGGTGGTTCTGAGCCTCACCGACTACGACGCCGTGTACGCGATCCTCGAACAGGCACCGCAGGCTCTGCCCGGGCGGACCGTGGCCAACCTCACCTCGGACACCCCGACCAAGGCACGGGAGGCCGCCGTGTGGCTCGCCGAACGCGGGGCCGTGCAGATCACCGGAGGCGTCCAGTCCCCGCCGCCGGGAATCGGCAGCGCGGATGCGGCGACGTATTACAGCGGCCCGGCCGACGCGGTCGCGAGGCACCGGGCAGCGCTCGAGGTGCTGACCGGCATCGAGTACCTGGGCGAGGACCCCGGTCTCGCGGCGCTGTACTACCAGATCGGAATGGACATGTTCTGGACCGGTCTCGTCGGCTACCTGCACGGCCAGGCGGTGGCCACGGCCAACGGCATCTCTGCCGAGGAGTTCCTCGAACACGCGGTGAAAAGCATGGACTTCAAGTACTTCTTGGAGTTCTATGCACCGCGCATCGACGCCGGGAGCCATGAAGGCGACGCCGACAACCTGCGCATGGCCGTGGCCAGCCTGACGCATGTCCTGCACACGGTCGAGGACTCGGGCGTCGACGCGTCCGTGCCGACCGCGGTCCTTGACCTGTTCCGCCGCGGAGTCGCTACGGGCCGCGAACGTGACAGCATGACCAGTCTTCTGGAAGTGCTCACGCGGTAGTTGGCCGAGCCTCCGCACCCCGTCCGGAGCATGCGGCGTTCACTTGGCGCGGCTCGGCATGCGCATCCTGGAGCGCGACCGCGACCATTCCGAGCTGGTTCGCGTTCACCTATGTCGGGCAACAAATGGGCAACAGCCCGCACAGATCCCAACGATCGCCGGCCGCGCCTGGATCGAGATGGATGGTCGCCGCGGTGTGAGGCACCGTCAGGTCACGGTGCCGTCCGCTCGCCGGGGGAGACGGCGCCGCATTCGTAGGCGAGGATCACGGCGTGGATCCGGTCGCGTGCGCTGAGCTTCGTCAGCACGTTGCGGACGTGGCTCTTGACCGTCGTCTCCTCGACGGTCAGCGCGGCGGCGATCTCGCGGTTGGAGCGCCCTTGGGCGATGAGCAGGAACACCTCGAGCTCGCGTGGCGTGAGGTCGGCAAGCCGGGGATCCGGGGAGGAGCTCAGGATCGGCTGCTCGACCACCCGCTCGATCACGCGTCGTGTCACCGCGGGTGAGAGCAGCGCGTCGCCGAGGGCGACGACATGGATCGCGCGCAGCAGATCCTCGGGGGTGCTGCGCTTGAGCAGGAAGCCGCTGGCGCCGGCGCGCAGCGCGCCGACGACGTACTCGTCCTCGTCGAAGGTCGTGAGGATGAGCACGCGAGCGTCGGGCACCCGTGCGATCAGCTCGCGGGTCGCGGTGATGCCGTCCATCTGTGGCATTCGGACGTCCATCAGCACGACATCGGGGTGGTGGTGTGGCGCGCGGCGTAGCGCGATGTCGCCGTCCTCGGCCTCAGCGACGACGTCGAGCGTCGGGTCGCTGGAGAGAATCAGGCGCAGGCCGCGGCGGACGAGGTCGTCGTCGTCGACCAGCATCACGCGGATCGCGCCGTTCGCTTCGGTCACGGCGCCCTCGGGCCTCGAGGCAGCGTCGCGCGCACCTCGAAGCGGTCACCGACGCGGCGGGCGTCCAGCGTGCCGCCGAGCAGCGCGGCGCGCTCTCGCATCCCGGTCAGGCCGTGGCCGCCCGTGGTCCGCGCCGTCGCGCCGCCGGCGACGGGGTTGGCCACGGCGAGCGTCAGCACGCCGTCGCGGCACTCGAGCGTCAGTTCGGCTGCGCCGGTTCCGTGGCGCGCGGCGTTGGTCATCGCCTCCTGTGCGATGCGATAGGCGGCGCGATCGATCGGTGGCGGCAGTCGCAGCTCAGGGCTCGTGCGGTCGCGCAGCGAGAAGTCCAGGCCGGCGGCCTGGTGGCGCTCGACGAGCGCGGCGATGCGGTCGATGCCGGGCAGCGGCTCCAGGTCGGCCGGCGCGCCATTGCGCATTCCGCCCAGGATCGCGTCGATGTCCTGCATGCTCTCGCGCGCGATCACCTCGATGGTCGCGATCGCTTCGCGACTGCGCTCCGGCTGACTGTCCTGGACGAGCCGCGCCGCTCCGGCTTGGATGAGGATCGAGTTGATCGCGTGCCCGACCGAGTCGTGCAACTCGCGAGCGATCCGGGTTCGCTCCTCGGCGACCGCGAGGCGCTGCTCGCGTACGGTGCGCTCCCGCTCCTGCGCGGCCCGCTGCCGTGCCAGGCGGCGGCGATCGCCGACGATCCAGCCGCCCGCCCACAAGAGCGCGGTGATCGTGTACTCGCCCGGCTCGGGCTCGAAGTGAGCCCAGGCCACGGCGACGAACGCCGCGAAGGCGGTCAGGATCAAGAAGGCGTCCTGTCTCCTCCGGTCGCCGCGTTCGGCGAGCGTGGCGAGGACGATCGCCGGAGCGGGCGCGGTCAGCACTGCGTAGTCGAGCGCGACGAGCGCCACCGTGGCACCGAGGACCGCCACCAGCGCCGCCCTCGGCGCCCGGTGACGCGCCAGCAGCGGGAGCGCGGCGAGCAGGCAGATGGCCACGCCGACCATGTCGCCTCCGCTCGCCTGGCCCTCCTTCGCACCGAACGCCTGGGTGGCCATCTGCGCGACCGAGAATCCGAACACCGCAGCCGTGAGCGCAGCGTCGAGCGCGAGTTGGCGCGAGCGCGACGCGGACCTGATCATCGACACGAGGCCGAGCCTAGTGGCGCGCCCCCAGCCCGGACACCTCCCACGGCAGGAAGCGTCTCATCCCACGGGAGGAGACGGAGGATCCGTCGAGCGGACGTTTCGCGCGGACGGCGGCCGACCTAGCTTCCTCGGTCATGCGAACGACACCGATCTCCGGCCAGCCTTCCGCCCCGCCGGTCGACCGCACTGGGCGCTGGCTCGCCAGCCTCACCCGCTGGGTGCTCGCCCACAAGCGCCTGGTCGCGGTCGGCTGGCTCGTGCTCACCCTGATCGGGTTCTACGGCTCCGTGAAGGTCACTGACGCGCTCAACGAGAACTTCACGGTGCCCGACAGTGCGAGCACCATCGCGAACGAGCGGATCGTCAGTCACTTCGACTCGGGCGGCGCAACCCCGCCACTCGTCGCCGTAGTCACGCTGCCGACCGGGACGACGGCAAGCGCTCCGGCGGTTCGCGCCGACTTGCGGACACTCGAGCAGGACCTCGCGCGCGCCGTTCCCGGCGCTCGCATCGCGTCGGCCGGCTCCACATCCGAGCCGGCCTACGTCTCCGACAACGGCCGCACCACCTTTGCGATCGTGCATCCGCCGTCGACCGCGGTCGACGCCGCCGGGCCGAGCGGGAACGAGATCAACGACGCGACGCTCGCGAGCGCTGAGCAAGCCGTCTCGGGCGCGCGCGTGGGCGGCGCCGAGGTGCGGCTCACGGGTGCCGCGCTGTTGGCCCGCGAGACGCCAGGCGCGGGCGGCGGGCCCAGCTTCCTGAACGAGACTGTCATCGCCGGCGTCGGGGCCCTGATCGTGCTGGTGTTCGTCTTCGCGTCCGCGCTCGCCCTTGTACCGCTGCTGATGGCGATCGTCGCGATCCCGGTCACGCTACTGGCCGTCTGGGGGCTCACCGCGCTGACCGAGGTCAACCTGGTCGTCGTCTTCCTCGTCTCGCTGATCGGCCTCGGCATCGCGATCGACTACGCGCTCCTGATCGTCATGCGCTGGCGGGAGGAACGAGATCGCGGTGCAAGCAACGAGCAGGCGATCGTGAACGCCGCCGGAACCGGCGGGCGCACGGTGCTGTTCAGCGGCACCACCGTCGCGATCGGACTGCTCATGGCGGTCGTGCTCCCGGTGCCGTTCCTGCGCTCGATCGGCTTCGGCGGCCTGCTCATCCCGCTCGTGTCCGTCGTCGTCGCGCTGACGCTGCTGCCGGTCGTGCTCGCGACGGTCGGGCCGGTCGCCGACGCCCGCCGGCTGCGACGCACCGACCGCGCCGAGCGGCACTGGGCCGCCTGGGCGCGCCTGGTCATCCGCTATCGCGTCGTCGCTGCGCTCGGCGGCACGGCCGTGCTCGTCGCGCTCTGCATCGTCGCGCAGGGCATGCTGCTCGGCACCCCCCAAGCGCAATCGCTCGGCGGCACCGGTAATCCGCAGGCTGCGCTCGAGCAGCTCGATCGCTCCGGCATCGGCGCCGCGCCGCTCGCGCCTATCGAAGTCCTGACCCCGGCCGCCCGCGCCGACGAGACCGCTGCCCGCATGGCGACGGTCGACGGCGTGCGCGCGGCCAGTGCACCGCGCGGCGCGTGGCGCGCGGATGGTGAGGCGGTCGTCGAGGTCCTGCCTCGCAGCGACACCAACTCGCAGGCCGGACGCGAGGCGGTCGACGCCGTGCGCGACGCGGCCGCCGCGCAGCCGGCGACGACGGTCGGCGGCGGCACCGCGGAGACGATGGACTTCATCGACGGCGTCTACGGCTCCTTCCCGCTGATGCTCGTGCTGATCTCGCTCGTCACGTTCGTATTGCTCGCGCGCGCGTTCCGCTCGATCGTGCTGCCCGCGAAGGCAATCGCGATGAACCTGCTGTCGGTCTTTGCGACCTGGGGCGTGATGACGCTCGTCTGGCAGCACGGCGTCGGCACCGAGCTGCTGTTCGGCGTCGGCACCTCCGGAGCGGTGCTCGCGTGGGCGCCGGTGATCGTATTCGCGTTCATCTACGGGCTCTCGATGGACTACGAGGTGTTCATCATCGCCAGGATGCGCGAGGAGTACGACCGCACCGGCTCAACCGACGAGGCGGTCGTGCGCGGGGTGGCCGGCACCGGGCGACTCGTGACCAGCGCGGCGCTGATCGTCTTTCTCGCGTTCGCCTCGCTGGCAACCTCCGGCGACGCGGACCTGCAGGTGCTCGCCACCGGACTCGCGGCGGGCGTCCTCATCGACGCGCTGATCGTGCGCTCACTCCTCGTCCCCGCCACCGTTTCGTGGCTCGGCCGCTGGAACTGGTGGATGCCCGACCGCGGCCGACGGCTACTGCGCCTGCCCGCGGTCACGCCGGCCGCCGAGTCATGAACATCAGCTCAGCTCGGAGCTCGCCCCCGCGAAAGCCGCTTTAGAAGCTCGCCGGTGACGCGCCAATTCCCCGGCGCCTGGCACCGAGGTACACGCCGCGTCTACTGGAGCAGACCGTCCATCTGCCCGACCGACTGACGCAGGCCCTCCTCCATGCCCATCTTCAGCACCTCCTCCATCTGCTCGAGGGAGGGGAACTGGTCGCGCAGCTCCATCCGCGTACCGCCGTCGTGCTCGAAGAGGCGCATCCGCAGCCGTCCGGTCTTGTCGGTCAGCGGCTTGCCGTCGGCGTCGCCGAAGCCGTCCTCGATCGTCAGCCCGCGAGGGGCGTCGACCGTCTCGATGCGCCACCAGCCGTAGTGCTTGTCCCCCTCCGGGCTGGTCATGAAGTACGTGACCAGCGCCCCGGGGGTGAGGTCGTGCTCCACGAACGTCGCCGGGTAGGTCGGTGGCCCCCACCAGCGCTCGAGCTTGCGCGGATCGGACCAGAGCTCCCACACGGCCTCGACGGACGCGGCGAAGTCGGCGACGAGGGTGAGGGTGAGCGCCTCGGTGTCCGTATCGATGGTGGTGACGGTCATCGGAGGTCTCCTTCGGTGTTTGGGGGGTCCAGCAGGTCGGTCATGCGGTCGACGCGCTCGCGCCACGTGGCCTCGAGCGCGTCCAAGGCCCGGCGGGCGCGGGCGACGGCGACGGGATCGGTGCGCACCAGCCGTTTGCGGCCTTGGCGCGCCTTCGTGACGAGCCCCGCGCGCTCGAGCACCGCGACGTGCTTCTGCACGGCGGCGAAGCTCATGTCGTAGCCCTCGGCCAGGCGCGACACCGACAGCTCGCCGCCGGCCGCGCGGCGCAGCAGGTCCCGGCGCGTCGCGTCGGCCAGCGCGTGGAACACGCGGTCGGTCTCGGCCTCGGTGACCTCATCTACAACCATCTGGTTGTAGGTTAGCACGCCGTGCCTGTGGACCTGGCCGTTGGCTCCCGGTAGCGCTAGCCGGCCAGCAGCCGAGCGGCGCGCTTGCGCAGCTCGGCGGCCTTGATCTTGGTGCCGTTCGGGCCGCTGGTGAGCGGGAAGGCGTCGATCACCTCGATCGCGCTCGGGACCTTGTAGCGCGCCAGCTCGGAGCGGCAGTGGGCGATCAGCTCGTCTGAGCGCGCGGTCGCGCCGTCGTGCAGCGTGACGTAGGCGACTGCCTGCTCGGCGCCGCCGCCTGGTCGCACGCCGACGACCTTGGCGACGTCGACCGCGGCGTGCGACATCAGGAAGCGCTCGATCTCCGCCGGCTCGACGAGGTAGCCGCGCAGCCGCAGCGCATCGCCGGCGCGGCAGACATAGACGAAGTCGGAGCCCTCGCCCGTCAGGAAGCCGAGGTCGCCGCTGCGAAACCACCCGTCGGCGGTGAAGGCCTCGAGCGCCGCCCGGTCGTTGCCGAGGTAGCCCTGCAGCACCGGGTAGCCACGGAACTGCAGCTCGCCGACCTGCTCGGGACCGTGTGGCGCGCCGGTCTCGGAGTCGACGACGCGGACCTCGATCGCGTCGGAGACGGGCCGGCCGCCGCCGAGCTGGCGTTGCTCGAGCGTCCGGTCGGCGGGCCAGATCGCGGTCAGCGCGAACAGCTCGGAGGAGCCGTAGAGGCCGCTCACCTTGGCCCTCGCCGCGCGCTCCGCCCACTCCATCACCCCGGCGGCGCCGCCCGCGTAGTCGGACACGCCGCCGCGCCGGAAGGCGGGCAGCGGCGCCGGCGAGCGCTCCCAGGCGGCGATCAGCCGGCCGAACATGTCGTCGCCGCCGATCACGTGCGTGACGCCGTCGCGCGCCAGCGCCTCGACGGCCGCCTCGGCGTCGAAGATCGGCAGCAGCAGCAGGGATCCCCCCGCGGCGAGGATCGCCACCGCCGGGTTGAAGCCGAAGACGCCCGACAGCGGCAGCGCGCCGAGCATCACGTCGCCGGGGCCCATCCCGAGCACGTCGGCGACGTTGCGCGCGTGGATCGCGATCGACGCCTGGTCGTGGCCGGCGAGCTTCGGGTAGCCGGTCGAGCCGGAGGTCGTGAAGTACTTCAGCGGGTCGCCCGGCTCCCCGGCCGGCGCGGGCGGCGGCGCGTCGTGCTCGCCGCCGAGCGCCCAGACGCCGCCGCCGACGTCGCGGTCCTCGCCCGGTTCGCCATCGCCGCGCGCGAGCGCCACCCACGGCGCGACGAAGTCCGGCGCGCGCGCGGCCGCCCGGTCGATCGCGTCGCGCAGCCGCCCGCCGAAGTCGAGCCCGAGGAGCTCGCCGGGGGCGATCACGCCGACCGGCCTTCCCGTCGCGAGCAGGTGCGCGAGCTCGTGGGCGCCGAAGCGCGTGTTGAGCCCGAGGTTCGCGGCGCCGAGCCAAGCCAGCGCGAGATCGACGACGACCGCTTCGAGCCAGTTCGGCAGCCAGACGGCGACGACGTCGTGACGTCGCACGCCGTGGGCCGCGAGCTCGGCGGCGGTGCGCGCGCTAGCCTGCTCGAGCTCGCGATAGCTGAGCGTGCGCGTCTCGCCGGCGCCGCGCTCGACGATCGCCGGCGCGTCGGGGGTGCGCGCCGCGACCTCGGCGACCATCGCCGTCAGCGTCATGGCGCCGGCTCCGCCCGGCGCTCGAATTCGCCGAGCCAGTCGGCGAGGACCCGCGGGAAGTCGTCGATCTCCTCCATCGGGTAGTGGCCGACGCCGGGAAGCGACTCGTGGCGGCAGTCGGGGATCCCCGCGGCGGTGGCGGCCACCTCGGCGGCGTCGATCCAGAAGTCGTCCTCGCCTGCGACCAGGCGCACCGGGGAGGCGATCAGCGCGAGCCGCTCGCGCAGGTCGTGCTCGGCCCAGCCGATCAGGTCGCTCGTCGTGACGACGGGGTCCTCGCGTCGGTGCAGCGCGGCGATCGCCGCGGCACGCTCGGCGGGGACCCGCGCACCGACGCAGGCGAGCGTGCCGAGGTAGGTGCGGTCGGACCGGCTCGGCGCGGCCGCGTCCTCGAGGCCGCGCCGCAGCGCGCGCGCCGACAGGCGGCTGTTGCGCGCGTCGGCCGCCATCGCGACGACGCCGCGCGCGGCGACGTCCGGATCGGCCGCCAGCTCGAGCGCGATCTTGCCGCCGATCGAGCAGCCGACCACCAGCGGCCGCTCGACGTCGAGCCGGCGCAGCAGCTCGGCGAGCCAGCTCGCGTAGTCGCGCAGGTCGGCGACCGGGCCGGTGACGGCGTTGTCGGAGCGGCCGTGGCCGGGGAGGTCGGGGACGATCGCGCGGTAGCCGTGGCCGGGCAGCTCGCGCAGGACCGCTCGCCACTGGACGCCGCTCTGGCCGGCGCTGTGCAGGCAGAGGACGGGCGGACCGGCGCCGGCGAGCTCGACGAAGCCGAGCGCGCCGTCGATCTCGTGGTACTCGGCGGCGATCACCCGCGCTCCTCGGCGGCGAGCGCGCGGACGGCGTCGAAGATCGCGACGACGGCCTTGGTCATGCGCAGGTACTCGTGCAGGTTGCCGGTCGCCGACAGCTCGCCGAGCGTCGCGCGCGCGATGAAGTCGTTGCGCTCGCCGAGCGCGATCCCGGCCCAGGTCAGCTCGCTGCCGCCGACCGTGAACGTCGGCCCGGCCGGGGTCGTGCGCGCTGCCTCGAGCAGCTCGCCCTTGTAGATCCGCAGCTGGACCGCCTCACGCCCCGCCCGCAGGCCGATCGACCCGTCGAAGGACGCGGCCGCCTCGCCGAACGCGCGGCTCTCGGCGAGCTCGGGAAGCAACGCCTCGGCCCAGGCGTGCGAGCAGAAGTCGGTCCGGATCGCCGGATCCGGTCCCTCGGCGCCGGCGCGCGCCTGGACGAGCAGCGAGCTCGTGCCCTCCCCGACGACGACGCCGCCCTGCTTGAAGACGCGGAAGTGACGACCGACGATGCCGGCCTGGCGTGTTCGCGAGCGCCGGCAGCGTGTCACGGTCATCTCGAAGCGCAGCTCGTCACCGGCGACGATCGGCGCGACGAAGCGCCAGTCGAGGTCGAGCATCGCGATCGCCGTCGGCTCGACGATCCGTTGCTCGAAGAGCAGGCCGAAGACCGCCGCGATCCCGAACGGCCCGTGGACGACGGGGCCCTCCATGCCGAGCGCGCGGGCGTGCTCGGCGTCGACGTGGATCGCGGCCGCGTCGCCGCTCAGCTCGACGAAGCGGCGCAGGTCGTCGGCGTCGATCGTCCGCGTGCCGCTCTCGAAGAGCTGGCCGACGCGGAAGTCCTCGTAGGTCATCACGCCGTCAGGCGGTCGAGGGTGCGCCGTCCAGCGCGGGCCGCTGCCCGCCGAGGTCGGCGCTCACGGCGTCGGCGCAGCGGACCAGCTCGTGACCGAGCGAGTCGGCGTCCTTGGGCTTCAGTCGCACCTCCGGCAGCGCGAGCACGAGACCGCCGACGACGCGGTCGTCGGGCCCGAAGACCGGCGCCGCAAGGCCCGCGGCGCCCTCGATCAGCCGGCCGCGCGTCATCACGAAGCCGCGACCGCGGATCTCGGCGAGCTCGCGCCGCAGCTCCCCGGGATCGGTGACCGTCTCCTCGGTGACCGCCTGCAGGTTCGCCTCGGTGAGGATGCTCTCGCGCTCCTGTTCGGGCAGGAACGCGAGCATCGCCTCCGCGCCCGCGCCGGCATGCATCGGCATCCACTCATACAGCGGCAGCACATAGCGCAGCGGGTGGTCCGACTGCACGCGATCGAGGTACATCATCCGCATGCGGTCGGAGTTGTAGAGGCCGAGGTATGCGGTCTCGTTGGTCCGTTCGACCAGCTCGCGCATGTGCGGCATCGCGGCCCGGCGCAGCGGCAGGTCGAGCGCGACGCGCGACGCGAGCCGGATCAGGTCGAGGCTGAAGCTGTAGCGGCCCTCCTCGTCGCTGGTCAGCGCGCCCGCGTTCTCGAGCATCGAGATCGTCCGGTGAGCCGTGCTCGGCGGCAGGTCGAGGCCGCGCGCGGCCTGGCGGATGCCCCAGTGCTGCTCGCCGGACTCGGCCATCCACTCGAGCATCTGGAGCGCCTTGGTGACCGGGCTGCGGCGCTCGACCGCGCCGCCGCCGCCGTTCGTGGAGGGCTCGGCGCTCACGTCGAGTCCCTCGGGCGCTCGGAGCCCATCCAGTCGAGCAGGTGGCGGTAGTCCTCGCGGAGCGGGACGAAGACGTCGATGTTGTGCACGACCTCGTCACCGACCGGCTCGATGTGGTGCTCGACGCCGGCGGGGATCACGAGCACCGATCCGGGGCCGACGTCCTCGTCGGAGTCGCCGATGTGGAACACGGCACGGCCCTGTGTGATCATCACGATCTGGTCGAAGTCGTGGCTGTGTGGACGCAAGGTCATGCCGGGCGTGCACTCGTTGTACACCAGCAGGCAGTCGTCAGTGCCGAATCCGCGCCGTCGGACCCCGGGGCGGGCCTCCTCGTCGGGGATGTCGCTCCACCTAGTCGCGTGCATGTCGCTTCCTCTCTGCCTCCGCTACGCCGGTCAGGCCGGCGCGCAGCAGCGCGACATCCGAGCCCACCACGTCGTAGCGAACGGCGTCGTTGTCGATTCCAGCTGCGCCGAGCGCGATCCCGGCCGCGGCCGCCGTTCGCTCGATCTCGGCGATCCGCTCCCGCACGCGGTCGTCGTCGAGGCCCAGCTCGACGCTGAGGTCGAGCGGTCCGACGAACAGCACGTCGGGTCCCGCCGCCGCGATCCGCTCGAGCGGATCGTCGGTCTCGGCGGTCTCGATCTGGGCGACCAGCAACGGCCCCTCGCCCTGCCCGTCGAGGAACTCGCGCAGCGCCGTGGCGCCGTAGGCGGCGGGCGCCTGGGCGAGGCTGATCGAGCGGTTGCCGTGCGGCGGGTAGCGCATCAGGTCACGCGTCTCGCGGACCGTCGCCGCGCTGCGGACCGTCGGCACCTGGATCCCGGCGGCGCCGGCCTCGAGGATCCGGTTGACGCGGTCACGCGTCGGCAGCGGCAGGCGCACCAGCACCGGAAACCCGATCGCCGCGGCGTGGCGCACGAGGCGGCGCGCCTCGAGCTCGTCGAGCTGCGAGTGCTCGAGGTCGACGACCGCGAAGTCGAGCTGCGCCGCCGCGAGGTCGATCGCCTCCGCGGCGGGCAGCTTGACGAACGTGCCGAGCGCCCGGCCCTGGGCGATCCGCTCGCGCAGGGCCGTCCAGGGAGGCGTCAATGGATGATCACTCCGCGGAGGTTCTCGCCCGCGAGCAGGTCCTCGTAGCCCTGGTTGATCTCGTCGAGCTTGTACTGCTTGGTGATCAGCTCGTCGAGCTTCAGCTGCCCGGCGGTGTAGAGATCGAGCATCTTCGTGATGTCGTGGAACGGGTTCGAGGACCCGAACAGCGACCCCTGGATGCGCTTCTCGAACAGCGTCAGGCTGGCGCTCGGCACCTGGATCGTCGGCTCCTCGACCGGAGCCAGGCCGGTGATCGTCACCGTGCCGCCCTTGCTGATCGCCTCGACCGCGGCGGAGACCGTCGGCGCGTCGACGACGCCCGCGGTGATGACGGCCTTGTCGGCGCCGACGCCGTTGGTCAGCTGCTGGATCAGCTCGTGCGCCTCCTCCGCGGTCGCCGCGCTGTGCGTGGCGCCGAACCGCAGCGCCGCTTCGCGCTTGTTCTCGAGCGGGTCGATCGCGACGAGGTACTTCGCGCCGGCGTACGCGGCGCCCTGGACGGCGTTGATGCCGACCCCGCCGATGCCGTAGATCGCGACCGTTTCGCCCGCCTGGACGCCGGCGTTGTAGACCGAGCTGCCCCAGCCGGTCGGCACGCCGCAGCCGACGAGCACGGCGACCTCGAGCGGCAGGCTCTTGTCGACCTTGACCGCCGAGTGCTCGGAGATCACGCCGTACTGCGAGAACGTGCCGAGCATGCAGAGCCCGCCGTAGTCCTCTCCGTCGGCGTCGTGGAAGCGGAAGGTCCCGTCGACCTGGGAGCCCTGCATCAGGTCGGCGCCGAGGTCGCAGAGGTTCTGGCGCCCGGTCGAGCACCAGCGGCAGTGCCCGCAGGCGGGCAGGAACGAGCAGACGACGTGGTCGCCGACCTCGAGCGAGCTGACGCCCGGGCCGACCGCCTCGACGACGCCCGAGCCCTCGTGGCCGCCGACCATCGGCAGGCGGGCCGTGCCAGCCCAGAAGTCATGGGTGCGCAGGTGCTCGTCGGAGTGGCACAGCCCCGACGCGACGTAGCGGACCAGGATCTCTTGGTCCCGCGGCGGATCGACGGTCAGCTCGACGACCTCCCACGGATCGCCCGTCGCCCGCATCACGGCCGCGCGTGTGGTGATCGACTTGCCCTCCCGCGCGGCGTCTCCGGCATTCACTTCACTGGTCTGGACGGACATTCACTGCTCCCTTCTCTCGCATGGCTCTCGGGGGAGAAACGAAACGACCGGTCATCCGGCACCCACCGCCATGCCGTCGACCGAGTACTCCTGCAGCGCCCGCTCGGAGAACGTGAAGCCGAAGCCGGGACGGTCGGGAAGGTGGATCTGCCCGTCGCGGATCTCCGGTGGCTGCTCGAACAGCTCGTCCCACCAGCCGGGGATGTACTCGACCATCCCGGCGTTCGGGCAGGCGGCCATCAGGTGGGCGCTGACCTCGGTGTACGTGTGTGAGGAGATCGGCAGCCGGTGGGAGTCGGCGAGCGTCGCGACCTGCATGAACTGGCTCGGGCCGCCGCAGCGCGCGACGTTGGGCATCAGCACGTCGGCGGCGCGCAGCTCGATCATCTGGCGGAAGCCGTGGCGGGTGAAGACGGTCTCGCCGGCGGCCAGCGGCACGTCGAGCTCGGCGGCGACGCGCGCGCTGCCCTCGAGGTTCTGGACGGCGACCGGCTCCTCGTACCAGGCGACGCCGAGCGCGCCGAGCGCGCGGCCGGTCGAGATCGCCTGCTCGACGGTCAGCGACTGGTTGGCGTCGACCATCACGCGGATGTCGTCGCCGAGCGCGCCGACGAGGTGCTCGACGCGGTCGAGGTCGACCTGGGTGTCGGGGTGGCCGATCTTGATCTTGTAGTCGGAGAAGCCACGCTCGGCGAGCAGCTGCGCCTCCTCGACGAGCTCCTCCCTGCTGTAGGTGAACCAGCCGCCGCTGGCGTAGACGGGCAGCGAGTCGCGCACCGCGCCGAGCACCCGGTAGAGCGGCATGCCGGCCCGCTGGGCGAGCAGGTCCCAGAGCGCCATGTCGATCGTCGCGAGCGCCATCACCGACACGCCGGACTGGCCGACGAAGTTGATCCGCTGCCACAGCTCCTGCCAGACGGCGCGCACGTCGTCGACGGAGCGGCCGACGAGCGTCTCGGCGAGGTCGACGACCATCGTGCGGATCGCATCGGCCTGGCGGGGGATGAACGCGAACGCGTAGCCGATGCCGGTCGCGTCGCCGACGTCGAGCTCGAGCAGGACGTTCTCGGTCGCCTCGTAGTCGTGGATCCCGCTGACGTAGCGGCGTGGCAGCGGAATCGAGAGGTGGTGGGTGCGGAAGCCCTGGACCACCATCGCCCCGCCAAGCTCCCGGTCAGCCGAGGTTGACATAGATCTGCTTCTTCTCGAGGTAGGCCTCGACGCCCCAGGGCCCGAGCTCGCGGCCGACGCCGGAGCTCTTGAAGCCGCCCCAGATGCCCTCGGACGGGGCCTGGAGCGCGTCGTTGACCCAGACGGTCCCGGAGCGCAGCGCCCGCGCGACGCGGATGCCCTTGGTCAGGTCGCGCGTCCAGACGGCCGCGGTCAGGCCGTACTGGACGTCGTTGGCGCGCGTGACGACCTCGTCGGGGTCGTCGAAGGGCATCACCGCCATCACCGGGCCGAAGATCTCCTCCTGGGCGATCCGCATGTCGTTGGTCACGTCGGTGAAGACCGTCGGCTGGGCGAAGTAGCCGCCGCTGAGGCGCTCCTCGCCGGGCAGCTCGCCCTGCGCCGCGACTGTCGCTCCGCCGTCGCGGCCGACGCCGACGTAGCCGGTCACGCGCTCCCAGTGCTCCCTGCTGACAAGCGGGCCGAGCGTCGTGTCGGCGTCGAGCCCGTAGCCGGGCCGCAGGCCGCCGACGCGCTCCTGGATCCCGGCGAGCGCGTCGTCGTAGATGCCCTGCTCGAGGAAGACGCGGCTGGTCGATCCGCAGACCTGTCCCTGGTTGAGGAAGACGGCCTTGGCGACTCCGTCGATCGTCGCCTCGAGGTCGGCGTCGGCGAAGACGATGCTCGGGCCCTTGCCGCCGAGCTCGAGCGTCACGCGCGTGAACGTGTCGGCGGACTTGCGCAGGATCTGGCGGCCGACCTCGACCGAGCCGGTGAAGCTGATCTTGTCGACGTCCGGCGAGTCGACGAGCGCGGCGCCCGCCGTGGTACCGCGACCGGTGACGACGTTGAGCGCCCCGGCCGGCAGGCCGACCTCCTCGGCGGCGCGGGCGATCGCCAGCGCGGTCAGCGGCGTCTGCTCGGCGGGCTTGTGGACGCACGAGCAGCCGGCCGCGAGCGCCGGGGCGATCTTCTGCGCGGCCATCAGGATCGGGAAGTTCCAGGGGGTGATCAGCCCGGCGACGCCGACCGGCTCGTCGACGACCATGCTGAGCGCCTGCTCGCCGACCGGCGGCATCTGGCCCATCAGTTTGGTGATCCAGCCGGCGTAGTACTCGAACAGGAACGCGGTCTCCTCGACGTCCCACTCGGCGAGCGCGAGCGGCTTGCCGTTGTCGCGCGACTCGAGCCGCGCGATCTCCGTCGCGTCGCGGCGCAGGACGTCGGAGATCCGCTGCAGCAGCCGGGCGCGGTCGCGGGTGCCGACGCGGCTCCAGTCGCCGCCGTCGAAGCTGCGGCGTGCGGCCGCGACGGCGGCGTCGATGTCCGCGGCGCCGGCGTCGGGGACGGTTGCGAAGACCGCACCGGTGCCCGGGTCGATCACGTCGAGCGTCGCTCCGTCACGTGCCTCGACCCACTCGCCGTCGAGGTACATGGCCTGCTCGAGGGGAGCCTCGTCGGTCTGCTCGACAAAGCGCAGGACATCGGCGCTGGTCATCTATCTCCTCCGTCTGTTCCGTTGAACGGCGCAGCTGTTCCGGGCACGCTACCAGGGGCGACCCCGGACCGTCAAGGGCTTGACAGCCGCGTCGGTGGGTGGTTAGTGTTCTGTTAGCCGAGTGATCCGTCCCGGTAAACGGAACACAGGACGATCGAGGAGGAGTGCACAAGTGACGCAGCAGAACCTCAATGCGGTGCTCAATGGCCTCTCGCGCCGGCGGTTCCTCGCCAGTGCGGCTGCGGTCGGCGGCGCCCTGGCCACGGGCAACGTGCTCGCGGCGTGCGGCGGCGACGACGACTCCGGCGGAGGGGGCAGCAGTGCGCTGAGCGCTTCCGAGCAGGAGCTCGGTGAGCGGCTGCGCGCGATCCTCGGCGACCCCGAGAACCTGATGTCCGACGGCCCCGGCTCGTTCAACACCAGCGCGATGTTCGGCCTGTCGGGCACCGGTGCCGGAACCGGCAAGGCACAGCAGGCCGGCCACGTCCTCGGCGCCAAGCACGTCAGGGCCTGGACCGACGGCAAGCTCGACCTCAAGACCAAGTACTACGACCACAAGAGCGGCGACCCGAAGGCGTCCAGCAACGCGGTCCGGCAGGCCGGGCTCGACGGCAACCCCTTCATGATCATGTCGTTCAGCTTCGGCTTCGGAGCCGTTCCACCGGTGGCCGAGCAGTACGAGATCCTCTGCCTCGACCCCGGCGGGGGAGTCGGACCGGTCTTCAGCGGCCTGCCCTACTGCTACGGCACGCGGGCGTCATGGCCCGAGGACCCGCAGCCCGGCCTGGTGAAGATGCTCAAGGAGCTGCACCCCGACATCAAGCGCGTCGCGGTCGTCAGCGCCGAGGTCTCCGACGACTGGAACACCCAGATCCGCGCGACGATGGAGGAGATCTTCCAGATGGAGGATCTCGAGATGGTCGCCTTCGAGCTGGGCGAGGTCGGTGCGACCGACTACTCGACGCTCGTCTCGCAGCTGCGCGCCAAGGAGCCGGACGCGACGATCTTCATGACGTTCGGCGTCGACCCCGGCTACCAGGCACGCGAGGTCAAGCGCCAGCAGATGCCCGGGATCTTCGCCTGCTCGGAGCGTCAGAAGGAGACCGTCGAGGTCGCCGGCGACGCGTTCAAGGACTGGTACTTCGGCTTCGACTCGCTGAACGTCGAGAACCCGCCCAACGACTGGACGCAGCTGTTCGTCGACGAATTCGCCAAGACCGACCAGGGCACGCCCGGCATCTACGAGGCCGGCTACTACGTCAACGCGTTCGTCAACGCGCTGCTGATGGATCGCGTGCTCGGAGCTGGCGGCGACATCAACACCGGCGCCGCCTACGTGGAGGCGCTCGAGGCCGATCCGAGCTTCCCGCACGTCTACGGCGGCGACGGGAGCACGCTCGGCGAGATGGTGATCGACCTCAAGGCCCACTCCCCGTCGGCGATCCCGATGATCGGCTTCCAGGACAACGGCACCGGGAGGTACGAGGACATCACCCAGCTGGCCACGTACAACATCGACGCCCAGGACTTCAAGCTCCTGAACTCCTGACGGCTACGGGCGGGTCCGCGGCCTGCGCGGACCCGCCCCTGCCCGCTCCGTCCCATGACCACGCTCGCGTCGCTCACCACCTTCCTCGACTTCGCCGTCGACGGCGTCGTCAACGGCTCGGCCTACGGCCTGATGGGCCTCAGCTTCGGGCTGATCGTCGCCGTCACGACGCGCTTCCACTTCGCCTGGGCGATCGGCTACACGATCGCCGGCTTCTTCACCGCGTACCTGGTCAACCACTCCGGCGTGCCGGTCGTGGCGGCGATGCTGATCGCGGTGACCGGCGCGGCCCTGTTCAGCGCGCTGGTCGAGCTGTTCGTCTACCGACCGGTCGCCGCGCGCACCGGCTCCAACGCGCTGCTCGCCGTCTTCGTCGCGTCGTTCGGGATCACGATCGCCGGCCAGGCGCTGATCCGCCTCGCGGTCTCCGGCGGCACCGGTGCCGGCAACGAGTCGCTCAGCTGGATCGCCGAGACGCCGATCCGGATCGGCGAGATCGCCTTCACGAGCCTCGACCTGATCTCGGTGGTCGTCGTCTGGGCCTGTGCCGCGGCCGTCTGGGCCGCGCTGCGCTTCAGCGGCTTCGGGCGGCGGATCCGCGCCGTCGAGGTCAACCCCGGGATGGCGCAGGCGGTCGGCATCCGCACCGAGCGCACCTACGTGATCGTCTTCGTGCTCGCCTCGCTGCTCGCCAGCGTCGTGGCGCTGTTCGCGACGATGAGCAGCGCCGCCAACGCGAACATGGGCATGACGCCGGTCTTCTACGCCTTCGTCGTGGCGTTCGCGGCCGGCCTCGGCCGCTCGCCGCTCTGGATCATGGCCGTCGGCACCGCGCTCGGCGTCGTCGAGGCGGTCAGCGCCGAGTTCGTGTCGGTCGCCTGGCAGCAGGTCGTCGTCTTCGGGCTGCTGCTCCTGCTGCTGGTCTTCCGCGCCGGCGCCGCCTGGCGCCCGAACCTCTTCCGGCTCCCGACGCTGCGCGCCAAGGAGAGCTGAGATGGAGCACTTCTACGACAACGCGACGATCATCGCGATCTACGCGATCTATGCGATGTCGCTCAACCTGCTGCTCGGCTACGCGGGCCAGCTCTCGGTCGCGCACGCCGCGTTCGGCGCCGTCGGCGGCTACACCGCCGCCTATCTAGCGGTGTTGCAGGGCTGGGCGTTCCTGCCGTCGCTGGTGGTCGGCATCGCCGCCGCCGCACTGATCGGCGCACTGATCGCGCTGCCGGCGCTGTATCTCGACGTGCGCTACCTGATCCTGCTGACGCTCGCCTTCTCGACGGCGATAACGGCGGTGATCCAGGCGATACCGGAGCTCGGCGGGCGCGTCGGGATCTCGCCGGTCCCGTCGGCGGAGCTGTTCGGCGGCGAGCCGCTGCTGCGCCCGTCGGACTTCTTCCCGCTCGCGCTGGTCTGCGGCCTGGCGGTGCTCGCGATCTGCGCCCGCCTCGCGCACTCTCCGTTCGGGCGCGTGCTGCGCGGCATCCGCGACGACGAGCTGGCCACGCGCGGCGTCGGCAAGGACATCGTCCTCTACAAGGTCGCGGTCTTCGGCGTGGCGTCCGGACTCGCCGGGCTCGCCGGGGTGCTGTTCGTCTACTACACGTCGGTCGCCCAGGTCGCCGCCTTCGACCTCACCGAGTCGATGCTGATCATCGCGATGATCGTGATCGGCGGCACCGCCAACCTGCTCGGCTCGATCCTCGGCGCGGCGCTCGTGGTGATGCTCGACCAGACCCTCCAGGACATGCTCGACCTCGACCCGTCGGTGTCGGCGCTCTGGCGGCTGGCGATCTACGGCGGCCTGATCGTCCTGTTCCTGATGGTCCGCCCGCAGGGCCTGCTGCCGGAGGGCGCGACGCCGCTGGCGGGGTGGCGCTGGCTGCGCGCCCGGCTCGGCGGCCGGCCGGCCGGGGCAGGGCTCGAGCCGGCGCTCGCGGCGGCCGGCGGCGCGTTCGCCGACCCGGACGCGGTGGTCGGCCACAACGGCGGGTCGGTGCCGGCGAGCACGTCGCGGCTGGTCGCCGAGGACCGGGCCGGCGAGTCCGACGACCGCGACGACGAGCAGCGGCGGCGTGACTACGAGCAGGCCGAGGTCGTGCTCGAGGTCGTCGGCCTGTCGAAGAGCTTCGGCGGGATCGTCGCCGCCGAGGATCTGACGATTCGCCTCAAGCGCGGCCAGGTGACCGGGCTGATCGGCCCCAACGGCGCCGGCAAGACGACCGTCTTCAACCTGCTCACCGGGGTCATCCGTCCCGACGCCGGCAGCGTCGCCCTCGACGGCCAGGACATCGGCGAGTGGAAGATCAACCGGATCGCCCGCGCCGGCATGGCACGCACCTACCAGGACGTGCGCATCTTCCCGCGCATGAGCGTGCTCGAGAACGTCGCGATGGCCGTGCCCGGCCAGGTCGGCGAGGGCTTCGCCGCGGCGCTCGTACGGCCGATCGCCTCATACCGCGGCGAGCGCGAGGCGCGCGAGCAGGCGCTGGAGCACCTGCGCTTCGTCGGCCTCGACCAGCAGGCCGGAACGCTCGCCGGCGCGCTGCCCTTCGGCGAGCAGAAGCTGCTCGCGCTCGCGCGCCTGTTGGCGACCGACGCCGACGTGCTGCTGCTCGACGAGCCGGCGTCGGGCATCGACATGGAGTGGATCGAGCGGATGCTCGAGGCGATCGCGCGGCTGCGCGACAGCGGCAAGAGCATCTGCATCGTCGAGCACAACCTGCACGTCGTCGAGCGCGCCGCCGACTGGGTCTACTTCCTCGAGGCCGGGCGGATCACCGCGGAGGGCTCGATGCGGGAGCTGATGGGACAGGCGCGACTGTCGGAGGTCTACTTTGGAAGCGCATGAGCAGCTCGCGGCCGCCGCGGCCGATCCCGCCGTCGTCGCGCCCGACCCGCTGCTCGAGGTCGCGGGGCTGCGCGCCGGCCACGGCCGCCGTCAGGTCGTCTTCGACGTCGACCTCACGGTTGCCGAGGGCGAGGTCGTCGCGGTCTTCGGCCACAACGGCGCGGGCAAGACGACGACGCTGAACGCGATCTTCGGGGCGGTCAAGCCCAGCGGCGGCGGCATCCGCTTCGCCGGCGAGGAGATCGGCGGCGCCGGCTGCGCGCCGAACGTCGAGCGCGGCCTGACGCTGATCCCGGCCGAGAACTTCGTCTTCGCCGACCTGACGGTGCTCGACAACCTGCGCCTCGGCGCCCAGCTCGAGAAGTCGGGCGAGGTCGTGCGCAAGCGGATGGCCCAGGTCCACGAGCTCTTCCCGATCCTCGACGAGCGCGCCGGCCAGCTCGCCGGCACGATGAGCGGCGGCCAGCAGCGGATGCTGAGCATCGGCATCGCGCTGATGTCGGGCCCGCGCCTGCTGCTGCTCGACGAGCCGTCGCTCGGCCTGTCGCCGTCGCTGGTCCAGCAGATGATGGAGGTGATCGGGCGGCTCGCGCGCGAGGAGAGCCTGTCGGTGCTGCTCGTCGAGCAGAACGTCGTGCAGACGCTGCCGGTGGTGGACCGCGCGTACTTCATGCGCTCTGGCCGGATCATCCTCGAGGAGTCGTCGGAGGCGCTGCGCGAGCGCAGCAGCTTCTGGGATCTCTTCTGAGAGCTCAAACCGCAAGCAAGAGGAGGACGAGGAACATGGGAGACGCCATTCAGGAGCTGGAGCAGAGGGTCAAGCGCCTCGAGGACCGCGAGGCGGTCCAGAGCGCGTGGCGCGACTACCTGTTTGCCCTCGACTCCGCCGACTACGAGGCGCTCGCGGACGTCTTCACCGAGGACGGCGCCGTCGAGATGACCGGGCTCGACGCCTACCAGCCGGGCCAGGACAAGACCTACCACGGCCGCCCGTCGATCATCGACGAGTTCTACAAGCCGGTCATCGACACCGTGGCGCGGCCCGATCTCGGCCAGTACTACACCGGCCATCACGGGACCAACATGGAGATCGAGCTCGACGGCGACGAGGCGACGACGCTCGCCTACTTCTTCGAGATCCTCGGCAACACGCAGATGCTGGTCGGCACCTATCAGCACCGCTTCCGCCGCGAGTCCGACCGCTGGCGGATCGCCTACCTGCGGATCGCGATCCGCTACCGCGCGACGATCGAGGCGAGCGACTTCGGCGGGCTGTCGCTGGCCGAGGTGCGCGCGCTGCCAAAGGTCTGAGCGCCGTCCGGGCTCCAGCACCCCCATCGAAGGCCGGCCAGGACATGGTCGTCCAGCAGTTCCGCACCCATCACGTGTCCGTGCCGTTGACGCGCCGGATGATCAACGGCACGTTCGAGTTCGACCGAGTCGAGCACATCCTGCTCGAGCTCGATATCGGCGACGCGATCGGGATCGGCCACGCCTTCGCGTTCGAGCGGCGCCAGGCGGAGGCGATCCGGATGATGGTGCTCGACCTCGCCGAGGCGCTCGTCGGCAAGCCGGTCGAGGCGGTGCGCGCGGTCTGGGGCGTGCTCTGGCAGCGGCTGAACTACATCGGCCACTCCGGCCCGCCGGTGATGGCGCTGTCGGCCGTCGACACGGCGCTCTGGGACCTGCTCGCCCAGCGTGCCGGGCTGCCGCTGTTCCGCCTGCTCGGCGCGGCCCGGACCTCGGTGCCGGTCTACGCGACCGGCGGCTGGCTGACCTACTCCAAGGAGGAGCTGGTCGAGGAGGCGCTCGGGCTCGGCGAGCGCGGCTTCGCCCACTACAAGATGAAGGTCGGCCACCAGGACTGGCGGATCGACATCGACCGCGTCGAGCACCTCTTCGATGCGCTCGGCGGCACGATGGGCGTGATGGTCGACGCGAACCAGGCGTGGTCGGTCCCCAAGGCGATCGCCGCCGGCCGTGAGCTCTGCGAGCTCGGCGTGGAGTGGTTCGAGGAGCCGATCGCGGTCGAGGATCTCGAGGGCAGCGCGCGCGTCGCCGCCGCGGTCGACATCCCGCTCGCCGGTGGCGAGTCGCTCTTCACGCGCCACGACTTCCTGCGGCTGATCGAGTGCCGCGCCGCCGACATCGCGATGCCCGACCTGATGCGCAGCGGCGGACCGTCCGAGTTCATGCAGATCGCGACGCTCGCCGACGCTCACGACATCCCGGTCTCCTCACACGCCTTCACCGAGGTCAGCGCGCACCTGATGGCCGCCTGCCCGAACGCGAGCTTGGTCGAGCGCATACCGGGCTGGGCCGACGACCTCTTCGACAGTCCGCCGCGGATCGCCGACGGCAGGATCCATCTCTCCGAGGACCCTGGCCTCGGCTTCAAGTTCTCCGAGCGGACGCTGCGCGACCAGGCCGTCGACAGCGCACCGTGGCGATGACCGACGCCGTCGACAGGGTGCTGCGCGGCGGGGTCGACCTGCACTGCCACTCGGGGCCGTCGCCGTTCCCGCGCCGCGTCGACCACCTCGGCGTCGCGCGCCACTACGCCGAGCTCGGCTTCCGCGCCGTCGTCGCGAAGTCCCACCACCACTGCACCGCGTTCGACATCGCCGCGCTCGGCCCCTACGGCCTGTCGGAGCTGCCGCTCGACGTCTTCGGCGGCATCGCGCTCAACAACCCGGTCGGCGGCATCAACCCGATCGCCGTCGACATCGCGCTGAGGATGGGCTCGCGCGTCGTCTGGATGCCGACGATCGCCGCCGATCGCCACCTCGCCTTCCACCACGAGCACCCCGACGCCTTCCCGCAACCCTCGGTCGCGCTGCTGCCCGAGCCGCCGATCCCGGTGCTCGACGAGGGCGGCGAGCTGCTGCCCGAGGTGTTCGACGTCGTCGAGCTGATCGCGGGCGCCGACGCGGTGCTCGCCTCCGGCCACCTCGGCCCGGCGGAGATCGTGCAGACCTTCGAGGCGGCGGTGGACGCCGGCGCGACGCGGCTGCTGCTCAACCACCCGAACTTCATCGTCGAGGCCAGCTACGCCGACGCCGAGCGGATCGTCGCGCTCGGCGCCTACGTCGAGCACAACCTCAGCCTCTACGACCCCGACTCGGTCTTCTGCCGCTGGGACGTCCGCGAGCTGGCGCGCTGGATCGAGCAGATCGGCCCGGAGCGCACGGTCCTCGCCTCCGACCTCGGCCAGGCGAAGAACCCGCTGCCGGCCGACTCCTACCGCAGGATCTGCACGCAGCTGCTCGACCTGGGTGTCGGCGAGGATGCGCTACGCCAGATCGTCGCCGAGAACCCCGCCCGGCTGCTCGGCCTCGACGACTGACGATGCGGACGGTCGAGCAGTGGGTCGGTGAGCGTCGCGCGACGTGGGAGAGGCAGTTCGACCGTCTGGGCGATGTCCTCACCCGCGCGCGATGGCCCGGTCCATCGCCTCGAGGGGGCTCTCGACGACCTTGCCGTGTCCGGGCGCCAGTCGGGCGGGCTCGAGGGCGCGCAATGCGCGTGCACTCTCGAGCTCGGTCGCACGGTGCCAGGTGAACAGGGCCAGCGGGAAGCGCGGGTTCAGCTTGGCGGATGTGGCGACGCCGCCGACAGTCGAGTAGACGTCACCGCAGTAGAGCGTGCCGTCACGAGAGTCGAGCAGGGCGACGTGGCCGGGGGTATGGCCGGGGGCCGCGATCACTTCGAGCGAGCCGACGCGATCGCCGGGATCGACGGTTCGGTCGGGCTTGGTCTGGGCGCCCGGGTAGCCGCCGCGCAGCTTGTCGGTCGGCTCGTCTGCATCGAGGCTCATGTCCTTGGCCAGCAGCCGGGCGTCGCGGGTCGAGATGATGACCTCTGCCTCGGGAACCTTCTCCTTCAGTGCGTCGAGCGAGCCGACGTGGTCGGCGTGGGCGTGGGTGAGCAGGATGCGGACGATCGGCGCGCCGCTTGCCTCGGCGGCCGCGACGATCTTGCCGGAGGAGCCTCCGGTCATCGTGTCGATCACGGTCAGGCCGTCGTCCTCGCGCACCAGGTAGGCATTCACGAACCCCAGCCGGGTGATCCGACTCACATCAGCCATCGGCTGGCAGGCTAGCCCATAGACGGCCGGACCTCGAATAGGATCACGCGATTACTCGCAGGGGATCTGGACTCGGGAGGGTCGACTTGAGAAGTTCGCTTGCCTTGCCGGGCTCTCGGCTGCTGCGGCACTGCTGCTGGCAATCGTCTGAACGGGGTTCGGCATGACGAAGAACTGGTGGAAGTGGGCGCTCGGTGTCCTCGGGATACTGATCCTGGTCAGCATCCTTATCGACGATCCCGAGCAGGACGCTACGGCAGAGCCGAAGCCGCCTCCGGCGGTCGGCCTGGAGATCGAGTCCACGCCAGCAGTCGTCAGAGGGAGCTCGGTGACGGTGACGGGTGTCGTCAGGCCCGCGCGCGCGATCGTCGAGGTCGAGACCGGTGACAGCGGAGTGGAGGTCGCGGACGTTGGCTCCGACGGTTCGTTCTCCATCGATGTCGAGCTGGATGGGGTGGGCGAGCACGCGATCATCACCAGAGCGCGACTCGGGAGTGCGAGGGCGGCGTCGGTGCGGACGGCCGTCGAGCGCCGCCTCTCAGCCGCCGAGGTCGCGGCCAGGCAGGAGCGTGCCCGCGAGCGCCGTGCCGCGGCGGCGCGCGAGCGAGAGCGCAGAGCGGCCGCTCGCGCGGAGCGCGAGGCAGCGAAACGGGCTGCCGCCGAGAAGCGTGCGGCACAGGAGGCCCTCGAGGCGGAGCCCGAGCCCGAGCCCGCGTCGGACTGCGATCCGAACTACAGCGGGTGCGTGCCGATCGCTTCCGACGTCGATTGCGCCGGCGGGAGTGGGGACGGCCCGGCATATACCGGCCCGGTCACCGTGACGGGCTCGGATATCTACGATCTCGACTCCGACGGCGACGGCACAGCGTGCGAGTAGCGAGCTGATGTGCCTCGGGTCGCTCCGAATGTGATGCCGGGCCAAGGAGCAGCAATGGCGTTGAGTGAGGAAGTCGAGCGGGCTCACAGACAAGCGCTTTCGGAGTGCGTGAGCGGGCTCGAGCGGCGCGGCTACCTGGAGTTGTGGGAATGGCTGACGGAGGAGCGGGTCGGACTGTTGGGTCGGCGTAGGCGCGTCGCCGCGGACAGTCGGGAGTTTGAGTTCCAGGCGGCGTCGGGTGTAGAGGGGGACGTCGAGGTGTGGGCGTCGATTCGAGATGGGCGGGTGCTCCAGGTGTTCGTCGACTTCTATCCCGACGGAGTCGCCGATCACGCAGTTGGTGAGAGCTTCCTTGCGGGACCCGTGCTGGAGCCGTAGGCGTGCGGGATGGGGCGGGGCGCCACGCTCGGCCTGGCGCGCAGGTGGGCAGCCGGGGCTGCGGCCGTCAGATCATCCGGCGCTTCGCTGCCCAGCGGGTGAGCTCGTTGCGGTTGGAGAGCTGCAACTTGCGCAGGATGTTGGAGACATACGTCTCGATCGTCTTGACCGAAGGCTCAGGGACCAGCTGGCGTCGGTACCGGCGACGAGGTCGCCCTCGGGCTCGAAGTCGCCCTCGCGGAGCGCACGGCGGCGCCACCGGCGAACACCGACGCGCCGCCCCAGCCGCTGCCGACGATCAGCACGTCGAGAACCCCGTCCACTCGGTGCCACTTCGGGTGAGAAGCTCATGCTCTCGAGCGTGCTTGGCTCACGGTGGAGTGTGCGATGGCGCCCCGGGAAGCTGCACCGTCACGCAGAGCCCTCCGGACGCTCGGGGGGTGAGGGTGAGGGTCCCGTCGTGCGCCTGGGCGATGCTGTTGACGATCGCGAGGCCGAGGCCGACACCGTCGTGGTCGGTACGGATGCGCTCGACGCCGCGCTGAAATGGCTCGGCGAGCGTGGAAGCCAACTGAGCGGTGAGTCGCTCGCCGGTGTTCTCGACGGTGAGCGAGACGTTGTCGGGGTGAGCGCTGGTCGTCACCCATACGGTGCCGTGGTCAGGCAGGTTGTGGACGATGGCGTTGTGCACGAGGTTCGTCGCCATCTGGGTCAGGAGCGCAGGCGAGCCGATGGTGGGGGTCGCGTCGCCGGAGGTCTCGATGGTGACGCCGCGCTTCTCCGCGAGCGGGACGAGGGTCTCGGTCGCTTCCTCCGCCACGAGCGACAGATCGACATGTTCTCGGACGAAGGACCGCTGGTCGGCGCGGCTGAGCACGAGCAGTGCCTCGGTGAGGGAGATCGCTCGGGTGTTGACGGCATGGAGGCGGTCGACGAGCTCGCCGTCGCCGCGGCCTGGCTCTTTGCGGGCCACCTCGAGAAGCGTCTGCGTGACCGCCAGCGGGGTCCGCAGCTCGTGCGAGGCGTTGGCGGCGAATCGCTGCTGCTCGGCGACGTGCGTCTCGAGGCGCGCGAGCATGGCGTCGAAGCTGTCGGCGAGCTCGCGGAACTCGTCTCGGCGGCCTGGTAGCCGGATTCGGTGCGTGAGCGATCCGCCCGCGGCCATGCGTGTGGCGTCGGTGATGCGGGTGAGGGGCGCGAGCATGCGGCCGGCGAGGATCCACCCTCCCACGAGACCGAACACCAGCAGGAAGGCCAGCGCGGCAGCTGCCGCGGGGCTGAACACGGCTGGGCCGAAGTTGCCAGGGTCGAGGACGAGCCGGAAGTCGCTGGGGGCTGGGACGAAGAGACCGGGCCGGTCTCTCAGGAGGAAGGCCCACACGACCGCGAGAAGCAAGGTGCCCGCGACCATGAGGAACCCGGCATAGCTGAGCGTGAGCTTGAGACGAACGGTCAACCCACGCCGTCTATCCATGTCCCGGATCCTCGCGTCGGGAGGCTGGTCTTGCGTCGATCCGGTAGCCGACGCCGGGCACCGTGGCGATCAGCCAGGGCTCGCCGAGGCGCTTGCGCAGCGCCGAGACCGTGATGCGCACGGCGTTGGTGAACGGATCCGCGTTCCGATCCCACGCTCGTTCCAGCAGGTCCTCGGCGCTGACGACTCCGCCTTCGGCGGCGACTAGGACCTCGAGCACCGCGAACTGCTTCCGGGTCAGCGCGACGTAGCGGCCGTCGCGGTAGACCTCGCGGCGGAACGGGTCGAGACGCAGGCCAGCGATCTCTCGCACGGGCGGACGGTTGTAGGCGCGCCTGCGGTCGAGTGCCCTGAGACGGAGGACGAGCTCCTGGAGCTCGAACGGCTTGGTGAGGTAGTCGTCGGCGCCGAGCTCGAACCCGGTGGCCTTGTCGTCGAGGCGGTCGGCGGCGGTGAGCATGAGGATCGGCGTGCCGCTGCCGGAGTCGACGATCTGCCTGGCGATCTCATCACCGCTCGGTCCGGGTACGTCACGATCGAGGACCGCGATGTCGTAGGCGTTGACGCTCAGCAGCTCCAGGGCGGCGTCGCCGTCGGCGGCGATGTCTGCCGCGATCGCCTCCAGGCGCAGCCCGTCGCGGATCGCCTCCGCCATGTAGGGCTCGTCCTCGAGGATCAGCACGCGCATCCCCAAATGCTACGAGCCGGCCCGTATCGTCGGCATATCCAAAAACGCATACGCGCTGGCGACGCCACGCTGCCTTGACTGGCGGCATGACCCACCGCAAGCCAGCACGACCAACGACCCGAAGGATTCGGATTCGCCGGGTCCGTGTCGCCGGACTGCTGCTCGTCGTAGCGATAGCCGTGGCGCTCGGGTACCAGTCGCTGGCGTCCTCGTCATCGACGGTCCCGGCGCCCACCGGCGTCCCAGGCGGCGAGCATCGCGGTCTTCGCGGCGAGCACCGCGATGCGCCCGATAGGCCTGGCGGTGCCCCCATCCCCAGGCAGCAGGGCGGCGCGCTCGGCGAGGCCCACGGTGCCGTGCCCGACGGCGCGACGGCCTTCGACGACGCGATTCCGGCCGTAGCCAATCTCGATCCGGCCCTCCTCGGCGCCCTGCGCCAGGCCGCCGCCGACGCCGCGCGCGACGGGGTCGAGTTCGTGGTCAACAGTGGCTGGCGTTCCCCGGAGTACCAGGAGCAACTACTCCATCGGGCGGTCTCGGAGTACGGATCCGAAGCGGAGGCCGCCCGCTGGGTGGCCACCGCGGAGACCTCTCCTCACGTATCGGGGGACGCGGTCGACGTGGCGCCCGACGACGCCACGGCGTGGCTGTCGGCGCGCGGCGCCGACTACGGGTTGTGCCAGATCTACGGCAACGAGCCCTGGCACTACGAGCTTCGCCCCGAGGCCACCGATCACGGCTGCCCTCCGATGTACGCCGATCCCACCCACGATCCAAGGATGGAGCGCTGATGAACAGAAAGCTAGGCCCGCTGGCCGCCCTCGCCATGGTCGCCCTGATCGGCGCGGGCTGTGCGAGCACGTCCTCTGAGAGCGGCAGCGGCGGCGGCAGTGCGAGCAGCTCCGATCAGCAGCCGGCGGCGAGGTTCTCCGAGTGCATGCGCGGCAACGGGATCAGCGAGTTCCCAGACCCGGACGTGTCGGGCGCCTTGACGATCGACGGGATAGTGAACGGCTCGAAGCTGGATACGAGCAGCGCGGCGTGGGCGACGGCCATCGCCGCCTGCAAGGACCTGCAGCCATCGGGGTTCATGGGCGACGAGAGGGGCCCCGACGAGCAGGACGCGGCCCTCGCGTTCGCGCAGTGCATGCGCGAGAACGGCGTCGAGGACTTTCCCGACCCCGCCCCGGATGGGCCCCTCATCGACACGACTTCAATCCCGTCCGCCGCGGGCAGGGGGGCCCGCAGCATTCCGGGCTTCGACGCCGCGACGGCGGCCTGCAGCGACGCCTTCGCCGGCAAGCTGGGGCTGGAGCGCCCGTGACCCGGAAGTCTTGGCTGGCGGCCGGAGCGGCCGTCCTGTGTGGCGCGACCGCCACCGGCGCGGTCGTGATCGCCGGCGCGGAGCAAGCCACCCCGGTGGAGGAGTCGCCGGCGAGCACCGCGAAGGTCGAGCGGGGGAGGCTCGCGGCGACGGTCTCGCTGGACGGGACGCTGACCTATCGGGCTCGCGCGGACGGGTCGCCGTACTCGGTGATCAACCAGGCCAGCGGGATATACACCGAGCTGCCCGACGACGGCGACAAGGTCGATTTCGGCGACGTTCTCTATCGGGTGGACGACGAGCCGGTGCTGCTCTTGCGTGGAGTCGTCCCGGCCTACCGAGACTTGAAGATGGGCGATGAGGGCAACGACGTCCGTCAGCTCAACCGCAACCTCCACGAGCTCGGCTACGACGCCGACGCCGGTGTCGAGATCGACCCCGACGACGAGGCGTTCACCTGGACGACGCGGGAAGCGCTCGAGCGGCTCCAGGACGACAAGGGCTTCGCCGTCGCCGGAGCGCTTGGCATCGACGACGCGGTCTTCCTGCCCTGGCGGGCACGGATCTCGAAGGCGATCGGCAAGCTGGGTGGACCGGCCGCGCCCGGTCGACCGGTCGCAGAGGCCACGTCCGGCACGCTCGAGGTGCAGGTGGACCTGGGGGCGTCGCAGCAGGGCACGCTGAAGAAGGGCGACCGCGCGCAGATCACCCTGCCGGGCAACAGGTCGGCGAAGGGAAGGATCGACCGGCTCGGAAGGGTCGCTCGCGCCGTCGGCGGCGACGACGACGTCGGGGATGCGACGATCCCGGCCTACGTCAGGCTCGTCGAACCGAAGAGGGCGAACGGACTCGACAGCGCCCCGGTTCGGGTGGACATCACGACCAGGGGAGTGAGGAGCGCCCTGAGCGTTCCGGTCACCGCGCTCGTAGGGAGGTCCGGCGGCGGGTTCGCGGTCGAGGTCACGCGCAACGGCGGGCGGCGCGAGCTGGTCGCCGTCGAGCTGGGCCTGTTCGACACCACACGCGGACGCGTCCAGGTCGACGGCGACCTGGACGAAGGCGACAAAGTGGTGGTGCCGTCGCTGTGAGAGGCGAATCGGTTCTGGAGCTGGACCGGGTGACCAAGGTCTACGGTGAGCAACCGCCGGTTCCCGCCCTCCGCGGGGTGTCATTCTCCGTTCAGCGCGGCGAGCTGGTGGCGATCGTCGGGCCGTCCGGCTCGGGCAAGTCCACGCTCCTGCACGTCGTTGGGACGCTCGAGCGACCCAGCAGCGGCGTGGTCCGGATCGGTGGCGTCGACGTGGCGGGGCTGAGCGACCGCGAGCTGTCGCTGTTGCGGGCGCGCGAGATCGGGTTCGTCTTCCAGCGGTTCTTCCTGGCCGAGCATGCCACGGTGCGGGAGAACGTCGCCGACGGGCTGCTCTACGGTGGCGTTCCGGCCGCTGAGCGGTACAGGCGCGCGGATGAGGCGCTCGAGCAAGTCGGCCTCGCTGAACGCGCGAGCTTCAGGCCGACCAGGATCTCGGGAGGGGAGCGGCAGCGGGTCGCGATCGCCCGGGCACTCGTCGGGCAGCCGGCGATCGTCCTCGCCGACGAGCCGACCGGGAACCTCGACAGCGCCACCGGCGCGTCGATCATGGAGCTCATCCGCGAGCTCAACGCCGCCGGCGCCACCATCATCATGATCACGCACGACGGTCGTCTCGCCGACCAGCTGCCGCGCCAGATTCGGATGCTGGACGGCCAGGTCGTCTCCGATACGCCATGAGCTCCGCGGGCGGACGACTAGGGCTGAAGGACGGGCTGAGGGTGGCGAGCGTCGGGTTGCGCGCACGGCCGCTGCGCACCGCGCTGTCCGCCCTCGGGATCGCGATCGGAACGGCGGCGATCGTGGGGGTCCTCGGGTTGTCCGCCTCCTCGCAAGCGGGGCTGCTGGCGGAGATCGACCGGCTCGGCACGAACATGCTGACCGTCGAGGTCGGACAGAGCCTCACCGGGGGAGAGGCGACGCTGCCACATGCCGCGCCGGCGCGGATCGCGCACCTCGACGACGTCGAGCTGGTTGCGCACACCGGCCTGATGGACCAGGAGAACGTGTACCGCAACTCGATGATCCCAGCGGGCGCCAGCGGCGGGCTCCAGGTACGAGCCGCCAGCCTCAACCTGCTGGCCGTGCTCAACACCGGCGTCGCCCGTGGCAGCTGGCTCAACGAGGGCACAGTCCATGGGCCGGTCGCGGTGCTCGGTTCGGTCGCCGCAAAACGGCTGGGCATCGACCGGATCCACCTCGGCCAGCGGATCTGGCTGGGTGGCCAGTGGTTCGACGTCGCCGGCATCATGAAGCCCTCGCCGCTGGCGACCGAGATCGACAGCAGCGCCTTGGTCGGCTACCCGGCCGCCCGGAGGTACCTCGGCTACCTCGACATGGTCCGCGGCACGCAGCAGGTCGGCCCGCCGAGCTCGATCTACGTGCGGGTCGCCACCGGCCACGAGGCGGAGGTGCGGTCGCTGCTCGCGCGGACCGCCAACCCCGAGGCGCCGAACGAGGCGAATGTGAGTCAGCCGTCCGACGCGCTCGCCGCCCGGGCCGCCGCCGCGGGGGCGTTCGACAGCCTCTTTCTCGGGCTCGGAGTGGTGGCGCTGATCGTGGGTGCCGTCGGGGTCGCCAACATCATGGTCATCTCCGTGCTGGAGCGCCGTTCGGAGATCGGCCTCCGTCGCGCGCTCGGCGCGACGAAGCGCCAGATCCGAACGCAGTTCCTCGGTGAGTCGATCCTGCTCGCCGTCGCCGGCGGCATCGTCGGCGTGCTGGTCGGCGCCGCTGCGACGGCCGTCTACGCCAGCTCGAAGGGCTGGGCCGTCGTGATTCCCGCCGAGGCGTGGTCGGGTGGCATCGCCTCGGCCATCCTGATCGGCGCGTTCGCCGGGCTGATGCCGGCCGTCCGAGCCTCCCGGATGCCACCTACCGTGGCGCTGCGAACCGCATGAGCGATCCGGCACTGTGCGGCTCGAACGCCGGGACGGATTACGTCCCGACGACGGGTTGGCGCGCGACGCCAAGGAGCTCCGGACGGCGGCGGCCGCATCGGCTCAACGGCTGCTTGCGGTGGTAGTGTCGGCCGCCCGGCAGGCGTCCTCGGACCGCCTGCACCCCCTTCTCGGAAGGCCACGATGCCTCGCTCCCGCCGTCTGCCTGTGCTCGCCGGTCTTGTCCTTGCGGCGCTGGCCGCGACCCCCACGGCGGCGGCCAACGGGCCGCTTCCGCCTCCGATCAGGATCGCCGTCGAGGCGCCGATCACCGGGCCCCAGTCCTCCAACGGCGTCGACATCCTGCGCGGCGTCCGGCTGGCCGTCCGGCAGGCCAACGCGCGTGGCGGGGTGCTGGGCCGGCGCGTCCTGCTCGTCCGAGGCGACGATCGCGGCGATGCGTCGCGTGCCAAGCCGACGGCGCGCAAGGTCATCGCTCGCCGGCCGGTCGCGGTGATCGGGCCGTACAACTCCTCCGTCGGGCTGGAGAACCTCTCGCTGTACCGGCGCGCCAAGGTCCTTCCGCTGTGGATGACCTCCAGCGACGACACGCAGGGCGCCGGCATCACCCTGCAGCCGATGAACAGCCAGATCGCGCCGGTCGAGGCGGCCTATGTGAAGCGCCAGGGAGCCAGGACGGTCGCGATGCTCGTCGATGACACCGCCAACGGGGCCTTCACGACCGGGATGGCCACGCGGCTGCGCAAGCGGCTGCGCGCCGACGGTGTCGCCGTGACCTGGACGTCGGTCGAGGAGTCGGCCGATGTGGGGCCCGGCTACTACGCGGGCAAGGTGGCGGAGGCCTTGGCGTCGGACCCCGACCTCGTCTACTCGAGCACCTACTACCCCGAGGGCGCCCAGATCGCCCAGGCGCTCCAGGCGGCGGGATCGTCGTCGGGCTGCCTGATGGGCCTCGCGAACGTCGACTCCGAGTTCGTCGCTGCCGCCGGCCTCGTCCCGGCTCAGCGCTGCGTCTTCAGCGGCGTGCCCGAGGCGAGTCAGTTGCCGTCGGCGCGGCGGTTCGTCCGCCAGTACAAGGCGGCGTTCAACGCGACCCCCGGCATCTGGGGTGTGTTCAGCTACGACTCGGCGAACGTCCTCTTCGCGGCGATCCGCAAGACGGGCAAGACTGGGTACGGACCGCTGTCCAAGGCGCTGCGCGCGACCCGCAACGCCAGGGGGCAGACCGGCCCGATCGCGATCGCGCCGAGGACGGGCTACCGGACGAGCCTGCCCTTCCTCGGCATCATGCGCGTCGACGACGCCGGCCGGTACGTCCTCAGGCGTTGACCTGACGGCCAGCGTCCGCTCGATCTCCGAGCGTGGCTGTCAGGTGGTGGATGCCGTCGGCGATCGCCGAGACCCGCGAGCCCTTGACAGGGGCCACCGGTCGCCTAGCATCGCTGACGGTAAGCGCACATGACTGGCCCGCCGCGACGCGCCAACGCCCAGCGGGCTGGCACCGAACGAAGGTGGCCTGCGATGCACCGGGATGGCTCCACTTCAGTCCACGTCCGCGATCGGGCATTGGGGTGATCGCCCGCGGGAGGCTCTACTGGGGCCGCTCGTCGGGGCAGCGCTGCTGTTGGCGCTCCTGTCGGCCGCTCCGGCGGGGGCCGCGACACTCCAGGTGACCAAGCTCGGCGACTCGCTCGACGGGGCATGTGACGCGGACTGCTCGCTCCGGGAGGCGATCGCACAGGCAAACCTGGACGCGACCCAGGACGTGATCGTGCTCCCGCCCGGGGACCTGACGCTGACGCTCGCCGACGCGACCGATCCCGAGGACTCCAACGCGACGGGCGACCTCGACGTCAGGCGCGACGTCATCATCCGCGGCGCGGGGGCGGGCACGACGACGATCCGGGCGGCGCTGCCGGTCGGCAAGCCCGACCGCGTCCTCGACGTGCTCGACTCCGGCACCGATCTGGAGCTGCGCGACCTCACCGTCACGGGCGGCCGCGGCAGCCTGGTCGGCGGTGGCATCAGGGCGAACGGCGACGGTGAGCTGGCGCTCGAGCGCGTGATCGTGCGCGACAACGAGGTGAGCGGGCAGGCCGCCCTCGGCTACGGCGGCGGCATCTACAAGACCACGGGGCGGCTGTCGGTGCGCGACTCGGCCGTGTATCGCAACCGAGCCGTGGCGCCCGGGTACGGCGGAGGCATCTTCCTGAGCTCGCCGGCGACGACCGCGACGCTCGTGAACGTGACCGTCACGGAGAACTTCGCCGGCGTAATCGGCGGCGGGATAGCGTCGAACAACTCCATCAGCGCGGAGCTCACGCACGTGACGATCGTCTCCAACGAGGCTGGGCAGAGGGAGGGCGGCCTCGGCCTCGACGTCTCCCAGTTCCGTCTGCGCTCATCGATCGTCGCCGCCAACACGGCCCCGACCGCCGCCGACTGCGGCACGGACGGGTACGCGCCCGCGAGCGACGGCGGCAACGTCGGCGCCGCCAGCTGCGGCTTGACCCAGCCGACCGACGCCCAGACCGCCGACCCCGGGCTTGGGCCGTTCGGCGGCCCGGGCATCCCGGTGCTCGAGCCGCTGTCGGGCAGTCCCGCCCTCGATCGTGCCGTGGGCCCATGCCCACCGGCCGACGCCCGCGGCGTCGCGCGGCCTCAGGGTCCGGCATGCGACGCGGGTGCCGCCGAGCTCCCCGTGGCCGCCCCCCCGATGCCGCCGCCCGTCGTGGACACCGTCCGGCCGGCCATCTCGCGCGCGTCGCTGACGCGCAAGCGCTTCCGAGTCGGCCGCGCGCCGACGCCTGTGAGTGCCCAGCGGCGCCGCGGCGCTCCGGCCGGCACGGTCTTCCGATTCACGCTGTCCGAGCCTGCTGCCGTGACCCTCACGATCCAGCGTGCGCGCCCGGGCCGGCGGGCCCGCGGGAGCTGCCGCCGGCCAACCCGCCGACTGCGCTCTCGGCGCCCCTGCACGCGCTGGGTCCGCGCCGGGGCGACGATCGTCCGGCAGGGCTCGGCTGGCGCCAACCGGCTGGCGTTCAGCGGGCGCATCGGCCGCAAGGCGCTGCGCCCAGGGCGCTACCGCGGCCTGCTGCGCGCCACCGACCCGGCCGGCAACTCGTCCACGCGGGTGACCTTGTCCTTCCGCGTCGTGCGTCGCTGACAGGCGCTTGGTCCCCCTCGGGCGCGCCCACTGCCGAGAGGGGGCGCCGGTACACACGCGCCACCCTTTCGGCGCCTGCTACCGTTAACCATGTGGTTAACGATCCATTCAGGGCGCTGTCGCATCCGATCCGCCGCGGAATCGTCGAGCGGCTCGCGGAGGGGCCGGCGACCGTCGGCGAGGCGACCGTCGGCTTCGGCGTCTCCAAGCCCGCCATCACCAAGCACCTGAAGGTGCTCGAGGAGACCGGGGTCGTCGAGCGCGCCGTCGAGGGCCGTACGCACCGGCTCTCGCTGCGGCCCGACGTGCTCAGCGAGGCCGCTGACTGGATGGACCACCAACGCGCCCTCTGGGGACGCCTGTTCGATGTCGTAGACGAGTACCTCAAGGAGAACGAGTCCAGATGAAGATGCCACCCGTGGTCTCGCCGCAGGAGTGGAGTTCCGCGCGAGAGGAACTGCTGGTCAAGGAGAAGGAGCTGACCCACGCCCGCGACGCGCTCGCCGCGGAGCGTCGGCGGATGCCGCGGATGGCCGTCGCCGACGACTACGCCTTCGAGGGGCCGAACGGCCGCGTGAGCCTGCTCGACATGTTCGACGGGCGCCGGCAGCTGATCGTCTACCGCTTCTTCTACGAGCCCGGTGTGGTCGGCTGGCCCGATGCGGGGTGCCGCGGCTGCTCCATGATCGCCGGCGACCAGACGGGGAACCTCGCCCACCTCAACGCCCGCGACACCACGCTCGCGTTCGTCTCCCGAGCGCCGCAGCCGAACATCGGGCGCTTGAAGGCGCGGATGGGCTGGGGACACATTCCCTGGTACACGCTCACCGACGACTTCGACGCCGACTTCGGCGTCGACGAGTGGCACGGCTTCAACGCCTTCTACCGCGACGACGACGACCGGATCTTCCGCACCTACTTCGTCAACGGCCGCGGCGACGAGGTGCTCGGAGGCACCTGGGCCTACCTCGACATCACCGCCCTCGGACGCCAGGAGACCTGGGAGGACTCGCCCGAGGGCTACCCCCAGGTTCCGGCCTACACGTGGTGGAACCTCCACGACGAGTACGACGAGCCCGACCCTGCCGCGATGGCCGAGCAGCTCGAGCGCGCTCGGATAGCCCGGCATGTGAAGTCTGATGTCGCCCCCGCGGCGCAGTCGAAGGGCGCCTGATGCTGATCGGTCACGTGGGCGGCGTCCCGCTGGAGGAGGTCCTCGCGTGGGCGACCGGAAGTGGCGCGACGCTGGTCGCGGCGCGGGCCTGGCTTGCCCTGCACCTCAGGCGCGGACAGGATCGTCGAGCGTGATGGAGGACGCCAAGACCCTGCGCATCGAACGCACCTACGCGGCGCCGGCCGACGCTGTGTTCGACGCCTGGACCAGCGAGGAGGTCATGCGTCGCTGGTGGCGCACCGACCGCGAATGGGCGGAGAGCGAGGCGGAGGTCGACCTGCGGGTCGGCGGCGACCTGCGCGTGGTCATGCGCGACCCCAGCAACGATGTCGAGTACGGCGGTGGCGGCAAGTACACCGAGATCGATCCGCCGTCCCGCCTCGCCTTCACGTGGATCTGGGACGGCGACACGAGACGGACGCTGATCGAGATCGACTTCGAAGAGCTCGACGGCGCCACCAAGGTCAGCTTCACCCACAGCGGCCTGTGGGACGAGGAGGCGGTGCGAGCGCACGAAGGCGGCTGGACGGGCATCCTCGCGAACCTCGGACGGGAGCTCGAGGCGGGCGGCCGGTAGGGGGCATCGGCCGGTCACCTGCCGCCCCCCGCAGACACGAGGTGCGGAAGCGCTTTGGCCGCGGGCCTTGACGCTCGAATGCCGGGACGGCTACGCCTCGACGACGGGACCTGACCGGCCGTCGTCGACCAGCGCGGCGACGCTTCCCGGCGGCGGGCGGCTGGTGAGGGACGCGGCGACGTCGCCAGCCTCGTTCGCGGCGGCCGGCCAGTCGACCGTGACCCGGTCGGGCGTGGATGGATCGAGCGCGACCGGCACCTCGACGCCTGGAGCTGCGAGCCAGGATGCGTAGAAGGGGATCGCGTCGCCGTCGGCGTGCACCTCGCGGCCGTCGGGTAGACGCAGCGCGACATTCCAGTTCGCCGTCGGCATCCCGAAGGCGGTCCGCCGCTCCAAGGCGGCGATCGTGGCTCGCCCGCGCTCGCCTCGCTTCAAACGTCGCAGGACGCGGGCATCGAGCGCCGTGTCGACCACGCCCGGGGCGGGCGGCCGTCGCAACGGTTTCTGGGCGGGCTCGCTCGCGCTGCGGCCCCACGCGCCGCACATCGCCGGCCAGTCGAGGACGACGCGTCCGCGCCGTCCCTCCCGGACAGGCACCGATAGTCCAAGCCGAAGCCGCTCCATCCGGTCTGTCCGCATGCGGATTCCGGCGACGGCTGTGGTGGTCCCGTCCCGGACCTCGACGGCGAACAGCTCGGTGTCCTGGCCGCCGTCGAGCTTGCGCTCGATGCCGACGATCCGGCCGGTCAGTCGGTCCCCCTCGGCGAGCACCGCGTCGCCTTGCCGGTAGCCCCGGTCGACCGGCACGGTGACGCTCTGGAGCCTGCTGCCCCGGCCGTCGAGCTTGTCGAGCATCCGTCCCAGCAGTCCCATCGCCCATACGTTCTCACACCCGACAGCGAGGCCCTGAGACGGCCGCGGGATCCGCGGGCGTCCTGTCACCAGGCGACGATGCCGCCGTCGACGAGCAGGTCGTGTCCGGTGACGTAGGAGGCCGCGTCGCTGAGCAGGAAGACGGTCGGGCCGGCCATCTCCTCTGGTTGGGCCATCCGGCCGAGCGGGATGTGGCCGGGGATCTGGGCGATGTGCTCGGCCATCCGCGGATTCGCGGACATGGTCGTCTTGGTGTAGCCGGGGCTGATCGTGTTGACCCTGACGTTGCGGTCGGCCCACTCGACGGCCAGCGCCCTGGAGAAGTGGACGACACCGGCCTTCGACGCCCCGTAGTGGGCCTGCTCGAGCCCGCGGTTGACGATCGAGGCGGAGATCGACCCCACGTTGACGATGGCGCCGCCGCCGTTGCTCAGCAGCGCCGCCCCCTCCGCTTGGCACGAGTGGAAGACACCGGACAGGTTGACGTCGACGACCCTCGCCCACTGCTCGGCGGGCATCTCCTCGACGGCGGCCTCGTCGTGGATGCCGGCGCAGTTGACCGCGTAGCGCAGCGGCCCCAGCGTGCTCTGGGTCTCTGCCACCGCGTCGCGCATCGCGCGCTGATCCGTCACGTCGGCCTCGACCGGATGCGCCTTGCGACCCGCCGCCTCGACCGCGGCGACGACCCGGTCCAGCGGCGAGCCCGCGATGTCGAGACAGGCCACGTCGGCGCCGGCCCGCGCCAGGCCGGCGGCGATGACAGCGCCGATCCCCCCGGCCGCTCCGGTGATGATCGCGGTCCCGTCGAGCGCGAAGGACTGGTTCACGTCTGCTCCTCCTGATCGTGACTGGGCAGGCCTCGGCGCGGATCCCGCGTCGATGATCGCACCTGGATCGGCTTTCCGTGGGGCAGTCGGCGGGGGTGGTTTCGGGGTGCTGCGATGATGACTCGATGCGCCCATCCACGGTCGCGGCCATCGCGCTGTTGTTCGCGATCGTCGCGCCCTCCGCCTCGGCGGCTCCCGTCTCCTCGATCCCCCGCGATGCGTCGGTGCTGTTCGCGCTCGCGGCGTTCGAGCGATCCCGCAAGCGATAGCCAAGTGAGGAGCAACGACGTGGCGAGCACTACGAACTCCGAGGAGGTTCGACCCGGCGGCGGTCCCGCCGACGCCGAGCGGACGGTCAGCGATGTCGTCGTCGACGTCCTCGCCGATGCCGGGGCCAAGCGCATATATGGGGTGACGGGCGATGCCCTGAACGGATTCGTCGAGGCGCTGCGCGTCGACGGGCGGCTCGACTGGGTCGGCGTGCGCCACGAGGAGTCGGCGGCCTTCGCGGCGTATGCGGACTCGGAGATCACCGGCGGCCTCGGGGTCTGCGCCGGGTCGGTCGGGCCCGGCGCCCTGCACCTCATCAACGGGCTCTACAACGCCAAGCGCGAGGGTGCGGCGGTCGTCGCGATCACCGGACAGGTCTCGCGCGAGCTGAAGGGACGGTCGTACTTCCAGGAGGTCGACCTGTCCAAGGTCTTCGACGACGTCTGCGCCATGCAGGTGGCGCTCGAGGATCCCAGCCAGCTGCCGGTCACCGTCGAGCTGGCCGTCCGCCGTGCGCTCACCGAGCGGGAGGTCGTACGGATCGAGCTGCCCGTCGACGTCACGACGCTGAAGGTCCCGGGACGCGCCAGGTCGCAGGCGATCGGGCTGACCAAGGCCCGCGTCGAGCCGGAGGCCCACGCGGTGGCGGCCGCGATCTCGATCCTCGACGGGGCGCAGCGGGTGGCGATCCTCGCCGGTGTCGGGTGCCGCGGCGCCAGGGCGGAGGTCCTGCGACTGGCTGAGCACCTGAGCGCCCCGATCGTCCACACGCTCAAGGCCAAGGACATCTTCGACGAGCGTGAGGAGCTGGTCGTCGGGACGACGGGATTCCTCGGGATGCCGGCCGGCTACGACGCCGTCAAGCGGTGCGACGCCTTGCTGATGCTCGGCACCGGCTTCCCGTTCGAGGAGTTCTATCCCGACGACGCGCGCATCGTCCAGGTCGACGTCCGCGCCGACCGGATCGGGCAGCGGACGTCGGTCGAGGCGGGGATCGTGGCGGACGTCGGCGCCACCGCGCAGGCGCTGCTGCACGGCGCGGCAGCCAAGGAGCCCGGCCGCTGGCTGCGCCAGCACCAGCAGCTGCGTGACCGCTGGGTGAGCCACGCGCGTGCCCGCGACGACGCCGACGACGCGCGGTCCTCGGCGCTCGACCCCGCCGTCGTCGCCCGCGCCGTCGTGAGCCGCTCGAGCCCCGATGCGATCTTCACCGTCGACACCGGCTCGTGCGTGATCTGGATCGGGCGGGCGGGCGACCTCAGCGGCGGCCGGCGGCTGCTCGGGTCGTTCAACCACGGGTCGATGGGGGCCGCGGTGCCGATCGCGCTCGGGGCGGCGAGCGCCGCTCCGGGGCGCGAGGTCTGGGCGCTCGCCGGCGATGGCGGGTTCATGATGTCCTCGCACGAGCTGGTGACCTTCCGCGAGCGCGAGCTGCCGGTGCGGGTCGTCGTCTTCGACAACAGCCAGCTGGCCTTCGTGAAGATGGAGATGGAGGCGGCGGGCTTTCCGTACTACCCGACGTCGATCGACCTTCCGAATCCGGACTTCGTCGCTCTCGCGCGGGCCAGCGGATGGGAGTCGGGCCGGATCGAGTCCGCCGCCGACCTTGGGCCCGTGCTGGACGCCGCGGCCGCCGCTCCCGGGCCCTTCCTGATCGACGCGGTCGTCAGCCCCGAGATCTTCTCGTTGGCGCCGCACGTCAAGCTGGATCGCGCCTGGGGCTTCGGCATGTCGAAGCTCAGCGAGGCTCCCCTGTTCGCTCGCGCCGGCGACCATGCCGAGTGGGACGAGTGGAGGCGGGAGATCGAGGCGGAGTCGTGAGCGACCGCGTGCCCCATGTGCCATGGGAGTCCTGCGACCACGCGGGTACACTCCCGCGGGCGGAGCGCCAGTCCCCGAATGCGGAGTAGTGGATGATGCTGAAGCTCGCCGTCGCGCCGGCACTGGTGGTCTTGGCGCTCGTCGTCGCGCCCGCCGCCAACGCGCTCGAGAACGTCAAGTTGAAGACCCTCGGCGGTGTCGTGACGTTCAAGGTGCCCGCGGAGAACAGCTGCTACGACCCTGGCGAGCGGTTCGTCGCCAAGGCGACGTTCCGGCGCAATGGGACTGCCGTCGGCCGCACCGCGCGCCCGCTGAAGGTCCAGTTCCTGCGTGAGCGCAGGCTGCAGCGCACCGATCGCCGGCCGCCGTTCTCCTACGCCCTCCAGGTTCCGCTGGACGCCGAGATCGGCCGGGTCGAGTACTCGCTGCGGATGCAGGTTCGCACCCGCCCGGGTGGCGCCACGGCTCGCGCGTGGGTTCAGCTCGACCGGCATGTGCTGGTCCAGCCGAAGACGTGGGCTTCGTGCGCCTGAGCGCCGGGCGCATGCAGCAGATGCTCCAGGGATAGCGGGCCCGGCGCGCCGTCCCTCCGGCCGGGCCGGAGGGACGGCTTCGACCGTCTGCGCGACAGACTAGACGGACGAAGGGGGCGAGATGGAATCGCCGATCACTGTCATGACGTACAACCTGCGGGACCGGGGGAAGGGATCACGGGAGCGCGAGAGCGCACAGGACGCCTGGCTTGCGGATCACCTACCAACCATCCTTACGGCACAAGAGTTCTGGGATCCGACGGGACGGCATGGTGACGACCTTGTTGCCGACCTCGCCGACCGTTTGGGGATGTGCGGGTTCGCCGTTCCGAGTCCGAACTCGAACTGTCATCTCGGCCTGTTGTGGCAGCCCGAGCAAGCGGAGCTGATCTCGTTCGAGGCGATCAAGTGGAACTTCTGGCACGGTGTGGGCGTCGGGACGTTTCGGGTCGGTGGCCGGACGTTGCGTGTCGTGGTGGCCCATCTTGCCCCCACGTCTCCGCCGCAGCGCTTCATGGAGGCGTACAACTTGGCAAAGCTCGCCGACACGCCCGGCGTCCCGACGATCATCGGGGCGGACTTCAATAACGTCGGAGAACTGGACCCAGAGCCCGACATCGGGGAGTGGGGTCCGAACCAGCGGGCGAGGCGGCGCGAGTGGTCCGCAGATCCGGCCGCGCCCACGAAGGTCGACCGACGGCCGATGCTGCTGCTGTCACAGGCCGGCGTTCACGACGCGGCAACGGTGCTGCAAGCCGATTGGTACCCGACCGCTGACCTGGCGGTCGGTTCGGGCGTGCGGTTCGACGGCATCCGCGTCAACGGCGAGGCTGCGGGGCTGCTGTGGCGCCATCGCGTCTACGACAGTCCGGAGTTGCGGGAGCTGTCCGATCACCTGCCCGTGGCGGTGACGCTTGCCGTGTGAGTAGCGCATGTTCAGGGACGGGCCGGCGTGTCGACGCGCCGGCCCGTTGGTCGTGCCCGGCCGGGGACGCGGGGAGCGGCCTGGGCCGCCGTCCACCTCAGACGGGACGCGCCCACCTGGGCGCGTCCCGTCTGAGGTGGACGGCGGCCTTCCGTGCGTGAACGGCCGCCGACGGTCAAGCGGGGCAACGGCGCGCCCCGACGATGCGGGAGGGGCGGGCTGGCTATCGGACTGTGCGCGGACCGAGCAAGGGACACTGGGACATGGCCGACCGGCCATGTCCCAGACGGGTGAAGAGGTTGAAGTGGGGTCTCGTGACCGGTCCCGCCGGGCGCCGGTACGCTCGGGTCGGCGCCGCGCAATGGGAGCGATCCATGACAAGTGGACTGTGCGGCGTGGTTGCGACGGGCGCTCGAACCCTGCCCGCCGCCGCCCGTGTCCCATCCATCAGCCGTACCGGTGCCGATCGTCGGCGCCCACGACCGAGAGCAGTTATCCCCATGCGAATCCGCACTGTGGTGTCCGCGCTGACCGTGGCACTCACGCTTATCGGGTCATCGGCATGCACGCATGATCGCAGCGCGGAACTGGTCGCGGACATCGAGGACTATCCGGGCCTGGGCTCGCTGGAGATCAGCAGTGGCGATGACCGATGGAGCCATTGGTGCGGGGTGACACTCGTGGCGGCAACGGTCGGCATCACCGCTGCGCATTGCGTCACGCCGTCTACCCCAGTCGGTCCGATCACTTCCCGGGACGTGTTTCGCGCGCGTTTCGCCTCCAGCGTCCGTGAAGCCGGCGGCATCGTGAGGCACGTGGGCGAGGTCCGGTCGCATCCCAGCTTCGTCTATCGGGAGGTGGGCAACGTGGACGCCGCGTTGGTCATCTTCACGGAGGCGGTGCCGATCGCTCCGACGACGCTCCTGCCGCCGGACGCGTCCGCCCCGATCGCTCTCGTCGGGTGGGGTGGGATCGAGTCGGACGGCGCATTTTCACCGAAGCTCAAGCGCTTGGACGCCGCGATCCTACCGGCCGAGGCGTGCCCGGATGGAGCAATCCAGGCGTGGGAGATCTGCGTGTCGACCTCCGGGGAGATCGACACCACCGGTGGCGACAGTGGCGGCCCCGGCAGCCAGCGCCTGCCGGGGGACGGCAGGTGGGGAACCGTTGGCATCCTCAGCCGGTGGGCGGGTTCGCGGCACGGCGAGGTGCCGGACATCTACACGTCGGTATATGAACTCCGGGAGTGGATCGCCGCTGAGGTAGCCGCCACGGAGATCGGACCTGATGGCCAACACCCAAGTCCAGCCGCCTAGGTCGCGCGCCATCACTCGACAGCCTGATCGATTGCCTTTGGCCCAACGGGCTAGATAGGCTAACCGTCGGTCCGGCGCCCCGCCGGGCCGATCGCCGCTTTCATCAGGAGGACCAATGGGCCGCCCGCCGCGTACCGCGTCCCTGCTTCCCGCCCCCGGCGACGTGCTGCGCTTGCAGCCCGCCGATTACCTAGGCGGAACATTGGCGCTGAAGCTCGTGGTCTCCGAGGTCGACGACTTCGCGTCGAAAGTGGCCGGACTGGAATGGTTCCAAGTCTCGGGTCGCGATTCCGAGGACCGCCCGCGTACGGTCATCGCGCGCACGGCACCCTCCGAGGCCACGAAGGGCCTACCCCGGCGCATACCCTTCGACGCCGGGCGCCCATCGATCCCGGTGGGGGCCGAGGACGCCCGCGCGCCGCTTGTCCGCGTTGCCTGACGCACCGTGCTCGAATGGACCTATCCGGTCACCGCCTCCCCGGCCCGGCGCGGCGATGCCGTGATCGACGACCCCGCCTATCAGCGCCAGCTCTCCCTAGCGCGCGCGCTGCGCGGCGACTTGCAGGCGAGCGACCGAGAGCAGACCCGCCGTCGCGTCGTGGCGCAACGCGAGGTGAAGGCCGCCCTGTCGGCATGGGTGAGCGCCACGCTCGACGCACAACGGCTGTACGCGCGCGTATGGGCGTCGCCCCCGTCCGGCGAATGGGTGCCGTCGGAGCAAGACATGGAGTACGCCGAGGGTCGCATCGCCCGTGCGCGGAGGTGGTACGACGCGGCGGCCGAGGCCGCGCTCTCACGCCGTCCGGAGCCACGCCACGTCCGGTCCGCGTTGGCCACGCGGGCATGGGTCCGTGACAGCTACGTCCGCGCCGGACTCATGCCCCGCACCGCCGATCTCGTGCTTGCCGAGGATCCGTCTGCCTGCCTCAGCGACCCGTGGGACGGCACGGGCACGATCGCCGTGACAGTGCTCGCCCCCCGGTACGTGGCGGCGCCAGACGGCACCCTGGCCACGGTGCAGGGACCCTGGCGCGGCCCCGTGCATCTCCTTCCGGCCGAGGCTCCGCCGATCGGGTCCGCCGACCCGCCGTCCGTCCCGAGGAAGGCCCGGATCATGGCGGCAACGCTCACGCTCGCCGGGCCGCGCGCTCGCCCGGACCTGCGCCTGACCCTACGGGCGAAGGCGCCCCGTTCGTTCGCCAGTCGCCACGCGCTGGCGCCCCCTCTATTCACTGGGAGCAAACATGTCTAGACCGCGTACCGCCCGGTCCCTCCTGGCGCTGGGGCTCGCCGCGCTGATGCTGGGGGGAGCGGTCGCCTGCAATGGCGGCGACGAAGAGGACGCGCCCGGCGTCGACAAGGTGACCTTTGTGACCACCTTCGGCACGTTCGGGCGGGAGGCAGCCGCCTACGTCGCTGGCGCCAAGGGCTTCTTTGCCGAGGCGGGCATAGAGGTCGAGATCCAGCCGGGTCGCGCGGGCGACTACAACATGCAGTTGATCCGCAGCCAGAGCGCGGAGTTTGCCTCGGTCGACTACGCGGGCGCCGTCATGCGAGCCGCCAACGGAGAGGCGGACGATGCCGTGATGGTCGCCGCTCTCAATCACAAGGCGCTGCTCGCGATGATGGCCCGTCCGGACGGACCCATCAAGACGGCGCGCGATCTGGAGGGCAAGACGTTGGGGGTGCCTACCGGGGGCGTGGCGGGCTCCCTCTTCCCGGGCTACGCCGAGCTTGCCGGTATCGACATATCGAAGGTCACCGTCAAGGAGATGGGTCCAGAGTTGCTGATCCCGACCCTCGAAGCGGGGCGGGTCGACGTGATCGGTCAGTTCGTCGTCGGGGCTCCCGCCGTCGCGGCGGCGATCGGCGCGCAGCCGGTCATCCTGCCCTACTCGGAGTACGTGACGGACCTGTACGGCAATGCCTTGATCACGCGGCGCGATCTCCTGGAGGCCGATCCTGACCTGGTCCGCCGCTTTACCGAGGCCCTGTTAAAGGGCCTGCGGTACGCGGTGGATCACCCGGAGGAGAGCGCGGAGATCCTGCGGGCGAAGGTCGACACGACCGTGCCGGCCGTCGCGGCTGCTGAGTTGCGGCTGCTCGGTCCCTACGTCGACCCGAGCGGCGACCTCGGACGGTTCAATGCCTCGCTGGTGGCGCGTGGGGTAGCGACCCTCAGGGCACTCGGGCTCCTGGGCGAATCCGTCCTGCCGGAGACCTTCATCGACTTCTCTGTGATGGGCGAGGTGCGTTGAAACCGTCGCTTGCACCCTTGCCACCGCCCGATCCGTACCGGCTTCCAATCGCGGTCAAGGTGGTGATCGAGATCTGCGGCCGCGTCCCGTTGCTCCTCAACGAGCGCGATGAATGGGAACTCCCGGGCGGGAAGCTTGAGGTGGGGGAGGCGCCCGAGGATGGGCTCCGGCGGGAAGTCGCTGAGGAATTGGGATTGGAGATTCCCGGCGGCAACGCTTTGAGTCTCTTCGATGCCTGGGTGTACGAGATCAGGCCGGGCCGGACTGTCTTCATCGTCACCTATGGCACTGAGTTCACCACCCCCCTGAGCATGACCTGCTCCGACGAACATCGTGCGCTGCGCCTGTGCGGCTACGACGAAGTGCCGGCGCTGCCGATGCCAGATGGCTACAAGGCCAGCATCGCGCGTTGGCGCGGTCGTGACAGGCGCCCATAGGGCCGTCGTGCGTGGCCCAAGCCCACGCCACGGCCCACCCTGCCGCCCACGGCCAGCGTTCCCGCGCTGACCTGGACCGGCGGCAACTGACCGACCCGTGCCGTCCCGCTCCCGTGTCTACCGGCATCGGGGGTGGGACGGCCCCCGCCCGATCCCGTACTAGCTCGGAGGCAACATGTCCCGCTACGCACTGGCCGACTCCGGCCCGCTGGCCACGCTCCATCACGAGGTGCTTGCCCTGCTTTGGGACGATACGACCCGCCCGCTGATCAACAAAGCCGTCAAGCTTCCCGGGGCCGCGTGCCTCGACCTTGGCAGTGGCGGGGGGAGCGTCGCGGCTTGGCTGGCGTCGGAGGTCGGGAATACCGGCCTGGTGCTTGCCGTCGATCGCGTGCTACAGCCAGGCTTCCCCATTCGCTCCACCCTCCATCATGAGGTCCACGAGATGACCGCTCGCGCACCGCTGCCGAGCAAGTGGATGCGCCATACCTGGGATCTCGTCCATGCCCGCCTGGCGCTCGTGCACATGGAGGGGCGTGACGAGATCGCGACGGCACTCGCGGGCAGGCTCAAGCCGGGCGGCGTACTGCTGATAACGGAGCTCGTCCCGGACGGCCGTGTTCTGCGCGCACCGTCCGATGAGGACCGCGACCTCGTCCACCGGATCCTGGTGGGGGTCGCCGACAGCTTCGTCGCTAGCGGGACGGATCGCGGCTGGTCGCTGCGTGCGGCGGCGGTCCTGGCCGACGCCGGCCTTGAGGTCAGCGGAGCGCGCTACGGCAGGATGTGGCGCGGCGGCAGCCACGGGGCGGGATTCGTCGCCGGGACGGTGCTCCAACTTCAAAGCGACCTGTTGGAACGGGAATTTACCCCCGCACAGATCGACCGTGCTCTGGAGTTGTTCATGGACCCGGATTTCCTGATGTCGGGTCACCTCATGTCGTCCACCTGGGGGACGAAGCGCTAGCGCCAGCCCGAGGCAATCACCGATCCGAGGCAATCACCGATCAGACTAGATGGACAGCATGCATATGAGCCTGCACCGGTCTCCGGGATTCCGGTCGCGTAGCGCGATCAGGCGCCGAGCGCCGCGACGGTCTCGGCCGGGGCGTCGACGGTGTGCGCGCCGCCGTGGGGGTTGTCGATGATGCACCGCCAGCTGCCGTCCGGCTGGCGTTCGGCGACGTCGGTGGCGGTGCCGCTCAGGCCCGCCCGCTCGATCGTCCAGTCGAGCACGATCAGGGCGGTGTCGCCGGTCTCGAGCACGTGGCGGACCGCGACGTCGATCGGGGCCCCCAGAGTGACCAGCCGTGCGATGGTTGGCTCGACGTCGGTCCCCGAGACGACGACTCCCGGAACCGGCGCATAGGTCGCGTTTGTCGCGTAGTAGCTGTCCATCAGGCCCGGCACGTCGCCGGCGTTGAAGTGCTCCTGGAAGACGTGCGGCAGCTGATGGGGAGTGTTGGCTCTCATGGTGTCGCAAGCTAGGAGGCGAGCGCCCCGCCGCCAAGATAGGCACCAAGAGGTTCCTATGCGCCGTCTAGCCTCCTGGGCATGAGACCCGAGGACCACCCGGCGGAGCGGACCGCGCGCCTCGTCGGCAGGCAGTGGACGGCGCTCACCGTCCACCACCTCGCCGAGCGGCCGCTGCGACACGGCGAGCTGCTCCGACGGATGTGCGGCGTCAGCCAGAAGACCCTGACCGAGCGCCTGCGCGACCTCGAGCGCCACGGTGCCGTCGATCGCGAGGTGCTCCCCGGCCGGGTTCCGGGGACCGTCTACTCGCTCACGCCGCGTGGCCGCGAGCTGGCGGACCTGCTCGAGCGCCTCGGCAGCTGGGGCGACGCCACGTTGGCGCCGCCCCCGATCGTCCCGCCGCTGTCGCCGGTCCGAGCCCCCCGCTGAGCGTCGCCGCGGCGGGCGCCAAAGGCCCGCCGCGGCGACCGTCGGTCCTCCCGGTCAGCAGACCGCCGACACGTCGAACGCCCGGTCCGCCAACGCCGGGTTGGGCAGCAGGCCGAGGGTCGTGACGGTGACGGTGCGGTTGTCCGGCTCGACCTGGGTGCCGATCGTCCCGACGTCGGTGCCGGTCGCCGACTGGGTGGCGGTCACCGCGCAGCCGTTGACCGTCCGCTCGAAGGTCACGGTGTAGATACCCGTCGACGAGTGGGTGACCGCGCTCACGCCGCGCGCCGCGGTGGCCGCACCGGCCGGGTTGACCTTCGCGAAGCTGAGCGTGTTCTGGGTCGCCGCGACCGCGTCGCCGGTGAGCTGGTCCGGGGTCTTCGAGCCGACGCGCTCGGCGTTGAGGCCGGTCGCCACTCCGGTCGCGTTGGTCGTGAACGGCTTGGCGCCGTCGCCGCCCTTGGCGACGTCGATCGTGCCGCCGAGCGCGCCCGCGGTGACCATCTCGAACGCGAGGCCGTGGGTCACGTTGCGCGAGCGCATGCACGGGTAGTTGCGCTGCGGGGTGCCGCCCGGCTCCGAGCGGCAGCCGAACAGGACGCCGCCACCGCCGCCGACGGTGCGGTTGGAGTAGCGCATCCCCCAGGTGTCGTTGGTGGCGATCACCATCGTCTCGTTGGCGTAGCCGCCACGCTTGGGGTTGCGCTCGCCGCCCATCAGGCCGGTCGACTGGGCGACCGCGAACGGCGAGATCACCAGGGCGAGCACGACGGCTGCCCCCAGGGTGGTCCGGACCCTGCCCCCCTGGCCGGTTCGAAATCGGTTGAGCTGCCTCAACATCGCGTTCTCCTGTCCGTCGTTGGCACCTTGTCCAGGAGACAACCCGTGGCGACAGCGATGTTGCGGGGCGGGGGCCACTTCAGCAACACCGAACGGTTCGTTCGACATCAGTTGACGGCGTTAAGTATGGTGTCGCCATGGCCAGTGGCGACGAAGGGGCGGACCTCTACCGGCGCATGCGGTTGATCCGCCGCTTCGAGGAGCTCGTGCAGGAGCTGTTCCTCAAGGGGGAAGTGCACGGCACGACGCACCTCTATATCGGACAGGAGGCGGGCGCGGTCGGGGTCGCGAGCGCGCTCGACCAACGCGACTGGGCGGCCGGGACCTACCGCGGCCACGGCCACGCGCTGGCGCTCGGGGTCGAGCCGCAGGCGCTGCTCGACGAGATGCTCGGCCGGGCGACCGGCGTCTGTCGGGGTCGCGCGGGCTCGATGAACATCATCGACCTCTCCCACCGGCTCGTCGGCTGCTTCGGCATCGTCGGGGGGAGCATCGCCGCCGCAACTGGAGCGGCCCTCTCGCTGCGGGGAACCGACGGCGTGGCGGTCGCCTTCTTCGGTGAGGGCACCGTCAACCAGGGCTACTTCGCGGAGTGCCTGAACTTCGCCCACACGCTGTCGCTGCCGGTGGTCTACGTCTGCGAGAACAACCGCTACGGCGAGTTCACCCCCTATGAGGACGTCACCGCCGGGGAGATCCTCGACCGTGCACGCACCCTCGGCGCCCGCGCCGAGCAGGTCGACGGGATGGACGTCTTCGCCGTCAGCGAGCTCGCCAAGGCCGTGGTCGCCCGGGCGCGCGCGGGCGAGGGACCGCAGTTCGTCGAGTCGCTGACCTACCGCTTCGTGGGCCACTCGCGATCCGACCCGGGCCGCTACCGCAAGCCGGGCGAGCTGGACCGGTGGCGCGAGCGCGACCCGCTGCTGGTCGCCGCCGAGCGGATCGGCGGCAACAAGGGCGGCGCTGCGAAGGTCGCCGCGATCGACGCCGAGATCGACGAGCTGGTGGACCGGCTGCGCGCCGAGGGCTTGGCGGCGCCCTACCCGGATCCCGGGGAGCTGGCGGCGGCGACGGCGGTGAGCGGCTGATGGGCGCGGCGAGGACGATGGAGTTCCGCCAAGCGATCGCCGCGGCGATCGACGACGAGCTCGCCGCCGACGAGCGCGTGGTGTTCTTCGGCGAGGACGTCGCGACCCCCGGAGGGGTGTTCGCCGTGACGCCCGACCTGCAGGAGCGCCACGGCGCCGACCGCGTCTTCGACACCCCGATCTCCGAGCTGGCGATCGCGGGCGCCGCGTTCGGAAGCGCGGTGACGGGGCTGCGACCCATCATCGAGATCATGTTCGGCGACTTCATGCCGCTGGCGATGGACTCGCTCGTCAACCAGGCTGCGAAGTACTGGTTCGTCTCGGGCGAGCAGGCCAGCGTGCCGCTGGTGGTCCGCTCGGCCGTCGGTGCCGGTGGACGTTTCGGCGCGATCCACTCGCAGTCGCCGGTCCCTTGGTTCATGGGCGTGCCAGGCCTCAAGATCGTCGCGCCATCGAATCCCGGCGACGCCTACGGGCTGCTACGGGGAGCGATTCGCGACGACGACCCGGTCCTCTTCCTCGAGCACAAGCGTCTCTACTCGCTCGAGGGGGAGGTGGGCGACGAGCCGCTCGAGCTCGGCGTCGCGCGCACCGTTCGCGCCGGCGACGACGTCACCGTGGTCACAGCGATGGCGGGGGTGGCGATCGCGATCGAAGCGGCCGACCGCCTCGCCGCGGACGGCGTATCGGCCGAGGTGATCGACCTGCGCACGTTGCGAACCTTCGACCTGGCGACCGTCGCCGCTTCGCTCGAGCGCACCGGCAGGCTCGTCGTGGTCGAGGAGGGCCCTCGCACCGGCGGGTGGTCGGCGGCGCTGGTGGCGGAGGTGGTCGACGGGTCGCTCGACTACGTCGACGACATCTGCCGCATCACCACCGCCGACCTGCCGATCCCGTTCAGCCCCGTGCTCGAGGACGCCTTCCTGCCCAATGCCGAGACAGTGGCCGCCACGATCGCCGCGCGGCTCGGTGTGGCGTCGGGCTAGGTCTCGGCGGGCGCGTCGCCGTCGAAGCGCGGGTTGCGCTGGTCGCTCTGACGCCGGCCGATCACGAACCAGATCGCCCGCGCCTGCGCCGCACCTCGGTTGACGAGCCTGTGCGGCTGCTGCGAGTCGAAGCAGGCCGAGTCACCGGGGCCGAGGACCTCGATGTCGAAGCCGATCTGCAGCTCGAGCTCGCCCTCGAGCACGATCCCGTACTCGCGGCCGTTGTGGCGCACCAGCTTCTCGTTGGAGCTGGACGCGCCACCCGGCTCGTAGATGGCCATCAGGAAGTCGACGTCCGGGTCGTTGGACGGCGTGAGGCGCTCCCAGGTGACGCCGGAGTCGAGCTCGAGCGAGGCGCGCGAGTCGCCGTGCTGGACCACAGGCGTGACCGCTGCCTCGACGGCCGCTGCCGGGTTCCCGTCGAGGGCGACGTCGCCATTCGGCGCTGCTCCCGTCGCGACTGGCGCCGGTCCGGGCGTGGCGCGGACCTGTGCCGGGTCGGCGAAGAGCTCGTCGAGGGAGAGCCCGAGCTCGGAGACGATCGCGTAGAGCGTCTTGACCGACGGTCGCGACTTGCCGGTCTCGATCTGCGAGAGGGCGCTCGCCGAGATGTTCAGCCGGCGGGCCAGCTCGCGCAGGCTCGCCCCCGACTGCTCCCGCGCGGTGCGTAGGCGGCTGCCAACCTGATCGGCGTTGTCGATCGTGGTCACTTCGCCGTGTCCTGTCTCATGCAGTCCATGTGGACGCCCGGACCCTGGCTCCCGCTAGTGGCCGTGGCGTGTCAATCAACACTGAAAGGCATAGGTTAACAGTCGGCGGGCCCGCGCGCGTCCAACGATCCGATGACCTTCCTCCTGCTCGAGTCCCTCCACCCCGACGCCACGCGCGAGCTCGAATCCGCGGCCACCGTCAAGCTGGCGACCGGTTCTGACGACGCTTTGGCGATCGGCAGGGCCGAGCCGGTGGAGGCGATCATCGGGCGCGCGCTCGAGTTCGTCGGGGCCGAGTTGATGGACGCCTGCGCGCCGACGCTCCGCGCGGTCGCTCGGGCCGGCTCCGGGATGGACACGATCGATGTCGAGGCGGCCCGCACCCGGGGGCTGGCCCTCGTGAGCGCGCCCGGTGTCAACGCTCGGGCCACCGCCGAGCATGCGTTGATGCTCGCGCTCGCCTCGGCGCGGCAGGTCGTCGAGCTGGACCGTGCGGTACGCGTCGGCGAGTGGCGCTCGGCCCGCGAGCGATGGCCGACGTACGAGCTCCACGGTCGCACGCTCGGCGTCGTCGGGCTCGGGGAGGCCGGTCGCAGGACGGCCGAGCTGGGCGCCGGCCTCGGGATGCGGGTGGTCTACTGGAGCCGCTCGAGCCGGGACGGCCGCTTCGAGCTCCAGGAGCTCGGCGACCTTCTGCGGTGCGCCGACGTCGTCACCGTCCACCTCGCGGTGAGCGAAGAGACCGTGGGCCTGATCGGGCCAGCCGAGCTGGCCGAGATGCGGCCGACCGCGCACCTCGTCAACGTCGCGCGCGGAAAGATCGTCGACGAGCACGCCGTCGCGGTCGCGCTGCGTGAGGGGCGGCTGGGCGGCTATGCGACCGACGTGCTGACCTGTGAGCCGCCGAATCTCGGCCACCCCCTGCTCACCGCTCCCCGGACCGTGATCACGCCGCACAGCGCGGCGCTCGGAGAGCGCACCTACCGCGAGGTCTGCCTCTACTGCGTGCGCAACCTGCTGGCGCTGCTGCACGGGGGCGAGGTCGATCCCGCGGCCTTGACCTGAGTGGTCGCTCCTCGCGCCGCCGTCCGTGCCAGACGGGCGGCTCGGTGGCCGATCGGCGATACTGTTCACCCCCCTGTTCAGAAGGAGTTGACGCCCGATGCCGAACGTTGTCGCCATGCCCCGCCTGTCCGACTCGATGGAGGAGGGGACGGTTGTGCGTTGGTTGGTTGAGGAGGGGGGTGTGGTTGGTCGTGGGGATGAGTTGGCTGAGATTGAGACGGATAAGGCGACGATGGCTTTTGAGGCTGATGGGGTTGGTCGTTTGCACAGGTTGGTGTTGGAGGGTGAGTCGGTTGCGGTGGGTGTGGCGATTGCGGAGTTGTTGGGTGAGGGTGAGGAGCCGTCGGGGGTTGGTGGGGGCGAGGCGGAGGTCGACGGCGGCGGCGAGGCCGGCGAGGCGGGGGGCGGCGGCGATGAGGACGGCGACGCCGACGCCGACGCCGGCGCCGGCGCCGAGGGCGAGGGCGAGGCTGGGGACGGCGGCGAGGCTAGGGACGTTGGCGAGGCGGCTGGGGCGGGCGAGTCCGCGCAGGGTGGCGAGGCGGCGGTTGGTGGTCGTGTGAGGGCGTCGCCGTTGGCGCGGCGGGTTGCTCGTGAGGCGGGTGTTGATCTTGGGGGTTTGACGGGTAGTGGTCCGGGTGGGCGGATCGTCAAGGCTGATGTCGAGGCGGCTGTCGAGCGGGGTGCGGCTGGGCCGGCCGCTGGGAGTGGTGGCGCGAGTCCGGCTCCGGCGCCGGTTGATAGCACCGAGGGTGCGAAGGGGTCGGTGGAGGTCGTCGACCCGACGCGTGTTCAGCAGGTGATCGCTCGGCGGATGAGCGAGTCGAAGGCGACGATCCCTGATTTCCAGGTTCGCGTCGAGGCCGACGTGACCGAGCTGTTGGAGTTGCGCGCCATGTTGAAGG
>Ga0307505_10000022_pt1 | contig 193824 bp, 169 predicted proteins | sample 23_S_MG_FD_202183 | JGI IMG/M metagenome (GOLD analysis project Ga0307505, IMG submission 202183) | Soil microbial communities from Populus trichocarpa stands in riparian zone in the Pacific Northwest, United States - 23_S | ecosystem: Environmental > Terrestrial > Soil > Riparian zone >... | reverse complement strand
TGCATTCGGCTAAAGCCGGATGACTCTGTTGCACCGATATCCACTAGCTGAAGCGGCAATAATATACTTGACACAGTAAACTAATTGTGTCAAAATCTTTCTATGATGAACGAAACTCCATTGCCAAAGACGCTTCAAGAAGCCGCGAAAGCCTTTGATGATGCTCAATTTTGCATCGACCTGATAGCCGCGATGCGTTGGGTTGACGGTAAAGCTATGTGTCCGAAATGCACCGGAACCAACTGTCACTTTATGGCTTCGCGTAAGGTTTGGCAGTGCAAAAACAAAGAATGCAAAAAGCAATTTTCGGTAAAGGTCGGAACTATTTTTGAGGACTCCGCGATTGGCTTGGACAAATGGCTTTTGGCTATGTGGCTGATCGTTAATGCAAAGAACGGAATTAGCTCTTACGAGCTTCACCGTGCTATCGGAATCACTCAGAAATCGGCTTGGTTCGTCTTGCATCGCATCCGCGTTGCAATGACCGTTGGTTCGATTGAAAAACTTTCCGGCACTATCGAGGCCGATGAAACCTATATCGGTGGCGATTCCAAGAATATGCACTTGGACAAGCGAAAAGAGCGTGTTAAAAAGACTGGCTCGACCGCTCATAAGTCTGCCGTTCTTGGAATGGTTCAACGTGGCGGCAAAGTGACCGCCAAAGTCGTTAAAAGCCGTGATGCTGTGACTATCCGCAACTTTGTCACTGAGGGTGTAGAGATCGGTTCTGAGGTTATGACCGACGAATGGCGTGGTTACCATAACCTGCATGACGTTTACACTCACGAGGTTATTAACCACTCTATGAACTATGTTCGGGATAACGTGCATACCAATAACATCGAAAACTTTTGGTCGTTACTGAAACGAACCATTAAGGGAACCTACATTTCCGTATCACCTGCACACTTGCAGAAGTATGTCGAGGAGCAAGTATTCAGATACAACGAACGCGAAATAAATGACCAACTTCGGTTCGTAAAACTCATAGAGCTGATTAGTGGCAAACGTCTTACCTATTCGCAACTGGTCAGCTATGGCAGTTGACGCCAATTGGCCTCAGAAGAAACGCGGTCGAAAGAAGAAGCGCTAAGACTTCTTCTTTTCTTTTTTCTGCCGTTCTTCTTCCTTTTTAATCTCTTCTTTTGGCACATTTACAACCGTTTTTAGCAACGATTGGAAGCGGTCTGCATCCTTGCCATCGTTCTTCATTTCAAGTTTCTTTTTCATTTATTCATTACCCCATCCTCATTCATATCAGTCCAAAACTTTTCTAATACTGCGTCCGAATGAATAATGTAATCACCGGGAATTTTATCAAGACGGACCATCTCTGGTCGTGAAAATGGCTGGATATGGCTTTCATAGTGTTCGCGATACTTCTCTTTGTAATAAATATTCGCCAACATATCAGCAACCTGTAGCGCCCCTAGTCTTTTCTTCGGCATGAACGCGAGAGCCCCTTCGCGAAATCGCCAAAACTGGCTACTCTCCTTGTCGCGTGAGATAGATGTATGCGCCCGTAGAATGTCATCCTGATGTAAATCACCGGCCTCGAAAACATAATGAATACTGTCGTTATATTTCAGTTGCTCGGCAAGATCTGCACCTGCCCGCAAGGTTAAGATTGCATTGCAATAATAAGCAGCTTTAACTGCTGGTTCGCTCTCTGGGTGTTTTGCAACAAACGACTGAAATGCTTCGAAGTTAAACGCACGGATGATTCCGCCCATCACCGTATTTTCGACAAGAGTAATGGCATCGTTGAGACAGTCAGTCTTTTTGCTTTCTGACCAACCCGCACATTCTTTTGAGCCAGCGAATAAATCCGACGTATGAAGATGAGTAATTCCATACTTACTCAGAAAGGCAGGCCATTTCTTTTCGAATTCTTGCCACTTATAGCCGGACGAAAAATAGCCAGCGATAATGGCAACAGGACACTTGTTTCCCTTACGATCTTCGCCGCCGTGACCGCCGCTTGCATCTAAGAACGCCTTAATCCTCATAACACCAACCCACTCGCCACCTGTTTTACAGATCGTCTGTAATAGATCAGAAAACGGTGACATCGTTTCCCATTCGAGTTCGCTGTAATCCCCCCAACGCGGTTCGCCCGTATGAACGGGCTTTAGTTGCTCGTTCATACGTTACTCCTTTTCGCATACTGAGGCAAGTATATTACTGCCGCTGAAGCTAGTGGCAATTCAAGCGACAAAGTTTTGAATGAGATAAAATGGAGCTATGTTTCGCCGGGTTTATCTGGACAATGCCGCTACTACGCCGATCGACCCGCGCGTGGTCGAGACGATGTTGCCGTTCCTGACGGAAAAGTTCGGCAACGCGTCGAGCATTCATTTTTTCGGCCAGGAAGCCCGTGCCTCCGTTGACAAAGCCCGGCATCAGGTCGCGGCCCTTATCAATGCTCGTCCGAACGAGGTGATCTTTACATCCGGCGGCACCGAAGCGAACAACCTTGCACTACGGAGCGCGGACCCTCTTGTTCGCACCTCTGATAGTGTTCCGCATATCATCACCTCTGCTATCGAACATCCCGCCGTTGGTGCCGTCATCGAAGACCTTGAAAAAGCCGGAGCGTCGGTTACTTATCTTCCGGTTTACGACAACGGCCTCGTTCGCGTCGAAGACGTTTGTGCCGCGCTCAACGAAAATACGGTGCTGGTCTCGGTGATGCTGGTCAATAACGAGATCGGGACGATCCAGCCGGTGCGTGAGATCGCCGAATTGGTCAAAGAGGTTCGTGCAACCGGGCAAAAGATCCTTTTCCACACAGACGCTGTTCAGGCGGCCGGAAAGACGGTTGTCGATGTTCAGCAGATCGGCTGCGATCTGTTAACCGTTTCGGCACATAAGATATATGCTCCGAAAGGCGTCGGTGCTTTGTATGTGAAACGCGGAACGCGATTGAAGGCGCAAAATCTCGGCGGGCGTCAGGAACGCGGGTTTCGCGGCGGAACCGAATCGGTCCCGCTCATCGCTGCGTTTGGCAAAGCGGCGGAACTTGCGAAAGAGGAACTCGACAATGATTCAACGAAATTGCTCTCGATGCGTGACGATTTCGAAACCCGCGTTTTTGAAACTATCGAAGGTGCGTTTCTGAACGGCGAGAAAGACCGGCGAATTCCAAATATCTCGAACATCTCGTTCGACGGCGTCGAGGGCGAAGGCCTGCTGATCAATCTCGATATGCAGGGCGTCGCTGTCTCGACCGGTTCTGCCTGCTCGTCCGGTTCGCTCGAACCGTCGCCCGTCATCCGCGCCCTCGGCCGCGACGACAACCTCGCCCGCGGAGCTATCCGCTTCAGCTTTGGAAGAATGAATACCGAAGAAGACATTAACCGGGCAATTGAATTACTGCCCGGCTGTATCGAAAACCTGAGAAGACTGTCCCCAAACACTTCCGCAACCTCAGCGGTCTAGCACTTCGATGATGTGAAGAGTTAGCAACAAATCTCTTGCCATCGGGAGCAAAAGCAAATGACGACGGCACATGGTCTTTGATAGTGCATCAGTTTGAAATACTTGCCGGCTTTTCTTTGTGAACTTGGTGGTCCGCGCTTCGTGTTCTTTGGGTTTAGGGTCTTTTTTCAACACAAAGAGCACGAACGGAAGACACAAAGGCCGCCAAGATTTCAAACCGAAACACTACCAGATCATCTTTGCTTATATTTATCTACTATCGGATATCGACTACAATTACCTTTCCATAGGTGGTTGATAAGCCATTTCGTCGGTTTTTTGATTGACGTTGCGGGATGAACGATTCAAATGTCAAAACTGTACCAAAGTCTTCGTGGTCTATGACTGCGGGGGCGTGGGACGGTTTTATTCGTTGGCTCGACGATGGCAGCGATTCCGAGGGGCGGTCTTATTTGGAGATGCGTCGTCGATTGGCCGCGTATTTTGACAGGAAGAATTGCCGAAACCCGGACGAACTCGCCGACGATACTCTGGACAGGGTCGCACGGCGGCTTGAAGAAGAAACGACCATCGAAACCGAAACGCCGGCAAAATATTGCTACACCGTCGCCCGCTTTGTATTTATGGAAAGCCTGCGATCGAAGGAGGCGAAAAGCGATTCGATCGATCAGATGTCCGGCACCGACGAACTCAAAGCGACAGCAGGCAGCGAAGATGATGAGCGTGATGAAAAAGAAAAGATGCTCAGTTGTCTGGATAAATGCAGCACCGAACTGGACACCAAAAACCGTGATCTTATATTCGGATATTATGTCGGCAATGAGGGCGTTAAGATCGAGAATCGGCGTTCGATGGCCGCCGGACTCGGCATCACGGTAAACGCGCTGAGCATTCGTGCGTTTCGCATCAGGGATAAGCTTGAGGCGTGTGTTCGGCTTTGTTGCGACGGGAAGTGAAATGTTTTCGTGATCTTGTCTAATGTGAGTGTGGAACCCTTTCTCAGTTTCGCGGTACCATGAACAACGAAAGTATAAATGACGAAATGATCGCCGGTTATATTCTGGACGATCTGCCGGACGAGCAAACTGAAAGGCTCGATGAACTGGCCGTGTCCGACGCCGAATTCTTTGAGCGGATGGGCGCGGTCGAGAACGATCTTGTTGACCGTTACGTTCGGGGCGGACTGAATGAAGCAGACGCAGCCAGATTCGAAGTGCATTACGTCAAGTCACCGCAGCGGCGTAAAAAGATCCAGCTTGCACGGGCATTTTTAGAGTTTGCGGAAGGAAAGACAAAGCTCCAGGGCGTTACTGCGGAGTCGAAGGCTGAATCAATGGGCTGGATGACGGGATTTTTCGCGTCGCCGGTATTTCGATTCGCGATGGCCGCAGCGGCTCTTGTCGTCGTGGCACTTGCCGGAATGCTGGTCCTTAGAAACTTTTCAGGCAGCGGCGTCGAAGTAGCTTCGAATATCGCCAATCAGGGCGTTCCGGATAATAATACATCGCCGCGTCCGGACGTGGTTGAGGTTCCGGTAAATACAGATCCGCTGCTGACACCCACCCCACTGCCATCGCCGACCGCAACACCTTCGACTACGACACCGTCACAACCTCTGATCGCCAGCTTTGTGTTGGCGGCACCGCTGCGCGGCGGCAATGTGCAAAGCCTGTCAATTCCTGCCGCGACCGACAAAGCTGCTTTACGCCTGGAGCTTGAGTCGGACGATTTCCATTCGTACTCCGTCGAACTAAAAGAAGCCGCAAGCGGACGAGTCATCTGGCAAAACCGTCGTCTGTCAGCGGTCGGGCCGCAAAGCAGCAGGTCGATCAGGATAAGCATTCCCGCAAAAACTCTCAGGCCCACGATCTACACTGTTTCCGTTTCCGGCAAGACCGAAGGCGGTCAGACGGAAACAGTTGGTGACTATCCATTCCGCGTTGTGCGATAATCTAGGGTCACTCGATTTACACATACTCGCTACGGTGCATTCATGATTTTGAGAATAATGCGTCCGATGGATTCAAATATCTTGCCAAGATCTCAGCTTGCAAGGTTTTTTGCGTTGCTCGTCTTTGCTTCTCCGTGCATCGTTTGGGGCCAGTCGGCCCTTCCCAATCAGGAAGGGGGCACAAAGATCCTCGAACCGGGAAAGCTCACCACGCGAGAGATCGCCGGGGGGCAATTGCACCGCTACCAGATACTTCTCACGCAAGGCCAGTTAGCAAATGTCGTCGTAAAACAATTAGGAATAGACCTCGGCCTACGCCTGATCGCAGCGGACGGTGTCACGATCGCAGAAGCCAGTTCCGACAGCTCCGGCGAGGGGATCGAATCTGCTTCACTGGCGGCAGAGTCAACCGGCACGCACCTGATCGAAATATTTCCTGTTGCCGCCAAATCCGGCAGCAGTTCTTATTCAATAGAGCTTTCCAATCTTCGTCCTGCTACTCCCGATGAAAAGGAGTTATTCAAGGCGTTCAAAGATTACTATCGGGCGAGAAGGCTTGATGCCGCAGGCAAGGCCGCCGAGGCTCTGGACGCCGCGAAGGCTTCACTGGAGATCAGGGAGCGCATTCTCGGCCCAACGAATAAAGATGTAGCTTATTCCCTGCTTTTGGTCGGGTCGGCCTACATAACCAGGAACGATATCGCACGGGCCGAACCGGTCATAAGGCGGGCACTTGATCTAATTGAAAAATCTATTGGTGCGGAATCGCTCGCATATGGGGATGGAACATATGCATTGAGCCGTGTGGTTTTTAGCCGGGGAGATTTCAAGTCTGCCGAAACCCTACTGCTTCAAGCCTTGCGCATCAGAGAGAAAACCGCCGGGCCGTTCAGTATTCCTGTCGCCGAGACGCACAATCTTTTAGGACTGACCTATCGGGCCCTTACCGATTTTGCCAGGGCCGAGCAGTCCTTTCGCAAGGGTTTGGAGATTTGCGAGAAAACGGTTGGCGACGATCACATAGAGACATTCCGAATACTCAACAACCTGGGACTTATGTATAACAGCGCCGGGGATTACATAAGTGCTGAAATAGCGCTGCTGCGTTCGGTCCAAATCGGCGAAAAGTTGTTTGGCGAGTCGCGACAACTCAGTTTGGCGCTGAACAACCTGGGACTCGTTGAATGGAGAAAAGGGGATTATTTGAAGGCGGAGTCCGCGTGGCTGCGTGCTCTTGCGATGTTCGAAAAGATAAACGGGCCGGAAAGCGACGGGGTTGCCAACGTCAGCGGAAATCTTGGGATAATTTACAAGGAGTATTACAAGGATTACGCCAAAGCGGAGGAATACTATAAGCGTTCGCTGGCGATCATTGAAAAAGTTTCCGGGGGATTTGCGATGCCGGTTGGCACTGCGAGGATGAGCCTTGCGATCCTTTACCGGGGGATGGCCGATTATCCACGAGCAGAAGAGCAGACTCTGCGAGCCTTAAGCGTTTACGAAAAGGTCGTGGGTCCAAATCACCAAAATACAGTCCTTGCTCTTTCTGTAATGGCTCAACTTTGCGCCATCAAGGGCGACATTGTCCGTTCCCTGAAGTATCAGCAGCGGATCGAGGCAATTGACAGTGCCAATATCCAACTGAATGTTATAAATGGTTCCGAACGCCAGAAAATCGCTTTCTTCTCGCGTTTAAGAAACACCGATAGAAATGTTACGTTTCTCGTAAACCTGGCACCAAAAAACGTGGAATCGCGAGATCTCGTAGTGACCCAGATCCTACAACGAAAGGGCCGGATCCTTGACGCCATTGCACAGAATATTTTGGATTTCAGACGACGGAAAACCCCGGAAGACGAAGCTCTTTTGGGTAAGCTGAGCAGCTTGAGTTCCGATATATCAAGGTTTAACGCTGAGGCCCGCAAGGAGCTTACGAATGAGGAATACGACGCTCGGCAGCAGGAGATGCTTTCGGAGCGGGATAAGATCGAGGCAGAGATCAGCCGTCGAACGCTGGGATCGTATGAACCATCAAAACCGGTAACTCTCGCGGAGGTACAGACGGCGGTTCCCGACGATGCCGCTCTTATCGAGTACGCCGTTTACCGCCCGTATGATTGGAGGCACAAGGAAGGTGCGGAGCCGTATGGCGAGCCGCGGTATATCGTTTTTGTGATCAGGAAAAACGGCGAGGTCGGGTGGCGGGAACTTGGGGCCGCGAAGGATATCGATGATGCGATCGCATCATTGCGCCGGGCTTTGCGTGACCCGAAGCGTTCCGACGTCCAGCGGTTGGCCCGGGTCGTCGATCAAAAAATCGCCGAGCCTGTGCGTGCTTTGACCGGCGATGCCAAACATCTGCTGATCTCACCGGACGGTGAATTGAATATGCTGCCTTTTGAGGCTCTCGTGGATAAAGCCGGTCGTTATCTCGTGCAGAATTATTCGGTCAATTACGTTACGAGCGGACGCGATCTGCTGCGGATGCGGGTACGGCGTGAAAGTAAAGCGAACCCGTTGGTAATCGCAAACCCGGATTTCGGCGAAACTCCGGAAACAGCCGAGACGGAACAAAAGCGTGCCGGAAAACCCGCAGATCGGACCGGTGTTAACACAAAGCGGAAATTTTCCGACACCTATTTTGCCCCCTTGAGCGGGACAGCCCGCGAGGCAAATTCGATAAAGAACCTGTTTCCCGATGCGTCAATATTGACCGGCACCGGAGCAACCGAAACTCAATTGAAAAAAGCCGCCGCTCCAAAGATCCTGCACATTGCCACACACGGATTCTTTCTGCGCGACGACGCATCAGCGGCAACGCCCGCCCCGAAGATCGAGAATCCTCTGCTTCGATCCGGACTTGCATTCGCCGGAGCGAATCGGAGCGGTGACAACACGGACGACGGTATCTTAACGGCTCTCGAAGCGTCCGGGCTGAATCTTTGGGGCACGAAGCTTGTTGTCCTTTCGGCGTGCGATACCGGCGTTGGCGAGGTGCGGAACGGTGAAGGTGTTTACGGTTTACGTCGCTCTTTCCAGATCGCCGGTGCCGAATCGCTTGTGATGAGCCTGTGGCCGGTGAGCGATCTCGTCACGCGCGAACTTATGACGGGCTACTATACAAGTCTTAAACAAGGCATCGGCCGCGGCGAATCGCTCCGCCGCATACAGCTCGAAATGCTCAACCGCCCGAACCGACGCCATCCTTTCTATTGGGCAAGCTTTATTCAATCCGGCGAATGGGCGAGCCTCGACGGAAAGCGTTAAATGAATTTCATTCCATAACTCCTCCTGCCCGTTTTCTGAGGTTTGATCCTCGGTGCGACTCTTCATTTCCAAGTAAACCCGGATTTACGCGATAGGCGTTTTTCTTCTTACTTTCTTCCTTTGCGTTCTTTGCGGCTTTGCGTGAAACTGCTTTTTTCCACGCAAAGCCGCCAAGCTCGCAAAGAAATCTCAAAAAAGGAAAGGAACAAATCCGCTTCACCCGTCCTGATGCGGAATTTGCGATAAATCAAAGATCAATGAAATGTTTTTCGTCTTTTGTCTAATCAGTATGTCCGCAAGGAAATTGGACTGAAGGAGACAAAATGATGAACGCGAGATCGGTGATCGTATTGACGTTTGGGAGCCTATTGCTGCTCGGTACCGGAGCCGTATCGGCACAATTCCCGATAAAACTTCCCAAGATAAAAGTAGATAAACCAAAGGTGGAACAGCCGAAAGCCGATATCGGCCAGCCTGTCAGCGCTCCATCAACATCATCCGGATCAACAAGCTCGACTTATTCTGCACCCAGCGGAAAAAGCCAGTACGACTTTGTCAGGCCGACCGCCAAACCGTTGCTCGTTCGGGATTCCGTTTACATTCAGGCGGTGACGGGTAGTGCCTACTGGAAAACGCCGAACGTGAAGCAAACCAGTTGGGTGCCGCACGTTCGCTTTACGGTATTTTATGACTGGAAGGAAAGTCTTAATTACACGGCCGAGTACTTTAATCCCGACGGCTCACTTTGGTTCAGCGAGCCGCTGGAACAGGGCAGGCCAGCGGCCGACCTCACCGTTACCTCCCAGAGCGTCCGTGACAGGCCGGATACAATTCTCAACACAAAATCGACCATCGCAACCGGCCTTTACGGCATTAAGATCACCAACACGGCGACCGGCGAAGTCGCCTTCCACGGCAAGTTCAAAGTTGGGAAATATGCCATCCAGTTCAGCCGCGAAACCAAAAACGAATATTATGTCGATCACGACTGGCTGATGCCGATCGGTACGGTCGGATTTCATTTCGCCAATTTTACCAGTAGCGATATTGGCACGAATTTTCCGATCGAGGTAAGTATGTGGTTCAAGAAATCCCTGGGCGACACTGATCATGGTTTGGAAGGCCGACTGTTCTACAAAGGCCAGCAGATTGCGACGACTAAACCAAACGCGAGGGAGGACCGGGCAGGCGAATTCGCAGCTTTATCAAGCGAACTTCATCATTGGCGGCGTTGGAACTTTCAATGGAGCGACAAAGCAGATCGCGAAATAAATGTTGATAACGGCGGAAGCTATCACCGCGACAACATGCCGAAGAGCTTTTTTGTTGACAGGAATCCCGGCGAATATACCGTCAAGGTTTTTCATAAGGGCGTCCAGGTGCGCGAGGCGAAATTTACCGTCGGGACCGATGGACGAGTCGTTGACGGCGGATTCCAAAAGCCCGGTTATCTCACATATCACAAGGTCATCATCCCGGTAACGATTATCGGTGCCGCCGAAAAATGGAATGCCTCTGCGTGGAAGACCGAGGCGTTCTACGGCAATCCGATGGTCGGGTTTATGGTTCCATAAATTCCGGTCCTCAACTGTTTTGGAATTAAAGCTAAGGCGTCGCTTTTGGCGGCAAACAAGCGACTACCGGTTTATCCGGGACTGAATCGCGGAAGGAGAAAAAACATGAGTACTTCAAAATTTTACTATTATGCGGATTTTAAAGATGGAGCTTCGACCGTTCGGAGCGTCCCGGTTCTGGCGATTCATGCCGGCGATAACGACTCACAAGCGTGGCACAGCGGCGATGTTACCAGCGGAATCGAGTTTAAAAACGTCTTTGAACGCATACATCAGCAAGTTCCTGCTTCTTTGGCGATCCCTCAGATCTTTTCGATGTTGGTGCCTACAGGTCGCGAATGGGAGCGTGTCTCGATAACAGCATATGAGCCGAAGAAAGGCCAGCGGATAATGACGGGCCCATCCTTTTACCTTACGCTTCGCGGCGTAACGGTTATCCAGAATGTATCCATTAACGGACGCGACGTACCGAGCCAGCCGTCAATTCAAAATGACGAGCTTGTTCGGAAATTTGGAAGCCAGTCGCTTTCCTGGGTCGTTGACGCGGGATTCTCAGTAAGCGATAACGCTGAGATCGGTAATTAGAAGGGCATATGACGGTAAACGACAGGAGAAATTACCATGATACAAAAGGTCCACCTAACGATATTGTCTCTGATAGTGTTCGGGCCATTTCCGGGAATTGCTGTGGCACAGAACGGGACCGCTTACGACACGGAGGCGTTCCGACAGGTAAAATGGGGAAACACGCGCTATATCTCGCCTTATCTCGAATGTTATGCCGAAAAGCATAATCTCGAGCTGATCAGCGTGACGGGTAACGCCTATCAATACGATGGCAACTACACCAGTCCCGCGACCGCGAAGGAAGTCCGCGAGCCGGAACTGGTAAATCTCGCCGAGATCGAAACGCTGCTAAAGAGCAGGCTTTCGACGCGGCCAAACACGGGCAAGGACTATCACGAAAACCCGGCGATCTGGGAAGAGATAACCACAAAACGCACCGAGTATCTGCAATGTCTGATCGGGCGGGCAGCGGGAAACAGTACATACATGAAAATGTACCGCGAGGCGATCGCCGAGGCGCAAAAAGAGGTTGACGGCTACACGTCCGACCGCGGCTATTTCGTCAAATCCGGCCAGGCCGAATACATTCTGTACGCCGTTTCGCCTCAGGCGAGGGCTAAATGGATGACGGGTGAAACTCTGAATTATAAGCCAAAGCTCGATCCGCTGCTCGATGCTCTTGCCAAGTCGGTCGTCAAAAAACTGCCGATGTATAAACCGGAGGCGTCCTATTTCAGACTTCGCGACGCGGCTGCCGAAAAGCTCTTGATGAACAATTTGAGATCGCCTTCGACCGTAAAGGTTTATCAGATCGGCGTAAGTTCCGGCTGGGAAATTCAAAAGGACAACTACGGGATTCTTCCATCTTATCGCTACAAATACGCAAATGTTTACTACCGCGATTCGAGCGACGACCATCCGTTTTGCCGCGTGATGAGCGCAAGGATCAAACAGGATTACGCCGGCGGCGGAAGGTACAACGCGCAGATGTACCGCTCAAGCACAGACACGTCATTGGCCGGTTGCCCGGCGGGGCAATAGTGCTACGAATAGGCAAGGAAAAAGCCGCTCATTTTCGAGCGGCTTCGCCTTTTGTAAGCAATCCTATTATTGGTCCAGTCTGATCCCAAGATTCTTTATCAGGAAGCCATATATATCGACTTGTTCTTCGATCTGCTTTGCGGTTGGCTTGCCCGCACCGTGACCTGCCTTTGTTTCGATGCGGATAAGGATCGGAGCATCGCCCGTTTGAGCAGCCTGCAAAGCCGCCGCGTATTTGAAGCTGTGTGCAGGGAAGACACGGTCGTCATGGTCAGAGGTTGTGACAAGAGTGGCCGGATATTTCGTTCCTGCCTTGATGTTATGAAGCGGCGAGTATTTGTAGAGTGCTGCGAAATCTTTCGGATCGTCCGGTGAGCCGTAGTCCGACGTCCATGCCCATCCGATCGTGAATTTTGTGAAACGCACCATATCCATAACGCCGACCGCCGGAAGCGCGGCTCCAAACAGATCGGGACGCTGATTCAGGACCGCACCGACAAGCAGACCGCCGTTCGATCCGCCCTGGATCGCAAGTTTCGGCGTGCTGGTGTACTTATTCGCGATCAGCCATTCTCCGGCGGCAACGAAATCGTCGAACACGTTCTGCTTGTTATGGAGCGAACCGCCTTTCCACCAGTCTTTGCCGTATTCGGCACCGCCGCGAATATTTGCAACCGCATATACACCGCCCATCTCAAGCCACGGCACGCGTGCGACCGAAAATCCCGGTGTCATCGAAATGTTGAAACCGCCGTAGCCGTAGAGAAGCGTCGGGTTGGTGCCGTCGAGTTTCAAACCTTTCTTGTACGTTAGGAACATCGGGACCTTGGTCCCGTCTTTGCTCGAATAGAAAACCTGTTTGACCTCGTACTGCGAACCGTCGAACTTAACACCCGCTTTGCGGAACACCTCGCTCTTACCGGTCTTCATATCGTAGCGATAGATGGTCGGCGGAGCGTTGTAGCTCGTAAACGTAAAGAATGTTTCGCTCTCGTTTCTACGTCCGCCGAAACCGCCCGCTGAACCGATGCCTGGCAATTCAACATCGCGAACGAGCGTTCCTTTCATATCGTAAATGCGTATCTTCGACGAAGCGTCCTTGAGATAATCGAGAACGAACTGATTGTTCAGCAGCCCAACATTCTGCAGCGTGTCGGTAGTTTCGGAAATCACGTCCCACCACTTGCCGAGTTTCACCATGGTGTCGACTGCGACGACCTTGCTTCGCGAAGCTCCTTTGTCGGTCTGGAAATAGAACGTGCGGCCGTCGTTGCCGATGAACCCATAGTTCGCTTCAAGCGTCGTCACGAGCGGATGTATCTGCGAACGGCGTTTAGCAGCAATATCATTATTGGGGACAGCCACGCCGGGAACATATCCTTTGATCAAACCGGTCGAAGGATCGAACCCACCCAGCGGCATGTAATAGATCATGTTCTCGGGTCGCGTACCCTTGTTCACATAGATGATCAGATAATTGCCGTCTTCTGTGACGCTGCCGCCAACGAAAAGCTCTTTGTCATCGGGACGCTCGTAAACGATAAAATCCTGCGATTGCGGAGTTCCGAGCTTGTGAAAATATATCTTTTGAAAGAAGGTTTCCTGCTTCAGCTCTCCGCCGGCTGCCGTCTGAGGAAATGCGCTGTAGAAAAATCCGGAGTTGTCATTTAGCCACGAGATACCGCCCTGACGGTTCGGTGCAAGCGTGTCTGGAAGGTGTTCGCCGGTCGCGGTGTTCATCACTCGCCATTCTGTTCGGTCCGAACCGGAACGAGCGATGCCGTAAGCCCAAAGCTTTCCGTCATCCGTGAACACATTACCGCTGAGAGCCGCAGTGCCGTCTTCACTCATTTTGTTCGGATCAAAAAACACTTTGCCCGGGTCGTTGATCGAGGTCGCTCGGTACAACACACTTTGGTTCTGCAGGCCGTCGTTTTTCGAATAAAGGTAAAAGCCATCGGTCACCTTTCGCGGAGCGGAGAAACGCTCATAGTTCCACACGTCAGTGAAACGCTTCCGCAGGAAATCGCGCTCGGCGATCGATCCGAGATATGCGTCAGTGATCTTGTTCTCTGCCTCGATCCACGATTCCATATCCGCAGACTTGGTGTCTTCCATCCAGCGGTAAGGGTCGCTCACTTTTGTGCCGTGAAAGTCATCCACCTGATCGACCTTTTTAGCCTTTGGATATCCGCCGTTCTGTGCCGGGATCGCGGCCGCAAACAGCGAGATGATAGAGATTGAAAGTAGTAATTTTCTTAACATAGCGCGGTAATACCTCTCGGATTGGATTTCCGATAAGTATAATGCGCTTCCCGTCCGAAGAAAAATGACATGGAACTAAAAAACCGGCAAGACCTGAATGGAAGTTTGTTCTTTCGACGGTGAATGTTCCGCTATTCCCTGGCTCGGGATCCAGTCCGGATGCTGATAAAGCAGCTTTTCGGTCTCGTCTTTCGATTTTGGTTTCGCAAGCAGATATCCCTGGCCATAGTCACAGCCGAGGTTTCGCAGCACGCCGAGCTGGCTGTGCGTTTCGATGCCTTCTGCGATAACGCGCATCTTCAGGTTCTTCGCCAGCGAGATGATCGTTTGCAGGATCTCCGAATTTTCGCCGTTTTCGCCGACCGAATAAACGAATGACCGGTCGATCTTAAGTGTGTCGAACGGTAGCCGCTGCAAATAACTTAGCGATGAGAATCCTGTTCCAAAGTCATCGATGCTCAACTGAACTCCCGTCTGCTTGAGACGGTTAAGGAGATTGATCGTATGTTCCGCATTTTCCATCGCCGAGCTTTCGGTCACCTCGAGCTTTAGGGTTGCCGCGAGAATGCCGGATTCGGCAAGTGCATTCTCAACGTCGTCGATCAGGTCGTCATTCGAAAGATGCTTGCCCGAAATATTTACGCTCATCATCAGGTCGCTATATTCCGGCCCGATCTTCTGCCATTCCGCAACCTGCTTTGTTGTCTCGCCAAGTATCCACACCGTGATCGGCAGGATCAGGCCCGACGACTCCGCCACCGGAATGAATTTATTCGGCGGAATGTTGCCAAATTCACTGTGATGCCAGCGAAGCAACGCCTCGAAGCCGATAAGGCGGCCGTCGCTGATGGAGACGATCGGCTGATAGTGCATCGAAAGTTCGTTTCGTTCGAGAGCGTTCCGCAGGTCCATCTCGAATCTGATCTTTTCGAGAAAGCGGTGGCGAAGTTCCTTTGTAAACACAGCGAAACCATTGCCCTTTTCCTTGGCGTAGTGCATCGCGATGTCGGCGTCGCGAAGGATCTCTTCGGGCGTGTTGTATTCCGCGTCGCACGGCGCTATGCCGATGTTCACCTCTATCGAGATCTTGTTGCCGCTCAATGAAAAAGGCTGGGTAATGCTTTGGTGAATACGACGCGCGACCTTTTGTGCCTTTGCGGCGGTGGCGACATTGTTGAGAACGATCGCGAACTCGTCTCCGCCGATCCTGGCGACGACGTCGCTCGAACCAAGCATACGCACAAATCTTTTCGCAGCTATCGTAAGCACCTTGTCGCCGACCGAATGTCCAAGCGAGTCGTTGATGTTCTTAAAGCTGCGGATGTCGATGAAGAGGACCTGAAACGGCTTTGACGGGTCGTCTTTATAATCCGTAATAAGGCGCGAGAGAACGGCCCAGAGATTTTTTCGGTTCGCCAGCCCGGTAAGCGAATCGTGAAGTGCGGCGTGCTGAAAGGCACCTTCGCTCTTTCGCAGAGCGTCGTTCGCACGCTCTTCCTTTTCTAGCGATACCGAAAGTTCTTCTGCGTGCCCTTCAGCCTCAAGTCTGCGGGCACGTTCGGTTTCGGATTTCGCACGCTCGGCTTCTTCGACCTGAGCGATCGCGTCGGTTATTTCGCCGATCGACTGGCGGTAGTTTATATAGGCTGCAGCAATAGCAATAAATGCAATCGACGAAGTAACAACATCGCGGTAGATGATCACCTTGTAGATCAAACCCGCCAGGCCGGCACCTACGATCTGCGTCATTGAACTGGAAAAGCAATCCTGTTTCCAGGTTGACCAGAATGGCGAACCATCCTTTAGCGAATGAAAGACGGCCGCAAGTACCGAAGAGATCAGGAACTGGGAAAGTGCAAGGATGCCCAATGCCGATATCAGGTCGGGCGTTCTTGTCAGGTTGAATTCCATCCCGGTCAGCGTCGGTATCGATTGCCAGACAATGAATGTACACGACGTGTATATCGCGTTGATCGAGACGTTCGTAGGGATCATCAAAGAGCTAAAGGAAGTCCCTTTTGATCGAAGGTAAATACAGCTTGCCAGCATTTCGATCGCCGACAGCACGATCGCTGCCGGTCCGCCGTACATCAGAAAAACGAGAAAGATCAGAGCATCCGAAAAGCTGATGGCAAATTTTGATCGCGGAAGCGAAAGGGCAAGCCGCGGTGCGACCAGGACGCAGAACGATATGATGAAAAGATAGCCGGGCGAGAATGCTTGTTGCGGCAATGCAAAAAACGCCGCCGCAAGACAGGCAACGCCGATGCCGATCACGGCAGCTTTTGCAAAATTAGAGATTTTCTCTCTGTACATCGCCGAAGCAATATCTGGCATGCGGGAGTTCATCTGTGGGCTTGTCGTTGTCCGAAAGGACTTGATTGGCTGTCTGGCTCAAACGCCAAACAAAGTTTAACACGAAATAGTCAGGAAAAGCCAGTAAAAACATTGGGCTTCGGAACAAAGTGTACCGCCCGTTGAAGGGGCTTCGCACCATCTCAATTTCCCGATTTCTCAAACGAACCGCCTGATCTTCCTTGCCGGTGCTTGACGATGTTCCGGCCGTATATTCGGCGGATATTGATCTTGGGCGGATGTCTCGATCTCAAAGGCCCGACGGAATTCTGTTGAATGTTTTTGCGAATTATGAAAGCATAGTCAACGAATATTTCTAGTAGAATATCTCGTTATCGTCGTCGATCCGGCAAACTTGATTTGTGAAATCGGATAGCAGCTCATCTCAACGAGGAAGGGGTTGCGTCGTTCGCATGGTTTGGTGGTACTGCACGATTCGTGAACTTGAATTTCTGTGAAAACCGGGCTGTTATCAGTACCCACAACAGGTTTCGCTTTACCGATAAATAGTTATGAGCCTCGCTCGACGATTCCCCCGATCACGTCAACTCCCGGGTGTTCCACTTTTAAACACGCTCGTACCGTGGATGCTTTTGGCTTTTCTAGTATGCCCCGGCATCGCTCAGGTAGCTGACACCACCCGGAATAAGAATGTTCTCGTGATTTACGATGAGCAGGATAAACTGCCTGGTCTCGCCGTATTGGACCAGAGCCTTCGGACAACACTAAGCTCCGCCTCATCCGTTAAGGTCGATGTTTACAGTGAGAGCCTGGACCGCTCACGTTTTCAGGAAAAGGGTTACTACCAGTTCCTGCGCGATTACTTTCGCCAAAAGTATAGCCGGAAGAGAATTGACGTGATTATCGCCGTGATGGGCCCTTCGCTCGATTTCGTGCTGGCGCACGGGGAAGAAATTTCTCCCGGCACGCCGATCGTTTTCTGTGGGGTTGACAGGCGAGAAATAGAAAACCGCACTCTGAGTCCAAACACAACGGGTGTGCTCGTGAAGCGCGACTTTAGTGCCACGTTAGCCTTGGCCCTGAAAGTTCATCCAGATACCCGGAAAGTAATTTTCATCGCGGGCACGTCGAGCTTCGACAAGCGCCTGACCGAGCAGGCAATGGGAGAGTTTCGCTCGTATGAAGAGCGGGTCTTGATCGAATATTTAACGGATTTCGAACTAGGCGATCTTCTCAGCAAAGTTTCCCGGTTGCCACCCGACACGATCATCCTTAACTCCACCGTGTTTAGGGACAATACCGGCAAATCATTCGTGCCTCACGAGGTGGTGTCTCTAATTTCGCAGAAAGCGAATGCTCCTGTCTATGGCTTTGTTGACCAGTATCTGGGGCGCGGAATAGTCGGCGGCCACCTCTATAGTGTTGAACAGCACGGAAACAAGGCGGCCGAGCTGGCTCTTCGTCTCCTTAACGGAGAAAATGCGGCGGACATCCCAATCGTCGAAGGCGGCGTTAATCTGGATATGTTCGACTGGCGCGAGATGCACAAGTGGGGAATCATCGAGGAAAGACTACCGCCTGACAGCATCATTCGGTTCAGGGAGCCAACAGTTTGGGGACAGTATAAATGGCAGGCAATTGGCGCGGCCGCGTTCATCGTTGTTCAATCACTATTGATACTTTGGCTACTTTTTCTCCGCGCGAGACGGAGAAAGGCCCTAGCCGAAAGCCGCAGATTTGCCGCTCTGGCAAAGGATGAACACCAAATGCTCAACGACGTGGTTTCCAATGTTCCAGGCGTCGTTTGGGAATCACGGTCGTCCCCCGGGAGCGATAAGCGAAGTATTCAGTTTGTAAGCGGTTATGTGCAAAAGCTGTTTGGGTATTCGGCTGACGAGTTTAAGGCGGAACCTGGCATTGTAAACAGGTTGATCGTGGACGAAGACCGCGAGATGTACGAACAAGTGACCGATACCGTCTTTCAGAACGGAGGGCAAAGTGTCGTTCAGTTCAGGTGCGAGACAAGGGACGGGACCAGGAAATGGCTCGAAACTCATCTGGTTGGGATATGTGATCGGACAGGTGATCCCGTCGGACTCCGCGGCGTGACAATGGACATTTCCGAGAGCAAGGCCGCCGAAGAAAAGCTCATCGTTAAAGAGCAGCAGCTAATCGAAGCCCAGCGACTGGCTCAGGTAGGAAGTTGGGAATGGAATCCCACCACGGACGATGTAACATGGTCGGAAGAAATTTACCGAATATATGGACTCGACCCGACAAAGCCCGCAGCCTCTTTTGAGGAACATGCCCGGCTTTACACTTCTGAGAGTTGGATGCGTCTTCAATCCGTTGTTGCAAACATGTTACAGACTGGTCAGCCATATGAGATCGAGTTGGAAATACTCCATGTAGATGGCCATCATTTGTGGGGCAGTGCCCGCGGCGAAATGCTACGCGATGGTGGAAATATAACCGTGCGGGGAACGCTGCAAGACATCACGGTTCGCAAAAACGCGGAAGAAGCAATGCGTGAAAGTGAAGCCCGCTTTCGCAATATCGCCGATTCCGCTCCTGTCCTGATCTGGATGTCGGACGTAAGCCCGCTCATTACTTTCGTGAACCAATACTGTATCGACTTTACCGGCTTGAGCGAGGAAGAGGTCAAGGGCGAGGCGTGGCTTGACGTCGTTCATGACGACGATCGACAGCGCTGTGTAGCGATTTACATCGCCGCGTACGAAAGGCGGGAACCATTCGCATACGAGTTCCGACTTCGCCGGGCAGACGGGATTTATTGCTGGTTCTATTCCACGGCTGCTCCCCGCCTTGCGGCGGACGGCGAATTTCTCGGTTATGTCGGTACCTGCGTCGAACTCGACGACCGCAAGAAGGCGGAGGAGTCGTTACAAGCGGCCCTTGCGGAGATAAATCAATTAAAGAATGAATTGCACGAGGAAAATATTTACCTCAAGGAAGTCATCAAGCTTGAGCACAACTTTAACGAGATAATTGGGCATAGCGACGCTCTCAAGTACGTTTTCTTCAAGATAGAACAGGTCGCTCCGACCAATGCTACTGTATTGATCACCGGCGAGACCGGAACAGGAAAGGAACTTGTCGCACACGCCATTCACAGCACGAGCCTGCGGAAGGACCGCCCGCTCGTCAAAGTCAATTGTGCGGCACTTTCCGCGAGCCTGATCGAAAGCGAGTTGTTCGGACACGAGAGAGGAGCGTTTACCGGAGCCTCGGCCCGTAAGATCGGAAGATTCGAATTGGCGGACGGAGCAACGATCTTTCTTGATGAGGTCGGCGAAATCCCTTTGGATCTGCAGTCCAAGCTGCTGCGTGTCATCCAGGAAGGCGAATTCGAACGGCTGGGAAGTTCAAAAACGATCAAAGCCGACGTTCGTATCATTGCGGCGACAAACCGCAACCTTGAAAGAGAGGTAGCAAAGGCAGCCTTTCGCGAGGACCTTTTGTTTCGTCTCAACGTCTTTCCGATAACTGTGCCGCCCCTGCGCGAAAGAAAGGATGATATTCCCGAATTGATCGAGCATTTTGTCAACCGCTTTTCTAAGAAGATGGGGAAGAGTATCCGTTCGGTATCACCCGCAGCGGTCAGGCTGCTTTGCAAACATGCGTGGCCCGGAAACATCCGGGAATTGGCAAATGTTATTGAACGCTCAGTGATAAATACGCAGACTGAAAATCTTCAGATGCTGGAAAACTTCGAACCTTCCAGCGGAGTGTCCGGATTATTCGTGTCCAGCGAGACGTTAGAAGACATCGAACGTAAGCATATTACGCAGATCCTCGATAAAGCCGGATGGAAGATCGAAGGTTCGACGGGCGCGGCCCAGATCTTGGGACTGAACCCCAGTACGCTACGCACCAGAATGTCCAAACTCGGGATTTCAAAGCCGAAACGCGACGAGAAACATTTCGTGGGAATATCAGGATCGTAGCAACCTAAAACCGTGCCGATCGACTGATTAGCCGTGGAATACCGCGAACCCGTGGTATTCCACGGCTTTTTTGATGGATGCTTTCGTCAGACCCTAACTCCCGGTCGCATGTAACCGCTTAAGACACACAAGTTACGAAATCTCCCGCACAGACGTCCGCTTGGGTACGCAAGTTGCATTGTAGCAACGTCGAATTCGCCAAGGAAGACTCTAACAAAACAACAACGGGCCAAAAACCAAAGTTGAGATATGGTTCTCACCGGTTTCCTATCCCAGTATATGAACGATACCCATAGCGAAAGGGCGATGGTGGCGACTACCAGGGTGACCATTCGCCCCGAAGGCCGAAGGGAGTTTTTTCAATCCATCGGGCCGCTGACGCAACGGATACGAAGCGAAAACGGATGCTTGAACTACCGCCTTTACGAAGAGACCGGAAATGAGAATTCTTTGATCCTGATCGAAGAATGGGAGGCCGAAGCAAGTTGGGTCGAGCATAGGAAAGGAGTCAATTTTTCTGTCCTTCTCGGCCTCGTATCGGTCCTTAGCATTCCGGCGAAGATAGATTTCAAATTACTTTCGCAGGTCGGCGGCAACGAAGTATTAAATGGCGGCTAGCATAGCCGGGCGGTTCGGATCGAGGTGTTCAAATTGAACGAAACATTTGTCCAAAATCGAAGGGTACACCGAGCGAAAGTTGACGGCCAGTTAGCCGAAGCGTTGAAGCGAAATGTAATGGCACTCCGACCCGAAGCAACTGAAAGCGACGCGACCCCCGCATTTTTGCAGAACGTAATTGATGCATATGGAGGAAGTATTGCCATCCTCGACAGGAATCAGACGGTTCTTTATGTGAATCGGGCTTGGAGGCAGTTCGCATCCAGAAACGGTCTCAGGTCCGCACAATTCGGCGTCGGCAGCAGGTACACCGAATCGCGAATGGTCACCGCCACTGTTCTGGCAGGAGACGCAAAGGCAATCGCAACCGGACTCGCTAGGGTCATCGCTAAGGACGAGATCGAATTCGAAATGGAATACCAGGGTACGGTGGGCGCTGAACCCGTATGGTTTCGTCTCCACGCGGCTGGATTTCGTTTACCCGGCTACGAGGACCGATCGTTGATTTTGGTAAGTCATAACGATATTTCTGCAGAAAAGTGTGCAAATGCGCTGTTGATGAACGATAAGCTGCGTCTTCATCGCCTTCTGGATTCGACAAACATCGTACCGTGGGAAGCCGACGCCCGTACCTGGGGTTTTACTTATATTGGTGAGCGGGCGGAACATCTGTTCGGATATCCGAAAGAATCATGGTTCGCACCTGATTTTTGGAGCGACCATATTCACCCGGACGATAAGCATCGCACACTTGCGGAATATTCGAAGTGCATACAATCCGGGGGCCAATATCAATACGAATATCGGATCCTGGCCAAAAACGGCCGTGCGGTCTGGGTCAACGATGTCGTCAGCGTCCATCGCGAAAATGGTAAATCGACGACCGTAAGCGGTTTCATGATCGACATCACCGATCGAAAGCTTTCCGAAGACACCCTAAAACTTTTGAGCGGGCGATTGATCACCGCCCAAGAGGACGAACGCAAGCGTATTGCCCGTGACCTGCACGACGACCTGAATCAAAGAATGGCACTTATGTCGATCGAACTTGAGCAGATCGGACAAATGCTGCCAAACAAGACTGACGGACTTAGCGAGCGTATCAAAGGGCTGCAGCAGAAAGCACTTACGATGTCCAAAGAGATACACCGGATGTCGTACAAGCTGCATCCCTCAAAGCTTGACCATTTAGGCCTGGTTCCGGCTTTGAAAAGTTTTTGCTCCGAACTATCTGAAAGCCGGGCATTGCAGATAGAATTTCGACACAATGATGTGCCCGGAAACCTTCCGGCAAACACGTCTTTGTGCTTGTTTCGCGTCGCGCAAGAGGCGCTGCAAAACGCTGCCAAACACAGCGGGGGGGCGAAGGCCGATATTGTTCTGGAAGCGAACGACAGATCGATCGAACTTACCGTATCGGATGCCGGCTGCGGATTCGATATGACCAATGGAAAAATGACCGAAGGGCTCGGATTCATCAGTATGAGAGAACGCCTTCGTCTGGTGAACGGTTCGCTTAACGTACAGTCGAAGCCCGGATCGGGAACGCGAATAGAGGTTTCCGTACCCGTAACAACCATTTTGTTGATGCGGCCCGTCGCGTCGTAATCTTCATTTTTTTACAGAAAGGAGTCCCCGTGAAACGCATACGAATAATACTCGCCGACGATCATTTAATGTTGGTGGATGCAATAAAAAATCTGCTCGAACCCGAATATGAGGTTGTGGGTACATGCCATGACGGAGATGCTCTTTTAGCCGCAGCCCTGGCTTCGTCTCCCGACCTCGTGATCCTGGACGTCGGAATGCCGAAATTGAATGGATTGATCGCTGCGGCCCGTCTGAAAAAGGCCCTTCCAAAGACGAAGCTGATATTCCTTACGATGAATCAGGACGCTGAAACGGCCGGGGAAGCGTTTCGGGCGGGTGCGTCAGGCTATGTTTTGAAAACCTCAGCGGCCTCTGAATTAGTTACGGCCATCAGGGAGGTCTTACGAGGCGGCTATTTTGCAACGCCCAGCTTAACCGACGGAATGATCGGGTCGTTTGTGCATAACTTCAAGCAAGTCAAAGAGCCGCGTGACCTTACGGTTCGACAGAAAGAGGTTTTACAGCTTCTGGTGGAGGGCCGTTCGATGAAGCAAGTGGCTAGTGTGCTAAACATAACCCCGCGAACAGTTGCCTTTCACAAATATTCAATGATGGAGCATTTGAATATCCAAACGAGTGCCGAGTTGTTCTCATATGCTATGAGACAGCCCTGGGCGACGTAGGAGAGGCTGATCGAAATTCTCCCAAACCTTATATTTGTAAAAAGAAACCTGCCAAACTGTCATTTCTGACAGTAGTAATATCCGATCCAAACCCCGAAAATCAATTTAGATTGATTCACCTCCTTTGGCCGCCGTTATGATCGTTCAGCCGGGCGGTGACGAATAGGCTCATCAGATGCTGATCGCAAAAGAACAGAACGAAAAGATCCGTGTGGTCGTGGCGGATGATAATCAGGACATCCGTGAGAAGGTCTTACAGTTGCTGCGTCCCAAGTTTGATGTGATCGGTACTGCCGGTGACGGACGGTCGGCGTGCGAAGCGGTATTGCTGCTTAGTCCCGAGGTTGTCGTGCTTGATATCTCGATGCCGGGTGGAAACGGGATCGAAACCGCATTGGAGCTTAGGAAAAAAGGGTCGAAGACAAAAACTGTGTTCCTTACCGTTCATGCCGACCCTGATTTTGTTCGGGCCGCAATGAAGGCCGGTGCCTCGGCGTATGTGGTCAAGTCACATATGGCAACGGATCTGATGTCGGCAATGACGTCGGCCATTGACGGGAAGTTTTTTATCTCACCGTCGGTCTCCCTGGCGGAATAGGGCATGAGGCCTATGCAATCAGCGGATGGAACTCCAGTATTGAGCAGTAGTCATTCCACCTGTCATCGGTAAGCAGCTTTCGCACGTCGCGTTCCGTGATCCTGGAGATTCCCTCCATCGCATCATTTATTCTTTGACGATTCGGAAATCTATAATTCAGGGCGGAAAATTTTTGTCGGCTCTCCTTCACAAACAAGCCGTCAAGAGCGTCCATTTCCCACTCTTCCAATTCGAGAACGTCACCTAAAAAACTTACAAAATCGCGTATGAGCCGCTGGACCATCTCACCTTCCATATTGACGCGGTATTTCCGAATAGCAGATCTCTGGCGCAATGAAAGGTTCCGATCAAGACGAGCCTCAAATTCTATTCGTCGAATAAGGAGTTCCCGCCAAACCTGTGTCGAGTATTCCGGCCGATCGCCTTGTGAAAATCGCGCATAGAGCCGCACAATGTCTTCACTTTCCGACAGAAAGATGGGCTTGATCCTGGCATACTCGTTGCTGGTAAGCCTGAACCGCTTTCGGATCTCGCTGCCTTCGCTTCCATCGCCCGACCGCGGGTTCTGAAGATAGAATGCCTGAGGGACAAAGGCAATGGTAACGCCGACCAGGGTCATTCGAAAAAGGATAGATCTGAAGAATGTTACCGATCCGCTCGTAAATATGCGATCCGTCATAGCCAGCCTCCTGTCTAAAAAGCTTCCGTCACACTTAATGAAAGGGTGTATCCAGTTCGTCCAAAACCAAGGTCAATTCTATAATTTATATGATTAGCCTTGTCTAATTTAAATCTGAAACCGACCCCCGCAGCCGGCAGTAATTTATCGGACCGGAATTGATTCCAATCACGAGCAACGCCGCCGATACCGGCAAAACCGACGATTCCCATTCTGTATGGGAGTTCCTGACGAAACTCGATCTGGCCGGCGAACATGCGCCGATTCTGAAATTCGCCACCCGTATATCCGCGCAGATCGCTGTGCGTTCCATAAAGGCAGAGGTCGAAGAACGGAGTCCTCTCGCTTACCGAGCAGGCAAAACCGCGATATGCGACCACTTGCTTGGGGCCGATAGAATGATAGCCGTTGTAAGAAGCCGAATATGTCTGATAATTTCGATTGCTTCCAATTGCCTTTGCAAAAAAGTCTGCTTTAAAGTCCAGAAGCGAACCCTTGCGGGGATAGAATTGGCTGTCTCTCGTGTCCCGCTGAACGTGAACTCCGATAGCACTTGTTGTCGATAGGAGGTCGATCTGAGGTATCTCAAATCCGTTGGCCGTCGTTTCGCCGCCGAACGTCGCCGTCAACTTCCTATATTGGTATCTCGGGCCGATGAAAACATTCTTTCCGATGTTCCGCAGGAACTCGGCAAAAAATACCGAACCGGACTGATGTATCTCGACCGACAATGCATCCCGTCCAGGGATGCGGCCTACACCATAAAAATCGTAATTTGCCCTGCCCTTTCCAAACGCAAACGCGGCCTGATATTTATTTTCGCTGAAATAGAAACGGCCGCCGAGTCCCGCCCCTCGACTGCCGCTGCTTGTATAAACGGCAGCCAATCCGATGGTAGAGGCAGGCGACGTTTTGTCGTTCAAATTCAACTTGAATACATACCCGGCCCCAAGTATCAACCCGGAACCAAATGCCGGACTTGTAATTGGGATCGGGGCAAGTATCAACGTACCGCGTTTAGGCTTTTTTGGCGTCGCGGGATCGGGCGGTTCGGGAGAAGGAGTCGGCGTTGGATCTGGTCCAGTCTGATCGATTTCACCCGTGGAAGATTGGGTCGGTAACGGTGCTTGCGCACTTATATCCGAGGATATAAGTATTACGACAAGGCATGTCGCAAATCCAATTGCGGCCACAAACCTCGGCAAAACGCATCCCGCAACGCTCAGGATACGCCGGGTGATTTTCTTTTCAATTACCATTGCCTTGTATTCAAATGATGCCTCGGACCTCTACCGACGCCGTCCGCCACCGCCGGAACGCGATGCTCCGCCGGAGCGTTGGGCATTTTGAAAGTTTCGCGTTTGTGTCGCTCCGCGTTGACGGTTCTGCATCTCGGAGTTCAACTGATTGTAGGTTCCGCTCTGCATCTGCGGCCTGCTGGCGGTGGTTGTTGGACGTGAGGTGTTGGCCGTTCTTGTTGTAGGTGTATTCACCGAATTCCACCCGTTGCTGTTGTGCTGTTCCCAACCGCTACCCGTGTTCTTATAGACATTCCCATTCTTTGACGCATACATGTCGCCGTCTGATGTCTTCACAGCACCGCCGCTGTTCCCGTATCGACCGGTCCCGGCAACCGCCTTAGCCCCCGACGTCGATCGGGCACCAACCACCGTTCCCTGCGAGTTGCTGACGTGTCCCGTTTGAACCGCCTCGTTCCCGCGACTGACGACTGAGGTTCCCCAGCTCCCGTATGCGTTCGATGCCTGACGCGTAGCCGCAGCGGTCCCGGTATAGGGGTTGTATGCACGTCCGGCGCTCGCACTTCCGTAAGGCCCGTATGCGGTTACACTTCGAGCGTAGGTGCCGGTGTATGGGTTATACGATGCCCGACCGGTTACGCCGCCATATGGGCCATAGACCCCGCGTGCCGCGCCGTATCCGCCGGTGTAATGATTGTAGTAAGCTCCGGCCCCGTATGTAACGGCATAAGGGCGATAAATCGGATATCCGTAGATCGGATAATGGTAATAGGGCGGGTAGTAATACCCCGAACCGTTCGCAATGATCGCACCGACCGTAACTCCGACGATAAATGTTCCCAGATAGCCCGCTGTGTAACTGGACTGCACGCTGCCGGAACTGGTCGTGGTCTGCGTAACGTATGTGACGTTATAAACAGGTGAACTTGGCGGTATCGTATAGATAACGCTCGGAACGGTCGTGGCCGTAGTCCACGGGCCTTGAGCCGCTGAAGCGAAAAACCAAACGCCATTTAGACAAAGGTAATAAACATCGCCCACCTTTATCACCTTTTCGGCGGTATTGGTCGCGTAAAAAAGCGTTGTGCCGTCAATCGGTTTGAACTCGGGTGTTCCGGTGTATTCGACCTTGGCCAATGCCGCGGCGCCCTTGGCGTCCACGATCGCCGTCGTTGGGATCTGGGCCAATAGCACGGCGTCCTTTGCCTGCTCAGTTCCGGGCACGGAAGCGAGCACTCGTGCTGCGGAGCTCGTTGGTGGAATTCTTGAAAAGTCGCCCGGCAGATCGGGCGTGGCAAAGGTCCATGGACCGTCAAGGCTGCTCGCCCGAAACCATCTCCCGGCTGCTAAATAATAATATGTAAGCGATGAGTTATCGACGAAAAGGTCACTGTCCGAGTTGGATGCGTACACTAACTGCGTGCCGGGTATTTTGGAATAGACCGGCGGTCCCTGAAAAAGTATCACCTCGGCTGGGGTGGTGGCGTAAAAGACCGATGGAACCGGCTTTGAAGAAGGCGGCGGCGGAATTGCGGCCGAAAGTCCGGCCCACTGCGTGTCGGCCTTAAGCTTCGTCATGTCTTTGGGCAGCGCAGAAGCTTTCGTCCATTGCCCCTGGAGGTTTGCCGTTGTCAGCCATTGTTCGCCGGTGAAAACGTAATAGGTGTTCTTTGATTTATCAAGAAAAAGCGGAAAATTTGAGTTCACTACGAACTCCATTTTCGTATCCTTGATCTTGCCGAAAACCGGATTGCCGTCAACATGAACAAGTATCGACGGACGATTGCTCACGAAAATCCGGGGCGGATCGTTTCGAACATTAACTGTCGGCGCGTCCGCAGGTTTCTCGACGCTCGCGACCAGCCGGTCCAACGAGATAGTAACCGATGAATCGCCGGGCAGGAACGTCTTCACCAGTTGATTCATCTTGTCCGCCTCGACCGCGTCCAGCGAGGCAAAATGCGTTTCGGTGACAACCAGATCGTGAATAAGCACGGTGCGGTTATCGACATCGACATCAGTCTGAGCCCTGATTACCGCTACGCCAATTGTTGTTGGCTTGCCCGTGGGAGTTATAGTCAACGCAATTCGAAAATCGAGCTGTTTGCTTTTCGACCAGGCATCAACCTGAGGCTGATAATAGACAAGCTTCCCGGCCTTAGCCACCTTTTGACGGGGCCAGCCCGGATCTTGTCCCATCGTGCGCGTGTGCAGACCCAACAGAACGCCCGACAGAGCGATTACGTTCACAAAGAACAGGAATGCGATCTTTGTTTTGTTCATGGAGTACCTCTTATATGTCATTTTGCTATCTAAGGCTTATCTATAGCTGAAACTTTGCACCGAATACGATGCCGTTCATCGTTGTGTCGAAAACAAACCCCGAATTGTCGCTATAATCGGTCTTTAAGTACCTGTATCCGCCGATCAAGGCGATCTTTGGCTTTATTCGGTAGCCTCCGCCCAAATAGACCTGGGTTGTAAAGTTATCGCCCCAGCCGCCGAGATCGAATTTTCCTGAGATGAACATTTTCTCCGACAGGTTCATCAGGCCGTGAACGCCGCCGACCGGCATTGCCCATGTCTTTCTTTGCGAGGCTGTAAATCCCGGTTGGGTGCCTGTTCCGAAGATCAGCAGATTTTCTACGCTGGTCAGGCGAAATCCGCCGAGTATGTCAAGTGAGCCTTTCTCGGACTCATAGACCCGATAGCCAAGTTCCGGATCCCAGACCACCATGTTCACCCTTGCCGCTACGGTCGAGAACAGACCGCCGGGGGTTTCACGTTCGTCGCCTTTCAGCCGTATCCAAATAAGGTCGTTTACAAATACAAATCGGTTCTTTCGGGCTTCGACCGTGCCCATCAATCCGAGCCGCAGGTTCGACACAACATCGCCGAAACTCACATCTATATCGGTTAAAGCACCGCGAGCGCCGACGGTACCGTTGAGGCCCGTCATATACAGGTAGGGTGTAACAGCAAACTGCCATTCGGATGAAGCCGTCTGCTTCGCGGCCCTGGGAGATGCGATTGGAGTTTCGGGCGATGTGAAACGCTGGGTTTTCTGAAATTCCGCGATCGAAGATTTTGAGACCACGCCCTCATTCGTTTTCGCGTCAATCGAACCTTTATCCTCTTTCGACACCTCAGGCTGAACAACTGCGTCGGCGTTGCTCGATTTATCGGCTACCGGAACCTGAGCTAAAAGCGATGTCGAGGCAAACAGCAGCAATGCCGCTGCTAAAAGGTTTGAGTATTTATACGATTTCAAGTACATAGTTTCTCCGTTCTTAATAGATTGACTCATTAACTGTTTCGAGGCTGCGGACGGCTTAGTTCGTTCGTCGATGGCCGGTGTTTTCTACCACAACCTTGACGTTCTTTGCGTTTGCGTCCAGCGTCGTTTGCCCCGCATAGCTTGTTCCGTCCGGAAGTGTGCCGAACGTGACGCCAAGCATTACGGCATCCTGCGGGGAATCGAGATACGTCGAGACCTTTATATCGAGAATGCCGTTCGATTGAATATTAAGTGTTGCCGTCATCAGGTCACCGGTTTGGATAATGTCGTGAAGGCTCAGGCGTATAACCTTGTTCGGTTCGAAAGCGTCATACGATGCCTTTCCGTTATCCTTGGCAAACTGGATCATTTGCGGCTCGGGCGGCACATACTTGTGGATCAAACTCACCGCCCGTTCCATATAATCCGTCAATTCTTCCTTCTTATTGGCAACGATCTTTGCTTTTAATCGGCCACGCCTTCCCTGCTGCTCTTGCGGCGGGGCTTCGCCGACCGGTACTTTTTGTACCTTTCCGTCAGCCCCGTAGTAGCAGCGATTCTGCTTCCGCGATTTCACTTCGCCTTTCAAACTGACGGTCGTTGTTTCGATCCACTCGTAATTTCGCAACTGCGACTGGCTTTTTTGAAGGGCCTGCTTGAACTCCGTGATCCGTTCCTGCGAGGCAGGCTGTTGGCCCGAGACGGCCAGGGACAAAGCGGTCACAAGTACAAGTGATCCGATAACATTTTGGAGTCGCTGATTTATGTTCATGATATTCGTTTTGAACGGCGCTGGTACTTCATAATAGGGCAGCCAGAGCGTAGCATGGGGTTAGTATATGCACTCAAATAACCCTGTGTAACTGTAAGTTTTAACAGTGAGGGTTTATGAAGCGTAACCGGGATGAGAGGTTAGACGATCTGTTCACTCGAACGCCCCTTCCAGAATGTTCGTGATGTCCTTTCGGGTTCTATTGAGCATTTTCGAACATGCTTCTCAAACTAATGATGTTCTTATTTGCTTCCTCGAGCGTGATCAAACCTTGAGACGGACGATCAAGGTCGAGGATAATAAAAATAGAAGCCGAGATCATGAGCGCAAAGACGATTATCACAACCCAAGACGCCGCGATCTCGTTTCGGTTGTAGCCAACAAGAAAACTGCTTACCAAACATAAGACGAACAACATCCAGAGGATCGAGTCGGGAACGGTCGCGTGGCGCGCGGCGTTCCTCGTTGTCACGATGTCTATCATCTCGTTAAGCGCCGGGACCATTTGATTGGAAGGGATCAAGTTGTCGCGATTTTGAGCGAGCACGGCGGCTCGATCCCATATCTTTGCCGAAATAATGGCAGATCGTTCAAGATTGGCCTCGACCTTCTCGGGATCAAATCCCGCCTCATAATAAGCAATTCTTGTTTCCAGGTATTCTTTAAAATCCGCTCTGAATGACGAGCGCTCGGTGGCCGGATACAGGTCGGCACGAAGTATTGCGGTGCCGATAATATTTGCTTCTTCGATCAGAACCTGGCGGCGTGTGTCATATCGTGACGCGGACATCGAAAATGTAAAAGCCAGCAGCAGAGCGAGCAAGCCAAGGAGAGCTCCCTCGACCGGCCCGAATCCGTCAGAGGTATTCCTGTTCTTCTGCCGTGACGAAAATTTGAAACCGGCCCAATAGACGGCGATCATCACAATGGCCAATATGAATGCCGTGCCGAGCGACTTGAACTGAGATAGAAATGAAAATTGCATAAAGTGAACCATCTGGATCGCGGCCGATCATTGTTTCACAAGCTCGTCGCCGACGAGTTTAAAATTTTGCTAATGCCCCTTTATCTACCTCGGCCCTATTTGGCGAAAACTGAATGAATACCTGAATAAAAAATATCGGTTTTTAAGTTGTTCCTTTCTAATTCTCCGATTACCGACGATTTGAAAGACTCATTCGCACCGGCGAAAACTACGCTGACATTGCTGTCGTTAAACTCTTTCACCAAAGCTCCGATCAAAGACAAGGCGGTCAGGTCGATCATATTTATCGGCTCGGCATCAATGACAATGAGTCTCAGGGAATTCCTGGATTCGGCACGTTTCGATATCATCTCGACAAAATAGCCTGAGTTATAGAAAACCAATGCGGAATTGAACCGATAGATCAGGATTTCATCGTCAAGCGCAGGTCCCGAACCGGCAAAATGCTCCGTCACCGAATTGGTTTCCTTGTCATAAACCATTTCAGATTCTTCGGGCTTTGAAGATCGCTTGATAAGCTCGAGGAAGGACAGAACAAGGGCAAACAGAATTCCCTGGTAAACGCCGAATATCAGCACCCCTAAGATACAAACCGCGAACACTAAAAATTCTTTCTTGTCTGATCGAAAGATGTTTAAGCCCGCTCCTCTTTCAAACATCCCGATCGCCGCAAAAACAATTATTGCTCCAAACGTGACCAGCGGTATTGCTGCGAACACGCCGGGTATGAGCAATACGACCATCAGGATCAAGAAAGCGGCAACGAGACTTACGACCTTGGTCTTTCCGCCGACCGCAACATTGACCGCTGTCCGGGAATCTGCCCCGCTCACCGGATAGCCTTTAAAGAACCCGATTACCACATCCGCAAGGCCCAGTGCGTAGAATTCCTTATTCGGATCGAACCCCCTTTTGTCTTTCGAAAATGCCTGTACTACCGGGATCTCACTGGAAAAAGAAACGAACATGACCGCCGCGGATGCAATGACGATATCCGGAAAATAAAGAATGAACAGGTTGAGATCGGGAACCAAAAAACTCGGATAAGGATTTTGTATCTGCCGCATGAAGGATATTCCGAGAGATCCAAAATCGAACGTCCTGGCGGCTATTGCAGTAATAACCAGCAGAAGCAGTTGAGAGGGGATCTTAGCCGAAATTTTCTTAACCACATACAGAAATACGATCGAAGCAATTGCGAGCAGGAAAGTCGGTAGATTTATAAGGTCCGCTTTTTCAAACACCTCAAATATCCGCCGGAACAATCCGGTCTGTTCCATGTCTATACCGGTCACTTTCCCCAACTGGCTGACGATAAGCACGATTGAGATGCCATTCAGATAGCCAAGCAGGATCGGTTTTGAGAGAAAGTTTGAGATGAAACCAAGTTTGAGAAAACCGGCGACGAACATCAGTATTCCGGTCGTCACCGCGACCATCATCATAAACTGCGGTGCCGAACCGGGAACACTGCTGCTTAAGGTTAGAACGGTTGTCGCAAAGAGGGTTACGGTTGCGGAATCCGGGCCGAGAATGACCTGTTTTGAGCTGCCGAGGATAAAGTACGCGATCATTGCGATAATCGCGGTATATAATCCCGACTCCGGAGGTAAGCCCGCGATCTCTGCATAAGCAACGCAAACCGGTACGGAAAGTGCGGCTACTGAGATGCCACCGAGAATATCGGATCGAAGGAGGTCCTTATTGTAGTTTTTTAATGGATTCATCCAAACCGACTAGAAGTTGCTTGTTTCGTTCCTGTTCTCCACAGAATCAACAAACACCAAACAGCAAGCATATCTTCTCGCCTAGGGGTTTTTGATTCAGGCGATCACGGCTGAGCTGACGATGCGGCTTTCATTTCGGAAAGCACGTTTACCAACGGCTGTTGAGAAACCGGCATAAGACTGTTGCCCGGATGATCGAGCGCGGCGATCAATGCGACAACTAACGAGAACGCGACCGCCAGAACCGGTGCTACGCGCGACCTTCGTGAATCAGCGATCGCCGTATGATAGCCCAAACCGATCATTCCAAGTATCAGCAGGCTCAGAAGCACCGCCCAAATTGTTGTTGGAATCCGAGCATGTAACCCGACCCCAACACGGGTTGAATGCAGCCTTTCGATCTCGTTCACCGATTCGACAAAAAGTGCTCCAATATCCGAATTGTCGATTCGTCCATATGCAACGGCAATCTCCCAAAGTTGTTTTTGGATCCGTTGGGCATCTGTCAGGGCCTTTTCTACCAATCCAAAATCGCGCGACCGAACAAGGGCGATCCGTCCGTCCACATATTCCTGCAGCAGTGCCTTTGTTCTAATTCGATCCGGCTCCGGCAGAAAATCCGCACGATGAAACGCAGTGCGGATGGTGTTTGACTCCTCCCGCACCAAGGCTTTTTTTGTGTCGTACCGATCGGAAACGATGCTAAACGTGAATGCAAGCATGAACGCCTGAAGCCCGAGAATAACGCCCGAGATCGACGAGGCTGGTGATTCCCTTTCGTCGTCGGTCTTGCCGCGCACGGAGCGCCCGATCCGAAACCCGATCTCGACCGCGAGAAGCACAAGGCCAATCGTCAGGAAAAAGAGCAACCAAACCGGAAGTATGTCGATAAGCATTAAAAACTCCTCATTTATTGATTGAGTGTCGCTGCCTGGGCTTTACAAAAGACTTCCCTCCAACAACTCCCCCTACAGGTTTTACAGATATTCTGATTTGTATTTATACACGGACTCGATCTAACGCGAAACTGGCAAATTTGACAGTCATAATGCCAACGAGACAAACGCCGATGATCCCGCTGATCGGGCGTGGTTCTCAGAGATTCACAATCAACCTTCGGACTGACCCGATGCATCAAAAACGATCTGGTCGTAAAGCCAAAGCCTCTCAAAAAAGCTTCGCGCTGCTGCGATCCGGCCATCGGGTTCACTGGATGGGGGCATTAATGCTGCGATTTGCGCTACGCTCCTGCCCCCGTCGATGGCATCAAACATTTGCTTCGCGGCCGCAGTTACCGGCAAATAAATATCGCGGCAGGTATGGGTCCGGTTTATCAGCACGGCAGCGGCGCCGTCCGGCAACCGCTCTTCGACCGAGATCGCGTCTGCCATTCGAATCGGAACATGGTCGAGCCATGCATCGCCGGAAAAATCTATGATCTTTTCTCGTTCAAAGGCGTCATCGCGGTACGCGATCACGCTGTGGCTAACCATTGTGCCCCGGAACAACTCGATCGCGGCAAATTGTTCGGCTTCATCGAGCTCGGCAATCTTCGCCGCAAAAGGAAGCCGTTCGATGGAGCCGCATTGAGGACGATAGTACGCCTGCGTCAGCCAACGCCCGAATTTCATACCGCCGTTCTTCAGAAACTCGAACAACTGCGGAACTGAATATGCCCGGTCCTGAGGGTGTAAGAGGGCATCGGCAAGCGCCGCCTCGTGCTGAAAGTCCGGAGCCTCATTAAGCAACGTCATTAGCGGATGTCCCGGAGACAGGAAATCGAGTGCCGCAACGAGATCGCGAATGCCGTCCTCGGTGGGCCTTATTCCCAGTCGACGGCAAAAATCCTGAAGCATGTATATGCCCGTTCGCCCGTAAGGGGCGTAAATCATCAAGTGCATCGCACCGTCCGGTTTGAGTACCGACCGCAGCGCATTAAGTCCCGCATCCGGGTCGGGCAGATGATGAAGAACTCCGGTGCAGACGATTTGATCGAATGTCGTCCCCAATTCGGTCGCGCGTTCGATAGGGAGCTGGCGGAGTTCAAGGTTCGCTAATCCATACCTCTGTTTAAGAGTCGCGGTCACATCCACGCTCGTTGCGCTAAAGTCGATCCCGGTAACGTGCGCCTTTGGCCAACGCATCGCGTGCTTTGCCGCTTGTGAAGTTCCACAGCCGGCGATCAGTATCGAGCGGCTCTCCGAAAACGGTTTCGAAGGCCAAAATAAATGAAAATCCGCCCGTCGCCGCAGCGGATCACTCCAACGCTCGCGGTAACTATCAAGACCCTCAACCGGTCGCGGATACGGATATCGTTCGTAGAAATCCTGAACCTCGCCTGGCTTGTTCATTGCCTGTTTTACCTGCGAATTCATAACACCACGAAACCAATAATATGACAACAGGATTCCCGCCGGAGTGTATGCGGAAGGAATCCTGTTGCTTTCCTTTTTACCGGATCCAACTAGCTGTCGCCTAGACCGGCCGAGATAGCCGCCATCACATGATCGAGGCTAAAGCTGCCCGGCTTCTGACTCGGAGGAAACTCTCTGAACGTAGTTAGAAACTTCCCGACGATATCCTGCGCTGGCACGAGCAAAAAGGCTCGGTCGATGCGCCATTTCGGGTAGCCTATGCCGATCTCATGAGCCTGTTCGAACGGATCTGAACGAAGGTTGCACAGCCGGGGGAAGCGCATCGGCACGAACGGTTCCTGCCAAACATCAAAACCTTCAGATCGCTGCTCCTGGAACGTGAGCTTCCAGTCGTCATAGCGAATTGCGACGATCGAACCGTCGTCGTTGAAGTAGAAGAACTCGCGCCGCGGACTTTTCTCTTTACCGGCGAGTGAGTCGGTGATGTTATATCCGTCAAGATGGACCTTGAATGTCTTACCATCGACATCCATCCCTTTGAGCAGTTGTTCCTTAACGTCTGGCACGCCTGCCGCAGCTAGAATGGTGGGCAACATATCTTCGTGAGCGTAGAGATCATTGCTTACGGTGCCCGGCTCGATCACGCCCGGCCAGCGAATGGCACACGGCACACGGTATCCGCCTTCCCAATTGGTGTTCTTTTCACCTCGGAAAGGTGTACAGCCGCCGTCCGGCCAGCTAAACGACTCGGAACCGTTGTCCGTCGAATACATCACGATCGTGTTCTCGTCGAGGCCCAGTTCTTTGAGCTTATTGAGCATTATCCCGACGTGCCCGTCGTGTTCGACCATCCCGTCGGGATAAGTACCCAGTCCGGTGACGCCCTTACTTGCTTCCTTAAGATGCGTGAAGATATGCATGCGGGTTGAGTTCCACCAAAGGAAGAAGGGCTTGTCCTCATTCTTTGCCTCTTCCATAAACCGCAGCGCTTCTTTAGTGACTTCCTCGTCGATCGTCTCCATGCGCTTAGTGTTGAGCGGGCCGGTGACCTCGATCTTTTGAGTACCATCACCGTTTGCCCAGCAATGAAGCACACCGCGAGTGCCGTATTTCTTTTTCATTTCCGGATCTTTGAAGTAATCAGGATTTTCCGGTTCCTGCTCAGCATTCAGATGATAGAGCGATCCGAAAAACTCGTCGAACCCATGTGCGGTCGGCAGCGTTTCGTCAGCATCACCCAGGTGGTTCTTACCGAACTGGCCTGTCTTGTATCCTTGGCCCTTTAGCAACTCGGCGATCGTAACGTCTCTCGCCTTGAGTCCTTCCTTTGCACCGGGCAAGCCAACCTTGAGCATGCCGGTACGGTAGCCGACTTGACCGGTAATAAAGCATGCGCGGCCGGCAGTGCAGCTCTGTTGCCCATACCAATCGGTGAACAGTGCACCCTCCTTTGCAATGCTGTCAATATTCGGCGTTTTATAGCCCATCATGCCGTGGTTATAGGCACTGATGTTCCAATAGCCGATATCATCACCCCATAGAATGAGAAAATTTGGTTTCTTTTCTGCCATGATCTAGCTCCTTTTTATTTAGTGAATTCGAACTGATCGCTTTCTGTGAAAAGTTTGAAAATTGCCGTTATCACAAAAGCAAATCCCGTTACCTAGCCATATAGATTTCTAAACTTACTACCGACTCCTCCTCTTCATTTTGATATTTCCCTTTTCAACTAGACCGCCTGATCAACAAGCGAATCCTTCATTTGGGGTGAGAATCCGGTGACAACTTTCGGCTCGATTCCGCTGAATTGCGAACCAGGCTCGGGATTGCCGTGGCACGCTGCGAATTCAACACCGCTTCCGCATGTGCAAGGCTTGTTGGGAGGACGTCGTTCGTCTTCAACCATTTTTAAGTTCATTATCTCGGCCGGTGCCTGACGTTGCTGCAGAAGCATGATCATATTCCGCATGGCCGGTTGTGTGTGTTTATAAAATAGTTCGAGGCCGGAGCAAAGATAGTTCTGGCCCGGTTCACCGTCGCGGGACATTGAAAATCGGTCTTTCGGACAGCCTCCATTGCAAACCGGCAAAACGTCGCATCGTTTGCATTGCGCGGTCAGGGTGTCGCGCTTGTCATCGCCGAATTTACGTTGCTCGGGCGACGCGACCATGGTCTGCATGTGCGTCTCGTGGATATTGCCGAGTTTATATTTAGGCTCGACGTAGTGGTCGCACGAATACAGATCGCCGTTGTGCTCAAGTGCCGGGCCGTAGCCGCATGTCGGAGCGTGAATGCAAAGCAGATGACGGCCTGTATATGCTTCGAGCGTGACATCAAAGAGCTGAACATAAACCTTGCCGACGTCGCTGCGGACCCATTCCTCAAAAATATCTATCAAAAATTGCCCGTACTGTTTTCCGCCGACTGAACGCTCCGTTACCAGCGTGCCGGTTTGGGTATAGAGGAGACGGTTGCGTCCGGCCTGTTCGGCCCAGCCTTTATTGGCGATATCGATCGTGTCCTTTGTTGCCCGTTCGACGATCGGGATGAACTGCATCCACTCCGCGTGCAGCTCATCGCGGAAAAAGCGATACACGGCTCGTCCATGTTTCTCGTTTGCGGCGTTGACCGTGCATAAAATGTTGAAATCGACTTCGTACTTGCGAAGCATCTTCCAGCCCTTCATCACCTTGTCGAAAGTTCCCTTTCCGCCGCGGTCCATTCGGTAGGCGTCGTGAATCTCGCGCGGGCCGTCCACACTAAGGCCCACAAGAAAATTGTGTTCTTTGAAAAATGCGCACCACTCGTCATCGAGCAGGATACCGTTCGTCTGAAACGTGTGCAGAACCGTTTGCCCGGGCTTCTTGTATTTATTGGCGATCTCCACCGCCAGTTTAAAAAAGTCGAGCCGCATCAGCGTCGGTTCGCCGCCCTGCCACGCGATGGTTACCTGCGGCGTGCGGTGCGACTCAAGCAATTGACGGATGTATTCCTCAAGCGTCTCGTGCGACATCCGGCTTTTTTCATTCGGATACAGCGCCTCTTTGGACAGGAAGAAGCAGTAAGTGCAATTGATGTTGCAGGTCGATCCGCTCGGTTTTGCCAGTAAATGGAACGCCGGCGGAGCGTCGGCGAGCAGGGGCAAGGGTCTCCCGTTAGTAGGTACCTTTTTCATAGCGATAAACTCACTCCTTGCCTAGCTTGTAGTGTTCCAGCAGCTAAGTTTCGGCCTATTGGCCGGGATGCGTAACTGTAAGAACTGACAGCTTTAAACGCAATCTGCATTAGAGTAAATGATGTTGATTTCTTCCTTTTCTTCTTTGCGTTTTCTTTGCGGACTTTGCGGCTTTGCGTGAAAAAAGCCAGTCTCACGCAAAGTCGCCAAGAACGCAAAGGAACAAAAAAGTAAGAAAAGACCTTCATCGCGAAATCTGGGTTGAACAATTTGACAAGAGCCAACGGGAACACGAACGACGTTCTGCCCGGACTAAAGCCTGATATATACGGTTCGCCCCTGATAGAAGGTGGCTCGGTAACGCACGCTGCCGGCCATGTATATTCCCCCGCCGATCGCCCTGTATCCACCCGGCAGGACGGCGATGTAGCCGCAGCACAGTCCACCCGGACGTACCGCAACGGCTGTGCTTTTGTGAACGACGGTTCCGGAGCCGGTATGGACGACGGTTGTTCGGGAAGCGACACCGTAAACCCTCTGAGCTTCAATGCGAGTGAAACTTGCCACGAGCATCAGTGCCATGAACATGAGCCCGAAGAACACCTTGCTTCCGAGCGAGCTAAATAATAGTCCTTTGCTGCTTGCTGTTGATTGACTGTTCATTTTTGTTTCTCCTGCGTCTTCTCGCTCTTCTTCTCGGCGTCATTCATTTGTTCGACGGTCATCATTTCGATCTTCTCAGCACCCTGCGGAGGCGTAAAAGTAAAGATCGCATCGTCGAGTTTCGCCGTTAGGTTCCAGTCGGAAAAGTCGGCTGTCATTTTCGGACTGCCTTCGCGGTGCTTGAAAGTCACGACAAGGCGGCGAGGGAGATGATCCGCGGTGGCGACCCAGATCTCGGCATCGGCATTCTCACCCGCGGACGCTATGTGATAACACTCGACACCGTTGATCGTCACGATGCCCTTGTTGGAACTGCTCTGGATATTCTGGCTGATCTTCTTGAAAGGATCGTTGAGCGTGAATTCGGCGAGCGGAGGCGTGAACCCAAAATTTTCGTCAAACCTCTCAAACATCTCGTCGATGGTTCCTGCGAAAGGGCCGCTGGAGTACAGTTTCATGTCTTCATCGAAGAGCACGACCGTTTTACCGTCGGCATAGAAGCTGCGAGCCTTCTCCCCGCTCGTTGACCTCGTCTTCAAACGGTTCGGACGGGCAACCGCAAACTCGATCTGTGCGTTCTGCAGCATGTCACCTTCTTCGAGCAGTGCGGCGTCCAATTGTCTGGCAGCTTTGAACGTAATTTGCTGCGCCCCTTTAAGCTTGTCCGCCATCTGCTGCAATACTTGTTCGGCGCTCAGGTTCGCTGCGACTGCCGGAGCGTTGGCCGGTGGACTGGACGATTGTTCGGGCGCGTTCGAGCAAGCACCGACAAAAACGAGCAAACCCAAAACGGCAAATCTGTAATTAAGGAGCCAGCTCTTCACGCGGCCCTGCCAATCATTAGTTAAATGCTTTTCCATAACGGTTATCCTTTCGAGTGCTCGCGACCTGCCTTCAGGCCGGGCTGAATTTACTCCTGCGATGCTCACGGCCGTCCGTCTGAGCGAAGCTATCGGCGATGAATCAACTGCCACACCACGCTTGCACACCAAAGGCCGAGAAGAGTGTGCAGAATAATCACCGGCCAGACAAAAATACTCGATATGCCTAATTGCATTCCGCCGTAAACCAGGATCGCTGCTGCGGCAAAATTGTAAAAAGCCATGGCCGTCACGATCCCGACAGCACTCCGTTCTCCGTCAGAATCGCGGGCCCGCCAGCAACAGATCGCTAACGATACGATTGCAGCACCGGCGAGTCGCGCGGCAACTATGCCGCCCGGCGTGTCGAGCGGCGTATTTAGAAGGGTCGAGACAACCAGCCTCGGTGCGAGAAGAAGCCCGAGTCCCAATGGAGCCTCAATGACTGCTGTTACGATCAGAAGTATTTTAATAAGCGGTTCAGCCCCCGAGTCATCTTTCTTGATCGAAGTTTCGTCCAATTGGTTAAGGATTGGAACTGTAAGAAGTGACAGTCTAAGGCGCTAATATAATGAGCGGGAACCGAATTACGCGGTATGATTTCGGTAGGTAACAACGTGCGTCAGTATTAAGATATATAGTGAACCAGCAGGAGGTGAATGTGGCTTTATCACAGGAGCTTACCGATGCAGAACGTCGAGCACAGAATCAACGAACTACTTCAGAGATCCTCTGCGACTACCCCGGCTGCCAAAAAGTCGCGGTCGAAATAATGGGAGGAGGTGTTCGGGAACTCAACACAAAATTTGCCGTATGCGCGGAGCATTTGAATTTGCCGGAGCATACAACGAAAAGTAGCTCTTAGGAACGCATTCACGTCCCAACGATCACTCGTGATGCCCTAACGGCATCTGAAGGTCCGAGACGTTGAGCGCCCATGGATGCTTATACTCTTCGAAGCCGGAACCCATCGGCGGCGGAAACGTCGGGTCGGCGAAGGCTCCGATTCTGACGCCGGTCCGCGCCGGGTCGGACCTTCGGAAATAGTAAACGGTCGACCCGCACACCGGGCAGAAATGAGACGTGACCAAATCCGCGGCAGAATCAGTGATCCCATCACTGCCGGCGCAGGTGCGATACTCGGTCGGCTCCGCGCCGTCGATGGGGAACTTAAACGCCGTCGATTTGCCTTCGATCGTCACCTGCTCGTTTGGGAATCGCGCCTGGAGAGAAAACGGGCTGCCCGTCTGCTTCTGACACAAGTAGCAGTTGCACATGACGACACGGTCCGGGTCGGGGCCAACGCAGGTCACTGTGAGTTGTCCGCAGTTGCACGAGGCAGTACGGGTTTTTATGCCGAGTTCTGTACTCATAGCTTGTCTCCTGCGCTTTTATTTCACTTCCTCAATTTCCCCTGCCTTCCAACTCTTATCAAAGAACGGCTTCAGAGGGCTGTACAACCTGAGCAGGGCACACCATCCTTTTTCCGGATCGGTTTGTATCCAGTTGCCGCGTCCAACGCCGTCAGGCTGTGTCGGGGCGAAATAGACCGTCGTCGATCCGTCGGCGTCTGCCTCGGCGGCGGGTGACGGATAAGTCTGGCTGCCTGCGCGTGGATACACCTGCGGTGTGTCAAGCATCGAGCGCGTTTGATTGTCATACAAGGTGTAGGACCAGAACCTAGCGGCGGGAATGTTTGGAGGCAGCGTTGCTTTATAGGTCTTGCTGCCATCAAGGGGCGCGTCGTTACTATCGAGATACACAGCCAAGTATTGCGAACCGATATTTTCGAGACGCATGCACATTGCAGGCGTTATGCCCGTGGCAAGGTAAAAAAACCAGGTGCGGGCGTTGATCTTTCGTGCACCGTCGCTCTCATATGCCTGCACGCCTTCGGCTGTTATCTCGGGCGGCGGCGTCATAAATTCATAACCACCGGTAAACAAGGAGTTCACCCAGTTAGATTCAGAGCCGTAATAATTAAACCCTTCCTCGCTCCGCGCGTTAAAGGTGACGGCACGTGCGGTAGCGTTGGCAACGGCAGCGGCATCGGTGAGTATTTTCTTCATCCGGGCATCCGGAGCGAACGGTTTCCCTTTTACAATGCCGATAGCTGCACAATGTCCCGCGATCTCTGCGTCTATCGATCCCGCTGGCTGCGTTTGAATAACTTCATTCAGAAGTTCGAAATACGTGTAGTCAACAGGCGGAATTGTGTTCATCACTTTTCCAGTACCATCGACAAACCTTGGCGAGACCGGTGTGCTTAGAGGTCCCAAGACGCCTTGTCCGCTCAAATAATTGCCAATGCTCGATCCGAAACCTCCGGGCACATATGGATAGACCTTGAGCGATCCCGTCACCCTCTCATGAACAGGCTTGGGATCGTTGTTCTCCAGAAAGCAGCGGCCGATCATGGAGAGCTGCCAGGTGCCGGAGCGGCCAACGAAATAACCGCCTTCGGGCAGCGGTCCGTCGTAGCCGGGCGGGAGCAGCAGGTACTTTCCACCCTCGCCCCGGTCAGGGCCGGGGAATCCAAAATCACAGATCCATTTCCAGGTCATGTCATCGAACACACCCAATGCGCCCGGTGGCGTCTCCACCACCAGCGGGGCGTTGCTAAGATCGAGATAACTCCAGAAATAGTACGTGTCCGCATTGGCCGTGAGGAAGAGCGACTTTGAGCCCATCAGTTCTGGCGTCACGATCACTTCGTTATCGTTGATGCCTGCCTCGATGAATCCTTTCCTGAGAGCCAGCTGACCTACAAGCGGGTATCCGGTCATGAAAGCGTCCACGGCGTGGATGTAATCCAGCTCGTCATAGAGCTTTTCTGTCGTGTCGGCATCAGGTACGCCGTCTTTAAACTTGAGAGTGCCAAGCCGCGTCTCGACCGAGTCCGGCGTGATGACCTGCGGCGGAATTTCCGATTTCGTAAATGCAGCGGCAGCGCCGGGTTGCTGTTCTCCGTTTGCCATATTGATTTCTTGTGCCTCCTGAAATTTCGTGTCTTGGATTTACCCTTATGTCAGTTATATTTGGCCGCTAGTTCACCAACGCGACATCCGGCAGCTTCCACGTTCCATCAAACAGGCCCGCCTTCGGGCTGTAGAATCGCATCATTGGGTAGAAGCCTTTGCCCGGAACGGTCTCGACCCAGTTGCTCTCCAGGCCAGCGGGCGCTTTGGGACCAAAGTAGAGATCAATCGAGCCATCCGCGTTGGTCTTGAGTTTGTCGTAGGACGAGCGCGCCGCGTCCTTGCTCGGGTTCTGGATCATCGAACGTGTTGCGGCGTCATAAACCGTCAGTGACCAAAAGGCCGCAGCCGGCACGTCCGCAGGTACATGCAGTTTGTAAGACTTGGCACCGTCAAAGCGGTTGCCAGCCTTGTCTTTGAAGGTCTGAACATACTGTGAGCCGGGGCCGGCTTTCATAACGCCGATGCCGGGCGACGTATAGATCGCGCCGTAGGTGTAGTGCAGCCGTTCGTCCACCTGACTGTAGTGTTCCGCCTCTTGGGTGGGCTTGACTAAAATCACCCAGTGCCAGTGAGCGTCGGGAAATGCGTGAGTGTTGCTGAAACGTTCCGGTCCGTCGAAGAGCATCACGCGCCCCATCACGTCACCCAGCCGCGCGGCTTCTTCGAGGATGCCCCGCTGCCTCGCGTCCGGCTGGAACGGCTTGCCCTTCTCGATGCCCAGCGGCTTGAGCATCGCCATGTAAAAGCGGTCGCGCTCCGCCACCGGGTTGTTGTTGATGAAGGCCGAGAGACGCGACCAGTATTCGATTCCCTGTGGCGGCAACGTGTTGATCGCCATGCCCGAGATGGAGACGAACTTGTTCGGCTTTGGATTGTTGCGTTCGCTGAACGGGTAAATCCGCAGCTTTTTAACGACCTGCACTGTTGCCGGGACGTTTTCCATGCTTCCGATCAGAATTCCACGAACCATCACGTTGTAGTTGTTCATTCCGGTTTTCAAAACGTGGAAGCCTTCGCCGGGAACCTCGCCAGTATAGCCCGGCGGCAGGAGGAGAAACTTTCCACCCTTGTCCCCGTCCGGTCCGGGGAGGCCGAGGTCGGTGATTGATTTCTGAAAGAAGTCATCAATCAGGCCGACGATGGCTCCAGGCGGGACATCCACCACCATTGGGCCATCTTTCGCCAGATCAATATTGGCGAAGGCATAAACGGTCGTGTCATTGGCCGTGAGCCAGAGGCCCCCGGCGTCAGCGAATTTGTCGGCGATGCCAATATCGTTGCGGTCTATGCCGGAAGCTTTAGCTGCCATCCGGATGGATTCGAACGAAACCGCCGGATAGGCCCACAGGTAAGCCTGCACCCCCCGCTGATAGTCGATCTCGTCGAAAACCTTCTTTTTTGTTTCTTCTGTCGGGTACCCGCGCTCGAAATTCAAGTCTCCAAGCCGAGTCTTGACCGTGGCCGGTGTCGTGTCTTGAGCATTAACGGTCGAAATCGCCAACGTGCCTAATAGCGCGATGGCGACGATTAATTGAATTCGTGGGATCTTCATAATTTTTATCTCCTGACTAACTAACTCGATCTCGACCGCGAGCCTGCGCGCTGCGTAATAGTCCGTCTAGTCTAAGTTTCAGAACGTCTTGCCGACCGCAAAGACAACGGTCACACCCTGCGTCCTGGACCGTGCTCCGTACTCGGGCAGGATGCGGACCATAAAGTTGAACTTCTTTGCCGGCAAGCCGCGCGTTTTGCTCGCGTGGCTTGCCGGTCCAGTTGGCGACTATTGCCGACCCATTGCCACGGCCAAAGCGTGTTCGGGATCGATCATTTGGCCTCCAGTTTCCGCTTCATCTCCGGCTTCAAGCAGAATACCTTTGATCGTTCCGTTAAAGCCGTTATCTCTCGCCCCATAATCAGGCGAAACCGGTGCTCCGGCGTCCTGACCTACATCGAGGCCGTCATCGGCTGAAAAGATGGTCATCAGCGTCGCCGCGATCTTTCCGTCGCCGACCTTGTTGCCATCGACGAACAGACTCACCGTGCCGCCTTTACCAAGACCAGGACCGTCATAGTCTAATTCCATCCGTATCTGGTGATCGCCGGGAGGCACCACATCGGCTGACTCAACGAAATAGTTATCAAACCCGCCATAGTTGTAACAGTATTTGAGTTTTCCTTCGTTGAAATAGATAGAAAATCCACCAATGTTCGCACCCTGCGCAAGTATCACGCCCTTACCACCACCTTCTGGCACGGTAATGTCGGCTGTGACGGAATGCGACTTATTCTTCATGCTAAGTACTGAGTTCTCCGAAAGAGGCCCCATTCCCGGGAACAGGAGCTGAGATTTTCCTTTAATGAGTACCGGGCGACCGGCTGTGTCGGGATTCATCTTCTCGAGAACGCGATCATCGAGCGGCAACACCTTGTATCGGCCCGCTTCCATAACCCACAGTCTCTGTAGCTGATGGAGCTTCTCAGGATTATCTTTCGCGATGTTATTCGCCTGGGTCCAATCGCCTGGTTCATAGAGTTCCCAAACGTCGTCGTCAAATGCAGGCGGCTTCGTTTTGGTATCCCATGGCGTCCGGTGTCTGGTCACCGCCGTCCAGCCTTTGTGGTAGATACCGCGGTTGCCAAACATTTCAAAATATTGGACCTCGTGCGTCTCGGCCGCCGCGGCGTCATTAAACGAATAGGCCATGCTGCTGCCTTCGATCGGGTCTTGGGCTATTCCATTTACAGACGCAGGCTCCGGCAGGCCGGCAGCCTCAAGTATTGTGGGTGCCACATCGATGACATGCGTGAACTGGTCACGGATCTCGCCTTTAGCCTCGATGCCTTTCGGCCAATGTACGATCGTGCCGTTTCGCGTCCCGCCCCAATGCGAGGCAACCTGTTTGGTCCACTGATACGGCGTGTTCATGGCATGAGCCCAACCCACGGCGTAGTGGTTATAGGAATCCGGACCACCAAGCTTGTCGATCCGTTCGGTCAGGTATTCGACCGTTTCGAGGTCTGCGATCGCATTGAAAAAGCTCATTTCGTTGTAGCAACCGTTCAATCCGCCTTCCGCCGAAGCACCGTTATCACCAATGATGTAATAGATGAGCGTGTCGTCCATGATGTCAAGCTTTTCCAACGCGTCAAATATTCTGCCGACGTGGTGGTCGGTGTACTCCATAAATCCAGCATAAACCTCAGCTTCGCGGCGAAGGACGGGTTTGAACTCTTCCGCTGTTTCGTCCCAACCCGGTATCTCTTTATGCCGAGCCGTTAATTCTGCGTCTTGCGGGATAACTCCCAAGGCTTTTTGGCGGGCAAATGTTTCTTCACGAAGCTTGTCCCATCCGCCGTCGAACTTACCTTTGTACTTGTCGGCCCATTCCTTCGGAACGTGGTGAGGTGCGTGAGTTGCTCCCGGAGCGAAGTACATAAAGAACGGCTTATCCGGCGTCAATGCCTTTTGCTGGCCGATCCAGCCGATCGCCTTGTTGGTCATATCGTCCATTAGGTGATAGCCGTCTTCCGGTCCCTTCTTGTTTTCGACAGCCGTTGTGCCTTCGTATAGCGACGGATACCACTGATTTGCTTCGCCGCCGACAAAACCATAGAAATACTCAAAACCGCCGCCGCCGGTCGGCCATGAATCAAATGGACCTTGCGGGCTTGTCTCCCACACCGGCACCTCATGGCATTTGCCAAACTGGGCTGTCGCGTAGCCGTTAAGTTTCAGCGTCCGTGCCAAAGGTGACATCGTGTTCGGCAGTACCGAGCAATAGCCTGGTGCTCCCGTCGCGATCTCGGTAATTCCACCCATCCCGGCTGAGTGGTGATTGCGGCCGGTCAACAGTGCCTGCCGCGTCGGTGAGCAAAGAGCAGTCGTATGAAACCGGTTATATTTGAGTCCGCCAGCTGCCAGCCGCTCTGCGTTCGGAGTAGCACACGGGCCGCCAAAGGCGCTTGACGAGCCAAAACCGGCATCGTCGATCAGGATCAGCAAAACATTCGGCGCACCCTCAGGCGGCCGGAGCAGCTCGATCGGCGGATTGTGCGAGTCCGGATCTTTGGCGTCATACATTATGGATTTCGGCCGAACGGTGTTCGGCATCGGAAGATGTGATCGGTGTTTCTTGTCTGCTGAGCTCATTTACTTTCTCCTTTTCGTTGTTAACATTGCTGCTTTAATCCGGATAATTGGCTAGACCTTTATAAACACAAACTGTCGGGCGTAAAAAATCTGGCGTACGATCTTCTTGTCCCGTGGTGTTTCCGGCTTCCGCCGAATCGACCCGCGAATAGGCGTGTAGTCAAACTATCAGGCGAGACGTCGATGCGTAACTGTCAATTGTTACAGTCTTAAGGTCGAAGGTATTGAATCCCTAACCTTCAAGGTTCTTGGGGCTATCGCCGATCGATATCTCATTTTTCCCGAAAACCGATCATGATCCTGGTAAACCGTTATGCAAGCAGTTTTACGATCGTCTGCAGAATCTCATTCAAAGGCATTACTGTAAGAAGCAGGGGGAAAAGTGGCAATGAAAAGGCCGCCGCAAGCCAAATGGTCGATCTCAATTCAAAAGGCACGATCCGCATATCGTGGATCACCGAATAACTGTTTCCCATATCGGCAAGAGACTGTATGTCGCTGCTGCCGATCAATTGCTCGTCCGCCGGGTGCTTCCCGTCGATCCACTTTTCCTGAAACTCAGACGTATATCGCAGCGCGAGTGTGCCGTATGTAAACACTCCTCTTCGTTTTGCCTTTCGCAGCATGACAAAAAAGAACAAGCCGGGTAACTGAATAAGAAAAACGAGCAAGAAGGCAAGCAACGCCATGGGTATTCGAATCGTATATATCGAAATGTTTTCGTAAATGATCTCATTGGCGTAGATGCCGGCAAAAGTAGCCCCCAACGCAAATGTAATGATCGCAAAGAAACGCTGGTTCGTCCCGACAAAGGCTATTCCTCCGACTCTATCGGGATGGGTCGGCATCAACTTGAGGTCCAGTCTCGACATCCGGTAGAGAAATCGTGACCAAATGAACATCCGAAAAAACCAGCGATATAAAAGGAACTGGAAGACCGGTATGCTTATGATCACATACCACCACGCAGCGAATGTTTGAGTAACACCCGTGTCCGAAGTCATCCATCGCCAATTTGAAACTGTCGGGACAAGAGTGAGTACCGCCGTAACCGAAGAAGCAAGCGTAATGATCAGGACGATTCCTTCGCCCAATTTCGAGTCACGCAGCCGAACAGCCTCGTCCACGGCCTCCGCGTATGCCGGATAGTTCTCTTCCGCGATTCGCCCGGAGCCTATAAAGTGGGCCGCAACTTCAGCCAGCCTCGGGCCGATCAGTGATTCCGCCATCACAAGCATCGGCACCGCGATCAGAAAACGCGTGTATGCCGCAAAGTCGTACAAAAACGGAATTGAGACCTTGTCACCCCATGCGACATTCTCAGCGACACTTAAGATCAACAGCGGCAGCCACGAGATCAGCGCACAAGCAACCGCGGTTCGCCGGAATAGTTGTTCGGGCCTTTCGCATCGTCCCAATTTTTGGAAGATTTGATGCGTGACCCCGCCGTTAACAAGTGAAAAACCTGTGGTTTCATTCAACGTCATCTTGAAAAAGTCTGCCTGAGTTTACTGCTTCTCGAAGGCGTAAATAACCTTCCAATCTCTTTTCATATCCACGACGGTCCATCCTTTGGCTTTCGCTTCGTCGAGACCTTTATCCAGCCTGCCGACATGTGAAGTGCGGTCGTATGCCCACTCGCGTTCCGCGTCAGTGTGATGAACATAAAGCGCGAAACTCGGACCGCTGCCCGCGCTCGTCCACTGAAGCATTTGCAGGTCACCATCGGAATTGCCGAAAGCCGCGATCGGGCGGCGACCAATGTGCTGGTGGATGCCGACCGGTTTACCAACATTGTCGTCAAAGAAGTTAAGTTCAGGCAGTTTTGTAAGCACCGGATTGCCGTTGGTCATTTCGAACTTCGTTTTGCCGCTGCTGCCGACAACCTGTTCGGGCGGGACGCCATAGACACGCTCTGCCCACGGGCGCATGAATTCGATGCCGCCGCCTGAAACGATGAATGTCTTAAAGCCGTTCGCCCGTAAAAATGCGAGTAATTCAAGCATCGGCTGATAGGCCATTTCTGTAAAAAGCCGTCCTGTCTTTGGATGTTTGGCAGTCGAGATCCAATCGATGACGATCTTTTCGAATTCCCTGGTGGTCATACCCGTGTGCGTCGCCGTCACCATTTCGAAGAGCCCGTGCTCTCCCCCTGAAAGTGCGGCCTTTATATCGCCTTTGATAACGGACGCAAAAGGCTCTTTTGTCTGCCATTCCGGATGCAGCGGAGCGAGAGCCTTAACGCGGTCAAATGCGAAGAACGCCTGAAAATACATGGGCTGTTCGGCCCACAGCGTGCCGTCATTGTCGAAGACAGCGATCCGCTCGGCCGCCGGAACGAACTTTGGCCCGCCGGGAGTTGCAACGTCCTTTACAAACCTTGTGATCTCCTGCTTGGCGGCGCCGTCATTCCAGGAAGGAAGGTGATCCTTTGACATCGCCGTGCCGGATAAGGCCGACCCAACAATGATCAAGCCGTTGATAAGATAAAGACTCTTGAACCTCTTTTGAGCCTCAGGTTGATCGATGCCTTTCATGCACCCTCCTGTAAAAGTGGAATAACTCTCTCGTCGCCACATTGTTTCCCACGTTTTCTCGTTAAACCTTGCGAAGTTTCGTTGCCGAGGGAATATTCCTCCCTGCTAAAAAATGATCTCCAGACGAGCGCCCGGGATGATCGCCGTATCTGCTATCGGGCGAGTTGGGCGGATGATCTGAAGATCGCCTGTCAGTCTCAGCCATGGTGTAATGTGGAAATTGTAAAATGCTTCGACCTGATGCTCGGGCCGAGGCCGCCCGCCTATCCGGAGCAGATCGAGATTGTCTTTTAGGACTTTGCTAAGGTCTGTGTATGCATACGAGATCCCAAATTCGTCACGCGGCCTGCTCTTAAAAAGCCCGTTCCCGCCTAGGCCGAGATCGAAAAAAGTGGTGATAGGACTGGTAGCCTTATCTGCAAATGATACCTGCGTAAAAAAGCCCCAACCGTCTCTGGGAGCTCGTTCGACGATGTATTGCCGGAAAACATAATTTATCGACCATGATCCTCGTTTGGGCTCAACCGGATTGACCGGTGGGCCGGGAATAATGATCTGCCTGATAGCATCGAACGGCGTGTATGCTTTTGTGGTTATCGCTCCGCCAATCGTATGCTTGCCCGATTTGCCCCAGTACTTTGTGGGAAAGTTAATCGCCGGTGCGAACGAAACGCCGTCTTCAAACAACTCGGCGAGGCCTGGGTCGGTTGAATGGTCATTCGGATCGATGACGGCAAGGGTGATAAACGGCTGACCGCCCTTTACCCACGCGACGGTTGCTCCGTTGGTTATAAGAGGCACTTGTCGAAGAACAGTTAACGGCCCGATCTGAGCCATATTGAAGAACCGGTCGATTCCGGCGCCGCCGAAAAAGTCTTCATCGATGAGGTCCAACATATCGAACCGGCCGAACGAAACTGCGACCAGGTTTCCTTTCTTCATGTCGATCGGAATGATCTTGGTAAGATTCACCGCTCCGAACGTGAAAAGGGTTCCTTCAGGTCCGGGCACCAGCGCTTGAGTGTTGACCGGATTGATAGCACCGGTACCGCCGAGCAACGGCCCCGCGAAGCGCGTGTCGGTTGCAACCACGCCGTGCCAGCCATTCCATCCCCAGAGCTTACCGAAATCGAACTTGAACTCGGTCTTGAATTTACCGGTATATTCTTCTTCCTTTCGAACACCGCCCTTTACGGTTCCCTGAGCAAACTGCGTGAGCCGAAACTCCATCGTCACGCCTTTTTCCTTCCACCGCGAACGCACGCCGCCCCAATCGCCGGAAACCTCTTCGAGCTCGTCCGGCTCCGTCTTGGCAGCAGCCGTTTTCGCCGTATCCGCCGACTCGGGCGTCGGCGTGGGCGTCGGATCCTGGGCATAGGTCCCCGCCTCGAACATAAAAAGGGCTGTTAGCAGGATCGCCGCTAGTGAGATCGATTTGGCTTTCATATTTCTTTCACCTCTCTGGAAACATGAGCAAGCTACTTTTACGGATCGTTTCGATTCAAATAGGACCACTCCAACATCAGGTCGGCCTTTGCAAAGGGAGTCACGATCTTTTCGAGGCGATCCGGTTTACCAGGCCACGCAAAATGAGGTACGGCACTATAGCCAAAATGAATGCAACTATGATCACTTCACCGGGATATACCCAGCGCTGGACGATGAGTTGATAGACGATATCCAAAACCATCGCAAGCACAAAGACCTTGCCGACCGACTTCCATCCGTCCTTCAACATTTCGGAGCGTTGGGCCGGTTGGGTAAACATTGTCCAGAAATAGGCTGGTTTGCCGGCCCTGGCATCTTTGATCCCCGCGGCAATAGCAAAGATCGATGCCATGATCGGCTGCAGAACGATCCGGAACTTCATCGGTCCGCTCACGCGAGCCGTCAGGTCTTCGATCAGGCGGACGAACATCTCTTCCATTTCAGAATCCTCCGAACCCGAAAAATATGTTGAAGATCATAAAGAGCCCGGCCAGCAGCACACCTATCGCCCCGATCAGGGATATCGAGAACTGCGTCTTTCTATCCGAAAACTCATGGACTACCTTATTTGCCTTGTTAAATTGAAAGATCGCCATCAGCAGCAAACCCATTCCCAGAAAGATGAGAAAAAGTCCGAGATTGCGCGGGGCATTCTCCCGCATGTGGGCTCCTCCTTTTTCCTGCATCGCATCGAGGAACTTAAAGATCGTAAATCCGAAACTAATAAGCGACAGCGAGGTCCGTATCCATGCCATCAGAGTTCGCTCAAGGGCCATGACTGTCCTGCCAAAGCCCATGTCGGTCCTGTCGAGAGCCAAGTCATTTGCGGTTCGCGGTATTTCATCCATTTGCTGACTCCTCCAACTTCGGTTCGTTTTCATCCTTTGACCACGGCCAGCGTCCTTCAACCTCAACGCTCAATGACCAACTCAAAAATGTTCGGATCAAAACAAGCAATCCGAGTATCGCCACATTTTCGAGTGTCTGGTCCAACGCAACTGTCCTGATAATGTCCGCAGCGACCAGGAACTCGAGGGAAAGGATCAGCATTTTGCCGAGGTGCGTCTTGTATTGCCCATAGGCGTCCGCCGCCTTTCGATTTAGATGGACAATGAATCGCAATGTTCCAAAGATAGCCGCCGCCACAATGATTACGACGGTCAGAAGTTCAATACCGGTTGCTGACCACTCGATCAGTTGTTTAATGAATTCCATAAGCGCAAAATTCCTTTCTGATGAGCGCATCATCAGCGAAATGGACAATAAGCGGAACTGTAAAAACTAACAGTTCTTTTACATGAATTGCCTCTTAGAGTGTCTCAAACCGGATGTAGTATGAATTCAAGGATTCTCGCGGGCACAAAACGATTATGCCCAAACTGTTGAGCCAATTGGCCCTTGAAATTTGAACAAACACCACGCCTGCCGTCTCAATGAAAACCGGTCGTTAATCTTATGGCGTCGGGCCTACTGCCGCATATCGCGGAAGTGAGATCGCCCGATTTAGAATGACCCCAAACTCTGTTCCAGACTTCACTTCGACTTCGTGGCCTTTCGCCACGGATTTGCCGATCAAGCCAGCCCCTGCTCCGACAGCGGCACCGATCGCAGCACCCGATCCGCCGCCGGCAATACCGCCAATGATCGCTCCCCCCGCTGCACCGCCGCCAATGAATTTCAGGTTACGCTTCGACGTCTTTTTAGCGGTAACATTGCCTTCGTTATCGACCGTGTTCTTACCACCCTCACCAAGCGGGACCGGAGTTCCGCTTATTGCGGCTTTGCGATTGTTCGGAAGTGTAACCGAAGTAAAGCTTGTGCCGATGGAACCGGGTGCGCCATTCTTTGCCGCCGGTCTAACGGAATTGATTCGGCCAAAAACCGTGCTGCCCGCAGGGATCAGCATCACGCCGCCGCTGGAATATATCGGATCGACAGTCGTCGATTTGAAAGTATCGCCGACACGGGCATTCTTTGAACTAATGTCATTCTCCAACCGCACACGGACTATCGTGTCCGTCTTGATCGAATAATATGTGACCTTTTTCTTCGCCTGCGCCGTTGATGTGTGGAAACCGGCAGCCATCACGGTGAAAAGAACTGCCAACGTAAAAAATCTGATCGTCGTGTTTACTCTCATAAATGTCTCCTATTATGAATTTCTATTCCATTGGCAAAGTTTTCACTCCGACAATTCGAAATTGTTAAAGTCTGCGAACACCCCCAGTTGTTTGTCAGGTGCTGTAGATCATTTTCAAATACTTTTCCGCTAGTGCGATTTTGACCCTTCGGTGCCCGCGTCTTGCTTTGACGGTGAGACAAGTCTCTACTACCGCATTAAAAACGATAACTGTCAGTTTTGACAGTTAAGGACAAAAGTGGCGAAGTTCGGACTCTCCGGCACTCGAAATATTCTTCGCAACCGTATTCGAGGCCACCGGAGGATCATTTCTTTCGGCGAAAGAAGACTTTGAACTCTATGCCAAAAATATTGGTATTCAGGTCTGAACAGGTCAAACAGCGTTCTCTGGTGTAGTAGAGATTTAATGACGAGCGCCGGATAAGCGGGATCTCGACACCGCCCGAGAATTCATACTTGTTCCACTGGGAATAATGCTGGTCCCAATATGCCTCAGCGGACGCGAACGGGGTGACTGTAAATTTCCGGAGTCGAAGAGGCCGCTCAAGCATTAGCCGATTCCGATAACGGAATCGGTAACTGCTGTTAACCCATCGAAATTCGACCCTGTTGCGATCGCTAAGGAGGAGCTTTCCGGGAAAGTTGTACCGGCCCGTCCCATCCAGCATCAACCGGTGCTCGATCGACTCTTCGCCGTTTTGGGAAGCCCGGGAGTATTCATAAGCCGTACCGATAACGAAGATATGCTGTTTGTCGGAATCGGCATCGTCCTTGAAAGGCGTGAAAAGTGGTTTCATCCGGAAGCTCGCTCCCACCGTCAGTTTCCATTTTGCCGAGTTTAACTCGTCACTCTTTTCCCTGCCGGATGAGAGGTCAAGACGAACTTTCTTATTGATCTCGATCCCGACAGAAACTCCCGGATTGAGTTGCGTTACCGCGTCGGTACTCTGACCCGATACGCCAAGTACCGATATTAGGAGAAGAAATGCCAAAAGAGCGACCTCACTGTAATCGCGGATGCACTTTCTTGAAAAAATAGAAACGCGCCCAGTCGCGGGCGCGTTCTCATAAATAGGACATGATTGATGTCGATCACAATTGATCATGTTCTCAATATGTACTCGGGTAATATTAGTCGCCGGCTATTCCTTTGTTAACGAGCAATCGGATCTCAACGCGGCGGTTCTGTGCTCGCCCGCTGGCGGTTGTATTCGTCGCCACCGGTTTATCGACGCCGGCACCAAACGGTTGTATTAAACGCGTAAGCGGAAGGTTGTGGCGAGAAACCAAATAGCCGATCACTGAATTAGCTCGTTTTTCGCTAAGCGTTTTATTCTTTGCGGTATTCCCGGTAGAGTCTGCAAAACCGACCACCGCTACCATCCATCCCTTTGTATCCTGGGTTTTGACCCATACGGCAGCTTCATCAATTATCTTTTTCCCGCTTGGTCCAAGAACCGAACTTCCGGTTGCGAACGGAACGACGATAGTCTTAATGGAATCAAAGTCGTTCAACCCATTGATACGATTATTTGCCCGGTCCGCATCGGCTTGTGCCTTGGCCGCAATTGCCTGGGCCTCTTCGATCTGTCCGGCCATTCGTTTCGCGTTTTCTTCTGCGGCCGCGATCCGTTCAGCATCTTCGGCTGCTTTTTTTCGATTTGCCTCAGCCTGAGCTTCGACCGGGTCAACGCGGGCATCGAGTGCCTGCGCCGTCTTTAGGTCACTCTCATCGAAATTTATCGATCTCGCAACCAGATGGCCCGCCGAATTTCCGGTTCCTTCTATTTCGATTCGCAGCCCGCGAAGCAGATAGCTGGCCGCATACTCTTTCCCGCCCCGAAAGGCTCCCTTTTTGAATGTTTCGACTTTCGTCGATGAGATCAGTTCGACAAAATAGAAATCAGAACCCGCAAGATCGCGTATCACAAGAGAGTCCGGGCTGCGGCTTGTTATGATCCCCATGAGTTTCACCTGCCCACCATCCGCTACGTTCTTCATGTTCTGCTGAGCCGAAATCTGCTCCGTGATGCCAAAACAGGCAATTAGAGCAAAGGCAATCAAGGACACAAGTCGTGTTCTATTCATCTTCATATTGTTAGCTCCTTCACTTATGATCCCGTTAGAAGGGATCAATGGTGCGTCGAAAAGTTAAATCGTCAAGTTCAAATCCAACCGGTGCGTCGTATCATTTGAATGCACGGTTAATGTCTATCTGTTCACTGTTCTACCAGCGGAATTTCGGATGCGAGTTGAAGATCGATCAACAGAGCGAGCCGTTTGTCGATCTGAAAGAAGAGCGCCGATTTTTTGCCGGGCAATACTTTTGCGATAAGCGGCCCCGCGAGCAAGGTAAGAGAGCACACCATCATAGTGGTCAAAATCATTCTTTTCATTTTCCTTCTCCGTCAGTCCAATGCGGACAAATGCCTTTCTAGTTTGAAACGCGTATATTGATGATCTTCCACGGATTCTGCAAATTCTCAATTTCCAGCTCTTTTTCCTTATCGATCTTGAACTGGCAGGCAGGCAAGAGTGTGCCGTGGCTGTTCTTTTTATCCGGAGCAATAATTATCTCAGCCGCAGTCAGGCTGTAATCCATCGAACGGCTTGATGACCAGGCTTCACCGAAGGCGATGGGCCTGTCAGTGATCATGCGGATCTTTCGGCTGCCATCGGGCAACTTGAATTCCCGAATATAGTTGACGTCATAGCCCAGCGTACCCACGAGTGATATCCGCCCTTTGGAATGCATCTTGTTAAGCGCGTTTGCGAGGCCCTCTGAACCTTTCTGTTCAAATGCCTCGAGTAGAGCTTTCTGGTCATCCGCCGTCGAATATTCATTGATAATGATGGTCATCCCGGCCATTCTGCCAAGTTGAGTGGACGTGCCCTGAGCCGTTGCTTCGATATATTCGCGTTTTTGTTTATCTTGAGCCGAGAAAGGCGCGGCACAAATGACAATTGCCAGTACGGCCGCGAGAGTCGCTGCGATCCGATGTTTCGATTGATTCATATATTCACTCCATGGTCGGCGCTTCGCCGATGCTTTTTTCCTAGATTCGGAATTGATGCGACGCTTTCTATCGCATAACTATTTTGCCTGCGGAGGATAGTTCTTCAGCAGTTTTGCCATTGCCTTTTCCAGATTTTTTTGGTTCTTCGCCGGGTCCTTGCTCGGGTTCAATTGTTTTGTCGCATTGCCGGTCCATACCTGACTCTTAGCTCCAACATCATAAAAATCGATAACAAGCGTCCCTATATTTATGTTAGAACTCGTCGCCGTCGCAGACCCCATTCCCATACCGCCAAAGCCCCCGCGCCAGCCGCCCATTCCAACGCCGCCGGTGCTGTAGGCGTTCCACTGGGTTTGCTGATCGATCGCTAGTTGGTATGTAACGTAAAGATCCGAAGCGGTTCCAGTCGTCTTGGTCAGTCCCTTTAGAGCAAGCTGCGAATCTATCGCCGCCTTGATCTGCCCGTCGATCATTTGACTGGGGTACTTATGACCCGGTACTTCAACCCACGTGTAGGTTTTATACTTCGAAAAATCAGTTCCCGGTACATAGTTATATTTAACGTCCTGAGAAAACGCCGGAACGCACCATAGCATTACGAGGCCGAGAATCATCGCAAACTTGAATTTTGGTTGATCTGTCTTCATATCTTTCTCCATCACTTATCGTTGTTTGAATTCCAGTAACGCCGAACCGCCCGCACTTGAGGATGATTCAATGATCGTAGGTTCGCCTATGATTATCGTGGCTGCGAAGGCATCTTGTAACTGTTAATTATTACAGTCAGAATTTATGCCGGGCTACGCTCGCGGATACATAAAGAGCAGCATCAGAATAACGCCCATGGCTACGATCGCGACGCCTAACAGTCCGAACTTCGGTAATTTGCTTCTGAAGCCCTGAGCAATGGCGACCATGAACAGAATTGTTGCAAGGAAGACAGTCAGCCGGACGTAGTCCTCGGCGAATTCCCGGGCTGAGTGCGCGGATTCAAATGCCTCATTCGCCTGTTTTAATAATTCCGCTCCCTCGCTCTCCAACTTATTCTTATACTGGGGCATGAACGCCGGACCCGGAGGTGCCTCCAAATTATGGAAAGGATCCGTTTCAAGCCAAGCCCTAAATCCCGGTTGGTAATCTTTCGAGAATCGACGTTCGAGCAACCCGGTCATCTGTGAATTTCCGGCCGTTTTCGCTTGAAGCCAGGTATTAAAGGTGGAAATATCGTGAAGCCTCTGCTGGCCGCCGAGCGTAGCGGCGTGATCGCCATCGACCCGCAATGCCGTGGCCCCGGCGTAATTCAAGGCGGAATTTCCATCCCAACGCGCGGCCTGATATCCACTCCACGCTGTCGTTATCGCGACGATCGCCAAAAGGAAAGCTTCGAGGATCTCCAGCCTTTCCTCCAGCTTTTCCTTTTCCTTCGATTTAGATCGCTTGCTCTCTATTTTCTCGTGCAATTTATGCGCGATCTCAGCGTTGGTAGAATGCTCCGCCATCAAGTTATCCTTTGTGGGTCCGAACAGAATTAAACCAAACGATCATAGGTTCATTCTGAAGACAGGTTAACTGTCAGTTTTGACAGGAGTTACTCGATGCAAAGCAATCAACTCGCTGCATGACACCAAATCTTCAACGGCAGCCGACTATACAAAACCAGTTCTCCGGAAATTTTTTTGCTGAATGGATATTGAATATGCACGCGAACACTTATATGTAATGGATACAAAGTTACCAGTTCGGTGGTGGCTACTTTGTATCCATTTTTGTAAGTGCTGGAAATGCACGCTTTACTGCGCGACACGAACGTGACTGGCTACAAAGTATCCATCTTATATCTCTCTCATTTCAGATTTCGATAGCACCTTCCTGCCGCCCTAAACTCTGTATTCACAATAGGTTGCAGCGACAGATGTGATGCGGAACGGCTTTGGCACGGCGGTTGTAATAGGAGAAGCATCACGAAGTGGAAAACTTCTAAACTGAAAAAACTGGAGAGAGAAAATGAAAAACCTAAAGAACACATTCGCAGCATTCACAATGATCGCAGTTTTGGCATTCGGAACCACCTTTGCAAACGCCGGCATCATCATCCTCAGATCAGCTGACGCACCAACCCAGGACACATGCTCAGACACGAAAGGTATTCTGGACGAGGTCCAGGAAATGCTTGGCGGGATCATCATCCTCAGAACGGGCATCATCATTCTGAAGAGCAGCCCTTGCTCAGTGGACGCTGACAAAGGCGGGATCATCATCCTCTAATTTGGCATCCAAGCCAAAGATTCAAACCCACACCGAGCAGCCCGGCCGAGATATCGGTGGGCTGCTTTTTTAGCCCTAAAAGAAAGCAGGTAAGAGTTATGAGTTATGTTTCGGAGGTCGTAGAGTTTTTCACAGCGCGGAACGGTTCAACACCGGTTCTTTTACCAAACGACTATGCAGCAATTGCCGAATGGGAGAAACAAGAGATCCCGCTGGCGTTCGTGCTCACGGCACTGGAACGGCTGCTCGACGATCTGGAAAGCAAACAGATCAGGATCGCTTCACTCTCCGAGCTGCAGGCAGCCATCAACTACGAGTTCGCCCAAGCTCTCCACATCAGCGAGCCGTCAGGCTACCTGGAACTCAGCCGCTCGTATTGAGTCTGATGCCGACGTGAGGTCCTGGCAAAAAAAAGACGCGAAAAGAATGAAGAACAGAACGAAGGAAGCTGCCCGAAAGCCGGTTTCGGGACAGCTTCTTTCTTTGTTGCCCCGTCTGCGATATTCTCAAGTGATTCGTCTGCACCCTTAGAAAACCTTGGCAACCGAACTGCTACAAACGAACGACCGAACGCCCAATTCGGGATTTGCGATCCTGACGGCCCTTGCCGTTTCCATTGCCTTGCTGTTACCGCTTTTCCCGCTTCCCGGCCCGGTTAATGTTTCGTCGATCCCGTGGAAGACAGAATTGACCATCTCGCTATTGCTGCTGATCGCTCTCGTACATAAACGCAGACAATTAGCGGGTTTTGAAATACCGGGAATTCTTAACCAGACACTTCTGTTGATCTCGGCGTTCACGCTGGTCAGCCTGATCTCCGCTGCATGGGCAGCGTCCTGGTTTGCGGCTCTCCATCATTCTTTAGTTTGGGCAAACTATGCGGCAATACTTTTAGTCGCCTTCATCACAGCGGTCCCACAACGGAATCCTGACCTTCTCGTTCGTATTTTCGCAACCTCTTCGTTGATCCTCGGTGCATTGGCGTTCTTCGATTTCCTGACACTTGTCGATTTCACCTCGCAAGAGGGAACGATCAGGATCAGGTATGCAAAGTTCGCCGAAATGTTGGTGGTCATCGCACCGATCCTTTTTGCGGTCGCACTTTACCGGAAAAGAACGCAGGAATTTATCTTCGCACTAATTCCCGGAGCGGTTGCATGGGTAACAGTGATGCTCTCCCTCAGCAAAGGTGCATTTATAGCGGGCGTCGCCGGGTTTGTATTATTCTTTTCGGGAACGCTGATATTTGGGAAGCGAAGCGTTCGCCGACGACTTATTGTCCTCTTCTCTGTTTGGATCGTACTTACATTAGCGTTTCAGTTCGGGGTCACAAAACTCACCGAGATACCGTCCACTGCCTCGTATATTTCCGGGAGCTCCGATGCCAGCCGTTCGACATCGAACATGCGCATTTTCACATGGAACATCGCATTGGAGATGATCGGGGAGCATCCCGTCCTCGGTGTCGGCGCGGACAACTTTGGATTGGCGATAAACCCTGCACGAGTCAGGTACGCATCTCTTAATCCCGACGATCCGAATACGGCGATGGGCGAAGATTACACATTCGACCGGGCACACAATGAGCCGATTCAAATACTTTCAGAGCTTGGCATTGTTGGGTTCATTTTCTTTCTTGCCTTAGTCGGAGTTGTGAGCTTTGCGTTTATCAACGCGGCAGTAAAGAACCGGGGCGGATGCTCGCCGATCTTTATTGCCTCAATTGCCGGCTGCATTGCATTTGCCGTCAGCTCGATGTTCTCGTCATTTTCGTTCCGTGCATTTCAGAATGGAGTTGTCTTCTTTCTCGTGCTGGGAATTGCTTTCGCTCGAATGCCGAAGGGTGAAGAGAAAACTCACGAATCAGGCGTCGGTCAATCGAGAATTTGGCATCGAACAGCGGTCGCTGCCGCAGCTCTTCTTATTTTGTATTCGTTCTCAAAAGGACTCGGCCACTACTCAGCGTATTTTGCGGAACGAGCATCAACTACGGAACGGTCAAGGCGGCTTTTTGAGGCATCGTTGATGTTCGACCCGAACCTTGCGGGATCGTATGTGGCACTCGCCGGACAGGCAAGAAAACGAGGTGACTGGGCTGCGGCTGCCGCCAATTACCGAAAGGGCATTGACGGCGGACTCGGCATTTCACAGATCTATTCGAACTTTGCCGAAACGCACGAAAAGAATGGCGACTTCCCTTCGGCAATCTCCTGCCTGCGCGAAGCGATCGCAATTTATCCGCGATCGACCTTTCTTCGCTCGCGGTTGGCTCAAACATTTCTAAATTTTGGGGATTCGGCTTCGGCCGAGGTCGAAATGGGCCTTGCAAGACGGATCGACCTTGCTCAAGCGAATGGTTGGTACTCGGTTATGACCGAAGGAATTTTGACAGCCCATAACAGATCGTTGACGGACCCGGCGTATGCAAAACCGGCCGAATTGCTTCCCTCGCGTGCGATCACCGTGTATGCCGCCGCGGAGAAGTTCCCGCCTTCAACACCTTGATCGACGTTTAGATTTTCATAATCCGGTCCATTTTTTGTGCTAGAATTAACGTGGCCTCACCGCCATTCGATTTCTCATTCCAATCATCAAGAACGATGAACGAACCGACCCCAAAGGGAAATGTGTTCGGTCGCGTCGCCGCAATCGCCGCGAACACTTTTCGCGAAGCCATCCGCGACCGGATACTCTATAATCTCGTCCTTTTCGTGCTGCTGATAACGGCCTGCGCCGTGCTGCTCGGTGACCTGACCGACGGCCAGGAAGCTCGAACCATTGTCAACATCGGCCTCGGGGCAATGCTGTTGTTCGGCGTTTTCATTTCTATTTTCGTCGGCGTCGGCCTGGTATCAAAAGAGATCGAAAAACGAACGGTTTACGCGATCTTTTCAAAGCCGGTGCGGCGTGCAGAGTTCGTCGTTGGCAAGTATCTCGGGCTGTGCCTCACGCTGCTTGTAAACACATTTGTGATGGGCGTCGGCGTATCGGCGGCGTTGCTGTACGCCGGAGACGCGACATTATCCTTCTCGATCTGGGGCGCGATCTTTCTCATCTTTCTTGAACTCGCAATAGTTACGGCGGTTGCGGTGATGTTCTCGACATTCTCGTCAACGTCTTTGTCCGCGTTGTTCACGTTCCTGGTTTTTGTGATCGGCAATTTGAGTTCTTCATTACGCGACCTCGGGGCCACACTTGGGTCGGCGGCGACGAAACTCCTGCTGGATGCAATTTACTACCTGCTGCCCAACTTTTCACTCTTCACATTCCGAACAGAGGCCGCCAACGGCCTTGTGCCAAACGCTCCAATGCTCGCAGGCGGATTTGGTTACGCCGCTGCTTACATCGTGGTCGTTATCACCATCGCCGTAGCGATCTTTAGCCGCAGAAATTTCAAATAGCGTCAAGCCTCCGAACTGCGAATGATAAATAAGGCAACACAACCACAAAACTATTCCCTTACGGCTTTGCGGCTTTGCGGCTTTGCGTTAATTGTCATCCTCGGATTTGGAGTTGTTTTTGTGCTGAGCAACTACGTTGACGCACGACGGGTTTCTTTGCCCGAAAGTTACGACGACTCGAACCTGTCTTTCCAGGGAAAACGATTAAAAGGATTTGCTCTCGGCGGCGAAGGCTTATTGGCGGATTGGTATTGGATGCGTGCCCTTCAATACATGGGTGAAAAGATCATAAAGGCAGACGGCAACATAAACATCGAAGATCTAAGTTCGCTGAACCCTCGTCTTTTGTATCCGATGCTGGACAACGCGACCGACCTTGATCCGAAGTTCATGGCCGCGTATTCATACGGAGCAATCGTTTTGCCGGCGATAGATCGAGATCAGGCAGTCGCTCTCACAGAAAAAGGCATCGCCAACAATCCCGACGCCTGGCGTCTGTTTCAGTATCTCGGCTACATCTATTGGCGTGCCGACGATTTTGCAAACGCGGCGAATGTTTATGACCGCGGATCAAAGATCAACGGCGCGCCGCCATTCCTAAAGCAAATGTCGGCTGCAATGCGAACCCAGGGCGGAAGCCGCGACACGGCACGCCAGATCTATACGCAAATGCGGAACGAATCCGAAGATCAGCAGAGCCGCCAAAATGCCGAACTTCGGTTGATGCAGCTGGATTCGCTTGATGAACTGGATGCCGTTAACTCTTCGCTAAAGGCGCTGACCGCTAACGGCTCACCTTGTCCGAAGTCTCTTGCGCCGGTGATGCCGCTTCTGCGTGACATCAAACTTCCCGGCGGACGAAATTTTCGTGTCAACGAACAACGTCAGCTCGTCGATCCAAGCGGCGTGCCTTATTTCCTCGACGAAAAAACGTGTACTGCGTACGTCGATGGGATCAATTCAAAGATCCCGAAGCTCTAGCCGCAATGAACTCTCTTCGAATACCTTTTAGACATATTGCGATCATCGCCCTCTTTGCGGCGGTGGCGGTTTTGCCGATGGTATTTCGAGGAATGCCCGGCGGTAATGACGTCGCTCAGAACTACGAGTTCGCAAACACGGTGGTTAGTTCGTTCAGGTCCGGCGACCTTTGGGTTTCGTTTGATGGAAATGCGAATCACGGCATGGGCGAAGTACGCCTCCGAGTTTATCCGCCGCTTGCGTATTATGCGCTTGCAGGGTGGTTCTTGTTATTAGGTGATTGGTACGTCGCAAGCCTCGTGGTCTTTTTCACGATCTTTCTTATGGGAGGGATCGGGATGTATCTTTGGGGGTCTGAAGTATCTACAACAAGTGTCGGCCTCGCTGTCGCGGCGATCTACACTTTCGCCCCGTTCCATTTAAACGAGATCTACAACAACTTTTTATATGCCCAGTTTGCAGCCGGAGCGGTTCTTCCGTTTTGCTTTCTTTTCCTGCACCGCGTCATAAAGTACGGCCGCATAGTTGATTCTTTGCTGCTCGCCGTTTCTTTCGCATTGCTCGTCACAACACATTTACCCATGACGGTCATCGGATCTCTGTCGATGGCGGTGTTCTCTTTGGCGGCAATTCGGCGTTCGAATCTCAAGAATATTCTTTGGTCAATCTTGGCCGCTGCCGCCGGACTGATCTTGAGTGCGTTCTATTGGATCAGGCTCTTGACCGAGATGAAGTGGGCGAAGCACGCCCAACCGCAATATTTTTCGGAGATCTGGTCGTACAAAGTGAATTTCCTGATCTCGTCACGAACCTTCACCGATTTCATGAACGATGACCTGTCGCTTTGGTTCGGTGATTTGCTGCTCACAGCGACTCTGTTGCTTTGCGTTCCGGCGATCATTGCGTTGTTTAGGTTCGAACGCGAAAAACAACCCTTTGTGCCGGTCTTAGCTATGCTCGCCTTTGCGGTTTTCATGGTAACTCCGCTGTCAACATTTGTTTGGGATACCTTCGAGCCTTTGCAGAAAATGCAGTTTCCCTGGCGATGGATGACAGTTATTACTTTGTCGGCGTCGTTGATATCTGGAATCGGCCTCGTGCGGCTCAGTAATGTTCTTCGGACGACGAACAACCGAACGATAACCGTAGCAACGGCCGCGGCCGTTCTGCCGTTTGTTTTATTCTCGGCATTCGTCATTCGTGCCGGCGCGTTTACCGGCCGCGGCGAATTCAACGCCCAAATGGAAACTCTCGGGCAAAAGCAAACCTACGATGGCTGGTGGCCTGTTTGGGTAAAGTCGGACGCCTTTGCACGCCGCAAGAATGTGGCCGCAGCGGATCGAACTGTTGAGATAAAGAAATGGCTCCCGGCTTCCCGCTCATTCACGGTCGGTCCGGGAACCGAGCAAGATGCCGAGATCAAAACATTCTTCTACCCGCATTGGAAGGCGAGCGTTAACGGCGTTGAAACCGCGATCCAAAGGACGACTGACGGCGTTATCAGTTTGCCGATCCCGGTCGGTCTTGCGGAAGTTCAATTAACATTTGTCGAACCCGCGTGTCTTGTTGCCGCAAAATGGGTATCTGTCGCGGCATGGATGTTGGTCCTGCCGACGCTCTTTGGCTGTATTTGGATAAAACGGAAAAGCTATGGAACCTATAGTTAGCATCGAAAATTTAAGCAAGGACTACGAAACCGGCTTCTGGAAAAAGAAACAGGTTCGTGCTCTGGACGGTGTCTCGCTTGACGTAATGCCGGGGCAGATCTTTGGTTTTCTGGGCGGTAACGGCGCCGGAAAAACGACGACGATCAAGATATTGATGGGCCTTATCTTTCCGACCGCCGGCACGGCACGCATTCTTGGCAGGAATATCGACGATGTCGAATTGCATCGCGAGATAGGTTATTGCCCTGAGAATCCCTATTTTTACGATTACCTGACGCCCCTGGAATTGCTGAAATATTTCGGTGCTTTATTTGGACAAAGTAGTTCGAAGCAGGACGAAAAGTCGAGGGAACTACTTACCAAAGTCGGGCTTGAAGAAAAAGACTGGAGCAAGCAGCTTCGCAAATTTTCAAAAGGAATGCTTCAACGAGTCGGTCTCGCTCAATCGCTCATCAACGATCCGAAGATCGTCTTTATGGATGAACCAATGAGCGGGCTTGACCCGATCGGCCGCCGCGAGGTCCGCGAACTGATAGCCGATCTGCGGCAGAATGGAACGACAGTGATGATGTCCACTCACATTCTCGGTGACGTTGAAGCTCTCTGTGACGAGGTTGCGATCTTGACAAAGGGAAAACTCGCCGCCTCGGGAACTCTTTACGATCTGCTTCAGAAAAACGAGGAACACAGGTCTTTTGAGATAACCGTCAACGGCCTCGCTGCCAATAGCTTGATTGCAGAGTTGGCAGCTCGCGACGGCATCAACGTAAATGCAAATCCAACCGGCGTCACCATTACGGTTTCAGATGAGAACGACGTCGAAAGCGTAATTCATGCATCCCGCAAACTTAACGGAACGCTTGTATCGGTGCTGCCGGTCAAACAATCTTTGGAAGAGCTTTTCCTGAGCAACACAAACAATCCTCCCGCGTGACGAAAATGAAAAACCTCGCAGCTCCCATCACTCTTGACGAATACAAGGCACGACGGCTCGCATTTGCGAGCTTGGTGCTTCTATTCGTGTATGAGTGTTATGTGGTGCGGGTCGATTATGCTGAATATTTTGCTTACCTTGTCGATTCTGAACAAATTTTCTTCTCGATTCTCACGCTCGCCTGTCTTTCTATTTCGTTTTACGCATTTTATAAGCTGGCGTATTTCGCATTTCTCGCGTCCTGGCCGTATCGAATCGCATGTCTTGGTATCTTTACTATTTCGTTATTGATCGAATACAGCTATCAAAAAGCACTCGGTCGTTTTACCACAACGGCTGATATTGAGACCGCGATCGCGATTACCGGAGAGCAGCAGTCTGCGGCATTGTCGATGTATTTGAGCTACGCAGCGATCATTCCCTGTGTCTTTCTTCTGCTGTGCTTTTTATCCACGAGAAGCGAAAAGCCCCTTGGTCTAAGGCAGTTCGCACCATTGAATCTGCTTTTCATCGCTTGTTTTGCCATAATTCCGGTCGTCACCGATCAGCCATTTCCAACCATCGCCACTGCCGCATTTTATAGAACTGGCACTGACTTTCTGTTGCGAGGCCCAGTCGTATCGGGAAAGTGGGCGTCAAATGTGACCGGCATCAAGAACGCTCGCAGACAGGTTGCTAAACCCGCTTTACTTCCGGAATATCGACCTGAAAATAATATTGTCGTGATAGTTGATGAATCGGTTCGCGGCGATCATTTCAGTCTCAACGGCTATGACCGAAAGACCACGCCACTGCTGGATGATCTGGCGGCAAAAGGTGCGCTGCACAATTGGGGAATTGCTGCGGCAGCATCGACCGGAAGCCGTTTCACCTATTCTGCTCTTACGACCGGGCTAACGCCCGATGATTTCCCCGACGCTGCGGATTTTAAGGCGACGACGTTTCCGACCATCTTTCAGTATGCCAAGGCAATGAACTACACGACGTATTTCTTTGACGGCCAAATGGTCGGCTATTGGGGCGACAACGAAGAGGATAAAAAATATATAGATAGCTGGTCAGGAGTTATCGACGTAAGCGAAGGCCGAGGTTTTGAGCCATACGATCTGGACAGTCTGATCGCCAGAAAAGTGAAGACGATAATCGACGGTTCAAAAGGGAATTTTATTTTCATCTTCAAGCACGGCTCACATATTCCCTATCAATCGAACTTCCCGAAGGATCGCGAAGTCTGGCAGCCAAGTTATTCGGCAGTCAACAAATATGCAATTCCGTCGAGCCATGAGCTTGAGTCCGTTCGAAACGCCTACGACAATTCGATCCTCTACAATGTGAACTCGTTCTTTGATGAATTGATCGACGACTATGCGAAGATCCCGAACGACACTGTGATCTTATACACTGGGGATCACGGACAATCGCTGTTTGTAAACGGCAGATCTTCTCACGGAGGCAAAACGAAAGCGGAAGCGACGGTGCCGCTTTTTATGATCGGAAAGGTTGCAATGATCGACACCGGATATAAAGCATCGCACGCAAATGTTTTCCCGACAATTCTCGATCTGATCTCTTATCCGGAAGAATTAAGAGAGAAGAGAGGCTTTCCGTCGCTTCTGAAAACAACGTCGAAAGATTCGCGGCCGCGTTTCTTCAATCCCGACCTGGGAACAAAACTTCCGTTCGACTAAGGTGTGCGGATCGCGGTCACTTTCCAGCGAATATTCGCGCGGTCGTCGCTTTTTTTGAATCCGTCGAGGCTCAAGGTGATCGGGATAATTTCGCCCGGGCCGAATTGCGGCTGCTGTGTCGGAACGACCAGAACATTCTTATCTTTGACCACCTGATTGAACTGATCGATCACGGCAACATTAACTTCAAGTCCGTCGATCATCCTGCTGCCCTTGTTCTTGACCGTGCCGACGATCGACATCGATATAGACCCAAACGCATTTGAATATTCCACCGTTTTATCGCTCGTCGAAATAATGATGTCTTTCGTTATTGCGTCAAATTCCGGCGACCCCTCGCGCTCGGCATCAGCCAACACCGCAGCCATCTGGTCCTCCATAGACGGACGACGCGATGCGATGAAAACCAACGCCCCAATAAGAATAAGTCCGAGCAATGCTCCTGCAGCATACGCCTTATAATTTCGTTTCGGTGTGTCTAGTTCTGTAAGGATCGTATCCATAGGTCTGTCCGTTTAGATGCATTTTTAGACAACTATTTCACGGAAAAGTTCCAATAGGTTATCATTTCGCGTTAGCTTGTACGAAATGAAAGACCACGCAGCCAGCGACCAAAAACACCCGCGTTATCTTGAGGCTGCGCTTCCTGTTCCGGTTCGAAAACTCTTCACATATCGCGTTCCGGCTGGCCTTGCCGAATCGGTCCACATCGGTGCGCGCGTGCTGGTTCCTTTTGGTAAAAGGTCGCTTACGGGTTACGTTGCCGGATTTCGCGACACGATCGACCCGAAGTCTCAGCTTACCGACGCTGACATTAAAGACATACACGAACTGCTCGAAGATGAACCCCTTGTAACGGACGAGATCCTTGAGCTAACGCATTGGGCTGCGGATTATTACGCATGTTCGTGGGGCGAGATGCTGAAGGCCTCGCTTCCGGCCGGGATCAACACGGCGACCGAACGCATCCTGAAGATCACCGAACTAGGGCGCGATGCACTTAACCGTCAGGGGAATCGAAAAGCCGCAAGATGGCAAGTGCTTGAATATCTAACCGGGCATGATGAGGCTTCAGAACGCACGCTTGTAAATCTTTTCGGCGAAAAGGCAAAGCGTGCCGTTAGCGAACTTGCTCGTGAAGATCACATAACTGTCAGAGAACGGAGCATTACCGCCAAAGTGCGACCGAAGCTGCGGAAGCTCGTTAGGCTTGTAGATCCGCGTCCGGCCAGCGACGACAAGCCGCTGAATGAGCAACAGCAAACGATCATCACAACTCTTGAGGATACAGGTGGTGAAATGCTCTTCACGGATCTGCTTGAAAAGGCGGCGTGCGGAGCCTCGCCGGTAAATACGCTTGCGAAACGTGGATTCATCGAGGTTGTCACCACCGAGGTTCTACGCGATCCGTTCGAAGTTTCGGCAAGTGCCCAAGCCGAAGAATTTGATCTGACGGCAGAACAGTCGAACGCATTGGATGAAATCGTCGACGGTCTCGAAACAAATGAATATCAGGCGTTTCTGCTTCACGGAGTGACCGGAAGCGGGAAGACCGAGGTCTATATCCGTGCAATGAAGGCGGCGTTAACGGACGGCCGCTCGTCGGTGATGCTTGTGCCCGAGATAGCGTTGACGCCTGTTTTTTCACGGCGGCTGCGCGACGTTTTCGGAAACGATGTTGCCATCCTTCATTCGAACCTTTCGCCCGGCGAACGCTTTGATGAGTGGCGGAGGATACGTTCGGGGGCCGCGCGGGTCGTTATCGGCACGCGATCTGCGGTTTTCGCGCCGCTTGAAAATATCGGCTTGCTCATTGTCGATGAAGAACACGACGGTTCGTATCGTCAGGACGAGCTTCCCTTTTATCACGCACGCGACGTTGCTGTGATGCGTGCAAATCGCGCAAAATGCGTGGTCGTGCTTGGTTCCGCAACACCCGCACTCGAAACTTATCACAACGCGCATATCGGCAAATACAAATATTTGCAATTGCCGAACCGGATCGGCGGACGTCCGCTTGCGAAGGCCGAACTAGTCGATATGCGCGAAGTGTTCAAGAAGGCGGGAAAGGATGTCGTGCTCTCACCTGCCCTGATCGAAGCCATCGAAGAAACATATTCACGCGGCGAGCAGACGATGATATTGCTGAATCGTCGCGGCTTTTCGTCGTTCGTGCTTTGCCGCTCATGCGGCGAGAGTTTGCGGTGCAAGAATTGCGACATCACGCTGACCTATCATCGCGGAGGGGCGAAGCTCGTTTGCCACTATTGCAACTACACGACGCACGTTCCGTCGCAATGCCCGTTCTGCGAAGGCGAGTTTCTTTACTACGTCGGCCACGGCACCGAACAGGTCGAAGAGATCCTGAAAAAACATTTTCCGCGCCTAAGGGTTGCACGCGTTGACCGCGACTCGATGACACGGAAAGGCGAGCTCGAACGAATACTCCAAACCTTCGACCGCGGAGAGATAGACATTCTATTAGGCACACAGATGATCGCGAAAGGGCACGATTTTCACAACGTGACGCTCGTCGGCGTGATCTCGGTGGATACGGGTTTGGGACTGCCTGATCTGCGTTCCGCCGAACGGACGTTCCAGCTTCTGACACAGGTTGCGGGCCGTGCCGGACGCGGCCAGTTGCCGGGCAAGGTGCTGATCCAGACATATTATCCCGACCACTACGCGCTCCGGCACGCGGTGGCCCAGGATTTCGAAGGCTTCTACGAAGAAGAGGTTCGTTACCGCGAACGCCTCGGCTATCCGCCGTTTTTCGTGCTGGCGTCGATGATGCTTGTGCACCGCGACCTTGAATATGCGAACAAAAGCGCAAAGATACTTCGCGACTCTCTTGACCGTGCCAACGCCGACAGATCGACGCGCATTCTCGGTCCCGCACAAGCCTCGATCTCGCGGATAAAGAACCAGTATCGAATTCAGATAATCCTAAAATCACCCGACCGCCGTTCCCTCCGAACGCTCATCGACACCGCCCTCGCCGAAGCCGAAACCCGCGGCTCCGACATGAGAATCACCCGCACCGAGATCGACCCCGTCAACCTTATGTAACGCTTCGGGTTCGCCTGTCGGTGTTCGGAGAAGCCTGGCTTTCCGGGTTTGACGAGTCCTGAAATGAAAAAAGAGAGGCTTTATGGAACGGGAGTCCATAGAGCCTCTGGTTTCTATCTTTTGATTCTTCTTAGTTCGTGCCGCCGCGGCCGAAGATCAATCGTACGACGACCAAAAGCAGGATCGCGCCGAGAATCGACATTATCCAACCGCCTGCTTCATTTCCCTGCCATAGACGACTTGCCACAAATCCCCCGAGCCATGCGCCCGCGATACCAAGCAGTGCGGTCAGGATCCAACCAAGCGGCCCGTCTGGAAAAGCTTCTTTACCGGGCATCAACAAACGCGCCAAAATTCCGACGATCAAACCACCAATTAGCTGTCCAATCATAACTGTCTCCTTTTGAAAAATGCCTTAGTAACTGTGTGTCTGCACAATATTTACTACAAGTTGCGTGAAACTACAAGTCGAAGCCGATGCCGTTCAGCCGATATCATGGCGTTTGAGTATTCCGTATAATCGCGGGCGATAGATGCCAAGAAGCCTGGCCGCGGCCTGCTTATTGCCGCCCATTCTTTTCAGAGCGGCCAATGCCAGCCCGCGTTCGAGTTTGTCAAAGATGTTGATCCTTGTGTCGCCATCTGCTGTCTCAGGAAGACGGTCGATTATCATTTGCCCTGTCGCCTCGAACAGTTGCTCGTCTTGTATAGTTCCGGCGACATCCGGGAAGCCTTCTATCGTTCCCGTCATCGGCGTGTAAACGTAGTCCGAGCCAAAGTCTTCATTTTCAGATCGCGGCAGATCGAACGCTTCGATCTTTCCATCTTTCGACAATAGCAGGGCCCGTTCGATGGTATTCTGCAGTTCCCGAACATTTCCGCGCCAATGGTATTGAAGAAGCTGGTCGTACGCCCGCTTGGAAAAACCCGCGTCGGGGCGTTTGTATTTCTCGGCATATTGCCGCAGGAAATGTTCGGCAAGGATCGGCACATCGTCCATTTTTTCACGGAGCGGAGGAAGGCGGATCTCGATCGTGTTAATTCGATAGTAAAGATCCTCGCGAAGAGATCCTTCACTTATAGCCTCGAACGGATCCCGGTTTGTTGCACAAATCAAGCGGAAATCGGCCTCTTTCATCTTATCGCTGCCGACCGGCTGATACGCCTTCTCCTGCAACACGCGAAGCAATTTCGGCTGTAGATCGACCGGCATTTCCGCGATCTCGTCAAGCAACAGGCTGCCGCCGTGGGCCTGACTAAGGAAACCGGTCTTGTCTGTGTTCGCTCCGGTAAAGGATCCTTTGACGTGCCCGAAAAGCTGCGACTCGATAAGCTCTTTCGGCAACGCCGAACAGTTCACTTTCACAAACGGTTTTGACGCACGCGAACTCCGATGGTGTATCGCGTTGCCGATAACTTCCTTTCCGGTTCCCGACTCACCAAGAATGAAAATGTTTGCTTCGGAGTCAGCAACATTCTCGATCAATTCAAAGATCTCTTTCATTTGCCGACTGCGTCCGACCACACCTTCGAAAGAGTCGCCGCTGGTAAGGCGTCCGCGAAGCTGTTTGATCTCATCGGCCTGTCGGCGAACTTCTTCCGACTGCGATTTTCGCTCGACGGCGTTTCGGATATCGACCATCAATTCGCCGAAATCGACCGGCTTAACGATATATCCGAAGGCCCCAACCCGTGTTGCTTCGATAGCCTTTTCCGCAGAATCGTTTCCGGTAACAACGATGATCTCGGTATGCGGCGCCATCTCACGCGAACGGCGAACGAGTTCGATCCCATTCAAGTCGGGAAGGTTCAGATCGGTGAGGATTACATCAAAGTCGCCGCTCTCTATATGTTCCAGTCCTTCGCGTGAAGTTCGAGCCTGCTCGACTTCGAAGCCTTCGCTTTTGAGTTGGTAAGCGAACAGGTCAAGGGTAACTTTGTCGTCCTCAATTATTAGTGCTTTTCGAAGCTTTTTTTCCATGGTTAAAACCGGGGGTATGCATACATCGTATCAAAGACATACACTTTTTTCCTGCGCACAGATAAATATTAGTTTGGAATCCTAATATCCAGGACGCTTCTTATTCGCTGATTTTGATAAACTTGTGAAACCGGACAGTTAGTTTCCTGATGAATATCGATCTGAACATCACCGAGTTGTCATGCATTTTCGATCAAACCTTTGATCTTTGGGGGACGCTCGACGGTCAGGGACGCGTTCTTTTGGTTTCCGGGCCGATCTTTGAACGAGCCGCGGTCGATCCGAGCCGTCTGACCGGCCAACTCTTTTCTGAAACCGTTTTCTGGCAATCATCCGAGATCGCCTCAAAGATCGTGGCCCACGCGCTACAAAATGCGATCGGCGGAAAAAGCGAAGCTATCGCCGTCGAATTCCGCGTGAGTGCAAAAGAAAAAGTTCCCGTCGATCTTTCGGTATTTCCCTGCGGGTCGGAACACCTTTTTGTCTATGCAAAGCGTGCGGAGCCTACGGACAAAAAGACAGAATCCTCGGGCCTTTTACCCGACCAGCTTTTATTCGCCGCCGAAAACGCCGAGGTCGGAATTTGGTATTGGCGATTTGGCGACGACGAGATCCATTCAAATGCATTTTGCCGAGACGTACTTGGTGTCGACCGGCTACAGGCGTTTACATATAAGACGTTTGTCGCCGTCGTACACCCGGACGATCAGGAACAGGTCGCTCATTTCCTTTCTGATACCGTCCGAAACGGGGATAGTTATTCGTCTGAGTTTCGCGTGGTCAATCCCAATGGAGAGACGGATTGGATAGCCGCAGAGGGCAGATCGTTCCTCTCCAATGACGGAACACCTGAGCGTATGGTCGGCGTCATTCGAAAAATAACAAAGGAAAAAACAGCCGCCGAAGAATTGGAAGTAGTTTACGCCCGGGAACGAGCTGCCAGAGACGAAGCGGAATTTGCCAACCGTTCAAAGGACGTGTTTCTGGCTTTTGTTTCACACGAGTTGAGAGCCCCGCTAAACGCGATCCTTGGCTGGTCAAACATTTTGCTGACCAAAGACGTGGACAACGAAACCCGCAAAAGCGCCATTGAAACCATCGAGCGAAGTGCTCGGATGCAAACGAAACTTATCAATGATCTTGTCGATTCGGCGCGTGTTGCTTCTGGAAAAATAAGGCTTGAATATCGGCCGACCGATCTTTTCGGCGTCGTGAAGAATGCGTTTGATGCACAGCATCCTGCCGCAGAAGTTCGCGGACTGGATTACCAACTTTTAAGCGATCCCGTTTCGGCACTCGTGATGGGCGACGCAAACCGTCTCCAGCAGGTTTTTGGCAATCTGTTGTCGAACGCGATCAAGTTCACCGCACCCGGCGGGAAAGTATTTGTGGACGTAGCCAGAGTTGAAGAAACGCTCATCGTCGGTATTACAGATTCGGGCGAAGGGATAAGTTCCCAGACTCTCCCAAACATATTTCAACAATTTTCACAGGTCGGTGCCGGTGAGAAACGCGGCGTCGGACTTGGACTCGGACTTTCGATCGCCAAGACACTTGTAGAACGGCACGGCGGAACTGTCGTCGCAGAAAGCGAAGGAATGGGAAAAGGCGCGCGCTTCATAGTTACTCTGCCGATCCTTGATCCGACAAAGATCGAGCGCCCAGTAACCACGTCCGGGCAGGTCGAAATTTCCAATCCGCTTTCAGGGCTTACAATTTTGATCGTTGAAGACGAGGACGATTCGCGTGACGTGCTATGTTTGCATCTGCAAAATCTTGGTGCGGGCGTTTTGCAGGCGCCTTCTGTTGTCACCGCCTTTCAGCTTCTTGACAACGCCGAAGTTCCGCCCGACCTGATAATTTCGGATATCGGAATGCCGGACGAGGATGGGCTGTCGTTCATAAAGCGGCTGCGGTCATCCACTAACCCACTGTTGGTCGAAATTCCTGCAATCGCCTTGAGTGCCTTTGCGACGAGCGAGTTTAGGGCGAATGCTCTCGACTCAGGATTTCAGCGATATCTTACAAAACCTTTTGACCCGGAAACACTGACCAAAGCGGTGCTTGAAAATATACGGGCACAGAATTAGCCGGCCATGTCGTTTACATTTTAAAAACGAGCGACGGAGACGCCGTCTTTTTGATCTCCGAATTTCACGGTTAGCCTCGGATAGGTATCGTGTTCAATCTCGAGGGCTGAAATCCCAAGCAGCATCTCCGCTTCCGCTATTCCCGACAATGAGCCTTCGATCTCCATAAAAAGTCCGAAAGGAAGTTCGTCAAAAACAACCTCGACGCTGCGAAATCTATAAGTCCGTCGCCGCTTCTCGTAAACCAACGCGGCACTTAAACCCAAAGATTCGATGATCGAACGAACCTCATCGGCGTCATCAACACCGGATTCAAACTCAATTCGCTGCTTTGCATCGGAGGCATTTTCGATGTGCTGTTTGAAGGTGAGAAACGATCCGTCGTCGGTCCTTCTAAGTCGCAGGAGAGCCCCTTTCGCGATCAGATCGTCATTCCGATAAAGGATGTTTTCCTCAAAACGCTCGCCTTCGTATTCGGCCCCAAATTCTTCGAGCAACGACGCTATCTCATCACGCTGCGTCTCGGACAGCCGATATTTTTTCTCGATTTCAATGCTCATCCGAATAACACCCGCGAAAGAGAGTAGGCCAGAGCGAAAACTACGCCGAACATGAACTTATCGAATTCAAAAAGCCTCACGGGGCGTATCCCTCGATTTACCAACCAACTTACAAACGTAAGTGAAAGCCCCGCGATGATCGGCGACACGACGAAATAAAGGACAGGTACGACGCGATTGGCAAACACGATCTTTGGAAAAACATACAGGCTTGCGAAGCCCAAACCCGCGCCAAAGAACGTGTACGCAACTCCTAATATGACACGGCTGCGAGCCTTATTCGACAAGTTCTCAGCCGTCGCGTGAAAGCCGAGTTCGATCAGGACCTCAAACACGATCTCGAGGACCAGTTCCCAGACGAAGCTAAAAATTATTTCGAAGATCGCTTCCAGCACAACCTATGCCTGCCTTATCCATTTCCAGACCTCAGGGATCGTCGCCCGCTTGCCGTACATCAGCATCCCGATGCGATAGACGCGAGCGGCGACCCACACCAAAACAGCGATGGCGGCGATGTTGATCGTTACCGAAAGTGCGATCTGCCATAGCGGCGGCATTTCGGCCATCATTCTTACGGGCATTGTGATAGGTGCGAGAAACGGCGCCATCGAAACCCAGAACGAGAGCGTCGAATTAGGATCGCGTATCACCGCAAAGCAAAAATAGAACGCCGCGAGCATCAGCATTATCGGCGGAAACGCAAACTGACTTCCCTCCTGAACCGTCGTGACCATCGAGCCAACGAGTGCGAAGATCGACGCATAAATGAAAAAGCCGAGAAGGAAGTATATGAGAAAACCGATTATCATCAGCGGCGATATCGTCGGGATCGAATCCGTGATCATCCCGAAACTTCCCTGAGCAACGATCACGCCGACCAGCGCAGCGGCAGTCACGATCCAAATTCCGAGTTGCGTCAAACCCGCAAGGCCGACGCCGACCAATTTGCCGAGCATCAATTCGAACGGCCGGGCAGACGAGAACAAAATCTCGGCGATACGCGTTTCTTTTTCCTCGACCACGGCACCCATTATCTGCTGGCCGTAGATCGCGAGCAGAATGTATATCATCAATCCGATGACAAACGACGCGGCAAAGGTTCCGGCACTATCTTTCTCGGCTCCCTTGTCATCGATGCCTTTCGAATCGACATTTATCCTCGCACTCAATTCGGCGAGGCGTTCTTCGCTGATGTTCGCATCCGAAAGCCGCTGCGAACGCACGGCGTCGTTCAATGCGTCGGTGAATGTCTCGTTCGAAATAAAGTCGCCGCCTTTTCGCGAACGGTATTCAAAGACCGCGTTCGGGCTGTCGATGTTTTCGGGAATGAAAAGATAGGCATCTATCTCGTCATTCATAATGCGTTGCAAGAGTTCGCTGCGTAGCGTGTCAACATTCTTACCGTCATCCGGAACGGTCATCAGGCGAAAATCCTGCATGAACATCGCGGCGTTCTGCCGCATCTCTTCTTCCTGTGTCGCGGAAACATTCGTGAACTGTTCCTTAGCCGCCTCTTTCGCTTTTTGCATCAGCTTCTCGCCCGAAAGATTCTTCTCAATCCGCGGCAGGATCTTCGTGGTCGGATCGACGATCGCAATTCGCGTCGGCTCACCTTTCAACGAAAAAAGGATCATCGGAACAACGGATATCAGACCACCCAAAACCGGCAGCAGCAACGTCGCGATCAGAAACGACCATTTTAGAACGACCTTTTTGTATTCGTGTTTTACGACCGCAAGAAATTTCTGCATACGTTAGAAGTTCCAGCTTTAGCTGGCTGATTCTTTCGGTTCTACGCCGCCGATCTCCTCGATAAAGATGTCGTTCAGGCTTGGCTCAACGAGTTCAAACTTTGCGATATCCGCGCCGGACGAAACCAGGGCATTGAGTATTTGTTTCGGGTCTATTCCGTTCGGCAAATGCAATTCCTGTTCGTCTGAATGCGTCACAACTTTCTCGACCAGACTCTTGTCATTCAAAACCGTCTCAGCATTCGAGCCGCGAAAGGCGATCAGGTTTTGTCCGTAGCTCTCTTTTATCTCACGCAGGCTTCCGCTTAGGACCTTTCGAGCCTTGTTGATCAGGATGATGTCTTTGCAGAGTTTTTCCGCGGTTGACATAAGATGCGTTGAAAAAATAATGGTCTTGTCGGCGGAACGATATTCATCTATGACGTCCATCAGGAATTCGACGTTGATCGGGTCCAGGCCGGAGAATGGTTCGTCGAGTATGAGAATATCCGGGTCATGCAAGACCGTCGCGATGAACTGAACTTTCTGCTGCATCCCTTTTGAAAGGTCCGTCGTCTTTTTCTTTTTCCAATCGGAAAGTTCCATCCGTCCGAGCCACAGGTCGATACGTTTGTCGGCATCGGCTCCCGACACGCCTTTAAGCGCTGCGAAATACCGAAGCTGATCGACCACGCGCATCTTCTTATACAGCCCGCGTTCCTCCGGCAGATACCCGATACGATTTTGGATCTCATACGAAACCCTTTCGCCTTTCAGCTCAATCGTTCCTTCGTCGGGAAATGTTATGCCGACGATCATCCGTATCGTCGTCGTCTTGCCCGCGCCGTTCGGCCCAAGAAAGCCAAACACGCGCCCCGAAGCGACGTCAAAGCTAAGGTCCTCAACCGCCGTAAATTCGCCAAATCTTTTCGTAACGCCCCGAATGCGCAGCGTGATCTCAGAAGGGTTTGTCTCAGCCATCTATCAAACATTTTGGAGGTCGGCGGCGTGAATTGCAATTCGGGCGATGTTGCTTACTTTGCCGCCTTCGGTATAATCGCCAACGGGAACTTAATGGAGATATTTGTTTATAAAGAGGGCGCGGAGCGGGTTGCGGAGGGGTTTTCGGCGGATGAACTGCCGGAATTGCTGCGGGACAAGCGGTCGGTGGTTTGGGTTGATTTTTTGGGCGAGACGGACGAGCAGAACGCGGAGGCAAAGCGTGTGCTGCTTGATGTGTTTCATTTCCATCCGCTGACGGTGGAAGATTGTTTTGAGACGCGAAACCAGCCGAAGATCGAGGCGTTTCCGGCGTATCTTTATCTGATCGTCCACGGCATACGGCCCGGCGAGACCGGCCCGGCGAATTTCATCACAAAGGAACTGGACTGTTTTCTCGGTGAGAACTTTGTCGTTACATATCACACCGAGAGGTTTCGCAGTATAAAGGACGTGAAGTCGCATCTGCGTGCCACCACATTCGCGTGCCAACGCGGCCCGGCTTACCTGCTTCACCAGATACTAGATCAGATCGTCGATCTGTATATGCCGATTGTCGATGATTTTGATATCGCGATCAACGACCTCGAAGAACGGGCGTTCGACATGAAGAGGGCAAACAATGAGATTCTCGAAGAAATAATGGACCTGCGTCGCAGCGTCGCCCGTCTGCGGCGAATTTCTGCACGGCAACTCGACGTTCTATATCGCATCTCGCACGGCGAGTTTCCGCAGATACCCGAAAATATTCTGCCGTTCTTTCGCGACGTGCATGACCACTTGGTGCGCATTTCCGACCTCGCCGAAAGCTATCGCGACCTCGTCAGCGGCCTTTTCGACATTCATTTTTCAGTCGTCGCAAACAGAACGAACGACGTGATGAAAACGCTGGCGGTGCTGTCGTCAATAATGCTGCCGCTGTCGCTGATCGCAGGAATTTACGGAATGAATTTCGACCACATGCCTGAGTTGAAAACTACATACGGCTATTTTATGACACTCGGCGTAATGGTGATCGTTGCCATTTTGCTGCTTGTCTATTTTTGGCGGCGCGGCTGGATATTTCAGGGCCAGTCAGAAGTAGTCGATACGAAAAAACTGAAATCGAAGCAGGAAGAGATTGGGAATTAGGAAGCTGGAAAAAGAAGAAGTTCACGCAAAGGCCGCAAAGAATCTCTTCAGCAGAATTTCCAGAATTAGTACGTCGTGGGAGATCTAATTCTTTTCGAGCAAACGCTCGACCTGTAAATCGCCGAATCCGTAAACACCTGCCCGTTTTTGGAATTCGGGAAATACGCTCTGAAGATCACTCAGGCCTTCGGCTTTCAGTTCCCTTATCAATTTTGCCGGATGCGTTTCGATCGCAGCTGCGGCGTCGCAAACTTCTTTTAGAAACGGAAAACACTGTGAACGATATTCGCCTAGCTCGAGCAGTCTTGCGGAATCTCGTTGCCGAAATGCATCCCACAACTGAGAACCTTTCGCGACATCTTCTGCGGCAAACTGAGTTCTCGCTTCGAAGCAATTCTTTAGATCATCTGCCGTGTGCTTGCCAAATCCTTTCCAAACATCGTCGGGCAAAGCATTCAGCGGAGCAACGCGGAAAATATCGGCCTGTGAATCCTTAAGAAGATCGAGGCACAGCCACATGTTTACGCTGCAAAAAAGTTCGTATTCGAACCAAAGGTTCACCTCGGCTCCGACAGGCACGTCGAGCAGTTTATTGATCTCGTCAGCGACCTTTTCGTGGTAAACGATCACGTCCTCGCCGTGTTCCGCGAGAATAAACTGCGCCCGTTGATCCCAGAAGTCGTCGATATTATCGGCATCGACCGGACCAACGATCATCGCTTCACGAAATACGATCAGGTCGCCCGCGAGCCCGCTCTTACGAAACTCTTCAACCTGCGCATCGCCCGGCAAAACGTGATAGATCATATGGAAAGAGTAATGGCGTAGATGATCGAAAGGCAAACGCCCGCGTAAACACCCGCAAGAATATCGTCAGCACATACGCCTATTCCGGCGGGAAGGCCTTGCAGGTAATCTATCGGGTATGGCTTCCACACGTCGAAAACTCGGAAAAGAAGAAAACCGCATCCGATCAGCAGCCATGAGGTTGTGAACGGAATAAATAGAAAGACAAGGAGTTGGCCCATCACCTCATCGACCACGGCTTCCGGCGGATCAGTGTTTCCCAGAAGTTCCGTAGCACGCCCAGCCGCCCAAACACCCAAAAGTATGAAGAGCAAAAAAGCAATGAGAATAACTGCGTGTATCGCCGCGACCCGAAATTCAGGAGGTGCAAAACCCGCCGTATATCGAAATGACCCGAACCCGAGCGCCAACGCAATATAGACACCAACTCCAACCATCGAACCGAATGTTCCCGGCATCAACGGCAGGTATCCGACGCCGCACGTCGTCACCGAAAGCGACAGATAGTCGAGCAGTCCTTCGGGTTTACGTTTGTCGATATGTTCTTTCACTTATCGTCGACCTACCGAAATAACCTATAGGTTATAACGAATAACGAAAAGCAAATGCTATTCACTATACGTTATTCGCTATTCACTATTTCGGTCTAAAACTCAATTCCCTGCTGTGCGTAGATTCCGGCGTGAAACGGGTGCTTGATCTCTTTCATTTCGGTTACGAGATCGGCGGCTTCGACGAGTTCCGGCGGAGCGTTTCGTCCGGTCATGATGACGTGAAGATTGGGCTGTTTTTCGCGGATAGCCTTAACCTCACCGAGCACGCTCTTAACGTCCAGAAACTTGTAATCCAGAACATAGACGATCTCGTCGAAAACGAGAAGGTCGTAATCTCCGGATCGCATCTTTTCGACGCAGAGGGCCCAGGTTTCTTCGCTTGTTTTTATGTCTTGTGTTTTGTCGTTCGTGTCCCAGGTAAAGCCGTCGCCCATTGTGTGGACCTCGACGCCGAGCTGTTCAAGTGATTCGTGTTCGCCGTAACGATCCGTTTTCGCTTTCATGAACTGGATCAAACCGCAACGCATTCCCCGGCCGGCGGCACGGACCAAAACGCCGAGAGCGGCCGTTGTTTTGCCTTTGCCGTCACCCGTGTTGACCATCAAAAGGCCGTGCGTTTTCTCGCGATAATCTTCGCGCCGCCACTTGTAACGTTTTTCCTTTTGATCGGCCATTAAAACAGTTTGCCCGCGAAACATGCGAAACAAATCGAAAAGTTTATGAAATGAATTCTAACTCTTTCGTGTCTTTTCGCGTATTTCGCGGGTAGATATTTCTTCGTTGATTAGGCGTTAGGAGCATCCGTGACCCAATCGACGCTCGAACGTTCGACGGCCTCGCGAACGGCCTCGACCAGTTCCTTTTCCTTCGCATCCCAATCGCCCTCGATCCGCAAACCCGAAGCATTTCGGTGTCCGCCGCCGCCGAATTTCTCAGCCACCTTTGCAACATTAATGTCGCCTTTGGAACGAAGGCTGACTCTGTATTCATTCGAGCCGACCTCGCGCATATAAACGACCGCAAGTATTTCGCGGGCAGCAAGAGGAATATTCACAAAACCGTTATTGTCGCCATCGATAGCACCGGCGATCTCTCGCATTTTCAAGGTCTGGCGAAGCGAAGCGACGGTGCCCGATTCGTCTCGCTTTACGGTGTCCAGCACCTGCCGCATAAGCTCGATACGCGACCACGGGTAGTTGTTGTAAACAGCCTCGGAAACCTCAGCCGGTTTCACGCCTGCCTTTACAAGCTCGGATGCGACCTTCAGTGTTCGATCCGTTGTATTTGAAAAATGGAACGAACCCGTGTCGGTCACAAGCGCCATATAGACGCATTCGGCGATCTCGCGCGTGACACGTCCGCCTATTGCCTTACACAAGTTGTAGATCATTTCGCCGACCGCCGATGCCGTCGAATCGATCCAGTTGATCGTTCCGAAATGTTCGCTCGTTGCGTGGTGATCGATGTTTACGGTGAATTCGTTTTCGAGGCCTTTGATGCCGGGACGTTCAAGATCGGAACACTCGATGACAAAAATTGCGTCGTATTGATTATCGACCGCTGTAACGTCACGGATCTCAGATGCACCCGGAAGACTTCTGTATGCGGGCGGAACTTCGCCGTGTACGATCACTTCGGCAGATTTGCCCAAAGACTTGAGAAGCCAGCAAAGGCCTAAGGAGGAACCGACACCGTCGCCGTCGGGTTTGATGTGGGTCGTTATTCCAAACTTCTGTTTGGTTTCAATCAGCTCAACTACTTGACTTAGCATTACAACTTGCAGAAACCTCTATTGATCAGAGATTTCCGCATCCTTCTCTTGAAATTCACCCTTGCTCGTTAGATCCTGCAAGAGTTCGCCAACGCGGGCCGCATTCTCTTCCGCGGTATCGCGGACAAAATGCAGAAGCGGCGCATGGCGCAAACTTAAGTTCATGGCGACCTGCTGGCGAACGAATGTCGTTGCGTTTTGCAGGGCTTTCAATGCCGCATTGATCTCGGCCTCGGTGCCTTCGATCAAAGCAAAGACCTTTGCGTCCCGCAGATCAGGTGCAACGGTTACATCGGTAACCGTCACCGCCGCAAGCCGCGGATCGTTCATTTCAAAACCGACGACCTCAGCGATCTCTACTTTCAAAGCCTCGGCTAACCTTTCGGGACGACGCATAGATCCAAGTAAAAGTTAAAAAGCAAAAGAAAATCCGATTTTGACTTTTTACTTTTGCCTTTTTACTTTGCTACAGCTCGGTCGCTGCTATCTTCTCAATGACGAATGCTTCGATCTCGTCATCGACCTTTATGTCGTTGTAGTTAACGAGACTGATACCGCATTCAAACCCTTGACGCACTTCGTTGGTGTCGTCCTTGAATCGTTTCAGCGAAGCGATATCGCCATCCCAGATAACAACACCGTCGCGGATTAGCCGAGCCTTCGCTTGGCGTCGGATCAAACCTTCGGTAACGCGGCAACCGGCGATCGTGCCGATACGCGTAACCTTGTATGTTTCCTGAACGACCGCCTTGCCGAGAATAACTTCCTTCTCGATTGCGTCGAGCATGCCGATCATCGCAGCCTTTATCTCTTCTTCGACCTTGTAAATGATCGAGTGGAGGCGAATATCGACGTCTTCGTGTTTCGCTATGTCAGCAACGCGTGCCTCGGGACGCACGTTGAAGCCGATGATCACGACCGCCGTCGAACTGTCGTCAGCCTGCGTTGCCGAAGCAAGCAGCACGTCTGATTCCGCGATGGCTCCAACACCGGCTCGGATAACGCGAACCTTGACCTTCTCGGTCGAAAGTTTTTCGAGCGTTCCACGAAGCACTTCGACCGAACCTTGAACGTCTGCCTTGAGGATGACGAGAAGTTCCTTGATCTCTGCCTGACCCAGCGATTCGATTCCACGCTTGGTGGTCTTGAGCATCGCGGCCTGACGTGCCTGCATCTGCCGCTGTTGAGCTATTTCCTGAGCACGTTCGACATCGGCGACGACCTGGAATGTGTCACCCGCCTGCGGTACGCCTTGAAGGCCGAGAATTTCGACCGGCGTCGCGGGACCGGCTTCGGTCACGGCTTCGCCACGGTCGGAGAACATAGCTCGAACCTTACCTGAAAATTGTCCGACGATAAACGGGTCGCCAACGCGCATCGTTCCCTGTTGGACCAGTGCCGTCGCAACCGCACCGCGCCCTTTATCAAGCTTTGCTTCAAGCACGACGCCTGAGGCACGCCGCGTCGGAACCGCTTTGAGTTCGAGAATGTCGGCTTGCAGCAGAACTGTTTCGAGCAGCGTATCGAGGTTTTCGTGCTTCTTGGCCGAAACCGAAACCATTTCGACATCGCCGCCCCATTCGACCGGGTTCAAGCCAAGGCCCGCCAACCCTTGTTTTACCTTGTCCGGATTCGCATCCGGTTTGTCGATCTTATTGATCGCGACAATGATCGGAACGCCGGCGGCCTTTGAGTGCTCAACGGCTTCGATCGTCTGCGGCATCACTCCGTCGTCAGCGGCGACAACAAGAATTACAACGTCGGTCGCCTTCGCACCGCGTGCGCGCATCATTGTGAATGCTTCGTGGCCCGGCGTATCCAGGAACACGACGCGACGCTGTTCGTCGGGAGTTTCGGGATTCGGAACGAAAACGCTGTAAGCACCGATGTGTTGGGTGATCCCGCCGGCTTCGCCCTCGGCGACATTGGCCGAACGGATAGCGTCAAGCAGCGAGGTCTTACCGTGATCGACGTGTCCCATCACCGTGACAACCGGTGCACGGACGAGTTCAACATCGTCGGCATCGGCGGCGATCATTTCTTCGAATTCCTGCTCGATCACCATGTCTTCGAATGGTACGAAGCTGATGTCATAGCCGAATTCCATTCCAAGTTCCATCGCCATTTTTTCGCCGATGGGCTGGTTGAGCGTTGCGAAAATTCCTTTCTTGATAAGAAGCTGTACGATGTCGCGCGGCGTAATGCCCATCGACTCTGCGAATTCGCGAATCGTCGCTCCTTCGGTCAAACGAACGGTTTTGTATCCGCTTTCGGCGAGCGGGCCGACCTGGTCCATGATCCGCTCTTCGATCGTTCGGAGACGCGGTGCGTCCTGATCGCGTTCGGCAAATCTGCCGCCCTTATCGTCCTTGCCTTTGCGCCCACCGGAACGACCCGGACGACGACGGTTATCGGCCGGCGGCGTATATGTCATCTGCGGAGCAGCGGTTTCACCCGGCGTTCCGCGTAGCTGCGGCTGACCAAACCGTCCACCGGCGGCGGGACGTTCACTCAACTTGCCGGATTTCGTAACTGCTTCCGAAACAACACGTTCGCCAGGCTTAAAGCCCTTCTGAAGAGCGTCCTTATTGAGCGTTAATTTCTTAACCTGCGTTCCGGATGGCGAGGTAACAGTAGAAGCTTCGGCCGTTTCTGCCTCAAGGATCTCGGGAACTTCCGTCGTTGGTCCGTCGATCTGTTCAGGCTCAACTTCAGGTGTTTCATCAACTGCCGGAGCAGCCGCCTCGACCGGTTCCGCAGTCTTCTTTACCAGAACCTTGCGAACCGACTTCTTCGCGTCGGGTTCAGTGGAGCCTGTGGCCTCGGCGGGTTCAGCTACCTTCACCTTCGGCACTTTCGGTGTTTCCGAAATGTGGACTTCCGGCTCTTCTGCCGCAGGTTCCGCGACCGGCTCGGCAGTTGTAGTCTCTTCGACCGGTTCGTCTGCCTTCTTAGTTGCCTTGATGACCTTGATGGTGCGCTTTGGTGCGGCTTCAGCCTTCGGAACGTATTTCTGGCGGATCTTTTCCGCAAGTTCCGCACTAACCGAGTTAGAAGGCACACTTATATCAGCCCCCTCACGCCGGAGCTCTTCCATAATGCGTTTCGTATCCTGCTTTACCTCTTTCGCAAGATCATAAACGCGGATCTTTTTGCCTGCTGCCATAAATATCGCCTATCTACCCAAGCACAGTTCCGTGCCAAAACCTTAAGCCACGGCGTCGTCTTTCTCAGCCTCATCACCCGACTCTTCGGCCACTTCTGATTCCTCGGCATCAACTTCCGCCGCTTCAACCTCTTCGGTTTCCTGTACCGATTCCTCGGTCGCAGTTTCAGATCCGACGGCGACTTCTTCCGCCGCAGCCGGTTCGTCCTCGGTCGTTTCGGTTTCTTCCTTCGCGGCAACTATTGCTTTCGCCGATGCGAGGATCGTCTCGGCCTCATCCATACTGACGTTCAGATATTCGCTCAGTTCGTCGATGGAAGACGAAGCAAGTTTTTCGATGTCCTCGATGCCGTGTTCGGCAAGCTGTTCGGCTTGGATAGGATTAACGCCTTCAAGCTCTGTAACGGGGACCGGTTCGCCGGACGCGATCATTTTGCCCATCTGCAAAGCGATCTCTTTCTTAAGAACTTCTTCGCTGACGATCTTGATGTCCCAGCCGACCAGGCGTGTCGCAAGGCGGACGTTCTGTCCTTTCTTACCGATAGCCAAACTCAACTGATCTTCACCGACGATAACCGTCATTTGACGATTTTCAATATCGGTAATGCGGACCTGTGAGACCTTTGCCGGTGAAAGAGCATTCGCCGCAAAAACCGACGGCTCATCCGACCATTCGATAATGTCGATCTTTTCGCCGCGAAGCTCTTTGATTATCGACTGCACACGCGACCCCTTCATGCCAACACAGGCTCCGACCGGATCGACGTCCTTTTCATTCGACGTAACGGCGATCTTCGCGCGGTCGCCCGGTTCGCGAACCGCCGATTTGATCACGACGGTCTCGTCGTATATCTCAGGCACTTCCATTTCAAACAGACGCTTTACCAGTTCCGGCGAACCGCGGGAAACGATGATCTGCTGGCCTTTCTGCTCCTTGGAAACGTCAACGATCGCAACCCGAATTCGTTCGCCCTGATTCCACATCTCGCCGCGTGACTGCTCTTTGCGTGGCAAGATAGCTTCAAGATTATTTCCCAGATCGACGATCAGGTCACCACGTTCAAAACGCTTGACCATTCCGTTTATCAGTTCGCCCTTGCGGTCGATGTATTCGTCGTAAACCTTCTCGCGAATCGCCTCACGGACCTTTTGCACCAGGATCTGCTTCGCAGTTTGTGCGGCGATGCGTCCCATTTCTTCCTGAGGAAGCGGAAGCAGAAGCATATCGCCGAGTTCGATCTCGTCTCCGGCAAGTTCCTGGGCCTCAACAAGTGAAAGTTCGAACGACGGATCTTCAACCACTTCGACTACGGTCTTTTGTGTCGAGATCTCGATGGAGCCTTCTTCGTTGTTCCATTCGACCTGAATGCTTTCGCCGGTTTTGTCCTGATTCTTGAACTGCTTGCGAGCGGCGGCCTTTACGGCCTCCTTCATCGCCTCGATCACCATGTCGCGATCAAGCCCTTGCTCGCTGCAAAGTGCGTCAATGCTCTGTCCGATCGTTGATGTCATAACCACAATAAAATTCCTGCTTCAAAAAATGTTCGTCTTACCCGCTTTACCTATGTCCGCTGCTTGAACTCGGCTTCGAGGTCGATCTTTAAATGCGCCTTCGTAATGTCGTCGAAAGGGATCGAAACGATCCCGGCCTTACCTGTATCCAACCGAACTTCGCTGTCCTCGACCCCCGCGATCGTGCCGATGAACGATCTCACGCCGTTGATCTCAGATCCGGTTTTGATCTTGGCCAGCTTTCCCGCAAACCTTTCAAAGTGTTCAAGGGTTGTCAGTTCCCGTTCAAGGCCGGGCGATGACACCTCAAGAACATATTTCGACGGGATCAGATCAAGTTCGTCAAGCGTTGACTCAAGTTCCCGTGAAACCTCTGCACAGTTTTCAACGCTGAGTCCGTCAACCTTGTCAATAAAGACCCTGATAACCGGACTTCGTTTCGAACCGCCGATCTCGGTCTTTACGAATTCAAACCCGCCCTTGAGCGCGATGTCCTCAGCAATTCGGCCGACCTTTCCATTCAATGCCGCAAGATCCATACCTGTTTTCGACCAAAAGAAAAAGCGGGCACGAGACCCACTTTACGCACCGCGTATTGCAGCAAACGGATATGATACCGCGAAACAGCCCGAAAGTGCAAGTCAGTCAAGGTCGGACTTGATCCGTTCAGTTATAGCGGAAAGTCCGGCGAAATGCTTTTCGACCAGCTTTAGCCCTGCCTTCGAGGGGTTTCCTGCAAATTCTTCGGTAACAACGACAAACTCTTTCGCACTGGAGATAAGCTGCCTGGTATCCTTTTCGAGCGCCCGCGAATTGTCGGGCACGTTCTTCAGAGTCTTTTTTGCTTCGGCAACGCCCCAATGCGTAATGAACACCGTGTAAGGCTGATCAGCCTCGGTTATCCAGCCTTCCTTTACCATGTGAGAAGAGATCTCGTCCCGGCTCGGAAAGAAGCCTTCCTGCTTGAGGATCTCGCCCATATCGGCCTTGACGGTTTCTCTGCCGCCGGTGCTGTCAAATATACGAGCCAGGACTTTGTGGAATACGTCCATAAAGTAAAAAGAGTCTAAATTCTAGGATATGGAATTACGCTTGTACGCCTTGGCAAATGCTTGTTTTGCGGCGCCGAGTATTCCGGCGTCGTCACCAAGTTCACCGCGGACAAGTTTAACACGTTCCGCCGGTTGTTGGTATGCCCTTTTCTTCATTTCATCAAGCATCGGCCCCATTAGAACACGCATAGACGCTGACAAGCCGCCGGTAAAGACAATTACTTCCGGGTTCAATACGTTAACAAGATCGGCGCATGCTATTCCAAGGTAGCGTCCCGCAACCCCGAAAACTGTAAGTGCAAAGGCATCACCATCAAGTGCCGACTCGAAAACATCCTTTGATGAAAAGGAGGGTTTGTCTCCAAGTTTCGATGCTGTGCCACCATCAAGCCCCTCGTTTGCGATCCGCACAATGGCCGTGGCCGATGCGTATTGCTCAACGCAACCCCGGCTTCCGCAGCCGCACGGATGGCCTTCGGGCTCGACGCAGATATGGCCCACCTCACCGGCCGTGCCATCCGCACCGGCAAACGGAGATCCGTTAATTATCAATCCGCCGCCAATGCCGGTACCGAGCGTGATACAAATCGCGTTTGAAAATCCCCGGGCCGCACCCAGCCAATGCTCGCCTATTGCAGCAGCGGTTGCGTCATTCTCAAGGACGACCGGAAGGCCCGTGGCCTCCTCAACGACCCGTCCGAATTCGACCCTGTTCAATTGAGGCAGGTTCGGAGATCTGGAAACATGCCCCGATGAAAAATCGATCACGCCTGGTATCGCAAGACCAAAGGACGAAACCGCAATCGAATTTTCCCCGGTCAAATGATTGCTCAGCTCCGCCAATGCCGAAGCGATCATTTCAGGCGAACCGTTTGGCGGCGTCGATACTTCACCGCGGGCAGCGATGCTGCCTTCCGCATCAACAACGCCAACCCGAATATTTGTCCCGCCGACGTCGGCTGCGAGTACGTTCATCAATAATCAGTTCTGCTTTGGACGGTCAACTGCGGGGACGTTCTTATATACGTCGTCAAACTTCGCAAAGCCATCCTTAATGACCGTCGTCATTAGACTGTTCTTATCGACCGAGATAACAGGTAGAAGTATGGAAGGAACCTCCGAACCGTTCGCTTCATTCTTAAACAGTTGAGTTTCGAGCTTTTCCTTTTTCGCAAGTTTAATTGCCGCATCGACCGCACCGTTCGCGAGCGGGATGATCGGTTTGTAAACGGTCATCGCTTGTTTACCTTCCGCGATTCGCTGCAACGCATCGAGCTGGGCATCTTGTCCGGTAACCAGGATCTTTCCGGCGATACCGCGTTTTTCAAGAGCGGAAACGACACCGCCTGCCATACCGTCGTTCGACACGATAAATGCCTGAACATCGTCGGATTCGCGCGTGAGGATATTTTCGACAAAATTCAATGCGAGTTCACTTTTCCAGTCGTCAATGAAATCCTCAGCAACTATCTTAATGTCTCCGCGGTCAATAAAGGGTTTCAGGAATTCAAGCTGGGCCGCCTTCATAATATGTGCGTTATTGTCGGTCGATGCACCATAGACCATGACGTACTTTCCCTTCGGAACTTTCTGGACCGCATACTCCGTCATCTGTCTGCCGATAACCGGCACCTGATGCGAAATATACAGATCAAGCTTTGGCGAATTTATCAACCGGTCGTAACTTATCACCGGAATCCCCTGGGCCTTTGCCTTATCAACCATTGCCGCAGCATCGGTTGCGTTTTGCGGCGCGATCACAAGAACGTCGATCCCCTGTGTCAACAGGTTATCAACGTCGTTCGATTGCCGACTCGAATTATTATCGGCGACGGTAACTTTGCACTCGACCTCGAGTTCTTTGCAGCGTGCGACGAAGGCGTCGTGGTCACGCTGCCAACGCTCTTCCTTTAACGTCGCCATTGCAAAGCCGATAATGATCCTTCCGGATTTGATTTGGCTGCCGCCATTTGACGACGAAGTGTCAGAAGGTGGCGGCGCCGAACAACTTGCGATGAACAGCCCGAGCACTGAAATAATAAGAAGATTTTTGAGTTTCATGATGTTTGAGACTTTCATTGAATTCGAAATCATTAAAGCAGAAAGATTTCGCTGCTTCAAACCCGGCGATAGTTTGAAACGGGATTAGCCCAAATTCCGCATTAGGACGGGGGATGCGGATTTGTTCCCTTTCTTCTTTGCGTTTTCTGTTTGCGAACCTCGCGTCGTTGCGTGAAAAAACAGTTTCACGCGGGTGCCGCAAAGAACGACAAGGAAGAAAATAGGAAGAAAAATACCTGTCGCGTGATTCGGGATTAGTTAATCAGGATGCGCCGGGTAAATTATTTACCTGTTTCGAGATAACCCGATATTTATCTTTGCTTTATGAAAAATCTGTGCTATAACTTACGCACAAGTTCAGATCCGCAGTTTGATCACTGGATTTTCCGATTTTGAACGGTATTTTGCCCGAATACCGGGAATTGATTGACATAGCGGGTAATTTCGTGTAAAAGTTTGATTGGCTTGGTGTTTTGAAACTCAATTCATTCCAAATTGCCAACTTAATGGCAATCATAGCTTCAAGCGATCTTGGAACTGCAGAACGCCTTAAATATCACACAATACCGCTGTTTTTTATTGGGATTGTTACAGGAGGAAATTAAATCAGATGCTCGGCAACAATTGTTTTCGTAAGATAGTTACTTCGTTCACTGCCCTTGCGATACTGTGCGTATATTCGATGGTGGTTTTAGCAGTGCCACAGGATGTCACCGCAGAGATCACCGTTTCCGGTCAGGTGACCGTCAATGGCCAAACAGCCATTTCGAATTCCACAGTTCTTTCAGGCAGCACCATCGTTACGGGTGCAAATTCGAGTGCTATCGTCAGCCTCGGTAAAACGGGACGCGTTGAGGTCCTGGCGGACTCGAACCTCGTACTTAATTTTTCAGCAACCGGAATTACCGGAATTCTTTCATCAGGAAAGGCCCGCGTTTCCAATGCTCCCGGCGTAGCGGCGACCATCACCACAAAGGACGCTACCGTTATCGCTGATGCAGGACAGGCAGACACATTCCTGGTCGAAGTTGAATGTTCGCATACCCACGCTGATACAGCGACAGGCGTCGTAACGATGCGTGAAGGCGCTACCGACCGTCAGGTCGCAGCAGGAACTTCGGCAACGGCTGGCAACCTTTCACAGACTGGTTGCAAACCTTGCCTCCGCCCTGACTCGGCTCCTCCAGTTAAGGTTGGCGGACTTTGGGTTTGGCTTGCAGTAATCGGCGTCGCCGGTGTTGCAGTGTTCTACGGTCTTAAGGATGACGATCCGGATGATGGCGGCGATGTAATCGTTGTCAGCCCTGTTCGTTAATCAAGGCAGCTATAGATAGTTAAAGTTTGCGGGTCATATTTTAGAGTATGGCCCGCATCTCTTTTTTATAGAGAGACTTTTTATAAATCATGCAAATTGCAGTTATTGGAACAGGATATGTCGGTCTCGTTACCGGGGCATGCTTTTCGGAATTCGGCGTTAACGTCACCTGCGTCGATGTCGATGCGGCAAAGATCGAGAAACTGAACAACGGCATTATACCGATCTACGAACCCGGACTCGATCAGATAGTTGAACGAAACGTGCGCGACCGTCGCCTTACCTTTACGACCGATCTGGCGTCAGCCGTAAAAACTGCGAAGGTTGTTTTCTTCGCCGTCGGCACGCCGCCGAAAGAGGACGGTTCGCCGGACATGAGCTTCTATCAGCAAGCGGCAAAAGACGTTGCCGGGGCGATGGAAGATTACAAAGTGCTCGTTACAAAATCGACCGTTCCCGTCGGCACCGGCGAATGGCTTCGCAACTTTGTAAAAGCAAATCTCAAAACTGAAACGGATTTTGGCGTCGCATCAAACCCCGAGTTTCTTCGCGAAGGTGCTGCGATCGAAGACTTCATGCGTCCCGACCGTGTTGTGATCGGAAGTAACGAAGAAAAAGCCGTCGCCGTCATGAAAGAGCTTTATCGGCCTTTATATCTGATCGAAACGCCGATCGTTATCACATCGCTCGAAGCTGCCGAGTTGATCAAGTATGCGGCGAACGCCTTTCTTGCGACAAAGATCACGTTCATTAATGAGATCGCAAATCTCTGCGATGCCATTGGCTGTGATGTACACGACGTTGCCCGCGGCATGGGAATGGACAACCGGATCGGTAAGAAGTTCCTGCATCCGGGGCCCGGTTACGGCGGTTCATGCTTTCCAAAGGACACGCGTGCTTTGACAACGGTTGCCGATCAATTCAATGTTGAGACCCGCATCGTTGACGCGGTGATCGACGCGAACGAGCGGCAGCGTGAGGCGATGATCCCAAAGATCGAAAAACTTGTTGGTGACCTTGCCGGGAAACGTATTGGAATGCTCGGCCTTTCGTTTAAGCCCGAGACCGACGATATGCGAGAATCACCGGCCATCGACATTGTCCATAAGCTGATCGAGAAAGGTGCCACCGTGACGGCATTCGATCCGGTCGCGATGGACGAGGCAAAGCACTTTATCAACGGGCTGAATTACGCCGTCGATGAATACGACGCGATAAAGGACGCCGACGCCATGGTGATCCTCACCGAGTGGAATCAATTCCGCGCATTGGATATGGAAAAGGTCAGAGGCCTTTTAAGATCGCCGAAGATCGCCGACCTGAGAAATATCTACGAACCCTCAGAGATCCGCGCACTTGGGTTTGAATACGTCGGCGTTGGCCGATAATTGTTCCAATATGTCGCTTTCAACTAAAGTTTTGGTAACCGGCGGTGCCGGATTCATTGGTTCGAATCTCGCAGACGAACTTTTGCGTGCGGGAGCAAAGGTTTCGATCATCGACAATTTCGTTACCGGCTTTCGTGAGAATCTTGAAGAGATAGGCGGCGACTTTGAATTCTTTGAAGGCGACATCAATGACGACGCAGTTCTGAAGAAAGCTATCGACGGAGTTGAGATCGTGTTTCACCAAGCAGCTCTGCCAAGCGTCCCACGGTCGGTTGCTAACCCGGAAGAAACGCATCAGGCTTGTGTCAACGGCACTTTCAATTTACTAAATAAGGCAAAAGGGGCTGGCGTTCGAAGATTTATTTACGCGGCGTCCAGCTCGGCCTACGGTGACCAGAAAGTTCTGCCGAAGGTTGAGACGATGTCACCGGAACCGCTGTCGCCCTATGCCGCAGCAAAGCTCTTTGGCGAATATTACTGCCGCGTCTTCCATCAAGTCTATGGCATGGAAACGCTCTGTCTGCGTTACTTTAATGTTTTCGGCCCGCGTCAGAATCCGTCGTCTCAATATTCGGGCGTCATATCCCGATTCATTGATGCACTGATGAAGGCGGAAACGCCCGTGATCTACGGCGATGGTGAACAAACGCGCGATTTCACATATATCACTAACGTCACTGACGCAAATATTAAAGCTGCTCAAACTCCGAACGGATTAGGAAGCGTCGCTAATGTTGCGAACGGCGAGCGAGTCTCGTTGAATGAACTTCTCGAAGTAATGAAACGCGTTACAGGCAATACCGAGGTCACAGCCCAATACGAAGACGCACGTCTGGGCGACGTAAAGCATTCGCAGGCGGACAATACCCGAGCTAAGGAATGGTTTGGCTATGAAAAGCTTGTAGGTCTCGACCAAGGCATTGAGCGGACTATCGATTGGTGGAAAAACAGTCGATTCGGACGCTAACCGTCAATTCACTTTCGTGAACACATCACTCGCAACCTCAGTATTTATCTGCACCAGCTTTGCGTTGAACGCTGCATAGAACGTCAACTGATCCAGATCGAACCGCTGCACATATTTCTCCGGAACAGTCACACCGTCAACCACTTTCATTTTGTCGAACTCAACCGAAGTTTTTATTGTGCGTCCGTTAGAAACAAAAGTTGATTCGCAGCTTTTCAACTGATTGGTCTTTTCATCCAAATAGAAATCCGTCAGATATCCCTCCGGCGTCGTCACGCGAAAACCTTTTTTCTTGCCCTTGTTTCCCGGTATCGGAATGACCGCGAAACCGGTTTCTCCGATCCTTTGAAGCACCGGAAAGCCGACGCGATTGAATGGCGGAAGCGTAAACCCGTTGCCGATCGAGGTAACGGTATTGGCACCGTCAAACGCCTGCTTGAGGGGCTGAAATGGATTGTTGATCTCGACGCGATACTTGTCACCGGCATAGATCATTATGAATGTCGCCGGGATCGGCTGCGGAAACGTCGAAGCCGTAACATCTACCGACCCGCTCATCACCGTCGTCCTGACCGCCCGCAGCTTCTGGCCGCCGTGAGCCTCAACCGCACGCTTTGCAAGTTCGCGTTCGGCGGCGAAATCGTCCGCACGAAGCGGCTGCTTAGTCTGTGCCGATACAAGTCCGGTCGCAGCGATGAACAGCGACAATACCGAAAATAGCTTCATAAAATTACGTCTCAAAAAAATAGGGATCGGTTTCCGAACCGATCCCTAACAGAATAATAAATGGAACACCAAGTTACCAATTAAATCGCATTTGGAGTTCCACGCAACGGTTTGCACGGCAACCGCCTCCGCCGCCAAATCCGCCGAAACCGGTTTGTGTGCTTGTTACCTGACCAAACCGGTCTGACGCCAGATTGCCAATAGGCGATGCGTAATTGACATTGTTGAAGAGGTTATTGACGTTAATGCTGACATTCAGATTAAAAGGCTTACGGACTTCACCGCCGCCTCCCATCATCATCATTGGCCCGCCGCCCATGCCGCCGCCGCGGGGCCCGCCACCGCCACCACCGCGATTTCCGCCGCCCTGGCCTCCCTGATTTCCGGCAACCCTTTCAGCCGCCGTCTTTCCAAAGCCAAAATTCTTCGAGAACCTCATGTTTACGCTGAAGAATCCCGTAGCTTGTCCGTAGTTTCGCGGTATGATCGCATTCGGATCTTCGCCGGAAATATCGCAGAAAGAATTCGTCAAGCCGAGAAAAGAGCATCTCGATGCAAGCTCGCCAAAGGTCGGTCGTTCGGTTGAAAGGTTATCACCGTTAAAGTCGATACCACGAGTGATATTGAACGGTCGCCCTGTAGAGGCGTTGATGAACGGGCTAACAGAGACACCCCATGGAAGACTCACATTACCGCCTATGACGAATTGATGACGAATATCTCCAGAGGTGCGGCCGTATTCGCCGGTCAAATCATAACTATAGGCTGGGAAGCTGCCAGAACCATCAGAATCACCCTTTGCAAAACCCAAATTGTAATTACCGAAAAGTGAAACCCTTGTACTGAAATTAGATCGAAAATTGAATCGAATCTGGTGGGTAGTTCCGCGCCCCGTCGATTCGTATTCGTAAATATTTCCAAGCGTCGGGAACGGTCGAGGTTCGTTCAAACAGTTGGTCTGTTCGGGGCAAATTGGCGCGTTGATATTGCGGATACGAAGAACATTGTAGTTCTTCATTGCGATATAGGTTGCCGAAACAGACGAACGCCACGGAAGTTGATGTTCAACACTTGCCGCTGCCTGATAGTAATACGGTACCTTAATGGCATCTGCCATCTGTCGGGTCGTATTAGATTGCGGCAAAACAGCGAGAATCTGCTCAGCAGTAGGAACATTTGTAACACCACTCTGAGTAAAGACCGCCTGGCTAAGAAGACCTATGGCGATAAGGCGACGAGCCGGATCAGGATCGGTCGCACTAACCACCAGATTCAACTGATTCGTTCCGTTGAACCTTGTTGCCTGAAGTGTAAGATTATCGCTGATTCTGTCATAGAACACGCCGAACCCGCCGCGGAAGACCGTCTTCGGTGCTCGTGCGCCGCCGGCACCGGGCGACCATGCAACCGAGAAACGCGGTGCGAAGTTCGTGTTATCGCTTATGTTGGTCTGGTTCTCGTAACGAAGCCCCATACTAATGGTCAGGCCCGGATTGATTCGCCAATCGTCAGTAAAGAAAACACCGTAGTCGTACTGCGAGATCTTGATCTCAGGATTGCCGGTTGTGATCGAAAACTGGTTCGGTATAAAGTTGGTGTACAGCGGATCAACCACACCGAGGATGCGGTTTCGATACTGCTCCATGCCGGTGATCGGGTCAACGAACTCGCCTGCAAGCCCCGAAAAGCTGAACGAGCCGCCAAAACCGTTCTCCGAACGATCCGTGTATGAATTGCTGCGAACTCGAACACCGAACTTTATCGAGTGCTGAGCATTCTTGCCCAATACGCTTGTCGTATAGTTCTGTAGTTCCCAACCGTGCGATTTGTTAAAACTTTCACCGATGGTCGCTCCGCCGCCGACGAATGATGATCCAACACTTATGGACGGGATCGAATTGTCGCCGATCTGCTCACGGTTTCGAAAATCGTATGCGAAGCGTGTTTCGTTTATTGTCGTCGCGTTGATGATCATCGTTTCGGTCACCCGAAACTCGTGCTCGAAGTTCTCAGCTTCATACGCTCGTGATGGCAGCGTCAATCCACCGATACCCTGATTTTCAGAACTTCCGACACCATAGTTGTAGCGAAACTGAAGCGTGTTGTCTTTGTTGATCGCATAATCGACCCGAGTGCCGACGGAAAACCGCTTAGTCGGGACGGTCAGATCCTGATTGAATGGAACGACATTCAACGCTTCATCCAAAACGAACGCATTAACGACAGCATTGTTATCGACAAGCCGTTGATTGATATCGAAAAAGAACGATGATTTACCCTTTTTGAGCGGGCCTGAGACGTTGCCGCCAAAAGTTTTCAACTGGCTCGAAGCCCTGTTTTCCGAAAACGGATTTCGCGCATTCAAACTCTCGTCATTGAAATTGAAATTGGCACCGCCGCGTATCTTGTCCGAGCCGGGGCGTGTCAGAATCTCGATACGCCCAAAGCCTAAGCGGTCATACTCGGCCGAGAATGGGTTGTTATTGATACGGATCTCGCGGATCGAGTCTTTTGGCGGAAGATTTCCGCCCGTGAAACCGTCGATGTAGATCTGTCCACCGTTTGGCCCTGCGGCTGCTCCCGCAAGTGCCTGAAGGGCAAGAGCTAATTCGTCCGGATCGTCAGGTAACGCTTCAAGGTCTTTGCCCTTGATCACGGTAGCTCCGGCTGACGCATCTGGATCGGTTGAAACACCTGTATCGGTCTCGACATCGACCTGTTCCTGTACGCCCTCGACCGTCAGCGGAACAATCAGTTCCTGCTTTTGACCGGAAGCAACCACGACCTCGGTGTTTTCGTAAAGAGCGAACTTTGTGGCAATAACTTTTACCGTATATTTGCCGGGCAGCAAACCAGTCACACTGAATTCGCCTTTGGCATTTGAAGTCACCGTCTTTTCTTTACCGTCTGCGTCAACGACAGTTATCGTCGCTCCCACTACGACAGCACCAAGCGTGTCCTGAACAACACCCGCAACGCTGCCCGTGGACTGGGCATTCGCCGGAAGAGTAATGAACGCCGCTATGATTGCCGCGAACAAAATTGAAGATATGAATCGCATAATGATCAACCGTTAAAATAAAATTAAGAAAACATTGCAGATGTATCTGCGTTTAAGTAGGTTTTCCCTCTTGGCGACTATGGAGAATCAAAGCCGTCCAAACCGGGAATATTGAAACTTGCACCACCTTCGCGACCAGCGCGCTGAAGACCGCCGGACGCCTGTGCAGCCCGTATAAAGGGCTCAACGCCCGCCAATAACTTTATTGCGCTGATTCGATCAACCGAACCGTTTTTGGTGCTTGAAACCGCCACCATGTCGCCGATCTTAAGGTCAGCGGCACCAATGGTTGGAAACCGTTCAAGCATCTCGTCTATCCCACCGCCGCCGCGTCCGCCCATCATTCTTCCAGGGCCGCCCGGCTGTCCGGCTGCTCCGGGCTGTCCGCCAGGTTGCGTTCCCGCTCCGGGCGCTCCGCCGGGTCGCTGGCCTCCTGCTCCGGGTGCTCCGCCGCCGGGCATCTGGGCCATACGCTGTGCAAACTCTTCAGGAAACTTCTTCATCGTCGTGGCCGTGCCAAGAGCAACCGTCAGATCTTTGTTCGTTTGAAGATTTGTAATAACGATCTCGTTCTTTTCAACATCGATCGACTTTACCGTTCCGGCAAGCGTTAGAAACGCACCGCTGATTATCTCGTCAGCGGCAAAGCTCAAGCCGTCTGCACTCTTGTCGCCGGATGCACGAAGCATATCGCCGGGCTGAACGTCGAGCAGCGAACTCGAAACCGCTTCCGAATACTTGACCGAATTCGGTGCGTAGCGTTTGATCACCGAGGTATCCTTTGCAGTTATCATTGTCGTCGTCGTACCCGTCATTCCACGAACTTCTATTCCGATCTGTTTCGCCGCGAGATTGACGCTTGTTACTTTTCCCGATATGCCGCGAACGGTCCACTTCTCTGCTTCCTTTGCATTCTTTTGTGCAATGTCGGTTTTCGACATTAAATAAACCGTTCGGGCCGGAAGCTTTGACTTATCGTCGCCAAAAACGCCTGAGACGATCACCTTGTCTCCGGCTGCAATATCGGTCAACGCAGCGGGCGTCGCTGAAGCGATGCTCGGCTTTTCAGCCGCAACGCGCTTGTATTCGGTCCTGGCGGTCAGTTCGACGTTCAACTGGCCGTCCTTCGTTTTGATAACAAGCCCACTTTCAGAAACAGAAACAACATCGCCCGGAACCAGCGACGCCTTTACCGCCCCGTCAGTCTGAGCAAAACCCGACACCGAACCGACAAGCAGTGAAAGAATTAAGAGCGTAACCTTGCGTATTTTAAGATCCATAAAGAAAACGGCACCTAAATAAACTTATGAATGACACGGAGAATTCCCGGCCAATCTATAAGACGATAATCTTACTAGATAGGTTTGGTTTAAAATGTAAAGAAATGTAAAACTTTGGATTAAAAGCTACTTAGCGTATTTTCAGGCGGCGTATGGGAAAGCGGCCGTTGTCCGCAAACCATTGAAAAGAAACAGGAACTACGTCCGCTAATTTAAAAGAAAGCGGGCCAGAAAGATCGAAACGGCCTCAAGGCCGGCGAGCAGCAAATTGACCAAACCACCTGCCTCGGTCAATCCAGATGGTAAGAATTGTGCTCCGATGGTGAATGGTTCCGAAGCAAGCAGCCAGATCCGAAATGCTCCCAAAGAAGCGAAGGCAGCAAACCAAATAATAAGAAGATCTGTCCAGGGTGAAATTCCCAATCTAAACATCGACGAACCATGTTCCGCCTTTCGCGCGACCGCGTGGGCAAATCCAAGTGGTATCGGGATCTGTTCGGCGAATACGTTATTGACGGATAAGAATAACAACTGGCGTCGTCGAAATTCGTCACGGCACGGTCGGCAGATAGTTAAGTGGGTTTCGATCACCGAGGTCGAATGCGTTGAGAGTTCCCCGTCAATAAATTGATCGATCTCGAAACGAGATATATGTCGGTGGATCGGTTCGACTTCCATTGACTCGGCCTCAAACAAATTCGTTTGCGCTGCTGCCGTCAATTTCAGATCCCCGAAAATCCCCGTTCGATAAAAAGTTCGCGCATATGCTCGCGCGCCCGGAAGAGTCTGTTCTTGACGGTGCCAAGCGGCAGGCCGGTTACCTCGGCGATCTCGTCGTAACTGAGATCGTTGGAATGACGCAAAATGATCAATTCCCGATACGCCGGCTGAAGCCGCTTTATAACCTCCGCTATCTCGTGCCGCCACTCTTTTCGCTCCCGAATGATCTCAGGCGAAGGTGAAGGACACTCGAATTGCAGTTGATACGCACCGTCTTTGCTTTCGGTTTCAATACTTTGCGTATAAACAGAGTTGCGGCGGATGTGATCGATGGCAGCGTTATGGGCTATTCGATAGAGCCAGGTTGAGAATTTGTATTCGGGACTGTAGCGCTTGAGAGACTTATAAACCTTTATGAAAACTTCCTGCGTGACGTCGAGCGATGCGTCATAGTTGCCGAGCATTCGAAAGACGTAACCGGCGATCGGCCTCTGGTAGCGCCTGACAAGTTCCTCAAAGCTGTCATCACGACCGCTGACCGCAATACCGATCAACTCGGCATCGGTCAAACTAGAAACTTTATCGAATGTAAGGGTTACAGCAGCCATTATCGTACCGACAATGACTTAATTTTGAAGCAGAATGCGGCCGCGTTCAACGGATTTCGTCACGCGAACGAAACAGTTCGACACATTTTATCCAAATTTAGCGGCAGCCGAGCATCGCAAGCCCGGCAGGAGCGGCGACTTCGTCAAAATTCAGCGAGCCTGATGGGATCGCCAATCCGATGTCGTCCGGGGTGAGCATGGCGAGGGTTCGGCCCAGGGCTTCGCGGGCTATCTCAAGAATCTTTGACGGCTTTAGGTCGTTCCCCACCGCCATCACGCGGTTCAATTGCTTTGGTCCGCGTTCGGCAGCAAAGCGATCGTTATAGAACATCAGAAGACGATAGATCTCGTCATCTTTTTCGGATTCGGCACAGGTCACCGAACGAACAACATTCGGCTGGCCATCGCTGATCATTACCGCAGTGAATCCATCGTCCTGCGAACTCAAAAGAAGCGCATCTTCGCTTGCCGATTTGCGCAGAAGCCAATTCGACTCGCATACCGGCCGAGGCAAGATCAGACCCGCTCTCCAGCCCATCTCTTCGAGTACAGATTCGTATTCGTCGATGACGGTCAGTTTTACAGCCGTGGCGAAAAACCGCGTGCGGCCCTCGACGTCGTCAGCTATACGCTGCGTCGAAATTCGAAGATGCGCGGCCGGAGCCCCGAAACTCTGTTCAGCCTTCCACTCAAGCACATCGTCGATCTCACTCTTGCCAGACGTTTCGAGTGTCAAAATGGCAGTGCGTGCGGAATTTGACGGCAACGCAAGCGACCAATCCTTCTGGCCGAGCAAACCGGCAAGACTTGCGGCCTCTTGAAGAACGCCACGCAGTCCCGGACGGCTGGAAATGTTTGGTTCAAGAAATTGCGGCTGGATAAGGCTGCCGGGAATATCGACCGACGCAGCACTACGCACGCCGAAACGGTCACGCCCTTCCTTTTGAAGCGACAGTACAGTCACTCGTTCGTCTTCAATACCAACGGCGGCTTTTGGAAAATTTGGTTCGGTCAGAAACGAAAACATAGATCAATACTCTTTATAGGCCTTCCCATCCGCGTCCGAACCTTCGGCAAGGCTCTTAACATTCGTCAACCCCTGGTCGGCGTCTTGTGCAGCGTTTGGATCCTCGCCTTGAATCTGTTCCCACTCCGTCTTTTCCGTTATCGGATCAATCGGCGGTTCACGAAGGTACTTTTCCGTCACGAGGTCTTCAATAGACGCCGGCAGCTTTCCTTTATCCGACGAATACTGATCTATCGCCCGACGCATTTGCCACAGATTTTCCCTCAGCACAACCTCGCGCGCCTGTTGAATACTTCGGTTGTATGTCGGCAATGCAACTGAAAGTAAGATGATCAGAATAAACATCGCTATCATCAATTCAAGCAATGAAAATCCCTTTTCACCTGTGTTAATTGTTTTCAGGTTTACCATTCGTTGTACTTCACGCCGTTAAGCCCTTCTTCTTCCGACGCAGATCGCACGTCGAAAACATTTATATCGTCCCAAGAATCATCATCCGCTGATTGGTAGGACGACCGCATTACCCAGTCGCTCTTGCCGGTCATCGGATCTACGGGAAGTTCACGCAAATAATATTTCGTGATTTCTTCCATAATATTAAGGTCCGTAGCGTTCGTACTTCCGGGCCGTAATCCGCTGACGCCCATCAAATTCAAACCGCGTGGCCGAACGGTAACGCCGTCAACAAGAATGTCCAGGCTGGGCGGAAATCGATCAAGGTTCTCAATATCAAAGATCGTACAGTCGTCGATGACGACGCGGCTGCGAGGATCACTAGTACTGCTGCCTTGCCCACGCCTGGTTGGATCACCGGTCGAAATTGCCCCTTGCGGACATGAGCCGATCGTGTCCCGTTTGAAATCATCGATCGCGGTTCTCATCAACCGCAGCGACTCGCGCAGCCGCTGTTCGTTCTGACGCCTGACTGCATTTTGGACCAAGGGAATTGTCCCCATTACCATGATCGAAAGAACCGTCAGGGTAATGACCAATTCGAAAAGCGTGAACCCCGCCGATCCATTCGTTCGAAATCTAACTTGTATAGTCCGTCGATCCATTAACTCACTTCACTTTGATGGCAAAATTCTTACCTTCGGCGTTCAAAAAATTCAGAACGTCTCTGTCGATCATGAGGTCGAAGGCTCCATCGGCCAATACTTCGATCTCAAGAACAGCCAATATCCCCTGCGCGGAAGTGATCGAGCCGTCTGCCGCCGCAAGCGTCACATAGGTCTTGCCATTTTGATTCAGGAACGGATTAACCGTCTTTCCTTCCAATTGAGTTCCAAAGACCGCGCCGTAAGAAACGGAACGAACTGCGAACTTTGCCGGATCGAACTTCAGACCCAATAATGCAGACCGGAAACCGCTGGTCGCTTCGACCAACACCGGTACTTTCAACGTCTCTCCGGCTTTAACGGTTGCGGGCGGCGATGCAAAGCCGACCTGCGAAGTTGGTTCGACCGCCGGAGCAGACGATGGGTCTGAATTTGGCGGGTCCGCAGCCTTTGCAGAACTAGTGTCCGCCGTTTGTGTGATCTGGAGCGTCTTCACCGAAGTATCAATCGGCTTAAGGCCCAGGCCTGTCTGATCATTCACCACCGTCGGCTGAACGGCCGCATCGGCAGATTTTTGAGTGTCGCTCGATGCCGTCGTATCGTCACGCACATATTTTGGATTTGCCGCGTTTCCATCCGGAAGTTGAATGTCCGCCGCCGTCGGCAGCTTTCGGGCGGCCGCCAACAATTCGTCGCGATCCTCCTGGATCACAAGCGCCTCGAGATTGCTGGTCGTCGGCGAACCGACAGTTCCCGTCGGACGTTCCGCTTCGTCTTCCGGATAGATCGTCGGAGCTCGAAGCACCCGCGGCGTTACCGCGATGACGATGTCAACCTTGTTGTTATCCCTGGATGGGGCAGTGAAAAGCCGTCCTATTATTGGAAGCCAGCCCAGAACAGGAAGGCCCGACCGGCTGTTGATGTTTGTGTCCTGTGCGACGCTGGCCAGCAACAGTGTTTTGTTGTTTTGAATTCTTGCGGTTCCCTTGATGGTGCGTTCGGTAAAGGTCGGCGTCAGTGAGTCTCCCTCGACCGGAGCTCCGCGATCCTTGAATTCGATTTCCATCGCAACCTGGACGTCCTGGTTCGGAAATACGATAGGCTTGAATTTAAGCGTCAATCCGATCTGTTCATAACTTATAACGTCACCAACAAAATCATTGTTGTTCTGCCCGGGCGTTTGGCCAACCGGTGCGAAGGTCGCCGAACGAACAGGCACACGCTGTCCGATGCGAGCTGACGAGTCCTCGTTATTGAAGGCATGTATTTGGGTGGAAGCCAGAAGTTTGACATCGCCCTTGCTTTGGAATGCACTGATCTGCATTGAGGGGATCAGCAAGCCCATTGCTACGCTGCGTACGAGATCGACCGCCCAGGCACCGTTGATGGGTAAAGCTGCGGGATTGGAACCTCCGATATTATTCAACTGTCCCGCCGTACCGACCTGATTTCCTATCTTCAAAAATTCGTTCTTGTTGACCTCATAGAATGCCACGTCCATCACAACTTCGGCCCGATCCTTATCCAAAGATTGGATAAGGCTCCCGATCAACGATATGTTTTCCTGCGTATCGCGAATCGTTATGCTGTTTGTCGCCGCGTCTTCCAATACCGTTGTAGGAGCTCGGCCCGGCTGAACAGGAATCGCAGCCTTCACAATGGCTGCAATGTCTTTCGGACTTGCGTTTGCCAAATAGAATGTTCGAAGGACGAGCTGCTGAAAGTTATTTCGACGGGTTGCCGCATCTGCCACAAGGATCGTTCGCGGCCCTACTTTCTGAAAGAAAAGGTTCTCTTGTTGAAAGATGTAATCAAGGGCACGAGCTCTGGATACGTTTCGCAGATCCAATATCACCTTTCTCGGTTGTCTGAGCGACTGCGATCCCGAGTCGAAAAGCACATTGAATTCGAGCTCCCTTGCGAGATCTCTAATAATGGTCTGAAGATCGACCCCGGACGGAAAAACCACATCGCGGAGCTGCTCTATTCGCTGCGGAAGCGGTTGCGGACTTGCTGCCTGCGAAGTCTTGACAATCCGGGAGTTGCTTACGACGGATCCTGGCTTGTCTCCGTTTCGAAGATCTTCCTGATACCGGACCATACGCTCCATCTCAGCCTTGGCGAGTTCGTTCACCGGGTCGTAGGCATAGGCCTTTCGATATGCGACGTACGCTGCCTGATAATCCTTCTGTTCTGCGGCAAGACGGCCTTTTGCCATCCACTGCTGAGATGCGTTGAAGAGTGCCCGCCGCATATGGAGACGATATTCCGGGTTCTTTGGACTCTCGATCACGGCAAGAGCAAAGGCTTCGGCTGCTTTATCCCACTCTTCGGCATCTTCATGCTTCAGTCCCTGTTTGAAGTGTTTTTTGTGGTCAACGGCGGCTATCCCCGCTATCGGAGCAAACAGCGAAACAAGCATCAAAAGTGTGACGGAGTATCTGAGAAAGGCTGATCTTTTCATAGTCTTTTTGATATTGCAGCGATTGGAAGCGGCGAAATTCGCAACGCTTCTAATTCACGCAAAACAGGCGGTAAAGTTGCAAATATTGTTCGGCGGTGAGTGCCGAGCAGGCGCAACCTAATTTTCGTTTCAAAACCGCAAAATAGCAAGCTATTTATAGATGAACTTGTGATTTCAGCAGTTGTCTTCGCAAATAATCGAGTGCGGCCTGGCTCGAACGCCAACGTATCAAATATCTGTCACCCGGAAGGGTCAATTTCCTTGTCTTGGTGCCGTTCTTGTCAGCAAACCCGACAAATACCGTCCCGACCGGCTTCTCGTCCGTACCGCCGTCAGGTCCGGCAATGCCTGTGACGCTGATTCCGTAGTCGGTTCCGGCTGCTTCTCTCATGCCGGATGCCATTTCACCGGCGGTTTCGGCGCTTACCGCTCCGTGATCGTTTAGTGTCTGCTCCGAAACGCCGAGCATTCTTACCTTTGCGGCATTAGAATAAGTAACTGCGCCTTCAATGAAATACCGCGACGATCCCGGCACGTCCGTCAACCTTGAACCGATCAAGCCGCCCGTGCAGCTTTCGGCAACGGCCAGTGTACTTCCGCTTTTGGTAAGCATTCGGCCTACCACCTCTTCCATTGATTCTCCTTGTGTAGAAAACACCGCAACGCCAAGTTTTCCGACAATTTTTTCAGCGATCTCGCTCAGAACCTCATCTGCCTTCGCAGCGTCGTCCGACGTCAAGGCAAGATGAACTTCGACCTCGCTTTTGTTAAAAAGTATCGACGTTTGAACCGAGCCATAAGTTACATATATCGGAGCGATTGCTTCATCCACCGCCGATTCACCCATGCCGGATATTTTGACAACTCGACGCGATACTGACACTTCGCCCGCACTTGACTTAAGCTTCGGAAGCACAAAGTTTTCAAACATCGGCCGCATCTCGCGCGGCGGCCCCGGAAATATCGCAAGGTGCTTGCCGTCGATCATTATGTACATCCCGACCGCAGAGCCGTTGGGATTTGGCAGAACCTCAGAACCGTCGATGACAAACGCCTGCCGCTTGTTGATCTCAGGCATCTCGCGTCCCCAACGTCGAAACCTCTCGCGAAGTTCGATCTCGAGTTCTTCACGATAAACAAGTTCGCGGTCAACCGCATTTGCCGCGACTGCCCGGGTGATGTCGTCCTCGGTCGGCCCAAGACCGCCGGTCGTGATAACAATCTCCGAGCGTTTCAACGCATCTCGAACGGTCTCTTCCAACCGTGCGGGATCATCGCCGACGATGGTTTTCAACATCACTTCGACGCCTATATTATTTAGTTGTTCCGTTAACCAAAGGCTGTTTGTATCGGTCCGGGTTGGAGTGAGAAGCTCGGAGCCAATGGCGATTATCTCAGCAGAAAGCATACGAGTCAGTACCACCTGCGGTAGCGGGTGGCTGAAGGTGATCGTTCCAGTTCAGGATTCGCAATCGGTGACACCCTCGTGAACCTTGACTTCTAAACTACTGCGTTGAACCACCCGCTACCGCAGGTGGTACTGACCTCAATCTTTGTAGATCTGCACGACCGCCTTGCCGTCCTTATCAACGTATGCCCGGTACATGCCTTCGGAATTGAACGAGATGCCGATGAAACCATATTTATCGATCGCAACAATTCCACCGTCACCGCCGAGATTTTGCAGCTTGGTTTTTATCACGCGGTCAGCGGCGGTCTGGATCGGGGCCGCAGAGTATTCCATTATCGAGCAAATATCGCGAGCTACGGACAGACGAATAAAATATTCACCCCAACCCGTCGCTGAAACAGCACACGAATTATTGTTTGCGTAAGTTCCGGCGCCGATGATAGGAGCATCACCGACGCGGCCATACTTCTTATTCGTCATTCCGCCAGTCGAGGTACCCGCGGCGAGATTGCCGTTTTTGTCCAGGGCAACCGCTCCGACAGTTCCGAATTTGTTATAAGGCTCTTCATTGGCGCGCGAGCTGCTTATTTTCTTTTCCCCTTTTTCACTTTTTTCCTTTTCTTCTTTTAAAATCTTTTGCAAGGCATCCCAACGCGGCTGCGTCCAGAAATACTTCGGATCGACAAGTTCGATCTTTTGTTCGGCGGCGAACTTCTCGGCACCGTCGCCGATCATCATTACATGTTCCGACTTCTCCATCACGGCACGCGCCAGCGTAATAGGATTTTTCACCCGATGCAGCCCCGCGACCGCACCCGCACCGAGCGTTTTGCCGTCCATTATCGAAGCATCGAGTTCGTTCTTTCCGTCGTTGGTAAACACGGCTCCCTTGCCCGCATTGAAAAGCGGCGAATCTTCCAGAATACGGATCGCGATCTCGACGGCGTCAACGCTCGTTTTTCCAGCCTGCAAAGCACGATAGCCGGCCATCAACGCCTCTTCAAGTTTGGCGCGATATTCCTTTTCTTTCTCCGGCGTAAGCGATCCGCGCGTGATGACACCGGCACCGCCGTGGATCACAAATCCAAGCTTCGGCTTCTGCGGCCCCTGAAGCTGCGGCACGGCACCGCCTTTCTGTGCAAAGGCAACGATCGGAAAGCAATATAGTCCGACAATTAGAAGTAAGGCACTAAAACTTTTCATATCGATAGTGAGACATCTAACCTTTTGAGCAAGGATAGCATATAGGAAGATTCCGTTTGGGCAGTTATGCAGCCACATTTTGCCGCTTCCGGCCGGTCGCCTGCGTAAACACATTTAACTGCGAAAGAAGGTCAGCCTCTTCGATCGCCCACGGAGAGAACTCGCATCCGGGAGCCTTGAGTTCCGCGAGAAAAACATCCCAGTCCTTCCATTCCGTTTCAGCTACCTCGTTCGGATTCACGACCGGAATGGCATCCGTAAACCCGAACAGCACCGGGCAAATTTCGTTTTCAACAATGCCGTCCTTTTCCGCACGATAGCGATAATCCGGCAACGCCATCGTTAACTCGATATTTCGCAGACCAAGCTCGAAGTCGAGTCGGCGTTCGGCTGCCGCTTCGACCGTTTCGTCCGGCAGCAGATGTCCGCAGCAGGAATTCGACCAAACACCAGGCCACGTTAGTTTAGCGAACGCGCGCTGTTGAAGCAGCACTTCTCCATTCGAATTGAAAAGAAAAACCGAGAACGCCCGGTGGAGCGGCGTCCGCGAATGATGAACCTCATGTTTTAGCGCCGACCCGATAACCCGATCAGACTCGTCAACGAGTACCACTATGTCGTCAGAAAGTTGATCCATTTCAATCGCTTATTTATTCAGGAAGTCGCGTACCATTTTCATATCGTCCCAAACCTCGCGTTTCTTGTGCGGGTCTCGGAGCAGATAGGCGGGGTGGAAAGTCGGCATTACTTTGACGCCAAAATAGTCCTGAAAATTGCCCCGAAGTTTTGAGATCGGCGTTTTCACCTGCAGCAGATTATGAGCCGCAGTCGCCCCAAGAACGACGATCACTTTCGGTTTCACCACAGCGATCTCGCGAAGGATAAACGGTCGGCATTGGGCCGTCTCGTCAGGTTCAGGCTGTCGATTTCCGGGTGGGCGGCAGCGGTTGATGTTGCCGATGCAAACCTCTTCACGCATCATTCCGATGCTCTCGATGATCTTGGTCAAAAGCTGTCCGGCCCGCCCGACAAACGGAAATCCCTGCTCATCCTCATCCGCCCCCGGAGCCTCGCCGACGAACATCAGATCTGCCTGAAAATTCCCCGTCGTATGCACGATCTGCGTTCGGCCAGTATGCAATTTGCACCGCGTGCAGTCGCCAATATCTGCCCGGACGGATTCGATCGTCTCGGAAACCGGTGCCGGAGTTGGTGCTGCCATCAGAAGTACTTCTTCAGTTACTGGCTTCGGGTGCAAGGGCATATTTTCATCGGAGTCGGCCTGCGCCACCCGCACCGGCGCACTCTTGGCGCGCTCTTTGAGCGATGGCAATGATGCTATCCGGGAACCAGCAGACTTTGGCTTTGAGATCTCAGATTTGAGATCTGGAATTACAGATTTTGTTTCCACCGACCTTGGACTTTGGACATTAGACTTTAGACTTGCCACGGGCAAATCCACCGCCAACGCCTCAACGCCAAGCTCCTGCAAATACAGGACTTGTTCTCGCACATCAGAGATCAATTCTTTCAACTCGGAACTCATTCGAATAACTGTCAACTGCCAACTAACAAACTATTAACTGTTAGGACGATACTAACAGTTAACAGTCAAATAGTTTTCAGTTAACAGTTTACTTACTCCTCAGTTTAATTATTTCGTCCAATATCCTATCGGCAAGATCGCGTTTTGACATCAGCGGCAGTTCGATCTCGCCTTTTTTGGTGATGATCGTCGCTATATTTGTATCGGTATTGAACCCCGCACCTTCTTTTGTGATGTCGTTTGCGACGACCATATCAAGATCCTTTTTACCCATCTTGATCTTCGCGTAAGTTACGACATCATTAGTTTCGGCGGCGAACCCAACAACGAGTTGGCCGTCGCTCCGACGTTTTGAAACTTCAGATAAAATGTCAGGCGTTTTCTTTAATTCGAGCGTCATCGAATCCCGTCCTTCTTTCTTGATCTTTGCATTCGCTGCCTTCGTCGGAGCATAATCCGCAACTGCGGCCGCACCGACAAATACGGTCGCGTCGGGAAGTTTCTTCATCACCGCGTCAAACATTTCGCGGGCCGAAATGCCTTTGATGACCGTCACGCCTTTCGGTGGATCGACCGTCGTCACACCCGCAACAACCGTAACCTCCGCACCTCTCGCAGCCGCAGCTTCGGCAACAGCAAATCCCATCTTCCCCGACGAATGATTCGAAATGAACCTGACCGGATCGATTGCTTCGCGTGTACCACCCACAGTTAGCAAAATCCGTTCGCCTGCCAAGTCATTTGATTGCGGATTTCGGATTGCGGATTGCGGATTTGCGGCATCGTGATTGTTTCGTGCCGTTTCGTGTTCTTTAGTGGATAAATTTTCCTTTTCGTCTTCGCGGCTTTGCGACTTTGCGTTAAGAAGATTTAGGGCTTGGGAAACAATATTCTCAACATCGTCCAGCTTCCCCGTCCCGACCGTCTTGCATGCAAGCTCACCGGCGATGGGCTCGACAAAATGCACGCCGTCTTTTTTGAGCTGTTCGATGTTGCGTTGCGTTGCGGGTTGCTCCCACATCGTGGTATTCATCGCAGGAGCGATCAGAACCGTTGCGTTCGAGGCGAGATATGTAGAGGAAAGAAAATCGTCCGCTACGCCGTTGGCAAACTTCGCAATGATGTTTGCAGTCGCGGGAACGATCAGCAGAAGGTCGATCTCCTGCGAAAAATTGATATGAGCTATCGGGTCGGGATTCGCCGGATCGTAATCGTCCACGATCACGTGTTTGTCGGTCAACGCACGAAACGTCAGCGGCTGGACGAACTCCGTCGCATGCCGCGTCATCGCCACCGACACCTCACACCCCGACTTCTGCAGCAGCCGCATCACCTCAACCGCCTTATAAGCGGCGATCCCGCCGCTAACGCCTAAACCAACTTTGAATTTCCCCATATTCTCACGCGGCTTGCCGCTCTATTTGCGGTGAAGTTCTACTTCACCAGCGAACTTGCCACAGCTTGTTGAGGCTCTGCCTCCGAGCGGCGGCACAGCCGCTAGACGATCGGTGACTAGCCGGAAAAGCACAGCTTTTCCGCAAATAGATGAGCAAAGCTCAACCAGTTCGCTGATTCCCGCTTGCTGGAACAATATTACATCAACTGGTGTCTAAATCCGTGCAAGACTTCGATTCGTCAATTCTGAGAGGATTTCGTAAATGAAACGCTGGATATTCGGATCGGTCGCTTTTTTCGTAACCCTTCTTGTCGGCATTGCCGTCGCATGGCCGACACTTATCGAATGGGGTTCCCTCGAACCCATTCCTGAACCGCCAACTCCGCAAGAATTTACTTCGAATACAGGAATCGTGCAGACGGACTCTGCAAACGTTCAAGACTCTTCGGAATTACTTGAGGTTTTCGACGATGACATAAACGACCCAAGCAAATTCAATTGTCAGCTATTGGAAACTGGTTCCGCTTTTCACGCCGATCAGATCAAAACAAAAAATGGGGAGAAATGGCTCGGCCTTTTCAACGATAGCGGAAAGTATTCGTTGCGATCGACTACAGTGAAGGTAAAGCGCGTAGCTGACGAACTTTTGCATGGGCCAACCTCGGATCAAAGGGGAAAGCTAACTGGGAAAAGCATTTCGGTTGGGGGCAAGGTCGCGCCTCTTTTTCTTGTAAAAAACTCTCATCGTCTCCGGCAAGGCCTCATAACAACCCTATTTGAAGGCCAGAGGGAGGATTGGAAGGATGAATCGGTAAGGCCCACATACCTCGATAAAAATTTTAGCCAGTCGTACGAACTGGCGGGTAAAGTTTACGATCTGAAAGTTTCTAAGGCCAAAAATATTCGTGGTGAACCCATTCTCGCCTTACTTTTGGAAGGTGACGGCAAAAGGCAACTATTGCATACTTTTTGGACTCGCAGCGAAGGTGATTACGGCGAAAAGAATTGGTTGGGCAGCGTTGGCACGCTTTATTGGGTCGGCGATTTAGATCGCGACAACAGGCCAGATTTTTACCTTTCTTTGTATGCCCACGAAACTATTTACGCAGCATATCTATTGCTTTCATCCGAGGCTGACAATGGTAAATTAGTCAAAAAGGTTGCCGTCTTTTCAACGAGTGGGTGCGGTTAATTGGTCAAAAAGGTGATGCAGCCGGAACTTCTCACCTCTGAAAAAATCTACAAAGCAAAGTTTTCCACATTCGCATTGACGAGATTCGCGACAACTCTTGGACTCCTCACCTTTGTGTTCTTTGTGTCTTGTCTTTGTGCCCTTTGTGTTAAAAGTAATTCTAAAAACAAAATTCACTAAAGGCATTCACAAAGGACACAAAGAATGAACCCGACCATTTCAGCAGGCCAAACTGTTTACAAAGGCAAAGTTTTCGACATTCGCGTTGACGAGATTCGCGAGGGCGATGCCCGGTACAAGCGTGAGATCGTTGTGCACAAAGGCAGTGCGGTGATATTGCCGGTGTTTGATGACGGGACGGTTGCACTTGTTCGGCAGTATCGGCATGCGGCCGGGAAATATCTGCTCGAATTGTGTGCCGGCACATTAGAGGAAGGCGAAGATCCGCTCACCGGTGCGATCCGCGAACTTGAAGAAGAGATCGGCGTCACGGCCAAATCGGTCGAGCAACTTTGCGAATTCTACGTCTCGCCCGGTTTTCTAACCGAAAAGATGCACCTGTTTTTGGCGACCGAGCTGACCGATACAAACCAGCAATTAGAAGCCGACGAAATTCTGATGATAGAAAGGCATTCATTCCCTGCACTGCTCGAAATGATCAAAACCGGCGAGATCGAGGATGCCAAGACCATAGTCGGCGTCACGATCGCAGCCACCAAATTTTAAGAATTGGAACACGGATAGAACGGATCGAGCGGATTTTCGCAGATTAAGACGACACTGCAATAAATTTCCAGATCCGTGCTTATACGTTAGTATCCGTCAAATCCGTGTTCCAATTGCTCACGCCAACTTGACCTTACCCATTGTTTTCGATACTCTGTGAGTTCGCTTTCTGGCGAAAATATCTATCTGTGTGTGCATTATGAGTACTTATTTTCCTAGTGGAAAAGGTTTGGCCGAAAACCGCAAATGGTTGGTGGTCGATGCCAAAGGCAAAACGGTTGGACGCCTTGCGACCGAGGTCGCGCGAATTCTTTCCGGCAAGAACAATCCGGCGTGGACACCGTTCCTTGATATGGGCGACCACTGTGTTGTTATAAACGCACGTCACGCTGTATTTACCGGAGCGAAAAACGACCAGAAGCTTTATCGTCGGCATACGCTCTATCCGGGCGGTTTGCGTGAAACAAGCGTGAAAGAAATGTTCGAGACAAAGCCTGAAAAGGTCATCGAACTCGCCGTTAAAGGCATGCTCCCGAAAACAAAGCTCGGCAAGGCAATGGGCAAAAAATTAAAGGTTTACGCCGATGGCGATCACCGTCACACGGCACAGAAACCAGAGGCAATAGAACTTTAAGAGTTCAAAGTTCAAGGTTCAACGTTCAAAGTTGAATACTTGGAACTTTGAACTTTGAACTAACTTTTATGGCAGACATTCAGTATTACGGCACTGGCCGCAGAAAGACTTCGACAGCACGCGTTTACCTTCGTCCCGGTTCGGGCAACATTGTGGTGAACCGCCGCGAATTCAACTCGTATTTTCCGAACGAAGCGTTGCAGATGATCATTCGTCAACCGCTTTCGCTCACGGATACGCTGGGCAAATTCGACATTTTGGTTAACGTCGATGGCGGCGGCTCGGCCGGCCAGGCCGGAGCTGTTCGTCACGGCATCACGCGTGCGTTGATGGAATTTAACGCTGACCTTCGCCCAACCTTGAAAAAGGCAGGCCTGGTCACACGCGACCCGCGTCAGAAAGAACGCAAGAAATACGGGCAGAAAGGCGCTCGTGCAAGATTCCAGTTCTCGAAGAGATAATTTCGTAATTCGTCAATCGAAAATCGTGAATGGTTTTTCCTATTTACGATTCACGATTGACGATTCACTAATCCATCGCCGGAACTCCTTGGTTTATCAATAAGTTTCCGGCGAGTACATAAACCAGTAGATTTAGGAGATATAAGTTTTGGCTACAGTAACGATGAAAGAACTCCTCGAAGCAGGAGTTCACTTTGGACACCAGGTTCGCCGTTGGAACCCGAAGATGAAGGAATACATCTTTGGCGAGCGCAACGGCATTTATATTATTGACCTGCAAAAAACGCAGAAGCTTTTTCGTGACGCATTGAATTACGTTCAGGAATCGCTGACCGAACGGCCTAATCAGAAAGTTCTTTTTGTCGGAACGAAACGACAGGCGCAGGACGCGATCAAGGAAGAAGCCGAACGCTGCGGACAGTATTACATAAACAGCCGCTGGCTCGGCGGACTTTTGACGAACTACGAAACCGTCAAGAAATCGATCGCCAAGATGAAAGAGGTCGAAACGATGCGTGAAGACGGACGTTTCGAGATGCTCACCAAAAAGGAGCGCCTCAAACTTGACCGCCTGCACGAAGGTTTGATGAAGAACCTCGCCGGCATCAGAGATATGGGCGGTGCCCCGGATATGATGTTCATCATCGACGTCCGAAAGGAAGACATCGCGGTCAAAGAAGCAAATCGTCTCGGCATACCGATCGTTGCAGTGGTCGACACGAACTGTTCGCCGGAAGGCATCGACCAGGTAATTCCGGGTAACGACGATGCTCTTCGTGCCATCAGGCTTTTCGCTTCGCGAATCGCAGATGCGATCCTCGAAGGCAAGCAGATCGGAACGGAAGGCGGAATTGCAGTTGCGGAAACACCGGAAGGTGAAGAGGCCGAGGCAGTCACTACCGAAACAACACCTGAGATCGGATCGCTGACGGCTATCCCGCAGGAATACCTGACCGAGGACGAAAAGGCAGAGCTTGAAGCTGCCGCTAACGAAACCGAGGAAGAGGAAACCGAAGATGTCGAATTAGCTGACGAAGCGGCCCCGGCCGAAGGCTCGACAGAGACTTCGACGGAAGCACCTGTCGAAGTTGCTGCGGAAACACCGGCAGCGGAAGAAACAACTGAAGCGGCAACCGAAGAAAGCACGGAAGCAACCGCAAGCTAAAAGTTTTTCAATTTTTCTGAGCGTGGCTTTTTTCCGTAACCGGCAAAACAGCTACGCTTTTTCATAAACAGTTATATTTATCGGAGTTTAGTTATGGCAGAAGTAACAGCAAGTGGCGTAAAATCGCTTCGCGAAAAGAGCGGGGCCGGAATGGTGGATTGTAAGAACGCACTCGTCGAAGCAAATGGCGACGAGAATGCGGCGATGGAGATCCTCCGCAAAAAAGGAATGGCGACCGCCGGTAAGAAAGCGGGCCGTGTTACCGCCGAAGGCGCAGTCGGTTCGTACATTCACATGGGCGGCAAGGTCGGCGTTCTCGTCGAGATAAATTGTGAAAGCGATTTTGTTTCGCGCGGCGAAGAGTTTCAGCAGCTTGTAAAAGACGTTGCGATGCACATTGCCGCGACCGATCCGCGTTACGCAACGCGCGAAGAGGTCCCGGCCGACGTGCTCGACAAAGAACGCGAGATCATGCGTGAGCAGCTAAAGAACGATCCGAAGAATGCAGGCAAGCCGGACGACGTTCTCACCAAGATCATCGACGGCCGTCTGAATAAGTTCTACGAAGAAAATGTTCTTGTCGATCAGCCGTTCGTAAAGGATCCGACGAAAACCATCGGCGAGCTTGTCGCTGAAAAGATCGGTTCGATAAAAGAGAATATCTCGATCCGCCGCTTCACACGCTTCAAAATGGGTGAAGGCATTGAGAAAAAGGTTGATGATTTCGCCGCCGAAGTAGCTTCAATGGTCGGCTAAGAAGCAGCGGTCAGGGGTCGGTGGACAGTTGTCAGATATGCCGGTTCAAAGCTATAAACAGTTGATAGCTTGGCAAAGGACAATGGAACTCGTCAGGCTTGTTTACGAGATGACTGACGACTTCCCTTCTGAAGAACGATTCGGATTGACATCGCAAATCCGCAAGGCAGTTGTATCTATCGCTTCGAATATCGCAGAAGGACAAGGACGGAATTCGACGAAAGAGTTTATCAATCATCTTTCCATCTCCTATGGTTCGCTGATGGAGACCGAAACGCAAACCCTGATTGCCGAGATGCGCAATTATTCGACAGTCGAAAGACGAAGCCAGGTTATGGAGAAGGCAGCAGAAGTTGGTAGACTCATCAACGGTCTATCCAACTCGCTTGGCCGAAAGACCCGAACGGAACGCTGAAATCGACGGTATGACTCTGACCACCGACCACCGACCACTGACCACCCCGGTTTACCGGCGCGTTCTGCTAAAACTTTCGGGCGAGGCCTTGATGGGCAGCCAGAATTACGGCATTGACACGGCGGTTGCCGAGTCGGTAGCCCGTGAGATAAAGGCTGTTCACGACCTTGGCATCGAAGTGGCGGTCGTTGTCGGCGGCGGTAACATCTTCCGCGGCGTATCAAAGTCCGCGGGAAATATGGACCGCGCGGCAGCCGATTATATCGGAATGCTCGCGACCGTGATGAACGCCGTCGTTCTTCAGGATGCTCTCGAACAGCTTGATGTTTATACGCGCGTGATGTCGGCGATCGACATCCCGCAGCTTGCGGAACCTTTCATTCGGCGGCGAGCGATCAGGCATCTTGAGAAAAAGCGCGTCGTTATCTTTGCTGCCGGAACAGGCAACCCGTACTTTACGACAGATTCGGCAGCGGCTTTGCGTGCGTGCGAACTTGCTGTCGATGTAATATTCAAGGCGACGAAAGTTGACGGCATCTACTCTGCCGATCCGATGACAAACCCCGACGCGACCCGTTTTGAAACGATCTCTTATCAGGAAGTGCTCGAAAAACAATTAAAGGTGATGGACGCTTCGGCGATCTCGCTTTGCATGGAAAATAACGTGCCGATAATGGTCTTCAATATGAAGGAAAGCGGCAATATCATAAAAGCCGTAAGCGGCGACCTGAGTATCGGCACGCTGGTTACGGTTGGAAGTAAGAGTGACGTGTTTACGCGTTCCTCTTCTTAGTTGACGGGAAAAAGAACGGCTAAAGCCGTCACTCTTACTAAGAATCATGAGTGTTGCAGACGTTACAAATGAAACTCGGCCGAAAATGGATGCGGTCGTCGAAGATTTCAAGCGAAAGCTTAGCAATGTGCGCACAGGCCGTGCGACGGTCGGGCTGCTCGACACGGTAAGTGTCGATTACTACGGAACTCCGACGCCGCTGAATCAGATGGCTTCGGTCGCGGTTCCCGAACCGCAGCTTATCACCGTGCAGCCGTGGGACATGTCGCAGCTCGGAGCCGTCGAAAAGGCGATCATCGCAGCAAACCTGGGAATGAACCCTTCCAACGACGGCAAGATCATCCGCCTGCCCGTTCCTGCTTTGAACGAAGAGCGACGCAAGCAGCTTGCCAAGCAGGTTCACGAGATCGCCGAAGATCATCGCATCGCCATCCGCAATGTGCGTCACGCCTCAAACGATGCATTGAAGAAAATGCTCAAGGACAAAACTATCTCGGAAGACGATGAACGCGGCGGTCTTGATGAAGTTCAAAAGCTGACCAACAACTTCATCGCCAAACTCGACGAGCTTTCAAAGAACAAAGAAACCGAGATAATGAGCGTCTAGATCTTTCGGCAATGCGATTGGCAGGGTGTGATAAAATCCTCGTTGATATGAGTTCCGATCTCGCCAACAGAATCACTTCAAATCCACGGCAGTGCGGCGGACGCCCCTGTATCCGAGGTTTACGTATCCGAGTCAAGGACATACTTGATATGCTCGCCGGAGGAGCATCCGAGGCCGAGATACTCAACGATTATCCTTACCTTGAGGCTGACGACATTAAAGCTAGTTTAGAGTATGCAGCCGCACAGCTTGACCACGCTGTCGTAATGGTTTCGTAGTGAACTTTCTCGTCGATGCTCAGTTACCGCCCGGACTTACTCGCTGGTTGATAGACCGCGGACATTCCGCCGTCCATGTCGATGAACTCCAAATGGCCGACGCAGAAGATGGCACGATCTGGGATTACGCCCTCGAAGCAAACTCGATCATCATTACAAAAGACGAAGATTTTGCCGAACGCACGAGCCGATCGTTGACCGGGCCGGTCATTGTTTGGCTTCGTGTCGGAAACTCGACCAATCGTGCTCTTTTTCGTTGGCTCGAGCCGCGTTGGGAAGAGATCAAAGAACTTCTGGAATCCGGCAACCGATTGATCGAGGTTCGTTGATCGGATTCCTCCGCACAATTGAAATTTCCTGCGAGAAATTCTCTTCGTCTCGTTCTCGAATTGGAGTATATTGATTTCAGAACTGATTCGAGAATAAATGAAAGGCATCTACCAGTTCGTCGTTTCCCTTTTGATCATCTTCACGCTCGTCGTGAGCGCTGTGCCGTGCGGCCCTTCTTATGTATCGCCGCTGTTTACCGTCAGGATCGCTCCTGAAAATCCTTATCTCGACTATGCCGCCGGTCGGATCGGGATCGTAAAGCCCGAGTATCACCGTTCCGTGCTGTTCGCGGCGTATCGTTGGATAAACGGAAATGGATTTGGCGCGGACGAGCAAAAGGCGTTGATCGACGTATGGAATGCCGAATTTCGCAACCGCGATTATATTGATGCCGATGTGACCGAGGCCGTAAAGGCGTGGGTCGAGAAACGAAAGGACGTTGTTGGACCCGATGAAAAGGTTCCGACCATTTACGTCGAACGCGAATACGGCGGCTACGATTTCTTCCCGAACTGCACCAAGAATGCTTTTGAAACCGCGACCGAAACTTTGTCTTCACGCATCGGTTCGTACGGGTCGAATAACAAGGACGTCAAGAACTGGCTGACGGCCCAGGATGCGGTTTTCTCGAACTGTTCGAGTGGCAAGACAGCACCTGATGCGTTGCAGCCAGGCTCGACGGAATGGTTACAGAAAGACCGCGCATACCAGATGGCCGCCGCCGAATTCTATTCGCTCAATTACGACGACGCAAAAGCAAAGTTTGCAGCCATCGCATCAGATACTGATTCTGTGTGGCAGGAAACCGCCGATTACCTTGTTGCGAGAACATTGATCAGACAAGCCAGCCTTTCGAAGGATCCTGAAAAGACCAAAGCGTATTACGAGGAGGCGGAACGACACCTTTGGAGGTTCACCAGTGGAAAGTTCGCCGAATCCGCCGAGAAGATGCTCGGGCTGATCAAATATCGCATTCGTCCCGAAGAACGCATCCGCGAGCTTGCCCAAAAACTATCCGGCGGCGGCAATTCAAACTTCCGTCAGGACGTTATCGATTACACATGGCTAATGGATAAGTTTGAGGCTCGCGTCCTCGACGAGGCCGAGGAAAAAGAGTCCGCCGAACGCAAAAAAGTATGCGATGAACTAACGCGAAAATACGGCGATGTGGCAAACGCCCCGAAAAGTGAATATCCGTCATTTGGATGTCCTTCTTCCGCAGCGAATTCGGTCAATACCATATCAAACGCTGCCAATTTTGCCGCACACGCCGCGAATGCATATGCCAACACCAGAAATGCGGCGCCGATCTTTAACCGGGCACCGGGACCCGGAAATTTCGCAGCAAACACCGTCACAACAACAAACTCAGTGGATTACGCTAGCAATTCCGCGGCCAATGCTGTGAATGCCGTGGCAAATGCTCGAAACTACTACGAGCCGGGCTCGAGCTACGATGGCAGATACTACGGCGATCAAGATATTTCGCTTTCCAAACTGCCTGAGTTTTTGCGCTACGAAGACCTGACCGATTGGTTGTTCACATACCAGATCAAGGACAACGAAGCGTATCTTTATTCGCTGAACAAGTTTAAAGGAACGCAGAGTGCCCTTTGGCTGATGACGGCGTTATCAAAGGCGACTACGACTTCCGCCGACCTTAACAGACTGTTAACGGTGGCAAAGAATGTCGGCCATTCATCGCTCGCGTATCCCACGATTGCATATCACGCTGCCCGGCTTAACCTCGAACGCGGCCAGACTGTCGAGGCACGCAAGATACTTGACGAAGCTCTCAGCTTCTCGTCGGAAATGCCGATCTCGTCCGTGAACGAATTTATGAAACTTCGGCTGCGGCTTGCCGAGACGTTGGAAGATTTTCTGAAATATTCGCTTCGCAAACCTTTCGCTTTTGATTCGGACGGCACGGTCGGTTCGATCGACGACCTCATTGCTGAAGAGAAATCGTGGTACGACCCGGAATACAACAAGGATGGAAAAGAAGCCTTCGAAGCAGAGGTCGAAAAGCGGTACGAACGCGAGAAACAGTGGCAGGGCCGTTTGATGCTGGACGGCGAGACCATCAATCTGATGAACCAGTTCTTCCCAACCGCGGTTCTGGCGACGGTCGAGAGTTCCGAGGCGTTGCCCGACTACCTGCGGGAACGCTTTGCCATCGCCGTCTGGACGCGCGCAGCTTTGTTCGACGATCTAGCGACGATGAATAGGCTCGCTCCAAAACTGGTCAAGTATCATCCCGAATTCGAGGACGAAATGAAGGCCGTGACAACAGCCGCCGGACCGATCGCGAGGCAAAATTCCGTGCTGTCATTGATCGTCAACAACCCGATATTCACGCCGTTTATCGAGGACGGACTCGGCAAGACCGACAACGAGGTCAACACCTGGGACATCAACGATTACTGGTGCGAACCTTATGATCAGGTCTATGACGAAGATCTCGGCGACATGGTTTCGCGGGATAGGATGATAAAGCCAAAGTTCCTGACCACCTATCAGACGCAGATGGCAAACGCCGAACGCGATAAGCTGAAACGTATTGGCGATGCTCCTAAATATCTCGGCGAGCAAACAATCAAGTGGGCCGCACGTTCGCCGAACGACAAACGCATCCCGCGTGCTCTCTACAATATGTTTCAGGCGAACGGCTGGACGAAGTACGGCTGCGGCAATAACGAAGAATTACAGGAAAAGATCGGCGACCTTTTGCGACGCCGCTATCCGAATAGTGAATGGGCAAGAAAGCTGGCTTCGGATGAGGCGGAGAATGACAGCTAAAAGGAGGCTGGTGAAGCCTCCCGCAAAACCTATTTCTTATTTTTTTCTTCCGCTTTGTATTTGTCGAGTTGAACTCTAAATTCCTTACAGGTCTTTGCCATTTCGACTGTGTCCTGTTTGTTTTTCTCAACGCTCTCGCGGATGCCGTCCTTAATCCGATTCAGCACGGTCGCTTTTACTGCCTTGGTGACAAAATCGTCGTCCGGATTATTCGCCTCTGCCTCGATCAGATCCATTACCTCATCGCATTCGGGTACGCCGATCCTGGACGTGCCGACGGTCGTATCGACAACTTTATCCGTGGTGGTTTTTTCTTTTTGATTCGGCGGCATATTGCCGGTTTCTGCGGGACCTGAAAACGGATTGATCGAGCTACAGCCAAGAACGGACGCCATTAGGATAGCGCCGGCAAATACAATAGAAAATCTATTCCGCATTAAGAATCTCCTGAATAAATTACGACTCACCTTCTTCGACTTTCCACTCGAACTCAACATTTCCGCCTGAGGGACTGTCCATTAACGCACCCGAAACGATCGACGCGGCTCCGGCCTTTGTCGAGGGGCTTACCTCTTTTGGATCAAGCTGAAGCTTGATCAGGTATCTAAATCCCTTCCACTCTTTTATTAAGGCTGACTCGCCGGATTCGAGCGGCCGGCCGACCCTTTCCGGGTGATGAAGATAAAACACAATGTCCGCGATCTTGTCCGGGTTGGTGATTCCCGCGAGATGTGCTCGTTCGACAACCCAGGGCCAGTACATCGGGCCATGTTTGTACGCTTCATAAACACTTGCGGGCAGAGAGGTTGGATTAAACGCCATATATAACCTCCAGGATTTAACTGTCAGCTTTATACAGCCGGACAGCGTGTCGGGCAATTTGCGTTGCCAACTTACGGACGTTTCCTAAGCCATCTTTTGCAGATTAGCGTACTTTTCTATTAATTTCTTCTGCCCGAAACCGGGAAAGCTGACGGTCAGCTTAACATTGTCCCCACTGCCCTCACGCCGTAAAACCAGCCCGCGGCCGTATTTTTCGTGACGCACATGCGAACCAGGGACGAGGCCGCCAGAATTTCCGATTTCCGAATGCGGATTGCGGATTGCGGATTGTGGACTTCGTGTGTCTTCGTGTATTTTCGTGGTTTTGCTTTCTCTTTTTTCGCCCGAAACCCAGTCGCTACCGCTCCCGGTTCTGACATCGGGCTTTGCGTCTTTGCGACTTTGCGTTGAATTCTTCTCAGCCGGATTTGAAAGATTCTTCTTCGCAAAGAACTCCGCGATCGCTTCGGCTGAATTGTATGTTTTTCCTGTATAGAGATTCTTCGGTTTTGGCGCGAACGAAGATTCTGCAGGCGTTGCCGCCGCAGCGCGTTTTTGGATCGGCTCACCGCTCGTGCTCCTTGCGAATGACAGCCACGACGAACCGTATGAAAGATCGTCGATCAATTCAAGCGGCATTTCGTTCAAAAATTGCGAGGGCTCGGCGGCCATTTCTTCACCAAAGGTCCGACGCCGCATTGCGTGCGTAATGTACAAAAGCTTTTGCGCCCGCGTGATGGCAACATACGCCAGCCGCCGCTCCTCTTCGAGTTCCTTGGCATCATTTATCGAACGCGAATGCGGGAAAATGCCGTCCTCCAGACCGACAAGGAACACGATCGGAAATTCCAGACCCTTCGCCGAATGAACGGTCATCAGAGTTACCGAAGCATCTCTATCGTATTTATCGGTGTCCGAGGTTAATGCCGCATGGTCGATAAAATCCCGCAATCCCGCTTCCGGCGAAGAGTCATAATCGACCGCGGCGTTCACAAGTTCCTCAAGGTTTTCGAGACGTGCCTCGGCCTCGTCAGAATTTTCCGACCGCAGCATCAGCGAATATCCGCTGTCGTCTATCGCGGCGATCACAACATCGGAAACTTTCTTGTCCGTATTCTCAACGGTCGCCGCTCTTTCACGCAGGCCTTGAATTACCTTTCGAAACGCTCTAAACGCTTCCTTTGCACGGTTTGTCAGGTTGGCACTGACTGGAGCGGCCACCGTCCCCAAAGAATTGGCGAGCGGGACGCTTGCCGCTCCAGTCAATATCTCGATCGCTTCCCACAGCGAAACACCCAAATCTTTCGATCTCGCCTGCAATTCGTCGAGCGATGTTTTGCCGATCCCGCGAGGCGGAACATTTACGACGCGAAGCAGAGCGATATCGTCGTCGGGGTTCAACAGCAGCTTCAGATACGATACTATGTCCTTCACCTCGGCACGCTCGTAGAACGAAAAACCGCCGACAATGTTGTAGTCGATACGCAGACGGCGCAACGCTTCTTCAAAAACACGCGACTGCGCGTTAGTGCGGTAAAGAACGGCGACCTTGACGCCCGGAAAACGAGCCAGATGTTCCTCGATGCGTGCGGCGACAAAGCGGCCTTCGCCATCTGCATCCGTCGCCTGAAAATAAAGCACACGGTCGCCGCCATCGTTCGAGGTCCACAGCTTCTTTTTCTTTTGATGAATGTTGTTTGCGATTATCGCGTCCGCCGTGTCGAGAATGGTCTGCGTTGAACGATAATTCTGTTCGAGCAAAATAGCTTTCGCGGTCGGAAAATGCTTCTCAAATTCGAGAATATTGCGGATGTCTGCCTGTCGAAAACCGTAGATGCTCTGAGCGTCGTCGCCGACCACGCAGATGTTTTGCTGCTTCTCAGTCAGGAACATTATGAGCGCAAGCTGCAGCGAATTTGTGTCCTGATATTCGTCAACGAGGATGTACTTGTAGCGGTCGTTATACTTTTCCCGCACCTCGGGCGAAACCCGAAGCAGCTTCACTGTCTTGATCAGCAGATCGTCAAAATCCAAAGCGTTCGCTATCCGCAAGCGTTCCTCGTACATCCGAAAGACCTTCGCCGCAGCCGCGCGTTTCTCGTCCGTGTGTTCGATCTTTGAGGTAAACAGCTCTACGTCTTCGCCGCGATTCTTTGCAGCACTTATCGCCGAACGCACGACCCGCGGAATCACCTGTTTTTCGTCAAAACCCAGATCTTTTATGCACGCCCTAACGACCTTATTCGAATCGTCGGTGTCATAGATCGTAAAACTTTTCTTATACCCTTCGCCCAGCTTATCGATATCCTGCCGCAGAATACGCACGCACAAACTGTGAAATGTCGCGATCAACGGACGCGAGTTCAGCTTCTCGTCACGCAGCAGATCTTCGACCCGATGCCGCATCTCACCCGCCGCTTTATTGGTAAAAGTTACCGCAAGAATGTTGTAAGGCGCCACGCCTTTCTCAGCGATCAAGTAAGCGATGCGAACCGTGATGACACGCGTCTTCCCCGACCCGGCCCCGGCCAGGACCAACAACGGCCCTTCCGTATTTTTTACCGCTTCGACCTGTTGAGGATTTAATGAAGAAAGAACTTCCATCGGTGTGAATAACCATCTTACGGCTTTCCAACACACCGGTCAAAAATGACATCGACGCTCACTACTGAGAGGCTTTGCCGATCGATGTAGCGGTGGTCTGAAATGCTCGAGTGAAAGTCGGTCGGTGCAACCACTAAATAACACGAAAACAACACGAAACGTGAATTGTTCAGTCCCTTTAGTGGTTTTTTTGTGTAATTTCGTGGTTGAGATTCTCCTCAAGCGGTTTGACGATCACGGCGGTCCGGAATTGGCCACTGATTTCACGGATCATACGGATTACAAGAAACTAATCCCTTGAATCTGTGTGATCTGTGGCTAAATTATTCTTCACTTTATGAGGGCTTGGATCTCTTTGAATTTTTCGTGGGACGAGTCTCGCAGGAGTTCGAAGAGTGCCATTTCTACTGATGACGGATCTGCTCCGCTGCCGTACATCTTTGAGAGACCGGCTTCTTTGTCGTGGGCGAAGCGGGACGAGATGCAGTCGGTCAGCAGGTGGACGTCGAAACCGGCTTCTAACAGCTCATGTGCGGTCTGGTTTACGCAGATGTGCGTTTCGATCCCGCAGAGCACGACCTGATTCACATCAAGATCGTCGAGCTTTTTCAAGAACTCAGCCGAACCGCATGCGCTGAACGAATTCTTTTCGAAGATGACGGCGTCTTCCGGCAGGCTCAGCGATATCTCCTCGGCCGTCGGCCCAAGGCCTTTTGGATACTGTTCGGTGACCATCACGGGCACGCCGAGGATCTCAAAACCGCGAACCGCCATCGAGATTCGCGGGGCGATCTCAGCAAAATCAGGAATCGCATTACGGAAAGCTTCCTGCACGTCGATAACGACGAGTGCGGAGTTGGTCGGGTCCAGGTGTTTCGGATGAGACATCTATTTTCTCTTAGTGAACTCTGTGATTTAACTTTGTGATCTTTGTGTTAAACCTTGCTCTAAACACAAGGGACACAAAGTTGATTATCAAGGCGTCGATTCCTTTTCTGCCTCCTTTGAGCGATCGACTTTTTGGCGCATCTCCTTCTTATAAGTTTTAAAGAAAAAGAACACAGCCGAAAAGCTGAGAATAAGTATCAGGATCATCATCGCTGCGATAAAGATGATCTCGGCTGTCGCTGAACCGGGCATGCTCTAAAGGATAAAGGATAAAGGTTAAAGGTTAAAGGTTAAAGGCAAGAAACGGACAATGGATACGGACAATTGACGATCATTCGTTATTCACTATTCACCGTTCACTATTCATTATGAAGGTGCTTGATTTGCGGGGAAAGAAAGTTCCGGCTGATCGTCCGCGAGCAATATCTGTTTGTAGCGGTCGGGAATCTGCCGAACCTTTTTGTTTGTATCGGTCACGAGGTGCAAAGTTTCGCCTTCCGCAAGCAATTCGTCGTCCGCGGCACGGTAAACTTCATAAACAAAACGGATAGAACGGCTGCGCACTTCGGCGACCTTAGTTCTGATTTGTATTACGTCATCGTAATAAGCGGGCGATTTGTATCGGAGGTAAGATTCGGCCACGACCATCAACGCATCGTCGTTCTCCATCTCCTTATAGGAAAAACCGCGGGCACGGCACAGATCGCTGCGACCGGTCTCAAACCAAATCAGGTAGTTCGCATGGTGAACGATCCCCATTTGGTCGGTCTCGGCGTATCGAACGCGGATCTCAGTTTCGTGCCAGTCTTCCATGTTCCAGTGATCGGTGGTCAGTGGCCAGTGGACAGTTTCAGAACTCTTGTCTGACCACTGACCACCGACAACTGACCACTGCAAAAATTGGCTGGGAGACAGGGATTCGAACCCCGATAGGCAGATCCAGAGACTGCAGTCCTACCATTAGACGATCTCCCAGCGTATGTATAATTTACGTTTCGCCATCGCTGGTTGTCAAACAAACGACTCTTTGCAGAGGCCCGGACGAAGTAAGGGCGCAACATTCAACTTCCGGATTACGTCCTTGCTAACGCGCGGGCTTCTGCATTACTTTCATTAAGTGGCAATAGACAAGGAAATTATCAATAACCGGCAGGCGTATCACGAGTTTCACATACTTGAAAAATACGAGGCCGGAGTTGCGCTTCTTGGCACCGAAGTAAAGAGCATAATGCTGGGGCGGATACAGTTAAAAGAATCGTTCGTGCAGATCAAGGACGGCGAGGTTTGGTTGCTCGGGGCACACATTTCGCATTATTCGCACGGAAACATCAATAATCACGATGTCGTGCGGCCCAGAAAGCTTTTGCTGCACCGCAAAGAGATCGAAAAGCTTGAGAAAGAAACTACGCAAAAAGGTATGACGCTGGTCGTAACCGCGATCTACTGGAAGAACGGCAGGATAAAGTTTGAGGTCGGCGTGGCGAAGGGCAAAAAGCTGTACGATAAACGCGAGACCGAAATGAAGAAGACCATAGAAAAAGAAACGCGTCAGCAGTTGAAAGAAGCATCAAGATAAGCTAGCTTAGAACACAGTATTTACGGCATTTTCATCCAAATTCATTGAGGCAATAAATGGACTTTCAGGGAATCTCTTCCAATTTCTCCGACGCTGGTGTCGATGCACTGGCAGTTGTTGTTTTTAAAGGCGAAAAGGCTTCGTCAGCCTCGCTCAAGGACCTCGACAAACTGTCGGGCGGACATATGTCCGCCGTGATCAAATCTGAGGAATTCAAAGGCGAACCCGGCGATACGGCTTTGATCCGCTTGACGCCGAAGGGCAAGCTGAAGGCCAGCCGTCTGCTTCTTGTCGGTGCAGGCGAAAAGAAAGATTACAAAGCGGCAGATGTTGCCGTCGCTGCCGGAACCGCGACTCGACATCTTCGAAAAACAAACGCAAAGAGCTTTGCCTTCATGCCGCGATTTGATGGCGATGCAGTAGAAGCTGTTCAAAATTCCGTACGATCCGCGATCACAAGCCAGTTCGAGATCGACAAGTATAAGACCAAAGACAAGAACACTAAAGCTATTGAGCGAGTGGTCGTTTGTGTCGATGGAGCAAAGCCTGCGGATCTGAAAGTCGGCATTGCGCGGGGTTCGGCGATCGGCGATTCGATGAATTTCACCCGCGATCTTGCGAACGAACCGCCAAACATCCTGACACCGACCGAGATGGCAAATCGCGCCGCCAAAATGGCCCGCGAAGTTGGCATTAAATGCGAGATCCTTGACGAAGCGAAAATGAAAAAGCTCGGAATGGGCTCGCTTCTCAGCGTTTCGCTCGGTTCGGAACAACCCGCGAAACTGATTGTTCTGCGTTACACGCCGACGAAGAACACCGGCAAAAAAGGCGAACTCCTCGCATTGGTCGGCAAAGGCATTACGTTCGACACGGGCGGCATTTCGCTCAAGCCCGGCGAGGGCATGGACGCGATGAAATACGATATGTCCGGCGGTGCGACCGTGCTCGGCACTATGCGTGCCATCGGCCTGTTAAAGCCGACTGTGCCTGTCATCGGCGTCATCGCGGCGGTTGAAAATATGCCGGACGGAAAGGCGTCGCGTCCGAGCGATGTTGTTACCGCCTCGAACGGAAAGACGATCGAGATTTTGAACACCGATGCCGAGGGTCGACTGATCCTGGCCGACGCCGTTGCCTATGCAGAGAAGCAAGGAGCGACCAGCATCGTGGATATGGCAACGCTGACCGGTGCGGTCATTGTCGCACTCGGGGATCAGAACACCGGTATCATGGGCAACGATCAAGGCCTGGTTGACGAGATAATTTCTCTGGGCAAAGAAGCCGGCGAAGGCTTTTGGCAGCTTCCGCTCAGCTCCGAATACAGCAAGCAGATTCGTTCGGACATCGCCGACATCAAAAACATCGGCCCCCGCGGCAAAGCCGGAACGATCATGGGCGCCGTCTTTATTCAGGAATTCGTCGATAAAGCAAAGTGGGCGCATCTTGATATTGCAGGCACGGCCTGGTGTGATACGGTGAAGCCGCATCAAGCAAAAGGCCCGACCGGTGTCGCGGTTCGCACGCTTCTAAAGTTAGTTGAAAAGTCGCAATAGACTTTCTTGCAGTTTGTTCTTAAAATCGGCTGGTAAGTTCGCTTATCAGCCTTTTTTGCAAATAGCTGCATTGCGCCACGTCTTGGAGAAGTAGTTCTCTGTTTTCGTTTTCAATTTTGAATGACCATCCGTAAGAACACGGTAAATCTGGTTCTGGCAGCGACAGCTTTGCTGTTGGTGACGGCCTGCTTTTGCCGCTCGGACAAAGATTTCGGATTCGGAAACGAATCGAATTCACCGGTGACAAATACAGCCGCCGCAGAACCAAGTCCGGCGTCAGCGGATAAGAAAACGGCCACAGGAAAGAAACCGGATAAAGGCGACTTCGTGGTCGAGCACATGGAAGTTTCCACGCCGCGTTATCGCGAGATCGACAAGCAGGTACGGGACGAAAAGATACTGATAAAGGCCGCCGAAAAGCTCAATCGGTCGTTGATATTGCCGCACGACATTGTTCTGCGTACGAAAGACTGCAAAGAGACAAACGCGTTTTATGATTCGCGCGATCAGTCCGTCACGATGTGCTACGAACTGATGGAAGATTTCTATTCCACATTTCGCAGTGCCGGAAACGCCGATAAAGAAGCTTACGCGAAAATGTTCGACGCGGTGAAGTTCGTCTTTCTTCACGAGATCGGCCATGCACTTATCGACGCATACAAATTGCCCGTCGCGGGTCACGAGGAAGACGCAGCAGACAAATGCGCGGCATATATCAATTTAACCGAGCTGGGCAACGACGGCGTGCGCTCCGTAATGGCCGCCGCCGAGGCGTTTCAGATCGAGTCAAAGCAGCGAAGCGGCAAGCCAAATATGGCCGACGAACATCTTCTGCAGGAGCAAAGATTCTATAATTCGATCTGCATGATCTATGGCTCAAATCCTTCGAAGTATGAGAACATAGTCACCGAAGGATTTCTGCCGAAAGAAAGGGCCGCGAGATGCCCGGGCGAGTTTCAACGGTCGGTTGATAGTTGGGTCAGTCTTCTCGACCCATGGCGTAAATAAAGTTTATTGGAGAACCTAATGAAAAAGCTTATCGATTACGTTTTGAACGGACGAAGCAATTTGATCAATGGCCTTATCGCGATGTTGATTGTTGCGTCGATCGCCCTGGGCTGCAACTGCAACAAGGGTATGGATTTCGGCAATGTCAGTTCGACAAGCAACTCAAACACTTCGAGTGACCCGTTCAGCAGTTCGTCTGACGATGATGATGCGGCCGGCGTTCCCGGCGACGCTCTTTTGAACGCCCTGGTCGCTGAAACAACAGCGGATTTCGCATACTCCGTCAGCGAAAGTGATTTCCAAAAGATGTATGACAAGGCGTCGACCGATTTTCAAAACACCTATACCAAAGATCAGATGCAGGATTTCTTTAAGGATTTTATCTCAAAGAAACGGCAGATCGTCCCTATCCTAAACAAGGCATATGGCATGAAACCGGATCTATCACCCGCACCGTCGATCCGCACGGAACAGGGACTTGATATTCTGGTAGTCAATGGAAAGTACGCGACCAAGCCCGTTCCGGTCACATTCAATTACGAATATGTAAAACGCGGCGGAAGCTGGAAGATGCTCGTTCTTAAAGTCTATCTTCGCTAGACCCTCCCTTTATCAACCACTGAGGGTGTCGCGAGTCGGCACCCTTTTGTTTTTAGTCCCTACGAACGATATAATTCGCTTTTAACGCGGATTAAGGGTAGAGCAATTTCCTATCTTCTCTTCCTTTGCGTTCCTGACGGCTTTGCGTGAAACACGGTTTTTTTCACGAAAAGCCGCAAAGTCCGCGAAGAAACCGCTAAGAAGAAAAGGATAAAATCATCGAATCTTTCTTTAATGCGTAATTTGGGTTTAACCTTATGAAGATACATGAATATCAGGGCAAGGCATTGCTCAAAGAATACGGCGTTCCCGTGCCGCGAGGCATCGTTGCACGGACGCCGGAAGAAGCGGAAACGGCGGCAAAGGAACTCGGCACTGACGTTGTCGTCGTAAAGGCCCAGATCCACGCAGGCGGCCGCGGCAAAGGCGGCGGCGTTAAGATAGCCAAATCTCCGGCCGAGGCGAAGGAAGTTGCTTCGCAAATTCTTGGGATGCAGCTTGTAACTCATCAAACCGGTCCGGAGGGCCGCGAGGTGAAGACGCTGCTCATCGAAGAAGGCCTGCCCATCGACCGCGAATTCTATCTCGGCATTACGCTTGACCGTGTAACCGGCCGTAACGTCTTTATGGCGTCGTCGGCCGGCGGAATGGATATCGAAAAGGTCGCCGAAGAAACGCCCGAGCTTATCCTGAAAGAGACGATCGATCCGTCGGTCGGGCTTCGCGGATTTCAGGCACGCAAACTCGCTTTCGGCCTCGGCATTCCGAATGACCTTATCAACCAAGCAGCGAAGTTTATGCTCTCGCTCTACGATGCTTACGAAAAGATGGACGCATCACTGGTCGAGATCAATCCGTTCCTGTTGACCAAAGACAATCGATTGATCGCTCTCGACGCGAAAGTTAGCTTTGACGACAACGCGATGTTTCGTCACAAGGAATATGCCGAGCTACGCGATCTGAACGAAGAAGAGCCGCTTGAGATCGAGGCTTCGGAGCATGACCTGAACTACATCAAGCTAGACGGCAATATCGGGTGTATGGTCAACGGAGCCGGCCTCGCGATGGCAACCATGGACATCATCAAACTCGCCGGTGGCGAGCCCGCAAACTTTCTCGACGTCGGCGGCGGTGCATCGCAGGAACGCGTCGAACAGGCGTTCAAGATCCTGCTTGCGGATACAAACGTCAAAGCCGTTCTGATAAATATCTTCGGTGGAATCGTCCGCTGCGATATGGTCGCAAGCGGCGTTGTTGCGGCAGCCAAGAATCTAGGCGTCTCGATCCCGATCGTCGCACGTCTCGAAGGTACGAACGTCGAAGCCGGCCGCGAGATCCTTGCCAAATCCGGCATCGGTATTATTCCGGCAACAGGAATGAACGACGCAGCCGAAAAGGTCGTCGCCGCTGCCGCTTAGAAATCAGTCCACTAGCACTCACGAAAAAGCACGAACAAGAAATCAGTAATCTGATTTTGTTCGTGCTCTTTTTTTGTGTAAGTTCGTGGCTGGGTTTTCCTAAACCTTTACGAACAGCCGCTTCCTATACAGCAGCCACATCAGAAACAGCCAAAATAGAATGAAGCTGATCGCGTAGGCGAGCGAGGCGTTTATCGGCTGAAACAGCGAAAGGAAAATATAATCGACAACCCATTTTTGGATCGACACGGTTTGTCCCTGGAGGTTTATTACCTTATAACCGGACATCATTCGGGCAAAAATGCCCGAGAAAACAAAAAGAGCTAAGGCATTCACACCAAAAACAACGAACGGCCACGCCCATCGCTTGTAACCCTTAATATCGGTCAGCCAATAACAGCAGCCGAATACTAACAACGCCAGCCCTGTCGTAACGACAACGTACGAGCTTGTCCAGAGCGATTTGTTGATAGGAAAATAGCTGTTCCAGATCCAGCCGAGAGCGACGAGAATCGTGCCGAAGAAGAAAATGGGAACGCAGGCTGCCAGCCTGCGTGTCGTCACATCAACTTCTGCTAGGTTGTCTGGCATACACAGGCTGGCAGCCCGCGTTCCGACAAGCCACGTTCCAGCCAGCACTCCAGAGATAGTCGTTGCGATCGCGGGCAAGGTCGATAAAATGCCTTCTGGATCATAAACCTTACCGCCACGCCAGATGTGATTTTCGCCGAGGATGAAACGGTCAATGTACGCCGCGAGATTGCATGCTTTGTCGTTGAAGGTCGTCACCTCGCAACCCGGAACCGGGATCGCCGTCATCAACAGCCAATAACCGAGAAGTAATGCGACCGCAATGCCCGATTGCTGTTTCCAATTCGTATGAAGAAAGATAAACGACGTAACCAGATAACAGATCGCAATCCGCTGAAGCACGCCAAAAACGCGCATCGTGCCAAAATTGTAAGGCACGACGTTGTAGCCCGCGACGTTCATAACCGCGATGCCGAGGATGCCAACGCCGGTAAGAATTGCCGCAGCTTTGAAATTTCGCAGCAACAATAAAAGCAAAGCAGCTGCGAACACGAGCCATGTTAGCAACTCAAGAAATTCAGGAGCGTTGGTTGTCGTGAATTGAAAAAACGGAAGTACCGAGATCGCAAGGCCAAGAGCGAAGATCGAGGCAGAACGCAAAGTGATCTTCACGTACATTCCTTTCCGACTATGGGCACCCTCCCTACCGGTCGGGTTTCCGCCTAAGGATATGGGGATGGCGACACCTACTATGAAAAGAAAAAATGGAAAGATCCAATCCGTCGGGGTAAGACCGTGCCATTCGGCATGTTCTAGGGGCGCATAAACCGGTGACGTACCCGGATTATTGACGAGGATCATCGCGGCAATGGTCATTCCGCGAAAGGCGTCGAGAGAGACCAGTCGTTCGATTTTTACTTCGTTGCTTGCCATGTCGAAATAACGTATAGCGTACAACGAAAAACGAATAGCAGCTATTCACTATTCGTTATACATTATTCACTATTTCGGACCCGAAAACTTACCAGCCGTTCCTTTTTCTAGTGTTTGTGATATGCGCCGTGTGATGAAGCGAGTGCCAAGCGTAAAGTGCTAGTGCGTTTTCGAGCGCCCAATTCCCTGTTTCGGGATGGACGAATTCACGTGCAAAATCGGCTTCTGTCATTTTGTCGAGAAGTTCGCTCCAGCGGCGGTGGATCGCATCGACCATTGAAAGCGAGACATCGACCGGCAGTTTACTGTCCGGCAGTTCGGCCCAACGCTCTTCGTAATATGGCCGGATCGTCGGCGGCTCGTCTTCGGTCAAGGCAAGTTTGAACCGGATCAAAGAATTCGCGTGGCTGTCGGCTACATGATGAACCGTCTGCCGAAGCGTCCATCCGCCGTCGCGATACGGCGTGTCGAGCTGCTCGTCGTTCAAACCTTCGACCGCATCGCGAAGCCTTACGGGAAGCGAAATGATCGTAGCGAGATTTGCCGTCCGATCGGCGTAAACCACTGGATCGAATTTGCCTATAGGGTATCTTTGGTCGTCGTTCATAATGTTCTTTGCAGAGGCCCGCACGAAGTAAGGGCGAAATGAAGTTGCGCGTTTTGCCCTTACTTCGTGCGGACTTCTGCATTAGGGGAGATACGCATCTTCAAACCGCGTAAACTGTTTCAGGAACGCGAGTTTGATCGTGTCGGTCGGGCCGTTACGTTGTTTGGCGACTATTATCTCGGCGATATTACGCTTCTCTTCGGGCAACTCGTCGTCGCGTTTGTAATAGTCTTCACGGTAGATGAACGCGACCACATCGGCGTCCTGCTCGATGCTTCCCGATTCGCGAAGGTCGGACATCATCGGCCTCGGCGGATTTCGAGCCTCGGGTGCACGCGAAAGCTGTGACAGTGCAACGACCGGAACCTTGAATTCCTTTGCCAGTGCCTTCAGGTCGCGAGATATCTGCGAAACTTCCTGCTGGCGATTCTCGATACGGCGCGAAGCCCCGCTCATCAACTGCAGATAATCGACGACAACGAGATCGACCTTCTTCTCCTCAGCATACAGCCGACGCAGCTTGGCACGCATTTCGAGCACCGAAATTCCCGCCGTATCGTCAATGAACAGACGCGTATCGGCAAGCGTGCCTATCGCATCGGCAAGCCGTGCCCAATCGTTGTTCTTTAGGAGGCCGGTGCGCAGATTGCGCGCATCGACCGACGCCTGTGCGCTCAGCATACGCATTACAAGCTGTTCCTTCGACATTTCCAGCGAGAACACGGCGACGACGGCACGTTCGTTTACGGCGGCACGCTGTGCGATGTTCAGACACAGAGCCGTCTTACCCATCGAAGGCCGTGCAGCAACGATTATCAGGTCACCTTGCTGCAATCCTGACGTTAGTTGGTCGAGGTCGCGAAATCCCGTCGCGAGTCCTGTCAATGCGTGAGCGTTTCGCTCGGCGTAGTCCTTTATCTTGATGAAAACCTGATCGGCGATGGGCTGTATCTTTTCAAAGCCCTGCCGCTCCTTCATCTCGGTCAACTCGAAAATTCGCTGTTCGGCGCGGTCGAGGACTTCACCCGGTTCTTTTTCTTCTTCCAGAGCCTCGCCGGTGATCTCGTTACATGTGCGAACGAGCTGCCGCATAACGGATTTGCCTCGAACGACGTTGATGTAATCGGCAACGTCGGTAAAATGCGGCAGGCCGTATGTAAGATTTGTGATCGTCGCAACGCCGCCGATCGACTCGATCGAGCCTTCTTTTTTCAGCTCCTCCGAGATCAGGATCGGGTCGATGTTCTTCGACGCTTCGAACAGCGAGACCATCGCTGTAAAGATACGTCGATGCAGCGGCGAATAAAAGTCTTCGGGCTTCAAGTGCTCGACCGCCTGCGATATCAACGCATTATCAAGCAAAACCGCGCCAAGTATCGCCCGCTCGCTGTCATCGCTCGAAGGTAAAGGTCGTTCTAAAAATTGCTCTCGTCGAGCCTCAGGAAATGCTGCCATTATTATGTGCGACTGGGATCGCTGACAATTGAAAAAGTGAAACCGGTTCCCGGAGCAAATAACGCAAAACCATCGTCGTCCTCACGAATTTCCTCAATTCTGCAATTCTGCCTTCACAAGTTCAACAGCCTTCTCGATAGCCTCATTCGCAGACTCTGCCTCCACGAAACGAGTTGTTATCATCTCAGCAAACTGAACCCGTTCCTCGTCGCGAAAAAACCACTTTCGTCGAAGAATTCGGAGGCGAAGATTCGTTCCACTCAGACGTACTTGAAACTTCGGCATACTTGGTAGCGATTGTCTTTCGTGCGAACAATACGATTGCTAGCGTGATGCGATAATACAATGCCGCTACAGGGAACACAAAAATATTAGAGAAGATTCTTATTCCGCGACTGAAAAATGAAAAACCGCGCTTGCAGTGTGCAAACGCGGTCATAATTTTCAACTGAATCGTTGAATTATTCCGCCGGTTCAGTTTCTTCCGTAGCAGCCACTTCGGTTGCCCGTTCTTCAGTCGTTTCCGCAGCTTCTGCTTTAGGCTTGCGAGCTTTCTTTTCTGCCTTTGCTTCAGCGGCTTCGCCGCCTTCGGCGGTGACGGTTACGGGAACTTCAAGCACGACCTCGCGGTGCAGTTTGACCTTTACCGTGTAATCGCCGGTTTCCTTGATCGCGTCGCGAAGGCTTATCTTGCGGCGGTCGATCTCGTAGCCTTTCGCCTGCAAAGCTTCGGCAATGTCCATCGACGTGACCGAGCCGAAGAGTGTTCCGCCGTCGCCTGCTTTACGCTCGAACGACAGAGTGATGGTGCCCATCTGCTCTTTCTGTGCCTGAGCCGTCGCGATCTCGACCGATGCCTTCTTCAATAAAGCTTCGCGTTCCTGCGCGATCTGCTTGACGTTGCCCTTGGTGGCAAGCGTCGCCAAACCCTGCGGAAGCAAAAAGTTGCGGGCATAGCCCGCGCGTACCTTTACAACTTCGCCGCGGCCGCCAAGGGCTTCGATATCTTCTCTCAATAAAATCGTTGTTGATGCCATGATCTTAATTCCTATTAAAGAACCCGGTCGCTACCGCTCCCGGTTCTGACTTACTCGGTAACGAACGGCAACATTGCCATCGAACGGGCGCGTTTGATCGCGGTAGCGAGGCGCCTTTGATCCTTTGCCGTGATGCCCGAAATACGTCTCGGCATTATCTTGCCGCGTTCCGGGATGAACTGCCGGAGATAATCAACGTCCTTCCAATCGATATAATCCGGCACGACCTGACGCGGACGCCGACGCTGATAGCGTCGCGGCATCTTGTCGCCAAACTCTTCTTCATTGCCCAAAACGGCGTCCATGGGCGTTTCCATTTCTTTCTCTGCCATATGTTACTCCTGCACCTCGGCCACTTCCACCGCCGGCTCTTCGGTCTTTCTGAATGTCGCACGGCGGGCAGCTTTAGCTTCACGCTTCATGCGCATCTTTGTCGCCTTTTTGCGGTCTTCATCAACACGGACGGTCATAAACCGAATTATCATATCGTTGACGCGCATACGACGTTCCAATTCTAGTATCTCCTGGCCGGAGCCTTCGATCTCGAAAAGGACATAGTGCCCTTCGTTTTTCTTGTTGATCGGGTACGCCAGTATCTTCCGGCCGACGTCGTCCATTCGAACAACCGTTCCGCCTTCCTTCTCGATCAGGCTGCCGACCGCTTCATTCAGCTTCGCGATCTTTTCAGCATCCGTTTCCGGATCGATGATATACATCACTTCGTAAGTTCTATTTGCCATAACTCTCCAAGTTCGCTAGTTCCAGGTTCAATTTTCCAAGTTCAGTGTCTTTGCCTTGAACTTTTGAACCTTGAACTAATTATGTTTCGCCATTGCCTGTTCCACGCCATCACCAATGATGATGCGGACCGCATCGGCACTATCTTTCAAAACCTTCTCAACGACCTCTTTCTCGTCTTTCGCGAAATTCTGAAGGACGAAATCCTTTGTATTCGCGACCGGGTGTTCGGGCATTATCCCGATCCGCAACCGGACAAAATCACTTGTTCTAAGACAATCTATGATCGATCTCAACCCGTTGTGTCCGCCGTGCGAACCCTTCGGCCGAATTCTGATCGTGCCAAGCGGCAGAGCCAGGTCGTCGGAAATGACGACCACTTTTTCGACCGCACGTTCGTCTTTTGCAAGCAAGCAGCTAACTGCTTCGCCGCTAAGATTCATATACGTTTGCGGCTTAACAAGCTCGACCGTCTGGTTTTCAATCACCGCTCGTCCTATCAACGATCTGCACTCCGAACGCTTGACCTGCGTCTGTGCTTCGCGTGCCAATTCATCGACCAGCATAAACCCGAGGTTGTGCCGCGTCGTTTCGTAAGACGCGCCCGGATTTCCGAGCCCGACGATCAGCCAGTTGGTCATACAAACGAACTACTCGCCGCCTTCTTCAGGCTTCGGAGCTTCCGCGTCGCTGGCAACTTCGGGTTCAGCACCCTCAGCAGCGACCTGCGGTTCGAGTTCAACTTCCTTGACGATAACGATCGAGGCAACAACCGTTTCCGGGTCTTCGTGAATCTCGATACCCTCACCGACCTTAAGATCGGAAACGTGGATCGCATGTTCGCCGGTCAGTTCGCTGATATCGACGTTGATCGAGTCCGGCGTGTTCGCCGGTTCGCAAAGGACCTTGATCTCACGCATCGTCTGCGAAAGCACGGCCCCGTCTTCTTTCAAGGCCTCCGGTTCGCCGATAAGGTGGATCGGCACCGTCATTTCGATCTTTTCGCCCTTCGCAAAGCGGCGAAGATCGGCGTGTATCAGACGGCCTCTTACAGCATCGATCTGGCGATCCTGGAAAATAACGTCGTTGATTCCTTCGCCGGCGATATCGAGCGAGAACACTGTGTTAACACCGGTGTCTGTTCGAATGATCGCCGCGAGATCCTTCAATTCGGCATAAGCGGCAACACTCTCGGTCCCTCCGCCGTAAACAACGACAGGAATTTTGCCTTCCGCACGCAAACGGCGATTGACGTTCTTGCCGCCAACTCCTTTCTTTTCAGCTTTAATTACAAATTTTTCAGCCATAGCTTTGTTAGTGGCTAGTGGTCAGTGATCAGTGGTCAGTAAAGACCATGGCAACTAACGCTAACCAACTCAATTTCAAACTTCTTTATCTGATCCCTGACCACAGGCCACTGACCACTATTTTATATAAACAGCGACGAAACGCTTGTTTCGTCATGGATCGATTTTATCGCCGACGCAAGCAGTTTGCCGACGCTTAGAACCTCGATCTTTCCGTCATCCAACAGCGGTTTTCCGTTCTTATGAACCGGTATCGTGTTGGTGACGATCACTTTTTTCAAATACGATGTCGAGATATTCTCGATAGCATTTCCCGACAAAACGCCGTGCGTAAAGCACGCATAAACTTCATTGGCGCCTGCCTCATGCAGTGCTTTCGCGACCTTGCAGATAGTGCCGCCGGTGTCGCACATATCGTCAACGATCAGACAATTCTTTCCGTTAACGTCACCGACGATATTCATCACATCGGCTTCGTTCGCACGTTCGCGCCGCTTATCGCAAAGTGCGAGGCCTGCGTTCAAACGCTTGGCGTATGCTCTAGCTCGCTCCGCACCGCCGGTGTCTGGAGCAACCACGATAAGGTTGTCGATCGGATTATTATTGAAATAATCCACAACTATCGGGGCCGCATACAAGTGATCGACCGGAATATCAAAAAACCCCTGGATCTGCGCAGCGTGCAGATCGATTGTCAATATCCGTTGAGCCCCAGCCGTAGTCAGCAAATTGGCGACCAACTTTGCGGCGATCGGCACACGCGGGCGATCTTTCTTGTCCGACCGGGCGTAACCGAAATACGGTATGACCGCCGTAACGCGTTCAGCCGAAGCACGAACGCATGTGTCGATCATTATCAAAAGCTCCATCAGGTGCCGGTCCGTCGGCGGGCACGTCGGCTGTACAATGAAGACATCCGATCCGCGAACATTTTCTCCGATCGAAAAGTTAAACTCATCGTCGGAAAACCGGTCGGTGACCGCCTTGCTCAGATCGCACGAAAGATGGCGGCAGATCTCTTCCGCCAAATCAATATGTGCATTCCCGGAAAAGATGTTGATGTTGCCATTTACACTCATTCGTGTCAGTAGCCCGAACGCAGTAGGGGCTTGATCTGCAAAAATAAAAAGGCCGATCTTTCAACAAGACCGACCGTTCCGAATTCTGAGTAAGTGGCTGGGGCGGAAGGGATCGAACCTACGAATGCCGGATCCAAAACCCGGTGCCTTACCACTTGGCGACGCCCCAAGACGTGTCATCAGAGAAATCGGAAACGGCCTAAAACACTTTGTTAAGTGCTTCGCGATAGTCTGATCGCGAAATAGCCGCTACGGCAAAACTTCGCCAGTTGGTTTTTTCACCAAGGGCTTCAAATGCTGTTTGCCGTGTCTCTTCGTTGTCAAAAACACCAAAGACGCTTGCACCGCTCCCGCTCATTAGTGCCGTTTTGGCACCAAGTTCGATCAAGGTGTTTTTCACACGCTCGATCTCTGGAAATGCAGTAAATACCGTCTTTTCAAGATCATTTACCGGTTCGAAGACGCCACTGAGACGCGAACGGTAATTGGTAAGAGTACTTTCTGCCTCAAGTTTTGTCAAGGTTGGAACCGAAAGCATTGAGTATGCCGCCGCGGTTGATACATCAACCCGGGGCGTCACTACTAACATCCACGGAAAGCTCTCATCATCAACGGGTTCGATGGTAGAACCTGTTCCAGTCCCAACCGCCGTTCCGCCGTAAAGAAAAAATGGCACATCGGCTCCGAGTTCGGCCGCGATCGCACCAAGTTCCGATCTCGACACGTCGATCTCCCACAATCGATTCAACGCCAAAAGCGTAACCGCCGCGTTCGACGAACCGCCGCCTAAACCTCCGGGTGACGGTATCCGCTTTTCGAGATGAATCGTCACTCCTGCGTCAACGCCAAACCGTGATCGTAATTTCTCGGCTGCCCGGACAACAATATTTCGCTCATCGACCGGAATCTCCGGGTCATCGCATCTCAAGACGATCCTGTTTGAACTGCTCTCAAATCGCAGCGTATCGTGCAGCGAAACCGTCTGTAGCGCCGTAAACACTTCGTGAAACCCGTCTTCCCGTTTGCCGAGCACGCGCAGGCTTAGGTTCACTTTCGCAAACGAAGGCAGATCGATGAAATCCAATTTCACGAGCTAAAGGATAAATTTCGATGTACGAAAAGTAAAAGAGCGTGCCGAAACTTTCGTTTCAAGCACACCCGTTTGCGGTTCGTGACCGGAGTTAGCGCATTATGAAAACCTGTGTTAAATAGATGGTGCCGTCGTTTGCAATGATCGCGCCGATCGCCGAGATCTGAAACTGTCCGTTAAGAATGTTTTTCTTATGTCCGTTTGAACGCATCCAGTTTTCGACCGCGACACTGGCCGGATCATCAAAGCCACGCATCGTTGCAATGTTTTCGCCTATGCCGAGCCAGCGAATGCCCATTTGTTTTGCCCGACCATCGACGGTCTCACCGTCCGCACTCCGATGCGAGAAAAACTTGTTCTCCGCCATGTTCCGGGCGTGATAGCGTGCAAGTTCGGCCACCTGATCGTCCCAAACAAGCATCCGCAGCCCGTTCGCTTGCCTCTCCGCGTTCATAAGACTGAACGCTCGGCGTTCCGTTTCAAAAGAGATCGACGATCTTGTCCGAGAGGTTGCGGTCGCGGAATCCCTATTGGCGACACGGGCTTGCATCGGCCGGTTCCCACCGATCTGATCGACGAGTATCGGCATCGGACTAGTACCGCCACGCTGGGCGCACACCGAACCAGTCAGAATTATCGACGCAAAAATTGTAATAAGGGATATTTTCAAGAAACCTCACTTCGGCAGCCGGACGATTCCTTAGAACTCCTGGCTTTGCGCATGCCCCGCGGCAATTGCCCTTTCGGATAAGGTGGCGGCAAAAGATATTGCCGACGTTTAAATACATCAGCAATGCCCACAGCTTTCCAAAAAAAGCTCTCGAATGTTTAGAATCAGAAGTATGGAGAGAAATCCCGTTAGGTTAACGAGAAAGACTACCGAAGACATTAGAACCGAAATAGATCCGGTTTGCAAGATGTTTGTTACACCCGAGACCGCAGCCGCAAGCTACGACTATGAAGGCACAACTTACTACTTCTGCAATCCGGGCTGCAAGGTGAAGTTTGCGGCGGAACCGGAGCGGTACTTACGACACGAGACGGGAGACAAGAGACGGGAGATCGATTCTCCCCTTCTCTCGTCTCCTGTCTCACCGTCTTCTGCAGAATACACCTGCCCGATGCACCCCGAGATCGTTCAGATCGGTCCCGGCTCGTGCCCCAAATGCGGAATGGCCCTTGAGCCCAAAGAGATCACGCTCGACGATCAAGCCGATCCCGAGTTGGCCGACATGACGCGGAGGTTTTGGATATCCGCGGCTCTAACCATCCCAATCTTCGTTCTGGCCATGGGTGAAATGTTTCCGTCGTTCCACTCACTCGTCTCACCACGCATTTCGATATGGATACAGTTCGCGCTTGCCACGCCTGTCGTCATATGGGGAGGTTGGCCGTTCTTTCAGCGAGCATGGGCATCGGCAAAAAACGTCAGCCCGAATATGTTCACCCTGATCGCGATCGGAACCGGAGCAGCATTTTTGCTAAGCCTTGCCGCTTTGTTCGTACCCGATTGGTTCCCGGCGGAAATGCGCGACGCACATTCTGGAATGGTGCCCGGATATTTTGAATCTGCGGCGGTTATTACCACTCTGGTTTTGCTCGGACAGGTTTTGGAACTGCGGGCGCGTTCGCAAACGTCATCTGCGATCAAAGAACTGTTAAGGCTTGCCCCTGAAACCGCGACCGTTGTTTTCGATGACGGCAGCGAAGAGATCGTCGATCTCCGACACGTTCATGTGGGGCAAACGCTTCGCGTAAAGGCAAACGAAAAAGTCCCGACAGACGGTGAGATCGTCGAAGGCGAAACGTCCATCGACGAATCGATGGTCACGGGCGAATCGATGCCGGTTGAAAAATCGGCTGGCACAAAAGTGATCGGCGGAACGATCAATGGAAATCGCTCGTTCCTGATGCGTGCAGAAAAGGTGGGGAGTGAAACACTCCTAGCACAGATCGTAAAAATGGTTGGCGAAGCACAGCGTTCTCGGGCACCGATCCAACGTCTCGCCGACAGCGTTTCGGCATATTTTGTTCCAGCCGTCATTGTCGTTGCGATCATTGCATTTGCGGTTTGGCTTCTGCTCGGAAGTTTTACTTACGCAATTGTTGCAGCCGTTTCAGTTCTGATTATCGCCTGTCCGTGCGCACTTGGACTCGCCACGCCGATGTCGATAATGGTCGGCACCGGCCACGGAGCAAAGAACGGCGTCCTCATCAAAAAAGCGGAAGCTCTTGAAACTCTCGAAAAAATTAATGTGATCGTCGTCGATAAAACGGGTACGCTGACCGAAGGAAAACCGACAGTTCAGACAGTAATAAGCTCCCCTCCTTACGAAGGAGGGGTGGACGCCGCTTTGGGCGGACGGGGTGGTTCTCGTCCTGATGGCCACGAAATACTTCGTCTCGCCGCTAGCCTCGAAAAACTGAGTGAACACCCGCTAGCTTCTGCGATTGTTTCGGAAGCCGAGTCACGCGGCATCATAACGGCAAACGTAGAAGAGTTCGAATCCATTACCGGTGTAGGCGTGAAAGGTATCATTGACGGAAAGCAGGTATTCGTAGGCAAGTCAGAACCCCCTACGTTAGTGGACGGCGAGATCGCTCAACTAAGAAGTGCGGGGCAAACCGTACTATTCGTGAATGTCGACGGAGAACTCGCGGGAATGATCGGTGTTGCCGATGCGATCAAGCCGTTTGCTAGAACCGCAATCGACGCGCTTCATCGACACGGGATCGATGTGGTGATGATGACCGGTGACAATCTTACAACCGCCGAAACCGTTGCGAAGCAGCTCGGCATCGATCAGGTTTTCGCGGAGGTAATGCCCGAGGACAAGGCCGCGAAGGTAAAAGAACTTCAATCGCAGGGCAAACGGGTCGCGATGGCTGGCGACGGAGTGAACGATGCTCCCGCGTTGGCACAGGCGGATGTCGGGATCGCGTTCGCGTCAGGAACGGATGTCGCTATCGAATCCGCCGACATCACACTATTACGGCCCGATCTAAACGGCATTCTGAAAGCGAGAAATTTAAGCAAGGCGACGATGAGCAACATTCGCCAGAATCTGTTCTTTGCTTTTGCCTACAACATTATCGGCGTACCGATCGCGGCTGGTGTTTTGTTTCCGGTATTCGGCATTTTGCTTTCGCCGATGATCGCAAGTGCGGCGATGACGTTCAGCTCGGTCTCGGTCATCGCAAACGCTCTGCGCCTTCGAAATCAAAAACTTTGAAAACAATTGCCCGCGAAAGGCTCGAAAAAACGCTAAAATTAGGCTAAGAACTTTTCGTATTTTTCGCGTGTTTCGCGAGCAAAATCCTTATGGCTGAAAAAACTGCATTGGCAATTCACGGCGGAGCAGGAACGATCCTGAGATCGCAAATGACGCCCGCACTCGAAGACGAATATCGCGGCGGACTTGAATCTGCGTTGAAAGCCGGTTGGGAAATCTTGGAAAAAGGCGGTTCGTCGCTCGACGCTGTCGAGGCTGCGGTAGTTTCGTTGGAAGACTTCCCTCTCTTCAACGCCGGACGGGGTTCTGTTTTCACTCACGAAGGCAAGAACGAAATGGACGCGGCTATCATGGACGGTGCGAATCTTAAAGCCGGTGCCGTCGCGTTCGTTCGAAATATAAAGAACCCGATCAAGCTTGCACGCCTTGTAATGAAAAGCACTGAACACGTCCTGCTCGCGGGCGATGGTGCCAACCAGTTCGCATCCGAAATGGGGATAGAACACGCGCCGGACGAATATTTTTTCACCGAACACCGCTGGCTGCAATTGCAGGACGCGATCGCGTCGGGGCGTGTCCAACTTGATCACGTCGATACTTTGGCAAACGAAGTCAGTGTTTCAACACGCAGTCGGGAAGGCGGGCTCGCCTCCGCTCCTGAGTCGGCGACACAAAGCGGGCGCAGGCCGCCCCTCGCGACTGCGACTAATCACCTTGAACTCAATAAATCAAAGGGAACTGTTGGAGCAGTAGCTTGCGATGCGAAAGGCCGACTCGCAGCCGCGACCTCGACTGGGGGAATGACCAACAAGAAATTCGGTCGCGTTGGCGACACGGCTATCATCGGCGCCGGAACTTACGCCGACGAAACCTGCGCGGTGTCGTGTACCGGCCACGGCGAATATTTCCAGCGGGCCGTTACGGCCTATGATTTGGCAGCGCGAATGAAATACAAGGGATTAAGTCTCGAAGCTGCCTCCAATGAAACCATCGATCACCTTACAGCAATTGGTGGAGAAGGCGGACTCATTGCGGTCGATATTCACGGCAACATTGTTCTGCCGTTCAATTCCGAAGGGATGTATCGAGCAATGATCAGCGCGGACGCCGATCCGTTGATTGAGATTTATCATCGTTAGATTTACGTTTCGCCGCCCGCTTATGCAGGAGCTTCCGCCTGCTCCTCAAGCAGCTTGTCTCTGATCTCCTGCACATACTTGATGTCTTCCGGCACGAGGTCGGCGAGTGTCACGACGAGTTCTCCTTTGCGACCGTATTTGATGGCGTGTTGAATGGCGTCGCGGCCATTCGGAATGACGCGGACCTGCGGGTCTTTCCCTGTGCGGGCGACACCTTCCTGCAGCAATGTCGTTACTTCGTTCGGGTCGCGTCCACGCAGGTAGTGGCCGTGCCGAATGACGATACGGTCGAACGCATTTCCGGCGATCTCACCCATTTCGCGAATGTCGTCGTCGCGGCGGTCGCCCGGAACGGTCATCACCACCGTGCGATATTTGTTCGGAAGCTTTGAAACGAACTTCGTCAAGCCGCTAAATCCAGCGGGGTTGTGAGCGTAGTCCATCAGAACGGTCACGGTGCCGACTTCCATAAAGTTCAGGCGTCCCGGCGTCTGCGCCGTACCTGCATTGAAGGTCGTAAGGCCAACGCGAATATCCTCGATCGAAACGCCGTGAACAAAACACGCAAGCGTCGCCGCAAGCACATTCTGGATCATAAACTCGGCACGTCCGCCATAGGTCAGCGGAATATTTACGACCTTTTCGACACGAACTTTCCATTTGCCTTTCAGGATCGTCACATAGCCGTTCTCATAAACGCACGAAACGCGTCCGCGTTCGGCACGGCGTTTTATGTTCGGATGATTTTCATCCATCGAAAAGCACACGACCTTGCCGTCAACGAGTTCCTTCATCCGATAAACAAGTTCATCTTCGGCGTTGAGAACGGCCCATCCGCGTTTGCCAACCGCTCGTGGAATGACCGACTTGACCCGTGCGAGATCTTCGAGCGTGTTAACGTCTTTCAAGCCGAGATGATCGGCGGCCACGTTCAAAACGACGCCCACATCTGCGTGATCAAAGCCCAGACCCGAACGGATAATTCCGCCGCGTGCAGTTTCAAGCACGGCGACATCAACGGTCGGATCTTTCAGCACAAGCTGTGCTGAAACCGGCCCGGTGTTGTCGCCCTGCACGATCTGTTCATTGCCAATATACGTTCCGTCCGTAGTCGTAAAACCGACCGTGCGGCCGGAGTTTCGCAGGATGTGAGCGATCAGGCGCGTTGTGGTGGTTTTGCCGTTGGTGCCGGTTATCGCAAAGATCGGTATGCGTGATGGCGTTCCCGGCGGGAACAACATATCCAGAACGTGTTCCGCGACGTTTCGTCCGATACCTTCGCTGGGGCTGAGGTGCATTCGAAATCCGGGTGCCGCGTTCACTTCGATAATGCCGCCGCCATTTTCACGCAGCGGTTCACTAACATTCGAGGCGATCACATCAACGCCGGCCACATCCAGCCCGATGATGCGGGCGATCCGTTCGAATAGAAATACATTTTCGGGATGAACCTCGTCCGTCACGTCGATCGCCGTTCCGCCCGTTGAGATATTAGCGGTCGTCTTTACATCCAGGATTTCGCCCTTTTTCAGAACCGTTTCCAGTTGATATCCGGCCTTTCGAATGCACCGCATTGTCTGGTTATCGATATCGATTTGGGTTAGAACATTCTCATGCCCGTAACCGCGACGCGGATCTGCGTTCGTTTCGTCTATCAGTTCCTGAATGGTTTTCTTTCCGTCGCCCTTAACATGGGCCGGAACCCTTTTGGCGACCGCTATCAGTCTGTTATTCACCACCAACGCACGAAAATCAGAACCCTGGATCTGCTGCTCGACGATTATCCAACGCGAATACTCTTTCGCTTTTTCCCAGGCAATTCGGGCATCTTCGATCGACTTCACGCCGACAGTCGCCCCCTTGCCATGATTTCCGTCAAGCGGTTTGATAACACACGGAAAGCCAACGCGTTCGACCGTGTCCTCAAGGTCATCTTCGTCGCGTATTCGATAACCCTTCGGCACGGGAACGCCCATATCGCCAAGCAAAGTTTTCGTTGCGTGCTTGTTCGCGGCGATGTCCACCGCGATCATATTCGTGTTCGCCGTGGTCGTCGCCTGAATGCGTTTTTGATGAACGCCGTAACCAAGCTGCACAAGCGACTGGTCGTTCAATCTAATGAACGGAATATCGCGCGCCACCGCTTCGTCAACGAGCGATCCGGTCGATGGTCCAAAGCGGACATCCTCGCGGATCTCACGCATTTTTTGGATGTTCTCTGCGATCTCAGCCTTGATCTCATCCTGCGAAACTTCGCTCGCAAGTGCCTCGAAAAGCCGGACCGCAGCCCGAGCGGCATATCGCCCGACCTCTTCCTCGTGATAGCTGAAAACGACGTTGTAAATTCCGCGTTCGTCTGTTTCACGCGTACGTCCGTAACCGGTTTCCATTCCTGCGAGGGTCTGAAACTCAAGCGCGAAATGCTCGATGATGTGGCCTGCCCATGTGCCCTCGGTCACGCGTTTCAGAAATCCGCCCGGCTCACCATAGCTGCAGCCGTGCATATCCAGCGACGGCATCACGCCCATCATACGGTCGTAAAATCCGGGCAGCTTATCGGACGGCCTCTCTTCATAATCGCCGATATCAAGGCGCATTATGATCAGCTTTTTCCAATAGCCGCTCCAGTAATTCGGACCGCGAAGTGTTCGTATTTCAAGGATTTCCATAGTGTTCGTTTAACGCTAAGACGCTAAGACGCAAAGTCGCAATAGATTTGGCCGAAATCCTCGACTAACATAATTATTTCCTTCAGATCTTGTATTTCCTTCAGACCTTGCGGCTTTCCGTCTTGGCGACTTTGCGTTAAAAATACTACCCCAAATCCGGGAGCAAAAACTCCTTCTTCGGCTGCAGCGGATGTCGGTCGAGATATTGATAAACGAGTCCGTCGCGCAGGATGTGCATCTGAACCCCACAGACCCCGAATGCCTCGTGCTCTGAGACCTCGGCGATCTCGTTATAGGTGATCTGCGAACCATCAACAACTGTGACCGAACCTTGCCCAAAGACCTCCATCACACCGTTAGGGTCGAGAATGATCGCAGTATTCTCATCAATGCCGACACCAAGATTGTAAGGATTGTAAGATACCGCCGTGATCAATCGGCTGATTCGTCCACGTTCGGTGAAATGCTGGTCAATGATGATGTTTTTAAGGAAACCGAGTCCCGGCGAAAGCCGCACTGCATCTTTCTTTGGATGCGGCGCCGCTTCACCACGGACAATCATCGACGTGCTCATTCCGGCCGCACCCGCACTGGTTCCTGCCAGGACAATGTTCGTCTCGCGGACCATTCTCCGCAGCCTCGCCGCAAATTCTGTTCCGCCCAAAAGCGAAACAAGCCGCATCTGATCGCCGCCGGTAATAAATACCCCGGTAACGCCATCAAGCAATGCCTCAGGGTTCGCCTGAAATACGTCCTGACGCGATGTGGCCCGCAGAACACGCGGATTCGCTATCCCCAGATTCCGAAACGCCTGCGTGTAAACATCGGCAGCAAACTCCGGATAGTCCGACGCCACGGGAACGATCAGCACCTCAGCTTTTTCGCCCCCGGCCAGCTCAAGAAACCGCTTCAATATCCGCCGCTCGTTATACTTGTCCTCTGCCCCGCCGATCACAAGCAAATGCCCGCCAATGATCTCGCGTTCATGCGATTCACTCATAAAATTAAGTAAGACTTAAAGTTAAGTTATTGTAATCGAGAGGATTGGTCAAGAAACGCACGAATAAGTATTTGTATAGTGGGCTTTCTAACATTCAGCGCTATAATTCCGCGAAATGTTTCATCCCCTTAGAATTAATGTGAGGTTGCCCATGCGAAAACTGGTTGTCCTCTATTTGTCTGTATCCTAGCCTTCGCTACCCACGATACGAATCGGGTATTAAGTCTGCGCGTAGGAAACGAGCGCTACATAATCGAAGCTTATGGATCGAGATCAATCACCGTGTCCGCTGGTTCATACAAGTTTTATGCATCGGTTGCGCGAGCCTATCCATTGATGGGTGAAAAATACTGGTCGAACGGGGTCATTTATTCCTGGACATTCTTCATCGAGTGAGTCACGGCCTGATTCGGAGATCGCGCCGCACGACGTTGAGAAACGCGATCGGATCGACAACTCTTAGTGGTCGAAACCGTTTGCGAAAATCCTTACTTTCATCATCGAACCCGGTCATCAGATCGAGCAGGTCTCGGTCTCGGCTGACGATATAGCCGACTCGCTTAGCCGCAGCGAGGTTAATGTATTTTTCGTCTTTCGGATCTCTTTTGAATTCGAAAACTGATTCCACATTTTCAAGGATTTTCGAATACTTTCTCAATTCTCCAATAAACGCTGTCGTCATATTGTCAGTTATGCTGTGATACCTTTCCCTAAACCTCGAATTGGTAAAAACGTCTTCGACCTCTTCAAGTATCTCAGGACTCACAGAAAGTTCGACATAACCTTGACGAACCAAATCAAAACAGGCCGCGGCCGGACTCGTTTGCCGGGCCGCAGCCTGTAGAAAAATCATACAATCGAAAACCGCCGGAATTCGTTCGTCAGATGTCGTCACGATCTTAGTTTTGTCTCAATTTCATGTGATGAATGTCGTTGCGAATAGCTTCGACAAATTCGGCGAATTCATCATCGGCGATTCCGCTTTCGTCAACCTCGCGTCGAAACGGCTCAAGAATTTCATCCAGCGAACGGACTCCGCCTGCATCTTTCTCAATGATATCGATAAGATAGCCGTCAAGATTTTTGCCCTTCGCCAAGGCTCGTTCGCGAAGCGTTCTTTCAATCTCGGGTTTTAGTTCGAGTGTTACGATCATACATTCGGATTTTAACACGAAACAGGCTTACCTCATCTAGTTTCCGCTCTTCACTCTCATCTGACTCTCGTGAATTTCCTGCAAACTTCTCACCGTTATATGATCCTGCGACTTCTTAGTAGAGATCGCTTCGACGAGCGCTTCTGCTCCGGTGATCGTGGTGACGCAGGGGACGTTGAATTGGAGGGCGGCTTTGCGGATGGCTTTTTCGTCGTAGTGGGAAGTTTTGCCGAGGGGTGTATTGATAATGAGGGCAATGTCGCCCTGGCGTATGAGGTCGGCGATGTTCGGGCGGCCTTCGTTTACTTTGAAGACGCTTTCGCATTCGAGGCCGACTTCGTGCAGGCGTTTTGCGGTACCGTATGTCGCAACGAGATCGAAGCCGAGTTTGTTCAGACGGCGGGCAAGAATTACCGCCTGTCCTTTGTCGGCATTGGTGACGGAAATGAATGCTTTGCCGTTCATTGGCAATGCCAATCCCGCGCCTTCCATCGCTTTCCCGTAAGCTTCGCCGAATGTAGTACCGACGCCCATCACTTCACCGGTCGAATGCATCTCCGGCCCGAGGATCGGATCGACGCCGGCAAACTTCTTGAACGGAAACACCGGTGACTTCACAAATATCTTCGGCACAGGCAGCACGTCCGGTAAATTGAACTCAGCGAGAGTTTTGTGTCCTGCCATGACGAGCGAAGCGATCTTTGCAATTGGAACTCCTGTCGCTTTAGCGACAAACGGAACGGTGCGCGAAGCTCGTGGGTTTACTTCGATCACATACACGCGCTCACTCTGGATCGCGAATTGAATGTTCATCAAGCCCTTTACTTTCAATGCATTAGCGAGTAGTACCGTATAGTGCTGAATCGTCTCCAAAAGCTCCGGAGCGATTCGTTGAGCGGGTAAAACGGACGAGGAATCACCCGAATGAATTCCGGCTTCTTCGATATGTTCTTGTATGCCGCAGATCACGACAGTCGGAGCGCGGACACTCCTGTCCGCATTGACGGTTCCTTCGGCGAGAGAGCTATTAACCACATCCTTAACGGTCGACGCAGCGTCAAGCGTTGGGGACAAGAGTGTCCCCGCTCCGTCACAATCGGCTAACGCATCGACATCTATCTCGCCTGCACGCTCCAAAAACTTGTCGATCAGGATCGGCTTTTCGGGCGACGCATCGACTGCGGTTCGCATATATTCATCGAGCGATTGTTCATCGTAAACTATCGCCATCGCCCGTCCGCCGAGAACAAAACTTGGCCGCACAACAACTGGATAACCGATCTCCGCGGCAATAACTTTTGCTTCTTCGGGCGATATAGCTGTGCCGTTCGGCGGCTGCGGAATATTTAATTCCTGGAGCAATGCCGAAAATCGTTTTCGGTCTTCGGCCAGGTCAATAGAGTCGGGGGACGTGCCGATAATCGGAACTCTGGCAGCATGCAATCTGTCCGCAAGGTTCAGCGGCGTCTGTCCGCCGAACTGTACGATCACGCCTTCCGGTTTTTCCACATCGACGATGTTCATCACGTCTTCGAACGTCAGCGGCTCGAAATACAAACGATCTGAGGTGTCGTAATCGGTCGAAACTGTCTCGGGATTGCAGTTGACCATTATCGTCTCGAAGCCTGCATCCTGAAGTGCGAACGACGCATGGCAGCAGCAGTAATCGAACTCGATTCCCTGCCCGATGCGGTTCGGCCCGCTGCCGAGGATCATTATCTTCCGCCGGTCGGTCGGTTCGGCCTCGCATTCTTCTTCGTATGTGGAATAGAGGTACGGCGTGAACGATTCGAACTCGGCCCCGCATGTATCGACACGCTTATAAACTGGAGCAATGCCGCTCGATTTTCGATGTTCCCGAACTTCCAATTCCGTCGAACCTGTCATGAATGAAAGACGACGATCCGATAAACCAAACTCTTTCGCCGTTCGAATTTCTTCATTCGAATATTCACTTAGTGGCTTTGAATCCAGCGTCTCCTGAAACTCCATCACCTGAGATAACTGATCCAAAAACCACGGATCGATCTTTGTCAGGCGGTGAATTTCGTCGATCGAATAACCGTTCTGAAGTGCATATGTAATATATGAAAACCGCTGCGAATTGGGTCGCGCGAGTTTCCGCTGAAGTTCTTCGTCAGGAACATCAACCAGCCGCAAAGGCTTTACGGCCTCAAGTGAACGCAGGCCCTTGAATAAGCTCTCTTTGAACGTCCGCCCGATCGCCATCACCTCGCCAACGGATTTCATCTGTGTTCCAAGAACGTCTTCCGCGCCGGGGAATTTCTCGAACGCCCATTTCGGGATCTTCGTTACGACGTAATCTATCGTCGGTTCGAAAGAGGCAGGAGTCTTCTTTGTGATGTCGTTCGGAATTTCGTCGAGCGTATAACCGACGGCAAGCTTCGCGGCGATCTTTGCAATCGGAAATCCTGTTGCCTTCGAGGCCAAGGCAGACGAACGCGAGACTCGCGGATTCATTTCAATGATCCGAACTGCTCCGTCGACCGGATTAACCGCGAACTGGATATTCGAACCACCGGTCTCGACACCGACCTTGCGGATACAAGCGATCGACATATCGCGAAGCTGCTGGTATTCGACATCTGTAAGTGTTTGTGCAGGAGCCACCGTGATCGAATCGCCGGTATGTACGCCCATCGGGTCAAAGTTTTCAATTGAGCAGATGATGACGACGTTGTCGTTAAGGTCGCGCATTACCTCAAGCTCGTATTCCTTCCAGCCGAGGATCGATTCTTCGACCAATATCTGCGAAACGGGGGAAGCCGCTAAGCCGCCTTTCGCGATCTCTTCAAATTCTTCCGGGTTGTAAGCCGTGCCGCCGCCGGTGCCGCCGAGGGTAAATGCCGGACGAATGATCGCCGGATAGCCAGTTTCTTCTACTACCTTCTGAGCCTCTTCCCAGGTGTGCGCAAAACCGCCTTTTGCGGATGGAATGCCGATCTCATCCATCGCTTTTTTGAAAAGCTCTCGGTCTTCGCCGACCTTGATCGCATCGATGTTCGCACCGATCAGCGTTACACCGTATTTATCAAGAATTCCCTGCTCGTAAAGTTCGACAGAAAGATTCAATCCGGTTTGTCCGCCGACGGTCGGAAGCAATGCGTCGGGGCGTTCTTTTTCAATGATCGCGGTTAATGTTTCGAGCGTTAGGGGTTCAACGTAAGTGCGGTCGGCGATCTCGGGATCGGTCATTATCGTGGCCGGATTTGAATTGACCAGCACGACCTCAAAGCCTTCGGCTTTCAGCGCACGACAGGCTTGCGTTCCCGAATAGTCGAACTCGCAAGCCTGACCGATGACAATTGGACCCGAACCGATGATCAGGATCTTGTGAATATCTGTTCGCTTAGGCATGTTCTAAACCGATGATTATACAAGAAAGGCGCGGCTCTTTCGAACCGCGCCACGCGAACCTTTTCTGATCCTATAGCTAAAAAGGAATTCCCGGTATCTTTATCTTCTTTTTTAGTTCGTTTGTACCCGCGTCGATCAGTTTTCCGGCGATGACGTTGCCAAGCATGTTTGCCAATTCCGGATTCAGCTTTTTGAGCCTGTCCTGTGTTTTCTTAGCACCTTTCTTGTCGCCGCTGGCGTGCTGAACTTCACCGAGGCCGAACAGTCCGCGAAGGTTATTTCCATCAAGTGAAACAACGCTATTAAAGGTGGACAATGCGGCGGTCAGATTGTTCATTCCGCGATAGCCCGTTCCGAGCTGGTTCATTGCGATCACCCAGTTTGGACGCAGTCCAACAGCGGTATTTAATGCGTTAACCGCTGTTTGATAGTCGCCCAATTCGTTGCTCGTCGAGCCAAGATTCATATACGCAGCATCTAGTTTCGGATCCTGCTCAACGGCCGTATTCAGATAAGTACGGGCAAGTTCAAATTTTGCCTTCGCAGCTTCGGCATCGCCATTGCGTTGATCGACTTTTGCTGCGTTGTAATAGGCCCAACCAAGGTTTGTGTTATCAACGGCGGTTGGACTCAGTTCACGCGCGGTCAACAAACGGGCGACCGATTTGTCCCATTCATTCGTTTTGCCCAAGCAGAAACCCCATTCGCTGTAGTGATCTGGATTTTTGGTATTTCCGGGCTCGGCGGCCTTGTAAGCGGCGTTCGCTTCGGGGTAACGCTCAAGCTGACGATACGAGCTTGCCAGATTCGCCTGGGCTTCGTAGTTGGTTGGTTCGATACGAATCACGTTCAGATACGCGGCAACCGCACCGTTGTAATCGCCTTTGTTATACGCCCCTACACCAATCTGCAACCAGGCCGGTGCGTAGTTTGGATCGATCTGCACGGCGCTTTGATATCCGGCGATCGCCTGATCCTTTTGTCCGGCAGCATCCAATGCGTTTGCACGGGCATAGATAGCCGAAACATTAGAGGGCTCCGAGGCGATCACACGGTCGATCATCGCAATGGCTTCCTGGTGACGGTCCTGCTTCAGCATAATGTCGGCACGGGCTAAACGGGCTTCGTTGGTCGCGAGTCCCGAAGCCTCAGCTATCGTTAAATAGGTTTCGGCTTCCACATAGTTCTTTGCCTTGGCATGTGCCAGACCGAGCGGCAGCAGGACTGATGTAAACCCAGGATCGATGGCAAAAGCCTTTTCGTAATTGGCAATCGCCTCGGCATTGCGGCCTTTTGAATCGTCTATCTCGCCGATCTTGGCGAAAGCCGCTGCGTTCTTGGGATCAAGCTTAACTGCTTCGTTCAACAGCGGCATTGCGGCCTCGTCGTTCGCCTCGCCGGCAGTCGATATTCCTTGCGCGGTCAGGGCCTCGCTTAAGCCGTATATCGCTTCGATATTCTTGGCATTCAGCTTTACGGATTCGCGGAAACTTACGATTGCCGCCTCAAAATCGCCCGCATCCATCTGCTTTTCGCCTTTCGCGGCAAATGTATTCGATTGTTTCAAACGAGCAACTCGTTCCCGTGCTCGGGCCTTGGCGATCTCAGCCGCACGAGCCTTTTTCGCATCTGCTTTTTTCTTTCGTGAGGTCGCGATCTGCGAAGCCATCTTTGCCTTTCCCGACCGCGTCGAACCAAAGCCCGCACGCGAACCCAACGCACTCCCGCCGCCTGCCTGAGGCTTCTTACTAGAACCGCGAAAGACGAACACGCTGGCACCGCCCGCGAGATCGTCAGACGGTACGATGTCATTCGCCCGCGCCGGGATCGGCATGGAGATCAGCGAGAAAACCAATGAGTAAACAAAAAGGGATTGTGCGAAAAGGCTTTTGCGAAACATAACGAACCTCGACAGTAGAAACTGGGTAAACGCAAGGGAGAATTATACCGTAGATTGACGGAGGCCGGAACGAATTTTTGCGGATTGGATCAGTCAGAAGCCGATAAATATCGGTTCCGGATAAAGTTCTATATTGAAGCGTTCGTTGACCGCCTGTTGAATATCGTCTTTAAGCGAAATTATCTCGTGGGCGGAAGCACCGCCGCGATTGATCAACGCGAGTGTGTGGTTCGATGAAATTCCGGCATTTCCTTTCGTGTAGCCTTTTGGAAATCCGGCTCGCTCGATCAACCATGCCGCAGGAATTTTCACAAGGTCGTCACCTGCCGGAAAGTGCGGAACGAAGCCGAGTTCTTCGGCCATCACGTCGTACTTGTACAGCGGAACGACGGGATTCTTGAAAAACGACCCGGCACTTTGCGAATTCGGATCAGACGCATCGATAACCATCGACTTCGCCCTTCGGATTTGCAGAACCGCCGCCCTAACTTCGCTCAGACCAGGATTTGTATCGACAAAATGCTCGATAAGATCCTTATAAACGATCATTGGTTCGCCGCTCTGACGCAATTCGTATGTTACCGAAATAACAACGTATCGGTCGCGATGCGTTGAGTTGAAAATGCTTTTTCGGTATTCGAATCCGCATTCGGCATTTGAAAACGCAACAAACTCGCGCGTTTCGCGATCAAAGCATCTTACCGACACTATCGTTTCGGAAACGTCCTGGCCATACGCTCCGACATTCTGAACCGGAGTTCCGCCGACAAAACCGGGAATCCCGCTTAGACACTCGACACCGGCCAGACGTCGCTCAACGCAATAGGCGACAAACGAATCCCAATCTTCTCCGGCTTGAGCTGTGATATCGTAGTCGGGGTTCCCCGATCCACCTTCCGCGATTCCTTTGATGCCGATCTGAATAACCAGCCCATCAAACCCTTCATCCGATACGAGAATATTGCTTCCGCCGCCGAGAACGAAAACGTCCAGACCGCGGGAATCGGCAAACTCAAATGCTTCGACGATCTCATCCTCATGCACCGCTTCCGCAAAAAAACTAGCAGGCCCGCCGATTTTTAGGGTCGTCAGCGATGCGAGCGGCACGTTTTCGCGAATATTCACAGACATAAAAAAAGCGGGAGCCAACCAATGACTCCCGCGTGAGTTTATCACAATAATTCAACCGACTAACTCCGAACGACTCCGCCCGTTTCCGACTCAAGCTTGCCGGCCAGATCGGCGCGGCCAAGCGATTTCAACTTTGCATGTGCCTTCTTGGCTTCGTTCAGATTGCCGTTCTTAAACTCTGCTTTAGCGAGATTAAAGTAAGCGGCGGCAAATTTGTCATCACGGCTGATCGCTTTCTTGAATTGCGTTGCGGCTTCTTTTGAATTGCCGTCATTTAGATACGCAATACCCAGTTCATTCAACGCAAATACCCATTTCGGTTCTTTCTGGATCACCCGCTTGAAAGTCTCGATGGCGCCCTTATAGTCGCCAAGATCGGTCTGAGCCATTCCAAGGTTAAGCAGCGGACCTTCAACCTGGGTTGGATTTGAATCCACCGCCCGTTTCAACACGTCACGACCCCGTTCGATCTTTGCACGTCCCTGCGCGGCCTTACCGTCGAGAATATCCGTCTTTCCGGCATTATGGAGTGCCCATCCGAGATTTGCTAAATGCGTCGGATTATTAGACATCATTGACGCCTTTTCGAGGGCCGTGACCGCCGCATCCCACTTACAAGGAACGGCGCGTTTAATGTTAAGCTCGCACTGTTTCGCGATCGCAAACCCAACCTTGCTGTAAGTTTCGGCTGCTATCTCTCGAGCGTCATTGTTCGTCGCAAAATCTTTTTGTCGCTCAAAGAAAATGGTCGCAAGGTTGTAGTCCCTTTCCGCATTATTGAACTCACCCATCTGACGATAGACGTCACCAAGGTTTGCGACAACCTCTGCGTTATCGTTTTTCAAACGCTTTGCCTTTTCGTATGCTTCAACTGACTTCGTGTATTCCGCCAATTCAAAGTGTGCGGAACCAAGGCCAAATTGGGCCTCAAAATAGTTTGGACGAAGGGCAACAGCCTGTTCAAAATCAGCGACCGCTTCTTTGTTTTGATTTAAACGAGAGTTCGTCTCACCGGCGTTATAGAACGCCTCCGCCATTTTTGGATCAAGCGACTTGGCCTTATCGAAGGCAGCAAGAGCTTCACGATCACGACCCTGATTTGACCGCACAAGGCCCATGTAATACTGGGCCAATGCACTATTGGCATTTACCGCAAGCGACTTGGTCAATAGTTCGTCGGCTTTCGCGATATCGTCCGCCTTACCGGCCTGATAGTAGAGAATTCCCAGGGGAACATATATTTCGGTCAGGTCTTTATCGAACTCCAGAGCTTTTTCATAATTAACGGCGGCCGCGGCACCCTGATCAAGTTCGGTCAAGACTTCGGCCAATCCGAAATATGCAGGCGCGTTCTTGTCGTTATAGATCAAAGCTTCTTCAAAGAACTTACGAGCGACAGGAAATGAGTCTTCTGCCAAAAGCTTGTTGCCCTTAAGCGCCAATGCTTCGCTCAGACCGCTCTTGGCAACTCCGTTGGTGTTATCAAGATCCAACGATTCGCGAAACACGTCGATCGCCTGATCGTAGTTATCGCGATCCATATAGTACTCACCGACACCTGCAAACAGCCGCGAAGCCTGTTCCTTAGGCATCGTGTTTATCTTGGCCATTCTCGGATCGTCCGGTTTTACGGCATCGGTCCTGGTACGCCGCGGAGCCGTCTTGATCAACTTAGCATACTGGCCGGTGACCCTTTTAGAGGTCTCGATACGGTCGCCCTTCGAACGGCGTGCTCTGACGGCCGTAACGAACTTCTTCGCGACCGCACGCGAACGTCCGCCGAAAACAAAAACGCTTGACCCGCCGCCGATCTCACTTACCGGGACTATTTCCTGTGCAGCCGCCAGCATCGACGCAAACGCCATAGCCGCAGCGGCAAGGCCAAGTCTAATTGGTCTTTTCTTTGGTGAAATATTAGTTTCCATTCGATCCTCTTCGATCTCAATTCGTAATTAACCGCAACATATGATGCGGCCAAAAGGTAAAGACGTTTCCCGAGTGATGATTTTGCAACGATGGCGAATACCGCGCCTTAGATTACTCCGAATTAGCCGCGTAAACAAGCTAATTTCCGGCGGTGCTATTGGTGTCTTTCGACTATTGCCGGATTCTTATGAAGCGGGAAATCTGCGATCTCGACAACGAACTCGACATTCGGAAGCGCATACGCACGATATTTGCGGCAGACTGGTTATGTATTTTCTCGAACAGCGTGAGGTCAAGGTTTGAGATCGCTGTTTCAAAGTTTTCCATCGTTTAAGGAGATCTATCTTACCTTCTTGCCTTGGCTTCATGAAAGCGAAGCAAAAACTCCTTAGAATCTTGCCCTTTTGTTCATATGGGTGTAACTTACATTCGTACCAACAACCCGACGTGTTCAATGTTCAAAGTTCCATGTTTAGAGTGAATTTTGATAACGAACCTGACTTTGAACCTTGAACATTTAACGGTTGAACTTCAAGATCAAGGAGAGCTTAGCCTAATGAAAGCATTCGCAACTGAGAACATCAGAAATCTGGCTGTAATTGGACACGGCGACGCGGGTAAAACCCAATTGGTTTCCTCGCTGTTGCACGTGTCCGGAACTACAAATCGCTGGGGAAAGGTCGATGAAGGTACTACCATAACCGATTACGACGAAGATTCAATAGAAAGGAAGGTCTCGCTAAACATCAATTTCGCCCACGCCGAATACAAAGATACAAAAATAAATCTGATCGACACGCCAGGCTATGCGGCGTTCGTTTCGCACGCCCGTCCGGCATTGCGTGTCGCCGATTGTGCTCTTGTGATAGTTGACGGTGTTAACGGCATTGAGGTCCAAACAGAAAAGACGTGGCAGTACGCGAACGAGTTTTTGCTGCCCCGTTTCATGGTGATCAATAAGATCGACAAAGAACACGCTGATTTCGGACACGCGCTTGAAACCGCAAGTTCAAGTTTTGCGCGCTCTATTGTTCCCTTCACGCTGCCGATAGGAAAAGAAGGCGACTTTAAGGGCGTCGTTGACGTCGTCCATCAGAAGGCGTATGAATTCGACGAACACGGCAAAGCAAAGGAAATTCCCCTGCCCGAGGACGGACGTGACGTCTTTGACCGGACGCGCGAACGCCTTATCGAGATCGTCGCCGAATCCGACGATGCCTTGATGGAAAAATACTTTGAGGACGGTACGCTTCCCGAAGAAGACATTTATCCAAACCTCGCAAAAGCGATAGCGAAGAGCAAACTCTGTCCGGTTTACGCGGTTTCAAGCACGACGTTGGTCGGCTTACAAATACTTCTCGATCACATCGTCGAATTTGCGCCAAATCCTGCGACGCACGAATCCGAATATGGTTTCACCGACGCCGAAATGACCGGCGAACGCATCACGCGAAAATACTCGAATAGTGAACCTTTCTCGGCATATGTATTCCGTACCATCGCCGACCCGTTCGCGGGCCGCATCAACGTGATGAAGATCGTCAGCGGCAAGGTCGCTTCGGACGCAAATGTTCAGAATTCGAGCCGCGATGCCCCGGAACGCCTCGGTGCTTTACATGTGATCTCGGGCAAAACACTTGACAAGGTCAACGAAGCCGCAACCGGAGACATCATCGCCGTCGTAAAACTAAAAGACACGCAGACGGGCGACACGCTTAGTGACAAAGCAAAACAAATCGTGTATCCGAAAGTCGAATATCCCGAGGCCGCGATCGCCTTCGCCATCGAACCAAAATCGCGGGCCGACGAAGACAAGATATCGGGTGCCCTGCACCGTATTCTTGAAGAAGACCCGTCGCTGCATTTCGACCGCGATCCCCAGACAAAGGAGTTCATTCTTTCCGGTTCCGGCCAGCTTCATATTGAAACGGTCGTCAAAAAACTTGAGCAGCGCTATCACGTCGAGGTCGCCCTTCATCCTCCGAAAGTACCATACAAGGAAACGATCACTATGTCCGCCGAAGTTCAGGGACGACACAAGAAACAGTCCGGCGGACGCGGCCAGTTCGGCGATTGCAAATGCATTTTCGAGCCGCTTGAACGCGGCGGCGGTTTCGAATGGGTCGATAAGATATTCGGCGGATCGGTTCCGCAGAATTTCCGCCCCGCGATCGAAAAAGGCATCATCGAAGCCGCCCAGGGCGGAGCCGTCGCGGGCTATCCGCTCGTCGATTTCAAGGTGACGCTGGTCGACGGCAGTTTCCACGCCGTCGATTCCGACGAACATTCATTCCGCGCCGCCGGTCGCAAAGCGTACCGGGCCGCAATGGAAAAGGCTAAGCCTACGCTCCTCGAACCCATAATGGACGTCGAGGTCTTCACGCCGCAGGAAGTTTCCGGCGATATAATGGGTGACCTTAACAGTCGCCGCGGTCGAGTCGGCGGTATGGAAGTCCGCGGAAAACAACAGGTCATCAAAGCCAAAGTACCGCTGTCTGAAATGCTTGACTATCAATCGAAACTCAACAGCGTCACGCAGGCACGCGGCTCGTATCATATGCAATTCTCGCATTACGATCCGCTGCCCGGAAATCTGCTGAAAAAGGTCGTCGATGAAGCCGTCGCTGCGGGCCGCGTGCGGGCGCACGACGACGACGAATAGCGGTGTTCCGCGTATTTTGTTGAATGCGAAAACGCCCCGATAACTGGATTTATCTTCAATTTAAAGTTTTCACGGCTTATAATTGTTCCGTATGCTGCCAGCCGTAAAACATTATCCGATCTCGGTTCAGATGTATCACTACATGGCCGATCAGGGAGTATTCGCGCCCGACGAAAGAGTTGAGCTTATTGATGGAGAGATCATTGAAATGTCGCCAATAGGTAGCCGGCATGCCCGATGTGTAAATTTTGTTGTTCATTTTCTTAATCAGGTATTTACAGGAAAGTTTATTGTCAGCGTACAAAATCCGATCGTCGCGGCCGACCATAGCGAACCCCAACCTGATATTTCGATACTTCGTTTTCGCGAGGATTTTTATAAAGACGCTCTTCCGACAGGCTCGGACGTGCTGTTGGTAGTCGAAGTCGCGGACACATCTGCGCATTTCGACCGCTCGAAAAAAATACCGAATTATGCGGCAGCTGGAATTCCAGAAACCTGGCTGATCGACTTGGAATCGGAGCACGTCGAAGTTCATTTCTCTCCAAAGGAAACTGCCTACGGCGTCGTAAAGGTCTATGTTCGCGGCGAAGACACAGTTTCGGAGACAATGCCCGAACTCCGACTTTCGGTTGATTCGATACTCGGCTAGTTCGCACCCCTGAACACATAATATTTCCGGGAGAAATATGCATCGATCATTTGTAATCTCCATCGGCGTTTTTCTTTGCATCGCGGCAGTTGGCTGTTCGCTTCAAGAGCCTGCGAATGCCGAGGCAGTACCGGTCGAAGGTCCTTCGACCGCCGTCGCTATCAAGGATCCGGCTGTATGGCTGAACGGCAAACCATTCGGAACGGTCACAGACTTGACCAAACTCGGTGCGGAGATCAAGTCGATAATGACAAAGCGTTCCGAGAACGCTGATTACGAAGACGCTCCGCCGCCTGCCTCGAACAAGATCGAGGACCTGATGGAGGCCTTCGCTCCGACCAAGAGCACCGTCTATTTGTTGATAGACCCCACAGTTGATCTTGAAAGTGTTTATCGAGTTCATAAGACGATTGAAGACAACGAAGGAATGGTGCGAATTCCGTGGGAGCGGGCAATGAGAGATTCGGAATTGCCTTTCAAGCCCGACCCGTTCCTGCTGTCAGTCTCGGTCGGAAAAAATCGCTACGACGATGGCGTCAAACGGCTTCCGGGTTCAGATTGGAAAACGAAGATCTCGCACGCTCTTTACATCTCACCACTCGACGAGGGGAACGACGTCACGGTCACACGATTGATGGGCGGATTCGAGATCCTTGCGAACGGCACCTGCGTTGTTAACGATCCTCAACTTCGCGTCAAATATGACGGCGAAAAAAAGATGCTTTTGGATAAGAGCGGAAAGCCGGTTCCTGACACCAGTATGCTCGGCGACTTTAAGCCATCGCAGCGAAAGCTCGACCGGACTAAGGTCCTGGACGAAACAAGCAAACTTTTTGCCGAAACCGCTTCGGACGGAAAGATTCATGTCATGATAGCTATCGACAAACGGGCAACCTATGCAAGCCTTGCGCCATTTTTGGAGTTGGATAAGGACAAGTATTTCCTTCAGATCAGCGTCATAGGTGCGTAGTTTGCCTGCATGTTGCAACCGTGCGCTATTCACGCGCATCACAGGTTTTTGGATCAAAATCACTTTACCGGAGCAACTCTTATGAGATCGATCTTCGTTCGCGGATTATCCCTTCTTCTCGTTTTCGTTTTCGTGTCTTCTCCCGTTTGGGCCACTTGCGGCGGCGGCGGAGGCGGAGGCGGTGGCGGGACATCGGGCAGCGGCGGAAGCGGCGGCGGTTCGGCGACGAACCCGGTTGTTTATCACGTTCCGTGGAAAACGCCGAAAGCTATAAAGTCGCCTGTCACCGAAGGGCTGATGCTGTATTGGTTCCCGGCATCGAAAGATGAACTTCAAAAGTCGAGCCTTCGCGAATCGCGTGCATTGTCTCTCTACGCCGGACAGTGCATCTCGATGCACCTTGCCGACTCAACAACTCCGAACGCTGACGCATTGATCGGCGAATCGAAGCTTCCCGTCGCTGTTCTCGCCACTCCTGAAGGAAAGTCGCTCAGCCGTGTCGAGAACACTGCCGGAAAACTAAAAGTTACCGATGTTGAAAAACTCGTTGCTGCTGAAGTGAAAACCCGCGAAGCAGCTCTCGACGCAAGTCTGAAAGATGCGAAGGCAAAAGCCGCCGCAGGTGAAAACACCGAAGCGATCAAGCTTTACAAAACGGTTGCCGCGGAAAAGTGCATGTTCTCAAAAAAAGCCAAGGACGCATCGAAGGAGTTGAAAAAGCTAGGCGAAGCCAACGTCGGCGAGGTCACGGATTCGGCACCGGTCTTTGACGCAAAAACGAGTGCCCAGATTTATAGGTTAATGAAGCAAGGTTTGATCGCCGAAAATAAGGAACAGTACCTTAAGGCGGAAAAGCTTTACGCACAGGCGAATCAGATGGATCCCGCTGACCCGACGCCGCTGCGTTATCTTGCGGAACTTTATCGTCACCACATCGGCGACTGGGATAAGGCGACGACAGATTTCAACAAGATACTCAACATGCAGTCCGATCCGCTTTCGCGTGCCGTCGCACTACACGGCCTGGGCAAGATCACCATTCACAATGGCGAATTTAAAAAAGGCCTGGGACTGATGGAACAGTCGGTTGACGTTTATCCGTTAGCACTTGCCTATCGCAACATCGCCGTCTATTGGAATTCGGAAGGCGAACTTGAAAAAGGCAGCGGCTACACGGCAAAGGCTTACGAACTCGATCCGAACGATCCGTACAATCATGTATTCTCGGCGGTGTTCATGGCAGCAGCCGGTAAAAAAGAAGAAGCATTGAAGATCGCCATGGCGAATATGGACCTGCTTCCTGCTTCGTATAATCTGGCGGCGATCTTTGCCCAGACCGGACAACGGGACAAGGCGCTCGAACTTCTAAAACGTCACTTTTACACATATGAGAAATTTCACGCGGTTCGCGAAAAGGAAATGATGGAAGCACGCGTCGATGCGGTCTTTGCTTCGATCGTCCATGACAAAGACTTTCTTGAGCTTACAAAATTTGCCGACGGCAAACTTCCGATGGTAATGTCGCCGCGGCAAGCTGCACCACAAGCCGCTCCGATGAAGATGAATCACTGATTTGCCAAGCACCCAAACAGAAAAATGCCCCCGAAATTTTCGAGGGCATTTTCGTTTGAACAAAAGTTCAATTTGGCTTACCAGCGTTTTCCGCCGCCGCCGTAGCTTCCGCCACCGCCGCCGCCGTAGTTTCCACCACCGCCGCCGCCGTAACCGCCGCGTCCGCCACCACCGCCGCCGCTGCGTTTTTCTTGCGGTTTAGCTTCGTTGACTTTCAATTCGCGGCCATCGACCTCTTTACCGTTAAGCTGAGCGATCGCGTTTTCACCTTCTTCTTTCGAAGACATTTCGACGAAGCCGAAGCCACGCGGGCGTCCGGTTTCACGATCTTCGATCAAGTTGGTTGAAGTTACGGTTCCGATCTCGCCAAACAATTTTTCGAGGTCCTGTTGTGTTGTATCGAAGGAGATATTTCCGACGTAAAGTTTCATTGACATAATAATTTTCCTTTTCCCTCACTTTTTGAGGGAATGCTTTAGAAGCCTGGAATCGGATCTACCTTGGAGAAAATCTCTTTACAGCGAAGATTCGGATTTCGGATGCTCAAAAATTCAAGAGCGACTTCTGTCTATAACAATAAGGGCCTGCTCTCAAACTAATCCAGAAACCGTCTTTGACGAGCGCATCTATTACGATGCGAGAGAAGGAATACCCTTATACAATGCAATAACTTCGGAAAAATAGCAACTACTATGTGACAAAGCCGCCAAAACCAGGCGAAAGTCATCTGAACTCACTATTTTGAATCTCCCGCAAATATTTGAACACCGTGGAAATAAACTCTAATGCCGGGGCAACGTATTAGTTGAAATGGATCGTCTATGAATGCATAATTGCCGGTATTCCAATTCTTTCGTAGGAGTTTCAACTATGTCCAAACTGTTTCGTAATTCTATTTCCATATTCACACTGGCGGCGCTGCTGTCGATTGCCGCTATTGAGATTAACACGCAGGTACGTCCTCCGCTGCCGCGTCCGAGTTCGAAGTCTATCGTAACGCAGACTGTCGGCACGACGGACATCACCGTAGCCTTTAGCCGTCCGGCTGTTAAAGGCCGTGCGATCTATGGAGATTGGCCGACCGCTGTTGCCGGTGAAGCAACGCTCGACAATCAAAATCAGCGCCCGGCCGGGGCACCGATAGTTCCCTACGGTCACGTCTGGCGTGCCGGTGCTAACGAAGCAACGCTCTTTACGTTTGCAGACGACGTAGTGGTCAACGGCCAGCCGCTTGCAGCCGGCAAATACAGCTTCCATGCGATCCCCGCAAAGGACGGAGAATGGACGCTGATCTTTAACAAAGACGACGGCCAATGGGGCAGCTTCACATACGACGCGAAAAAAGACGCCTTGCGCGTGAAGGCGAAAGCACAAATGGTCTCGGATAATCAGGAATTGCTCGCATACGATTTCGACAACGTCGGCGACAAATCCGCAACAGTCGTTCTCGCGTGGGAAAAAGCCCGCGTGCCGTTCACTGTCGAGGTCAAAGACGTTGTCGGTTCCACGATGGCCCGTTTGAAAGCGTATGTAGCTGACGGAAAAGCCGACGACTGGCAGAGACCATTTAACGCTGCAAACTACGCCAAAACTAACAAGCTCACCGACGACGCGACCAAGTGGTACGATCAGGCCGTGAAAGCCGTCGATATGCAGATCGCCGCAAAACCGACCTTTGCAAACTACCGCTCAAAGGCAACCGTACTTATCAACGCCGGTCGTATGCAGGAAGGGCTAGTCGCTGCCGAAAAAGCCGTCGAAGTCGGCAAAGCCGAAAAAGCCGACGCAACACAAGTCGCCGCCCTAGAAAAACGCATCGCCGACATCAAGGCCGGCAAACTCTAGTCAGAACCGACTGCGGTAGCGGGCGGCCCAGTTTTCAGCCACGAACTACCACGAACGGGTCACGAACATTCGGAACCGTTCGTGTTTTTTTGTGTTCGTTCGTGGCTAATTTATTTCAGAAGAGTTCCCTTTATCCCGACCGGCAGCGAATAAACCTTGTCATTTGTCGCGACGAGCATATCGCCTGCGCGGTTGAAGCACAGGCCGACGATGTTGTTGCCGCTAACGAAGAGTTCTGCGGCTTTTGCGTCTGGCGGAATGCGGACGATGCCGTGGCGGCCCTGGCGGCAGGCGGCTATGTAGAGGTTGCCTTCGGTGTCGAAAGCCATTCCCTGCGGGCGGCCGAGGCCGCGGAAAAATGTGGTCACGTTGCCTGTGCGGTCAATGGCGTAGATGGCGTCGCTGCTTGCAAGTCCGGGAGCCGAGACATAAAGCCGTCCGTCGATGCCGAACGCGATGTGATACGCGGCGACTGAAGGCTCCAGCGTCGCAAAAACCTGCGGTTCATCATATTCATCTATGCGAAAGATCGTACCTGAACGGTCGCCGACATACATCTCGCCTTCCGCATTAAAAGCCAACCCGGTCGCGATGCCAAGCCCGGAAACCATGATCGTATTGGCGCCGCTAATATTGACCATCCAAACCTCGCCGTCTGAACGATTGGTCACATACATTCGTCCGTTAGGCCCGAACGCGATGCCCGTCGGATTCATTACAGGATTGGGCAACTCATCCACATAGCCGCCGGTCTCGACGCGATAGATTGTGTTCTCCAGCCGCTGGCCTCGTGAACCCGAACGGGTCACAACAAGCGCGTCGTCCGATGGGTCGATCGCCGGATTCGCAACGATGTGCATATCTTCGGCGACGATTCCCGCAACCTCGATCTTGAACGAACCGCCGAATATCTCTTCGATTCCCTCGCCGACAAAAAGCTGCACCTTCGCCTCGACCTGTTCGCGAATCGACGCAGGCACATTTGCTATCACGCGTTTTGCCGACGAAGCCGTTATCCGGCACGGTCTCGAATCGACATTGCAGCCAAACTTCCCGCCCCGTTCCGGCCGAAAATCTTCACACAAAACCTCGATCTCACCACCCGGCACCACATACCGCGGCCGTACATCCAATATTTTCCCCGGTTCAGCCATACGAAGTCTTGATTCTACACAAAAGCCCGCCTCCTTACGAAGCAGGGTAGTCGTGGAAGCAGCTCACGGCGTCGTTCTCTATCTTTTCGGTGATTTCACCTTCGTGTAATTTTGTGTACGTTCGTGGATAAAAGACAAACCCAAACCACAAAACTACACGAAAAAACACAAAACAATATCTGCGTCTATCGGCGTCCATCTGCGGTTAAGTGTTTTTCTTTCTGCTTTGCGAATGCGCACGCGCCGAACACCCGCTACGCGGGCTTAAAACCAATTAACTTGCGTCGAGATGTGCCTTTGCGTGTCAATCGCGGTGACAAGGCTGATGTCAGCGGCGTCCGTGCGCTGTGTCAGTGAGGGTGTCAGTTGAGGACGCTTTTGTGCGAAACACCTCAAATTTGAATTCGAAAAAGGCGGTTTTGAGTGTCAAAAGCGGCGTTTTAAATGCTAAATCTGGTGATTTATGGGTGATTTTGAAGACGATAGAATCCTTCGTGTAGTTTGGTGTGATTTCGTGGTTACCACTTAAAAATATCCACTAGATTACACGAATCAGCACGAAAAACAGATTCGGCCTGGATAAAATCGTTGACTGCGACCGCGTTCAAGGGTTAAACTTGTTTAGGCGTTGTTGTACCTATGCGCCGCCATGAATACCAGCCGAAAATACGGCCTGCCAGTATTTCAAGACGTTTTACCTCCGGTTTCCTATATCGCCCTTACTAATGTGCGGGCTTCTGCAACAGACGCTAAACAATGCTAAGTCGAATTGACGATCTTCTGCGAATGACCATTAGTTTTGGTGCGTCCGACCTGCATCTGCGGGCCGGCTCGACGCCTGTAATTCGCATAAATGGTGAACTTAAGCCGCTCGGCGGTGTGCAGAAACTGAATCAGGAAGAGACGCTCGAAATGGCGTTCTCGATGATGTCGAACCGCCAGAAACAGCATTTTAAAGAAGTTTTTGAGGTCGATATCGGTTACGGCGTGTCGGGGCTCGGGCGTTTTCGCGTCAACATTTTTCAACAGCGAAATTCGATCGGCATCGTAGCCCGCGTGATCGCGGACGTGGTCCAGAGTTTTAACGAACTCGGCCTTCCGCCCGTGTTAAACACTATTTCCGAGGAAATGCGCGGCCTTATACTCGTTACCGGAACGACCGGTTCGGGCAAATCGACGACGCTTTCGGCAATGGTCGATCACATCAACGAAAAACGGAATTGCCACATCGTAACGATCGAAGACCCGATCGAATTCCTGCACAAGGACAAGCAATCCTTCATCACACAGCGTGAGGTCGATGTCGATACACGCTCGTTTTCCGAAGCGTTGCGCGGCAGTTTGCGTCAGGACCCGGACGTGATCCTCGTCGGCGAAATGCGTGATCTTGAGACGATTGAAACGGCTCTGGTCGCCGCTGAAACCGGCCACCTTGTGCTTTCCACGCTCCATACGCTCGACGCACAGGAAACCTTAACCCGAATCATTTCAGCATTTCCGCCGTATCAGCAAAAAGCGATACGCATCCAGCTTTCCGGTTTGCTCAAGGCCGTCGTTTCGCAGCGTTTGATGAAATCTGCCGACAATACCAGTCGCGTTCCGGCCGTCGAGGTGCTCATTTCGACACCGCTGATCCGCGACTACATTTTGCACGAAGAGAAGACCAACTCGATCCGCGATGCCATCGCCGCCGGTACGTCGCAATACGGGATGCAGACGTTCGATCAATCGCTGTTCTACCTCTATCAATCGGGCCTGGTAACGCTCGACGAGGCCCTTCGCGGCTCAACGAATCCGGACGAATTCCGTCTGCGGCTCGCCGGAATCCAAAACACCTCGGCACTCGCCAAAGAAGAAATGGAAAAGATCGGCAACGTCGGCAACATCAGCAGCATCCTGATTCGAAACTAATTTTTCGATAAACAAATCACTCGTGGAGCGGCCGGGTGCCGCTCTTTTTTATTTCGACGAAAACGCCACAACCGTAAATAAATCAAGGATTTTCGACCGGAAAGTCTTGACATTTAGGCGCTAAATTGTGTAGATTTTAGTTTTATCCGAACACCCTCGAACCGTTCGAATACTGACGTGGCCGCGGATCTTGCTTTTGGCTTTATTTCGCAATTTATGCCAAAAAGCCCGGTTCGGCTTTGCCATATCGAAGTTTCGACGCATCAAACGGATAGAAAACGAACTTTTTAGCACAAGATAAATCAATAGGACGAAGAAACACAGTTAAATGACAACAGAGGTAACAAACGGCGTCGAAGAAACGAATACCGGCGATTCAGCGACGACCGCACAAGAGCAGACAACAGACGCAGCCGTGGTACAACCGGTTAAGGCTGCGGTGGAAATACCAGACGAGATCAGACCGTCAGGTGAATTTGACTTTGGCGCCATTCTCGAACAGTTCGAGCAGGAACAGACCGTTTTTCATGCGGGCGAACTGGTTCCGGGCAAGGTCGTAGGCGTTTCGGATCGCGGCGTTCTGGTCGATTTCGGCTATAAAAGCGAAGGCATCATCCCGTCGGAAGAATTTCCGAACGGCACAGAAGGCGTTGTTTCCGTTGGCGATGAGGTCGAAGTTGTTATACGAAATATCAGCGGTGGCGACGCTCCGCCGATGCTGTCGCGGGTTGACGCGGTTGGCCGAAAGGTTTGGAACGACATCGAGGAAGCCTTCAAAAACGAGATCCCGATTGTCGGAAAGATCATCGACAAGACGAAGGGCGGACTTCGCGTGGACATCAACGGGATCGAGGCATTTATGCCCGGTTCGCAGATCGATTCGCGTCCAATTCGCAGCCTTGATTCCTACATCGGTCAGGACATCGAAGCCAAGATCATCAAATTCAGCCGCAAACGCAACAACATCGTACTTTCGCGAAAAGTGATAACGGATGTTGAAGTAAATGCTCAAAAGGCCAAGACGATGGAAGGCCTCGATGTCGGCTTCATCGTTGACGGAGTTGTCAAGAACCTTACTGAATACGGTGCGTTCGTTGATATAGGCGGGATTGATGGATTGCTCCATGTGACCGATATGTCATGGGGCCGCATTCAGAATCCGAGCGATGCATTCAAATCCGGCGACCACGTTCAGGTCAAAGTTTTGAAGCTCGACCGTGAAAAGGAAAAGATATCGCTTGGCTACAAGCAGCTTCTTCCCGACCCGTGGTCAACGGTGATCGAGATGTATCCGGTTAACGCAAAGATCAAAGGCAGGGTTTCGACCGTTGCCGAATACGGCGTGTTTGTCGAACTGGAACCCGGCGTCGAAGGTCTGGTACACGTTTCGGAGATTTCGTGGTCCAAGCGTGCCGTCAGCCCGAAGCGGATGTTCAACCGGGGTGACGAAGTTGAAGTTCAGGTACTCGGGGTTGACACGGTCGAAAAACGCATCAGCCTCGGCATGAAGCAGATGCTTGATAATCCGTGGGACAACATCCTGTCGCGTTACCCGGTCGGCACGAAAGTCCACGGAAAGGTTCGCAATCTTACCGATTTCGGTGCTTTTGTCGAGATCGAAGACGGCATTGACGGATTGGTTCACGTTTCGGACATCACTTGGGCTAAGAAGCTCAAGCATCCGAAAGAACTGCTCAAGAAGGATCAGGAAGTTGACGCTATCGTCACAAATATTGATGCCGGGGGCCAACGTCTGTCCCTTTCGATGAAAGACCTTACGCCAAGTGCGTGGGAAGGCTTCGTTGCAACACATCGCCCGGGTGATACGGTTCGCGGGAAGGTTTCGCGATTCACCACTTTTGGCGTCTTCGTTGAACTTGAAGAAGGCCTTGAAGGTCTATGCCACATCTCGGAACTTTCCGATGAGCGCGTCGATAGGCCGGAAGACATCGTCCAACTCGGACAGGAGCTTGATTTCAAGATCCTTCGCATCGAAAATGCCGATCAGAAGATCGGGCTTTCATATCGTGCAGTTGGTAAAGAAGGCGAGCCGGTCATCGATACGCGTCAGTTCTCTTCCGAAGCTAAGGGTGGTATGGCCAGTTTGGGTGAGCTTGCAAATATTCTGAACCCGCAAGCCGACACTGAAGCCGTACCCGAACTGAGCAAAGAAGAAAAAGACGAAGCAAAACGTCTGAAAAAAGAACAGGCCCGCAAGGAGTATGAGGAAGCATCCGCTCGCGAAGCGGCGGCGGCTGAGGTTCCTGCTGAAGAAACTGCAGTAGAAGAAACCGCAGCAGAGGCACCGGAAACCGAAGCTGGAGCAGACGCTGCTCCGGTTTCCGAAACGGAAACGGTACCTGAAGAAGTTACTCCGGAAACAACCGAAACAGCAGAAGCAACTGAAAGTGAAGCTCCCGCTGCCGAAGCAGCAACCGAGACGCTAACTGCATCCGAAGAAGAAGTAACCGAACAGGCTGCGTCCGAAGATGAAGTTAAAGAAGAATCGGAAACTACGACGGCCTAAGATCGATCGATTCGAGAGGAGAAAGAGATGACAAAAGCAGATCTTGTCGAACGCGTTGCGAATGAAGCCGATATGACCAAAAAGGACGCCGAGCAATTGGTTGAGATCGTTTTTGACAGCATCGTCGATTCGCTTAACAGCGGTGAAAAGATCGAGCTTCGCGGTTTTGGAAGCTTTCGCGTTCGCGAACGAAATTCACGAAAGGGCCGCAATCCGAAAACAGGTGCGGCTGTCGATATCCCTGCAAAACGCGTTGCTTATTTCAAGCCCGGAAAGGAACTTAAGGAATTAATTAACGCAGTCTAGCTTTTTCCAAATTTTGCAGATTTTCAAACAGCCTTTCGGGGCTGTTTTTATTTTCCTGAGCGAACTATTCGGCTGATTTGGCTTCAGCCCTTTGCTTTTCAACGGAATGGACGAACGCTTCGTCCTCGATCTCGCCGCCTTTGCTAATCGGGATGTCAGCCGGGTTCGCATACTTAGTGCCGCGTTCCTCGCCTTCAAGATCGTCAGGCGTGATACGAAATTCACCTGACTTTGGCGGAACGTAACCGGGATAATCGATCCGCGAATGATAGATCGCGACGAGCGAACGAATCATCGATTCGCGTATCTGCGTCAGTTCGCGGAGCGTCAGGTCGCATTCGTCGAGCTGATCGTCAGCGACGATCGCATCAATTATCTTCGTGACGATAAACCTGATGTTCTCTTGATTTGGTTCGGCCAGCGAACGAGCGGCCGCCTCGCACGAATCGGCGATCATCATTATCGCCGCCTCGCGAAACTGAGGTTTCGGCCCCGGATAACGAAAATCGTTTTCGGAGATATCGTCGGCCTCACGCGCCTCGTCTTTCGCCTTTTGAAGAAAAAAATGAAGAGTACGCGTACCGTGATGCTGGGGAATGAAATCGATAATTCGCTGCGGCAGACCCATCTCTTTTGCCAGCTTTGTACCATAGGTCACATGGCTGATGATGATCTTAGCGCTTTGGACGGGCTTGAGCTTATCGTGCGGATTTTTTGACAATTGATTTTCAACAAAATGCTCGGGTGCCGCCGTTTTGCCGATGTCGTGATACAGAGCACCGATACGGGTAAGCAGTGCATTTCCGCCGACCACGCGGCATGCTTCTTCTGCAAGTTGGCCGACTGCGTGAGAATGTTGATTTGTCCCCGGGGCACGCATCGCAAGTTGTCCAAGAACGGGCAGATCGGCGTTTGAAAGTTCGAGCAGTTTTACATCAGTAAGAACGCCAAAAAGCGATTCACACAGCGGCATGAACATCGCGGTTGCAGCCGCGGTTACGAGGCCGCTTGCAAGTCCGCATGCGATCGCAAGCAAGATAGTGTTCAGGATTATAGGCTGCTGTGTATAGGCGATCATCGCCATCGCAAGCCCGGCACTGGTAATTCCGACGAGAATACCCGCGAATGTGATCGTTTGCCGCGTACGATATCGGCCAATTCCGTAAACCGCAACCGATGACGTAATGATCGCGAACACCGCGAACTCCAATCCGCGCGGTGCGATGAAGCCCGCAAGGACTGCGGTAAAAATCCCCGTAAATAAAGCCGTCCTGCGATCGGCAAGCAAGGTCATCAATAAACTGCCGAACGCAAAGGGCACGGCAAATGCCCACAATGCAGGATCGTTCAACGGAGCACTCGCGTTCTGTGTAGCAGTAAATTCCGCAAGGCGGAAGAAGATAGCCATCAGGATCGTCTGAGCAACGACGATGAAACCAAACAGCGCAAAGGTCTTTTGTTCGGACAGAGCAAGGCGAGGCACGATGCCGCGATGCTCGACAAACTTCCACGCCGTCCAAAAAAGCATCGTCACAAAGACCAAAAGGCCGACAAGTCGATTTGCCAAGCGGCTCGTGCCCGAATAATTTTGAACGGCCGCGATCTGCGAAAGCACGGTTGAGGTAACTGGATCGCCCTGATCCGCGATCTTCTGTCCACGTTTCAGCGAGATCGTAACGGGCTCAACGGATTCTGAGATCGATTTCCTTGCCGCCTCCGTTGCGGCTGCATCGTAAATAATGCTTGCCTGGATCAACGGCGACAGCGACACAGCGAACGCTTCGGCCTCTGAATCGGACAAACTCGGGATCGCTCGCAGCCCGCCTGCGAGTTTGGTTCTTGCATCTGAGAGCTTCGTCATCATCCTTGCAGGGTTTGCAGAGATGCGGGAATCGGCTGGCTTCTGTCTGTCAACTATCGAGATCTGCCGCTGTAGGAACTGCTCGTCCTGATCGCCGTAAATATCGCCGCCTGCATTTTCCCGAAGTACACGAACAACTGCTTCGAGTTCGTTGGGGCTGAACTTGCGAAGAGCGTAAACCTTTGCAAGATCGGCGTTTCCTTTCGCCTGCTGTACGGGTTCGGCTCGTGAATTTGAATTGGTCCGATTTGCATTGGCCGCGGGGCGAGCCTTCCGTTCGGCATCTTCCCACGCCGTGCGAAAATTCTGGACCGCTTCCTCGGCTCGCTTTGGCTCGGAGCTAAAAATGGGATCGACCGTTTCTTCGGCAGATCGCCGAATGCGTTCCGTCTCAGCCTGATCGACAAAATGTATGTCCGCCGGAGCGATGATGGTTTCGAGCGCAATGTCGCCTTCACGATACGGCTGTTCGCCGCTCGTTCGCCACATCGAGTTGAAAAGAATTAGGGTTGTGACAATCGAGAGAAAAGCAAAGCCCACCCAGAAAAGCTGACGCGAGGAAAATTTGCCCAAAACGCCGTCAGCCGCATCTTTGATGCGGCCACGCCATCTGGTCATCGGCGACTTCAGATCTTCGATCCTTTTGTTGCTCATTTGGTCTGGCCAGCTACGACTCGTTTCTCAAAACCAAAATCCCCGATGTTGGCCGCTATCCGTTCAGCCAGTGTCTGAAGCGAATTGCGTCGAATAGCTGAAATTGCCACGCTATCGGTATGCTTGTCAAGCACGATCTGACGCTGAAGCGACTCGATCTGGTCTTCGGTTAACAGGTCGGATTTGTTTAACGCAATTAGCTGCGGTATTTGATCGAGTTTGAGATCGGTCAGAATTTTGTCAACCGAAGCTATCTGTTGCTGGGCTCTCGGATTCGCGGCATCTACAACGTGAACAAGCAGGTCGCTATCGGAGATCTCTTCAAGCGTCGCGCGAAACGCCGCGACGAGTGCGTCCGGCAGATCGCGAATAAATCCGACTGTGTCGTTTACGATAACTTCCTGATCGTATGGAAGCCGCAGCCGACGCGATGTCGGATCAAGCGTGGCGAACATTTTCTTTTCCGCGTAAACGTCCGATTGCGTCATTGCGTTCAGAAGCGTGGACTTCCCCGCGTTTGTGTAACCAACCAGCGAGATCAGCGGCAAGTTCTTTTGGAGGCGCACCTTTCGCCGCTCACTTCGCTGCCGTCCCAGACCATCGACCTGCTTCTCAAGCAGCGAGATCCTGTCACGAACACGGCGGCGATCTGTTTCAAGTTTTGTTTCGCCCGGGCCGCGACCTCCGATTCCGCCTGCGAGTCTGGAAAACGCTGAGTTCTGGCCGATCACGAGTCGAGGCAACAGATATTTTAATTGCGCGAGTTCAACCTGCAACTTACCTTCGCGGCTTTGGGCTCGTTGAGCAAAAATATCGAGGATAAGCTGCGGACGGTCGATCACTTTCAGATCAGTTGCTTCACTCAGTGAACGAACCTGTGCGGGCGAAAGCTCAGTGTCGAAAACCAACAGGTCGGCACCAAGACGCATCGAACGTATCAGAAGTTCATCCAGTTTGCCGTGCCCCAGCACAGTCCTCGGATCGATCTTCGGACGCCGCTGAATTATCTTGTCCATTACGACCACGTCGGCGGACAAGGCAAGTTCTTCAAGCTCGGCAAGCGATTCCTCTGCTTCCTCGGCGTAACCTGTCGTCACGCCGACAAGGATCACGCGGTCTCCGTTCGACTTCTTCGCCTGCGCGGCCTGCCGAACGCGGGCCATTTCGCTTTCGAGCGACGTGATCAGCGAAACAAAGTCAATATCAAGCTGCGACGGAATATTCGGTTCGAGAAATACATACGGAGCGCGGACACTCTTGTCCGCAACGCCGGCACCTCCGGCGTTGTCGCTCAAATCATCATGCGTGTCAGTCTGCTCCCGCAGGCTTGCGGACAGGGGTGTCCGCTCTCCACCCGGCAGTAAATGCGCCGAATAAACAAGTCCCGGCAATCCGCTTTCGCGATCGACCTGTACGATCGACATCAGATCGAGACGCAAAAGGGCGAGATCGGTAAGGTCGTCTTGCGTAAGTTTTTCGCCAAGCAGATGTGTGTGGACGCAACGAAGCCCGCGAAAGCGGTCGGTGGCTGCACGCGTTCGCCCAAAGTCCGGCATCTCGATCTTCTTGGCGTTGCCGACCATCACATATTCAACGTGGCCCTTTCGGTCGAGAAGCACACCGATCTGGCGTCCTGTCTCATTTGAGATCTCGGACATCTGCCTTGCCAATTCCTGTGAGATTATTTGGTCCGCCGGTACACGCCGAGTTGCGAGTCTTTCGATCCGCCGGATCTGATTATGTTTGAGGCCCTGAGTAAAGCCGGTTACTGCGCTGATAGGTATATCTCCTTCACTTTCTATTATATCAAAACGCGGCACGCCGCAACGGGTGAACCCAACAACGATATTTGCCTCGCTCGTTCGGATTCGTCATACTTTTTGTTTGCGACATTTCCGAATATTTGTTCTTTTGGGTATGTCGTTGACGTTTTATGACACATCAGCCAACTCCGAACGCGAGCTACAGCCTCACGCTGCGTGTAAAGATCCACAACAAACCCGGCAAGCTTGGTGAAATAACCACTGCCATCGGCAAGGCCGGCGGCGATATCGAAGGTATCGACATTGTCAGCGTCGGCAAAGATTTTCTGATCCGCGACATCACCGTTAATGCGGCAAGTGAAACGCACGACAAAGAGATCATCGAATCGGTCAGCAACATCGACGGCGTCGAGGTCGCCAATGTCTCCGACCGCACATTCCTGATGCACCTCGGCGGCAAGATCGAAGTGACCTCAAAGATGCCGCTTAAAACGCGTTCGGATCTTTCGATGGCATACACGCCCGGCGTCGCACGCGTTTGCGAGGCGATCCATAAAGATCCTGAAAAGGTTTTCAATCTCACGATCAAGAAAAACACCGTCGCGGTTGTTTCCGACGGAACCGCCGTGCTTGGGCTCGGTGATATCGGCCCTGCCGCGGCCATGCCTGTGATGGAAGGCAAATGTCAGCTATTCAAAGAATTTGGCGGCGTCGATGCGTTTCCGATCTGCCTGAATACAAAAGACCCGCACGAGATCGTGCAGACGATTAAGAATATTTCGGTCGCGTTCGGCGGTATCAATCTCGAAGACATTTCCGCACCGCGCTGTTTTGAGATCGAAGAACGCTTAAAGGAAGAACTCGATATTCCAGTCTTTCACGACGACCAACATGGCACGGCGGTCGTAGTACTTGCCGCTTTGATCAATGCGCTAAAGATCGTCGGCAAGAAAATGGAAGACGTGAAACTCGTCGTTAACGGAATAGGGGCAGCGGGCGTTGCGTGTACCAAGATCGTAATGGCCGCCGGCGTCACCAACATTGTCGGCTGCGATACGACCGGCGCGATCTACAGCGGTCGAAAGGATAACATGAACTGGGTCAAGGATTGGTACGCACGCAACACGAATCCGAACGACGAAAAAGGATCGATACATGACGTGATAAAAGGTGCGGACGTGTTCTTTGGACTTTCCGCTCCGGGCGTTATTGATGAGGACGACCTGAAGAACATGGCGAAAGACCCTATCATTTTTGCGATGGCGAATCCCGTTCCCGAGATCATGCCTGAGGATGCCGAAGGCTTGGTCGCCGTGATGGCAACCGGACGTTCGGACTATCCTAACCAGATCAACAATGTCCTTTGCTTCCCCGGAATTTTTCGCGGTGCTCTGAACTGCCGTGCATCACGCATCAACGAACCGATGAAACTCGCCGCCGCAAACGCGATCGCGGCCATAATCGGCGATGACGAACTTCATCCCGACTACATCATTCCCTCCGTGTTCGACAAACGCGTCGGCGAGGCCGTCGCTGCAATGGTAGAAGACGCAGCATATGCCTCAGGTGTCGCTCGGCGTGAACGCTCGAATTCCGATTCGGAGTTCTGAAATGCTGAAGCCCGCACGAGGTGGGGGCGAAACACGCAGCTTCATATCGCCTTTGCTTCGTGCGGGCCTCCGCAGTCCATCTGTTATGATTACCGGATAATATGCGCGCGGCGATCAAAACTCGATTCAGTGAACTTCCCATCGAAGAAGTTGCGAATACGATAACGCACGGCTTTGGCCTCCTGTTGAGCATCGCCGGATTCGCGGCTCTCGTTGTACTCGCCGGGCTTCGCGGCGATCCACTGCTGATCGCGGCATGTGTTGTCTATGGCGTCTCACTTATTGTCCTCTACACCGCATCAACTGTTTATCACGTAACGACCTGTCCCGAGCTTAAACACAAACTTCGCGTGGTCGATCATTGCTGCATTTATCTTTTGATTGCTGGCAGCTACACGCCTTTCGGATTGGTGATAATCAACGCATCTCACGGCCAGGGATTGCTCGCCGCGATCTGGATCTTCGCCCTCGTCGGCATTGCCGCAAAGTTGATACTTCGCGACCGATATTCCGCGATCTCAGTTGTTTCCTATCTTGTAATGGGATGGCTCGGCGTTCTTGCGGTCGGGCCGCTATTGGAAGTTCTCGGCTTGGCCCCTGTTCTGCTTGCGGTCGCGGGCGGGTTGTCGTATTCGCTTGGAGTTATCTTCTTTGCGTGGCACCGCATTCCGCACAACCACGCTATCTTTCACGTTTTCGTTCTCGCGGGAAGCATCTTCCACTATGCAGCGGTCGTATTGTACGTCGTCCCCTACACAACGAACTTATAGCCGATGCCATGTACCGTCTGGATAAATCGTGGCCGTTTAGGATTCTCTTCTAATTTCTGCCGCAGCCACGCAATGTGAACATCGACCGTCCGCGTCGTCGGCATGGCGTCGTAACCCCATACCTCGTCAAGCAGGTGATCTCGCGAATGAACATCACCACGATTCTCGATCAGATACTGCAGGAGCTTAAATTCCATCGCCGAGAGTTCAACGGGCGTATCACTTTTTGAGATCTCGGCCCGACGAAAATCTATTGAGACATCGCCGAACTGAAAGCCCTCCGTCGAGTGCCCGTTCGATCGATTCGACGACCGTCGCATAAGAGCTTCAACGCGGGCGAGCAATTCGATCACTTCGAAAGGTTTTGTTAGATAGTCATCCGCACCGAGTTTAAGCCCCAGAACTTTGTCGATCGTCTCGCCCTTCGCGGTCAACATCAATATCGGCGTCGTATTGCCGCGTTGCCGCAGGTCACGGCAAACGTCGTATCCATTCTTCTTGGGAAGCATTACGTCTAGAAGAATAAGATTGAAAGATTCGGAACACGCGGCGGCCAAACCTTTCTCGCCATCGCTTGCCGAAACGACCTCAAACCCCTCGCTGACCAGGCGGTCGGTAAGCGTAAGAATCAGGCCTTCTTCGTCTTCTACTAGTAGGATCTTCATTTGAAAAATGTTCCGGCGGAAGCTCTCAAGGACGGTTATTTAAGAAGGACGTAAACCCAGAGACCTACCACTAAACCGCTAGGTAACCATATCCAAACCCGCAAGCTATCCTTCTCCGAAACGTAGTCAAGCAAGACGGATATTGGAAACCAGATCAAAAAGCCTTTTAACTTTTCAACAAGCTCGTCGAGGTCTTCAAAGAATAGCTTGTATAAAACGAAATAGGTCGTTAACCCGGCTGCTATTGCTGCAAATAAAGACATCCGCAAAGATTACGAACTAAACTTGAGGAAGTTCTATAGTAAACCTACTTCCCTTTCCAACTTCGCTCATCGCCGTCACCTTGCCACCGTGAGCTTCTGCGGTTTCTTTTACCAGCGAAAGGCCCAGGCCGTTTCCGTGTATCTGTGCATCGACAACATCTTTCGCGCGAAAGAACGGCTCAAATACCTTGCCGATTTCGTTCGGGGAAATGCCGATGCCGCGGTCTTCGACAACAAACCTCACTTTACCGTTACCGTTCGATGCAGAAACGCGAAGCCACCTCGTACCGTTACTGTATTTAACTGAGTTCTGGATCAGATTCTGCAATGCTGCGGTCAATGCATCAGCGTCCGCGTTGATCGACGGAAGGGTTTCCGCGACCGACCGTTCCACTGCAAACCCGTTTTCTTCGAGCATTGGCTCGCATTCCGCGAGAGCGTTTTCAACAATATTCGCCGGACTCGTTTCGGCGAACTTGTAACTCCGCCTTCCCGATCGAGCACCGGCAAATTCAAGTATCTGCTCGACCATAGTCGAAAGTTTCTTGCCTTCCGCTTTGATCAACTGGCCGTACCTTGTTGTTTGTTCACGATCCTGCGTCACGCCATCAGCCAAGTTCTCACCGGCCGAATAGATCACGGCAAGAGGCGTGCGAAATTCGTGCGAGACCGACGAAACAAAATCTATCTGCCGCTGTGCATATCGCTGCGAACGAAGTGCGGAGATAACGATCGCAAGTACTGCTCCGACCACTAACAAATAAACACCGATGCCGAACAGCATCCGCTTGTATTGTTCGCCGTTAACAAACGCTGCTACCGATCCTGCCTGATGCTGAACATCGAGCTTCCAGCCATCATCCGTATATGCGGTTCCCGCGATCACCGACTGCCGTTTCTGGGCGCCGTCATTCTTGAGTTCGATCGTAAACACGCTGGACGAATTCGAATCAGTTTGCTCCTTGGTAAACGTATGACTCTCGACGTGCTGGCTGATCACCGCCTTGCGTTCCCGAACTTTCGGCATAAGCTCGCGGTTCGCAAAGAACATAAAATTGTCCGGCGAAAGAGCGAGCAGGTCGCCCGAGGCATCCGCCGTTGTAACGCCGTCAGCGGTTTGAAACTGCGGAGCCCCTGCTTTATCGGTTACGTTGAGTTTGTAAGACCCGTCAGGAAAGTATTTCGCGTTTAGTGCCGGAAGCAGTTTTCCGACTACAACGTCGCGGTTCAATTTGATCACCAAATGTCCGATGCGTTCCGGCATCTTGATCTTCGGCCCGCTTTTCACTTCGGATTCCGAGATCCTGATGCGTTCCATCACGGGACCTGACGCATGAACCGGCATCACAAGCGCGAGTTCGTCGCGCAGGATCGGCTTGTGGTTCGGTTCGGTCTCGACCCGTGTCCGCAATACCTCAAGTTCCGGGCTAACAGCGATAGAATCGAAGACACGCGTTTCCGGATTGTACCGAAGCGTCGCCTTATGAGCTGCATCGAAATAAATAAAATCTCCGATCAGCTCGGGATATTCGGTCTTTGATCGCCAATAGTCATAACGCTCGTTGAACTCTGTCCAATCCGAACTCGCCCAACTCTTCGGATCGGTCTGAAAATTGAAATATGCGGCTTGGATCTCGCGGTTGAAATCATCGGCGAACATTTTCGTATCAGCTTCCACACGCTTCTGCATTTTCTCGCGCTCGGCGTCGCCGGCCTGAACAAGCCAGTTGTATTGAAACCCGAGGAACACCGTCAGCAGCAGCACAATGCCGCCAACAAATGCCCATGTCGTCCACGAACGCTTCATACAAATGCATTATGCAACTAACAACCAGCGACAAACAACGAACTTTCCGCAGATTTTACATCCTTTACAATTTCTTAGCGTCGTCTTAACCACTCGGTCCGGCATTGTTGGCAATATTACCCTGACAGTCGATACTACTCGCAGTTAAATAAGATCCAGGAGAATAAATGTTATGAAACGATTCATTACTACCGTACTAACGGTTTCGGTTTTCTTCATCGGCCTCGGTGCGATGATCGAAAACGTCGGTGCACGATTTAAATCGGACGAAAAAGCATTGGAGATCATCCGTGCCGCTCGTACCGCCATCGGCGGCGAGGCTTCGCTTCGGGGCATCAACAGCCTTGTCATCGCCGGCAAGACGACGCATTCATTCAAATTTAACGGCGTCGAAAAAAGCGAGACGGGCGAGACCGAGATCGCTCTTCAGCTTCCCGACAAAATGATGAAGTCGATCAAGATCGGCGATGCCGCAAAGATGCATAACATCACCAAAGAAGTTATCGTTACCGGAAAAGATGGCGGCGAAATGGCTGGTCATCCTAAAAATGGGACCTTCACATCGAAAGACGGAAAAGAGTTTACGATCAAGCTGAAGGGTGACGAGAACGGCGAATTCACGACCGAAGACGGCAAGAAGGTGATAGTCCGCTCGATCGACAAATCATCGACGACCGCAACCGGTGACGGCAAAGCAAGGGTATTCATACGCAAGCAAGGCGACGGCGGAACGTGGTTGCCGGAAGGCGCCAAAGATGTCACTTTCGAGAGAAAGGCGATGTCCGGCCACGACGGTGGATTCAGGCAGAACGAATTGCTACGGACGACGCTCGGCCTTTTGCTGACCGCCCCCGAAGGAATGGACGTCAGTTATAACTTCGTGGGCGAAGGCGACGTTGACGGAACTGCCGTTAACATCATCAACGCTTCGTTTGCAGGTGCAAGCTATAAACTTTTCATCGGCAAATCAAACAGCTTACCGGTCGCGATCAGCTTTACCGGCCACGCAATGCCTGCGATCGTTCACTTTGATAAGAAACTTGACGCTCCGAAAGACGACGATAAAGAAGTGATGGTATTCAAACGTCACGACGAAATAGCAGGGAAATCGGCAGAAATGACCATCAAGTTCTCCGACTTCCGCTCGACGGGCGGTGTGCAGCTTCCGTACAAATGGACGACCGTAAACGGCGCCCAGACGGTCGAGACTTTTGACGTAACCTCGTATGAAGTAAATCCGGCAAACATCGCTGACCGATTCAAGGATCAGAAGACAATGGTTCGGATGAAGCATCCTGACAGCAAATAACCGCGAAAACCACGAAATTCGCTAAAGTAAGGCAGGATGAGCATTTCATTCTGCCTTTTCTCATTTCGTTGATTTCGCATGTTTCGCGGGCAGATATTCTGCAAGCTTTGGCACCAGCAGTTTCGCAGCATCGATCGCTCCTTTAATGTGCCGTTCATTCGTAAAGTGTCCCGCAACATAAACGCCGGGCACGTTGGTCTCGTACGTTTCCGCGTCGTAAACCGGAACCTCGCCATACTTACCTTCAGTCGTTTCAACGCCTAGACTTTTCATCATCGAAAGGTCTGCGTCAGAGCCGATCAAAACGAAAACGACATCATTTTCGATCACGACCCGCTCGCCGTTCTCATTCTCCAGTTCCACTTCCCTTTCACGAACCTCGACGACCTTCCCGAGAAAGAAAAGCATTAAGCAATGTTCCTTTAGCTCTTGCTCGAGCGGCTGCTTGACCCAATATTTTATACAGCCTTGCTTCGGATCGTTGTTTTCCCAGTCGCCGCGAAATATCGCCAGCGTGGTTTCGCACCCTTCCTGCGCAAGAAACAAAGCCGCTTCGCCCGCCGAATTCCCTCCGCCAACTATCAACGCCTTCTTCTTCACCCACGGATAGGTCTCGCGAAAATGGCCGTGCACCTTCGGCAGATCTTCTCCGGGCACGTTCAGCTTCCGCGGATAATCCATCGCGCCGATAGCGAAGAGGACGTTCTTTGTCGCGTACTCGGCTTTGTCCGTAATTACGTGGAATGCCTTGTTCGCCGCACTCGATTTCGCCCGTACTGCCGTGCGGGCTACTGCATCTTCTTCTTGATTCCGCACTCCGCATTCCGCATTCCGCACTTCGAGGACTGTTTCCTCCGTCCGCACATCCAGTTCGTTATCCAAAACAAACCTTACATAATATGAAAGCAATTCCTCGCGCGTCGGCTTTTCGCGGGCAGGTTTCAGGTCCCCTTCGTTAAACTCAAGTTCATTCGTCGTCGAAAAAACCGTCAGCCCGACGGGATAGTGATAGACCGTGTTCGCGATCAATCCCTTTTCGATCACAACATAGCTCAGGCCAGCCGCCTTAGCCTCAAAAGCCGCCGCGATGCCAGCCGGTCCCGCCCCGATGATTAGTAGATCAAGAAAACCACTCATGATTGTTTAGAGGCGGGCTTGCCCGCCATCGTCTCACAACGATTCCAATTTCCAATACGGGTTCAAATCTATGTCGATTGGAACATTCTTGGCCGCTTTCGGAAAATATGCCTGATAACTGGACCACTGCCAGTCCTTCGGCTCTTCGCACAATTCACCCCGAACCGGATTCATATGAATATAGTTCAGCTTTTGTTGCAGGAATTTCGGGCTAAATAGATCAATTGCGGAAGAATCCTTTTGCCAAACGGCATATTGACGCTCCTTCACAGCTAGCTTCAATTTATTCAGAGACGTCTTGTGTCCCGCTGCGATCAACCAGTCGAGTATTCGCCTTGCACTCTTTCCTTTGATCTTTCGCAGGATCACGCTGATCTCGGGAGCCTGAGGATTGACAATGAAATGCACATGATCCGGCATGATGACATAACCTATCAGTTTGAATGGATGAAGCAATCTAATTTCCGCAAGCGTCTCGATAAAAAGAGAGCACGCGACATCGCTTCGAAAGATCGGTACGCGACTGAACGTCACGATAGTGATGTAGTGAAACGTATTCGGGTCGCTGGATTTGAAAAGTTTCATTGAGAACCGGGAAATCGAAGAATGGCGGGCAAGCCCGCCTCTAAACTTCCTTAGTTTGTTTTGTTTTCCAGCCTTAGAAGCTCTTGAGCGAATTTCTCGATCTGCACATGCGTAGTCTCAAGATTGCGCTTCGATTCAAGATACTTCTGCCACTCGCCCGTCATCGTCAGAGCCTTTAGCGTGTCTTCATCGAGCGCGTGCGACATCACAACCAGCAGATCGCCGAGCGCCTCGTGTCCATCCAGGAGCGACTGAATTATCGTATATGCCAGCTTGGCGTTCGGAAGGTCGATATCGGTGTTTTCCATAACGAATTAAAGCGAATTCTAGCACCTGAACATTGCGCAAAAAAGCCCGCGTACATTTAATACGCAGGCCTTGCATCTTGAAGAAATAGTTCCTAACAGTTAGCAGTTACTTAGTTCTTAGTTTTCAGTTGAGAAACTGATAACTGTAAACTGGCCAACTATTAACTGTTAGATCAGGCTGGGCTGCTATTTACCTTCGCCGCGAAATGTCAATAGGATTTCATTCCCGCGATAGAGGAACAGCCGATCATCTCTGATGTCGAATCTGCGTGCGTTACGCAGACCCTCGAACAACTCATGCTGGACCGACCTTTTATCGTCCTCGATACAGGCCCGCATCGTGGAGATGACCTTCGAGATCGTGATCGAGGTGCCGCTTGCTTCATAGTTCCCGCCAAACGAATTGCAGCTCGAATTGCCCCCGACGCTGCCTTTCTTCGCGTCGAAATTGAGAAATGCGTACGGCAGCGGAACATACGTCTGCCGTCCCTTGATCTGCTCAAGCACCCACTTTCGGTCTTGAAGCCGCCCACCAGATTGTCGCCCGTCACGAACACGCGTGAACCTCAAAACCGTTCTGCCTCGACGATCCATCAACCTCAGCGTGGAATTCGCCCAACTATAATGCGTCGCGTTTTCGAGTGCTTTAAGGAAAACATCCTCCGCTATGTTCCCCGCCATCAGCTTGCACATCCGTTTCGTCGAGCCGATGCCTTGAAAATCAATATTGCGGCCACGCACGATTAGTGTCCCGAACATTTGATTGCATCCCGTGCTGCCCGTAAACTTCGTGCCGTCCTCATTGATCTTGATCGCCGCAGACGAATTCGTCACCGCTACTCCGTTCGCCTCGATCAGTTTCCACTCGGTGTTTGCTAGCGGTTTGTTCTGTCCAAAGTTGATCGCAGAACCGACCAATATGATTGCAAATGTAAAGAATAATGTTGCTGCTTTTCTCATGTTTTCCCTGTTGCCGCAAATCTGACGGCTATTGAAAGAACGCGGAGAATGGGGCGACTTGTGTAAAGAAAGGTAAATTCATCTATACAAACGGAAGGTTTGCTACTTCTACATTTACGTCACCTGCATGCAACCTTGTTCCCGCATTGAGAAATTCATAACGAACAAATGCGAGACACACATGGTTCTTGAGTTTCGGCGAATAGGTAACCGATGTAATCCGTCCGGCGTTTTTGCCTTCTTTGGTCGTAAGTTCTGCTCCGGGAGTTAGGCCGCCGGCTACCGCAGGCGGTTCTGACACCAACCCCGTCAATTGCTTTGCGACGTGGCCGCGGAAGTGAATGCGGGCGATGATCTCCTGGCCGATGTAACAGCCTTTGTTGTAAGAGATCAGGCTGTCGAGCCCGAGTTCGGGGACTATGGTTGTTTCGTCCATATCTACGCCATATTTTGGAACGCCGTTTTCGATGCGGAGGGTTTCGTAGATGTCGTCGGAGATCTGGATCGTGTTTTCTTTGATGAGTTGTTCTCTGAATTGATCCGAGGTCTCTGCCGAAATAAACGACCCGAGAGAACCACCCCGTCCACGAAACGCGGCCACGCCGCCTTCGTACATAGTGGAGCTTTCCGAGATTCCAAACAGTTCGAAAAAGCTGAAACCCTCAGACAGATCCTCAACAAAGAAATCCCCGGCAAACGTGAACCGAAACAGATTGTTAAAAACCTTTTCTCGCGTCGCACCTTCCGTCTCGAATAGAAACCTTTCGCCTTGTCGCAACACGCGAACGACGGCGAGCAGACGGCCTTGAGCGTTAGGGAACGCCGCAATCATCTGCTGCCCATCCCCGAGCGTTTTCATGTCGTTTGTGATAAGGCCATCGAGGAACTGAATAGCTTCCTTCCCCCAAACCGCGATCAGGCCGCGATCCTGCTCGTAAAACCCGGCACTGCCAGATCGGATGTGCGTGTAATTCTGTATTTCGATTTCAGTCATTTTCGGAATAGTGAATAACGTATAACGAATAGCAGGCTATTCACTCTACGTTATACGTTATTCGCTATTACGGAGAGAAACAAATATGCAAGTCCTGAGTGCTGTCGTTACTATTTGATATACTATGATTTCCAATAAACACATGAGTCAGCTATCAGAAGAAATCGTCCTCGAATCGCTCAAGCAGATCATTGATCCCGATCTGCGAAAAGATATCGTCACGCTTGGTTTTGTCCGCGATCTTAATGTCGATGGCGAATTCGTTTCGTTTCGCATTGTTTTGACGACGCCGGCTTGTCCGGTGAAGGAAGAAATGGAAACGCAGGCGTACGAGATCGTTCGCGGGCTTGACGGTGTGAAGGACGTAAAGATCACGATGGACGCCGAGGTCCCGCAGGGACGCGGCATCGCGAACAACATTGCGATCCCCGGTGTGAAGAACATCATCGCCGTTTCGTCAGGCAAAGGCGGTGTCGGTAAATCGACGGTCGCTGTTAACCTCGCCGTCGCTCTTGCGGCACAAGGTGCAAAGGTCGGCATTATGGACGCTGACGTTTACGGCCCAAACGTACCGATGATGCTCGGAACGGGTTACGATCAGCCCGAGGTCAAGGACGGACAGCTTGTACCCATCGAGGCACACGGCATCAAGATGATCTCGATGGCGGTGCTCGTGCCGCTTGATAAGCCGATGATCCTTCGCGGGCCAATGCTTCACGGCGTCGTGCGGCAGTTTCTTTCTGACGTGAATTGGGGCGAGCTCGATTACCTTATCGTCGATATGCCGCCTGGAACCGGTGACGTGCAGCTTTCGCTCGCGCAGCTTGTTCCGGTCCAAGGCGCAGTTCTTGTTACAACGCCTCAGGAAGTTTCGCTCGCAGACGTTCGCCGGGCAGTGAAGATGTTCGAGACAGTAAATGTTCCCGTGCTCGGCGTGATCGAGAATATGTCGTACTTCATCGCACCCGACACGGGCAACCGCTACGAGATCTTCGGCAAAGGCGGCGGCCAGAAACTCTGCGACGAATACGACCTGAATTTCCTCGGCCAGGTGCCGATCGGTTTCGAGGTTCGCGAAGGCGGCGATCGCGGAGTTCCAGTCGTGGTTTCTGCTCCAGAATCAACTCAGGCGGCAGCGTTCCGACACGTCGCAGAAGAAGTTGCACGACAAATTTCTATCGAAGCTATGAAGCCTGAACTGGTGATACTTACAAGAGCAAATTAGTCAATTCGGAAGTCCTACCCTTTGAAGAAAGTTTGAAAATCTTGGGTCCGACCTTAACGGATCGAGATTCGGCGCCACCTTTAGGTACATGACCGTGTAGAGCCGCTCGTCAACGGCTTTTTCAAGCCACTCAAACGCTTTGTCTCTGTCTCCAAGCTGCGAATATATCTCGGCCAGGTCAAACGTCGCTGGTTTCTCGGTCTTAATATCCTCGAGCTCTTGTTCCAGTCGTGCCCGCCAATACTGCTCGTGACTTGTCGCGGCTGCTGCATTGCTCACCGCTGTCGTTTCGGCCGCATCAAACCCTGCAAGCTTACGACGCATTTGCCGCGAAGTGATCGCATCGCTGTACATTCCCTTTTGGTCATAGCAACGCTTTAGATATTCGTGAATCTCCGCAAATTCCGGATTTGTCTCGATGAGCTTTTTGCCGTGTGCAATAGCATCGTCGTAACGATGCGCAAAGTAAAGGATCCACGTTTCGCCGGCATTGACCACCGGTGAAAGCGGGTCGATCTCTCTTGCCCGTCTGATCTCTGCCAGAGCTTCGTCAAATCGCCCCATCGCGGTCAGGTATTCGGAATACCACTGATGAGCCGTTGCGTAGTTGGGATTGAGTTCCAGCGCACGCCGATATCCGTTCTCGGCACCCGCCCAATCCCAGTAGTAATACATTTTTACATAGGCAAGCGATGTGTGAGCTTCGGCCAGCCCTTCATCAAGTTCCAACGCCTTCTGGGCCGCGTCTCTCGCCTTTTCATAAGATTCCTTTACCGGCGCGGCAGCGTAATCTGCAAGCAGCACGTTGGCATCTGCCAACCCTACATACGCGAGCGCATATGCCGGATCTTTTTCGATCGCCTCAGTAAAGTACTTGATCGCTTCCTTGAGGTCGTTTCCGGTCCGGCGGTTCCAGAAGTACCGGCCCTTTACATAGGCTTCATGGGCGGCCGCATTCGTCGTAAATCGTTTGGCAAGCAGTCTCCTTTCGTCGCTGGTCAACTCGGGCGCTACGGCAATGGCAACGTGCTCTGCAAGGCGGTCATGAAGGTCGAAGATGTTGGTCAGAAATCCGTCAAAGGTTTGAGACCATATCTGTTCACCGGTTGCGGTATCGAGCAGACGAGCATTTATCCTTACGCGTCCGGCAGATTCCTGTATTGAAGCGTCAAGGACAGCGTCAACCTTTAATGTTCGTCCCGCTGCAACGGCATCAACCCCATCTTCATTTTGGAACGAACGAACCGAACCGATGGGCCTCACCACAATGCTCTTTAATGATCCAAGCCGTGTGATAAGCGAATCTGTGATCCCCGCACTGAGAAACTTTCGATCATCGGCCCGATCCAGGTTTCTTAGCGGAAGTACCGCTACGGACCTGATCCGCTGCGGGTCTGCCGGAATCAGGAAAAGCCACGAAACACCGCCGATGACGAGAATCGCGACCGCCAACAACCCGACGATCCATAAACGGCCTGAAGGCCTACGCTTGGCCGGCTGCAATGCCATGTTCGTAGGTGGGTCCTCGACTACAATGGGTAACTCGCCGTTGGACTCTGTCGGGGCCTTCACAATTGCCCGACGCAAATCGGCTGAGAAGCGATAGCCGTGTTTCGGCATCGTTTCGATGAACTGGTTGCCGTTGGTATTTATGATCTTTCGGAGCTTTGAGATCTGCTTGGCAAGATTTCCCTCTTCGACAAATGCGTCTTGCCAGATCGCGGAGATCATTTCTTCCTTTGAGAGCGCTTTTCCGTTGTTCTCGACCAGAAGCACCAAGGTCTCAAATTCCTTCGCCGGCAAGTGCAGCGGAACGCCGTTGGAATACAAAGTTCTTTCCTTCGGGTCGAGAGCGAAGGTCCCGAACTCATATACAAACCCTGTATTTTCTGCAACTTCCATTTGGTCAAAAAAAAGTCAAGTAAACGCCATAAAAAGCGAAAGATTTATTGCACCGGCCCGAGTGATGATCGAAGCTCACGGCCCAAAATGGCATTTGCGGAATCTCTTAATCTTATCGCCTTGCGAACAGGTCTGGCAAGGAAATTCGGGCTTGCCCAAATGCTGCGTTACGCAACAACAACCCAATGGATTTAGTCCATTTTTACGGAGGTAGAAAAAATGTACAAATTATTGATCGCTCTTTTATTAACCATATCCACCACAGCTTATTCGCAGACGGTCTTTGTAATGCAGGACAACGCGAAGGTTCCGAAAAAGCCCGGCGTCGTTCGGATCGGAATCGCCAACCCCGCGGCCGACATGGGAAACGACTTCACGATGGAAGACACGCCCATGGGGATCCGAAACACGCTTTCCGTAGCTTTGACGGAAGACAAAGTTGAGACCGTTTTTCTCGAATCCGCCCTGCCGGATAAAGAGGCGAAGCAAAAAGAATGTGATTACATTTTCTATAGCAAGGTAACGCGTAAAAAAGGCGGAGGCGGAATGTTCGGCAGCATGCTGCCGATGCTGGGTGTTGTTGGCGCAAGTATGATCCCCGGAGTCGGGGGAATAGTCGGCAGCGTCGCTGCATCAACGATAATGACGGCGACGACCATCTCCGGCGGCTTTAAGTCGAAGGACGAGATCGGATTTGAATATAGCTTCACAGCCGCCGACGGGACGAGTATCATCCCGACAACCACCTCAAAGCTCAAAGCAAAAAAGGATGGTGAAGACGTATTGACCCCGCAGATTCGTCAGGCCACCGTGGCTGCTTTGGCAAAACTTCCTAAGCCGCAACAGCCGTAACTGTTGTATCAGGCCCGCCGAGCGTGTTGCTAACACAAGATCGCACCCGGCGTGCTTTTCAAACAAGGGTGAATTGCGATGCGACCTGCACGCAGAGCGACGCGCATTTTCTACACATTTTTGTCCCAATCATTTACTTCCCAAGTGGATACAGCGGATGTGACGCTTACACGCGGGAACGGTAACGGAGCGATTGCGAGCGGGCCCATGACTGTCGGAATTGGCAAAACGGAGTGAGACATGAAAAATATACTATCCACACAAATTTTTATTCTGCTCGTTTCAATCTGTGCTAGTGCTCAGACGACCGAATTTACCTATCAGGGCAACCTGCGAGACACCAGCGGCCAATTGACCGGTAGCTTCGATTTCGAATTCCGTTTGTACACTTCCGAACACCCTGGCGGAACCTTGCTCGGCGCGCCTTTAACGCGGCCCACTGTTTCCGTCCAGAATGGCGTATTCAGTGTAAAACTCGATTTCGGAGCGCAGTTTCCGGGTGCATCGCGGTATCTGGAGATCTCCGTCCGACCGACAGGTAGCGGAGCATATACTACACTTCTTCCCCGTCAATCTATCAGTAGTTCTCCGTATTCAGTCAAGAGTCTGAATGCAGAAACGGCTGCGAATTCGACGAATGCTGCCACAGCGACAAATGCATTACAGCTTGGCGGCGTTGCTGCAAATCAATTTGTGATCACGACCGATCCGAGAATGACAGACGCTCGACCCCCGATTTCGGGAAGCTCGGACTATGTTCAGAATCGCACCACTCTGCAAGCTCTGTCTAACTTCAACGTCAGCGGATCGGGCAGAGCTACCTTTTTTGATGCTAGTCAATACCGTATCGGCGGGACCACCATGTTTCGGGCACCGCCGAGCAACATCTTCCTAGGCAACGGAGCCGGGATCGCGAATGCTGATGGAGCCGGAAACTCCTTCGTAGGTGAATTTGCGGGTCAATCGAGCAACGGCAATCTTAACTCTTTCTTTGGAGCGGGTGCGGGAAAGACGAACGCCACCGGCGAGGGAAACACATTTATCGGCCAAGGCGCTGGCGACGCGAATGTTGGCGGCAGCAACAATACGATGATCGGCAATGATGCCGACGTGTTGTCTGCAAACCTCAATTTCGCGACCGCGATAGGTGCCGGAGCGCGAATAAACCGAAACAATCAAATAGTGCTCGGCCGAGGTTCCGGACAAGACGAGGTCATAATGCCGGGCAATGTTTTCGCCAATCAAAACCTCAGCGCAAGCTCTCTTGTTTCAGATACCATTACCACAACATCCTTGACGACAAATACATTCAACACAACCGATCTTGGCGTAAGTGGAAAGCTGGGTGTGGGAAATTCGAATCCGAAATACAAGGTGCATATCGTGGATCCGGGAAATTCAGGCCTCCGTGTCCAGACAGACACCGTCGGAGGAAATGTTGCGTCCTTCGGTGGAGCCGGAGCGTTTGAGATCGATTCCCCGGGTAATCCGGGTGGGAGACTTAGGGTTATGGAGAACGGCGACGTCGGCATTGGAGTATTTCCGATTGCAAAGTTGGACGTATTTGCGTCGGGCCCGGCGGTTCAGCGCATCGGCGTTTCCGGCACGGCTTTTGAAGGAGAAACTAATATTGGTGTGAGAGGCCACGCACAGGGACCGGGAACAAATTACGGCGTCTCCGGCAGCGCATCTCTTGGGACGACCAATTGGGCCGGGCATTTTAACGGAAATACTTATGTCGGCGGGAACCTCGGAATTGGCATATTGACTGCTTTACCGTTGAGCCGCCTGCATTTGCAGGACGGTTTCGGCAATCTTGCCATAACGCTAATCAATAATTCCAATTCTTCCGGACGGCGTGGATATCGACTTGCATTCGACAACAACCGCTTTAGTTTTCAGCGGGCCGACGATTCCGGAAATTTCACCGAGAACCAGATGGTAATAAATCAATTGACTGGGAACGTAGGTATAGGAAATATTAATCCGTCCGACAAGCTCAATGTGAACGGGAACGTCAGTCTGTTGCTCGCGAGCGGTGGAGGAACATCGGTCTGCCAAAATGCTTCGTTTCAACTCACGACCTGCAGTTCCAGCCTTCGCTACAAGCAAAACGTCAATCCATTCCGTTCAGGCCTTGACCTGATCCACCGCCTGCGTCCGGTCGCGTTCAACTGGAAAGCTGACAACAAAGAAGACATCGGCTTGGTTGCCGAAGAAGTCGCCGAGGTCGAGCCGTTACTTGTCACGCATAACGACAAAGGCGAGGTCGAAGGCGTTAAATACGACCGCGTCGGTGTTGTTTTAATAAATGCGGTCAAGGAACAGCAGGCGCAGATCGAGACGTTGGAGAAAAGACTACGCTATCAGGAAAGAAGAATTGTTGGGCAAGATCTTCAGATCGCGGAGATGAAGAAGGCTCTTTGCGAAATGAGTCCAGCGGCAAAACTTTGCAGCCCTTAATTGAGTTTGCTCCGACTGGGGGCCTCTGGACGAGGGCGTGGGACTAAAGCAGTCTGGCCGAAACCACCAGCGCGGAACCAAGCCGAGATTCGGTCCCAGGCCTTTCGTCCGTAACTTTGAATATGGTCATCAACAGGAGAAATAAAAATGAACACGCAAAAACTTTATTTGATCGGTTTGATCGCGGCAATAATGTTTATCTTTTCCCGGCAGTCTGCTGCCCAGGACTACTCTTTTTATAACTCGATGTTTTCGAACATGGCTTCTAACAGGATTTGGGACAGCATCTACGAAAAATCATCGCCCGGCTACTCGGAAGCTAAAAGAAAATTGAGCGATTCCAAATCGAAAGCCTCTACCCAGACGCCGGCCAACGAAGTTCCGGCTTATCGACAGTATCCCGCGGTTCGATTCAAATCAACCGGAACGCGGCTGAAGGTGAAAGAATTGGCGGAACTTGTTGACCCGGTTCCCGAAGACAGGCAGGAAACAAGAAGCTTGCTTGTGGGTATTTTAGAAAAATATGAGGCCGCGGCCGCCGCCAAAGGTCTTCAGAATGATTTGGCTTTAGCGATTGTTTCTTACATTGAGACCAACAGCAATGTTTACCACCAGAGAAAGGAGGAAATTATTATCCCTTTCGGGCAAAATGTTGGAATGCGCGATTCATTAGGCGAATCTGTTAATCGAAATGGCCTTTTCAATAACATGACAGACCGGCAAAAACAGGAAATGTATGAGGTGTTAGTAATGATCGCCGGATTAACCTACCATTTTTACGAAAAAGCCGTAAGCGAAAAGAATGCCGAGGACCTTAAGAATTGCAAACTTGCTGCGGCACAAAACTTAAAACTTTTAGGCATCAAGCCATGACTGTTCGCCTCGATTTTCTTGATTCTTTGAGCCAGTTAGGATAAAGTTTATCTTAATGTAAGGATTCGCGTCGCGATCCTCATTTTTGCAAGGAGATATTATTCATATGGCAGCAGTTGCAGCACCAAGTGTTGAGTTAACGGTTACGGATCCGGCGGTTGAAGAGATAAAGAAATTTCTCTCCAGCGAGGACGATCTGCCGGAAACGGCGGGGCTTCGAGTACGCGTAGTGCCGGGCGGATGTTCGGGATTTCAGTACAGTCTTAATATAGAAGAAGAATCGAAATCAGGTGATTTTGTAATGGATAAGCAGGGCATCAGGCTTTTTGTCGATATGTTCTCTGCTCAGTATTTGAACGGCATCACCATAGACCACACCACGAATATGATGGGGTCGGGATTCACGTTCGAGAATCCGAATGCGACCGGCGGTTGCGGCTGCGGTACTTCATTCTCGGCTTAATTTAGAAAAGTTTGTCTGCGAGGCTCGGGCGTTTGACCGGGTCTTTGCTTTTTAAACGCAGAAGCCCGCGCGTAAAACAAGGGCGTAACCGCGAGTTGCGTGTTACGCCCTTGCTTACGCGCGGGCTTCTGAATTTTTGTTTTCTGGAACCGCCGCTTGATTGAGACTCTTTGAGTGCATACCAAGGACAACTGTTGGAGCGGCGGGAAGGGAGTGAAGAGCGGGCCTCTGGAAATACAAAGAGGCCCGTTTCCCAAAGACCGAATGTTGTGGCGGGGTGACCGAGAGGCGGAGCGGTCCGTGATTGGAGAATTCAACCGTTTCGGCTGGCTTGCCAGCCACCCCACCTCAGCATTCGTTAAAAACCGCGCTTGCGCCATTCGTGTCGCAAATGCTAACCTCATCGTTGGCTAATAGTTTGAAACTGTTTTTGCAGCCCACCTGTTTAGTTTCAAACTCACCGGCTAGCCTTTAATAAATAACATCAAGCGGGGAAATTCAGGTCGTCAGTTTAACGAGGCGTATGTCTCGATTTGATGAGTTTTTTCGCGAATAGGAGTATAAGTTTTGAATTTGAAAAAGATCACGTTTGTTTCCGCAGCAATTGCATTTATTGGTTTTGGCTATGCTTTGGACGTACCTGGGCAAGATCGAGACAGAGTTTACAAAACCGTACTAAGCCAGCCAGTCAATAAACCCGCAAACGCAACCCCGGATAAAACGAGTTCTAATGTTTCTTCAAAACCCGTCAACGCTCCTGCAGCACGCCAACCGCTTACCAACGAGATCAAAGTTCACAAAGATTCGACGACCCCGCTTGTTAAGCGAACCGCTGATTCAGCCCCGGTAAACGCACCTAAGTCATCTGCGTCGAGCGGGTCGCGTTACACTTCATCGACGACATCAATGATGATGCGTTCAATTCAGGGCAAGATCGGTATTCCCTACCGCTACGGATCAACCGGGCCGAATCGCTACGACTGCTCAGGTTTTGTCTGGTCCGTTTTTGCGGATGCGGGAATGAATTTCACAAGACAGAGTGCACGCAGTCTTTGGAATGCCTCAGTTCCCGTAGAAGGAGATGAACGATTCAAGTTTGGAACACTTATCTTTATGAACAAGCTGGGCCATATGGGAATCGTCGCGGACGCAAACGGTTTTTACCATGCTTCGTCGAGCAAAGGAATCACCTATTCGCCATTCAAAGGATATTGGGAAAAACGCATCGTTGGATTTCGCCGCCTGATTCCTACCGCTGTTCCGACAACACCAT